>Ga0315336_1000062_pt1 | contig 577269 bp, 506 predicted proteins | sample ASW5metaG_FD_204512 | JGI IMG/M metagenome (GOLD analysis project Ga0315336, IMG submission 204512) | Ammonia-oxidizing marine archaeal communities from Monterey Bay, California, United States - ASW #5 | ecosystem: Environmental > Aquatic > Marine > Intertidal zone | place: USA: California...
CGCGGCTGCCGAACCGCCCGATCTACAGACTGTACCTGGGACCCCAGGGCGCGAAGCTGGTGCGCGTCGATCCGAAGCAACCAGAGCTGACACCGGCCGGACCACCACCGCCCCCCACCAGCAACTAGCGCGGGCGGTTTCGCACCCGCGCAGATCCGTGGGACAATCACCCACGAGCGGGCGATGGGAGCGGCGGTGCCGGACAAGGTCGAGTTCTACAGACACAGCGTGGGCAACGCAGAGCGCGAAGCGGTGACCGAGGCGATGGAAGGTGCATTCCTCACCACCGGCGCCATCACCCACGCATTCGAGAGCGAGCTCGCGAGCTACCTCGGCGGCGAGGTGCATGCGCTCGGCACCAACTCCTGCACGGCGGCGCTGCACCTCGCGCTGATCGGACTCGGCATCGGCGAAGGCGACGAGGTCATCACCACGCCGTTGACGTTCATCGCCACCGCAAACGCGATCCTGCACGCGGGCGCCACGCCCGTCTTCGCCGACGTCGAGGCCGACACCGGACTCATCGACCTCGGGCAGGTCGAGCGCGCCATCACGCCGCGCACACGCGCGGTGATCCCGGTCCACCTCTACGGCCAGATGGTCGATGTCGCGGCGCTGCAGTCGCTCTGCAAGCCGCGTGGAATCAAAGTGATCGAAGATGCCGCCCATGCGGTCGAGCCACGCCGCAATGGCGTGCAACCGGGTCAGCTCGGCGACGCTGCATGCTTCAGCTTCTACGGCACCAAGAACATCACCAGCGGCGAGGGCGGGGCGCTGGTGTCACGCGACGAGCGGCTCATCGAGCGCATGCGTATGCTTGGCACCCACGGTATGAGCAAGAACGCTGCAGGTCGCTACGGCGGCTCCTACGAGCACTGGGACATGCTCGAGCTGGGCTACAAGTACAACCTCAGCAACCTGCAGGCCGCGATGCTCAGGCCGCAGCTCGCGCGCATCGAGAGTCTCTGGTCACAGCGCGCGGCGGTCGTGACGGGCTACTCGGAAGCGCTCTGCGATCTCCCAGGTCTCACCCTGCCGCGCCAGCTCGGGGGCGAAGACACGCGCAGCGCCCACCACCTTCAGGTCATCTGGGTCCGCGGGCGGCGCGACGAACTGCTCGCCGGTTACGGAGAGCAGGGCATCGGCGTTGCGGTGAACTACCGCGCAATCCATCGCCTCACCTACTACGCGCAGCGGCTAGGACTGCAGCCGGGGAGCTACCCGGTCGCCGAGGACCTGGGGGAGCGCTGCATCAGCCTGCCGCTCTACCCCTCGCTCACGCACGCCGAGCAGCAGCGGGTGATCGAGGTGACCAGCCAGCTACACGAGCGGCTGTTGAACTAGACCCACAGTGTGGGAGTCGCTACCCGCCTAGGCCTTGATCGCCGCCAGCTGCGTGCGCTCGATGTGCATCCCGTTGAGCGTCACCATCGCCAGCGCGCCGGTCAGCAGTAGCTCCCGCACCAGTGAGGGGGCCAAAGCCGCGAGGATCACGAGCGCCAGGGCCGGGATCGCGGACGGCCAGCGGAAAACGAAGCTGCGGAACGTCTCGGTGAGCATACTTCCATGACACCGAAGGCCACCCCGATATTCCGAGGAAGCTCAGAAAAGACGAACGCGCTCAGTAGGCGTTGCGCTGGCGCACGACCTGCAGAACCGTCATCGCAATGATGCGCAGGTCGAACAAGACGGCCCAGTTGCGGATGTAGTCGAGGTCGTGCTCGACGCGCTTTTCCATCTTCTCGAGGGTGTCGGTCTCGCCGCGCCAGCCGTTGACCTGCGCCCAGCCGGTGATGCCCGGCTTGACCTTGTGTCGGAGCATGTAGCCCTGGATGCGCGAGCGGTACTGCTCGTTGTGCGCGACCGCGTGCGGCCTCGGCCCGACGATCGACATCTCACCGGTGAGGACGTTCAGGAACTGCGGCAGCTCATCCAGCGACGTCCGCCGAATGAAGGCGCCGAAGGGCGTCACGCGCTTGTCACCCTGCGTGGCCTGGACGACGCGGTCGCCATCCTCGCAGACCGTCATGCTACGGAACTTGAGAACGCTGATCTCCTCGCCGTTGAGGCCGTAGCGGCGCTGGCGGAAGAAGATCGGACCCGGCGAGCTCAGCTTGACGCCGATCGAGATGATGAGCATCGGGATGGCGATGAGAGCCAGGATGAGGCCGCCAAGGACGACGTCCTCGACCCGCTTGAGCAGGGCGTCGCTGCCGTAGAACGGCTGCTCGACGACCGACATCACGGGCACCTCGCCCACGTTCGACCACTGCGCGTTGAGCAGGTCGAAGCCACCGAAGTCGTAGGCGATGTAGACAGAGGCCGTGGTATCGGCGAGGCGGCGAATGAGCTCGACGGTGCGGTTTTCGGCACGGGGCGGCAGCGCGATGTAGACGATGTCCACATCGCCGCGGCGCGCGCTCTCCAGCAGATCATCGAACCCGCCGAGGAGTAGCTGCTCCGCCTGCTCGCTCGGGGACAGACGCGCCAGCGCGCGGTCGTCGTAGAAGCCGTTCACACGGATACCCATCTCCGGGGCGTGCTTCATGCGCTCGTGCATCTGGAGGCCAACCGGGGACATGCCGACGATGGCCGCGGAGCGCGAGTTGTAGCCGCGCGCACGCAGCTCGTTGGCACCGAGCCACATGACCAGCCGCCAGAACGAAATGAGCGAGGGTGTGACGACCAGCCAGGTCATCGCGAGGCGCCGGGAGTGCTCCGCGGACGTCTTCGTCATGAAAGCGACGAACAGCATCAGCATGAAGACCGAGCCCCAGGTGAACCAGACGCGTCCGAACTCCCAGCCGAACCCGCGGCCACGGTCGAAGCGGTACAGGCCGACGCCCTGCCCAACCAGGTAGAACAGCACCGATGCCAGCAGCGCCAGGTGCGTGTAGCCGCTGTCCCATGCGTGACCGGTGGCGACCACCGCGGCGAACAGGCCGGCCGGGACGCAGATCACATCGACCAGCCGTCGCGCGAAGCCGAGCTCGCCCTCGAACGGTCGGATCATGCCCTGGGCACCGTTCCAGCTCGTGGTGTCAGAGGATGGAGAGGGGGGCTTCATGCCCCGGGACATACATATTTCGTGCCAGCCAGCCGCCCGACCGTGACGGCAGTCACGACGGCCTCCCCATCCCCTTGGTTAGGGTCCATTTTTCCAAGGTTTATGCACCCATATACCCACATGTGGTTGAATTAGATCATACCCAATCCATGGGTATTGCCGTGTCGGACAGCCAACCACCTTTCGCACTCCGTGCGCCTAGATGCGCAAGAGCTTATACAGCTTGTGCAAACGGTTGCTTTCCTGGCTAGATTTCACTGATTCTCATCATACGGCTGGTCCGAACGGGTCATTCCAAGCAATTCGATTCTGTGATGTGACCCACCAATGCTGGCCGGGCAGAGGCTAGCGGCCGATCGCCCGGCCCGGCACCCCAGTTCGGCGAGCGGACCGCTCCTTGGTCCCGCCCACGGGACGTGTTACGCGTCCGACCCTACCCCACACCTGCGCACCCCGCGGGGTACCAACCTAGGGACGCTTGAGCAATGAAGATCCTCGTGACGGGCGGCGCCGGCTTCATCGGCTCGAACTTCCTCAACCTGGTGGTGCCGCGCCACCCGGAGCACAGCTTCATCAACGTCGACAAGCTCGGGTACGCCGCCAACCTCGAGAACCTGCGCAGCGTCGAGAAGCTCCCCAACTACGGCTTCGAGCGCCTCGATATCGCCGACACGGAGGCGGTCAACGCCCTGTTCGAGCGGGAGGCGCCCACACGTGTCGTGCACTTCGCCGCCGAGAGTCACGTCGACCGCAGCATCGAGTCGCCGCGCGGCTTCATGGACAGCAACATCATCGGCACGTTCAACCTGCTCGACGCGTTCAAGCGCGGCGGGTTCAGCGGCGAGCACCTCTTCCACCACGTGAGTACGGACGAGGTCTACGGCTCGCTCGGCGACGACGGGCTCTTCACCGAGGAGACGCCCTACGACCCCTCGAGCCCCTACTCCGCATCGAAGGCGGCGAGCGACCACCTCGTCCGCGCATGGGGCCGCACCTTCGGTCTCCCGTTCACGCTCACCAACTGCTCGAACAACTACGGCCCGCTGCAGTTCCCGGAGAAGCTCATCCCGTTGATGATCCTCAACGCGCTCGATCGCAAGCCGCTGCCCATCTACGGCAAGGGCATCAACGTGCGCGACTGGCTCTTCGTCGATGACCACTGCGAGGCGATCTGGGCCGTCATGCAGGACGGCAAGCGCGGCGAGACGTACAACGTCGGCGGCAACGCGGAGCGCAAGAACATCGAGGTCGTCGACGGCATCTGCCGTGTCGTGGCGAGCGAGACGGGCGCGGACCCCGCGGAGCTGCTAGCGCTCAAGGAGTACGTGACGGACCGCCCCGGACACGACATGCGCTACGCGATCGACGCGGGCAAGATCACGCGCGAGTGCGGGTGGAAGCCGCAGGAGAGCTTCGAGACCGGGCTGCGCAAGACGGTCCGCTGGTACCTCGACAACCCCGCGTGGATCGAGAGCGTGCGCACCGGCGAGTACCGCAAGTGGCTCGCCACCAACTACTCGGACCGGGATGCGGTGTAGGTCATGATCGACAGGGGCATCATCCTCGCGGGGGGCTCGGGTACCCGGCTGCACCCGCTCACGCGGGCCTTCAGCAAGCAGCTGGTACCGGTCTACGACAAGCCGATGATCTACTACCCGCTCACCACGCTGATGCTGGCGGGGATCCGGGACATCCTGATCATCACCACGCCCGAGGACTCGGCGCTGTTTACCCGCCTGCTCGGAGACGGCTCGAGCTGGGGGCTGCGCATCGAGTATGCGGTACAGCCCTCCCCCGACGGCCTCGCCCAGGCGTTCATCATCGGCGAGCAGTTCATCGAGGGGCGAGGCTGCTCGCTCGTGCTCGGCGACAACATCTTCTACGGGCACGGGCTGCCCGAGTCGCTCGCACGGGCCGCGGCACTCGAGGAAGGTGCCAGCGTCTTCACCTACTTCGTGCGCAACCCCGAGGCCTTCGGCGTGATCGAGTTCGACGACGACGGCAAGGCGATCAGCCTGGAGGAGAAGCCCGAGAAGCCGCGTTCGAACTACGCGGTCACAGGGCTCTACTTCTACGATGCCGACGTCACGGCGATGGCCAAGTCGCTCAAGCCATCGCCGCGCGGCGAGCTGGAGATCACCGACCTCAACCGTCTCTACCTCGAGCGCGGCGACCTGCGCGTCGAGATGCTCGGTCGCGGTAGCGCGTGGCTCGACACCGGAACGCCGGACAGCCTCATGCAGGCGGCCAACTTCGTGCAGACGATCCAGGCGCGACAGGGCCTGCAGGTGGCGTGCCCCGAGGAGATCGCATTCCGCATGGGGTGGATCGACGCCGAGCAAGTAGCGGCGCTCGCGGCGCCGCTCGCCAAGACCATCTATGGCGAGTACCTGCAGTCACTGATCACGGGGCGCATGGGCTAGTCATGGATGTCCGCACCACGAGCCTGCCGGGCGTCCTGCTGATCGATCCCAAGGTCTTTGGCGACGCGCGCGGCTACTTCTACGAGTCCTTCCGGCGCAACGCGTATGCCGAGGCGGGTATCGACGCCGAGTTCGTGCAAGACAACGTCTCGCGATCGGTGGGCGGGACGCTGCGCGGCCTGCATCTGCAGCACCCGGGCGGGCAAGGCAAGCTCGTCTCCGTGCTCGTCGGCGAGGTCTTCGACGTGGCGGTCGACGTACGCGTCGGCTCGGACACGTTCGGCGCATGGACTGGGCACCTGTTGTCAGACGACAACAAGCGGCAGCTCTACGTGCCGCCTGGCTTTGCCCACGGCTTCGTGGTCGTGAGCGAGACGGCGGTCTTCAGCTACAAGTGCACTACCTACTACAGCCCGGCTGACGAGCTGTCGGTTCGCTGGGATGACCCGGCGGTCGGAGTCGAGTGGCCAGTAGACGACCCGATCCTGTCGGACAAGGATCGTGACGCACCGGTGCTGGCGGACATCGACCGCACGAGGCTTCCGAGCGTTGGCTAGCCACCTGCTGATAAGCCCCGACGGGATGCTCGGGCGAGCGTGGGCCGAGCTGCTCGACGACGACGGCGTCGCCTGGACCGGTGTGACGTTCCCCCTGTTCGATCTACGCGATCCCGAGCAGGTGAACGCGGCCGTCGCTGGCCATGATGTCGTGATCAATTGCGCCGCCTATACGGACGTGGACGGCGCGGAGCAGAGCGAGCCCGAGGCCACCGCGATCAACGGGGACGGCGTCGCGAACCTGGCACGCGCGTGCGCTCGCGAGGGTAGCGTGCTGGTGCACTACAGCACCGACTACGTGTTCGATGGCGCCGCATCCACGCCCTACCCGGTCGAACACCCGATCGACCCAATCAACGCCTACGGGCGGAGCAAGGCGGTCGGCGAGGCGGCGGTACGAGCTGCCGGCGACGCGCACCTGATCGTCAGGACCAGCTGGCTGTATGCGCCGTGGGGCAAGAACTTCGTCGACACGATGGCGCGCCTGACGCGCGAGCTCGAGACGCTAAAGGTGGTCGACGACCAGCGGGGTCGACCGACCAGCGCGCAGCACCTGGCCGGCTCCACGCTCGCGCTGCTCCAGAGCGGCGCCCGCGGCACGTACCACGTGACCGACGGCGGCGAGTGCACCTGGTACGAGTTCGCGCGCGCGATCGCCGACGCGGTCGGCGGGACAGCCGCCATCGCGCCGTGCACCACCGCAGAGTTTCCGCGGCCCGCCGCACGCCCCGGCTACAGCGTCCTGGACCTGAGCGCCACCGAGGCACGCATCGGCGAGATGCCACCCTGGCGCACGCTGCTACAGCGCGTCATCGACTCGCGCTAGCAACTTGCGCAGGCCCTGAATTGAACCCACATTGAAGGTATGCGCATCGGCATACCGCGAGAGATCAAAGCCCAGGAGTACCGCGTCGGTGCGACCCCGGACTGCATCGAGGCGCTGACCAGCGACGGCCACAACGTCTGCGTAGAGACCGGCGCAGGGGATGGCGCCGGGTTCGCCGACGACGACTACACCGCGGTCGGCGGCCACATCACCGATACGGCCGGCGCCTGGGCCGCCGACATGGTGATCAAGGTGAAGGAGCCGCTCGCGAAGGAGTACGACCACTTCCGCGAGGGTCAGCTGCTCTTCACCTACTTGCATCTGGCGGCGGTGCCCGAGCTCGCGAAGGCGCTGATGGAGGCCCGCGTCTCCGCACTCGCCTACGAGACCATCGAGCGCGAGGACGGCGCGCTGCCGTGCCTGACGCCGATGAGTATGATCGCTGGACGCCTCTCGGTGCAGGAAGGCGCGAAGTACCTCGAGCGCCCCTTCGGTGGGCGCGGCATCCTGCTCGGCGGAGTGCCCGGCGTACCGCGCGGCCGCGTGACGATCGTCGGCGGCGGCGTGGTCGGTACCGAGGCGGCCCGCATGGCGGTCGGGATGGGCGCGCGGGTGACGCTGCTCGACGTATCGCCGGATCGCCTCGCGGAGCTGGACGACCAATTTCGCGGGCGGCTGCTAACGCTCTACTCCACGCCCGCCAACATCGCCCGCACGATGGCGGACAGCGACCTCGTCATCGGCGCGGTGCTGCTGCCGGGGGCGCGCGCGCCGAAGCTCGTCAAGCGCGAGCACCTCGCGACGATGCCGCGGGGCGCGGTGCTGGTCGACGTCGCCGTCGATCAGGGCGGGTGTGCCGAGACGACGCGCCCGACCACACACCACGATCCCGTGTTCGAGGTCGACGGCGTGCAGCACTACTGCGTTGCGAACATGCCGTCTGCGGTCTCGCGTACGGCGACCCAGGCGCTCACCGCCGTCACCCTGCCCTACGCGCGCAAGCTCGCGTCGCAGGGATTGCTCCAGGCGGTTGCGGCCGACCGTGCCCTGCGCCTCGGCCTCAACGTCCACGACGGGCACATCATCCACCCGGCGGTCGCGACTGCGCTCGGGCTACCCCGACGGAGCATCGCCGCGTGAGGGGTGGACGCGGCGCTAGTCCCGGCCCGTCCGCGCGATCACACGCTTGATCACGTCGTCGATGAACGACTCCTCCTCCTCGCCCGCGGGGCGCCTCCAGATGGCGTACATGTTCACCGTCATCACGACGTTGGAGGCCGTCATCGCCCAGAAGCGCTGGTCCGGCCAGACCGCGGCAACCACGAGCGCACCGAGGAAGCCGAGCGTCATCGGCATCATGCGCCGGTCGACCGTGATGGCCAGCATGGCGCTGACGCAGAACCACGTCAGCGGCCACAGGCTCTGCACGAGCCGCGGGTCGAGCTGCATCACCCAGCCTGTCGTGTCGAGCGCGATGAGCGCGACCATCGCGACCCAGGCGCCGCCGAGCAGATGCTGCGTGAGCCTGCTCTTGAGCACGGCGTTGCGGCCGAAGAACGCCATGATGAGGAGGGCGGCCGCCACTGTGGCGGCGAACACCCCGGGGATGACACGCGAGACACCCTGCTCCGAGTTGACCATCAACAGCGAGCCGATCAGCGGCGCAACCGTCCATGCGAGCCCCAGGATGCCCGCGACGATCCCGCGGTCACGGCTTCCGGTCGCGATATCGGCCGAGCGCTGGAAGCGCTCGAGGTCCTCGATGCGCTGCTGCGTATTCGCCTGGTGCTCGAGCGCCTCCTCCACTCGCGCGGTCAGCTCGGCAGGCACACCGTCGATCCCCGATAGCAACTGCGACGCCGCGCGGGGGTTGCCGGCCTCGAGTTCGTACTGCGCCACCGCAACGGTCGCATCGCGGATGCCATCGTGGGCCTGCGTGTTCTCCGGCCAGGCCTCGAGCGCCTGCTGGTAGCCGAAGCGGCACTGCGCGAACAGCTCCGCAATGGCGCTCGCCGAGGCGTCTGACGAGCCGTCGGTCGCAGCGGTGATCAGCTCACCCAGCTCCGCGGCGCGCCGCGCGGCCCGCGCCACGAGACGCCGCGAGCCGGTGTGATCGAGGAAGCGCTGCACCGCCCTGCGCAGATCGAGCGCACTCTGGAACCGCCACCCCGGGTCGGCATCCATCGCCTGCGTGCAGATCGAGACAAGCTCGGGGGGCGCCTGATCCGGGAAGCTCGGGCGCGAGCGCAGCACCGTCGCGAGGATCTCCTCCATCGTGCTGCCATCGTGCGGCGGCAGGTCGGTGATGATCTCGTAGAGCATCGCGCCCAGCAGGTACACGTCGGTGCGCGGACCTATCAGCACCTCCTTGCCGCCCAGCATCTCAGGGGCCATGTACTGCGGCGTGCCCGCCAGCTGCTTGGCGTCCTCCACCAGCGGCAGCAGCCCGTCCTCGTCGGCCTCCATGCTCAGCGCCAGCCCCCAGTCCATCACGTAGACCTCGCCGAAGCTGCCGATCATGATGTTGGCGGGCTTGAGGTCGCGGTGGATGATGCCGCGGCTGTGCGCGAAGTGAACCGCGTTGCAGACCTGCATGAGCACGCGCAGGTTCCACTCGAGCAGGTCGTCGTCGCCGAAGCGCTCGGCGACGCCCGGCGCGTCGGTCATGAGCTCGCGCCACTCGACACCCTCGATGCGCTTGAGGACCAGGCGCGCCTCGCCGGACTCGTCGAACTGGAGGTCGTGGATCGGCAGGATGTTGGGGTGCTCGATGCGCCCCATGATGAACGCCTCCTGCAGCAGCATCGCCGTGGCCTGCTCGCCACGGAAGCTCTCGCGCAGCGACTTCACCGCGACCTCGCGTCCGAGCGATACCTGCTCGGCGGCCTGCACGAGCCCCATGCCCCCCTCGCCGAGCGTTCGCCCGAGGCGCAGCTGCTGCTCGACCTTCGAGGGGCGCGGAGGCGCAGAGGCGCGCTTTGCCCGCCGCGGACGCGCGAGCTCGGTGCGACGGATGGAGCGCGCGGGCTGGTTGAGGAAGGCCTCGGTGTGCTGCGCGTGGGCGGCCGCAAGGCCCTTGGCGCGGCCCGCGATCGTCAGGGCATCGTCCTCGCTCTCCTGCGACACGAGCGGAACATAGCACGCCGCCGGCGGGGTCGGTCAGCGCTGGAAGCGCCGCCAGAGAAGCACCACCCACACCACCACCAGCACGAGGTACGCGGCAAGCCCGTAACCAAACGACGGTGGCAGCCTGACCGGCGACGATAGATTGGCGGCCAGGGACACGTGGGTCAGCCCGCACGTGAAGAGCAACGAGAGGTGTCCAAAGACGACGAGCCGGGTGGCTATCGCATTGCGCGTCGCGTCGGCGCGCTCGGGCGACAGCCAGTAGTCGCGGTCCGGCAGGTTGAACATCGAGACGGGCAGCCGCGCGATGAAGGCCGCGATGCCGTGGCAGCAGACGACCACCACGCCCGACATGAGGAACATGACGTTCAGGAGCGACTCGCTGCTACCCCATCGATCGGGACGCCCGCCCGCTCCGTAGTGCATCGCGACGCGCTCGGGCAGCTCCGGCCACAGCCGAAGCGCGACCCATGCCTGCAGCGTCAGCAACAGCACCACCCCACCCCAGCTGAACCATGCCGGTCGCATGGGCTGACCGTAGTCAGCCGGCTGCGGCTGCGCAAACCGGCGCAAACCGCGCCTGCGGTGGCTAGTCCTTCGACGGGTAGATGATCGTGTCCTCGAACTCATCGCCCTCGGGATCGAAGTCGTCGTCCTCGTCCGCATCCGCGCCCTCGGTGAACGGCGGTGGCGGGATCTCCGGATACGTCGACGTGGTCGGCAGACCGACCATCTCGCCCTCGTCCTCCTCGTGCTCGACCGTCGTGGTCGTGGAGCCGGGCAGCTGCGAGGGAAGTCCGAGAATCTCGCCGTCGGCGTCCTGCGCATCATCGTCGATGCGAACGTCGGTCGGGAGACCGATGATGCCGTCCTCGCTGGACTCGTCGCTAGACTCCGTGGGGGGCCGCTGGGAGACCCGGCGGGACTGGGGTAGCTCGATCACATCTTCGTCGCCATCCGCGGGCGTGGGGATGGGAATCGTCTCGCGCTCGCGTGGATCGGGCGCCATGATCTGGACGCCGGATCCGGCGTTGCGGGGCGCCCGCAGCGTGGAGACGATCATCACCTCGCCAGACTCCCGCTTGCCCCTCGTGTCGTGGGCCGCGCCCGCCGATTGTCCGCCTAGCTCCACCGCATCACCCTGCTCCGACATCGCTACCTCCCAACCTTGGAGCTAGACACTGCAAGCGGGGTGCCAGGCGATTTCCCCAGTAGTTACGCGGCCTCGTGCATGACACCGTTTCGGGACTGCAACGACGCGCCGGCAGACCCTTCGATCTTGAAATGCGGCCTGGTCACGCGGGGTTAGCGGTTTGTATGCGTGATCACCAAAATCGGATGTGCAGGTGGTCGTCGTGGCCCGGGTCGTCACGGATGATTCCATAGGCCCGCGCCTTGCCGCGCGGGTACTGGAACAGCTCATCGAGCTCGGAGCGCCGGACGCCGCGCTTCTTCGCGTAGTCGTAGAGCCAGCCCTGGATGCGGTAGTCGACGAACATGTAGCGCACCGCGTCCGTCGAGAGGAACGCGCGGATGAGAGCCCACGTGCGCTTGAGGTCGATGTTCTTCCGCGTCACGCGGCGAAACCGACCCTCGCCCGCATGCGCGCCCTTGAGCACGTAGGCGAGGTCGACGTCCTGGCCCGTGCGGTGCGACTTGTGCGGCGGGAAGCGACCGCCGCCCTTCTTGCTGAGGTCGCCGATGTGGATCTTGGGTGCCCGTGGCTGGCGTGCGCGATACTTCGCGATGCCCTTCTGCAGCACGCGCACGGTGCGCGGCGTCGCCCACGCGAGCCGCGCGCTCTTGATCGAGTAGTGGCGCCCGGGCGGCAGCTGGATCCCGCTCGGCAGCGAACCGCCTGCGGCCTTGTCCGTCCTGAACGCGGAGACGATCGAGCCATCCTTCCACACGACGAGCTTCTGCCCGGGACGCAGGTCGTCGGGGTTGCCGAGCTTGCCGCGCTGGAAGCTCTTCAGCTGCCGCGGGTTCAGGTGATAGCGCTTGGCGATCGACGCGAAGGTCTGACCGGGCTGGACGGTGTGCTGGATGCGTGAGCGCCGACGCGGCGCGATCTCGGGGCACACCCTGATGACGTCGCCAAGCCGCAGGTAGTCGGGGTTGTTGCGGACGCGCTTGTTGAGGCGCGCGAGCTCCCGTTGGCGCACGCCATAACGACTCGCGATCTCGGCGAGCCACTCCCCGGGAACGACCTCGTGCTTGTGCAGCGGTGTGCGGTAACCACACGCCTTTGCACCGCGCGCCCGCCCAGGCTGCGCGCAGATCTTGAGCCGCTGCCCGGCGCGCAGGCGGTCGGGGTCGCCACCGAGCGCCCCGTTGCGAGCGAGGATGGCCTTGTCGGTGATCGCATAGCGGCCCGCGATCTTCTTCAGCGTCTCGCCCTGCTTGACCTCGTGGTCGTAGACCTTGCGGCCGTCGCCACAGCCGCGGAGCCGACGCGCCTTCACGTTCGCGCTCGGCAGGCAGATCTTGAGCTTCTGGCCCTCCCTGAGCGCGTCCGGATCGAGGCCCGGGTTTGCCTCGGCGAGCTGCGCGACCTTCGCACCGTGGCGGCTCGCGATCCGGCTGAGCGTGTCACCCTTCTTGACGCGATAGTCGGCGGGGTCGAAGCCCCGTGGACAGCGACCCGCGCGCGCGTGGGCGGTGCCAGACGCCAGCAAGAGGAGCACCACAGCCGACAGAAACAGCGAGAGCCGAGGGGTCACGCGGCCAGCGATTCGCATGAATGCCCGGGCCGCGCAACCCTGGCCGGGGGGCGCCGCGCGGGTGACGGCTTTTCTTGAGCCGCCCCGGCGAAACTGAGACGATCCGGTGTGGCTGAACCCCTCGCGTCGCTGCTCGGACTGCCGCACGAGCTGCCCACGTCGTTCTCTCCGACGCACGGCTGGACGCTCTCCTGGTTGCTGCCGATCCTGGCCTGCGGCGTGCTGGCGGCCTATGCGTGGGCGAGCCGACGGCAGCTCGGCCAGCTCGCACGCACGAAGCTCCGCTGGTGGCTCAACGGGCTGCTCGGTGTCTGCGCCCTGCTCTCGGTCGTCACGTACGCGGACTTCGGCCTCGCACGCTACGGCAGCTTCATCAACGAGTGGGACGTCTACCACTACTACCTCGGCTCCAAGTACACGCCCGAGCTCGGCTACGTCGACCTGTACGGGGCCACGCTGGTGGCCGATGCGCAGACCGGCCTGCAGTTCGCACACCGAAGCGGTGAGCTGCGCGACCTGAGCACGCTCGAGTTCGTGCCCGTCGGCAAGGTGCTGCAGCAAGGCGAGCACCACAGGCGACGCTTCACGCCCGAGCGGTGGGCCGAGTTCGTACAGGACGTGGAGTACTTCAAGCATCAGCTGCCGCATCGGAAGTGGAATACGTTGCTGCGCGACCACGGCTACAACGGCACGCCGGCGTGGTCGGTGGTCGTGGGGATGCTCTTCACGCGCAACCTCTCGATCGGTGAGACGGTCCCCCGCATCCTGCTGCTCAGCCTCGACCCGCTGCTGATCATGCTCGCCCTCTGGATGGTGCGCCGCGCATTCAGCCTTCGGACGGCGCTGCTGCTCACGATCTTCATCGGTACGCACTACCTGTTTTCGTGGGGGCACCTGAAAGGCGGCATCCTGCGGACCGACTTCGCGATGCTCTCGCTGATGTCCATCTGCTGCGTCAAGCTCGGCCACTACAGGACCGCAGGCGCGATGCTGGCCGGCGCAACGCTCTCGCGGGTGTTTCCGGTGCTGCTGCTGGTCGGTCCTGCGATCCATGGCCTCGACATTCTCGTCCGGAAGCGCCGCATCGACCGCGACCTCCTGTGGCTCGCGGTGAGCTTCTTCGCGACGCTTCTGGTCGTCGCGGGCGCGGGCGCGCTCTACGGTGGCGGTACGGGGCTGTGGGCGCAGTGGACCGAGAAGATCACCCAGCACTACGGCTACCTCGTGCACTGGAACATGGGCTACGGCGCGATCCTCGGCGCCGACTGGGAGCCCGGCTTTCCCGAGCTCGTGAGCTGGAGCGACAAGCTCGCCGAGGAGCCAATGGCACTGCTTTCGCACAAGCTCGTGTCGGGCATCACGCGCGTGGCCATCGTGGTGCCGGCGCTCTACTTCGCGCGCGGGCTGCGCCGCTGGGAGTCGATGGCCTACAGCTTCGTCTTCTTCTTCTTCCTGCTGCAGGCGACGTACTACTACTACCTGATCCTGGTGGTGCCCCTGCTGTTCTTCGTCGCAGAGGACGAGGTCGAGCGGCCGGAGCGGGCACTGGGCGCCGCGTGGATGCTGTTGACCGGCGCCGCCGGCTACCTGCTCTTCGCCGGTTGGGCGCCGCTGCGCGAGACGATCGTGCTCTACGGCTGGCGGCAGCTCTACCCGACGTACTACTTCCTGTCGTGGCTCATCTGCGGCACGTGTCTCTACATGATCGCGCTGGCTGCGGTCCGAACGCACGCGCACGACGCCGCCCTCGAAGTCGAAGTCGAAGCCGAAGTCGAGGCCTGAGCAGGCCGAGGGCCGCGACCAAGAGCACTGCGACACCCGGCCGCCGGACGACCATCGCCGCCGGCGGTGAGATCGGTGAATTCACCTGCTTGTACGGTCCCCGCCTGGGGAGTATATCCGCGCTGATGGGATCCTCCCCCAGCCACCTGCCTCCCCGGAGGAACCCGGACGCGCCGCGCCGCACACGACGCGATGAGCAGCGTGAGCGTACGCACTCGCGCATGCTCGCCGCGGCCATCGAGCTGATCCGCGCCGAGGGCGTCGCAGGGGTCACCGTCAGCCGCGTGACCCGCGCGATCGGTGTCGACCGCTCCCTCTTCTATTCGCATTTCAAGACCGTCGACGAGTGCCTCGCAGAGGCGGCCGTGCACGTGGTCACCGCGCTGACGACCGTCGATAGCGAGCGGCGCGCCGAGCTGCACCTGCGCTACGTCAACGACCGGGAGGCGATGGTCCTGTCCGTCCACCGGTCACTCGATCGATGGATGGAGCAGCGGCCGTTTGTCGAGATGCTCGTGCGCCTGCGCCTCGACCCCTCGTCCTTTGGCGCCGCCATGCGGCCAATGATCGCGAAGCTTCGCCACGAGTTCGCTGCCGAGGTCACGATGCTCGCAGGCAAGATGGGCGCGCCCGCGCAGGACGAGCAGCGTGCGCGCCTGGTGGCCGACGCCGTGACCTCACAATGGCTATGGGCGCTCGAGTGCCTCTGCGAGGACCGCAGCGAGGATCGGCGCGCCGTCGCGGAGGTCGTCTGCAACAACATCACGGCCGGGTATATGCAGCTGCTGCGTCGCGAGACGACGCGGACGCGCGCCGAGGTCATCGCCGCACGCTTCGACGCCACCCAGCAGGCCCAGCTCAAGCAGCGCCTGGCCAAGCTGCGGAGCGCGCTCGGGCAGGCGAGCGACGCGGCGATGTTCGGCGCGCCCGGAAGCGCCGCTACCGTCGCCGACGCGGCCCTGGCGGGAGCCTGCAGGCACTTCTTGCCCGAGGTCGCGCGCGACCGCAGCGCGCGCGTCGAATTCGTGCTCGACGCCGGAGGTGAGGTCATCCGCCGGCAGCTGGTGGTGCGTGACGGCACGTGCACGGTGGCGCGGGACTGCGAAGACGGTAGCGCCCAGATGCGCAACACCATGACGCTGCGCACGTTCCTCGAGTGCACCTCGGGCCTGCGGACGTTTGGCGAGGCACTGATCGCCGGCGACCTACGCACCGACGGCGACATGTCGCTCGGCCCGGAGTTCACGAGCTGGTTCTACCAGCCGGGCACCCCGGGCGACGGCCCGCTCGAGCCCTGAGCGCGACGCGGGCCGGCTACTGGGGGCTACTGGCAGGCGGGCACCATGCTGGCGGCGATGTCGCTGCTCAACACCGCGCCGCACAGTCGCTCGCACAGCCCTGAGGCATCGTCGGTGCAGCAGCCGTCGACGATCGCCAGCGCCTCCTCGACGCCCGCGAGCGACTGATCGCCGTCGCACGAGGCGGCGGCGTTGCTCGTCTCGAAACAGTCGAGCGCGGCCTGATCGGCGGGGTCGTCGGCGGTCGAGAGGCAGTCCCCGAGGCACTGGGTCACGTCCTGGTCTTCGACCCCGGCCGCCACCACGACATCGATTGCGACACTCTGCACGACCGAGTTGTCGCCGAGGCATCCCTTGATGAAGGAGCAGTACGCCATGCACGACGCCTCCGCGTTGCCGCCCATCCCGGCGTCCTCGTCATCCATCAATCCGCCGTCGGGCTCGGGCAGCAAGCACTCGTCGGCCTCGTAGGTCGCGAGCTCGTCATCGCAGACGCAGGTGTCGCCATCGACCACGGAGTCCGGCGGGCAGGGGATGCACTGGCCGTTGTCGTAGCGCTGGTCCTCGTCGCAGGCGTCCACGGGGTCGCAGCCGAGCGCGAGAGCCACGAGGGCTACGAGCGCCATCGACAGGATGAGTCTGATCATTGCCATCATCCGCACCTCAGAACGAGCTCACGAGCCGCGTGTAGACGATTGGCACGTCCCACTGGTGTTTCATGTTCTCGATGGTGAACAGCCGCAGGAATGCGAACTGCGACTTGAGCTGCACGCGAGGCGTGAGCCTGATGTTGAGCCCCGCGCTGTAGGCGATCGCGAGCGCGTCGGCCGATGTATCGCGCACCTCGCCGCCAAACTTCGGAAGCAGGAATGACTTGTGCGCGGCCTCCGCCATCACGTACGGCTCGATCGACCACGGCGTGCGGTAGGCGGCCAGGCCGTAGAAGTCCCACTCGAGACGGTCGGGCGTGTAGCGCGGGTCGCCGTTGGTGTTGAAGACAGGCTGGCGCTTGCCCTCCTCGTAGTAGACCCAGCGCGCGACGCCTTCGGACCGGAAGCGCACCGGTCCGAGGTCGTACGCCAGGTCGGCGCCCCACACGTACTCGTCGTAGGCGTAGAAGGTGTTCCAGTCGAAGAAGCCCTGCCCGGCCGACGTCGCGTCCTCGACGTTGATCTCCTTGCGGATGTCCTCGAAGGTTCCGTAGAAGCTGGAGACGCCGACCGTCGCGCGCTGCCCGTCCCCGTCCCAGCTCAGCGCCAGGCGGCCGCCGATGCCCTTGTCGTCGCTGAGGTCGAACTCGAGCGGCGTGCGCCCGTTGGACACGTGGGCGAAGTACTCCAGCGTCCAGGGCCCGGAGCTGGTCGACCCCAGCCACTGCACGCCCAGCAGGCGCCCCGGCATCATCTGGCCTGCGACGAAGGTCGGCAGCATGAGCGCGATCAGCGTCGGCGAGCCGTGGTCGACGTTCCAGATGCCGAAGGGGTTGAGGAAGAGACCGGCGCGGACTCGCAGCCAGTTGGCGTACTTCCACTCGGTCCACGCGCGCTCGATGAACACCGAGCCGAGCCGCAGCTGCGACTGTGCCGACGGGCTGGCGAAGTCGAACGCGGTCGTGTCCTCACGCTTGTAGCTCGTGCCGATGGGCGGCGCGAGGTCGAGCTCCTCACCATGCGGCGCCGTCGTGAAGCGCAGCTCGAAGAGGCTCTGCCAGTGCGGCCCCATCGTCGCATCTACGTAGAGGTTGAGGTTGCCGAACACGAAGGAGCTCGCATCCGTGGGACGCAGGATGCCGAGGTCGTCGTCGCGCTCGCCGGACAAGAAGAACTTGTCGAGGCCGAAGTCCATGAAGCCGTAGAGGTTCAGCGTCGAGTCGTTGACGCTGACGGCGGCGTCGTCCTCACCGGCCTGCAGGTCCGCGAGGGCGGCCTGGGTCTCGAGCTCCTCGAGGCGCTGCTCGAGTGCGAGGAAGCGTGCATCGGCGGCAGCGTCGGCGGCGGGCGGCCCGGGCTCGACCACCGGCGGCGGCGACTCCGCAGCGGGCGCGGCATCCGTGGGAGCTGCCTCGACAGCCGCCTGGGAATCGACCGGGGGCGACGTCTCTGCACCGACCGCATCGACGGCGGGCGCCTTCGCGGCGTCGTCGACGGGCTGGGCCGTGGGCTCCAGTGCCTGGGCAAGGGCCTGGCCGGCAACGAGGCACGACAGGATCGCAACAGTCCACGTACGCATCTGCATCACTTCGGCACCACCTTCCCGCCGCGGATGGTGGCGAGCACCTTTACGTCGGCGGTCAATCGCTCGACGGGCACATACCCCACGCTGCCCTTCAACTGTGCCACGACGCGCAGCATCAAGCGCGCGTTGGGCAGCTTGCGGGGCGGACGCGCACGCGCACGGACGAGCTGATCGACCCAGAACTCGCCCACGCGGTCGGGCCCCATCCCCAGCACCGCACGATCAAAGGCGACCCGCAGCCCCGCGCCAGCCGGATAGTTGAGCGCAACCACGGGCGAGCCGCTCGGCCAGAACAGCAGCTGCGCGGTGAACAGCTGCTTGAGCTTTCGCGGGGTCACCGAGTCGACCGTGTTTTGCGGATGGGTGATCACCGCCAGCTTGACGTCGGCCGCGCCGGCCCCGATCGGAGTCGCTGCGATGAACAGCAGGACGACGCCTACGCCGCTCGTGAGCCAGCTTGAACCGGTGCATCGCACGGACGCCATCCTGTTGCGTGGGCAGGTCCAACGCAAGAACAAAAAACACAGTGTTGACATAAGATTGTACCTATACTGAAGGGTAGGTACCCATTAACCGGGGTAATTTGGACGTTCGCGTTCCGCCCAGGGTGCAGCCCATGGGCGGGGCCACCCGGCCTCAGCGGCCCGGCCCGGTGCTACGCTGCCCTGCGGATCGATCCGGCAGGGAGGTCATCATGAGGGTTGGGCACTGGCTGTTCTGGAGTCTGGCGGGCGTCGGCCTGGGGGCGTGTGGCTCGAGCTCGGACGACGCGGGCGCAGACGGTGGAGCCGGCGATGCGGGCACGGCGCCGGCCGCCTTCGACGACACCCACGGCGGCGCCCTGCCCGCGATCGAGGGACCGGTGCGCGGCGGCAACGGCAGCCCCTGGGTCCAGAGCACGTCGATCGATCTGGGCGCGCTCGGCTACCGCACCGACGAGTACTTCCTGTCGGGGACCGCACGCTCCTACGCAGCGGTCGGCGAGCTCGGCGAGGACGGCGACTGGCAGCTCGAGGCGGACGGCAGCGCCGCGTACCGCACCCGCATCGTCGTCTACCGACCGCGGGACGAGGCTGACTTCAACGGCTCGGTGATGGTCGAGTGGCTCAACGTCAGCGGCGGCCTCGACACCGCACCCGACTGGACGAGCGGCCACACCGAGCTGATACGCGCGGGCTGGGCATGGGTCGGCGTCTCGGCGCAGTCGACGGGCATCGAGGGGGGCGGCGCGAACACCGGCTTCGGAGGCCTCGGCGATCTGAGCCTCAAGGGCTTCGATGCGGAGCGCTACGGCACGCTCGATCACCCCGGCGACGAGTTCTCCTACGACATGTTCTCCCAGGTGGGCCGCGTACTGACGGAGGGCGGCGACGGCGAGGTGGACCCGCTCGGCGGCCTGTCGCCACAGCGCCTGATCGCGGCGGGGGAGTCGCAGTCGGCCTTCCGACTGGTCACCCACATCAACGGCGTCGATCCGCTGGTGCCGATCTACGACGGCTTCCTGGTGCACAGCCGCGGCGGGGACGCGGCGCCCCTGGGCGCGCAAGCTGGCCTCGACGCGGACGCCACGGTGCGGATCCGGTCGGACGTGCGCGTCCCGGTACTCACGTTCCAGACCGAGACCGACATCCTCGACCTCTCGTCCATCAACAGCCGCCAGGACGACAGCGAGCGGCTGCGCCTCTGGGAGGTGCCGGGCACCGCCCATGCCGACCTGTACTCGCTGTGGGCGGGCACGACGGACGCGGGCGACGACCCGAGCATGGCGGATGTGGTGGTGACCAACGAGCCGATCCCCGGCATCGTGATGTGCGACGAGCCGATCAACGCGGGCCCGCAACACTTCGTCCTCAATGCCGCCATCGCCGCGCTCGATGCATGGGTGCGTGACGGCACGCCGCCGCCGATGGCTGATCGGATCGACGTGGAGGGCGAGCCGCCCATGCTCTCGGTCGATGCGCACGGCAACGTCACCGGTGGCATCCGCACGCCGCACACCGACGTCCCCACCGCTGTGCTCTCGGGCACCGGGCAGACCCCGGGCGGCTTCTGCGGCCTGTTCGGCACGACGGTCGCATTCGACGCCGACAAGCTGGCGTCGCTCTACGCCGACCGCGACGACTATGCGACCCGGGTGGCGGCGGCCGCGGACGAGGCGGTTGCGGCGGGCTTCCTGCTCGAGTCCGACGCGGACCTGATCCGTCGCGCCGCCGAGATGACCACGCTCTTCGACGCGCCCTAGGGCCACGCGCCGACTCGGCAGGTGCTACGATCGCGGGCGAGAGGAGCTAGGACATGACTGGCTACAGCGTGGTCGCGATCCCGGGCGACGGCATCGGCCCGGAGGTGATGGCGGCGGTGCGTGAGATCGTGACCGCCGCGGATGCGCCGCTCACATTCGTCGAGAAGCTCGCCGGCGAAGCAGCCTTCGAGAGTTCCGGCGAGCTGCTACCGGAGGCCACGGTGGACGCGATCCGCGAGCACTCGGTCGCGCTCAAGGGCCCGTGCACGACACCCATCGGCGAGGGCTTCAGGTCGATCAACGTCCAGCTTCGCCAGACGCTCGAGCTCTACGCGGCGGTGAGGCCCGTGCGCACCATGCCCGGCGTCCAGACGCGCTACGACGACGTCGACCTCGTGATCGTCCGCGAGAACACGGAGGGGCTCTACAGCGGAGTCGAGAACGCGATCGCCCGTGACGTCGTGGTCAGCATGAAGGTCGCGAGCCGCAGCGCCTGCGAGCGCATCAGCCGCTGGGCCTTCCGCTACGCGACGCGCCGCAAGCGCAGGCGCGTCACGGTCTTCCACAAGGCCAACATCATGAAGATGACCGACGGCATGTTCCTCGACGAGGCGCGCAAGATCCATCGGCACGAATACCCGAACATCGAGCACGACGAGATGATCATCGATGCGGCGCTCATGCGCCTCGTCCAGGACCCGAGCGAGTTCGACATCATGCTCTGCGAGAACCTCTATGGAGACCTCGTCTCCGACCTGTGCGCGGGCATGGTGGGCGGCCTCGGGGTGACGCCGGGTGCGAACTTCGGCGACGAGTGCGCAGTGTTCGAGGCCGTGCACGGCTCGGCGCCGGACATCGCTGGCAAGGGCGTGGCCAACCCGCTGGCGCTCTTGATGAGCGCCACGATGATGCTCAACCACCTCGCGGAGAAGCACGACGACGCGCGCTGCCAGGACGCGGCCACGCGCATCCGAAGCGCCTACGACGCGTCGCTCGAGGCGGGCGAGACGACCCGCGACCTGGGCGGAACGCTCGACACCTCCGGGTTCGCGCGCGCGATCATGGCGCGGCTGTCGGGCTGAGGCGATGCGAAGCCGACGATGAGTACGCAGCAACAACCCGGGGGACGGCAAGCGCGACTGCGCTCGATGGCCGGCTGGCTGCCCGCTGTCATCCTGCCGACCGCAACCGCGGAGCAGCTGCGCGCACTCTGGGTGGCCGACTCGGTCGCGGGCAACAGCGCGCTGACCTGGAGCCTCTTTCTGCTCGCCAACCTCGGCGCGCTGTTCCTGGGGACCGCTGAGACGCCGGTTGCGAAGCTCCAGATGACGCTGGCCTTCGGTGTGACCGCGGTGCTCGACCTGGTCCTCGTCCTGCGGATACTGGCCGGCTAGGAGCTGTCCCTAGCCGCTGTCGGTCGCGTGCGCATCCGCGTCGCCTGCGCCGGCGTCGAGCTGCGCGAGCGATTCGCGTGCGCGCGCGTGCAGGCCCATCGAGCCGTTCTGCTCCGCGAGGACGGCGGCGCGCTCGAAATGGCCCCGCGCTGTGGCACTCCCGCCGCCACTGCGCAGCGACAGCAGCCCGCGCATGCGCTCCGCCTCGGCATTGTAGTAGACCTCGCCGGTCTGTTGCGAGACGCGGGCCGACTGCTCGAGTGCACCCTCCGCGCGCGAGAGGTCGCCCACGCCTATGGCCGCATCCGCCAGCAACACGAGCTGGTGCGTGCGCCACAGCTTGGCGCCCAGCGCGTCCCACGCGTCGAGGCCGTGCGTCAGTTCGACCAGGCCGTCCGCGTCGCCCAGACGGGCCCGGGCCCACCCGCGCAGCATCTGTCCGTCCGCCAACCACGTGGGCAGGTCGTGCTCCTGCGACAGCGCCACCGCCTCCGCGGCCAGCGGCATCACCGCAGCCGGTTCGTCCTGCAGCTGCTCAAAGACCGCGCCAAACGCGAGCGCAAAACCGAGGGAGTGCGGATGCGACAGCGCCCGCGCGCGCTGCAGCGCCCGCTCGCTCATCACGCGCGCGCCCGCCGCATCGCCCGCGATGCTCAGGATCCACGAGAGGTAGGACGCGTAGGCCACCTCCGGGTCCTGCCCGAAGCGCTGGCCATGGTCGGCGTGCTGCTGTCGATCGTGCAGTGACAGCCCACGCTCGAAGTGCCCACGCCCCTCCGAAAGCCGGCCCGTCCAGAAGGCGTGCCCGAGCGCAAAGCAGCTCTCGAGTTCGAGCCCGACGTCACCCGCGTCACTCGCGACCCGCGCGAGCACCTCCCCGAACTCCCTCGCCTTGACGAAGTCGCCCCGCACGGCGGCACTGAGGAAGAGCCCCCACATACCGACGAACGTCTGCCGGGCGTCGACGCCGGGCGTGTAGAGCTCCTGCGCGCGGGAGTAGAGTGCGCTGACCTCGGGCGACGCATAGCCCCGGCTGGCGATCAGCGGCGCGCCCATCGCGAGCCGTAGCCCGAGCTCGCGGTGGTCGCGCTGGGGCGACGGCTCGGTGGTCGTCAGCAGCTCCAATGCGTGCCCCAGCTGCTGGCACGTCTCGACGACCGCCGACGCAGACGCCGAGCGACGGCCGGCAATCTCGAGCTGACCGATGGCCTCCTCGATCTCGCCCGCGGCCTCGTGGTGAAAGGCTAGCTGCGCGGCCTGCGCCGCCGGATCGCCCGCAGCCCCCGCGGCCAGTGCCGCCGCCACGCGCCCGTGGTGCTCCTGCCGTGTGCGCCGCAGCAGCGACTGATAGGCCGCCTCCTGGATGAGCGCGTGCTTGAAGGTGTAGGACGCGGCGGGTGGCTGCCCACGCTGCTCGAGCACACCGGCGCTCACCAGCTTGCCGAGCTCATGCCCCAGTTCACTGCCCGCCACGACCCCGACGGCCTGCAGCAACTCGTAGGTGAACTCGCGCCCGAGCACGCTCGCGAGCTGGGCGACCGACTTGACGCTCGAGAGGCGATCGAGGCGGGCCATGAGCGAGCCCTGCAGCGTGGTGGGGATGCCCAGCGACGAGATCGGACGCTTGAGGCGATAGTCATCACCGGAGCCGTCGAGCACGTCGGCTTCGAGCACCATCGTCGTGAGCTCCTCGACGAAGAGCGGCACACCGTCGGTGTTCGTCACCAGCTGTGTCAGCAGCTCCTGCGGTAGCTGGCGCCCCCCGGCGATGTTGGAGGCGAGCGCCACCACCTCGACCGCGTTGAGCGGATCGAGCGACAGCGCCGTGCTGTGACCGGGCGCGGCACCGGGAGGGTCGACGCCGGGGCGGGTGGTGACGACGACAAGCGCGGGCGCCGCAGGCAGTGCTTCGGTGAGTTCGGTGAGCAGCTCTATCGTCGAGGGGTCGGCCCAGTGCAGGTCCTCCACCACGAGCAGCAGCGGCACGCCACCCGAGCGCTCGACGATCGCGTCCACCAGTAGCTTCCGCGTTCGCTGCTTGCGCCGCTGGGCCGCCGGCAGGGGCGGGGCGGACGCCGGATGGGGCAGCCCGAGCAGTGCGCCAAGCAGCGCCGCCGCCTCCTGCAAATCGGTGCCCTCCGCCATCAGCATCGGCAACACAGCGACGAGCTTCTCACGCCGCGCCGCGTCGCCCTCGGAGTGCTCGAGCCGCAGGAGGCGCTCGATAAAGGTGACGACCGGATGCAGCGGCGTGTTCTGGTGGTAGCTTGAGCAGCGCCACTCCCAGTGAACGTGCGGCTGCCCCTGCACGCGGCTGACCAACACCTGAACCAACCGCGACTTGCCGAGCCCGGCCTCGGAGGTGATCGAGACCAGCTGGCCCGAGCCCTCGCGCGCGCGCTGCCAGCGCGCCGTCAACATCTCGACCTCCGCGGCGCGGCCGATCAGCGGAACGAAGCCCGCCTGCGGGCGGTCCGTGGGGCGGTCGCCCCGCTGGCGCGCCGCCGAGAACAGCGACGTCTGCCCCGCCACCCCGCGCAGCACGCGCGGCCCCAGGTTGATGATCTCGAAGTCGTTGCCCAGCAGCTTCCGCGTCGCCCCGCTGACGACCAGCGTGCCCGGCTGGGCCTCGGCCTGGATGCGCGCGGCGATGTTGGGCGTCTCGCCCAGGGCGAGCTGCTCCTTGCGATCATCGGTGGCGCCCATCTCGCCGACGACGACGAGGCCGGTGTGGACCCCGAGGCGAACGGCGAGCCGCCCCGACGACAGCGTCGTCACCTCGTTGAGCCGCTCGACCGCGTCGATGATCGCCAGGCCCGCATGCACCGAGCGCGCACCGTCGTCCTCGTGGGCGCTGGGATAGCCGAAGTAGATGAGCAGACCGTCCCCGAGGTACTGCGCGATGTGACCATCATAGCGCCGCACGGCGATCGAGCAGACCTCATGATAGCTGCAGACCAGGTCGCGGAACTCCTCCGGGTCGAGCGCGCCAGCGAGCACCGTGGACTCGACGAGGTCGCAGAACATCACGGTCAGGTGTCGGCGCTCGGCCTGCAGTGTGGGCGCAGCGGACGCCCCCGGCTGGGCTCCGGCGGTGGTCGCCGCGTCATCGCCGGCGGCCTCTGTACACAGGACCAGCACCTCGCCGCCCTCGTCGCGCGCCACACCGCGCGCGGTGATCAGCTCGGCCTTGATGTCCTCGATGTACTCGTCGTCCAGGTCGAAGCGCCGACGCAGACCGCGATAGGCCACCCGTCCGTGCTCGGACAGCAGCTGCACGACCGCGTCCAGTACCTGATCAAACTCCATGCGCCCCGACCCAACCGCGGTTAACTAGCATGCGACCGCACCGGAATGCGGGAGCCCGCGTATCTTCGCGAAGAATTGCTTCGTGGCGGGACCGTTCGGAACAGCCCAGGCTGGTTGCCGCACCCGGACGCGGTGTAGGATCGCTACATGGCCCGCCGGATCTTCTTCATCTCGGTGTTGGCCGTGCCCGGCGCGATCGTGGCGCTCGCGCAGCTGTGGCCGCCCGTGCTCTGGTCGCTGGTCGTCGTCGGGCCGCTTCTCGCGCGCGGGCTGTACGACGTGACGCAGACGACGCACTCCCTGCTGCGCGCTTATCCGCTAATCGGCCACGGCCGGTACCTCTTCGAGGCGGTGCGCCCGGAGATCCAACAGTACTTCGTGGAGTCCGACACCAACGGCAGGCCCTACAGCCGCGAGTTTCGGTCGCTCATCTACCAGCGCGCCAAGGAGCAGAACGACACCGTCCCCTTCGGCACGCTGCGAGACGTCGACAGCATCGGCTACGAGTGGCTCACCCACTCCCTGTGCCCGATCAAGCCGCCGCAGGACGAGCCGCGCGTACGCTTCGGCGGCCCCGACTGCGCCCAGCCGTACATGGCGTCGCACCTGAACATCTCGGCGATGAGCTACGGGTCGATGAGCGGCAACGCGATCCTCGCGCTCAACGCCGGCGCGCGCATCGGCGGCTTCGCACACAACACCGGCGAGGGCGGCATCAGCCCGTACCACCTCGAGCACGGCGGCGATCTCATCTGGCAGATCGGGACCGCCTACTTCGGCTGTCGAACGCCCGACGGCGGCTTCGACGCGGATGCGTTCGAGGAGCACGCCAAGCTCGATGCCGTCAAGATGATCGAGATCAAGCTCTCCCAGGGCGCCAAGCCAGCCCACGGAGGCATCCTCCCGGCCGCCAAGGTGACCGCCGAGATCGCAGCCATCCGCGGCGTCCCGATGGGGCAGGACGTGCTGTCGCCAGCTGCCCACCCGGCGTTCGACACGCCGGTCGGCCTGCTGCACTTCGTCACCCGCCTGCGCAACCTGTCGGGCGGCAAGCCGGTCGGCTTCAAGCTGTGCATCGGGCACCGCAGCGAGTTCCTCGGCATCTGCAAGGCGATGCTCGAGACCGACATCCTGCCCGACTTCATCACCGTCGACGGCGCGGAGGGCGGCACCGGCGCCGCCCCCGAGGAGCTGAGCAACTCGGTGGGCATGCCCATGCGCGACGGCGTGCTGTTCGTCCACAACGCCCTCACCGGCGTGGGCCTGCGGGACTCGATCCGGATCATCGCCGCCGGTCGAATCGCCTCCGGCTTCCACATGGTGCGGGCGATCGCGCTGGGGGCCGACACCTGCAACGCAGCGCGCGCGATGATGTTCGCCCTCGGCTGCATCCAGGCCCGGCGCTGCAACACCAACGAGTGCCCGGTGGGCGTGGCGACACAGGAACCCTGGCGCAACCAGGCGCTGGTGCCGGCGCACAAGAGCGTGCGCGTGGCCAACTACCACCGCAACACGATCGAGGCATTCCTCGAGCTGGTCTCCTCCAACGGCCTGCGCACGCCCGACCAGATCACCGGCCGCAACGTGCTGCGGCGCGTCGACGCGACCACCATCCGCCCCTTCAGCGAGGTCTACGAGTACCTGCCGCAGCGCTGCTTGCTCGACCCGACCACCGTGCCGGAGCGCTGGCGCGACTCGTGGACGCGTGCGAGCGCGGCGCGCTTCGGGACCGCCCCGTGGAGCATGGCCCCCGCGGCACCGATCCAGCGCACCTGAGTGGCGCGGCCGCGCCCACGTGCGCTCACGTGCTCGTGTCGTCGTCCTGAAGCGAGTCGAGCAGCGCCTGCAGCAGCTCCTGGGGGTCCTGGGCCGGAGCGTCGGTCACCTCGACGAACTCGAACCTGTCCTTGACCATGTTGGTCACGAACGAGCCCTTGCTCTTGGTGCGCAGAAGCCACTCGAAGACCCCGGGGGGCACTTCGCTGTAGCGGTAGATGCGGCCGGTCCGGAACTCGACTTCCATCGACCGGGCTTCGCTGTCGTAGCCGGCGGAGGCCACTGCTTCGGATTCGAAGGCAAGACGCTGCATGACGTCCCGATAGTTCGGCATGGGAGGGGCCGGCCTCAACAAAATGGCGCGTCTACATGCCGTTTGGGGCAGCTAGAGACGAAATTCCGGCCCCCGGGCGTCCGCCCGACGGATCGTTTGCCCCCCGCGGATTCGCTTTTGACGCCACGGAGGGTGGCAATGTGCCGGACCGGCGCCGTCAGAGCGCCGCAAAGTAGTCGGCGATGGCTGCCGCGACCCGCTCGCCGGCGACGTCGAGGGTCATGCAGTGCCCGGAGTCATCGAACCACAGGCGCTCGACCGGGCCGCGACACCCCTGCTCGACGAGATCGCCCACGCGAGGGCTGATCGTAGCGTCCCCGTGGCTGTGCACCACGAGCACCGGACACTCGACATGGGAGAGTGAAGCGCGCGCGCGCTCCGCGATCTGCAGGACGTTCAGCACGGCCTGGGCCGGGTCGAACGTGTACGTGAAGTTCTCCACGCCTCGCTCGGTCGGGCTGGGGATGCGCAGGTCGAGACCCGGGGGCGCCAGGTGGGCCAGCAACGCGAGCTTGGGTAGGCGCAGCGCGGGTGCGGTCACGGCCACCGCATCGACGAGCCCGCAGCTGGCGATCCGCAGCGCCAGCGCCCCGCCCATCGAGTGGCCGTAGAGGAACACGCGCTCGTATCCCCGCGCTCGACAGCGCCCGACCTCGATCGCGATCGCCTGCTCGATGCTGCGCGCGTACATGCAGCGGATGGCGCGGATCTGCTCGGCCCGGCGCTGGTAGCCGTGGCCCTCCAGCAGCGGCGCCGCGCTGTCGAGCCCCGCCGCGCGGCACGCTTCGGCTACGGGTCGTAGTTCGAAGGGTGTGGCGCGGAAGCCGTGCAGCCCCAGAACCACGGTCGACGAGGGCGGGTCCGCGCGCAGGTGGTACGGAGCGGCCTCCGGCCAGAGGTGCGGTGCGTAGTCGTCGGCGAGCGGCTCGAAGCCGGAGTGTGTTCGCGAGTAGTCGAGCAACTGATGCGGTCGCTGTCGAAAAGCTAGGGATTCGGCAGGTGGTATAACACCTTGTGATACTGCGCGCTGCCGGCCAGCGAGTTGACCACACCGCACCGATCACCGCGGTAGCCCGTGAGCGTCGGGATGCACAGCCGCAACGGCGACTGCGTCAGGTCACAGAGAGCCCAGCGCGGCTGCCCGCCGGCCTCGAGGAAGCCCATTGCTGAGCCCGCGAGTCCAGGCATGACGCCGAGCTGGTCGAAGTACCATTGCGAGCCGTTGGCGGCATGCAGGACCTGGGGACCGGTCTCGAAGAACACATCCTCGCGCGGTGCGTGGGCGGCCACTCGCAGGGTCTGCTCGCCGGCGAAGCGGCACGCCAACATCACCTCGGATCCGTCGCAGGCAGCCTTGAGCTCATCGAGCCGATCGCCAGTGCGGTCCGAGTAGGGCGTCTCCCAGCACAGCTCCCAGCCCCCACCCTCGACATCGGCGACCGGTACGTCGGCCCGTGGGCCGACCCACTTGAACGTCTCTAGCACCTCGCAGCGTCCCCCGAGGCAGCTCTCGCCGACCACGCACCCGCTAAAGCACGCGCCGCAGTGGTCGAAGTCGTTGCGGAGGTCGAAGCAGGCGCCCCCACAATCCGTGGTGACGCCGGCACAGTTGAGCTCACACATGCCGACCGGTCCCCCGTCACCGTCGCCATCGCCGTCGCCATCGCCGTCGCCATCGCCGCCGGTCGGCTCGCAGGTGGAGCCTTCACCGCACGCCAGCTCGCACTCGCCGCAGTTCTTCGCATCGTGGCTGAGGTCCACGCAGACCTCATCGCAGTTGATGAGTCCCCCTTGGCAGGAGAGGTCGCATCCTCCGAAGCCGTTGCACACCTGCCCCGGCGCACAGGCGCGATCGCAGCCGCCGCAATGCTCACGGTGCAGGTCCACGTCGACGCAACGGCCGCCGCAGTCGGACAGGCCCACCTGGCAGGTCAGCTCGCAGACGCCCTCGTCACAGATGCGGCCGCGCCGACACCCCTCACCGCACTCACCGCAGTGCTCGCGCGACGTCTGCAGATCCACGCAGACGTCCTCGCAGATCGTCAGCCCGCCCTGGCACGAAAGCCCGCACGCCCCCTCGCTACAGACCTCGCCGTCCTCACAGGAGGTGCTGCAGCCACCACAGTACGCGCGGTCGAGCAGCGGGTCGACGCATCGCCCGTCGCAGTCCATCAAGCCGGCCGCGCAGTGGAGCTGGCAGGTGCCGGAGCCGTCGCAGACCTCGCCATCCCCGCAGCGCACGCCGCAGCCGCCGCAGTGGTTGCGGTCGCCATCGGTGTCGATGCACGCGCCGTCGCAGTAGGTCATCGCCGCGTCGCACGTGGCTGCGCACAGCCCTGCGCCATTGCAGACCGTGCCGACCGCACAGCTCACGCCGCAGGCGCCGCAGTTGTCGCCGTCGGACGCGATGCTGACGCACTGCCCATCGCAATCGAACTGCCCGTCCGGGCAGCCACCCTGGACGGGAATCGCGGGTGCGGTGTCGTCTGTCGACTCGTCGCCCGCGTCCGCCGGGACGCCGGACACCGACTTGGTACCGCTGTCGTCACCGCAACCGGGCCCCACCCACATCGCCAGCCAAAACACGCACAGCAGGCCACTCCGACTCATCGGCACGCCTCCAGTAGAACTTGATGTTTACAAGTCTAGCATATTTGCAAACGAGCCGAGGGGTCATGGTCCGGGTGGAAAAGCACATACATTGGGCGCCTTTAGACCACATACGTGTCCGACCCGTACAAGGACAGCCCACCCGGCCGTTGCTACACTCTCGATTATGGGTGTCTTGACGTGGAGTAAGGCGGGCCGCGGGTGCGTCCGGGGGGCTCTGATACTCGCGCCGCTGCTGCTGGTCGCGTGCGCAGAGGTGGACAAGCGACTGCTCGAGGAAGCCGCCGGCGACGGCGACGGCGACACGGGCGGGGGCGACGGCGACGCGATGGTCGGCGACGGCGACGGCGACGCGGTGGTCGGCGACGGCGACGGCGACGGCGACGCGGTGGTGGGCGACGGCGACGGCGATGCGGCCATGAACGACTGCATGGCCAACCCGGACAACGAGATGTGCCCGTTCATCTGCCGCGAGGTGTGCAACGACATCGACGACGACTGCGACGGAGAGGTCGACGAGAACTCGCCCGACGACCCGGTGTGTGCGCTCGAAAACGCCGAGGCGCTGTGTGTCCGCGGCGAGTGCGTGGTGATCATGTGCGAGCCCGGGTTCGACGACTGCGACGCGGTCGAGGACAACGGCTGCGAGGTGGATCTCGACGATCCGTCCACCTGCGGTGGCTGTGACTCCGCGTGCCTCTACGCCACGATGGTCGCCGGCTGCGACGCGCAGACCTGCGTTCCGCTGGGCTGCCTCAACGGCCTCGACGACTGCGACAACGACCCCGCCGAGTGCGAGACGTCGGTCACCACGCTCGACAACTGCGGAGGCTGCGGCGCGCTGTGCGACGGCCTGGCCAACGCCCTGCCCCAGTGCGACCTCGGCGTCTGCGATGTCGCTAGCTGCATCGGCGACTTCGCAGACTGCACCAACGAGGAGGGCTGCGAGACGCCCACCACGGACATCAACAACTGCGGCGGCTGCGGCATGGTGTGCGAACTGGTTGGCAGCGGCGAGAGCTGTAGCTCCGGCGCCTGCCTCACGGACGGCGCCTGCGACCCGGGCTTCGCCGACTGCGACGGCAGCGACCTGACCGCCTGCGTGCGCGTGGACACCGACGAGCACTGCGGCGCCTGCAACGAGGCCTGCACCGTCGACGACCTGGAAAACGTCCAGTCCGCCGGCTGCGCCGCCGGCAGCTGTGAGTTCGCCTGCCAGGCCGGCTTCGACGACTGCGACGGCCCCGGCGGCATCGACGGCTGCGAGCAGGCGCTGCGCACGCTGACGAACTGCGGCGCCTGCGGCGTCCAGTGCAGCCTGGCGAACGCGGCCGCAACGTGTGACGACGGTAGCTGCGGCATCGACACCTGCACCGGGCTGTACGCGAGCTGCGACGACGACGACACCAACGGCTGCGAGCAGCGTCTCAACGACCCGAGCCACTGCGGCGCCTGCAACAACGTGTGTCCCAACAACGAGCCCTTCTGCGTCGGCGGCCGCTGCGCGGAGGAGGCCTGCCCGGAGCCCACGGCGGACTGCGACTCCGACCTGATGGGCACCTGCGAGACCGATCTGTCGCAGATCGACGACTGCGGCGCCTGTGACATCGGCTGCGCGTTCGACGGCAACATCAGCCCGCACGCGAGCCTCAGCTGCGCCGAGACCAACAGTACGCCCGGGATGAAGGAGTGGGGCTGCGCGATCAGCTGCGATAGCGGCTGGGAAGACTGCGACGGCAACTACGCCAACGGCTGTGAGGTCGACCTCAGCTCCCCGAGCAACTGCGGTGGCTGCGGCAACACCTGCAACGTGGACCGCGGCACGGCCGCCTGCCAGAACGGCACGTGCATCAACGCCGGCTGCGACCCCGACTGGGACGACTGCGACAACGACCCGCTGACCTGCGACACCTTCATCAACGACACCAACAACTGCGGCGGCTGTGGCATTACCTGCAACTTCGCGTTTTCGGTGGGCATCTGCGGCGGGGCGGAGGGTAGCCGTGCCTGCGAGATCGCCAGCTGCAACCCCAGCTACCGCGATGACTGCGACGGCAACATCAACACCGGCTGCGAGTCCGACTCCCGCAACGACGACAACAACTGCAACAGCTGCGGCAACGACTGCGGCGGGCTGCCGGGGGTCAACACCGCCCACTGCAGCGCCAGTACGTGCGTCGTGGACACGTGCAACAACAACCGCGCCGACTGCAACCAGGGGCCGGGCTGTGAGACGTACCTGACCGACGCGAGCAGCTGCGGCAGCTGCAACAACGACTGCACGGGCATCCCGAACACGGTGTCGGTGAGCTGCGTCGACAACGGCGGGCTGGAGTGCCGCATCGACACCTGCTCGCCCGGGCTGCGCTCCTGCGATGGCAACACGGGCAACGGCTGTGAGACGAACATCGACAACGACGAGAGCAACTGCGGCGGCTGCGCGGGCGTCGACAACGAGCCGTGCAGCAGCTTGCCCCACACCACGGGCTCGACCTGCTCCGGCGGCAGCTGCCAGATCGACGGCTGCATCGCACCGTGGGAGGACTGCAACGGGCTGGTCGCCGACGGATGCGAGCTCGACAGCAGCGCGCAGAGCTGCTGCGACGTGTTGGCCGACCGCGACGGCGACGGAGTGAACGACTGCGACGATGGCTGCCCGGACGACGCGGGCTTCGCGGCACCGACCGACTGCGGCTGCCCGAGCGCACCGGCCGCAGCGGGTACGGCTTGCGCCGACGACCCCTGTGGCATCGCGGCGCAGTGCGACGGCGACGCGACCTGCGGCGACGTCAGCGCATGCCAGCCGACCGGGACCTGCACCTTCGTGAGGGACCCGGCACTCCCCTCCGTCGGCTACTGGTTCTGCAGCACCGGCCAGAACTGGTCCAACGGCCAGAGCCGCTGCCGCGGCGCAGGCCCCGGCTGGGACTACGTGACCATCGACAGCTCCCAGGAGAACAGCTTCGTGCAGGCCAACCGCGGGGGCGACTGGTGGATCGGTGCTTCCGACGGGGGCAACGAGGGCAACTGGCGGTGGTCACGCGACAACATCCAGTTCTGGCAGGGCCAGTCCAGCGGCAGCACGGTCGGCGGGCTCTATGCCAACTGGGACGGCAGCAACCCCTCAGGCGACGGGCTCCTCGGCCTGTCACCGAAGGACTGCGCCTATATCGAGTCGGACGGCCAGTGGGACGACACCTCCTGCGGCAACAGCCGCGGCTACATCTGCGAGGGCCCGGCCGACGCGTGCCCGTTCAGCCACAAGGTGCTGCCCGGCATCTGCGGCTGCGACACCGCGGACACCGACAGCGATGGCGACGGCGTCGCCGACTGCAACGACGGCTGTCCCGACGACTCGAGCCTGTCTGTGCCGGGAGCCTGTGGCTGCCCGTCGACCCCGGCGCCGCAGGGGACGCCGTGCACCGACAACTGCGGCCTCAGCAACACCTGCGACAACGCCGGAATCTGCGGTGACCCCTCCTCCTGCATCCCCCCGGGGACCTGCACCTTCCACACCTACGGGGGCATGAGCAGCAGCGGCTACTGGTACTGCACCAACACCGTCAACTGGACGACGGCGGAGGCCAACTGCGCGTCCATCAACGCACATCTGGTGCGCGTCAACGACGTCCAGGAGAACGACTTCCTGTGGCCGATCCAGGCAGGTGCCGACGCCTTCATGGGCGCCAACGACCGCGCCAGCGAGGACAACTGGGTGTGGCACGACGGCTCGAACTTCTGGGACGGCGAGGAGAACGGCTCCGCCCAGAACGGCCTGTACAACAACTGGAACGCCGGTGAGCCCAACGACTCGAGCGGCCAGGACTGCGGCCAGATCTACGCCAACGGCACGTGGGATGACCAGGACTGCGGCAGCTCGCTGCCCTACTGGTGCGAAGTGCCGTGAGACGCAGGCGCTCGCACGTTGGCCGCGCCATCGGGGTCGACGCCGAGCCTTACCGCGGTCGCCTGGTCCAGGACCGCGGGCCGCGCGTCGGCCTCGTCGGCCACAGCGGGCGCGGGCACCGTGCGCGCCACCTCGTCCGCGACAGCCTCGTCGAGCACAGGCACAGCCTGGTCGACGGCCGCCTCACCGACATGGGGAAGCCTGGAACGCCGGAGTGGAAGCGGGCGACGGTCTCCCACGACTACCGTCGTGGCTTCACCGCGGGGGTCGTCGTGACGGCGTCGGCCGCGAGCGTGCTCATGATCGTCGGCTTCGTCTCGATGGGCGGCATGGACGCCCTGGGCGACCGGCTCGAGCGCGCGGCGGGGCAAGGTTCATCCGATGAGCTCGACGAGGACGCGCCCGTCGAGGAACACACGCGACCGTTCGAGTTCGACGGGCCCACCGGGGCTGACCACGGGGGTCCGGGCGGTCCGCACACCGCCGCCGCGGCTGGTGTGACCGGCGCGACCGGCGCGCGAACCACAGGCGTCGCGCCGGGAGCCGATGTCCCAAAGGAGACGAAGGAGCAGCGGCTGCTGCGCGAGGAGGGCGAGCTCGCCCACGAGGAGCTTGGCGGACGCGACCTGGGCCTCGACGAGCTGGTCCGCGCGCAGCAGCACAACCGCAAGGTGCTCAAGCGCGGCAACAGCATGTTCGACAAGGTACTGGGCCGCGACGACGACTCCGCCGAGTGACCCTCAGGAGGTGACGCCGGGGATCGTGCGCGGCTTCGGCGGCGGCATCGACGGCGCCTTGCGACGGATCGCCTCGCGCACGCTGCGCGCGATCTCGGCGCCGTCGGTGGGCTTGGTCTGCTTGCGCAGCAGCGATGAGAGCGCCTCGACCATCGCGCCGCCCCGCTGATAGCGGTGCCGCGGCTCGAGCGAGGTGGCGCGAGCGACGATCTGGCACAGCTCGCGCGGGATGTCTTCGCGCACCTCGTCGAGCGGTGGAATGTCACCGTTCATCACGCGCATCGCCACCTCGACGTCGGTGCCGGTCCCGCCGAAGAGCGGACGCCCCGCGACGGCCTCCCAGAGCGTGACGCCGAGCGCGTAGATGTCGGTCATCAGCGACGGCCCCGAACCGCGCAGACACTCGGGCGCCATGTACGCGACCTTGCCCTTCACCGTGCCCGGATCGGTCGTCCCCGGCCGGTCCATCGCCCGCGACAGGCCGAAGTCGGTCAGCTTGACCGACCCGTTGATGCCCACGAGGATGTTTGCCGGCGCGACGTCGCGGTGGATCACCGGCGCCGCCCTGCCCTCGTCGTCGGTATGCTGGTGCGCGGCAGACAGCGCGCGCAGCACCTCGATGCTGACCGCGGACAGCAGCTGCCACGGTGTCCGCTCGCGGGCGTGAAGGTAGGAGCGGACGTAGTTCTCGAGGTTCATCCCCTCGCACCACTCCATGACGATGAAGTAGCCACCGTCGATGTCGTAGCCGAAGTCGTGCACCTGCACGATGTTCGGGTGGTTGAGGTCGGCCACGACGCGGGCCTCCTCGACGAACATTGCCTCGAATCCCTGATCCTGGAAGAGGTGCTGCAGGACGCGCTTGATCGCGACCTTGCGCCGGAAGCCAGCCTCGCCGTGCGTCAGGCCCAGCCAGACACTCGCCATGCCGCCCTGGCCCACAGGCTGGACCAGCTCGTACTTCCCGCCCAGGAGTTTCGTTGCGCTTTCGGACATGAGGTCGGCCACGGGGCTGCGACTCTGCATAGGGTATCCAGCGGCGCACGTATGAATCCACCCTACACGTGACATTCGTCGCGGCTCGCAAGAAAAACGGCCCGGAACGCACCTCCCCTTCGTCGTCCCGCGGCCGTGATACGATCTGGTGGTGAGCGAAGGAGACGCGGATCCCGAGGAGCGGGTCGGTGAGCTGATCGCGGGCAAGTACCAGCTGCGTCGCCTGCTCGGCGCGGGCGGCATGGGCGCGGTCTACGAGGCCGAGCACAGCTTCACGAAGCGCACGGTCGCCGTGAAGCTCATGCACGAGATGTTCGTGAAGTCGAAGGTGCTCGCGGAGCGCTTCATCCGCGAGGCGCGCGCGCCCGGGGCGATCGGACACAAGGGCATCGTGGAGGTGCTCGACGGCGGCTACGACGACGACGGAGGCCTGTACCTGGTGCTCGAGATGCTCGAGGGCCAGGAGCTGACCGACGCCTACGAAAGCCTGTCGCTGAAGGAGATGGTGGGCATCTGTGGCGATCTGCTCGATGCGCTGGGCGCCGCCCACGCCGCGGGCTTCGTCCACCGCGACATCAAGCCCGACAACGTCTTCCTCGCGCAGGAGGGCACGACCCGCCGGGTCAAGCTGCTCGACTTCGGCGTGGCCGGCCTGCTCGAGAGCGAGGAGTCCACCCATCTAACGAAGACGGGGACCATCCTCGGCACGCCGATGTTCATGAGCCCGGAGCAGGCCAAGGGAGACAAGGTCGACCACCGCGCCGACCTGTGGGCCGTCGGCGCGATCCTCTACGACGCGCTCGCCGGACACCCGCCCTACCAGGGTGAGAGCTACAACGCGTTGATCGTCTCGATCGTCACGCGCGAGCACATCCCGCTGTCGCATGTCCGGCCGGACCTGCCGCGGGAGCTGCTCGAGGTGATCGATCGGACGCTGCGCAAGGACCCGCAGAAGCGCTACCAGAGCGCCGAGGAGATGGCCGGGGCCCTGCGCGCCATACCCCACGGCGAGGCGCAGTCCGGCGTCGTCGTGCGCCGCAAGCCAGAGGAGGTCGCCACGCGGGTCGAGCGCCAACGCGATGGCACCAGCTCCGAGGGCGAGTCCGACAGCCCCGCGCAGATGGGCGTCGCCGCAACGCGCCTGTCCGAGCCCATGCCGCAGGCCGCCCTGAAGATGACCGCGCCAACGCCTGCCACGGTCCCTTCGGGGGCGCCGCACGCGCGGCGGGTGCAGCAGGCGCCGACGCCCACCCCCATGACGACGCACCGCACGCAGTCGCGTCCACAGCAACCGCAGTCCAGCGGCATGGGGCTGTGGATCGGCGCCGGCGTGGCGCTGATCGCGATCGCTGTCGGCGTCGTCGTCGCCGCCTCGCGCACAGCACAGCCCGCCGAAGCGAGCGCGATCGATTCGGCTGCAGTCGCTGCGGTGGCAGGTGAGCCAGAGGTGCTGCCGGCCGACAGGGTGGAGGCGGCGGACGTCGAGACCGAACCACCGCCCAGCGAGCAGCTTCCGCCAGCGGCCGAGCGCGTCTACGAAGCCGCGACGGAGCAGCAACCGAAACCGCAGCCCGCCGCGGCAGCCGCGCCCACCGCGCGACCGCTCGGAACCGACGACCTCACCGCCGTGCTGAGCAGGGAGCAGGCGAACATCCAGCGCTGCTACCTGGACGTGATGAACGCTGCGCTCGTGGCCGGCGGCGAGCCACCGCCAGCGCTCAGCGTCCACATCTCGCTGACCGTGGCTGGCACAGGCCACGTGACCAGCGTCTCGGTCGAGGGCCCCACGCCCGCGGGCTTGTCGGCGTGCATCGAGCAGCGTGTGCGCGGCTGGCGCTTCAGGGCGAGCGGCGAGAAGGCGAAGCTGAGCTTCCCGGCAGTCTTCCAGCCCAAGGTCGTCGGCAGGTAGCGTCGGCAGGTAACGGTCGACAGGTAACAGGCCCGCAGCTACTTCTGCCCAATGCTTGGCATCTGCTCCTGCAGCTTCTCGACGTCCTTGGCGTTGCCCTGTCGGATCTCGCGCAGCTGATCGACCATCTCCAACTCATCCCCGCCACCGCCCATGGTGGTGCGCTCGACGGCCTTCACCGTCGGATCGTCGGGGCCCTCGCCCTGGTCGAACGCCTCCGGGTCGTCGACCTCCGCGCTCTTGGGTGTGAAGGCCTCGATGAACTTGTCGATGACGCCCATCGTATCCTCATCCTCATCCTCCGCCGAGGCTGCCGCCTCGGCGGTCATCTCGAGGTACTCCTGCGTTGAGTCGCCTTCGCCTTCTTCGGCTGCCCCTCCTGCGACTTCGCCTTCCCCTTCTTCGGCTACCGCCCCTGCGAGTTCCCCGTCCTCGTCTTCCTCGGTCTCCGCGACAGCAACCGGCTTGGCACGCGGCACCAGCACGGTCTGCGCGACCACTCCGTAGGAGGCCCCGCCGCTGGCGACGGCCGCAAGCAGCAGGCCCGCGGCAAAGGCGATCGATTGCGACATGGAGCGTATGCCCTCCATCATCGCGTAGATGCCCGCGAACAGGAACAGCAGGCTCGAGGACCACACGAGCCCGCCGCGCGCGACGCCACCGAGCATCCCCATCACGCCGCCCGCAACGCCACCCCCTCCGGCGGCCCCAGCGCCTCCGCTCATCAGCATGCCGGCCACGAGTATGCAGATGAAGAGCGTCACAGCCTGGAAGAGATAGACCATCGGGCGCATGAGCAGCGCGCCACCCTTGACCTTCAGGGTGAGCACGCGCACCAGCGCGACGACCGAGGTGCTCGCGAGCACCACGCAGGCCATCGTGAGCTTCTCGCCAAAGACCTCGCGCGCCGCCTTCAGCTCCGGGTCGTAGAGCAGCGTAGAGCCCTCGTAGATGAACAGCAGCAGCAACAGCAGCAGCAGCAGCCGCAGCCAGCGCTTGGCTGGACTCGCCTCCTCCTGCTGACGCATGGCGATGAGCCGTGCGACCTGCGCGTTGCTCACGGCGGCACCCTTGCGACGTCTCGCCTCCGCGTCGTCGGCGGCAGCAGCGCCGCCCGATGCAGCCTTCGAGGTAGCTTTCGAGGCAGCCTCCTCCTTCGCAATCAGCGCGGACGATCGCTGCGTGAAGCCGTCCTCGTGCGAGAGCTCCGAGCCAGGAATCTGCGCCGACGGGCCCGACTTCTTCTTGCGCTTGCGGCGCTGCCCACTGCCCTCGGCACCGGGATCGCTCGAGCCCGCGCGCCGCGGCGGCGCGGACGAGAAGCCCACGGCCGTCGCCACGTCGTCCTTGTCGCGGTCGAGCGGTGAGAACGCCAGCGCCAGCTCATCCACGCCCTTCGCGGGCTCGCCGGCGCCCGGGGGGCTCGCAGCCGGCGGTGCGGTGACCGCGGGCGGCGGCCCCGAGTTCACGTGCACCTCGGGCCAGTCGGTCTCGGCCCGCGCCTGTGCGGGTGCGGGGGGTGGTGGCGCAGCCGCCGCGGCTGGCGGTGGCGGTGGCGCAGCCGCAGGCCTCGCAGGCTGGGGCGCCGCGGGACCGGCGCCGGCTGCCGATCCGAGCAGCGCGCGGTCGTCCCCAGCTGCGAACGCGGGCCGCGCAGGCGGTGGTGGCGGCGCGTGCGCGGGCGCGGGAGGCGCACCCGTCGCGAGCCCGAAGCCCGGTGGCGACGAGCTAACGGCCGCGTGCGCGGACGGCGCCGTCGCGTGCGGCGCCGGTGCCGCACGTGGCGCGGAGGCAGCCGCAGCGGGTGTCGCGGGCGCCGGAGGCGGGGGCGTCCTGAGCGGGTCGTGGCCGTCGGCGGACGCCGGGGCGGGGGCGGTAGGGCCCGCAGCCGCCGTCGCGAAGGGATCGGCAGCACCCGCAGCCGCGGTCGCGAAGGGATCGGCAGCGCCCGCAGCCGCGGTCGCGAAGGGATCGGGGGCGGGCGCGAGCGGCGTCGGCCTCGAGGCCGCCGCCATCGCGTCGGGACGCGGCGCCACGGGTGTGGCGTTGTGGGGGCGCGCCGGGTTTGCCGGCGCCTGCACCGGCTGCGGTCGCGACGCGCCGGGCTTACCGGCGACGACGGGGGCCGTGGCGATCATCGTAGCGCCCAGCGCGTTGACCGCCGACGCGCCGACGCCCCCATCGGACTTCGCGGGCGCCTTCGCCGACAGCGCCGCCTCGATGCGCATCCACAGCACGCCCGCATCCGGCACACGCTCCCCCGGGTCATCCCACAGGCAGGCCGCGACCCCGGACGTCAGCGCGTCGGGCAGGTGCGGGACGAGCTCCTCGAGCGCCACCAACGTCGAGCCCTCTTCGATCTCGGGCGCGCGTCCCGATAGCACCTCGTACAGCAGCACCCCGACCGACCAGACATCGGCCGCCGGATCGGTGGCGGGCTTGCCGGCGCGACACTCGGGGGGCGTGTACGCGTCGGGACCGTGCGTAGAGCCGGCCGCGCCCGGGCTCGACTGCAGCACCCGCGGCACGACACCCCCGGCCCCTTCGACGAGAACGATGCGGTCAGGGTGCAGGCGGCCGTGCACCGCGCCGTTGACGTGCGCACGCGCGATGCCCTCGACGATCGGCGCGAGTAGCACCCGCGCGGCACCCATGGGCATCCCGTCCGGGAACTCACGCAGCATCTCCGACAGCGTACGACCCCGCGTGGGAGCCTCCACGACGAACGGGATACCCGTGTCGTCGGACGCCACCGCGAGCACCTGCGCGAAGTTCGGGTGCGCGAGCTCAGCCTGGGCCTGCGCCATCTTCACGAGCTGGTCGATGACCGCCGGCTGCAGCGCGTACTCGGGCTTGAGCAGCAAGACCGTGACCGCGGCTCCGCCTTGACCGTCGGTGGCCTCGTAGATCTCGACGGGGCCGTCGTCGCCGACGTAGGTCCCCAGTCGGTAGCGGGAGTTCAGCAGCTCGCCCGCACGCGTCGAATCAGCTGGCAGCCCCATCGCGCTCAATTATCCAGGAGCCCAGCCCCAAATCCAAGGGAGAGCCACAAGATTGGTGAATTATTGCACTGAAACCGGAAAATGCTGCGATTGGCAGCTCGCCAGGCGAACTGCCCGACAACTGGGACACACGAGCCCGATATGAAAAGATTCATCGTCGAAAGCGACGCACTTGCATACGCCGATTGGGGAACGACCGTGAAAATCCGACTAGCCACCGTGCTCGCGCTCTGCCTGTGTGGCACGGGCTGCAGCGACGACGACGATCCGACCTCGCCGCCCTGCGTCGATGAGGACGAGGCGTGCGGCACCGCCTGCACCGACGATGAGCCGTGCGACGACGGGCTGTACTGCCACTCGGGCGGCACCTGCGCCAAGGAGTGCACCGGCGACTCGAGCGAAGCCGCAAGCGATGCCGGCGCCGACGCGGGCGTCGGCGTGGGCTGCCCTAGCGGTGTCATGTGTACCGCGGATGGTCGCTGCCCCGCCCCCACGTCCCCGTGCTTCGACGACGACGAGGGCTGCGGGGAGGCGTGTTCCGACGATGAGCCCTGCGCACAGGGGCTGTACTGCAGCGGCGAGAGCCTCTGCTCGAAGGAGTGCGCATCGACCGGCGACTGCGACAACCTCGGTGTCTGCAATCCCGATGGTCGCTGCGAGAAGGTCGACATCAACTGGGACGCGGGCAACGGCGAGGACGACGTCTGCGCCGACACGACCGTCACCACCAACCGCGTGACGCCCAACGTGATCCTGATCGTCGACCAGAGCGGCAGCATGGACGACACGTTCAGCACTGACGACAACGGCAACGACGTCTCGCGCTGGAACGCGCTGCGCTCCTTCCTACTCAACGACCCGGACGGGCTGATCGCCGATCTCCAGGACCACGTGCGCTTCGGGCTCGCGCTCTACTCGGCGCGCAACCTCGGCGGCGACATGAACGGCGTCCCCGACGGTGAGTGCCCGCTGGTCACGACCGTGCAGCCCAAGCTCGACAACTACGCTGACATCGCGATGGCCTACAACGCCGCTGACCCGATCCAGGACACGCCCACAGGCGATGCCATCGACCGCATCGTCTCGGATCTGAACCTCGAGAGCGACCGACCCGACGGCAACACCGACCCCTACATCTTCATTCTCGCTACCGACGGAAACCCGGACCGCTGCGAGCAGCTCAACCCCCATGATGACCCCGAGCAGCGGGTCGAGTCCGTCGAGGCGACGGGCCGCGCCTATGACCTCGGTGTGCGCACGTTCATCATCAGCGTCGGCGCGGACATCGACGAGGGCCACCAGCAGGACGTGGCGAACGCCGGCATCGGCAACGCACCGGGCGACCCCGATGCCGAGTACTGGCGTGCGGGCGACGACGCCACGCTGAAGCAGGCGCTGCGCAGCATCGTGGGCGGGCAGATCGGCTGCGAGGTGGAGCTCGACGGCATGGTCATCGGCGACGAGTGCGATGGCATCGTCCGGCTCAACGGTCGCAACCTCGAGTGCAACGGCGACGACGGCTGGGAGCTGAGCGACCCGGAGCACATCCTGCTCAAGGGCGAGGCATGCACCGAGCTGAAGGACTCCGCCGACGCACTGCTCGACGTCACCTTCCCCTGCGGTGCAAACGTCGACGTACTGCTGTAAGAGCCCCGCATGGCCACGAGTGAGCCCGCGACCGCCGGGATCCCGCCGCGTACCCCGCCGGGGCCCCTCCGACGCATACTGCCTCTGATCGGGCTCGCGCTGCTGGCGTGGATCCTCTCCAGGCAGGACGGCGATGCGATGGCGAGTGCGGTGTCGAGGATCTCCCTGCCTGCGCTGCTCACCGCGGGCGCGTTGTTCACGGCCAACCTCGGCGTCAAGGCACTGCGCTGGCATCGACTGCTGCGCGCCCAGGGCCACCCCCTACCCCTCGGCACGACCGTCCCGGCGTTCTTCGCCGGACAGTTCTACGGTCAGGTCACCTTTGGGCGCCTGGGTGAGTTCTATCGCGCCGAGGCACTGACCGCCCGCGGTGTACCGGCGGGTCGCGCGCTGTCGTCGTGCATGTTCGATCGCGTGCTGGACCTGATGCTGGTGGTGTGTCTCGGGGCCGTGCTCGGTGCGCTCGTGCTCGGCGATCACGACATCACCTGGGCAGCCGCGACGCTAGCGGTCTTCATGGTCGGGGGAGCGCTCGGCGCAATCGCGCTCAAGCAGACACCCAGGTTCATCGCCATGTGGCGGACCGTCCCGTCTACTCCCGACAGCGGCCGACTCGAGCGGCTCCGGAACGTCATCTACGGCATGCTGGAAGCGTCCGCCGAGCTGCTCCGACCCGCCGTGCTGGTGGAGGCCGCTGTGTGGACATGCGCGGCGTGGCTCGGCTACTTTGCGGCACTCTGGACGCTTGCAGCGGGCCTCGGCATCTCGGTAGGACCGGTCCTGCTGACGACCGCCGCATGCATGGCCGCCCTCAGCGCGCTGCTCCCCATCACGGTCTCGGGCCTCGGTGCGCGCGAACTCATCTACGCGGAGATGCTCGCTACCGGCAGCGTGGACTCGGAGGTCGCCGTCGTGCTGTCGCTTCTTCACCTGGCGGTGATGAGCGCATCGGCCATCGGTTTTGGGCTGCTCGGCGTGTTGGTGCAGCGCAGGTCATCCTGATCGCAGGGGGCGGCGGTTGTCGGACGCCTCACAAGTGCGCTAAGCAATCCACCATGGAGATCCTAATGATCCGCCACGGCCTGCCCGTGCGCGTCGAACACGACGACGGAACATGGGCCGACCCGGTCCTCGACAACGAGGGCCAAGAGCAGGCACGACTGGTCGGCGAGTGGCTGGCGGCGGGAGAGTCCATCGACCGCATCTACTCGAGCCCCATGCGCCGCGCGATGCAGACCGCGACGCCGCTGTCGGAGAAGCTCGGACTCGGCATCGAGCCCATCGACGGCGTGGCCGAGTTCGACCGCAAGGCTGCCGCGTACGTGCCGCTCGAGGAGCTGCGCGCCGAGGACCGCGAAGCCTACCGCGAGCGAATGCGCGGCGGATGGGACTACGGGGACCAGGATCCAGAGAGCTTCCAGCAGACGGTGGTCGACTCGGTGAGCACGATCATCGACGACAACCGCGGGCGCCGCGTTGCCATCTTCTGCCACGGCGGGGTCATCAACATGTGGACGGCATCGGTGCTTGGCCTGGGTGCCAAGCTCTTCTTCCCCGCCGACTACACGGGCGTCAGCCGCTACCGCATCAAGGACCGCGAGACGCGCACGCTCGTGACCCTCAACGAGACCGCGCACCTGCGCACGCGCTGAGCGCGGATTCCGCGCCCGGTCACGCGCGCCGTCCGCTCAGTTGTAGCAGCAGCGGAAGCCGATATTGAAGAAGAACGGCTCGTCCGCCGGGTCGGCGGGCTCTTCGACGAGGGTGAAGTCGAAGCCGCAGCTGATGCCGTTGGCTGTGTTGTTCATCGCACCGCCGCGCAGGGGCCGCAGATCGCCGGAGCGCTCCTTGGTCCACTCCTTCACGTTGCCGCTCAGATCATAGACGTCGCGGCCGTTTTCGTGGGTGCGATAGCAGCTGGACATCGCACCCGTCGACAGGATGTCGCCCGCGCCATTGTCGGCGCCGTTGCACTTGTTCGCACCGTAGTCCGTGTCCGTGCACACGAGATTCTCGAACGACCACTCGCAGTAGTCGGCCGTATTCGAGACGGTGTTGTAGGAGCACGCCTCGTACCACTCGGCCTCCGTGCACAGGTCAGCCCCGAGCGCAGCGCACGCCGCCTCGGCCTCCGGGTAGGTCACATTGACCCATGGTGTGACACCTGTCCTCGAGCACGCGCGGTTGGTGAACAGGCCCAGTGACGAATCGGTGGCGTCGGGGCGCGAGGCCTCGTAGCTGAACACCCAGGTTCCAGACTCCAGCTCGGCCCAGGAGTCCTGAACACAGCTGTCCTGCAGATCGAGATCACTGCCGGACTCGGACGTCTCCCCCGGATTGAGGCAGGGCTCGTCGACGCCCAGGTCACAGTCGTCGTTGAGACCGTTGCAGACCTCGGCGCTCGCCAGACCCATGTCGTCCACGACCAGCGAGTCGTCGTTCGGATCACGGCACGCCGGAGCCTCGCTGTCATCCAGCGGGTTGCAGCGCAGCTCACCCTCCACGGCGCACGCGAAGGTCGCGCCATCCGGATGCGACCAGCAGACGTCTCCCACGTTGGCAAAGTCCTCGTCGACCGACCCATCGCAGTCGTCGTCGGCGTAGTTGCAGCCCTCTGTCGTGGGATTCACATCGCAGCCCCAGCCCATGACGCCGCCGCACACGACAGTGCCGCTCGAACACACGCCATTGGGGTTGCAGAACCCGCTGGGTGGATTCTCATCCACGTCCTCATCCGCGTCCCAGTCGCAGTCGTTGTCCACCCCGTCGCAGATCTCCGCGCCCGTGACGGTGCACAGGTAGTCGCAGTCAGGACCGTCATCCGAGCCGTCCATGGGATCGTCCTTGTCGGTGTACCCGGCTTCGCAGTTGCGGATCCCGCAGGTGCCGCCGACGCACTCGACGATCGCGTGGTCCACCGCCGGACACGCCATGTTGCAGCCGTTGCAGTGGTTGACGTCCGTGTCGGTGTCGAAGTCCTCGTCGACATTGCCGTCGCAGTCGTCGTCCGCGCTGTTGCAGCTCTCGAGACTGGGCTTCGTGTCGCCCTGACACGCGGCGGAACCGCCGGCGCAGACCGTCGTGCCCGGACTTGCGCCGCAGACCCCGTCGGGGTCGCCGCAGCTCTGCCCGATGCTGGGATCGTCCATGGGGTCGATATTCTCGTCGATCGATCCGTCGCAGTCGTCATCGGTGCTATTGCACGTCTCGTCCGTCGGCCCCGTGGCCATGCTGCAGACGATGCCGCCACCGGAGCAGATGTTCATGCCCTGCTGGCAAGCACCCTGGTCCTGACCACATGCCTGCCCGACGCGCACGTCGTTGTTGGTGACGTCCGTGCCCTCATCGACCGCACCGTCGCAGTCGTTGTCCGCGCCGTCACACAGCTCGAGCTCGGGAAGCTGGTCACCCTGGCACTGCGCCACGCCACCCACGCAGACGGTGAGCCCCGACACCAGCCCACAGATGCCGTCCGGGTCACCGCACACCGCACCGATGGTGTTGTCGTCGTTGGGGTCGATGTTCTCGTCGGTGTTGCCGTCGCAGTCATCGTCCTCGCCGTCGCAGGTCTCGTCGGAGCCCGTGACCTCACCGACGCAGGAGTAGCTGCCGGCGTTGCAGGTCCGGATGCCGAACGCGCACTCGCCCTTGTTCTCACCACAGAGCTGGCCGCCACCCGGATTGCCCTCGTCGACCGAACCATCGCAGTCGTTGTCGAGGTTGTCGCACACCTCCGCGATCGGTTGCGCATCGCCCACACAGGCCGCAACCCCGCCGAGACACTGCGTTCGGCCACGCTGCAGCCCGCAGACCCCGTCCGCGTCGCCGCAGATCACGTCGATCGAATTGTCGTCCCCCGGATCGATGTTGTCATCGGCCAGGCCGTTGCAGTCGTCGTCCTCGCCGTCGCAGGTCTCGTCGGTGGGACCGACCGCCCCGGTGCACACCAGCGTGCCACCGGTGCACTGGAACGCACCCTCCATGCACTCGCCCACCGCGCTGCCGCAGGCACCGCCGCCGTCCGGATTGCCCTCATCGACCGGTCCATCGCAGTCGTTGTCGATGTTGTCGCAGCTCTCGGTGAGCTCCGGACCGATCGACCCGTTGCACTGGACACTGCCGCCGACGCACACGGTGGTGCCGGCCGTGCACGCGCCTGTGGCCATCGCCACCGGGTCGGCATAGCAGGTCACGTCGACTGCGGGGTCCGAGACGGCAACGCCGTCGTCGACCAGCCCGTTGCAGTCGTTGTCCGCACCGTCGCAGAGCTCCGTCGGTTGCGCGGTGATCTGCCCGACGCACACCATCGAGCCGCTCTGACAATCGAGGGAGCCCGTCTGGCAGATACCGATGTCGCTGCCGCAGGTCGCACCCTCGCCGGTCGGGTTGTCGTCGACCACGCCGTTGCAGTCGTTGTCCTCACCGTCGCAGACCTCGGTCGCCGGTCCGACGTATCCGGAGCACTGGATCGCGCCACCAGTGCAGATCTTGGTGCCGAAGTCGCAGCTGCCGGTGTCCTGCGCCGGATCGCTGAAGCAGGTGTCGCCGACCTCGGGGTCCGTCGCGTCCGCCCCCTCGTCGACCAGGCCGTCGCAGTCGTTGTCCTGGTTGTCGCACAGTTCGAAGGGAGCCGCGTCGACCTGTCCGGAGCATGTGAGCGCGCCAGCGTTGCAGATGATGCCGCCCTGACTGCACAGCCCGATGTCGCTTCCGCAGGGGTTGCCCGACTCCGGGAAGCTCTCGTCCGCGCTGCCGTCGCAGTCGTTGTCCGCCCCGTCGCAGGTCTCCCCGGCCGGACCGAGGTAGCCCGAGCACTGGACCGAACCCGCCGAGCAAATCGTGGTGCCGAAGTCGCAGTCGCCCGTGTCCTGGGCGATCGGGTCGTCGGCGCAGTCCTGACCCAGCGCCAGGTCGGTCAGCGGCGTGACGTCCTCGTCGACGAGGCCGTCACAGTCGTCGTCCTCGCCGTCGCACAGCTCCGACGTGGGCTGGGCACCACCCGAGCAGACCAGGCTGCCCGAGTTGCAGACGAACGCGCCCTGCGTGCACTCGCCAACCTGGCTGCCACAGCCGTTGCCCAGCTGCGGGTCGGCCTCGTCCGTGGTTCCGTCGCAGTCGTTGTCGTCACCGTCGCAGGTCTCGGCCGCGGGTCCGACGTAGTTCGAGCACGTCACGGCACCGCCTGAGCACGTGGTCGTACCGAATGCGCACTCACCGGTGTCCTGCGCGATCACGTCGTCCGCGCAGTTCTGACCGATCGCGGAGTCGCTGATCGCTACCTCCTCGTCGACCAGCCCGTCGCAGTCGTTGTCTTCGCCGTCGCACAGCTCGTCCACAGAGACCTGCTGGCCCGAGCAGGACTGCACGCCGCCCACGCAGACGAGGCCGCCAAACGAGCACAGGCCGATGTCGCTGCCGCAGTCATCACCCTGCTGCGGGAAGCTCTCGTCGGTCGAGCCGTCGCAGTCGTTGTCGAGGTCGTCGCAGATCTCGAGGCCCGGTCCGGTGTAGCCGGAGCACTGGATCTGGCCGCCAGCGCATACACTGGTACCCCACGCGCACGCGCCCGTGTCGTCTGCGGGATCCGTGGAGCAGTTCTGATCGATGCGTGGGTCGTTCGAGACGACCACGCCGTTGTCGACCGCGCCATCGCAGTTGTTGTCGAGGCCGTCGCAGGTCTCGGGGACCGCGCCCGTGCCGCCCTGGCAGCTGAGTGTGCCCGCGTTGCACTGCAGGGTGCCGAACTCGCACTCGCCGCGATTGACGCCGCAGTTGTCCCCGAGCATCGGGTCGGCCTCGTCGGTCGTCCCGTCGCAGTCGTTGTCGAGCGAATCACAGCGCTCCGCCACGGGGCCGAGGTAGTTGTTGCACTGGACGGTGCCACTCTCACAGATGGTCACGCCGAAGGCACACTCGCCCGTGTCCTGGGCGACGAGGTCGCCGGCGCAGGCCTGGTTGATGGCCGGGTCGGTGTTGCCGACGCCGTTGTCGATGACTCCGTCGCAGTCGTCGTCGAAGCCGTTGCAGGTCTCGTCGACCGGCAGCGTCGCGCCCTCGCACACGAGTGCCCCGCCCATGCATTCCTGCGTCCCCTGCGCACACTCACCGATGGCGCTACCGCAGCTCGCTCCGGACTCGGGGTTGCCCTCGTCGACGCTTCCGTCGCAGTCGTTGTCGAATCCATCACACAGCTCGTCGACCGGGCCGATCAGGCCGGGACACGCCAACACGCCGCCGGCGCACAGTGTCGCACCGGGGACGCAGGTGCCCTGCAGCTCGCCGGGCTGCAGCCCGCAGGCGACGCCGCCCTCCGGGTTGCCCTCGTCGAAGTTGCCATCACAGTCGTTGTCCTGCCCGTCGCAGACCTCGGAGACGGGCGGCGTCGCGCCGACACACACGAGCGTGGCCCCGCCCTGCCCGTCGTCCATGCACTGCCGCGTGCCACGCACGCACTCACCGATGCCGTTGCCGCAGAGCAGGCCGATGTTCGGGTCGGACTCGTCGACGGCGCCGTCGCAGTTGTTGTCGAGCCCGTCACAGACCTCGGCGGTCACACCCACGCTGCCCTGGCACTGGACCGCACCGTCGATGCAGCGGTTGATGCCCGCGACGCACTCGCCCTCGTCGGTGCCGCACGGGATGTCCACCCGGACGTCGTTCGCCGAGACCTCGCCGCCCTCGTCGATGGTTCCGTCGCAGTCGTCGTCCTTCGCGTTGCAGAGCTCGAGCCCGTCCTGGGCCGGCGTGCACGAGTACTCGCAGCCGTCGTCGTCCTCACCGTTGATGTCGTAGAAGTTCGCATCGCAGGCGTCGGAGTCGAGCTCGCACACGCCATCCACGCAGGCGCCTCCGTCCGCATGCGGGAAGCTGCAGCGAATGAAGCAGCCGTTGCAGTTCTCGGGGTCGGTCTGAAAGTCGAAGTCCTCATCGGTCTTGCCGTCGCAGTCGTTGTCCCGGAGGTCGCACTGGCTGTCGTCGTCGGCTGTCGCGGAGCACTGGTATTCGCAGCCCGGGTCGTCGGGGCTCAGGTCGTGCCAGCCGACGTCGCATCCCATGACGACGCACTCGCCACCCACGCAGGCCGGAAACGCCTGGGGCACCGAGCACTTCTGACCACAGGCACCACAGTGGATGACGTCGGTGTCGAGGTCCACGTCGCTGGTGTCCGCATCCTCGTCGATGGTTCCGTCGCAGTCGTCGTCCACCAGGTTGCAGAGTTCCTTGTCGAGGCACTCGGGATTGCCGACGTCAGTCGGTCCCCCGTCGGGCATCGCGCCGTCCCCGGTGTCATTGCCGGGGTCGTTGCCGATCACGTCGACGCTGCCGTCCGCGCCGCCGCTGATGTTGCCGTAGCCGGCCCCGTCGTCTTTCGACACGACCGCCCCGTCTCCGCTCGTGCAGTCGACGCAGAAGGCGTCGGTCTTGCAACCGCCAGCCAGCGTGCTCAGGAGCACGGCCGCTGCCGCCACGAGCAGTGAAAGCTCGCGACGGCCCAGCGCACGCCGGCGACGGCCCGCGACGAGCAGCCCGAGTCCGGCAAGCAACCACAGGTGGCCACTGTTGCCGCCGCGCGGATCCGAGCCCGGCGTCACGTGGCAGGCACAGCCGCCGCCACCGGTTGCGGTCACGTAGGTGTCCTTCTCCTCGTCACCCGCGGTCCCGTCGACGTTGGTGGTGCCGCCGGGTCCTGCGTTGACCGCCTGGCACTCGCCGTCGACACAGGGCGCGCCCGGCGCGCAGCGCTGGCCGGCCTCGATGCCACCGCAGTTGCCGCTGGCACCGCAGAAGTTGGGGTCCGTCGCCGGGTCGGTACACGCACCGGCACAGTTCAGCTCGCCGTCCGCGCAGGTGTCGCCGCACTCACCGCCCGAGCAGACCTTGCCATCGGCACAGGTGGAGCCGGAGTCATCACCGGTACAGTCGCCGCTCGCACCGCAGTACTGCAGGCTCCGCCGCGGATCGATACACACCTCGTTGCACTCGACCTGATCCGCGCCGCAGCGCTCCTGGCACTGCGCGTTGACACAGACCTGGCCGCCCGGGCACGAGGTGCGCAGGCAGGGGTCGACCTCGCAGTCGCCCGCAACCGGGTTGCAGACGTAGCCGGCTGCGCAGCCGGTATCCACGCACACACCCTCCGAGACGCACTCGCCCTCGACCGGGTCACAGACCTCGGCCGCGCTGCAGGTGATCGCGGCGCACAGGTCCGCCTCGCACTCGCCGTCGACGCAGAAGTCGCCGACCTCGCAGGTAACGTCCGAACAGCTGGCGTAGCAGTTGCCATCGCGACACGCCTCGCCCTCCGCACAGCCAGCGTCCGCACAGGGGTCCGACTCGCAGCCGCCCGTGATCGGGTCGCAGAACTCCGCGTCGTCGCAGCGGAACTGCGGCAGCAGGCAGGTCGGCTCCTTGCAGCCGGCGTCCGTCGGGTCGCAGACCAGCCCGGCCTCGCAGACGACGCCGTTGCAGGGGTGGGTACACTCGTTCTGCTTGCAGAGGCAGGCGGTGACCGAGTCGCTCTCCGGTGCGCACTTCACGTCACCATCGACCTCGACGGTCTGGTTGCGACACTCGAGGTCGTTGCAGAGCTCGCCGACGCAGAAGCACTCGCCGCCCTCCTGAACCGCGGCCTTGCCCTCCGGGCACTCCAGGCCGAACTCGCCGAGATCGCGGCAGCCGAGTGCGCACTGGCACATCACGCACGTCGCGCCGCCGGGGCACTTGTCCGCGTCGGAGCCCTCGTCGACCTCGCCGTCGCAGTCGTTGTCCTCGCAGTCGCAGACCTCGAGGCCGGGGGTCACCGAGTCGACGCAGGTCTCCTCGCCACCGATGCACGAGATCGAGCCCGTCTCGCACACGCCTTCGTCGGAGCCACACACCCCGCCGAGGACGATGCCCTCGTCGGTCCTGCCGTCGCAGTCGTTGTCCAGGCCGTCGCACACCTCGTCCAGCGGGTCGAAGCTGCCCTCGCAGACAAGCTCAGAGCCAATGCACACGAGCAGACCCGTCTGGCACTCGCCGACCTCGCCGCCCAGCCCACAGGGCTGGTTGATCGGAATGCCGTCGTCGGGGTCGCCATCGCAGTCGTTGTCCAGACCATCGCAGATCTCGACCGACGGGCCCTGGCCGCCGACACAGATCAACGCACCAGCGACGCAGTCCTGCGCGCCCGCAGTGCACTCACCGATGTCGATCCCGCACTCGACCCCGATGTTCGGGTCGGTGTTCGAGACCCCCTCGTCGACGAGCACATCGCAGTCCACGAAGCCGGGGTCGTTCGGATCGAGCCCGCACGGATCCGCCGGGCAGTTGTCGGTGGGCCGCCCGCCGACGTCTACCTGGCATGGGTAGTCGCAGTCGTTGTCCAGCCCGTCGCACAGCTCGTCGGACGGCTCGACCGCGCCACGACAGACGAGGGCACCGGCCTCGCACTGCTCCTGGCCAAACTTGCACTCGCCGCAGGGCAGGTCGAGCGGCGCGTTCACGTCGGCCGGATCGGCCGCGCGACGGCATGCACCGAGGTCACCGCACAGGCCGCCCCCGTCCGGGTTGTTCTCGTCGACCTTGCCGTCGCAGTCGTTGTCGAGCGCATCGCAGCCCTCGCCGATCGGACCGATGTCGCCGTCGCAGCCGATCACGCCGCCCGTGCAGATGGTCGAGCCGAGCGCGCACTCGCCGGTCTCGATGCCACACGGGGTGTTGAGCTGCGGGTCGGCCTCGTCGAAGTTGCCGTCGCAGTCGTTGTCACGCGTATCGCAGATCTCCTCCGCGGGGGTGATCTCACCCTCGCAGGCGAGCCCGCCGTTGACGCAGCGTGTGACGCCGAAGTCGCACTCGCCCAGGTCACTGACGCCGCACTGGATGCCGCCGCCGGGGTTGCCCTCGTCGATGCGACCGTCGCAGTCGTTGTCCAGCCCATCACACAGCTCGTTGCCGGGCGCGACGCCATCGCACAGGCCCCAGATGCCGGCCGCGCATGCCTGGTCGCCCACGGTGCACTCGCCGACCTGGCTTCCGCAGGCCCGCAGCAGGCCCTCGTCGGTTGTGCCGTCGCAGTCGTTGTCGAGGTTGTCGCAGTTCTCGGCCACCGCGATGACCTCGTCGCGACACGCGAGGGCTCCACCGAGGCAGATCTCCACACCCCAGTCACACTCACCGACGTCGGTGGCACCGCAGTCGCCACCCGCGTCCGGGTTGCCCTCGTCGGACAGGCCGTCGCAGTCGTTGTCCAGCCCGTCGCAGGCCTCACCCGCGGGATCGACCGCGCTGCAGCCAACCCACGCGCCCATCGAGCACGACTCCGAGCCCGATACGCACTCGCCGATGTCGTTGCCACAGGCCTGCGTCAGGCCCTCGTCGGTGGTCCCGTCGCAGTCGTCGTCGTCGTCGTTGCACGTCTCGCCGACGGACACGATCTCGTTCTGGCACGCGATCTGTCCGGACACGCAGGCGGTGCTGCCGAAGGCGCAGGCGCCCACGTCGCTGGCGCCGCATTGCACGCCGGCGCCGGGATTGCCCTCGTCGGTGCTCCCGTCGCAGTCGTTGTCGAGGCCGTCGCAGGTCTCGATCGTCCCGTTCGGGTCCTCACTGCACGAGCCCCAGCTGCCGGCCGAGCACGCCTGGGTGCCGAGCATGCACGCGCCGACGACACTGCCGCAGGCGCGCAGCGGCACGTTGTTGTCGATCGTGCCGTCACAGTCGTTGTCGAGGTTGTCGCAGATTTCGGCCGTCGGGCCGTCGAAGCCGGTGCACGTCGGCGCGCCGCCGATGCAGTTGAGCGTGCCGGAGTTGCACTCGCCCACGCTGCTGTTGCACGAGCCGCCGCTGTCCGGGTTGCCCTCGTCGGACAGGCCGTCGCAGTCGTTGTCGAGCCCGTCGCACAGCTCGGACACGCCGTCCTCGTCCTCACTGCAAGCGCCGAAGACGCCCGCCGTGCACGTGCGGAGCCCGGGGTCGCACTCGCCCACGTCGATGCCGCAGACCGCGGTCACGTTCTCGTCGGTCGAGCCGTCGCAGTCGTTGTCGATGTTGTCGCACGCCTCCTGCCCGGCCACGATCTCGCCCGTACAGGTGGGCGCGCCGCCGATGCAGTTGATCGTGCCGAAGTCACAGGCGCCCACGTCGGTCGCGCCACAGCCGGCGCCGCTGCCGGGATTGCCCTCGTCGATCGATCCGTCGCAGTCGTTGTCGAGCCCATCGCAGCTCTCCAACATGGTGCCGGTGTCGGAGCAGGTGCCCCACGCGCCCATCGCGCACGTCTGGCTGCCGACCGCGCACTCGCCCACATCGGTGCCGCAGGCGCGCGCGAGCGTCTCGTCGGTGAAGCCATCGCAGTCGTTGTCCGCGTCGTCGCAGACCTCGTCCACCGGGCCCGTGAAGCCAGTGCAGACGAGCATCCCGCCCTGGCACGCCTCCGTGCCGGATACGCAGGCGCCCACGTTGCTGTTGCAGCTGCTGCCGCTCTCCGGATTCGCCTCATCGGAGAGGCCGTCGCAGTCGTTGTCGAGCCCGTCGCACAGCTCCGTGATGGCCGCGTCGCCGCTGCACAGCCCGAAGACACCCGCGGCGCAGGTTCGGACGCCCACCGTGCACTCGCCCACGGCGCTGCCGCAGTCCTGGGTGACGTCCTCGTCGACCGGACCGTCGCAGTCCTCGTCGGTGTTGTCGCAGGTCTCGGTCGAGGGCTGGCCCTCGCCCACGCACGTGGCCGAGCCGGCGACGCACTGCGTCGTGCCCGCCGTGCACTGCCCCATACTCCCGCCGCAACTGCCACCGATACCGGGCAAGCTGCCCTCGTCGAAGCTACCGTCGCAGTCGTTGTCGAGGCCGTCGCAGCTCTCGGACGTGCCGCTGGGGTCCTCAGTGCAGGTCCCCCAGGTGCCCATCGAGCACGCCTCGGTGCCCAGGATGCACTCACCCAGCGTGGTTCCGCAGACGCGCGGGGTGACGTCCTCGTCGGTCGTCCCGTCGCAGTCGTTGTCGTTGTTGTCGCAGACCTCCGCGACCGGCCCGATGTCGCCGGCGCAGATGGGCGAGCCGTTGACGCAGATCTCGAAGCCCAGCTGGCACTCGCCGGCGCCGTTGCCGCAGGAGCCCGCCAGGTCGGTCGGGTCCTCGTCGATCTTGCCGTCGCAGTCGTTGTCGTCGCCGTCGCACAGCTCCTGTGTGCCGTCCTCGTCCTCGCTGCAGACGCCAAAGACGCCCATCGAGCAGTCCTGCGTGCCGACCACGCACTCGCCCTCGTCGGTGCCGCACACGCGGCTGACGCCCTCGTCGATCGGACCGTCGCAGTCGTTGTCGACGTTGTCGCAGGTCTCCGAGAAGTCGCCGGGCTCGATGTTGCCAACGCACTGCAGACCGCCGTTGACGCACTGCTCGGTGCCGAGTTGGCACTGGCCTGTACTGGAACTGCCACAGGTCATCCCGCCGTCCGGGTTGCCGTCGTCGATCAGCCCGTCACAGTCGTTGTCGTCCCCATCGCACGTCTCCGGGCCACCGAAGCCCTCGCCCCAACACACGATCCCGCCGTTCATGCAGATCGTGGATCCGAACGTGCAGTCGCCCTGGTCGGTACCGCAGTCCACGCTCATGCGTGGGTCGTTGGCGGAGACGCCATCCATGTCGTCCTCGTCCGGCGCACCGTCGCAGTCGTTGTCGAGCCCATCGCAGATCTCGAGTTCGGGACCGACGTCCCCCACGCACGAGCCCCAAACGTTGTTGGTGCACAGGCGCTGGCCGAACACGCACTCGCCCACGTCGCTGACGCCACAGCTCTCCGTGAAGCCATCGATGATGCCGTCGCAGTCGTTGTCGAGCCCGTCGCAGGTCTCGACCAGGTCGCCGACCGTCGCCGTGCAGCCGCCGTAGCCCCACGTGCCCATACCGAGATCCTGGCAGGTCTCGATGCCCGTCATGCAGACACCCTCGTTGGTCCCGCACACGCGGGTGAGGTCGGTGTCGTCCGTCATCACATCGCAGTCGTCGTCGATGCCGTTGCAGCTCTCCGACGGCGCGCAGTTGCAGACGAGGCCCTCGTCGATGATTCCGTCGCAGTCCTCATCGGTGCCGTCGCAGGTCTCCATCCCGCCCGACGCGTCCTCGTCGATGATGTTGTCGCAGTCGTCGTCCTGCCCGTTGCACAGCTCTCCGGGCTCATCACAGAGCCACACGTTGGTCTCCGCGTCGGTGGACATCGCAGGCGCGGTGCCCGGCATGCCGCCGAGCCGAACCTCCTCCGTGTAGCGGGTCTCGAGTTGTGTCTGGGAGCTTCCGGAGCGCTGGCCGGCCTCGTCGCACCAGAGGTCGAGCAGCTCGTCGATCTCACCGTCGCAGTCATTGTCCAGGCCGTCGCAAACCTCGACCAGCTGGGCGTCGAAGATGATCTGCTGCAGCGCCGCCGACAACTCATCTTGATCGTTTGCGTAGAACGCCGAGGTGCCGCCGGCGAGCGCCATCGCCTCGATTTGTGTCGACGGGTTCGAGACACCGAAACCAATGACGTACGTGTTGATGGTCTTCGTGATCGTCCCGCCGCCGGGAACCGGAACATCGATCGTCCTGAGGCTGGCGACGGCGTCCTCGGGCTCGAGGTCATTGCCGTTGTTCGGGTTGTCGCAATTGCTGGTGTTGCTCTGGGCTCCATCGGTCAGGATGATCACGCTCAGAGGTCGGCAGGCCGCCGCGTCATCCGTCTCCGTGGGCGCGGTCCATCCCGTAGCGGTGTAGGGGCCTACGGTCGTGTCGGTGAAGTAGCTCTCGATCAGCTGGACGGACTGATACAGGGGTGTCCGGGTGGCAGCGTAGAGTTCCTCTTGCTGAAGTTCGTTCGGTGACGTGCACGTGGTGCCGCCGCAAGTCCCGCCGAGCGGCATGTCGACCCAAACCCGACTGTCACTGTTGTCCGCACTGATCGCCTCGACGATCTCGCCCTCGCATAGCGTCTCGTTGTTCTTCCAGTCATCGTCACATTGCGCATCGCAGCTACCGGCATCCAGCTTGAAGCGCATGAGACCGAACTCAGCGTCACCGGCGGAATCGAGCATGTTCCGGACGGCGCATTTGGCATGCCCCATCTTGTTCGTGTCGTAGCCAGCGCAACTCGTCGCCCCGAGGTTCGAGTCCCGCATGGAGCCCGAGTTGTCGAGCAGCAACATGAAGCGCGGCTTGATCTGCTGGGCGGAAGCGCCGGAAGCGATCAACAGGACGAAAAGCGCCGCGAGCCCCGGCGCGGTGAAACGAAGTCTAGCCATAGCTGAAGCCACCTCATGGACCGCACACGTGGCGGTCGAAGACCTAATAGGGTCCGTTGTAACACCCCAAATTGCCCGCGAAAACCGATCGTTTCCGGTTGCGCCCGATTCTTCCACCGACTCCCAGCTATGGACATTGACGTGCGTGGGGTGGGCTGTCGAGGCGAGGGTCCTAAGCACGCGTTATGACTGGTCAATCCTTACCCCGCTGGGGTGGCCACAATTTGACGCCGAGGCCCGAAACAGCGATGGATTGCGCGGCATCAAGAGTCCGCCGGATCCGCGGACGCCTGGGGAGACCGCCTGAGATGACCCGTCCCAACCCCGTGCTAGCCCAAGGTGCTGGTTGCGCGGCGCTGTTCGTCACCGCGACCGTGTTGCTCACGGGCTGCGCCACGCGCCACTACGAGGTCGGTTACACGACGCTCCATGGCAAGCCCTCCGGCCACCTGCTGGCGGGCGCCGCGGACGTCGACATCACGCCGCCGCCGGGGCTGCCGCTCTTCGGCTACTCGCTACCCGCCGAGAAGCGCGCGCGCGGCTACCAGTCACGGCTAAAGGCGCGGGCGATCGTGCTGCAGGGCGCGGACGGGAAGCGGCTGGCCCTCGTGCAGGTCGACCTCGGCGCGATGAGCGCGCTGGTGCATCGCCGCGTGGCCGAGGTGACGGCGGGCATCGGCATCGGCCCCGACCGACTGCTACTCGCGGCGACCCACACGCACGGCGCGCCGGGGGGATTCTTCGGCGCGTCGTTCTACAACTTCATGGGCTCGCCGCGTCCGGGGTTCGACGCCCAGCTCGTCGACTACCTCGTGGCACGCATTGCCCGCGCGGTCGGGCAGGCGGCCGATGGGCTGCAGCCCGCGCTCGTCGGTTACGGCGAGGCCCGGCTCGGCGATCGCGTCTCGATGGTGCGCAGCCTCTCCACCCAGCCGGGCGCGCAGCTCGACGACCGCGTGCGCATGCTGCGCGTCGACGTCGGCAGCGAGCAGGCGCATCGCCCGTTGGCGGCCTTCGCGGTCTTCGCCGTGCACGGGACCGCCGTGTCCAAGAGCGCCCCCGTCTACCACGGCGACCTCTTCGCGACGGCCTCGCGCGAGCTGTCGCGCCGGGTGACTCCGGACGGGCAGGCACGCCGCGTCGTCGTCGCGATCGCCAACGGCAGCGAGGGCGACGTGGCGCCGCAGCGCCACCTGCAGCAGCAGCAGGGCTTTCGCCTTGCACGCGAGCGCGGCCTGCAGCTAGCCGAGGGCGCCGTGGCCGCCTTCGAGGACGCGGCCGACAACCTGCGAGCCGACGCAGCATTGAGGCATGGCTACTGGGAGCGGCACGTGGATGCCCTCGGTGACAGCGGCAAGCGCTTGCTGTGCGAGACGCCCGTCGTGGGCGTCGCCACGCTCGGCGGCTCCGAGGACGGGCGCAGCCCGCTGTGGGGAAAGTTCGGCGTCCACGAGGGGCACCGTCGGCAGCGGCCGTACAAATGCCACGGCTACAAGCTGCCCGCCTTCGGGCTGTTCGGTGCGGCGGTCATGGGCACAGGACGCCACTGGAACCCGCGCATGCCGATGCGACAGGTGCTGCGCCTGCCGCGCGTGATGCCCTTCCAGGTGATGCAGATCGGCGACTTCGTGGCCGCGACCGTCCCCGGTGAGCCGACCGGGCGGGTGGGTCGCGCGGCGCGCAAGGCGGTCGCTGACGGCCTGGGCCTGGACGTCGACGAGGCGGAGCGCATCGCGATCGTCGGCCTCGCCAACGGGTACCTCGGCTACTTCACCATCGGCAGCGAGTACGACCACCAGCACTACGAGGGCGCGTCGACCTTCTACGGACCCGGCCAGGGCGCCTTCACGCGCGACTCCCTGGGGCGCATCGCCAGCGCGATGGCGAGCCCGGGTGCGCGCAATGTCTCCGCGCGGCGCGTGCGGCACTTCACGACGGGACCGGACGCGAACCTGTGGCCGGACGCGCGCCCTGAGCTCCCCGACGCGGACTGGCACGTGGTCAACACCTCGCGGGGCGGCTCCGAGGCACTGATGACCTGGGACGGACGGGCGCCAGGCCAGGGCGGCGTCACGCCCCCGGCGCGCGTGGTGGTGCAGTGTGCGGTGCCGGACGGACGGATGGTCGAGGTCGACGACGACGACGACGTGCACATGCGCGTGTGGGTCGACCGCGCAGGCCCGGGCAATCGCTGGACGGCCCGCTGGCGCCCCACCGAGCAGATGGTCCCGACGGGCAGCCGCAGGCGCTGCCGACTCGGTGTCGAGCGCCGGGGCTCGCCGACGCTGTGGTCGCGCGTGTTCGAAGCGGCGCGCTGAAGCTCGTCCAACGCGCAACCGCGGCGACGCCTGTCCGATGTCGTTCGTGTTGGGGCGGCAGCGCCCCGGCGATTGGGGCGGCAGCGCCCCGGCGATTGGGGCGGCAGCGCCCCGGCGATTGGAGCAAGCCGACATGCGCAACAGAGCCGCCACCACACCCCTACCCCGGATCGTTCCCGACGGTCCCCCCACCACTCCAGCGGCCGCCACGGACGACGGCCTGGCGAGTCGCGCACGCGAAGCCCTGGGGCTGCTCGAGCGCTACCGTCACGTCGATCCCGTGGCAGCGCTGTGCGGGCTGCGGCTGAGGCCGGCCGCGGACCGCTATCTGGAGCAGTACGCGGACGCCGGTGCAAGACCGGCCCACATGCTGCCGCCGGTACTCGTCCGCCGCGCGCGGGCCTCCGCACACCTGAGGACGCGCCTCGACCTCTGGTCGGCACTGCTGGCGCGTGACGTTCCTGGGTTCCTACGCACATGCGAGCAGCCAGCGCTGCGAGCGGCGCATGCGCTGTCGGAGCGCGCCACGGGCATGATCGAGCTGGCGAGGACCTACGCGGGCACCGGCAACGCACTGCCCTACGGGCGCATGCTGATCGACGACCTGCGCGGCGCACGCATCGAGCTCGAGCGCTGCCGCGGCGTGCGAGGCGACACCCGCCCGTTGCCACACGGCGGCGAGACTCCGTCGAGCGAGCTCGAGACGGAGCTGTCGACCTTCGCCGACGTGCTGGTCGCCCTGCTCGGCCGCGACCACATCGACGCCAGGCGCGCGCTCAGGTGTCGGGCGGCGTAGCGGCGGCCTCTGGAGCACGCGGTCGGCGCCGCCGCTCGCGCGGGAGCCACACCCACAGCATGTTGAGCGTCATCACCGCGTTGGCGGCTGCCATCGAGATGAAGCGTTGTTCCGACCACGCCGCGGACGCATACAGACAGCCGAGGAAGCCGAAGGTCATCGGCAACATGCGCATGTCGACGGCGATCGCGAGCATCGCGCTCGCACCCGCCCAGCCCAGCGGCCACAGCACCTGCGTCTGGATCGTCGACAGCCCCAGCAGCTCGCCGGCGAGCTCGAGTGAGAGCGTCGCCACCATCGCGACGATCGCCGCGGCGTGGAGCCGTCGCGAGATGGCGCTCTCGGCAAGCTCCCGCCGCCCGACCACCGCCCATACCAGCAGCCCGGCGAGGATCAGGCTGACGAACACGCTGGCCTCGAGGTGGGTTTGGGCCTGGGGCAGCAGGATCGGCGACAGCAGCGGCGCCGCAGTCCACAGCACACCGAGCACGGCCGCGCCGACCACGCGGTCACGCTCCCGCGTGCGCGGATCGAGCTGACGCCCCAGGTTCTCGAGCCTGCGCGTCTGGCGATCCTTGCGCTCGACGGCGGTGCGGATGCGATCGACCATCTCGGGGTCGGGCGCCTGCAGCGACGACGCGAGGAGCCCCGCGGCGTGCGGGTTGTCGTTCGCCATCTCGTGGTCGATCATCGCCATCACCGCGTCGTACATCCCGGCCGCCGCGGCATCGTTGCGTGGCCAGATCTGGAGCGCCTGCTTGTACGCGAAGCGAGCCTCGCCGAAGTGATCATAGATGCGCAGCGCGTGCCCAGCGCGATCCTCCCCGGGGTCGACCGCCAGCTCGGCCTTGAGCTGCTCGAAGATGCCCTGCGCCTGCGTCACGAGTCGGTGCGATCCACGGTGCTGAAGGAAGCGGTTGATGGCCAGTCGCAGACTCTCCGCACTCTCGTGCCGCCAGCCCGGGTCGGCGTCCATCGCCTCGCGGCAGATGCCAGCCAGCTCGGGAGGTGCCGAGCGATCGAAGCGCGGCGCCGAGCGCATGACGCTTGCGAGCACCTCCTCGATGGTCTTGCCGACATGGGGCGGACGACCGGTGATGACCTCGTAGAGCATGGCGCCAAGCAGGTACACGTCGGTCCGCTCGCCGAGCCGCAGCTGCTGCCCGCCGACCATCTCGGGCGCCATGTACTGGGGCGTGCCCGCAAGGTCCTTGGCATCCTCGGCTAGCGGCAGCCGCCCGCTTCCGTCGTCGTCCAGGCTCAGCGCCAGCCCCCAGTCCATCACGTATACCTCGCCGAACTCACCGATCATGATGTTCTCGGGCTTGAGGTCGCGATGGATGATGCCGCGGCTGTGCGCGAAGTGGACGGCGTTGCAGACCTGCATCAGCACGCGAAGGTTCCAGTCGAGTAGGTCGGACTCGCCAAAGCGCTGCTCGACCTCGCCGCCGTCGGCGATCAGCTTCAGCCACTCGGTGCCCTCGACCTTCTTCAGAACGATGCGCGGCAGCCCCTGATCGTCGTACTGCAGGTCGTAGACGGGCAGCACGTTGGGATGCTCGAGGTGGCTCATGATGTGAGCCTCCTGCAGCATCATCTGCACCGCCTGCTCGTGCTGGAAGTGCGACTGCAGCGACTTGACCGCGACCTGCCGATCGAGCGACCGCTGCACGGCCTCCCGTACGACGCCCATCCCGCCCTCGCCGAGCGTCTGGCCCATCTCGAGCGCGGGCCCGCGCTGCGACGGGGTCCTGCGGGCCGCCTGTCGAGCCGCGCTGGTGGCCCCACTGGCCGCCGTCCGCCCGGCCGCCGCCAGTGGGCTGCGGATCGTCAGCTCGGGGTGCTTCTCGAAGTCCTCCGCGTGATCCGCATTGCCCTTCGCGAGCCGCGCGACGGTGCGCGACAGCTCCTCCTCGTCGACTGGCTCGCGGTCGGGCATGCGGCAGCACAATAGCAGGGGTCGCGCGCCGAGTGGCAGGGCTACGCGCTCAGGGAGCGCCGATACCGGTGCGCTCCAGCAGCGCGCGCTCGTCGGGCTCCCGCCCCATGAAGTCCTCGAACAGCTCCATCGGCTCGGCGCTGTCGCCGCGCGAAAGCACGCGCTGACGGAACTGCGCGGCCACCTCCGTGGAGAACACGCCGCCCTCGCGGAACCGCGAGTAGGCGTCCGCGTCCAGCACCTCGGCCCACTTGTACGAGTAGTAACCGCCTGCATAGCCGACCGGGTGACTGAAGAGGTGCCCGAAGCCAAGCACCATCGCGTACTCGGGCATGTACGGTGCCGGCGCGAAAGGCTGCATGCAGGTGCGCGCGTAGTCCACGACATCTCCGTCGCGCTCACGCGCGTACTGCGCGTGGAGGGCCAGGTCGAGCGATGCGAAGCCGAGCTGGCGCATCATCGCATTGGCACCGCGGTAGGTACGCGCGCGACTCATGCGCTCGAACAGCTCGCCGGGGATCGACTCGCCGCTCTCATGGTGGCGCGCGAACAGGTCGAGCGCGACACGCTCCCAGCAGAAGTTCTCCATGATCTGCGACGGCAACTCGACGAAGTCCCAGGCGACGTTCGTTCCCGCGAGGCTGCGGACGCTGACCCGGCTGAGCATGTGATGCAGGAGATGGCCGAACTCGTGGAACACGGTCTCGACCTCGCGGTGGCTGAGCAACGCCGGCGTGTCGCCCACCGGCGGCGTCACGTTCGCGCAGATCAGACCGACATGTTCACTCCAACCGTCAGCGCCATGCTCGGCGGTGATGAATGCGTTCATCCATGCACCGTCGCGCTTGCTCTCCCGAGGATAGAGATCCGCATAGAAGACGCCGAGCTCGGAGCCGTCGCCATCCTTGATGCGGTACACGCGCACACTCTCGTGCCACGCGGGCATGTCCTCGACGCGCGTCACCGTGATCCCGTAGAGCTTGTGCACGATCTCGAAGAGCCCCGTGAGCACGCCCTCAAGCGATAGATAGGGCCGCAGGACCTCCTCGTCGAAGTCGTACAGCGCCGCCCGGCGCTTCTCCGCGTAGTAGCCGATGTCCCACGGCGACAGCTGCAGCGACGCATCGCCGGTCAGCTGCCTCGCATAGACGGACAGCTCCTCGTTCTCGCGCTCGAAGGCGGGCTGCGACTTCTCGCGCAGTCCGTCGACGAACGTCATCGCGCGCTCGCCATTGCCCGCCATCCGATCGTCGAGCACCAGATCGACGAAGCTCGAAAACCCCAGCAGCGACGCCTTCTTCCGGCGCAGCTCGATGATCTCGGCGACGAGCCCCCGGTTGTCGTACTGACCGCTGGCTGCGCGCGTATTGAAGCCGCGGTACATCTGCTCGCGGATGGAGCGATCGTCGAGGTAGGTCAGCACCGGAATGAAGCTGGGGGCCTGCAGTGTGAACCGAAAGCCCTCGACACCCTTCGCCTTGGCGGACTCGCGCGCGGCCTCGATGGCGCGCGCTGGCAGACCGCGAAGCTTGCCCTCGTCCTCGACGACGAGCTCGTACGCGTTGGTCGCATCGAGCACGTTCTGCCCAAACTTCGTCGTCACCTTCGACAGCTCCACATTGAGCGTCTCGAGCTGCGCCTTCGATTCGGCACCCAGCTCCGCGCCCTCGCGGCGGAACGATGCGAGGGTCTTTTCGACGAAGCGCTTGCGGGTCGGGTCGAGCGACTTCGCCTCGTCGCTACGCGCAAACTCGCCGAGCACCCGATACAGCCCCGCCGACATCGGGATCGATGAGAAGAAGGCGCTGACCTTCGGCTGCACGGCGTTGTACGCAGCGCGTAGTTCGTCGGTCGTGGAGACGGACTCGAGATGCCCGACCACCCCCATGCATCGCTCGAGATCCTCGGTCAGGTCCTCGAGGGCACGCAGCGACGCATCGTAGCTGGGAGCGCCGTCGTATTGCTCGAGCGCCGTCAGCTTCTGGCGCGCCCGCTCGAGCAGTGCATCCACGGCGGGCTCGACATGGCCCGCCTCGACGCGATCGAATGGGATCGGGTGGGCGATCGCGAGCAGGGGATTGGTGGCTTCGGTCGTCTCCATCGGCTTGGTGGCAGCATAGCAGCCGCCCTGGGCACTCGCATGGTCGTGCGAATGTGGTAAGGGCGATACCGGCCGCCTTTGCTACTCTTGGGGCGGCGCAACGACGGACGCAACCCGTGGCAACCAGCAACACCTTCGGAAAGCTGTTCTCCATCACCACCTTCGGCGAGTCCCATGGCGGGGGCGTCGGCGTGGTCATCGATGGCTGCCCCCCGCGCCTGGCGATCACCGAGGACGAGGTGCAGGTCGACCTCGACCGACGCCGCCCCGGCCAGAGCAAGCTCACCACTCCGCGCAACGAGGCCGACCGCGTCGAGTTCCTGTCCGGAGTCTTCGAAGGCCAGACCCTCGGGACCCCGCTCTCGATGCTCGTGCGCAACAAGGACGCGCGGCCGGCGGCCTACGATCACATGAAAGACGTCTACCGGCCCTCCCACGCCGACTACACCTACGACGCAAAGTACGGCATCCGAAACTGGCAGGGCGGCGGACGCTCGAGCGCCAGGGAGACGATCGGGCGCGTGGCGGCGGGCGCGGTGGCGCGCAAGCTGCTGCAGGTGCTCGAAGGCATCGAGGTGGTCGCCTGGGTCGAGCGCGTAAAGGACATCGAGGCGAGCGTGGATGCGGACACCGTGACGACGGCTGCGGTCGAGGCGACACCCACGCGCTGCCCCGATCCGGACGCCGCCCAGAAGATGCTCGAGTGCATCGAGGCGGCCCGGCGCGATCAGGACTCGGTGGGCGGCGTCGTCTCCTGCGTGCTGCGCGGAGTGCCCGCGGGCCTGGGGGAGCCGGCCTTCGACCGCCTCGAGGCGGATCTCGCGCGCGCCATGCTCTCGCTACCCGCGACCAAGGGCTTCGAGGTCGGCAGCGGCTTCGCCGGCACGCGGCTGACCGGTAGTCAGCACAATGACCCCTTCGTCCCCGGCGAGGGCGGCAGGCCAGCAACGAGCAGCAACCGCTCCGGAGGCGTTCAGGGCGGCATCAGCAACGGCGCGCCGGTGGGCTTCCGCGTCGCCTTCAAGCCGACGGCGACGATCTCCCTGCCGCAGGACACGGTCAACCGCGACAACGAGGCGGTCGTACTCGAGGCCCAGGGCCGGCACGATCCCTGTGTGTTGCCGCGAGCAGTGCCGATCGTCGAGGCGATGGCGTGCCTCGTGCTCGTCGACCACCTGCTGCGGCAGCGCGCGACCGACGTCCTGCCGCGCTGAAGCCAGCTAGCTGGCGTCGAGCAGCTGGCACGACATGCCGAGGAAGAGCGCGCGCATCGCCTCGTCCGCGTCGAGCCCGGACTGCATCGTGCAGCGCCCGAACAGCGAGCCGACCGTGTCCTCGCCGCGGGCCTGCTCGATCACCCAGCGCCAGCTCTCGGGCATCTGGTAGGCGTCGGCCGGCGCGGGCGGGTTGCCGACGCGGCGCAGCACGCGCTCCCAGGTCGGTGTCAGCGCGGCCTCCAGCTCCGACGCGTCAAGCTGCTGTGCGGCGTCGCGCATCAGCACCTGCGCGTCCTGCTCGATCGGATAAGTCTCCTCGTGGCTCTCGGCCGCGCGGATGTAGCGCCAGCTACCGGCGCGCCAGCGGAAGGAGTCGAGGTAGCGCGAGCGCACCTGCTCGGTCACCGCGCGGTAGAGCTCCACCGGGCGCAGCACGCCGATCGAGACCAGCGCGTCGCCGAGCCGCCCGTTGTGCTGGGGCATCACCGCGAGCCCCATCTCCAGCTCCATCGCGAGACAGTAACCTCGCTGCACGAGGAACTCGCCAAGCAGCTCGTTGCGATCGCTCGAGGCCACGAAGTCGGGGTGCCCCGCCTTGAAGTAGATCTTCTTACGCCGGTCGCCATCCTCGATGTAGAGCATGCCGCTCTCGCGGTTCGCCGACAGCCGGTGCACGAGCGGGAGCAGATTCGCAGCGCCCAGGTCCCCGGTCAGCTTCGGGCGGCTGATCTCCTTCTCGTCCCACTGCAGCGCGGGCGTGGAGAAGATGCGCGACAGCTCCGGCACCTCGCACGCGGGCAACGCGCTGTCGGCGCCGCGCCGCACCAGCGTGGCTGAGGAGATGATTCCCGTGGTCGTGAGCCTCACGAGCTCCGGAAAGGCCACAGGACCGATCGCGAGCCGCCCCGGCGGATGCGCCCAGTACTGCGACGGCAGCTCCATCTGCACACCGAGCTCGACCGAGCGAATGGGGGCAGGCGTGATCTCGACCGGGACCATCGCGGTCGGGCGGGCGCCCGCCTCGGTCGCGGCCTCGTCCTCCGGCACGGTGATCAGCTCGTGCCGCGCCATCAGGCGGCAGACCGCGTCGGGCGCGTGCTGAACGTAGCCGCGGATGCGCAGCATCTCGTCGAGGCTCGCGGCGAACTCACGCGCGGTCGGACGGCGCGACGGCGCCTCCGAGAGCACCTTCACGAGCAGGCGTCGCACGTCCGCCGGGATTCGCCGACGGGTCCGCTTGAGCACGCCCAGGTCGACGTCGCGGATCTTGATCAGCACGTCGATATCGGCCTTGCCCTCGAACAGCCGCTCGCCGAGCAGCAGCTCGGCGAGGACCACACCGAGGGTGAAGACGTCGGAGCGATCGTCGAGGGCCGCGCCCGTCACCTGCTCGGGGGACATGTAGCCCATCTTGCCGCGCATGTGGTTGTCGCCCGTGTGCGACTCGCTGAAGCCTGTGCAGGCTATACCGAAGTCGGCCAGCTTGACGTGGCCATGGGACGTGAGCAGGACGTTGCCGGGACTGACATCGCGGTGCACGACACCGAGCGGCGCACCGCTGCCTGTGCGCGCGCGGTGCGCATATGCGAGTGCGTGCGCCGTCTGTGCCGTCAGGTGCAGCGCAATGTCGAGCGGGAAGCGCTCGCCGCGCGCCGCAATGACGCGCATCAGGCGCCCCAGGGTCGCGCCCTCCACGAGCTCCATCGCGATGAACAGCTCCCCCTGGACCTCGCCGAAGTCGAAGACCTGCACGATGTTCGGGTGGTCGAGGCCGGCGACGAGCTTGGCCTCCTCGACGAACATGGACTTGAACGCGCGATCACCTGCCGCCCGGGGCAGGATGCGCTTGAGTGCGACGCGCTTACGGAAGCCGTGGGCGCCAACACGCTCGGCCTCGTAGACCTCCGCCATCCCGCCGGAACCGAGCCGCTCGCCGACGACGTAGTCGCCCAAACGTGCCGGTATCGACGCGTGCGCCGCCGGTGCCTTGCTGTCACTGAGCCGCTTCAAAAGCCCCCCACCGCAACTCTCGAACTACCCAACGACACCACCCTCAAATAGTAGCGCTGGCAGCCCGGCGGTCCAAGACCGACATGACCCAACTAGCTCATTGAGGCCACATTTTGTACGCGACAGGCAGCGCGCGTCAATGCACCCAATATCCGCACAATCGCGCCGAATGTCGGGTGATCGAGTGGGGTGTAGGATATGCGGACAACCGCAAGCCCATACGAATGTGAACGGCGTCACAGCGAACTGGCGTAGACCTGGGAGTGTCGTGTCCGCGAGAGGGGCAGGCTCACCGGGGCGCACAGTTGAGGGCTTCACAGGCATGGCACGCTTGCCTGTGAAGCCGCCTCACATGCGGCTCACACCGCAAACGGTGACTGCGACGCCGGGGCACGAAGCACGCCCGGGGCAACGTGGGCGCGGTACAACCGGCGCATGCCCGACAAGCTCTCCCTGGCCAATCTTCCGACGCCCCTGTGGCGCCACGATGCCCTCGACGCGATCGTCGGCTGCCGCGTCTGGGTGAAGCGCGACGACATGAGCGGCGGCGTCGAGACCGGCAACAAGGCCCGCAAGCTCGAGTACCTCTTGGCGGACGCGCAGCAGAAGGGCGCCGACGTCCTGATCACCTGCGGCGGCTTCCAGTCGAACCACTGCCGCGCGACGGCGGTGCTCGGGCGCGGCCTCGGAATGCACACGATCGCGCTGTTGCGAACGGGCGACGGTCAGCCACGCCCCCTGACGGGCAACGCGTTGCTCTGCGCCCTGGTCGGGGCCGAGTTGCGGACGGTAACCGCCGAGCAGTACGCGAGCAGGGCCGAGGTCATGGCGCAGCTGGCGGAGTCCCTGCGCGCCAGCGGCCGCCACCCGTACGTGATCCCGGAGGGCGGCTCCAACGCGCTGGGCGCCCTCGGCTACGTCGACGCGATGCGTGAGCTGCGCGTGCAGCTCGATGCGGGCGAGGCCGATGGCCAGCCGTTCGAGGTCATCGCCCACGCATGCGGCTCGGGCGGCACGGCCGTCGGCGTCGCGCTCGGCGCGCGGACTTACGGGATCGCGGACCGCACGTGGGCGTTTGCGGTCTGCGAAGACACGGCCCACTTCGACGGCATCGCCGACCGACTGATCGATCCGGTGCGCGAGCTCGCCGGTGATGAGCTTCGCGCCCGCTGCGACAACGCGGTGCGTCCGGAGATCATCGACCGCTGGAAGGGTCCGGCGTATGCGGTCGCGAGCGACGAGCAACTCGCGTTCATCACCGAGGTGGGGGCCCAAACGGGCCTGGTGCTGGACAACGCGTACACGGGAAAGGCGCTGTTTGGGCTTGCGAAGCATCCAGACAAGCCGCAGCGGGCCTGCTTCATACACACGGGGGGATTCCCGGGCCTGTTCGGGGCGGCCAAGCCGCTGGTTCGCACGCTTCCCCAACCGGTCCCGCATATGACCTGATGAAGCTATCGTTACTTGGCTCACGGGGGTGGATCGTCGGCGGGCAGATTTGTATGATTGCGCCCCCCCCAGATGGATACCCCCAGCTTCAGTCTCGAGCGCCCCGACCGTGAGGTGCTGCAGATCACACTTCGTGACGCGCTCACGGAGGCGGCCGCACTGCGGTGCGAGCACGAGGTGCGCAGCGCGGTCGCCGAGTCCCGCCCCGGCTCGCTGCGGGTCCTGATCGACGTACGTGCGGTCCACGACTACGAGCTGTCAGCGCGCGAGGTGCTCGTGCGCATCATCACGCACCTGCTCGGCAAGTCCGCACGCACAGCCTTCCTGGCGGACACGCCGCACTCGCGCGCGCTGGCGCTGTGGATCGCGCACATGAACAACGGCAACAGCTCGAATGTGATCGACGACCCCGAGATCGCATCCGCCTGGCTGCTCGATGTGCCCGAGGTCAGCGGCGTGCACGCGCTCGAGTCGCAGCCGCCCGCCTCAATCGCCAAGTAGACGCGGCGCGCTCATACGGCGGCGCCGTCGTGGTCGACCTCGCCGTCGAGGTGCTCCGTGTCATTGAGCACGCGCACGTGGTGCGGCGCGTCGGCGTCCGCGACCGTGACGGACGTGTTGAGCCAGCGCAGCGGCCCGTCCCCGTCGGTGCGCTGCAGGTGACGCTCGACCAGCGACCGGCACACCAGCCCGTGGGTGACGACGATGAGGTTGCCTGCGACCTCGGCGCGGCGCTTCACGACCATCGCCCACGCGCGGTCGATGCGGGCGTGGAACACATCCCACGTCTCCCCGTTGGGCGGCGCGTAGTCGTCGCGGAAGATCTCCTCGCCGAGCTCGGCGTACGGACGTCCGCGAATGTCGCCGAAGTTGCGCTCCTGCAGCAGCGGCGAGTACTCGACGCGCAGACCCGTGAGGCGCTCGAGCGGCTCGGCTGTCATGCGCGTGCGCTCGAGGTCACTGCACAGGATGTGAACGGGCTCCAGCTTGCCCAGTCGCGGCGCCACCAGGCCCGCCTGTCGCACGCCCCGCTCGTTGAGAGGCGTGTTCGCTGGTTGCACCACGCGCGCGGCGTTGAGTGCGGTCTCGCCGTGTCGGACAACGATGATGCTCATGTGCAACTCCAGCGCGCGGGCAGCGCGAACGGAAGCCCAAAACGTTAGCTCGCGCCTCCGTGAATGCCCAGTGGAATCGTGTTATGGCTCCCGCGCCCATGATCACGATCGTCGACTACAACGCGGGCAACCTGCGAAGCGTCAAGCGCGCATGCGACGCCGTAGGTATCGACTCCGTCTTCACTCAGGATCCCGATGAGGTCGCGCGCGCCGAGCGCGTCATCTTCCCCGGGGTCGGCCATGCGAAGGCGGCGATGGAGACGCTGAGGTCGACCGGCCTCGTGGAGGCACTCGACGCGGCGCGCTCGGCGGGCGCGCCTATCCTCGGCATCTGCGTCGGCGCGCAGCTAACGCTCGATAGCTCGGAGGAGGGCCACATGGCGGCGCTCGGGTGGCTGCCGGGCCGCACCCGTCGCTTCTCCCTGTCGGACGCATCGCTGAAGGTGCCGCACATGGGCTGGAACGCCGTCGAGGTGGTGCGGCCGCACCCGCTGCTCGAGGGCATGCAGCCCGGCGACGAGTTCTACTTCGTGCACTCCTACTACCTGGAGCCGGCGGACGAGGCGCACGTCTACGCGACCGCCAACTACGGCGGCCCCTTCTGCTGCGCGCTCGGCCGCGACAACGTCTTCGCGACGCAGTTCCACCCCGAGAAGAGTGGCCGGCTGGGCCTCTCGATGCTGGAGCGCTTCGCGCGCTGGGAGGGACAGCCATGCTGAGCAAGCGGGTCGTCGCCTGCCTGGACGTGCGCGATGGTCACCTGGCCAAGAGCGTGAAGTTCGTCAACACGAAGAACATCGGCGACCCCGTCGAGAAGGCGGCGCAGTACTACGCCGACGGCCTCGACGAGCTGGTGTTCTACGACATCACCGCGTCCAACGAGCAGCGCAACATCATGATCGACGTGGTCGAGAAGGTGGCGGCGTGCACATTCATCCCGTTCTCGGTCGGGGGCGGCATCCGCACCGTCGAGGACGCGACGCGGCTGCGGCTCGCGGGCGCCGAGAAGATCAACGTCAACAGCGCGGCGGTTCGGAACCCGCAGCTGATCGCGGACTGCTCGGAAGCGATCGGTGCCCAGAGCACGATTCTCTCGATGGACATCTTGAGGGTCGAGCCAACCGACGCGGTACCGAGCGGCTACGAGATCGTCATCGAGGGCGGCCGCAAGCACACCGGCAAGGACGCCCTTGCCTGGGCACGCCGTGGCGAAGAGCTGGGCGCCGGCGAGCTGGTCGTCAACTCGATCGACGCGGACGGCACCCGTGAGGGCTACGAGCTCAAGCTGACGCGCATGATCGCCGAGTCCGTCGGCATCCCCGTCATCGCGTCGGGGGGCGCGGGCAAGCCGGAGCACCTGTACGAGGTGCTGACCGAGGGCAAGGCGGATGCCGCACTCGTGGCGTCGATGGTGCACTACGGCGACTACCGCGTCAGCGAGCTCAAGCAATACCTGGCCGACCGTGGCGTCAAGATCCGCATGCACTGGTAGCAGCTCGGCCGAGGCCGCGCTCAGCGCCAGGCGAACACGGGCTGCTCGTAGTCGACCACGCGCGTGTCCCGGGCCTGCACCGCGACCTCCCAGAACTGGTAGAGGATGGCGGCCGTCGGGGCGTGGATGGCAGTCCCGAGCATCGCGATGGGTACCGAGATGACTGGACGATCACTCTCGGGGATGCTGCGAATCGTCGGCACGTTCGACTCGCCGAGCACCTCGACGGGCACCTCGTAGGCGGCGCCGACCTCGCTGCCATCGAGCGTCATGCGCGTGCGGCCGCGATGCCACAGCACGACCGGGGTGATCACGAAGCCGGAGCGCGTCGCGTAGTCGTCCAACAGACCCAGCACCGCGCTGTCCGGAAGCTCGACACCGATCTCCTCGTGCGTCTCTCGCAGCGCGGTCTGCACCACGGTCTCATCGCCATCGCGCCGACCGCCGGGCAGCGCCCACTGCCCGGCATGCGCGCGCATGTGACCGGGCCGCCGCGTGATGATGAAGCAGGGCTCGCCGTCGGCGCCCTCGGCAACGACGACGGCGACCGCAGCCGAGCGCCGGCCCTCGAGCGCAACCGGACGCCGCTCGAAAGTCGCCAGGTTGCGGGCGAGCGCCGTGCGCAACTCGACCGGAAGGCGCCCCTGGGCCGCGCTCACCGCTGGGTCGCGGATGGCTCGCCGTGTCCGACGTGCTCGCCTGCGGGCGCAGCCATCGAACGCAGACCGTAGACCGCGGCGAACGCGAGGCTGGCGACGACCACCAGGACAGCTATCCGACCGGACGGCGCCGTGGGGCCCACCGACGGCCGTGAAGCGGCGCTGCCACGGCCCGGGTACGCGCGCGGCGTGTTCGCAAGGTGTCGCTCCGCGCGCACGCCGGGGATCGGCGTGGTGCGATCGATGAGCGGAAGCGGCGCATTGACACGCTCGGAGCGCGTCCGCGGGGATCGCGCCGCGGTGGTCGGCTCCGGGCGTGGGGGCGGCGGCGTACTGCGCCTCGCCTGCTCGAGATCGACCGCCGGAAACGCACGCGGCGTGCGCCGTTCCCGACGCGGCCGTCGGGGCTCGGGGGACGGCACCGCACCGGGTCCCTCCGCCGCCTGCAGCAGCGCGGTCTTCAGCGGCGAATCGCTCGACACCACATCGGTCGGCGGCAGCTCGATGCGCGCGCCGAGCTCCGACGCTTCACCACCGACGTCGCCGTCGAGCGCGATCTGCACCGCCTCCTCGAGCGAGCCGCCGGACTGCAGCCCGTCGGCCGGCGGAGGGTAGGACTCGGGTAGCGGGCGCACGCCCGAGTTGTCGGCGCCGGGCGGCGGAACGCTGGATACAGGACGGGGGCGTGCCGCCGCGCCGCCCACGGCCGGCCCGCCTTGGCCGCGCCGCACGCTGCTGCTCGTGCGCAGCCGCGGAGCATGTGCCGGCCCGCTGCGCGGTGTCTTCTTCGCCGTCATCGCCCCCCCCTATCCGGATCCCGCACCGAGCCGCAACCGCCCACGCCGCATTTCGGTTGCGATACGGCGCACTGCGCATCCGCGATCACAAATGCGATCCAACGCCGCCCCATTCGTCTAGCACCACGGGAAATGACCGCCGGTCACCCCTTGACGTGCGCGGCCTCAACAACCAAAAGGTGGCGATGGCTCGGATGGTGATGTGCGCGAAGCTCGGCAAGGAACTCGAGGGCCTCGATCGGCCTCCGATCAAGGGGGCGCTTGGTCAGAAGCTCTACGACCAGGTCTCGAAGGAGGCATGGAAAGAGTGGATCACCCACTCGACCATGATCATCAACGAGTACCGGCTGGAGTCCGGAACGCCGGAGGCGATGAAGGTCTGGCTCGCCGAGCTGGAGAAGTTCTTCTTCGGCGAGGGCTCGAGCCTGCCGAACGAGTACGTTCCGCCGAGCGAGTGAGCGCCGCCGCGCGCAGCGAAGCCGCGCCTACGCCGACTACTGCAGGACCTGGACCTGCGCGGCGCGCTCTCGAATGAACGCGGGCTCGTCGAGGCGGCCGAGACCGTCGCGCACGAAGTCGACGCGACGCCTCAAGCTGCGCAGCTTGTCCACCGCCTGCTTGCGCACGCGTTCCAGCTGAACCGCCTGCCCGGGTGCGCGCTTGCTCAGCCGGGAGATGCGCGTGCAGTGCGGCACGCCCTCGAGCGTGTTCTCCGCCTCGCTGAGCAACGCGTGCAGTGTGGCGCCGTCACCGTCGTTGCGCTCAGCCTCGGAGCGCGAGGCACACATCGCGACGGGAACGTCGAGCTGCGTGAGCGTCTCCATCGCTCGCAACGCGTGCAGGACACCCTGGTGCAACGCCTGGAGGTCGTCCTCCTCCGGTAGGCGCCAATGCTGGATCGCCTGGAGTGGCCGGGCGACCGTGCGAGCGTGCAAGTTGAAGTCTGCGACTGTCGACATGACGTTGCCTCCTTGGGTTGCGGCACTCATCCTACACAGGGGTACATCTCTATTCAACACCTACCAGTCCTAAAAAAGGGACAGCAATGAGAATTGCCGCCGGGCGGTGTCGACGCTCCGATCGTCCCACGGGCCGCCTGGGCGCCCAAAAAACTGCACGTCTCGAGCGACTAGCCCGAGCCAAGCATTTTTCGCGCGCGTGCCCGCTCGAGGTCGCGCTCGGCGATCTCGGAAGCCTCGGTCCAGCCCATGTCAGCCTCGAGCCGGTAGCTACCCTCGTGCGCATGCGGCGGCTGCTCGCCCCAATCCTCGGGAGAAAGCATCGAGAAGTAGCGCTCGTCGTTCGCACGCCGATACAGGTGGTAGACCTCGCCCGGCCGCTTGCGGAAGCTGCAGCGCACGCGGTGCAGGTCCGCGGAGCGCCGCGCATCCTCGAGCGCGACCGCCGCCTGCGCCTGCAACTGACGGATCTGCCGGGCGATCTCCTCGAGCTTCCCGCCAACGACCGAGCCCAGCATACGGTCGGCGGCCTGGATCTCCTCCGCCGCCGAGACCAGGTCATGCGGCGCCGACAGTCGACTCACCGGATAGGGCGAGCTGCTCGCAGGGCCGGTGTGCCGACCGATGGGCCGCTCGCCGCCGTCTGAATCGTCCGTCATCGACGCTGCGCTAGTCGCCGTCGGTCGGCTCGAAGGTCAGCGACACGGAGTTGATGCAGAAGCGCTCGCCGGTGGGCTGCGGTCCGTCGGGAAACACGTGACCGAGGTGCGCGCCGCACTCGGAGCAGAGCACCTCGGTGCGCCGGACTCCCATGGAGTCATCGGCCTCGGTCGCGATTGGCGCATCCTGCGCGGGCTTGCAGAAGCTCGGCCACCCGGAGCCGGAGTCGTACTTGTCCTGCGACGAGAAGAGCTTCGCGGAACAGCACACGCAGAGGTATTCGCCCGCCTCCTTCGTGTCGCAGTAGCGTCCGGTGAAGGCGCGCTCGGTGGCCTTGCCACGGGCCACCGCGAACTCCTCCGGCGATAGTTTCGCCTTCCACTCAGCCTCGCTCTTGTCCACCTTCGCCATCTCGCTCTCGTCCTTGCTACGGGGCAACACCCGGACTATGGGTGGGGCGATTCCCGATGTCCACCCGCCGCGACGCGACCACGCCAGTGCCCACCGCGACGCCGGATGCCCGCGGCTCGGCGCTGCGCACGCAGCTGCTGGCCTTCGCGCCCGCCGACAACGAGGAGTCGGCACACCGCGAGCGCATGCTGCGGCTGCTGGCCGCGCCGGGCGACCCGTGCGACCGCGACCGCTTCGCGCCTGGGCACTTCACCGCCAGCGCCTTCGTGCTGTCCGAGGACGGCGCGCGGCTGCTGCTGATCCTGCACGGCAAGCTCGGGCTGTGGCTGCAGCCGGGCGGCCACGTCGATCCCGGCGACGCGAACCTCGAGGCGGCGGCGCGACGCGAGGTCGAGGAGGAGACGGGCCTGGGCGGGCTGCGCACGCTGGGTGACGGCCCGTTCGATCTCGATGTGCACACGATCCCTGCCCACGGCGACAACCCTGCCCACGCGCACTTCGACGTGCGCTTCCTCTTCTCGGGGCCGCTGCACGACGCGGTGGCTGGCAGCGACGCGCAGGACGCGCGCCTCTTCGACCTGGGCGACATCGGCACCGTGGCATCGGACCGCTCCGTGATGCGCGCGGTCGACAAGCTGCAGGCGCGGGGCTGAGCCGACATGGGCCTGTTCGACGTACACGCGCACCTCACGCACCCGAAGCTTGCCGACGACATCGACGCGGTGATCGCACGGGCGCGCAAGGCAGGCCTGTCGACGATCATCAGCAACGGGCTCAACCCGGCGGACAACGATGCGGTGCTGGCGCTTGCCGAGCGGGAGCCCATGGTGAAGCCGGCGCTCGGCTTCTATCCGGTCGACACGGTGCTGGAACCGATGATCGCGGCGGGCGTCGACTACCCGCGCGATGCGCCGCCCGTCAGCGCGCAGGCGGGCATCGACTACTTGAAAGCCAACGTCGAGCGAGCATTCGCCGTGGGCGAGATAGGGCTCGATGGCCATTGGGTGCCCGAGGAATTCTGGCCGCAACAGGAGGAGGTCTTCTGCACACTGGTCGAGCTCGCGATGGCGCACGACCGGGCGATCATCATCCACACGCGCAAGCGCGAGCGACGCGCACTCGAGCTGCTGCAGGAGCTGGGCGCCGAGCGCGTCAACTGGCACTGCTTCGGCAGCAAGGTAAAGCTCGCGCGACGCATCGCCGACGCCGGCCACTACCTGTCGATCCCGGCAAACGCGCGCCGCTCGGAGAGCTTCACGCGCATGCTCGAGACCCTGCCGCGTGACCGGATTCTGCTCGAGACCGACTGCCCCTACCTCGGCCCCGAACCGGGCCAGCGCAACGAGCCCGCTCACGTCGCGGGGACACTCGAGTACACAGCCCAACTTTGGGATAGCGACGAGGACGCGGTGCGCGCACAGCTGGAGGAAAACTTCACGCGGTTGTTCCGCGCATCCCCCTGAAACTCTGGACGAATTCCGCGACGCGGTAAAATTCGAATGAGTAGGGCACGCTAGGGGGGCCGCCCAGTTTTCATTACACAAGGCGGGTACCCTGTGCTAACCCCCGAACTGGGTATCTTGGAACGACGTGTTGGGTGGGTTGGTAGCGATCGCCATGCCCTATCGTCGGAGGTGGTGGTTATGCGTCTTTCAGTCTTCAGGGCTCTTGGTCCCGTTCTTGCGGCTTTCATCGCACTCGCCGGCTGCGGCGACGACGCCGGCGGCCCCGGCGGATCCGGCGGCGCCCCCGGAAGCTTCCAGCAGGCCTGCGGCATGACAGGGGCTCCGTGTAACGCGGGCTTCTTCTGCGACGGCATCATGTGCGTCCAGAGCTGCACCGAAGACGCCGAGTGCGGCGCGGGCAGTTGCTGCAGCTCGGGCTGCTACGACACCTCGGTCTCCCAGACCCACTGCGGCGGCTGCGGCATCGGCTGCGCCGGCACCCAGCAGTGTACCGGCGGCGTGTGCACGGACCTCGTCTGCAGCCCCCCGAGCCGCCCCGGCGGCGGCGGCGGTGGCGGCGGTGGTGGTGGCTCCGGCGACGACGCGGGCGTGGATGACGACGCGGGCGTGCCGATGATGCAGACGCCAGCGCCGATGCAGTCGCCCGGCCCCAACGGCTGCTTCATGGGCGAAGAGTGCCGCAAGGACATGGCCGGTGTTGCGGCCTGCAACTGCGGCGCAATGCCGGCGTGCGCGCTGGGAACGGTCTGCAACGGGGGCATGTGCCTGTGCGGCGCGACGCAATGCGGCATGGCCCAGACCTGCTGCGGCGGAACGACGTGCGCCGACCTGCAGAACGACCAGTCCAACTGCGGCTCGTGCGGCAACAGCTGCACCGGCGGCCTGATGTGCATCGGCGGCAACTGCGCCTGCCCGCAGGGCCAGACGGCCTGCGGCAACGCCTGCGTCGACATGAACGCCGACACGTCCAACTGCGGTGCCTGCGGCAACACGTGCGCACCGGGCTCGACCTGCCAGGGCGGCACCTGCGACTGCCCCAACGACGGCGAGCTCGACTGCGACGGCGTCTGTCGCCTCGAGACCGATCCGATGCACTGTGGCGCCTGCGGCAACGTGTGCATGAACGACAACAACACGGTCGATTGCTACTCGAAGGACGACCAGGACGGAAATCCGCTGCCCGTCGAGTGCCACTGCTTCAACGACTCGTACTCGCGCTGCGACGGCGGTGAGTGTGTACGGCTCATGGAAGGCAACCCGGTCGCAGATACGATCGAGCACTGCGGCGCCTGCAACAACACGTGCGACGGTGGGGCCAACGAGTGCAACAGCGGCGCGTGCAGCTGCCCGGACCCCTCGGACACCGAGTGCAACGAGGAGTGCGTGGACCTGCTGTGGAACGCTGAAAACTGCGGCTCCTGCGGGTTGGCCTGCGCCGATGGCGAGCAGTGCCTCAACGGCACCTGCACGTGCGATGGCGCCGAGTCCAACGACCCGGCGCACCCGTACGGCTACTGCCCTGCCGGCGGTGGTACGTATGCGTGCGAGACGATTGACGATGAGCTGAACTGCGGCTTCGACTGCGAGCGCTGCAACGGCCAGTCGTTCTGTGACACGAGTGGAAACGTCAGCAACTACGCGTGCACCTGTGAGGACAACGCGCTGGTCTACTGCGGCGATCCCGCGGGGCCCTGCGTCGACGTCGAGACCGACTCGGACAACTGCGGTAGCTGCGGGTTCGCATGCCTCGACGGCGATGCGTGCGTCGACGGCGTGTGCGACTGCGGTGCGGGGCAGACGTTCTGCGACGATGGCTCGGGAGTGTTCGCCTGCGCGAACACGGGCACGGACACCGAGAACTGCGGCGGCTGCGGGATCCGGTGCGACACCGGCTCCGGCGAAGTGTGCTGCAACAGCGTCTGCTCCGATGAAACTGGCGTGGAGCTCGGGACGCGGGACAGCTGTGGTACCTGCAACATGTTCTGCCCCGATGGCGTCCCTCCGCTCTTCGGGACGGCGCCTCCCGGCGTGTGCAACTGGACGTGCGGCGGGGGCGACCACACCGGCTACGCATGCGGAACCGGCGACGCGGTTCTGAACTGCAACTAGAGACGGGCATCGCGGCGGACCAGCGCGCTGGTCCGCCCGCGTAGCGCCCTACTTCTTGCCGACGCGGGCGCTGAGCTCGATGCCGAAGATCTTCTGCGGCTCTCCGGTCTTCGAGCCTTTGCGGCGCTCGACGATGCGCAGGTAGCGCTCGGCGTCCTTGTTCTTCGCATCCGCCTCGAGCGCCTTGCGAAGGAACTTCAGCGCCTTGTCGTCGTGACCATCGGCGAAGGCCATATGCCCCAGCGCGTGAAGCGCAAAGGCCTTGTGGTCCTCGTTGGAGACGTAGCTGCGCAGCAGTCCACGAAGGGTCGTCATCTTCTCGGCATCGGGCTTGGACGCAGAGCGGACGGCGGCCCACAGATGGTACGCCTGGAAGATCTCGTTCTCCGGGTCCGCGGCGACAGCCTTGCTCATGTGTTCGAGCGCCTTGTCGAACGCCTGCTTCTTCAGCTCCGCCTGGGCCCTGCTGAAGTAGGCGACGGCGTCGAGACTCTCGGACGGCCCGCGCGAGGGCTGGTGCGCCATGCGGCGGCGGACGAGATCCTTCAGGTAGTCACCGCTCTTGTCACCCCGGCGCCCCGGCTTGCGAGCGGAGGTCGCCGATGCGGCGCGCTTGGAAGCAGCGGCCTTCGCACCGGCTGCCGGCGACTTCGCGGCTGGCCTGCGCCGCTCGAGCTCCTTGTTGAGCCGCGCAACGGCCTCGGCGCGGGGGACGCGCTTCGACGGCGCGCGCGGCTGCCTGGGCTTTGCCGGGTGGGCACCCGCGGCAGGCGTCCGGGACGACGTCGCCGATGGCGTCGCCTGCACGCGCTCGGCACTGGCGCTGCTTTGACGGTAGCCACCGCTCGCGGGCGCGGGCGTGGGCCGACTCCGGGTGGCTGCTGGCGCTGCAACCGCAGGCACGGCTGGCGCGGCTGGAATCGAAGTCGCTGCAGGCGCAGACGAGTGTGTGGCGCCCGGCGGCCACGACGGAACCGATACGGCATGCATCCCGGAGGGATCGACATCAGGCGAGCTCGGCTCGGCGAATACCGACAGCTCCACTAGTCCCGCGAGCCGCAGCAACGTGAGCAGGTGCCAGGTGTGGAGCGGGTCGAGATCGCTGAGCTCCAGGATCCCCGGGATGTCCTTGCTCGGTGAGCAGGCCTCGAGCAGCCAGGCCTCCTCCTGCTCGAGGCCGAAGAACTCGACCGCCGCATCGACCGGGGCCAGGAACTCGATGGTCGAGTGGGAATCGTCGGCGAACATCTGGTCCACCGCATCCTGTCCATAGAACGTCCGCACGCCGAGGTAGATCAGCGGGCCCAGCGGCTGCGCCCACGAGTGCAGGGAAGCCGGGACGATGATCGTTTCGTCGAGGTCGACGTAGCACTCGTCCCAGTTCATCACCGCCATGACATGCGTGCGAACCCAGTCCATGGCGAGCTCACTGCCCTGCGCAGCGGAGACCTTGCCCGTCTCGACCGCACGCGCGCACAGCCCCATGTCGAGGCACGAGCCGACGGCATCGAAGTCGTGCGATGTCAGGTCCACGAAGTCGCGATTGCTGATGAACTCGCGGGTGACGAACTCCTGCGACAGCGACCCACCACCGGACATGTCTTCGGCGAAGACGGGGTTGCCGCTCTGGAAGACGAGCGTCACCTGGTTCGGACCCGACTCGACGTAGACCTCGCCGGAGTAGCGCGTCGCATGCAGGTGGCACAGCAGGCTGCCGACACGGCCATCCGCGTCAGAGCCCGGGGGCGAAATCGAATCACCTCCAACCCCTACAGAATTATCCATCGATAGGGAATTATTGACCGATCTGGCCCTGTCCTGTCAAGGCGGGCGGCCCCCACGTGCGCACGACGCCACATCATTTCTCGCGGGGTTTGGCGACTTTCCCGGGTCGTCCGCGGGACCGCTAGGCGTCGGAGCTGAGCAGGAGTCCGCGCAGACCGAAGTCCAGCAGCGTATGCGCAACCGCCGTGCGGTCCGGGCGCGCCACCGGCTCGATGACCAGGTAGCGGTAGAAGATCTCCTTCATCGCGCCAATCAGTGCCGTCGCGACGATCGGGGCGTTGACCTCGCGCGTGAGCCCGCTGGCCGCGCCGTTGATGAGTGCGCCCTCCACCATCTCCTGAAGGAAGCCGTACAGCCGCAGCAGCTTGGCATCGACCTCGGGGTTGACGCCCATGCTCTGACGGAACACCACCACAGCGAGGTCCCGGTTGTCGAAGACCACGTCGACGACGCGACCGACGTTCTCGAGCAGCTCGGCCGTCGGGTTCGCCCCATCCGGGTCGACGACACGTACGGCGTCTCGGATACGCAGGATGAAGCGCTCGAGTAGCTCGAGGAAGAGCGGCTCCTTGCCGTCGAAGTAGAGGTAGAACGTGCCTCGCGAGATGCCCGCCGCGTCGATCACATCGGACACGGAGGCCGTGTGATAGCCGTGCTCGGAGAAGACGCGAACGGCGGCGTCCAGGATCTCCTGGCGTCGCGCGGTACGCTGCGCCTCGGCGCGGCTCGTGCGCCCATCGGAAGCGAGGGTCATCGTAGCGCCTCAGACGCAAACATCGATCGCCCCCTCCAAAACGTCGAGCTGAAGCGGCCGAACACGCACGACCTCACCATCGAGCATCACGTCGATCGGGCCCTCGAAGTCGAACTCGATGTGGCGTGCACGCGACGTGGTGATCAGCGGGTGGTGGATGTGCTTACCGCTGAAGATCTTGGGAAAGAGCATGAGCAGCGTGCGGCGCGACATGGCACCGGCGACGACGATGTCCGCCTGCCCATCCCCGGCATTGGCGAACGGCGCCATCTGCATGTTGCCGCCGGTGAACTGGCTGTTGCACACCGACAGGAAGATCGCGTCCTGCTCCCACTCCCTGCCATCGGCCCGAAAGCTGAGCGGCTGGCTGCCCAGCCGGACAACCTCGGCCACGACGCCAAGGCCGTAGCCGCCCGCGCCCAGCCGCTTGAAGTGATTGTTGGCGGTCGTGCACACGTCAGCGATGAAGCCGCAGCTGAAGAGGTTGATGAAGTAGAGCGCGCCAGTGTCGTGCGTCACGCGCACGACGTCGCACGGCCGCCTGTGGCCGTCGCCGATCGCCTCGATGGCGTACTCCGCACCTCGATCGGTGAAGTCGCGCAGAAACGAGTTACCGGTGCCCAGCGGCAGGAAGCCGAGCGTGCAGCGCTCCCCCGGCTCGTCGGCTTCGTCGGCCTCGAGATAGCGCGACAGCCCGTTGACGATCTCGTAGGACGTGCCATCGCCGCCGACTGCGATGAAGCCGCGATAGCCCTCGTCGTATGCCTTCGCGACAAGCTCAGTGCCGTGTCCCGCGTGCTGCGTATACCAGACGTCGACATCGAGCCCGCGGTTGCGCAGCTGGGCGATCGCCTCGCCACACTCCCGCCCGCAGCGACCACCGCCGGCCGCCGGGTTCACGATCGCAAGTAGTGGAAGTGAGCTCATGGTCGACGCAGCTCCATCTCAACCAAGTGGGTCCGCCTGTTTGACGGATGCGCGCACCTGCTCCGCGAGGATGCCGCGCTTGACCTTCATCGAGGCCGTGCGCGGGAACTCGTCCTTCCACACGACGTAGGAGCCGACGCGCTTGAAGTCGACGAGCTTCTGGTTGTGCTCCTGCAGGTCGCCGAGCAGCGGCTCGACCTTCTGCTTCTTCTTGGGTCGCACGACCACGGTGAGCTGCTCACCCACGAGCTCCTGCTTGGGCCACAGGTAGTTGCTGGCGAACACGCACAGCTCCTCGCAGGGTACCGAGTCGAACACGCCCTCGATGTCCTCCGGGTAGATGTTCTTGCCACCCTCGGTGACGATCATGTTCTTGCGGCGACCGACCAGCTTCAGATGCCCGGCGGCGTCCATGAGACCGAGGTCGCCCGTGCGCAGCCAACCATCCGTCAGCGACTCCGCGGTGGCCTGCGGGTCGTCGAGGTAGCCGCGCATGATCGTCCGCCCGCGCGCGTAGACCTCGCCGATGCCACCCTCCCCCACGTCGCGCAGCTCGATCTCGACACCCTCGACCGGTCGGCCGACGGTCGTCGAGCGGAACGGCTGCAGGTCGTTGACGGTGAGCACGGTGCACGCCTCGGTCAGCCCGTAGCCAATGATGCAGGGCAACCCCAGCTTGTAAAAATACTCGGCGAGCTCCGGGTCGACGAACGCGCCACCTACGAAGATCTGGCGCAGCTGACCGCCGAAGCGGTCGTGGATCGGCTTGAGCAGGTTGCGTGAGAGCGCGTGATTGGGCTCGCGCATGGTCGCGACGTCGTTGACCTGCATCAGGCCCTGAAGCAATGTGCGCTGCCACTCGGAGCGCTCCTCGAGCTGCTCCTCAATGCGCTCCTTGAGCGTCTTGAGGATGCGCGGCACGAGCGCGGTGTGCGTCACGCGGTAGCGCTTCATCGTCGTGGCGATGAACTCCGGACGCAGCGTGCGCTGATGCACCACGCAGGCCCCGAAGAGAAAAGGGATGACCATGCCGCACATGAAGTCGATGGCATGGTTGGTGGGCAGCACGGAGAAGTAGCTGTCGCTCTCGTCCATCGGGAACATGCCCGCCAGAACCTGCGCCTGCTCCATGTAGTTGTCGTGCACGAGCATGCAGCCCTTCGGCTGACCGCCCGTGCCCGACGAGTAGACGATGCAAGCGAGGTCCTCGCGCTCCCGCGGCACGTAGGTGAACGCGCCCTCGGCGCTGTCCTCCCATCGCTGGGCGCCGCCGAGCTCGCCGCGCTTGGGCGCCTCGGTCACGAGCACCGCGCAGCTCTCGTCGGGGCGCTTTCCCAGCTTGTCGAAGTCGCGCAGCACCGGGTACTCCGTGATCAGCACCTTCGGCTTGGCGTGGGCGATCAGCGTGAGCTGCTCCGCGGCGGTCAGCTTGTAGTCGAGCGGCACGAGCACGACGCCGGCCCACAGCCCCGCGAGGCCGCTGATCACCCATGCGGACTGGTTGCTCATGAGGATCGCGACGCGATCGCCAGGCTCGACCCCGAGCTGCTGCAGGCGCGCGGCGACACGCTCCGCCTCGACCTTGAGCTCGCGATACGTCAGCTGGCGATTCTCGCGGTGCCGATCGGCCTCGATCAGCGCGGTGTTCGTCTGGTAGGTGATGCAGGCATCCCGCAGCGCCTCACCGAGGCAGCTGAGCCTGGAGAGGTTGACCGTCATAATCCTTCTCCCGCCTGGGGCTGGTACGGCATCGCGTCCGTTCGCTTGGCGAAGTCGCGCAGCGCCTTGATCGCGGCGGGCTGCCCGAGCAGGCGAAGGAAGTGCTCCTTCTCCTCATCGAGCTCAGCACGCGGTACGGATTTGATGAAGCGCTTGGCGACGCACGCGGCGTCCGGGTTGAACAGTGCGGCCTGGCGCGCAACCTGGCGCGCGGTGTCGAGGGCCTCGCCCGTGGCGACCATCTGACTCACCAGCCCGAGCGCGGCGGCACGCTTCGCGTTGATGCTCCTGCCGGTCAACAGCAAATCGCGAACCACCGAGTTGGGGAGGTCGCGCTTGAGCCGGGGGATGCCGCCGAAGCCGGGGATGATCCCGAGTCGCAGCTCCGGAAAACAGAAGCGCGCGGTGCGGTCCGCAACCCAGAGGTCGCAGGTCAGCGCCAGCTCGAAGCCGCCACCAAAGCAAACGCCATGGATTGCGGCGACGGTCGTCATCGGCAGCACGTCGAAGCGGTCCATGACCGCGTGGATGCGATCGATGAACTCGGCTGCCTCGGCGCGGTACTCCGCATGCGCGCGCCCGTCGATCGCATCGAGCAGCTCCAGCAGATTGGCGCCAGCGCAGAAGCCCTTTTCGGAGGTGCTGTGGACCACCAGCGCGCGGGCGTCGGAGCCCTCGGCTTCGTCGAGGAAGCGCTCGAGGTCGGCGAGCATGGACGTGCCGATCTCGTTGCACGGCAGGCGACCCAGCGTCAGCTCGCACACGTCGTCCGCGAAGCTCCAGGTCACCTGGCCCGACGCACCATCCATCGCTGTCGCCTCGGTGCTCACGCGTGCGTCTCCACCAGCTTGGTGAGCAGCGGGGACAGCTCGGGAACGTAGTGCTCCCAGCTGCGCGGGACGTCGCGGCGTGGGAAGTCCGGGTAGACGCGCAGCACCTCGTCCTCGAAGTCCATGCCCATCTGCCCCATCATGCGGATCTGCCCCGGGACGAAGGCGCGCACCTCCTGCGAGATGCGCTCACGCTCGTCATGGGCGGTCCGCATGGCGGTCAACACGCGGTCGCCGAGGTTGTCGCTGTCGACGCGCATCAACAGTTCCTGATGGCCGCGGTCGTTGAGCAGGTTGTGGATGCGCTCGTCCATCGTGACGCCGACCGACGGAACGCCGGCGGCCATCGTGTACACGATGGCGTGGTAGCGCGAGCTCACCATGAGGCTCGCCTGCCGCAGCACGCTGACGAAGTCGTACATGTCGTATTCGTCGCTGACGAAGAGGTCCACGTCGAAGGGCACGCGCGCCGCCACGTCCTCGCACGCGTGGCGATCGAGTTGCTCGCTGCCGGCGAGCAGCGGAAAGGCGCCCCGCTCCTTCACGAAAACAGTGAGCGCCTTTGCGAGCCCGCCGATGTAGTCGTCGTAGCGCTGCGACGCGTCCTCGGACCACTGGTGGAAGACGATGTCCTTGTAGTGCTCAGCGCCGAACTGGCCACCGAGGCGATACGCCGCGGTCTTGATCAGGTCTGGCTTGGCAGGCCACCAGAAGGGATTGATGGGGCACATCACCACGACCGGCTGCTTGCCGTCCCAACCACGCTCCATGAGGATCTGCTTGCCGCGGTCTTCATTGGCCGGCTCGAACGTCCACGCGGTGTCGGTGCCTCCGAGTGTCCGCACACCCATGCCCTCGAGGATGTCGCGCGAGGGCTCGTTGCGGCAGATGATGAGCGAGTCCTGTAGTTGGCTGCGGACGAAGTCGGTGAGGCCCTCGTCCATGTGCCCCGCCTCGGCGCCGTAGCCCACCGACAGCTTGCCCTCGACCGATGCGAGGCCGAGCGAGCCGGCCATCATCGTCGACAGCGCATTGGCGAACTTGCTCTTGAACATCGAGCCCTCGCACGCGACGACGCCGTGGTGCCTCGGCACCTCGTCATAGAGAAAGCGATGGAAGATGGTCGGGAGCACGACCTGCCGCACACCGCGGAAGTAGCCGGCCGTGAGGTCGGGATCGATCGTCAGCAGCGACAGCTGCAGCTCGTCGTCGGTGAAGATGCGCCGGAACTGCCGGATCATCTCCTCGACGCGCACGTCGGCACCCGTGTTGCGTGTGCCGCAGTAGCCAGCGAGCAGGAGCTTGAGCGGCTTGCCCGGTTCCCAGCGCTCCGGCTCATCATCGAGGGCGTAGCGCGTCGCCGCCATGTCTACAGTGCTCCCCATCGCCGCCATGAGGATGCGGTCGGGGTCGAATGCGTTCTTGAACGCCTTGCGTATCAGGCCAGCGATGGCGTCACCTCCGCGCTCGGCCCACCCTGGGGCCACGGCTGGTAGGGATAGGTGAAGTCGTTGTCGAGCACGAAGTCGATCAACGCGGAGCCGTAGTCGGTGAACGCCGCCGGCGCTTCGCCGAGCTCATCGACGACGCGCGAGTTGTCGAACACGGTGTCGAAGCAGATGTACGGCCAGAAGACCTTGAACAGGCCGCCGACGCCCGACACGCCCCACTGCCGTGGTGTGCCGGCGATGATGTCCGCTAGCCGGCCAACGGGCTCGGCGAGGGTCGGCATCAGGAGAGCGCGCAGTGGCTTGCCATGGATGCGCAGCCCGCCGATCAGCTGCCGCGCGGTCAGCGACGCTTCGCCCGCTGCCAGGTGATAGATGCCGTGCTCCGTCTGGTCGCGCTGGTGCAGCTCGACGATCGCCTTGCCCACGTAGTTCGCCGGCACGATGTCGACCCGCCAGTCCGGGTGCAGCGGGATGACGGGGAGCCGCGCGAGGTAGACGAAGGCGCGGACCATGTCGAACTGCGTGGTCTCCGGGAAGCGGCTGTCGCCCATCACGATGCTGGGGCGAAAGACGGTCTGCGGGACCTCGGGCAACAGCTCGTGCAGCATGTGCTCGCAGAACTTCTTGCTGCGTGCGTAGGGGTCGTAGTCGCGTCGCGACCACTCGATCGAGGTGTCCTCGAGGATGTTCTCACCGCTGCGCTCGCCGGCCACGGCGCTCGTCGAGACGTCGCTGATGCGGCGCAGCCCGTGGTGGTCCTGTGCGGCGCGCGCCAGCTTGAGCACCTCGAGCGTGCCGCGCAGGTTGACGTTGAGGGCCGCCTTGTCGGAGCGGCGGTTGAGCGACGCGGCGATGTGGATGATCGACGAGGTCGACTTCACCAGCCGATCGTAGTCGCCGGGCTCGAGCCCGAAGCTCGGCGCGGTGAGGTCACCGAGGTAGATGTCGACGCGGTCCTCGACGAACTGCCGGAACTGTTCGAATCCCATGTGCATCTGCAGGGCGTTCCACAGACGCTCCTTGGCCTTCTGCTGGTCGGCCGCACGCACGAGCAGCGAGAGGCGCTCGTCGTACCCGTTCAACAGATCCGTGGCCACGTACGACCCGAGAAAGCCGTTTGCTCCCGTCACGAAAGTGGACATGGCTCAGCCCTCACCCACCGCAGGCACGCGATCGAGCGGCGGCACGTTGACGTTGACGTCCGAGTCCGCCGCCCGCTCGTTGGGCGGTGGTGTCAGCGTGGTGCGGTGCGCTGCACGGTAGCGCTCGGGCCTGCGGCCCTCGATCAGCGGAAACGCCCAGCGACGCAGCCCCGGGATGTGCACATCGAGCCAGTAGCTTCGCCACTCGATCAGCTTCTCCGGCTCGAAGCGGAAGTGCTCCTCGACCACCGCCAGGCGATCGATCGCGGTCGACTCGAAGACGTGGAAGTTCTCGTACATGAAGGGCATGTAGAGGTCGACCATGTGCTCGATGTCGGCGAGCTTGCTGTCGATGTCGTTGACGCGGTTCTCGAGCCTGCGGACCTTGCGGCGCACCTTCGATGGCAGCAGGTCGAGGGCCTCACGCGCACCCTGCATGGCGCCACGCATGATCTCCACACCGAAGAGGTCGTCGCGGTGGACCAGGGTGGAGTCCCAGCGCGACTTCAGTACACGCTCGGCGCGGCTGCGCTCCCGCTGCCGCAGGTGCTGGCGATGCGCCAGGGTGATCAACTCCGCGGCACGGCCGACGTTGATGCGGTGCCGACCGGAAGTGCCGATCTGGTAGACCTCGGCGTGACAGTCCAGCATCGCCGCGCCGCCGGAGATCGTCATCGCGCGGCACACGAGGTCGACCGGAATGATGTCGAAGGGAGCATCCGGCTGCGCCGGGACGGCGCGGAACCAGCTCCCCATCACGTACGCCAGCGGCGCGCTTCCATTGAAGCTCTCGTTCCACCCGGTGAACGGGAAGCCGATCGCGCTCTCGACGATCGTCGGGCGCAGGATCGTCATCCGGATGCGGTCCTTGCGCCGCTCGAGCAGGGACTCGGCCATGCTCTTCGTGTACGTGTACGTGTTGGGGAAGCCGAGCGCCCGCGCGCGGTCCATGCCCGCATCGCACAGCGAGTCCTTGAGCCGCTCGCGCAGACCGCGACGAAGCAGGTTCTGTCGCAGGCGCAGGCTGCCCTTGCCCTCGCGCCGATTCTCGAGCAGCGCCTCGACCTCCTCCTCGATCTCGTCGCGCACCTTGTCGGTGGCATTCCTCGCGCGCAGCTCGCGCGCGTGGGCGACCGCCTCGTCGAGCTCGGCCACAGCATCGTAGCCCTCCGCCTCGGGCGCGTAGTTGGGAACGAGCTTCTCGGACACGTGGCCACTGCGGCTGCCCGCGATGTAGCAGGTGCTGATGTGCAGCAGCGCCGCGTCCTGGCAGCCCTCGATGAAGTCCGCGACGTACTGCGTGGACAGCACGTTGCCGGCGAGGGCCTTGTCGAGCTCGGGGTTGAAGTCGACCAGGCCAGCGCAGTGGATCATGAGATCCAGATCGCGCTCGAGGCGCACGGTCAGCTCCGGACCGAAGCCGAGCCCTGGCTCCTCGAGGTTGCCCTCGACGACCTCGAGACGATCCGCGAGGAACTCGGTGAGGTCGGCGCCGTGACGATCGTGCAGCGGCTTGAACGCCTGCGACGAGTTGACCATGTTCTGAAAGCGCTGGTGTCCCGAGACGAGCGCCTTCGGTCGCATGAAGACGTAGATCTTCCCGATCTCCGGCAGGTGCGTCAGCACCATCGACAGCCAGACCTTCCCGAGGAAACCTGAGCCCCCGGTCAGCAGCACGTGCTTGCCGCGGTAGGCCTCGACCATCGAGATGCGCTGCGGGTCAGACATGGTAGTCCATCACCGGCCAGTCAGCCTCGCGGGCGGCGCGGCGCAGCGTGAAGTCGGGGTTGACCGCGCACGGGAAGCCGACCGCCGACATGAGCAGCATGTCGGGACCGTGGGCGGCGTACACGACGCTCTCCTCCAGGTCGAAGTCGTGCTCCTCGGCGTAGCGCTGCGCCCACTTCACCGAGTCGTGTCCGCCGACGACCGGATCGAGCAGCCGCCCGGTCGTCTTGTCATTGCGGTACTCGAGGTGGTTGCAGATGAAGTCGTCGACATGACGCAGCTCGTTCGCGAGCGGCTCGATGATCTCCGACAGCCCATCGGAGATCAGCACGACGCGGTGGCCCTGCTTGCGCGCCTTGCGCAGCAGCTCGATGCCGCCCTCGAGTACGCGGTCCTTCACGATGTCGTTGAAGTACTCGTCTGCGAGAATCGCGACGCGGTCGCGGCTCATGTTCCGCAGCGACAGGTAGGTCAGACGGTTGGCGAGCGTTCGGTCGCTCTGGCCCAAGATGCTGTAGACGGGCCCCGCCACGGCCAGGTGTCCCAGGCGCAGCGCGCGCTCGCGGAACCCGTTGCCGTTGGCGGCGAAGTAGGCGGCCGCAGAGACCGCCCCCTGGGGGATGAGGGTCCCTTCGACCCGGAAGAACGCGCCAGCTCCCATCGTGTGCCACCTCACGCGGGCCGGTGGACCCGCTCAGATGTCCAGACGTTAGACTGACATGTCAGTCTAGTCCACCAAGAAGCGCGTCTTGCGAATCGACCCAAAATGAGGACAGGATTGAATATCCGGCGGATATGTACGTCCCTTGCGCACTTCGGCATTGATCGGCCAGGCAATGAACGTAGGATGGGCTCCCGGTGTGAGCGACGGCTCGAAACTAGCTGGCGAGGACGGAACAACGATGACGAACAAGACCCTTGGGATGCTCTTCATGGCCATGGCCGCGATCGCGATGCTGGCGACCGGCTGGGTCGGCCAGGCCGAGGCCGGACGCCTCAAGGCGAAGGTCTACATCACGCAGCGGAAGATCCCGCGCAAGCTCACCGAGAAGGGGCTCATCCGCTTCGCCCGCTCCAACAACGCCAAGCGCATGCGCGAGACGAACGACAAGGAGCTCAAGAAGCGCAAGTGGAAGGGCAACCTCGTGGTCGCCTTCAACGCGCCCGTCGGTGACACCGAGTTCTCCGTGCTCTTCTACGACATCCACGAGGGCGCGCCCCGCATGGTCGAGGACATGAGCACCTTCGTGAACGACCGCAAGCAGCGCACCTTCGTGCAGAAGTTCAGCCTGCCGCGCCCCCGCTTCAAGCCCAACCGCAACATGGAGCTGGTCGTGACGGTGAAGCGGCAGGAGGTCGGGCGGGTCAAGTTCGGCGTGGTGGGCCAGGCGGTTCGTCGCAGTGGCGTCGTGTCGTTCGGCGACAACGAGCGCTAGAAAAGCCCGCAGATCGAGGCCGCGGAGTCGGGTGGGGGCGTGTAAGTGTACCCACCGGTGAACTGTGATACGTTCGCGCGTTCACCGCGGCGGCGACCATCCCCACCCGGTGACTGGACCGCAACATGACCACCGCGCAGACCCACCGCTTCTCACTCGAGTTCTTTCCACCCAAAACGAAAAAGGGCGGCACTCGACTACTGAAGACCGTCGGCAGGCTGCAGTCGATGCGCCCCGACTTCGTCTCCGTGACCTTCGGCGCCGGGGGCAGCACGCGCGACCGCAGCTACGAGACGACCACGCAGATCCTGAAGTCGACCGACCTCAAGGTGACGCCGCACCTCAGCTGCATCAACGCCACCAAGCAGCAGATCCACGACATGCTGCAGCTCTACGAGACCGTGGGCGTGCGCCGAATCGTCGCCCTCCGCGGCGATCTACCGGAGGGTGAGAGCGGCCTGCCGCAGCACTTCCGCTACGCCAACGAGCTGGTCGAGTACATCCGGGAGCACTTCGACACCTTCCACATCTCGGTAGCCTGCTACCCGGAGTTCCACCCCGAGGCAGCCACGCCCCAGAGCGACGTCGAGAACTTCGTTCGCAAGGTGCGCGCGGGGGCCGACGAGGCGATCACGCAGTACTTCTACAGCAACGACGCCTACTACCGCTTCGTCGACGAGGTGCGCGGCCACGGGGTCGACATCCCGATCGTGCCCGGCCTGATGCCGATGACTGACTTCAAGCAGGTCAGCCGCTTCTCCAAGTTCTGCGGCGCGGACATCCCGCAGTGGCTGCGCAAGCGAATGATGCAGTACGAGGATGACGCCAAGGCGCAGCAGGAGCTCGGTATCGAGATCGCGTCGCGGCAGGCCGAGGAGCTGCTGCGCAACGGCGCACCAGGCGTACACTTCTACACGCTCAACCGCGCCGAGCCGACGCTGCGCATCTGGGACAACCTCGGCTTTACGCAGGGCGAGCCCCGCCAGCCGGTCGCCCGCGGTATCCTCTGACCGCCCGCGCCGGTGTGCTCGGGCGCATTGGCAGCGGCAACACGGACGGAGAGACCCATGGATGAGTGGATTGACAGCTGGATCCACGCTCGGCTGCACGCGCTGAGCCCCGGCATGTCGGACGAGAGCGTGGCGATGCTCAGCGACCTCACCGTGGTGGTGGTGGTCGGGCTGCTCGCCTTCATCGCGAACTACGTCACCAAGCGCGTGATCCTACAGCTGGTCAAGCGGGTGATCGCGAAGACGGAGATCACGTGGGACGACGTGCTGGTCGACAACCACGTCTTCGATCGTCTCTCGCAGCTGGCCCCCGCGCTCGTCTTCTACGTGTTCGCCAGCGCGATCTTCCCCGCCGCCGAGGGGCTCGAGGGAGGCATCCGGCAAGCGGCGATCGCCTACATGATCATCATCGTCGCATCGGCGGTGCACGCGTTCCTCACGTCGATCGTCACGATCTACGACAGCTTCGAGGTTGCGAAGTCGCGACCCATCAAGAGCTACGTCCAGCTGGTCAAGGTGATCGTCTTCCTGATCACCGCCATCCTGGTTGTCTCGACGCTGACCGAGCGCTCGCCCTGGGGCTTCCTGTCCGGCCTGGCCGGACTGACCGCCGTCATCATGCTGGTCTTCAAGGACAGCATCCTGGGGCTGGTCGGCAGCATCCAGCTGACCGCCTACAAGATGGTGGCTGTTGGCGACTGGATCGAGGTGCCCAAGTACGGCGTCGACGGCGACGTCATCGACATCTCGCTCAACACCATCAAGGTGCAGAACTGGGACAAGACCATCTCCACGTTCCCGACGTACTCGCTCATGAGCGAGACGTTCAAGAACTGGCAGGGGATGACCGACTCCGGCGGGCGCCGCATCAAGCGCTCGCTGCGCCTCGACATGAACAGCGTGCACTTCCTGGAGGGCGAGCTGCTGGCGCGCGTGAAGGGCATCGAGCTGTTGAAGGACTACCTCGCGAGCAAGACCAGTGAGCTCGAGGCCGAGGCCAAGGAGCGCGGTGTCTCCCCGGATCACCCGGTCAACGCCCGGCGTATGACCAACCTCGGCACGTTCCGGCAATACGTCGTCGAGTACCTGCGCAGCCACCCGAAGATCCACAACGACATGACCTTCCTCGTCCGGCACCTGCCGCCGGGCCCTGACGGCATCGGCCTGGAGCTCTATGTCTTCAGCAACGACCAGGCGTGGTCGAACTACGAGGACATCCAGGCGGACATCTTCGAGCACCTGCTGGCGGTGCTCCCGACGTTCGACCTGCGGGTCTTCCAGAACCCGAGCGGCGCCGACCTGCGACTCATCGGCAAGGCCAGCTGAGCGCGCTCACTTCACCGGCTTGAGCCGGTGCTGCTTGCGGTACTGCTTGCGCCACGTCTTGTGGCAGCTCTTGCAGGTGGCGCGCAGGGCCTTGAAGTCGCCGGCCTTGGCGGCGGCGGCCGCCTTCTCGGAGATCTTTGCCCAGCCCTTGTCGCCCTCGTTCCACTTGGGGTCGGGCGACATCGTCGCGACCTTCGCGAAGGCGGCTTCGAGCTTCTTGAAGTCCTTCTTCTCGAACGGGCCCTGGACGTTTTCCTCCATCCAGCCCTGCAGGGGGCACGACTTCTGCCCCTTGGCGCCGCACGCCTCATCCGCAGAGGCGGGCTGGGTCAGAGCGACGATCGCGGCGACGGCCGCGAGTCCAGAGAGCAATGTCAAACCACCGAAACGATTCATGTCTTCCCTCGTAGTTGCCGGACGCGGCCCGTCCGTGGGCAGGCCGTTGCACCGCATTCGACGCCCATGCGGGCGCCGCGATTCACCGCTACTTGACCGCGTTGATCGTCGACATCCAGGCGAGGATGTCCTCGACCTGCTGGTCGCTGAGGCGCTTGGCGGAGAACGGCCGCATGCGCCCCGACCCCTCGCGGATCTGCTGGCGGATGCTCGCGGGTGTGTTCGTATTCTCGATCAGGCTCGGCCCGACATCATCCTCGCCATCGGGGTGGCAGTCGCCGCAGAACGTCTCGAACGTCTCCTTGCCCTCGTCGACGTTCGTGGATGTCAGCGGCCCCTCGTATTGCGTGGTGTCGCCGCCCGCACTCGGAGCGCCGCCTGCGGCATCGCCGCCCGAGGCACTGCCGGCGGAGCCGCCACAGCCGATGGCCAAGGAAAGGGCGAGAGCGAGGGGGGTGATGATGCGCACTGTCGGCACTCCTGGGTTGGGTGATGCAAGGGCATCAAAGCCGCATTCGAGCGTGAGATCAACGGGAATTGAGGTCAGCCCCCGGCCCGAATGGGTCAGCGACAACCGCCTAGCCCCGCAGCTGGGCAAGCGCGCGCAGGAAGTTGCCGCCGAGCACCTTGTGGATGCGCTCGGCGGACCAGCCGCGCTCCAGCATGCGCTGGGAGAGCCGCGGGAGCTCCAGGCACGTGGCGAGATCCCTCGGTGGGATGATGGCCCCGTCGTAGTCGCTGCCTATGGCAGCGTGGTCCTCGCCGACGACGTCGATGATGTGGGCGACGTGCTCGATGATGCGCTCGGCGCTGCCGCCGTGAAAGTACGGGTCGCCGAGGAAGCCGCCGTGGAAGATCACGCCGATGACCCCGCCGCTATCGGCGATCGCGCGCAGCTGATCGTCGTCGAGGTTGCGCCACGAGCGGTGGGCGCCCGACGCGCCGGTGTGCGTCGCGATGAGCGGCAGGCTCGGGTCGTGGACCTCGACGGCGTCGGCGAAGCCGCGCTGGCTGATATGCGCGAGGTCCACGAAGATGCGGCGGGCGTCGAGCGCCTCGACGTACTCGCGGCCGCGCGTCGACAGCCCGTGACCGCGCCGCAGCCGCGCGGGTGAGCTCGACTCGCCCAACCCGGAATTCGAGAGATGCACGAGCGTGATGCGCACGACCGCGTCGTCCTCGATCGCGTCGAGCGCAGCCGCGTCGGAGTCGAGCGCGTTGCCGCCCTGGATGCCGATGAACGCGCCGTGCTTGCCGGCGGCGCGGGCCGCCCGGTACTCCGCCTCGGTGCGCACGAGGGCAAACTCATCGACGCTATCGATGATCGAGCGCAGCCGCGCGAGGTTATCGCGGAAGGCGCGCTGCCGACCGCGGGCCGTGCGAATCGGCGATGTGGTGATCGCCCAGATGGCCCCCGTCATGCCACCCTCGAGCGCCCTCGGGAAGTCGACGCTGCTGTAGTAGCGCGCGCCCAGCAGACCGCGGCCGTGGCGCTTGCGCAGGTCGTAGCCGAGAATTCGAGTCCAGATGAACGAATCGACGTGCAGGTCGATCACCTCGGCGGCCTGATGCACCTCGACTGCCTCGGTCGAGATGCCTAGCTGCGCCGCCCAGCCGGCGGGATCGGCCCTGTGGTCCACGAAGTCGAGATGCATAACCGGGCGCGATCTTGCGTCAATCCAACAACGTGGCGCAACCCGCTTTGCACTTGTCTGACCCTGCCCGCCCGCTACTATGTCCGGTGCCCGGCGATACGGGGCCGGCGGAAGGAACGATCATGGCTTTCACTCGACTGCTTCTCATCACCTCGCTTCTCGCGCCCATGTCTGCCCTCGGAGGATGCGCAGGCGGCACGAAGGCTGTCCGCGGCGACGACGTCGAGGGGCTCGACTACCACGCGATGAGCACGAGCCTCGACAAGCGCGACCTGCAGAAGGCGATGCACGAGAACATGCAGGCCATGAAGAACTCGGCGGTCATCCAGCGCTGGCAGGCCGAGGAGCGACCGCCGGTGTCGGTCCTGCCGATCCGCAACGAGACCAGCGAGCACATCGACAGCGCACTGCAGGCGCTCATCACGGACATCGAGACCGAGCTCATCAACTGGGGCGCGGTACGCGTCGTCAGCATGGAAAACCAACAGCAGATGCTCGCGGAGATTCGCAAGCAGTACGCCGAGGGCTTCGACCAGACGCAGATCTCACACTGGGGCAAGCAGCTCGGGTCGCGCTACTTCGTCACCGGCAAGGTCTTCTCGACCGATGAGCGCGTCGGTGAGCAGCGCCGCGTCCAGTACTACATGTTCATCCGGGTGATGTCGGTCGAGACCGCCGAGATCCTGTTCCAGAACAAGGTCGCAATCACCAAGGCGATCATCGCCGACTAGCTCGCCGCCTGGGCCGCCCGATGCCGCAGCCGACCCCATCCCCCATGCTCCGGTGCGCGGCCGCGGCCACGCTGCTGCTGGCCATGCTCGCAGGCGGCTGCGCGGGCCACGCCGAGAGCACGGTCCGCGCGCGGTCCGCACTCGACGCGGGCCGCCCGACCACGGCGCTCGAGGCGTACAACGAGCAGCTCGGAGTCGACAGCGCGAAGCACGACCCGGGCAAGCTCGACGACGACCAGGTGCTCTACCTGCTCGACCGCGCCGTTGTGCTTCAGCAGCTGGGGCAGACGGATCTCTCGAGCCGCGACCTGCAGATCGCCGACAAGCGCATCGAGGTGCTGGACTTCAGCGGCGGCTCGCTCGACGACATCGGCAAGTACATGTTCTCGGATGACACCGGCGTCTACGTGGCGCCGGCCTACGAGAAGCTGCTGATCAACACGCTCAACATGATGAACTACCTGGATCGCCACGACCTGAACGGCGCCCGGATCGAGGCGCGCCGCTTCTCGGTGATGCGCAAGTTCCTCGAGGAGAGCGACGACAGCAACAGCACCGACGTGATCTCCGCAGCGGGTAGCTACATCGCGGGCTTCGTGTTCGAGAAGAGCAACCGCGCGGGCGAGGCGCTGCGCTACTACGACGAGGCGCTGAAGGTCAGCCAGTTCCCATCGCTGCGCGATCCGGTGCGGCGGCTCACGGCGCTCGACCCCTACGACTCGCCAGCCCTGCGCGCCGCCCGCGGAGAGGACAGCACTGCACCGGCCGCCGAGGACACGAGTGGCGAGGTGCTGGTGGTCGTAAACTACGGCCGCGTGCCTGCGAAGATCGCCAAGCGCATCCCCATCGGCCTCGCGCTGACGTATGCCGCCGTCTACATGACGCCGGCGCAGACCTCGCGCACGAACTACCTCGCAGCGCAGGGGCTGGTCACGTGGATCAACTACCCGACGCTGGGCAAGTCACGCGGGAAGTACGCCGTGCCGCACGCGAGTGTCGGAAGCCAGTCGGTCGGGCTCGACGGGCTGCTGGCGGTGGACCAGGCGGCACGCGCGGAGTGGAAGCGCCACGAGGGCAAGGTGATCGCCTCCGCTATCACGCGCATGATCACCCGTGTGGTCGCTGGCGAGGCCGCTCGGCAGGCCTCCGGCGGGGGCATCGCAGGGGCGCTGCTGAGCCTGGGCACCCAGGCGACCATGACCGCCGCCGACACCCCGGACACACGCAGCTGGGCCACGCTGCCGGCACGCATCGCGGTGGGCCGGGTTCGCGTCAAGCCGGGCAAGCACCGCGTCCAGGTCTCCGTGAGCGGTCGCCAGAAGTCCCAGGACGTCGACATGCCGGAGCGTGGCTGGGCGGTCATCATCCTGACCGTGCTGCGCTAGCCCGCAGCTTCCCCGCCGAAGTACCCGCAATTCCACGGTGTTCCCGGCATGCGTGGGCCTCGAGGGCGGCGGCGAGCGTAACGAACGGCAGCCCGGGGCCGTACACGGTGTGTAGGACTTCCCGGGGGCGTTGAATGAATCGCGCCCGTCGGGAGTTACATGGATGACACCATGAACGACGTCAGCATAGTGGTCGCGGAGTGCGGAGGAGACTGGACCGGATGGGTGCAGGACATGCACCGCGGCACGTCCACGCTGGTTGTGCTCGTGCAGGACACGGGCGAGGCCCCCGCCCACTTCTCGGCGAGGGTGATCGCCAAGCTGGCCAAGCTGCGCCGCACCGGCGCCGAGATCCGTCGCGCCGCCTACGTCGCGGGCACCTGCACCGACGGCACCACGCTGCACCAGCGCTCCAAGGTCATGCGTAAGCTCTCCGCGCAGATCGCCCTCAACGGCGGCGAAGGTGAGCTGCACCTGGATCCCGCGACGCCCGAGCACCGCCCGGCCCCCACCTGGACCCGCGCGCTCGCCATGACGCTTCGGGACATGGCCCGCGGCAGCGGCCTGCTGATCTCGGTCGGTCCGAGCCCGGCCTAGGGCCGATCGCCGCCACGCGGCCGCCACGCCCATTCGCGGACGTCCCGGGCCGGAACAGGACTGCGAAAGTAGTCACGATTAGGCGCCAGGCCACAAATCCGGCCCGTGTAGCGGGTTGTGTCCCGGAACCTTCGGTTGGTACAACCCGACGCGTGAAGACACGCTTTTTCGGCCAGTATCTGCTCTCGCGGGAACTCATCACGGCGCCACAGCTGTTGGCCTCCGTCGAGTACCAGGGGAAGCACAACAACCGACTGGGCGAGATCGCGGTCGGCATGGGCCTGATCACGACCTTCGATGCGGAGAAGGTCAACGCGCTGCAGGTCCGCGAGGACTTCTACTTCGGCGAGGCGGCCATCGAGCTCGACATGCTGACGCGCGACCAGGTCGACAGCGTGCTCGCGGAGCAGCAGGACGGACACGTGCGACTGGGCAAGGCGATCGAGGCGCTCGAGTACATGACGCCTGAGGCCATCGCCGAGGCGGTGAGTGACTTCGAGAAGATCGACCACTCCACCGAACCCGACACCATCGCCATCCCCGAAGAGGTGCCGGAGAGCTCGATCGCCTACGCGCTGCACCAGCTCAGCCAGAAGCTGCTGTTGCGCGCGTGGGGGCTGACCAACCGCCCGGGCCAGCTGCGTATCGAGGAGGGGCCTGTGCTGCTGTCGGACCGCAACGTGTCCGTCGAAATCTCTGGCGACTTCGATGCCGTGCTGCTGGTCGGCACGCCCTACGATGTCGCGCACAAGGCGGGCCAGCCCTTCGCGGGCGAGGTCGAGCCGACCGACGAGCTGATGCAGGAGATGGTCGAGCAGTTCGCAAAGCTGCTGGCCAACAACCTCGCGTCCGTGATGGCAGAGCGCGGCCGCCGCCTACGTCCCGGTGAGCCGAAGACGATCGACAGCCATGTGATGCTGCCCGCGAAGATGCGCACCCTCGTGATCCCCTACGTCACGCAGCTGGGCCAGGTGCTGATCGGGCTCGGGGCCTGAGGCTGGCCGGCACCGGACTCCGGTGCTAAGCCATCGGCTTCCTCGAGCAGGAGCGACGCGCGGCTCGCGTCGACCAACAACGACATGGCCAAGGCAAGCACCAAGCCGACCAAGGGAACGCGCGATTTTCTGCCCGCGGACCTGCGCCTGCGCGCACACGTGACCGACGTCATCCGTGGGGTCTTCGACGCCTACGGATTCGAGCCGCTCGAGACGCCCGCCATCGAGCGCCTCGATACGCTCATGGGCAAGTACGGCGACGAGGGTGACCAGCTGCTGTTCAAGGTGCTGCGGCGCGGGCAGCCGCTGGTCAAGGGCATCCGCGCCGCCGCCGAGCACATCGAGCAGCCCGACGCGCTGGTGACGGGTCGCAGCGGTGAGACCGCGCCGGGTGCGGAGCCACTGCTGTCGGACCTCGGCTTGCGCTACGACCTGACGGTTCCTCTGGCGCGCGTCTACGCAGCCAACCAGAGCGCCCTGCCCTCGCCGTTCAAGCGCTACCAGATCCAGCCGGTCTGGCGCGCCGACACGCCGGGCAAGGGTCGCTTCCGCGAGTTCTACCAGTGCGACGTCGACGTGGTGGGTTCGACGTCGCGCGCGGTGGAGACCGAGGTGCTGGCCGCCGCGGCGACGTGCCTGCGCAAGCTCGGCTTCGAGGACTTCGAGCTGCGCCTGAACCACCGCGGCCTGCTGCGCGCGATGATCGACGTGGCCGGCATTCCCGCGGAGCTGGAGACCGCTGCGATCGTCGCGATCGACAAGCTGGACAAGGTCGGAGCCGACGGTGTCCTGGCGGATCTCGAGCGGCGCGGCGTCGAGCCCGCTGCACGCGCCAAGCTACTCGCGCTGCTCGGCGACGACGCGAGCCTCGATGCGATCGCCAAGCACATGGACGACCACGCCGCGGGACAGGAGGCCATCGCGGATCTGCGCGAGGTACTGGACCTGGCGTCGGTGGGCGCAGCCGCCGAGCACGTGAAATTCGACGTCACGCTCGCCCGCGGGCTCGGCTACTACACCGGCTGCATCTTCGAGATCGCCGTGAAGGACCTGGCCGGATCGCTGGGCGGAGGCGGCCGCTACGACGGACTGATCGGCATGTTCCTCGGCAAGCAGGTGCCCGCCTGCGGCCTGTCGCTGGGCCTCGAGCGCATCCTCGTCGTGATGCAAGAGCGCGGCATGCAGCTTGGCCAGCAGCTCGGCGCCGACCTGGTGGTCGCACCGGTGAAGGAGGAGGACCTGCGCGGCTGCCTGTCGCTGTGTCAGCAGCTGCGCGACGGCGGGCTGCGCGTCGACCTGCGGCCGCGCGGCATGAAGCCGGGCAAGCTGCGTCAGTACGCACAGGACCGCTCGGTGCGCGCCGCCGCCTGGATGGAGCCCGGCGGCGAGGACCGGCTGTCGCTCTGGATCGCCGAGGGCGGCAGCACGTTCGCCGATGTCGACGCGGGGACCGTCCTCGAACACCTCGGCGGGGGGAGCGAGTGATGAGCATCCTCGAGGAGCTGCAGTGGCGTGGGCTGCTGCACCAGACGACCGGTGGCGACGCGCTCGTCGAGCACCTGAAGACACCCGGGCGGATCGCCTACTGCGGCTTCGACCCGACCGCCGAGAGCCTGACGATCGGCAACCTGATCCCGATCATGCTGCTCAAGCACTGGCAGCGCGCCGGCCACCGACCGGTCGTCCTGATGGGCGGCGGCACCGGCCTGATCGGCGACCCCTCCGGCAAGGATGACGAGCGTCAGCTGCGCACGCCCGAGGAGATCCAAGGCAACGTCGACGCACAGAAGGCGATCATCGCGCGGCTGGTCGACTTCGACGGGGCAGCCGACAGCGCCACGGGTGCGGTCCTCGTCGACAACGCCGAGTGGCTCACGAAGCTGGGGTTCATCGAGGTCCTGCGCGACGTCGGTAAGCACTTCTCGGTCAACAACATGATCCAGAAGGACTCGATCCGCGACCGGCTGCACAACCGCGAGCAGGGCATCAGCTACACCGAGTTCTCCTACAGCCTGCTGCAGGCTTACGACTTCCTCTACCTGCGCCGCGAGCGTGACTGCACGGTGCAGATCGCGGGCTCGGACCAGTACGGCAACATGGTCGCCGGCATCGACCTCATCAGGCGCGAGCTCGGCAGCGAGGCCTTTGCGATCACTGCGCCGCTGGTCACCAAGGCGGACGGCAAGAAGATCGGCAAGACCGAGACCGGCGCCGTGTGGCTGAGCTCCGACCGCACGTCGCCGTACGCGTTCTACCAGTTCTGGATCAACTGCACCGACGACGACGTGAGCAACTTCCTTCGCTGGTACACGTTCCTCGATCGACAGGAGGTCGAGGCGCTGGAGGCAGAGCACGCGGCTGCTCCGCACAAGCGCGCTGCGCAGCGACGGCTGGCGCGCGAGGTCACGCGCATGCTGCATGGCGAGGAGCAGCTGCAGAAGGTCGAAGCGGCGACCGCGGCGCTCTTCGGCGGCGACATCAAGCAGCTCGACGACGAGATGCTCGGCCAGGTGTTTGCCGACGTGCCTAGCTCGGACCACGCGGCCGAGACACTCGAGCAGGACGGCGTGGCGCTCGTCGAGCTCCTGCCGGAGACGACGCTCGCGAGTTCGAAACGCGAGGCGCGGCAGTTTCTCTCCGGAGGCGCCGTGTCGGTCAACGGCCAGAAGGTTTTCGCGGACGCGCGCGTGGGCCGCCAGGACCTGCTGCACGGACGCACGATCCTCCTGCGCCGCGGCAAGAAGCAGTGGCACGCGACGCGCTGGGGCTAGACGCCCGACCGACGACCGCGAAACCGAACACCGCTTCGTCGGTTATGGGATACGTTGGTTGCCGTGAAGCGCGCCGCCGCCCGACGATGGTGGCTGTTGCCAGCCTGCCTGCTGGGTATGGCCGCGGGCGCACGCGCGCAGAGCGAGCCCGCAAGCCCGGCCGCCGCCGCGCCGCCGCATCCGCCCGCGTCCAGCGAGCAGCCCGAGCAGTCCGAGCAGTCCGAGCAGTCCGAGCCGGGCGCCGGTGAGCTGCGCGATGCCGAGACGCTGCTCGAGCTCGACGAGATGGGCGGTGACGACGCCGACCGGCAGCCGAACACCGACGGGCCGCCGAGGGGCGAGCGCAGCTTCCGTTTTGGGCTCTCCTCGACGCTCGGTGTGACCGCCACCGGCGGCGCCCCGCAGACCGATCTGCGACTCGATGACGACGGTAGCTACCTGCGCGGTCAGCTGCTCGCCCCATCGAGGTCGCAGCTCTATCCCTCGGTCTCGCTGTCGTTCGATGCCGAGTGGGAGGCGGCGAGCTGGCTGCTGCTGCACACGTTGCTCGACACGCAGGAGATCCGTGAGGGCGACACGCTGGTGCCACCGCTTCCAGGCATCACGATGGGCGGTCAGCCCGTTGAAGATGCGGTGCGCGAGGGTGACTACATTCGGGAGCTGTCGGCGACCGGCACGTTCTCGGCGTTCAGCCTCGAGGTCGGCCGCTTTCGCGCGCGGATCGCCGATGGCCTCGTGCACGATGGGTTCGCCAGCGGCCTGCGGGCACGCGTCGATCTGGGCGAGGTCGGCAGCACCGACCTTCGCTTCGAGCTGCTGCTCGGCTCCGCCGGCCCACGCATCGACAAGATCGAGGCGAACACGCTGGGGGCGTTGAGCGCCGACCTGAACGTGACGCCCTTCGAATCCGTCGGCCTCTTCATCGCGACCTCCCGCGATCGTAGCGGCGAGCTGTCCAGCGTGCTGCGCTCCGCGCTCGCCGAGGGCATCGCGACCGGCGAGCGCGCGGACGCACTGTCCGGAGACCTCAGCGCCGACGAGGCGCTGCTCGTCGACAGCGCGCTCACCAGCGTGCTCTATCCGTGCATCTTCGTCTCCGCGTCCCCGACCGAACCCATGGCCGCAGACGGCTCGGCTGTCCTGAACTGCGACGGCACCCCTGGCAGCGAAGGGGAGATCGCGTACCTCGGCGGCCGCTTCCACGTGCTGCCCGCGGATGGGCTCAGCGTGCGTGGAACGCTGGTGCTCGCGGGCGGCGAGTTCGCGCTGGGGATCGCGCGCACGCAGCCGGACCCGGAGATGACTGATGCGGTCGCCCGGGACGTCGAGTTCGAGGTCGCGGGATGGGCGGGCGACGTCGAGGCGCACTACGGGATCCACGACGACCTCGACCTCGGCGTCTATGCCTTCCTGCTGTCGGGCGACGATCCGCCGCGGGGCGACGACGACCGCTACCGTGCGTTCATCGGTCTGGCGCCCTACTGGGTCTGGACCAGCGTCTTCTTCTCCGGCTGGATCAACCAGGGGCTGCAGCCCAGCCGCGCGTCGGCCGCTGGCATCAACGGGCGCGGTGCAGCGGGCATCGGCACGGGCATGGAGTACACGCGAGGCGAGGGCACCGCCGAGCTGCGCGTGTTCTGGTTGCGAGCGCTCTCGCCCCCCCCGGTGACCGACCACGCGGGCGACGGTCTCGGCTACGGTCTCGAGGTCGACCTGCAGCTGCGCCACCGCGTGGCCGACGCGCTCGCCCTCGGGGTCGAGGGTGGCGTGCTCTTTCCGGGAGACTTTTTCGCGCAGCGCGACGTCGCATACAGGACCCTCGGCACGCTCACCGTGCACTACGCGGACTGAGCCCGTGCCCGGTGACCACAGCAGCGGTGTAGGATGACCCGAATGCCACGCGACGCTGTGAGGATCGGCGCACTGGGCGCGTGGCTGATGATCGGGGCGGTCGCCTCGGCGGATGCGCAGCAGCCGCAGCAGCAACCGCAGCAGCAACCGCAGCAGCAACCGAAGCAGCAACCGCAGCAGCAGCCGCAGCCGAAGCCGAAGCCACAACCGAAGCCAACGCAGCAACCGAAGCCAAAGCAGCAACCGAAGCCGAAGCCGAAGCCGCAACCGAAGCCGGCACCCGTGGAGGTGGAGGCCCCGCCTGCGGTGCCGACACCGGCGGCGGGCAAGCAGCCCCGCAAGGCGGTCGCGCCGCGCAAGAAGCAGAAGAAGCCGAGCAAGAAGCGAGGCCGACGAGCGGCTCCGAGCGACGAGGACGAGCGCATCATCGAACGGCTCGAGTTCTTCATGATGATGGAATTACTCAAGGATTACAGGATGTTCGATGAGGCTGACTGAACCACCGCAGGCCGCCCCCGACTCGCCACCCGCAACCAAGCCGGGCATCATCGGTTTGCATGGTGGATGGCGACATGGCGGCGCGGGACCCGGTGAGCGATCCGGATGCGGAGCTCATGCTGGCCTTTGCGGCGGGCGAGGAGGAAGCCTTCACACGGCTGTACAGGAGCTACCGGGACCGCATCGTGAATTACGCACGCCGCATGCTGGGCGACGAGGCCCGCGCCGAGGAGGCTGCCCAGGACGTCTTCCTGAAGCTCTACGGCAGCCGCGCGCGCTACGAGCCCCGCAGCCGCTTCTCGACCTACCTGTTTCGCATCGCGACCAATCACTGCCTGAACATGAACGCCCTGCTCGACCGCAAGCTGGTCAACCGCGGCGTCGACAGCGAGGTGCACATCGACCGCAAGGCGCGCGACCAGGCCGATGCGGTCGCCCAGACCCAGCTGCGCGAGCGGCTCGCGGCGGCCCTCGACACCCTGCCCGACAAGCAGCGCGCCGCGCTCGTGTTGGTTCACTACGAGGGTCTGAGCTACCGCGAGGCGGCCGGCGCCATCGAGGTCAGCGAGAGCGCTCTCAAGTCACTGATCCACCGGGCGCGTGGCGGTATGGTCCAGCAGCTCGGAGATGTCATGGGTGAGGACGATGGAGTCAGCCATGCGGTGTGAGGAGGCGCAGTCCCGGTGGACGCAGGCGCACGCCGCCGGCAACGACGAGGGCCCGGGCGATGAATTGCCAGCGCACCTCGAGGGGTGCGACGACTGCACGGCATTCGTCCGCGCGCAGCAACGACTCGACGGGCTGCTCGCGCTCGACGGGGACCGCACGCCGCGTCCCGGCTTCGACACCCGCTTCTTCGCGCGCCTCGAGGAGACGAAGCGCGCGGAGGCGACCCCCGGCGGAGGGCTGTTCGACGCCCTGCTGCGCTTCGTCCTGCCCGCCGTCGCGGCCGCAGCGGCCATCGCGCTGCTGATCTGGCGCCAGCCGACGGGCGAGGTGGCCGATCGGCTGCCCCCGCCGGCCAGCCACGGCGCGCCGGCCGCGCAGGTGCAGCCCGCCCCCGACGAGCCACCACTGCTGGCAGCGGGCCAGCAGGCCGCCGAGGACCTGGAGCTGGCCGAGGACCTCGAGCTTCTGCAGGAGCTGCCGGTCGTGGAGCAGCTCGACGAGCTCGAGGCGTTCGAGGTGCTCGCGATGGTGGATGTCGGGGAGCTCGACGCCCTGCTCGACGAGGAGAGCGGACGATGACCGCTCGGGCGCCCAGGGGATGGGCTGCGGCGACGCTCCTGTGCGCGCTCGGTGGGGCGATGCCCGCGCTCGGGCAGGCGCCCGTGCGCAGTGCCGAGCCGGCGGCGGAGCAGCCGCAGGCACGGCCCCAGCCAGCACCCCAGGCGCAGGCGCAGGCAGATGCGCCCGCCGCAGCCGCGCCCTCGGCGGCCGAGCGCCACTGGGCCGGACTCGACGACGCCAAGCGGCAGCGGCTGCGCAAGGCGTACCGCTCGTTCTCGAAGCTGCCGCGCTCGGAGCAGGCGCGCATCATGAAGCGCTACCAGCGCTTCCGCTCGCTGCCCCGCGACCAGCGCCGGAGCCTCCGCAAGCAGTACCGGTCGTTCCGCAAGCTGCCGGCGCGCGACCAGCGCGCGCTGCGCGCCAAGTTCAAGCGCTACAACAGCTTCAGCAAGGAGCGGCGCGCGAAGATGCGGGCCGCGATGCGCGAGGTCGGCAAGATGAGCCGAGCGCGCCGCGGCGAGTTCCTGCGCAAGATGGAGCGGTGGCGCAGGCTCAGCCCCGAGCAGCGCAAGCGGGTCCGTGCGAAGGCGCAGGCCCAGGCGCGACAGCGCCGCTGAGCGGCTGACCGGGGCCCGCCCGGGCGCATGATTCGAAAAAGGGTGCAGTTCCGTGGGGTTCGCGGGCCCGCACAACCTTGTGGCGCCCCGCGCGTCAGTTGGGGAGTGGCCACGCTGCAGTGGCACGAGGAGCCCCGACATGCACGTTCACGTCCTTACCCTTCTACTCTCCCTCCTGATGGGCCTGTCGCCCGTCACCACGGCGCTGGCCCACCCGCGGGGACCTGACGCTGCCTACGTCGTCACCGTGGAGGACGCCAGCGGACGCAGGCTGCGGACCTTCCACCAGTCGGGCAAGACGTTCGTCCTCGGCGAGTACGGCACGCGCTACGCCGTTCGCGTGCGCAACCAGACCGGCCGCCGCGTCGAGGCGGTCATCACCGTCGACGGACGCGACGTCGTCAGCGGCTCGCCCGGCGACTACGTCAACCAGCGCGGCTACGTCATCGGCGCGTACGACTCGGTGCTGGTCGAGGGCTTCCGCAAGAGCCACGCCGCGGTGGCGAGCTTCCGCTTCACCAACCCCGGCGACGCCTACTCATCGCGCATGGGCACGCCCCAGCACGTCGGCGTCATCGGGGTGGCGGTCTTCCCGGAGCGGCATCGCAACCGCCCGCGCCCGCGCCCCCGGCCCCATCACCACCACAACCACGACCACCGCGATAACAAGTACGACAACAGCTACGGTCGCAGCTCGGGGTCCAGCCGCGGGTCCGGCCACCGAGCGCAGCGCAGACGCCACGCGCCGTCCGCAGACGCCGCCGACGGGATGCTCTCCGGCGCGCCGTCGCCTGCGCCCGCCGCGGAGTCGGCGGCCGCCCCCAAGGCGAAGCGCTCGCGCGGCGCCGCAGGCTACGGCGGCTCGGGGCGCATGGAGTCATCGCGCGCCGCACCGCGCCACAACCTGGGTACGCGGTACGGCGAGAAGCGAGACAGCCAGGTGCACGAGGTCGCCTTCCGGCGCCAGCGCGCCGCCCGTCCCGAGCGTGTGATCCAGCTGCACTATGACGACGCGGCGGGGCTGCAAGCCCGGGGTATCCGCCTGTGGCGCGAAGCTCCGGTGGTCCAACACCACCGCACGCCGGAGCCCTTCCCGTACAACCGATTCGCGCCGCCCCCTCCCCGCTGAGCGGCGGCGGGTACCTTGCGCCTGCAATTGTTCTCTGTTAACGAGGGCGCCGGAGGAGCGATGCACAAAACGATCGTCTGGTGCGCATGCCTGCTCGCGGGCTGCGCAAACGCATGTGACGAGAGCGCCAGCACGGCGCACCGGCAGAACCAGCCGCCGAGTGACGAAGCGGTGAGCAAGGCGCCCCGCGACACGCGCCCCGAGCCCGTGATCGACGGGACACTGGTGGCGGCCGACAAGCTCGGCAAGCTGCTGCCCGATCAGGTCGGCGAGTACCGGGCCTCGGGGAGCGTGAACACCTCGACGTCACACCTGCCCAGCGGCAAGGCGCTGCCCCAGGCGCGCCGCAACTACAGCAAGGGCGGCGTCACGCTCGAGCTCGAGCTGCTCGACGCCCTCCACACCCCCGGCGTGCGCATGATGGTCAAGCGCGCGCAGTCGATGAAGCGCGAGACGGACACCAACGTCATGCTTGGCTTCGAGTTCAAGGGCTACCCGGCGATCAAGCAGTGGACGAAGGTCAACGAGACCGCGCGCGTGGGCACGATGATCGGCGACCGGCTGATCCTCAACGTCAACGTCAAGCCCGCAACTTCCCCGGAGGCGGCGGTCGCCGCCGCGAAGCACGTCGACTACGACGCCGCGAGGGCACTGCTCGCGGGTGAGGACCTGCCCGACGAGCCGAAGCCGGAGCCGAAGCCCGCGACCAAGGACGCCGGGGCAGCGAAGGCGCCAGCCACTGCAACGCCGCCGCCGGGCCCCGCGGCGAAGTAGCGCGGCTCAGCTCCCTGTGCGCATCGCCCGCAGCGCGCGGTGCGCCAGGAGGAAGCCCACGTTGGTGGGCACGATCAGTGTCATGACGACCCAGTTGTCCTGGTCGAAAACCGGCAGCGCCTTGGACAGGATGCCGAGCACGGACACCAGCACGATCGCGTGGCAAAGCCGCCACGCCCACGAGAGCGCGCGCGACGAGCCGGTCGCGATCGCGATCCCGAGTGGCAGCATGGCGGTCGTCATCGGGTTGGCGTGCCACATGTTCTCGTTGCCGTAGGTGACGGCGTGCTCGGTGAAGCCCCAGCACAGCGCACCCAGCAAGCCCGGCACGCCGAGCAGCAGACCAAAGAGCACGTGGTGCAGACCGAAGAGCACGCGCGCCCCACGGCTGTCGCTTCGGCCGTACCGTCGGGCGAGTAGCACGGCGACGCCACCGAGCACGCAGCCGAGCAGCAGCGTCAGGGGCCACTGGCGGTAGGGGTCATCCGGGATCGGCGCCCGGCGGGCGTCGTAGATCTTGTCGTCACGCTTCACCAGGCGGCGCCGGTTACCCTGCGCGTCCGTGTACTCGAACTCCTCGAGGTAGTTGGCCAGCTCGCTGGGTAGAAACGCCTGCTCCCAGAGTGTGATGGGCTGCTCCATCGAGTCGTTCATCATGAACTGCAGACCCACGTCGATGAACGGATCGTGCTGCGTGTAGCGGCGCGTGTGGCCGCGGTAGGTGTGGCGCGACGGGACCTTCGACATCGCCGCCTTCAGCTGCCCGTCGACCGCCATGTCGACCACATCGCGCAGGCGGGTGGCGCAGTTGTCGTAGTAGTGGTGGTAGAGGTAGTCGCGGTTGTCGGGCAGCACGTTGTCGGCGAGCTTCAGCGCGACACGCACGCGGGCCTCGGGCGAGAGATCGAGCTCCTGCACCCGAATCGAGCGGCGCATCATCCGATAGAAGCTGTAGGTCGGGGCGACGCGCATCTCCGCCACCCAGAACGTCAGCCGACCCATCAGGAAGTTGGCCAGCATGTCCGGTCCGAACGAGAACATGCCGTAGTTGTAGAGTGACCGCCGGCCCCGCACGTCGACCATGAGTGCGTCGTGCCCGAAGTACTGGTGCACGCTGTCGCCGGCTCCGAAGGTGACCAGCGAGACGCGCACCGCATCGCCCGGATGGCCGCTGGCCGAGACGCCCGGCGTCGGCTGTGCGTGCGCCCCAGACGGGCAGAGCGCGGCGGCCCAGAGGCACGCGAGCACGGGCAGAAAAGGACCGCAGAGGTGCCGCATCACGCCCGGGATCTAGCACGAATCGGGCGGGGATCGCGTTCGCGGACGACCGGACAACCGCCGGGTGCGGATCGGACTCGCGGATCGCCCGCGAAGCGGGCTAGGCTCGCCCGGTGAATATGCAGCTGACGGTTTGTGTACGACTGCTTGGGACCGCGACCTTCGTGACCGCACTGCTCGCCTGTGGTGACGGCTCGGCGGGCGGTGGCGATGGCGACGGCGACGACCCACCCGCGGAGCCGATCCCGCTGCCCGACGGCTTTGGCGACGCGCCCGATCGCAACCGCGTCCCGGCGGACGAGCTGTGCGAGCGCTTGCCTGTGGTCCAGTGCATCGCCGAGCAGCAGTGCTGCAACGACCCGCGCGACCTCCGGGACTGCCTGGACCGGCAACAGGAGCTGTGCAAGGACCAGCTGCTGGCCGACCGCGTCGCGATGGAGGGGGCCGCTGGCTACGACATCGACCTGGCCGAGGAGGCGTTCGCCGCCCTCGAGCAGATGTCGATGGACTGCAACCCCGACATCACGCCGTACGAGACGTCGCCGGACGGCTTCGGCCAGATGCTCACCGGGACGGTCAACCCTGGCGGCAACTGCGCCCCCGACAACGCCAACGCGCTGGCGATGGTGCGGGCCAGCCTGGCCGCGTGCAAGGACCCGGTGATGTACGCATGCCTGCCCTCGGAGACGATGTGGCGCTGCGAGGAGCGGGGCCTGCTCGACGGGGCGTGCCTGACGGACAACAACTGCGTCGAAGGTCTCTACTGCAACAACCCGGACGCCATGACGGCGGACGGCGTATGCAGCACGCGGTTCGCCGACGGCGAGGCCTGCGAGAAGGACCACGAGTGCGCCTCGCTCGCCTGCCTGGACGACGTGTGCGTCGCGCGCGACGCGCAAACAGCCTTCTGCTACGGGCGCTAGCCCCCGGATGGCGGTCGCTGCGCGCGCAGGACCGACAGCTCGTACTCGATCGCGGACGCCACCTCGCTGCGCAGCTTCCGCTGCGCGGTCCCGTCGTCGCGGATCCCGAAGTGATCCATGGAGATGGGGTTGCCGAACCGGAACGTCAGCCGCGGCGCGCCGGTCGGAACAAAGAGCGGCGGCACCATGTCTTCACGGACGTGTAGGCGCTCGACCAGCGCGCGCAGCGGCGCAGGGACCAGCTGCTCGGCGCCCATCAGCACACGCAGGTTGCTGTCGATTCCGCTGGCCGCGACCGGCACCACCGTGCAGCCATGGGTCAGCGCCATGCGAGCGAAGCCCAGGCGGTCCCACCAGTCGAGCCTGAAGGTCTTGCCCTGCGTCTTCGCGGCCTCACGGGCGCCGCCCGGGTACACGAGGATGCACTCGCCATCGCGCATCATGCGACCGCACGCCCCGGGGCTCGCCGGCTCGGCACCGAGGCTCTCGATCATGAAGCGCACGGGAGGGATTCGAAAGAGGAAGTCGTCGCCCAGGGAGCGCAGGCGGATCCCGCGCTGCTGCCACAGCACACTGACCAGGAAGATGGAGTCGAGCGCCAGCAGCTGATGGTTGCCGACGAACAGCAGGGGACGCTCGTCGGGGATCCGCTCGGCGCACTGCACGTCGAGCTTCAGCGCGCGCTCGAAAGGACGCAGCATCGCCATCATGGAGCGAAAGGCGAGGTCGGCTGCGAGCGGCGACTGCGGCATGGCTTCGGACGCGCAATGGCATTGGCGCCGCGACGCCGCACAGGGTCCCACGTCGACGTGACGGCCGTCGAGGTTCTGGTCGCGACGACGCGTCCGCACCCGGCGCACGCGCAGCCGTGACGTGCTACCAATCGTGCATGGGCGCGATCCAGGACTCGGCGGGCGAGGGGCGTACCGCCTGCGCCTGCGAGCATGAGGGCCAGCCGAGCCGCATGGTGGTGCTCACCGGCGGACCCGGCGCGGGCAAGACCGCGGTGCTGAACCTCGTTCGCCAGCGCCTCTGCCGCCATGTCTACGTCGTCGAGGAGGCGGCGAGCATCCTCTTCGGGGGCGGCTTCCCACGCGAGACCGACGACCAGGCGCAGCGCTCGGCGCAGCGAGCGATCTACCACGTCCAGTCGGAGCTCGAGCGGATCGCGCTCGACCGGAGGCGTACAGTGCTGGCCGTGTGCGACCGCGGGACCCTCGACGGCATCGCGTACTGGCCCGGTGAGGGTGAGCGCTACCTGGGCGAGCTCGGCACGACGATCGAGGCGGAGCTCGCGCGCTACGCGAGGGTCATCCACCTGCGCACGCCGCCTGCGTCGCAGTACAACCACGACAACCATCTGCGCGTCGAGACGGCGATGGAGGCCGGGCGCATCGACGAGCGGATCTGGCGCGTGTGGGAGCGCCATCCGCGGCGCACGACCATCGAGAGCCACGACGACTTCCTGCGCAAGGCGGAGCAAGCGCTCGAGCTGATCGAGGACGAGCTGCTCAGCGTGTGCCCGCGCTGCTCGCGTGACTGAGCGGACTGGCAACCGACCTGCTAGTCGCGGTCGGAGGGGACCGTCAGCACGGGCACGGGGGACAGCCGCAGGGTGCGCTCCGCCACGCTGCCGAGCATCATGTGCTGGAAGCCGGTGCGCCCGTGGGTCCCGATGACGATTAGATCGGCGCCGACCTTCTTGGCGTACGCGGGGATCTCGCGCGCCGGCGTCCCCTGGACCAGCGCCGACTCGATCGTGAGGTCGCCCGGGAGCGACGCGACGCAACCCGCGAGCAGCTCACTCAGCTCCTGCTTGAGACGCTCCTCGAACGCCGGATCGTCGGGCAGTATGTCGGAGGCGACGGCATGGGCGAGCAGCGGGTACACGTGCAGCACGTGCAGCTCGGCGCCGCGCTCGCGCGCGAGTCCCTCGGCGACCTTCAGCGCCTTGTCGGCGTTGGGTGAAAAATCGGTTGCGACGACGATGCGATCGATGCCGGACATCGGCTCCCTCTCGTTGGCTGCCCACGAAGCGTGCCGGGGCGTGCCAGATCACTAACACAATGCAGCCGCCAGGGCTGCGTACGCCGGGCCAGCTAGCCGGCGGATTCACCACCAGGCCGTCGGCCGGATAGCGAGCCGCAGCATCGGCCTGCGCCGAAAGGGCACGGGGCAAACGACAACGGCCCGCACGCATTGCGCACGGGCCGTCGCTGACAGCGTCTGGCCGGCCGCTACGCCGGCTACTCACTCAGTCGTCGGCGGGGGGCTCGCAGCGGAGGAACGGCTCCTGCACGCCCGCATCGTCTTCCGGCGGCGGTCCGACCGGGATCTGCGTACCCACCGGCAGCAGGCACGTGTCGTACATGAACGTGCCGCACACGCCGAAGTCGCTGCAGCAGCCCCAGACCGGAATGTTGCCCACGGCGATGTAGCTCGGGCACTCACCGGTGACCGACGGATCGTCGGGCGGGGTGACATCGATGTCCATCGTTCCAGCGTCCTCGATCGGCGGGTAGCAGACACCGAAGCCGTTGGGGTCCACACCGCACTCGCCGGCGTTGGTGCAGCAGCTGAAGCCGACCTCCGGAAGCGGGCAGTCCGCGATCGGGCAGGTCGGGTCCGGGACGGCCGCATCCACCGGCACGGGATTCGGGTAGCAAGCACCGAGGCCGTTGGGGTCGGTACCGCACTCTCCATCGTTGGTGCAGCAGCTGAAGCCGATGTCGGGCAGTGGGCACTCGTCGATCGGGCAGTTGGGCTCCGGCACAGCCGCGTCCGTCCGGTCGATCGGCGAGTTGGCGTAGCAGATCGTACCGAGCCCGAAGGGATCGTTGCCGCAGGTGCCGAAGCTGGTGCAGCACGGGTTGCCGATGGTCGGCAGTGGGCACTCCCGCACCCTGCACACGTTGTCGGTCCACGGGTCGCCCGGGTTGGGCTGGCAGCTGCCGATGCCCAGCGGGTCCTGGCCGCAGCGGCCCGCGGGCAGGCAGCACGCGCTACCGGTATCGGGCGCGGGGCAGTTGGAGAGAATGCACACGCCGGGTCCGCCGGCATCGAGCCCGCTCTGGATCACGTCGTCGTCATCCTCGCCGTCGCCGCAGGCGCTCACCAGGGGCAGGCAGAGGCATAAAAGAAAGGCCGCTTTACGCACGATAATTCTCCTCATCACGGTGTCGCCGGACGTTCCCCGTTCGATCACGGCGATACGATGCGAAAAACCTAACCAAAGGTCCAGACTTCGACAGGCCTCCGGAGCACTAAGCGGTGACATGTAGCCGACCTGCGCCCATTTACCCCCGTCCCACGTCTTGGATGGCGGCAGCGCCCAGGGCCACAGGTCATCCTTGGTAGACTGTCAGCGCCTGACCCGCCGGGTAGGCGAGAAACCCGCAGGAGCGCGACCATGGACTACGAGCAGCACAACCCCCTACCCCTGACGGATGAGGGCGCCTCGTCGACGATCGAGGGCACGATCAAGACGGTCTTCGACTGGCAGTACGCCCTCGATGACACGAAACTGATGCGCCTCTACGAGAAGAGCAAGGCGCTCAACTGGAACGCGTCGGACCTCGACTGGTCCATCGACGTGGATGTCGCCCAGGCAAGTCGCGACGCGAACATCGCCGTCATCTTCAACGATGTCCTCAAGGTGCCGCAGCGCCTCGACGAGGAGACGGCGGTCATGTTCCGCGTGCACCAGAACGCGATGATGCTCTCCCAGTTCCTGCACGGCGAGCAGGGGGCACTGATCGCGACCGCGCGCATCGTCGAGACCGTCCCGTGGGAGGAGGCGAAGTTCTACGCCGCGACGCAGGTCAACGACGAGGCGCGCCACGTCGAGGTCTACCACCGCTACCTCACGGAGAAGCTCGGCGTCTCCTATGGCATCCAGCCGGCGCTCAAGACGCTGCTGGCGGACATCGTCAGCGACAGCCGCTGGGACATCACCTACCTCGGCATGCAGATCCTCGTGGAGGGGCTCGCCCTGGCGGCCTTCGGCACGGTGCGCATGTCGATGGCCAACGAGCCGCTCATCCAGGACATCACCGCGCGCATCATGGGCGACGAGTCGCGCCACGTGGCCTTCGGCGTACTGTCGCTCGAGAAGGCATATGCCGAGGAGATGAGCTCGCAGGAGCTGCGCGAGCGCGAGGACTTCATCATCGAGGCCAGCCACCTGCTCTACGAGCGGCTCGTGGGCACCCAGGTGATCGATCGCCTGGGCTGGGACGCCAAGGTCTGGCTGCCCTGGATGCGCGACAACCCGATGCAGCGCGGCATGCGACAGATGATGTTCTCGAAGATCGTGCCGAACCTGAAGCGCCTCGGCCTGCTGACGCCCCGCGTTCGCAAGGCCTACGAGACGCTCGGTCTGCTACGTTTCGAGCATGGCAAGGATTCGGTCGAGGAGCCCGAGGTGGCACCGCCCGAGGAGGTCGTCGCGATGTTCACCCAGTTCCTCGCCGAAGCGCAGGAGAAGGAGGCGCAGCGCGAGCGCGAGGGCAAGGCCTGACGCACTCGCCCTGTGCGCAGCGCTGCTGCTCGCGTGCGGCGACGATGCCAACACGCCGGAGGGGCCGCCGGACGGGGGCGCCGACGCGGCCGCACACGCGAGCACGTGGGACGCCGCCGTGGAGGACCCGCGCGTGTGCCCAACCAGCAGCTGCGAGACACCGGCGCAGTGCGAACGGCAGGCGCTGTTCGCGGAGGTGGACGGGCTGCTGCGCCGCAGCTGCGGGGCGGCGCGCTGCCACGGCGTGCTGCCAGCCTTTGATCTGCTCTACCTCGGCCTCGACCCCTGCGACCAGCGCGCCCCGCTCGTCGACGTGCAGTCCGTGGAGTACGACCGCATGCAACGCATCGCCCCCGGCGACCCGGACAACAGCTGGCTCATGGTCAAGCTGACCGCGCCGATCGACGAGGACTACCGGATCCAGTTCACGCCGGACGCGGACTGGCAGCCGCCAAGCGCCTCGCCATGGGACGAGATCGGGTTTGGCATTCGGATGCCGCCGCCGTCCAATCCGATCACCGACGGGGAGATCGAGCTCTTCCATCGCTGGATCGAGGCGGGCGCACCGGGGCCCACCGGCAACTAGCAGGTCGGTAGCACCCAACACGGCAGCGGCCGCACCCCGACGTGGAGCGCGGCCGCGGGCCACGGGTCGAGCCGCCGCTCGCTTCAGCCGGGGCTGTTGCGCGCGATCTCGCGCTTGGCGTAGGCGAGGAACTCCTCGCGGGTGCGCGGCGCCTTCGGCATCTTGGCCGTCCAGCGACGACCGCCGTACTTGCCGTCCATGTGGCGCTTCGCGTCCGCGAAGATGCTCGCGTCCGCCTCGCAGCGCGCGGACTCGGGATCGACGCGGAACAGACGAGCCGCGTTGAGGCCGAAGATCTTCGCCTTGATCTCGTCCGTGAGCTCCGGGTAGCCGTAGAGGTCCTGGAACTCCTCCGTGATCGTAAAGGTTCGGAACGCCTCGATCTGGCTCTGCGGCGAGCCGCCGAGGATCGAGTCCGTGCCCCACACGATGTTGTCCTCGCCGAGGTGCTTCAGCAGCTTGCCGATCGTGTGCTGAGCGGCGGTCGTATCGCGCGAGATCACCCGCCAGACCGTGCCGAGCTCGCCGTACACGTTGGCGTGGCCGACATCATGCTCCTCGACGGTCCGGATGAGCTGGTTGACGCCCGTCGGATTCGCCTCGTCGGGGTCGTAGGGAACCGCGTCGGGCGTGAGGTACGACTCGGTGCCGGCCGACATCGCCGAGTGGTAGATGATGAAGTTCGCCTCGGGGTACTCGCTCGCCACCGGGCCGATGTCGCGGGGCTGGTTGTGCTCCACGTCGAAGCTCAGGATGGGCAGGCCCTTGTGGATCGCGAAGTTCGGGATGCCAAGCGAGAGCCCGTGCTGGATGAACTCGTGGCCGATGTCGTCGTCGAGGAAGTACGCCTGCCCGTTGGTCGCACCGCCCGGCCGGTAGTTGTCCGAGCGCCACGCGGGGTACGCCTTCCAGCTGACCGCGCTCCACTGGGGATCCTGCGCCGCGGCCGTCATCATCTCCTTCTGGAACTCGATGCGGTCATTGGGCATCACCTGGACCTGATTGACCACGCGCTGCGACATCGCCCGCGAGTTGATCCACTCGCGCAGCTCGCGCATCCCCTCGTTCGACAAGGGCAGCCCGCAGTTGAAGTCGAGCTCCTCGTTGCACGTGTGGGACGGCCACGAGGTGATGACGGTCATCGTCGTGTCACTGTCGGTGAACATCAGCTCGCCGTAGTGCTCCTTGTCGTAGCAGTCGTACTGGTCCTCCTCGTCGCACGCGAAGGGCGCCGGCGTGTTGATCGCGAGCTTGATGGCGGGGTTCTTGTCGCGCCACTCGCCGTCGTCGAAGCTGTGCGTCTGGATGTCGAAGATGAACTCGTTCCCGTCGAACGTGCCCAGGTCCTCGCACATCGCCTCGGGCGGGATGACGTAGGGATTGTCGAGTGGGTTTTCGTCGACGTTCGTCGTTCCGCCGTCGATGCCCGAGTCGCCCTTGGTGTCGCTGCTGCCGCAGCCACTGCCGAACTGGTTGATCACGGCGAGCGTCGTCGCCATGCCCATCGTGCTGGCCATGAACTCTCGGCGCTCCATGCCCAGGTAGCGCGACTGGTCCTCGGCGCGGCGCAGGATCTCCGTGCGCATCTTCCGGTCCTCGGGTCGCTGCGGCAGAAAGAACTCACCGTTGCTGAGGTTGCCCATCCAGATCGGGACGTCGACGTCCACGTCCGGGTCGGACTTCTTCAGCTTCTTCATCCACTCAAACTTCGGCTTTGCCATTCAGCAGTCCTACTTTCTGGTCGAGACGAGCATCGATCGAGGCGAGCTGGCCGCCCATCGCGCACCCAGCCCGTCCACACGATCCCACATATCCGGATACACCCAACGCCTGGCTACCCCAGGTCAAGCTGGACGATAGGGAGCGGCTTTGGGGGAATCTTGATCAAATTGTTCGCTTTTCCAAATGAATAGATTCCCGCAGGAATCGACTCACGGGGCCCCGAGTGCGCGCGGGGGGTGGATCTTTTTCGGTCCGTCGGCGCCTCCCGAACTATCATGGAAACATGCCGCAGAACGGCGACGGCAGCGGCGGTCCACGGCGGGACCAGGCGCCCAAGGTGAACACCATGCGCCCACCCGGCCCGGGGGAGCCGCGGCGATCGGCTGCGCCCAAGGCCGTGTTCTCATCGCCCCCTCCCGGAGGTGCGAAGGAGGACATCACGCGCCGCGCGGAGGTGCCCACGGATCTGGTGGACAAGTCCGCCCGCTCCAGTCCACCGGGGCTGATACGCGCCCACATGCCCGGAGCCACACAGGAGCGCGGCGACCCGACGGTGGCGCAGGACTTCCGCGCCGACGATGCGGGCGCTCCGAGGTACGACTCCTACCCCGCGCTCGACGCGGAGCGGATGCCCCCGTCCTCCGCCCCCTGGGCGGGTACCGGCGTGGATCCGGAGAAGGCCTCCCGGATGACGCCAACCGCGCCCGGCGTCGCACAGCGCGGCGACCAGGTCGCGCTGCCGAGCAAGGTCTCGACCCGGCGCCCGCCCGCGCCTGCTGCGCCCGCCGCCGAACGCAGCCGCGTGCCGACGGAGCCGATGCCCTCGCGCGTCGCGACCGAGGCGCCTCCGCCGCCGCAGCCGCCGCGGGCACAGGTGGTCTCGCGCGTAGCGACCGGTCGCCCCCCTGCACCGAAGCCCCCCGCACCGCGGAAGCACGACCGCGCCCTCGCCGCCACGCAGCTCGGTACGGGTGTGGTCCCCCCCGCACCGCGGAAGGACCACCGCGCCCTCGCCGCCACGCAGCTCGGTGCCGGCGTGGCCCCTCCTGCGCCACGGCGTGACCCCACTCCGGTCCCGCCCGCGAAGCCGGCGCCGGTGCGCGCCAGGACGTCGACGCCGGCGCCGCCGCCTCCCAGGACATCCGCCAAGCCTCCGTCGCCACCTCCGTCGGCACCTCCGAAGCCGCCGCCGCAGGTGCGTCAGCCCGCGGTGAAGCTGCAGCTCGACACCCAGGACACCGGCCTGGCACCCCCGCCGGGCAATGCGGCGCCGATCGCGCGCGGCCCCTCGACGCCAGCGCTCGCCCTGGAGGACTCGATTGGGCCGCCCGCGGTCGTGGTCAAGAGCGGCGTCCCGCTGCCGGTCGTGTTGGCGGTGTTCCTGCTCGGCGCCGCCGGCTCCTGGCTGCTGCTCAGCCCGGACTCGGAGGAGGCGCCCCCGGAGAAGCCCAGCGCAGAGGCAGCGCCGGCGCCCGACAAGCCGGCGGAAGCTGCGCCCGCAGCGGCCGAGGAGCCCGCACCGGAGCCGGAGCCGGAGCCACAGCTCGCAGCACCTGCGCCGGCCGCCGTGCCAAAACCCGCAGCGCCCGCGGCCCCGGCAGCGCCGGCGCGCCGAAGCGCCGAGCTGGACGACCCGCCGCGCGAGCGCGAGCATGCGCAGCCGCGGCGTGACCGCGAGCCCGCCCAGGCGCCCCGCGGCGGCGACGACGACGATGCCTACGTTCGACAGGCGCTCCAGGAAGCGATGGACGAGAAGAAGAGCCCCCAGCCGGCGGCCGACCCCGCAGGCCAACCGCCGCTGCTGCCACCACCGGCACCCGCGCCGGTCATCAGCGTGACCCGCAAGCCGGCGGGACCGCCAGCGCCCGCACCGTCCGGGTTGCCCCAGCCGATCGCCAGCCCCACGCCGCCGGCCGACAAGCCGCCACCCGCGCCAGGCTTGCCAGCACCACTCGAGCCTGCGCCGGCACCCGCGCCGCCACCCAGGGACGACGTGATCAAGCTCGAGCCGGCCGCACCGCCCCCGCCGGCGCCGCTGCCGTAGCGGGCGCAACCGGCCCGCGACTCGACGGGCGCAACGCGTGGTGTAGAGTGGAGGCATGACTTGCCTTGCCCTCCCCAGGTCGGGCCGAACGCTCGGCGTCGGCCCCCGCGGGGCCCTCCTGCTGTTGTCGATTCTGCTGCTGGCCACCGCGTGCGGTGAGCGCGAGAGCGACGCCTCGCCCGGGGGCGACGGCAGCGGCGGATTCTCCGGCGACGGCGACGGCACCGGCGGTACCGGCAGCAACGGGGACGGCCTCGATGGCGGCGAAGTGGACGGCGGCGAGGACGACGGTGGCCCCGTCGAAGACCCGCCCGCCGATTGCAGCTACGACGACAACGGGCGGGAGGGCTGCCCGTGTACCCGCGCCGAAGGCTGCCGACCCGGCCTCGAGTGCGACGATCTCAAGACGTGCATCTGCCCGCCGGGACGCCGCGGCTGCCCGTGCGCACCGGAGGCGACCTGCGACGACGACTCCGAGTGCAACCCGGACCTCGGCATCTGCGTCTGTCCCACCATGGAGCTCGGCTGCCCGTGCCTTGAAGGCACGTGCGCCGGCGGGCTGAGCTGCAGCCCCGCAGACCTCTGCCTGCCTGAAGGGGCTGGCGGCGACGCCGGTAGCTAGCTCACCAGCCGCGCACGAGCGCGACGGCGAATCCGATCACCGCGAGCGCCGCCAATAGATTAACGCGCCCGAAGTAGCTGGCGAGCCTGCGCATCCGCAGGGCCTGGGGCGAGCCGGGCGCGTCGCGCATGACCTCCACCGCGCGCGGTCCGATGTGGAAGTCGTGCACCAGGCTCAGCGAGAGGATGAAGACGACGAGGCCGAGCTTGTAGCCGAGCGGCCGCCCGTAGCCGCCCGCCCAGAATTCACCGTCGGTGAGCTGCTCGAGTCCGACTCCGCGGTAGTGCAGGTTGGAGAGGCCCGTCACGACCAGCACGCCAATCGTCACCCAGCCGACGTTGCGAAAGCGCCTGCCGACCTGGTGCAGCAGCCGCGTGGCGAGCGCGCGATCCTCGAGGCCGCGCGTGATCGGAACGATGACCACGGCGAGGAAGACCATGCCGCCGACCCAGACGCAGGCGGCGATGATGTGGAGCCAGACCGAGAGTTGAAAGCCCATGATGCGGCTCGCGAGTGTACCGCAGAGACGAGTGCGCGGGCGTCACGGCGATTGCCGTGCGCCCGCGCGCTGGCCATTGGGCCATCGGGCCGGGGTGGCGCTCAGGTGAGCTCCCAGATGATGGCGTGGATGTCGGTGTCGCCGATGTTCTCCACCGTGTGCTCCCATGCCTCGTTGGAGAGGATGTGCCCATCGGGGATCTCCAGCTCCATCACCTTACCGTCGGGCAGCGTGATGCGCGCCTTGCCGCCCTTGAGGAAGTAGACGACCTCGTCGGGGTGCCCGTGGGCGTCGTCCTTTTGGCCGGCCTTGAGCACCATCTCGAGGACGCGAACGCGCTCGTCGCTGTGCAGCTCCTTGTAGACGTCGGACGAGGTCTGATCGGCACGCTTGCCGTCGGCGACCGCCGCCCGCTTGCCGGTCGGCTGCTGCAGCTCGACGATGATGGCGCGGATGGGCGCATCGCCGGTGTTGCTGACCGTGTGCGTCCAGCCCTCGTGGGAGAGCACGTGGCCGTCGGGAAGGTCCACGTCCATCGCGTTGCCGTCGGGCAGTGCGATGTGCGCCTTGCCGCCCTTCACGAAGTAGACGATCTCGTCGGGGTGGCTGTGGATGCCGTCGGTCACGCCCGGGTCGAGCCGCATGTCGACGACGCGCACACGCGCATCCTCGTGCAGCGTCGTGTAGACGGCCGGTGCAGCGGCGACCGCGTCCTGCACGGCGGCGCGCTGCGGAGCCTCGACGGCGGGGGCAGCCGTCGCGGGGGTGGCGGGGCCGTCCTGCTGGGCGGCCGGTGGCGCCGACTGGGTCGGGCCTCCACAGGCGAGCAGGGCGGCGGCGAGCGATGCGATGAATGTCAGCGGGGTCTTGAGCATTTGGGTTTCTCCGGGTTGGGTGCATGTCCTGCACCGGTGCCCTCCCCTTGAGCAGGACCCGTGCCACCCCCGCCGACCAGGATCGGCGGGGAATAATCACTAGCAATTACTAATAGATCCGAGCTTGTTACCGGACCTCGTGTCGCCGGCCACGGCGCACTGAATCCGTGCCGCGGCTGTTCCTGGCGCCGATTCGGTGCCGGTGGCGCACCCCGCGGGGGCTACTGCGCCGGCTCGCCGGGCGGGATCTGCAGCAGCTCTGCTACGCCGTCGATGCGGTCGGCCAGCATGCGCTGCACGGGGACGGTGGCGCCGATGCGGCGCACGTTCGCGTAGTGACCCGCGATCGTCCGCTCGAAGAAGACCAGCTCCTTGTCGGGCTGGAACTTGGTCACGTGGCGCAGCACCGCGGGCGCGACCTCCGCCACGACGCGCTTCTCGAGCCGGGTCGCGTGGAAGTCGAATGTCTCGCTGCCGATGAACTCCGGCGCCACGCAGTCGACCGCCAGGCGATACAGCTCGAAGGGCGGCGCCGCGGTCTCGCCCTTGCGTACGCCCATGTCGATCAGCACGCGGTCGAGCTCACCCCACTCGTGGGCGAGACCGTGCCGCACGAGCGCCGAGTAGCTGGGCATGACGTGCTCCGCGAGCTGCTTGACGCAGCCGAAGTCGTAGAGCACCACCGTGCCATCGGGCCGAAAGGCGAAGTTCGCCGGGTTCGGGTCAGCGTGGATCCTCCCGAAGTCGAACGCCTGGCTGTCGGCAAGCGTCCAGAGGTTCGTTCCGCACAGGTTGCGCTGCGCGCGCGTGTAGCCCAGGGCGTCGAGCTCGGCCGCGGAGTCACCCGGCTCGTAGGTCATCGTCAGCACGCGCTTGGCACTGCGCTCACCGACGACCTGCGGCACGACGACGAACGGGTGACGCCGGTGGAACTCGTGGAACATGCGGACGTTGTCGGCCTCGTTGCAGTAGTCGAGCTCCTCGTGCATGCGCGCCTGGATCTCCTCGAAGGTGGCGTCGAGGGCCTCACGCCCGAGCTGCACCAGGCCACTGGCACGCAGGGCGAGCTTGAGGTGGCGCATGTCCGAGTCGACCGCGCCGTCGACGCCGGGGTACTGCACCTTCACGACGACCTCACGGCCATCGTCGGTGGTGGCGCGGTGCACCTGGCCGATCGACGCGGACGCGAAGGCCTCGCGCTCGAAGCGATCGAAGAGCGTCTCGAGCGGCTGACCAAACTCGGCGCGCACCTGCCCCTCGATCACGTCGTAGTCCATCGGCGGCGCGTTGCGCTGCAGCCCGGAGAGCGCCTGCGAGAACTCCTCGGGCAGCAGGTCGGCCGCCATCGACGCCATCTGCCCGACCTTCATCGCAGCGCCCTTGAGCTCACCCAGGGTCTGGGCGATGCGCAGGGCCGCCTCCCCGGCGGCCTGCCCGCGCGCCTTGTCGGCGGCTTCGCCGGAGAGCATCGCCCGGTTGATGCGGCCCTTGGCATAGTGGCCGGCCGCCGACAGGGTCATGCCCGCCAGCTTCATCATGCGCCTGCCGCTGGTGGGCGGCTTACTGCCTCGACGCGCCACAACCCAAGCTTAGCGGAAACGCGCGCCCCACGCGAAGAGCCCGCATCGATGCCCACGCTCGCGCCCCGCTCCAACCGCTCCAACCGTCCCGACCGTCCCGACCGGCGAGAAGGTTGAGGTGCGAGGCAGCGGCTGCGTACCCACACCGCGGGCCTCGACATCGGCCCGCGGTCGTGGAGCGCACTCGGCCGTCGGCGGCCTGCCACAGGCACACGCTCCTGCGCACCTGCTCGAACCCGACGAGATAGCCGGCATGAATGGCTTCGCAGCCGCGAGGCGCGGTCGGACGTGGTACACCCTGGCGGTCCCGTCATGGGGCCGCGGAGGACTCCATGCACGCATCGGCCATGCTCGCGACCAGCCTGACGCTCCCCCTCCTCGCCGGCTGTATCGGCAGCGACAGTGGCGGCGGGCCCTATGCAACGCTCGAGTCCGCGTATCTCTACTACGACGAGCTCTGCCAGAGGTGGGACGAGTGCGGGATCGAGGACGAGCAGTCGTGCCTCGAGCGCAACGGCGAGGATGAGCCACTGGTCCGCGAGGCGATCGAGCGCGCGGGACTCGACGCGGGTGAACGCAATGCGTGTCGAAACGCGATCAAGCGAGTGGACGCGTGCACGTTGACCCTCTCCTGCCAGGAGATGGACGATGGGCCGAGCTTCGGCGTCAGCGGAGATGAGGTATTCTGCGAGCACTACGACCCGGAAGGCAGCGCGCCGTGCACGGGCAACGAGCCCTGCTACGACGAGACGTACGCCTTCTACGAGGCATGCGGCCCCATCCAGGAAGCGCTCGACGAGCTCTATGCCTCGGGGACCGACTCGAGCGACTGACGCTACACGTCAGTGGGCGTGCATGTGCTGTCCCTGCTGCTGCGCGCGCTGCGTCTGCATGTGGACCCCCGCCACGCCACCCGCGGTCGCGGCGGCGGCGAGCAGCTTCGACGACGATGCCGATGCGGTCTGCCGCGGCACCTCGCACACACATGCGCTCGAGTAGTTGCCCATGTAGACCATGCCGACGAGCTGCATACCCTGCCCGCCGCACTTCGCCTCGCAGGCGGCGCGGCCAACGTGCGGGCTGCCCTTGAACTGAGTCACGCACCCCAGCGACAGCAGCGCGCACGCCGCCACAGCGAACCAGATCGTCTTTGTCATCCTCACACTCCGTGCATGTTGTTGGGCGACGTCGAACGAACGTCGTTCGTGGTGCCTATCGGCCGGGTACGGTGAAGTCAACGCCGCGACAGGCCGCTTGGCTGCGGGAGTGCGGCGCTGTCATTCGCGTGATCGGCAGGGCATGCACCCACGGACAGTTTCGGCACAGCGCGCGCCTGTGCGAGACTCCCGGCAACCGGTGACGAGTCCATCCAACAGCAGTGAAGCGGCGGCCGACGTCGAAGGCGTACTGGGCCTGGGCTCCGGCATCGGCATCGTCGTCGCGAGCATGGTCGGCGCCGGCGTCTTCCTCAGCGCGGGCTTCATGGCCCAGAACCTCACGGCCGGTTGGATCCTGGTCGCGTGGATCGTCGGCGCGCTGCTCGCGATGGCGGGCGCACGCACCTACGCCGAGGTGAGCATCCTGATCCCTCGCTCGGGGGGCGAGTACCGCTACCTCTCCGAGCTGATCCACCCGGCGGTCGGCTACCTCGCTGGCTGGGCGTCGCTGCTCGTCGGCTTCTCCGCACCGATGGCCATCAGCGCCTACAGCGCGGCCGCCTTCGCCAACACCGTGGTGCAGGGAGGCGACGCCCGCATCGGCGCGAGCGTGCTGATCGTCGCGATCGCCATCCTGCACTCGGTCGGCTATCGCACCTCGACCTGGGCGCAGAACGCGCTCGTGAGCCTCAAGGGCGCGCTCGTGCTCGCCTTCGTCGCCATGGGCATGGCCGGCGGACAGAGCGCATGGCCGACCTGGACACCCGCCTCGGGCGCGACAGGCTTCGCTCCGGCGGCGTTCGCAACGAGCCTCTTCTTCGTCTCCTACGCCTTCTCCGGATGGAACGCGGCCGTGTACGCCGCCGAGGAGTTCAAGCATCCGCGGCGCGACGTCCCCGCCGCCATGCTGATCGGGTGCAGCCTGGTCGGCGTCGCCTACCTGGTCGTCAACTGGGTGCTGGTCGCCAACCTCACCCCCGAGCGCGCCCAGGTCGTCTTCGACTACGAGCAGGCGCGCGTCACCGTGGGACACCTCGTGGCACAGGACATCCTCGGTGACACGGGCTCGGCCGTGATGTCCTCGGGCATCGCGCTGGCGCTGGTGTCGAGCACGAGCGCCATGCTCCTGGTCGGACCACGGGTCTACGCTGAGATGGCCCGCGATGGCTTCCTGCCTGCCGTGCTGGCAGGACAGCGCGGCGCACCACCGCGCGGCTCGGTGGCGCTGCAGGCCGTGCTCGCGATTGCGTTGCTGCATCTGCACTCGGTGGGGGAGCTGCTCAGCAACGTCGCGGGTGTCCTGGTCGTCTTCTCGACGCTGGTGGCCGTCGGTCTGCTCGTGCGTGCGCGGCGCGGGTCAGACGCGATGCCGCGACCGCGGCCCGGCGCCCTCGTCGCCGCCTGCATCTACATCGCATCGTCCGGGTGGATGCTCTACAACGCCTTCAAGGCGCACACCGGCCTGCTGCCGTGGCTCGGCGTCGTGGCGGTCGCCGGCCTCGCCGCCTTCGCCGTCACACGGGGTCGCGCCGAGCGGACGCGGGCGCCCGACTGAGCCGCCGCCGCGGCGACGTGATCAGGAGCCGCCGCCGCGGCGACGTGATCAGGAGCCGCTGCGCTCGTCGCGGGCAGGCGCGGCCGCGATGACGGCGCGCACGCGCTGCAGTAGCTCACGTCCGCTGTAGGGCTTGCCGAGGATCTCCGTACCCTCCGGCAGCCCCCCGCCGAAGTGCGATGAGTCGCTGTATCCGGAGGTGAACAGGACCGGGACGTCCGGGTGCATCTCCGCGATCCGCCGGTAGGCCTCGGGCCCGCTGAGCTGCGGCATCACGATGTCGAAGAGCAGCAGGGAGATGGCGCGCCCATGCTCCGCCATCAGCTGCACCGCCTCGAGCCCGTCCTGGGCAGCCACCACCTGATAGCCTCCCGCCTCCAGCGTCGTGACGACCACCTTGCGCACGAGCTCCTCGTCCTCGGCGATGAGGATCGTCTCCTGCCCGCCCGATGCCGGCACGGAGTCACCCGCGGCGGCATGCTCACCGCCGTCCTGCGCCACGGGAAGGTAGACCCCAATGGTGGTGCCCCTACCCCGCTGCGAGTCGAGATGGATCAGGCCCCCGTGCTGCTGCACGATGCCGTAGACCGTCGACAGACCCAGGCCGGTCCCCGCGTCGGGCGCCTTCGTGGTGAAGAAGGGCTCGAACGCGCGGGCCTGGACCTCGCCCGACATCCCCGCGCCCGTGTCACGCACGCTCAGTAGCACGTAGCGACCCGGGGACGCCCACGGGTGGTCGCTGCAGAAGCCATCCTCCAGCGTGACTTCAGAGGTCTCGAGCGAGATCTCGCCGGCGCCCTGGATCGCGTCGCGCGCGTTGAGGCAGAGGTTCAGGATCACCTGCTCGAGCTGCGTCGGGTCGACGTGGGCCAGCGGCATGCGCAGGCCGTGCGAGAGCTTGACGTTGATGCTCGCCGGAATGAGGCGACGCAGCATGCCGGTCGTGTGGCGCGTCACGGCGTTGAGGTCGACGCTGCGCGGCGTGACCTCCTGCCGGCGGCTGAAGGTGAGCAACTGTCTGGTCAGATCGGTGGCGCGGCTCGCGGCGCGACCGATGTCCCGCAGAGGCTCGTCCATCTCGGCCGACGACTTCCCCTGGCTCATGTCGACGTTCGCGAGGATCGCTAGCATCAGATTGTTGAAGTCGTGCGCGATCCCGCCCGCCAGCTGGCCGAGGGCGTCCAGCTTCTGCGACTGCAGCAGCTGCGTCTCGAGTGCTCGGCGCTGGGTGACATCGCGGCCGATGGCGTAGATCAGCTGCGACTCGCGCTCGACCGTCGAGTGCCACTGCAGCGTCACCCAGTGCCCGTCGCGATGGCGATAGCGATTCTCGAACGCCATGACGTCCGCCCCTTGCGATAGTTCGCTGAGGGCGTCGCGGGTGGCAGGCTTGTCGTCTTCGTGGATGAAGTCGAAGAAGGGCCGCGAAAGCAGCTCGTCCTCGTCGTAGCCGAGCGTTCGCCGGCACGCCGGGTTGATGCGCCGAAACCGTCCGTCGAGCGTGGCCACGGCGATGATGTCCAGCGACAGCTCGAAGAGGCGGTCGCGCTCCGCGGTCGAGGTACGCTGTACGGTGACGTCGCTGGAGAGCACGACGAAGCCCGTCACCTGCCCGTCCTCGCTCATCGCGGCGACGCGCGACTGGTAGTACATACGGTCGCCGGCCGGCGTGGCGTAGACGTTGTCGTAGGTGTCCGGCTCACCGCTCTCGAGCACGCGCTTGAAACACGCGCGCATCTCTTCGTGCTGCGCCTCGGGCACGTACTCGTACACCTTCGTCCCGATCACCTGTTCGATCGTCAGGCCGGGGGCGGGCTGGTTGATGAAGAGGATGCGGGCATCGCGATCGAGCAGCATGATCGCGTCCGTCGTGTGCTTCGCGATGGCGTCGAAGACCGCCGCCGCATCCATGACTTTGTGCGCGGTCTTCCCCATCGCCGTCTTGCCCCCCTGGTGCCGAGCCCTCGATCATACACGCTCGCATCCAGCACAGCACGGGGCGTGTTCCGGTCACATTACCTGCCCAGGTAGTCACCGGCGGGTGCGATGGCAGCGACCCGACGACTTGCTACCCTTCACAGCTGGCTGAGGTTGCCGTATCGCGTGGAGGGGATGGGATCATGAATCGGCTCTGGCTCTGCATGGTGTGCAGCCTCACCGGCTGTGTGGGCGGCTCGGCACAGATGGCCGCGGGGATGGAAAGCGACACGAATCGGACGGACGCGTGATTCGATGGAGAAGACGTTGCTTCTGCAGTTCGTCGAACCGCGTAGCGATGGCGCACGCGCGAGCGGCCTGGGCTTCATGCGGGTGGGCCAGGGTCACTACAACTGCGACGACGGGACGTCCTACGGCCCCGAGGCCGCGCCGGTGATCCACTCGCGGAGAACGACACGCCCGGAAACGGCATCGTTGACCTGATGGAGTCGTCGCTCTGCACGCTCTATGCCTTCGGGCTGCTGTCGACGCCGGTCGACTTCGAGAGCCTCGACTGCGAGCGGACGCCGCGCTGCACGCAGGAGATGCCGAACGCGCACGACCCGAGCGGCCGCAGCGAGGGTCAGTGCTGCGATCCGCTCGGCGTGTCCCCCGCCCTGCCCGCCTGCAATGCGTGGCGCGCCGAGCACGAGTTCGTCGCGGCGTCGGCCGAGATCACGGCGGAGGAGTCGAACTCCATGTTCCGCTCGTGTCTCTGAGGCCGTCCGCCGACGAGGTAGAGGTCGCCGCTACTTCCAGAGCCGCCGCAGCTCGCCGAACGTGTCGCACAACTCGTCGGTGACCGTGTCGACCGCGCGCACGACGTCGCGGGCCGGCTGCCTCACGCGACCGCCCAGCGAGGCGAGGCGATTCTCGAGGTGATGCCAGCGCCACTCGGCCTCCTCGATCTCCTCCCGCAGCTCCTCACGCGTGTCCTCGAGCTGCTCACAGAGCTCCTCCGAGAGGCTCTGCAGCACCTGGGCGTCGTTTCGAATGCGTTCGCTGAAGTGTTCCATCTGGGCCGTCCCTTCGTACTCGTTGACCGTAATCGTATGTATTACATTCTTTGTAATACATATCAACGATTTTGTATGACAAAAGTGACCACCTGCCGACACCGCGCTTTATAGCGTGATATCAAGGGCTTGAGCGTGTCACTCGAGGGTGTCGAGGCAGTTCTGGCAGAGCCACACCTTCGGGCCGCCCGCGGTCGCGGAGATACCCAGGTGCGCGCTGTCTCCCCGCGCGAGGGTCTTGTCGCAGCGTGCGCAGTCGGCCGGGCGATTGACGGTCACGGCGTTCCACGCGTCGATGTCGGCCGTCGGATCACTCCCCTCCGCGGCAGGCTCCGGCGCGTCCGTCTCGCCCGGCTCCTCGTCCGACTCTTCGTCGCCCTCGTCACCCGCGTCCCGCTCCGCGGCGGCCTTGCGGACGCGCTCGCGGCTGCCAAACGCTATGTTTTCAGCGTCCCGGCGCACCTGGTCGGCCAGCTCGACCGAGTCCGCGACGATGTTGTCGACGTCGCGCACGACGGTGTCGACCAGATCGAACGTGTCCTCGAGGACGTTGCGGATCAGGTGGGAGACGCTGAGGCGACGGCGGTCGGCCTCGCTCTTGAGCGCCTTCTCGAGCTCCTGGGCGACCCGTGTCTGAATCAGGCGATCCTTGCGGGGCCCGCGTCTCGTTCGGCTTCGTGCTCTGCTCATGTATTACAACATAGTACAAATTGGGCAGACTGCAAACCCCGAGTGATCAAATCGGGTCAACACTCCCCTCCACGGGCTCCCGCAGCCGCCCGGCCAGGTACTCGATCGGGTGAATGACGCGCAGCGGCGGGCCCCGCCGGCGCACCCCGGCCCGGATCTGGAATAGGCAGCCCGGGTTGCCGGTGACGAGGGTCGTCGCGCCGGGGTGCGCGGACCAGCGTCTCCGTGATCGAGTCGCGGGTGAACACGACCCCCATCGGCAGCGCGGTGTGCAGCATCAGGCCATCGCAGCGGTGGCTGTAGAGCGTGACGTCGTCGTCCTTGACCCAGGCATCACCGAGGATGTCGACCAGCCCACGTCGGATGGCCGGCTCGAACGCCGTCAGCTCGCCCAGCTGGCCTCCGCCGCGGGCAGTGCGCGCCCCACGTCGATGGCGACGCCCTGACTTCCGAGCACCGCCTCGAGCGCGGCGAGAAAGAGCAGCACGTTCTTGCGTGACGCGCCGTGCCCCATCAGCCCCACGCGCCACACCTTGCCCTTGAGCGCGCCGAGGCCGCCGCCGATCTCGAGGTTGTAGTCGCGCAGCAGGGCGCCGCGGACGGCCGCGTCATCGGCGCCAGCTGGAATCCTCACCGCGTTGAGCTGCGGCAGGCGGTGCGCCTCGGCCACGAGCATGCCGAGCCCCATCGCCTCGACGCCGGCGACCAGTGCGCGGTGGTTGCGCAGGTGGCGCGCATGGACGGCGGGCAGGCCCTCCTCGACGATCAGCTGCAGCGCCTCGCGCAGTGCGTAGAGCATGTTGATGGGCGCGGTGTGGTGGTAGACGCGCTCGCCACCCCAGTAGTTGAGCAGCATGCTGACGTCCAGGTACCAGGAGGGGCACTTGCTCTTGCGTGCCTCGATGACGTCGACGGCGCGCTGCGAGAACGTCACGGGCGCGAGGCCGGGCGGGCACGCGAGGCACTTCTGGGTGCCGGAGTAGGCGAGGTCGACGCCCCACTCGTCGATGGCGACGTCGATGCCGCCCAGCGAGGTCACGGCGTCGATCAGAAACAGGCCGCCAACCGCGTGCGCCATCGGCGCGACCTCCTTCACCGGCTGCCGCACCCCGGTGGACGTCTCCGCGTGGACGAGCGCCACGAGCCGCGTCGGCTTGCCCGCGATGGCGTCCTGCATCCGCTGCGCGTCGATCACCTCGCCGAATGGCGCCTCGACACGCACCACCTCGCATCCGAGCCTGCCCGCGATGTCCGCCATGCGGCCGCCGAAGACGCCGTTGATCCCGATCACCACGCGGTCGCCCGGCTCGAGCACGTTGGCCATCGTCGCCTCCATGCCCGCCGAGCCCGTGCCCGAGATGGGGAACGTCAGCGCGTTGTCGGTGCGGAACACCTGCTGCAAGAGCAGCTTGATGTCATCCATGTAGCCGAGGAACTGCGGGTCGAGATGACCAAGCGTGGGCGCCGACAGCGCCCGCAGAACGCGTGGGTGAACGTCGCTGGGACCGGGGCCCATCAGGGTGCGCACCTTCGGATCGAGTGGCGTCAGTTCGGAGGGCGTGGTCATGACGCAGCCACTCAACCCGCCATCCCGAGGCGAGTCAACCATGGGTGCTTTGGCTGCGCTCGACGACGCTGCCAACACGGGCCCGTGCGGTGCGATTCGGCGGCCCCGGATAATGGATACATCGGCTGCCTCGCACGGCGGCTGCGTGCCTCCGCGCTCGCTTGACCGGTCGAACCATCTACGACATACCCGCCTCGCTATACGGCCGCAGGGGTCGTCGACTGAGAGGGACGATGAGGGCTCCGCATTCCTACTCGCTGTACATCACGGCAGCCATCGCCGGCATCCTGGCCTCCTCCGATGGGGCGCATGCGCAGGAGGGCCTGACCGAGCACGTCCCGACGGACGACCTGGCGGCGAACGACTCCGACCTCAACCGGGGATGGAACGGGAAGCTGACGTTCAACGGAAGCTCCAACTTCGCATCCAACGACAAGGTCGTGGGCCAGACCGATGGCCTGTCGATGCTGCTGGGTACCGGCCTCGACGCCAAGCTGCAGTACGACTCCTTCCCGCACCGCTGGGTGACCGAGCTGAGCATCGCGGAGATGTGGGCGCGCACGCCGGTGGTCGAGGAGTTCGTCAAGAGCAGCGACGCGGTGGCCCTGGAGAGCATGTACAACTACTTCATCTGGGAGTGGGGCGGCGTGTTCGCTCGGGTCGCGGCCGAGACCGCACTGTTCGAGGGCGAGCACGTGACCGCAACGGACAGGTTCTACGTCCTCGACGGGGGCGACCCGACCATGGGCGGCATCACGGCCGACCACTTCGCGCTCTCCGACCCCTTTCAGCCGCTCACCCTGCAGGAGTCGACCGGTCTCTTCGCCGAGCCCGTGGCCGGCCCCGCCCTCACGCTCTCCACCCGTCTCGGCTTCGGTGGGCGACACACCTTCGCCGAGGGTGCGCGCGTCATCGCAGATGACTCCGGCTCGTTCGACGACGACGGCGACATGGCGACCGACGAGCTGCCATTCACCACGTACAAGGAGCTGCTCGACGTCCACCAGGCTGGTCTCGAGATCTTCGCGGGCATCGAGGGCAAGATCGTCGACGGCCGCATCAACTACGGCCTCGGCGCCTCGGCACTCATCCCGTTCATCAACAACGACGACACCGATCGCGACGCCATGGAGCTCACGCGCATCGCGGTGGAGGGCAACCTCGACACGAAGCTGCTCGACTGGCTCACCATCGGCTACCAGCTCAAGGTCGTGAGCGACCCGCAGCTGGTCGACGAGGTGCAGGTGCAGCACAGCGTGCTGCTGACCGCCGCCGTCACCGCCATCGACACCTTCGACCCGCCGGTCGACGAGGCCGCCGAGAAGCTGAAGGCCGCCGAGCAGCGTGCCGATGAGGCGGAGGCGCGCGCCGTCGACGCCGAGAAGCGCGCGACCGAGGCCGAGGCCAAGGTCGAGGCCGCGACGACGACGCCCGCCGCTGTGGCGGAGCCGCCGCCCGCGACCACGCCGGAAGCCGCACCCTCTGCGACCGACGCGGCACCCGCAGCACCCGCCGATGCCGACGCGGCGGGGCCGGACGCGGCCGCACCGGACACCTTGCCCGCCGATGCCGCGCCCACCGCAACCGACGCGGCACCCGCAGCACAGCCACCGGCCGCAACGCCATAGCCGACACGGCCGGCCAACACCTGGGGCGTACGCGTCGTCGGCGCGACCCGAACCATCTGGCGAAACGCATCGGCCGCCGTGGGCTTGCGATGGCGCGATTTCGCCCCAAGTAGGAGCCGCCACGGGCGGGGCGCGGGGTGCACGGCTTGGTGTAGACTGCGCGGGCCCACAAGGAGAGACGAACCATGGCTGATGCCCGACACGGATCGCACGGACGCGTGCTGATCGCTGACCTCAGCACCCGCACCTCGCGCGTCGAGGAGTACCCGGAAGAGGTCACCAAGCAGTTCCTCGGTGGCTACGGCCTCGGCGCCTACCTGATGTGGAAGCACTTCCCCCCCGGGACCGACGCGAGCGCGCCCGAGGCGTGCTTCGGAATCGTCGCCGGGCTGCTGACCGGCGCCCGCACGCCGTTTTCGGGGCGCATCCAGATCGTCGGCAAGTCCCCCCTGACGGGCACCTGGGCGGACTCGAACTCGGGCGGCAGCGTGGCGAGCCGCATCCGCCAGTCCGGCTACGACGCACTGGTCGTCACGGGCAAGGCCCCCGAGCCGACGGTACTGGTAATCCGCGACGACGAGGTCCTCTTCGAACCGGCGGGCGACCTGTGGGGCCAGCAGATCCCCGAGGCCTTCGACACGCTCAAGGCGCGCTACGGCGGCAAGAACGAGGTCGGCATCTCGGCCATCGGGCCCGCCGGCGAGACCGGCGCGGCCATCGCGTCCGTCATGAACGACCGCTACCACGCGTTCGGGCGCCAGGGCTTCGGCGCGATCTACGGTAGCAAGAACCTCAAGGCCGTCGTCGTCGGCGGCACGGGCAGCGTACCGATTGCCGACGAGGCGACGTTCCGCGGCCTGTGCCAAGAAGTGACCGCCATACACAAGCCAGACCGCAGCGTGCTCACCCGCTTCATCCTGTGGCTCACCGCGACGCGCTCCTGGCTCGGCTTCCTCTACCGCTCGGTCGCCCCCAAGAAGAAGAAGTTCGAGGCGCCCGCCGCCGCCATGCGTCGGGTCTTCGCCTCGCTGGGAACCACGAGCGCGCTGGCGATGAGCATCGAGAACGGCGACGGGCCGATCATGAACTGGAAGGGCGTGGGCGCTCGCGACTTCCCGATCGCGACCAAGAGCATGAAGATCGACGGCAAGGCGGTCTCCAAGACGATCACCCGCAAGCTCAGCTGCGGTGACTGCCCGGCGCCCTGCAAGGGCATCGTCAAGTCCGACAAGCTCGGCCTCAAGGACGTCCGCCGGCCCGACTACGAGACGCTGTGCGGCTTCGGCGCCGCGATCCTCAACGACGACCTCGACTACGTCACGGCCTGCCACGACGCGTGCAACCGCTACGGCTTCGACGCGGTCAGCAGCAGCTCGGTGCTCGCGTGGGTCTGCGAGGCCGTCGACGAGGGGCTGCTCACGAAGGACGACCTCGACGGCATCGACATGAAGTGGGGCAGCGGCGAAGCGGCCCTGCAGCTGACCGAGAAGATCGGCACCGGCGAGGGCTGCGGCGCGTGGCTACGCCACGGCGTCAAGCGTGCGTCGGAGCACCTCGGCAAGGGCAGCGAGAAGTTCGCCGTGCACGTCCACGGCCAGGAGCCCGCGTTCCACGACCCGCGCTTCTCTTCGCTGATGGGCGTCAACTTCATCTCCGACCCGACGCCGGGCCGCCACACCACCGGCTCCGCGAGCTGGCACGAGACCTTCGCGGTCGGCTTCCCGCTGCCCGAGGCGGTCGACCCGAGTGAGGTGCAGTTCGAGTGGGAGGGCACGGCGGGCAAGGGCAAGGCGCAGGCCCACTTCAGCAACGCGCACCAGACGCTCAATGGCCTGGGGCTGTGCATGTTCACCTCGCTCACCGGCGGGCTGCCATGGACGGACCTGGTCAACGCACTGACGGGCTGGGGCTACACGCAGAAGGACCTGCTCGAGGCCGGCGAGCGCATCCAGAACCTGCGCGCCGCGTTCAACGTCCGCGAGGGCATCAAGCCCGACGACTTCAAGCCGCACTTCCGCATGTCCGGCGAGGGCGAAGGCCTGCTGACCGAGGGTCCGCTCAAGGGCATCACGGTGCCGCTGCACGAGCTCAAGCGCGACTACTACGACGCGATGTGCTGGAGCACCGAGAGCGGCAAGCTCAAGAAGGAGCGCGCAGAACAGCTCGGGATCGACGAGCTGCTCGGCGAATACGTCGACGCATGAGCCTGCTGCGCGGCCTGCGCGAGCTGCTGTCCCCCGGCCCGAAGGTCGCCGTACACATCGTCATCCGCGGCCGCATCGGGCCCGGATGGCTGGACGTCGACGAGCGGCTGAGGGTGCCCGAGGGCACGACCCTGGGCGGCCTGCTCGACATCGCGGACGCGCGCGGCATCCCGCTGCGCGACGCGATCGACAAGAGCCCGCACCTGAAGCACACGCTCATGCTCAACGGCGAGCGCTGCCCCGTCGCGGACAACCTCGGACGCACCATCGCCGACGGCGACGAGCTCTACCTGCTGGCGCCGCTCGCGGGCGGGTAGTCGTCGAGCGACCCCCGCGGCGGGGCCCGCCATCGATGGCGAGGTCACCGGGTACGGGCTGGTGACCAGTCCCGTCCACGATTCGCCCGCCCCGTACGACGATGTCGTGCGGCTTTGGGGGGAGTATAAATGAATGGTTCATTCACGCAAGAGCAAATTGCCCTACGCGTCGATGTACATTTTTCCGCGCTCTCGGACGGGCGCGAGCAGCGCATCGAGGTCCTCGTCCGCGTCGACCTGATGGCCGAGGGGCTGGGGCGGCCGGTCGGGCATGCCGTGGTGGGGCGGCACCGACGGGTGCGTGTAGTAGCCGAGGTAGGCGTTGTTGGTGAACTTGATGAAGTCGAGCGGAGCGGCCGCCTCCACGCGCTGCACGAACGCCACGCGCTCCCCCTGCGGGACGTCATGGAGGCTCTCGACCCCGGCCTCCCCGATGAACTCCATCGCCCTGGCGACAACCGCGTCGACGGCCACCGCCACGCCGTGCGTGTCTTCGCGGCGCGCCCACAGGTAGTCCCGCACTCCGAGTGTGCTGCCCGCCGGGAGCTTGCCATCGGCGGACGCGGGCACCATCACGTCGAGCATCGCGTCGATCGTGTCCCGCTCTTGCTTCGTCCAGCTGGCCTTGGCTGCGTCGGTCATGGCGTCTCCCTCAGTCGAAGAGGTTCTCGAGGTTCTTCTTGATCCGGTCGCCGATGTAGAGCGCCAGCGCCTGGATCGTGGTCGTCGGGTTCACCGCGCCACCGGTCACGAAGATGCTGCCGTCGACGATGAAGAGGTTCTTCACGTCGTGCGCCCTACCCCAGGAGTTGACGACCGAGCGCGCCGGGTCGTCACCCATGCGGGCGGTGCCCATCAGGTGCCAGCCGGTCTTGCGCACCGCGCTGGTCGAGGCGGTCCATGCAGCGCCGGACGCCTTGAGCACCTCCTCGGCCTTCGCCTCGCCGAAGGCCAGCAGCTTCTTGTTGTTCTCCGACTGCGTGTACGTGACCTTCGGCGCCGGGATGCCGTCGCTGTCGGTCAGCTCCGGATCAAGCGTGACCGTGTTGTGCTCCTCGGGCAGGTCGTCACTGATCACGCCGATGGCGCCCATGCGACCAAACGTCATCCCCAGCACGTCGTGGTGCGCTGCGCCCCAGGGCATCGGGTTTTCCATCAGGCCGCCGATCGACGCCGACGCGGGGCCGTGTCCACCGCGTACGATCTCGAAGGTGCAGCCACGAACGAAGCCACGGGACTTGTCGGTCTCGTAGAACTCCTGGCTCGTGATGACGCACGCCATCGGCCCCTTGTTGTTGTCCATCCGCTCCCCGAAGCCGCCGACCGCAACCGAGAACGGGTGGAACATCAGGTTCTTGCCCACCAGACCGCTGCTGTTGGCGAGGCCATCCGGAAAATACTTCGACTTCGAGTTGAGCAGGATGCGCGGCGTGCCGATGCCATTGCACGCGAGCACGACGACCTCGGCCTTCTGCTCCTTGAGCTCGCCGTGCTCATCGTAATAGAGCACGCCGTCGGCCATGCCCTCCGCGTTGACGGTGACCTCGCGCACGCGGCAGTGCGTGCGCAGCTCGACACCGCGGCGCTCGGCGAGCGGCCAGTAGGTGACGTCGGTCGTGCCCTTGGCGCCCTGTGCGCAGCCCAGATCACACGGGCCCGCGTTGACGCACTTGCTGCGGCCCTCGTAGTCGCGGCTGATGATGGCGCTGTCCGCCGGCCACCAGTGCCAGCCCAGCTCGTTGAAGCCGCCCGCGAGCGTGCGTCCGAGCTTGCCGAGCGGTAGCGGGGGCAACGGCACCGGCTTGGGCGGATAGGCCGGATTTCCCTCGAGCCCCGAGACGCCCATCATGCGGTCGTTGATCTCGAAGAACGGCTCGAGCGTGGCGTAGTCGATCGGCCAGTCGTCCGCCACGCCGTCGAGCGTCTTCACGCGGAAGTCCGACGGGTGGAAGCGCGGGAAGTGGGCCGAGTACACGATCGTGCCGCCACCGACGCCGTTGTAGTTCAGCGGACTGATGGGCGAGTCCTCGTCGTTGATCGGGTAGTCCGCCTTGCCCATGCGGTGGTTCGGGTCGGCGTGGTAGGCGCCGTAGCGGTGCCGCTCCCAGTCGGGCTTGGTGCTCGGGTACTGCTCGGGGTTCTCCTTGCCGCCCTGCTCCATGCACATGATGCGCATGCGCGTCTCGGACAGGGACCACGCCAGCGCCGCGCCCGAAGCGCCCGCCCCCACGATCAAAACGTCTACCGGATCGTCTGCCATCGTGCCTCCGCACGCAGTGTCGGGCATGCCGCGTGTCGGAGCAAGATGCTCCCGCGGCAGCGATGCACCACGGCCCCGGGACAGCGGAGCGGATAGGCGCTAGGCTCGGTCCATGTGCTGCCTGCACGCTTCACACGCTGCTCACGTCATCGCATTGGCGACGTTGGTCACGTGGACGACAGCCTGCGGCGACGATGCCGCGAGCGCACCAGACGGTTCGCCGGGCAGCAACGGTGACGGTGACGGCGGTGGCGATGGCGACGGCGACGGCAGTGGTGGCGACGGCGACGGCGATGGCCTTCCCGAGCCGCCCGCCATCGTCTCCGACGAGTTCGACCTCGACGCGGACGTGCTACGCGATGGCGCGACCGGATGGAGCATCCTGCACCCGGAGCGTGCGTCGCGCGTCGAGATCGGCGGTGGTGCGCTCACGGTGGTCGGCGCCGCGCCCGACGACGGCGCGAACTGGGGTTGGTTCCAGGACGACTACGGCGTGCTCGTGCATCGCGAGGTGACTGGCAACTTCGCGGCCATGGTGCGGCTCGCGGTCGTCGACGACCTCGAGCCCACCGAGCCGCCGACCGGCAGCTTCAACGCGGGCGGCTTCGTGATCCGCGACGCCGCCGGCACCCACAGCGGCGACGAGAACTGGGTGATGTACAACATGGGCAGCCAGGGCCCGACCGGGTACTCGCGCGAGATCAAGAAGACCTCGAGCTCGCAGTCGGGGCTCTACCTCAACCCACAGACGTTCGAGTCCACCGCGCTGCTCGTGTGCCGAATCGGCAGCGCCTTCCACTTCCTGCACTGGGACGCGGAGGCGGCGGCGTGGGTGCCGGAGCGCTTCGAACCCGACGTGACGCAGAACAGCGCACACAGCTGGCCCGAGGTGGACACCAGCGGCGAGAGCCCGATGGTCTTCGAGCACCCGGGCATGCCGGCCACCCTGCAGCTGGGCTTGATGGCGCACTCGTACAACGCCGCGGATCCGGACGACACGAGCGGCACGCGCGCGACCTTCGAGTACCTGCGTATGGCTGGCACACCACCCGAGACCGCGGAGCAATGCAGCGATGGCTTCAGCGCTCCCTGATATCGATGGCGGCCGACCGCGTCCGCCGAGCGGCGACGACGTGCCGGCCTATCGCGCGTACTACCGCGAGCACATCCGACCGGCGCGCTACTCGCGGCACCTGCACATGCTCGTGCACCTGGGGCCGGTGCTTGCCGCGTGCCTCTGGGCGACCACGCAGCTGCATGGCGTGTTGCTGCGCGAGTGGCTCACGCTTCCCATCGGCGCCGCGCTCGCGAGCTGGTTCGTCTACTGGTTCCACCGGCGCGTCCTGCACCGCCGCCGCGCCTTCGCGCCGTTCCTGTACGTAAAGCACACCAAGGAGCACCACCGCTTCTACACGTACGACCACATCACGCCCGACGAGGGCGCGGACCTGCACATCACGCTGTTCCCGTGGTGGGCGGGCGCGCTGGTCGTGGGCGCGACCAGCGCGCTCGCACTCGGGCTGCAGCCCGTGCTCGGCGACAACACCGCCCTGCTGGTGCTGCTGCTGTCCAACGGCTACCTGCTCGCCTACGAGGTCATCCACACGATCAGCCACCTGCCGGACGGGCACTGGCTGACGCGCATGCCGGTGCTGTCGCAGCTACGTGAGCACCATCGACTGCACCACGATCCGGCGCTCATGGCCCGGCACAACTTCAACATCGTGCTGCCCCTCTTCGACTGGATCTACGGCGCCCTGGTCCGGACGCGGCCGTCCGGCGATTGACAGCGCCGGACCGCTCGGGACAAGGTGCTCGACCCGCAACGGAGGTCGACAGTGATCCACGAGAGCCCCTTCCCACCCGTCAAGATCCCCGACAGCTCGCTGGTCAGCTTCGTGATGCGCCACGCCGAGCGCCTCGCGGACAAGCCGGCGCTGGTCGACGGCCCCTCGGGTCGCAGCATCACGTACGGCGAGTACGCCACCGCGGTGGCCTCGCTCGCGGGCGGGCTTTCATCGCGCGGCTTCGGCAAGGGCGACGTGCTCGCGATCATGGCGCCGAACGTCCCGGAGTACGCAATCGTGTTCCACGGCGCCGCCTACGCGGGTGCGACCGTCACGACGGTCAACCCGACCTATACGGCCGGGGAGGTCCGCCACCAGCTCGAGGACTCCGGCGCCACCCTGCTGGTGACCGTCGGCATGTTCGCGGAGGTCGCGGGCGAAGCTGCACGGGGCACGAAGGTGACCGAGGTGGTGACGATCGACGCCGGCGACGGCGACGGCGACGGCACGACCCTCGCGGACCTGATGGGCAAGCCGCTCGACGCACCCGTGGACACAGGCCCGGACGGCATCGTGTGCCTGCCCTACTCGAGCGGGACGACCGGCCTGTCGAAGGGCGTCATGCTCACCAATCGCAACCTGGTCGCCAACCTCGAGCAGTCCGCCGAGCTCATCCCGATCCGCGAGGGCGAGGCCATCCTCTCCTTCCTCCCATTCTTCCACATCTACGGCATGCAGGTGCTGATGAACGCGACGCTCGCCTACGGCGGGACGGTCGTGACGCTGCCGCGCTTCGACCTCGAGCTCTTCCTCACGCTGGCGCAGAAGCACGCGATCAGCCGGGCCTTCGTGGTGCCACCGGTGGTGCTCGCGATGGCGAAGCACCCGCTGGTGGACAAGTTCGACCTGTCGGCGCTCGAGCAGCTCTTCTCGGGTGCCGCGCCGCTCGGTGCCGAGCTCGCCACCGAGGCAGGTGCGCGCCTGGGCTGCGAGGTCGTGCAGGGCTACGGCATGACCGAGCTCTCGCCGGTCAGCCACGCGACACCGCAGGGGCAGTACAAGCCCGGCACGATCGGCGTGCTCGTGCCGTCGACCGAGTCGCGCATCGTCGATCCCGACAGCGGCAAGGACCTCGATGTGGACGAGGACGGCGAGATCTGGGTGCGCGGCCCGCAGGTGATGGCCGGCTACCTCAACAACGACGCCGCGACCGCGGCGACCATCGATGACGACGGCTGGCTGCACACCGGCGACATCGGGCACATCGATGCCGACGGGCACTTCACGATCGTCGATCGGCTCAAGGAGCTGATCAAGTACAAGGGCTTCCAGGTGCCACCGGCCGAGCTCGAGGCGCTGCTCGTGACTCACCCGGCGGTCGCGGATGCGGCGGTCATCGGCATCGCCAACGACGAGGCCGGCGAGCTGCCGAAGGCATTCATCACGCTCAAGGCCGGCGCCGAGGCGAGCGCCGAGGACATCCAGGCGTTCGTCGCGAAACAGGTCGCGCACTACAAGCAGATCCGCATCGTCGAGTTCCTCGACGAGATCCCGAAGTCCGCAGCCGGCAAGATCCTGCGGCGCCTGCTGCGGGACCGCTGAGCGGTCGCACTCAGCGCAGGCCTGGGTCGCCCTCGACGAGCCGGGCCGACATGACGCGCTGGCCGTTCGGACCAAAGCCCGCGTACTCCTCGCCGAGCACCCACAGCGGCCCGCAGGTCTCACGACCGTCCTGCCAGCGCTGGAAGGTCGCGCACAGGTCGCCGTTGTCGCGCACCTCGTAGGTGCCCTCGTCGCGCTGCGGCCCGACGCTCCCGAGCACCGTGCCATCACGACCGTAGTGCATGAGCATGTGGAGACCGCCGAGGATCTCGAGGGTCCCCTGGAGCGTATTGCCGACCACCTGCATCTGCAGCTCACCGGCGGTCATCCGCTTGAAGCCACGCTTGCGCGCCGCGACGAGGTCGGGTTCGACGTTCAGATCCTTCGGGTTGCCCTCGAGCACGCGGACGCCGAGCTGCTCCTTGCCGTCCGCGTCGAAGACCCGCAGCCGCGTGTCGCGTGTGTGGTAGACGGCGCACTGCTCGTCGCCGTCCATCCAGTTGCGGTAGCGCACGCACAGCTGTCCGTCGTCCCTGACGCGCCACGCGCCGACGTCCTTGACGCCCGAGACGATCACAGAGCTGCGGCCGTCCGGCGCCATGTATGCGACGAAACCCTTGAGCTCCTGCACGTAGCCCTCGAGCGTGTTGCCACGGACGAGCTTCCGCAGCTGCTCGGCCCCTGCCGGCCGGGCACCTCGCCGCACCCACTTGTCGCGGTCGGACTCGATGCACCCACCGAGCAGCCACAGCGCGAGGACAACCGCGAGCAGCGGACGAGTCGATGTTTTCGCCGTGATCACCCCGTCCATCCAAACTATCCCCGCACCGAAGCCAGGCTCGAACGAAAGCCGGGCCCGCGCAAGTCCACGACCGGGCGCTGACTTGCACCGGGTGCCGTGCTACCCCTTGGCGCGTGGGCGATGCCCGTCGGTAGGTGACCGGCGTGGGCACGTTGTTGGGAGGTGGCCATGAGGTGGAGCGTCTTGGTGTTGGGAGTGTGCGGGCTTGCGCTCGCCGCGTGTTCGGACGAGGGCGATGGCGAGTCTTGCATCGCGGGCAGCCAGGAGACGTGCGGCTGCGACGTCGGCGCGGGCAGCCGGACCTGCGGCGACGACGGCGTCTACGGCGTGTGCCAGTGCGGCGGTGACGGCGGCGACGGCGATGGAGACTCCAGCGGCGATGGCGACGGCGACGGAGACTCCAGCGGTGATGGCGACGGCGATGGAGACTCCAGCGGTGATGGCGACGGCGATGGAGACTCCAGTGGTGATGGCGATGGCGATGGCGACATGGTCGACAACCCACCCACGCCACCAGCGGGAGCCGACCCCGGTAACGCGCCGTGGATTGTCGTCCCTGCCGATCAGGTGGCCGAGACATGCGGCCTCGACCCGGCACTGCTCGAGCAGGCCAACGCCACACTCGGCAAGTCCTACGGCGTCGTTCGCCACGGAAAGCTCTGCCACGAGTACTACCACCCCGGCGAGGACCAGCAGGACGACTCGACCCATGCGTTTTCGGCGAGCAAGACACTGGCCGCGACCGTCTTCGGCATCGCGGTGTACGAGACGAGCGGCATCGCCGAGTCGGGTCCGCGCACCGGGCCGCTGTCGGACCTCGATCGCATGGACTACTGGATCGACCGCGACTCGATCACGTTCAACCAGGACTCCCACGTCGCGCACGTGCTCGCGATGACCGGCTACAACGCCGACCTTTCCTATCCCAACAAGGAGTTCACGTACGACGCCGACGGCAGCCGGGAGATCCAGCGCCTCGCCGACGTGATCGAGGTGGCGATCGCCCAGGACGCCCCGCGACTCGGCCCGGACCTCGAGCAGTTCGCCATCGACTTCCTGATCGACCGCATTGGCATGCAGAACTCGACCTGGGGCGGCTTCGGCCAGCCACCGATGGCCTACGGCTGGAACGCAACGGTGCGCGACATGCTGCGGCTGGGCGTGCTGCTGATCCATGGCGGCACCTGGGACGGCGAGCGCCTGCTCGATGACGAGTGGGTCCACAAGATGACCCACGCCGCCTTCGAGGATGCGAGCACGGGCTACGGGTACCTCACCTGGCTCGGCACCAGCTGCGGACCACAGCCGCGCTGGCCGAGCTATCCGCACGGGCTGTCCGAGTCACCGGACTGCGGTAGCCAGTTTGGCTGCGGCGCGCAGCAATACGATGTGGGCGTCTGGCAGGCGGTCGGCCTCGGCGGCCAGATCATCCAGGGCCACAAGGGCCTCGACCTGGTGCTCGTCGCCCGAGACATGGATCCGGAGGGTGCCGGCGACCTGTGGGCCGCCGTCCGCCCTGCACTCGTGGCGCTCGATCCGATGTACGCGGGCGACGAAAACGGCTTCTGCTCCGCATACCAGTCCGGCTCGTACGCGCCCGACCTGTGACGTGATGCGACGGGCGCAGTGAACGCTCGCGCGATTGCGGCCCGGGCGGGCACCCGACGCAGTCACAGGCCGACCGTGGAGACAGGCTCGATTCAGTGCTATGGGGTCACTCCCATGGCTAACTTCAAGGTCGCAATTCTGGGCGCGGGCACCGTCGGTGGTGGCGTGGCCCGCATTCTTCTCGAGCAGGAACAGGCGCTCGCCACGCGCGCGGCGCGCAGCCTCGAGCTGGTCGCCATCGTCGACCTGATGCCGGCGCAGTGCGCGCAGGCACACGGCATCGACCGGGCGTACTTCCGCGGCGACGGCGACACGCTGACGCCCGACCAGGCATCGGCCGAGACCGCGAAGCTGCTCGCCGACCCCGACATCGATCTGATCGTGGAGACCATCGGCGGAAGCGGCGACTTCATCCTCAAGCTCACGCGCAGCGTGCTCGAGTCGGGCAAGCACCTGGTGACCGCCAACAAGGCGCTGCTCGCCAAGCACGGCCAGGTGCTCTTCGACACGGCCGCCGAGAAGCGACGCAGCATCGGCTTCGAGGCCGCGGTCTGCGGCGCCATTCCGATCATCAAGGGCATCCACGAGTGCTTCACCGGCGACGAGATCCTGTCGATCTCCGGCATCTTCAACGGGACCAGCAACTACATCCTGTCGAAGATGGAGGCCGAGGGAGAGGACTTCGACTCGGCCCTGGCCGCCGCGCAGGACAAGGGCTACGCGGAGGCGGACCCGGCGCTCGACATCAACGGCGGCGACGCGGGCCACAAGCTGACGATCCTGCTGCGGATGGTGTTCGGGCTCGACCTCGAGTTCGAGGACCTCGAGATCGCCGGCATCGAGACGATCAACGCCGACGACGTCGCCTTCGCCAACGAGATGAACGCCACCGTGAAGCTGATCTGCTACGGCGAGCGCCGCGGCGACGACGTCTTCGCCGCGGTCGGCCCCGCGATCGTGAAGCGCGACAACCTGCTGGCGAAGATCGACGGCGCCACCAACGCCGTGCGACTGGTCAACCGCTACTCAAACGAGAACGTGCTGATCGGCCAGGGCGCGGGCTCACTGGAGACCGGCAGCGCGATCGTCTCCGACATCGTCTTCCTCGCACGCTACGGCGACGCCGCGCTGCGAGCGCCCCAGCCGGGCAAGGTCGGGACCTGCAAGCTGCGCCCCCTGCGCGAGCTCTCGCTGCCGCGCAACATCGTGTTCGAGACCTCCGACCTCCCCGGCATCACCGGCATCGTCGCGACCGCGCTCGGCAACGAGAACATCAACATCGACACGGTCAGCCACAACCGTCACTCGAGCGACAACGCCCTGTTCGCCATCGCGACCATGCCGTGCACGCGCAAGCAGGTGGATGCCGCGGTGCAGAGCATCAAGGACAACCACCCGGGCAGCCTGCTCGGCGACCCGCGTGTGACGCCGATCCTCGTGTAATCGCGCCCATGTGTTGAACAGGTGTTGGCCACATGTTGACCAGGCGGCCAGCATGCCGATGTCTCGGTTGATCCCCGGCGCCCGGCGTCGTAGGACGAAGGCTTCCGAATCTGGGAGGTTTGAGACATGGGGAAGACGATCGAAACGGGGAGCGATGACCTGCAAGCCGAGCGCGTTGGCGACGGCGACCACGTCGCACTGCTGACGCTCAACCGGCCCGAGCGCCGCAACGCACTGTCAGCCGGAATGCTCGGTGGGCTCGCGACGGTGCTAAAGGAGTGCGAGGCCGATCGGGAGATCCGGGCCATCATCATCACCGGCGCGGGCCGCGGCTTCTGCGCCGGTGGCGACGTCAAGGGCATGGCCGAGGGCGGCGGCAAGGACGGGCCCAGGCCGACGTTCGACGAGGCGGTCGCGGCGCAACGTGCGTCCCAGAAGGACACGGTCGGGCGCATTTACCGGATGCCCAAGCCCGTGCTCGCCATGCTGCCCGGGGCAGCCGCAGGCGCGGGCATGGGACTGGCGATGGCCTGCGACTTCCGGATCGCCGCGGACAACGCCCTCATGACCACGGCCTTCGCAAAGATCGGCTTCAGCGGCGACTACGGCCTGCCGTGGCTCCTGTCGCAGCAGGTCGGACGCTCCAAGGCGCTCGAGCTCTTCTACCTCTCCGACAAGCTGAACGCGGACAAGTGCCTCGAGCTTGGCCTGTTCAACTGGGTCGTCCCGGAGGCGCAGCTGCGCGACAAGGCGCTGGAGATCGCTGGCAGGCTGGCGTCCGGCCCGACCGTTGCGCAGCGGTACATCAAGGAGAACATCAACTCCGCGTTCAGCACCGACCTCGAGGAGTACATGAACGGCGAGGTGCTGCGGCACATGACGGCCAGCCGCACCGAGGACCACCGCGAGGCGACCAAGGCGTTCGTCGAGAAGCGGCCGCCCGCATTCAAAGGGCGCTAGGCGCGCCTACTTCTTCTTCTCGACCTTCGGGGCAGCCGGGGCAGCCGGGGCGGCCGGCGTGACCTTGACGAACCTCAGGGTCATGCGGTCGCTCTCGCCGATGGCGACGTACTTGTCGCGGTCGAGCTCGCCAAGCCTGAGCGTAGGCGGCAGGGTCCAGACGCCCTCCGCGTAGCCACGCTCGTCCTTCGGGTTGGCGTTGAGCTCCGAGCTCTTGTCGAGCTTGAAGCCCGCTGCCTCGACGGCCTCGACCAGCGCCTTCTGGGACCAGCGGCCCTTCTCGGCAGCCGCCTTGGGGTCTCTGCCCTCGGCCGCCCGGTGCTGCACGATGCCCAGCACGCCCTTGGGGGCGAGCGCCTTGTGGATCTCCGCCAGCCACACCGCGGTAGCCCCGCGCCGCTTCCAGCCGTGCGCGCCGCGGATCACCAGGGCCATGTCGAGCGTGCCGTCGAGCCCTAGCACCGGCGCCTTCCTGTCCACGCGGATCGTCTGCACCTTGCCGTAGATCTCGGGCGCCTTGTCGAGGAAGTGCTGGAAGCGCCGCGCGTAGAACGTGCTGCGCACCTCCGCGGGACCGCTCGGGTCGCCATGGTTGACGATCAGCTTGCCGCGCGCCGCGAGCAGGGGTGCCAGCAGCTCCGTGTACCAGCCCGCCCCGGGCCCGTACTCGAAGACGGTCATGTCCGGCTTGATGCCGAAGAATGCGAGCGTCTTGCCGGCGTGGCGGGCCGCGTCGCGCTCGGAGTTGCCGGGCGCCCGGTGGGCGCCTGCGAGGATCTTCTTCAGCGCTGACTTCGTGCTCTTGTGCTTGGTCTCGGCGAGCTTCTTCGACGCGGCGCGCAGCTCGTCGGTCCAGCGCGCAGCTTCCTTCTTGGCATCCTCGCCGAGCTGCGCGAGATTGCCGCGGTTCTTCGCGGCCTTGGCAGCCTTCTTCTTCTCCTGCGCGGTCGGCTCGGGCGCCGCGAACGTCGTCTTCAGCAGCGCATCCAGGCGCTGCCAGCTGTCGGCGTCCGCCGCCGGATCGTGCGCGAGTGGTAGGCCATGCGCCTTGCCGAGCGCGGTTGCGCCGGGGTTGGTGAACGCGTGGACCGCACCCGGGTAGCTCACGACCTCGACCGGCGCTCCGGCGAGCGTCATCTCGCGCTCGAAGGCGGCGACCTGGTCCGGCGGCACCATCGGGTCGGCCGCGCCTGTCATCACGAGCAGGCGCGAGGACACCGCCCCCGCCTCTGCAGGCGCCTGTGTGCCGAGGCTGCCGTGGAAGCTCGCGACCGCATCGAGGTCCGCGCCGCTGCGCGCCATGTGCAGCACGACCGCGCCGCCAAAGCAGTAGCCGATCGCCGCGGTGCGGGCCGCGTCGGTGCTCTCGTGGGCCTCGAGCAGCGCACGCCCGGCATCGAAGCGCGCCTGGGCGGCGGGCATGTTGGCGAGCGCCTCCATCATGAACTTCTTCGCGTCGGCGGGATGAGAGGTGTTCTTGCCGTCGCCGTACATGTCGATGGCGAGCGCGGTGTAGCCCATCTCCGCGAGCATGCGCGCACGGGTACGGACGTACTCGTTGTGACCCCACCACTCGTGCACGACGATCACGCCCGGGCGCGGACCCTGCTTGGCGCGGTCGTACGCCAGGTAGCCCTTGAGGGTCGTGCCCCCCGACGAGTAGCTGACTTCCTCGCCGACGATGTCCTGCGCGGGTGCGGCGGCTGAACTCTCGCCACCGGCGGTCGGCGCTGGCAGCGCAACGGCTGGCACGGTGGGCTGCGAGGAGCAGCCCTGTGCGATCAAGACGACCAGGGCGATGGGGGTGGCGAGCGTTTTCATGGCGCGGACGTTAGCAGAAATGCTGCGCGCAGGGTGCCCGCACGCCGCGCCGCCGCTCAGTCGTGCCGGAGGTAGTCCCAGCGCTCCTTGCCCATCACGAGGCGGTGGCGTGCACCCGCCGTGTTGGGGTCCTCGTGCTCGTAGCCCGCGTCGCCATGCCAGATGGCCACGGGCCCCGTATCGGTCACGTGGATGCGCGTCTGGAAGCGCTCCGGCTCCCGCACGCGCGCGGCCTCGAGGGCCTCGTCGACGCTGCCGTGGGCACCGAGCGTGGTCAAGCTGACGAACGTGGGGGGGGCGAGCTCGATGTCCCTGTCGTGGCGCCGCCGCATCACCTCGTCGACACTCAGCCACGCGTGCTCGCGGATCTCTCCGCCGTCGATCGTGACCTCGCGCGTCGGCGCCCTCGCGACGAAGAACCAAGTCAGGAAGCGGCGCGGCGTGATGGGTGGCGGCGTCCAGTGCGAAAACGGGAGTAGCGCGGCGTCGGACAGCTCCATGCCCGCCTCCTCCTGTGCCTCGCGCACCGCCGCGCGGCGCGCCGCACCGAGGTCATCGGACGCATCGAGCCCCTCGCTGTCGGCGGGGTCGACGCGTCCACCCGGGAACACCCACATGCCGCCGAACGCGATCTTGGAATTGCGACGCAGCATCAGAGTCTCGGGACCGCTGTCGGTGTCCCGCAGCAGGATCACCGTCGCGGCATGCACGGGCGGCGAACCCTGCTTGCCCTCGCGCGCCCACTTCTCGAGCTGCTGTTCGTGTCGCTTGTCGCCCATGGCGGCAGCATACCCGAGATCCCCGCTGCCGCAGCGGACGCCGACGTCAGCGCGGCGCGATCGACGAGGGTGCGCCGATGCCCATCGCGGCCCATGCGCTTCATCCGCGGTGGGCCCAGTCCCGGGCCGGCTACCGGCCCTTGCCGCCGGCCCGGGGGTCCGCTAGATCGGTGAGCGAAAATGCGCTTCGACGACGTCGTTATCGTGGGCGTGGGCCACGCACAGGCCCCGGTCCGGGTGAGCTCTACAGAGCTGGAGGCGCCCCTCGCCGACACCCTACAGCGGCTCGGTATGCCCGCCGGCATGCTCGAGGGGCTGACCGGTGTACGCGCCCGCCGCTTCTGGGAGCCGGGCTTTCGGCCCTCGGCAGCGGCCACGCTCGCTGCGCAGCGCGTGCTCGACGAGACCGGCGTCAACGGCGACCGCATCGGCGTGCTCGTCAGCACGTCCGTCAGCCGCGACTACGTCGAGCCCTCGAACGCGTGCTTCGTCCACGACAACCTCGGCCTGTCAGGTGGCTGCCTCAACTTTGACCTCGGCAACGCGTGCCTCGCCTTCGTCAACGCCATCGACGTGGTCGGCAACATGATCGAGCGCGGTCAGGTCGACTACGGGCTGATCGTCGATGGTGAGAGCAGCCGCGAGGTCGTGGAGGCCACGGTCGAGCGCCTGGGCCGACCCGAGTGTGACGCGCAGACCCTGCGCGATCAATTCGCCACGCTGACGCTCGGCTCCGGTGCCGCGGCGATGCTGCTCGGTCACAGCCGCCACGCACCCGAGGGCCACCGCTACGTGGGCTCGGTGAACCTCGCCGCCACGCGCCACAACCAGCTGTGCTGCGGGCAGATCGACGGTGGCGTCACGGACAGCCAGCGGCTGATGGTCGAGGGCGTCGCCCTCGCGGAGCGCACGTGGGACACAGCGCTGCAAGACTTCGGCTGGACCGCCGACAGCGTCGACCTCTTCGCGATGCACCAGGTCAGCCAGGTCCACACGCAGCGCATGGCCGAGAGCGTCGGCTTCAGCCTCGACCGGACCGTGCTGCTCTACCCGGAGTTCGGCAACGTCGGTCCCGCATCGATCCCGATGGTCCTGAGCACCGCGCAGGAGCAGGACCGCCTCAGCGCCGGTGACCGCGTCGTACTCGGCGGCATCGGCAGCGGGCTCAACTGCACCGCCGCCCATCTCCTCTGGTGAACCGTGCACGAGCCGCCCCAGATCCCCCACGCGCTCTACCCCTTCGAGGGCCACACCCTCGATCGCGGAGGCCTGCGCTACCACTACCTCGACGAGGGGCAGGGCGCGCCGGTCGTGATGGTGCACGGCAATCCGAGCTGGTCGATCTACTACCGCGCGCTCGTGCAGGGCCTGTCGGGCAGCCACCGCTGCATCGTGCCCGACCACATCGGCTGCGGCCTCTCCGACAAGCCCGGTGACGATCGCTACGGCTACCGACTCGCCGACCGCGTCGCCGATCTCGAGGCGCTCATCGCGCACACCTGCCCCGAGGGACCGCTGACGCTGGTCGCCCACGACTGGGGCGGCATGATCGCGATGGCGTACGCGGTGAGGCATCCGGAGCGCATCGCGCGCATCGTGCTGCTGAACACGGCCGCGTTTCACCTGCCCGCGCACATGCAGGTGCCAGCCGCCATCGCGACCGTCCGCAACACCCCGCTGGGCGCCTTCGCGGTACGGGGCTTCAACGCCTTCAGCCGCGGCGCCGCCTGGGTCGGCTGCAAGCAGCACCCGATGTCGGCCGAGCTGCGAGCCGCCTACTGCGCGCCCTACGACAGCTGGGACAACCGCATCGCCACGCTGCGCTTCGTGCAGGACATCCCACTGTCGCCCACCGATCCGAGCTACGAGCTCGTCTCCGAGATCGAGCAGGGGCTGTCGCTGTTCGGCGACACGCCCATCCTGCTGTGCTGGGGCATGCGCGACTTCGTGTTCGATGGCCGGGTCCTCGATGTCTTCGTCGAGCACTGGCCGCACGCCGAGGTCGAGCGCTACCCGGAGTGCGGCCACTACGTGCTCGAGGATGCCAGCGAGGCGGTCGTGGCCCGCATTGGCGAGTTCCTGCGCACGCACCCGCCGGCGCCATGAGCGGCGCGGCCTGCAACATCGCCCGCTACCTGCCCGAGATGGCGGCGCGTCAGCCGGATGCCCTGGCGATCGCCCTACCCCATCGCGGCGCCGATGGCGGCTACCACGAGCTCACGTACAGACAGCTCGATACCGAGAGTGACCTCGTGGCGCACGCACTCGTCGCGGCCGGCATCACGCGGGGCACACCGACCGCACTGATGGTGAAGCCCGGGCCCGACTTCTTCGCGCTGACCTTTGCGATGGCGAAGGTGGGCGCCGTGCCCATCGTGATCGACCCCGGCATCGGGCTGTCCAACATCAAGACCTGCCTCGCCGAGGCCGAGCCCGAGGCGTTCATCGGGATCCGGGCCGCCCAGGCAGCGCGCCTTTTGCTGGGCTGGGGACGCCCCACCCTCAAGCACCTGCTGACCGTCGGTGGCCGCGCCTGGTTCGGGGGCACGAGCCTTGCCACCGCGCGCCGCCGGGTCGGCGAGGATGCCGGGCCGTTCCCCATCGCCGACACGCGCAGCGACGAGACGGCGGCCATCCTCTTCACCAGCGGCAGCACGGGCGTCCCGAAGGGCGCCGTCTACACGCACGGCAACTTCGCCGGGCAGGTCGAGACCCTGCGGCGCATCTCGGGCGTGGAGCCCGGCGAGATCGACCTGCCGACGCTGCCGGTCTTCGCGCTCTTCGACCCTGCCCTCGGCATGAGCACGATCGTGCCAGATATGGATCCGACGAAGCCCGCGTCGGTGAAGCCCGCGAAGATCTTCGAGGCCATCCAGCGCTATGGCGTCACCAACATGTTCGCCTCGCCCGCTGTCCTGGGCGTGCTCGCGCGGGACGGCGTGGCCCGGGGGGTGACGCTGCCAACGCTCAGACGCGTCGTGTGTGCGGGTGCGCCCGTGCAGCCCGCGATCATGGATCGCTTCCTCTCGATGCTCTCGCCCGACGCGCGCATCGTCACGCCCTACGGCGCGACCGAGGCACTGCCGGTGTGCGCCGTCGACAGCCGCGAGATCCTGCAGCCCGAGGTCCGCGAGCGCACGGCCAGCGGCGGCGGCGTGTTGATCGGCCGGCCACTCGACGAGGTCGAGGTCTCGGTGATCCGTATCGACGACGGACCGATCGAGACGTGGAGCGACGACCTGCGGCTACCCGACGGCGAGGTCGGGGAGATCGTCGTGCGCGGCGACGTGGTCACCGAGCAGTACCGCAACCGCCCCGACTCTACCCGGCTGGCGAAGATCCGCTGCACCGACGACGGCATCGCACATCGCATGGGTGACCTGGGGTACATCGACGACGAAGGGCGCCTCTGGTTCTGTGGACGCAAGTCGCACCGCGTGCAGACCGGGGACGCGACGCTGTACCCGATCCCGTGCGAGATGATCTTCAACGTGCAGCCGGCCGTGCATCGCACCGCACTCGTCTCGGTCGAGCGCGGTGGCGAGATCACGCCGGTACTCTGCGTCGAGCTCGATCCCGATGCCCGCGACGCCGACCGTGCGACCGTGGAGAGCCAGCTGATGGCGCTCGGGGCCAAGCACGCAACCACGCGGTCGATACGCGAGGTGCTCTTCCACCCCGCCTTCCCGGTCGACATCCGGCACAACGCCAAGATCGACCGCCCCGCGCTCGGCCGATGGGCCCAGGGACAGCTGCGATGAGGGTGCTGATCACCGGTGGCGGAGGGTTCCTCGGCGGCGCGCTCACACGTCGCCTGCTCGAGCGTGGCGATCAGGTGCGCATCCTGGCGCGCGGCGACTACCCCGAGCTCGTCGCACTGGGGGCGGAGCAGGTGCGCGCGGATGTGGCGGACGCCGAAGCCTTCGAGCGCGCGGCGACGGACTGCGATGCGCTCATCCACACGGCAGCCAAGGTCGGCTGGGGTCCCTACGCCGAGTTCCACCGCACCAATGTCGTGGGCACCCGAAACGCGATCACCGCCTGCCGCGCAGCGGGCGTTCACCGGCTCGTCTACACCAGCACGCCCAGCGTCGTGCACACCGGCGGCGACGTCGAGGGCGTGGACGAGTCCGTGCCATACGCCACGCATTTCGACGCGCACTACCCGCGCACCAAGGTCGAGGCCGAGCGCCTCGTGCTCGCAGCCAACGATCGCGAGCTCTCGACGGTCGCACTGCGACCGCACCTGATCTGGGGGCCGGGCGACACGCAGCTGCTGCCGCGCTTCGCCGACCGCTGGCGCTCGGGAAGGCTGCGGCTGTGCAGCGGGCCGCCCAAGCTCGTCGACACGATCTTCATCGACAACGCGGTCGATGCCCACCTGCTGGCGCTCGACCGGCTGGCGCCCGACGCCGCCTGCGCCGGCCGCGCGTACTTCATCAGCAACGGCGAGCCGCTCGCGATCGACGAGGTCGTCAACGGCGTGCTCGCAACCGCGGGCCTCGGACCGGTCGAAAAGAGGGTGCCCGCCTGGGCAGCCTTCGTCGCCGGCGCGATCGCCGAGCTGGTCTACGCCACCCTGCGCATCCGGCGCGAGCCACCGATCACCCGCTTCGTCGCCCGCCAGCTGTCGACCGCGCACTGGTTCGACATCTCCGCGGCGCGCCGCGACCTCGGCTTCGAACCACGCATTTCGTTCGCCCAGGGCCTACAGCGACTGCGCGAGACGGCCGAAAAACAATGAGATGACGGCGGGCGAGCGGGGGGTTTATACTCGCTGATTCACCCCTCAGGAGACCCCTTGAGCTTCCTTGGCACGCGCGTACACCTGATCACCGGCAAGGGTGGTGTGGGACGCACGACCGTCTCCGTCGGACTGGCCCTGGCGGCCGCGGCGCGGGGCAAGCGCGTGCTGATCTCGGAGGTGGGCGACCCCGAGGGCGGCTACTCCGCCGTCGGTCGCCACTTCGGCCTCGAGGCGCTCGGCCACAAGCCGCAGGCCGTCGCGCCCGGCATCGACGCGTGCCACCTGTGGGGGCGCACCGGTCACGAGCTTTTCGGGCGCTCGATCATCCCCGCCGGCCCGCTCATCAGCGCAGCGCTGCGATCGCGCGCGCTGCAGGGATTCATGATGGCGACCCCGGGTGTGTACGAGCTGGGCATCTTCTACCACCTGCTGCAGCTGCTCGAGGCCAAGGGCGACGATGGACGCCTGCGCCACGACTTCGTGATCGTCGACATGCCCGCGACGGGCCACGCGATGGCGCTCGCCAAGCTGCCCGCCACTGTCCTGGGCCTGATGCCACGGGGACCGATCGCCGATGCGATGAGGCGCGGCCAGGGCGTGCTCTACAGCGCGAACCACACGGCGGCCTGGGTCGTGACGCTGCCCGAGCGGCTCCCGGTCAGCGAATCACTCGAGCTGCTCGAGGGGCTGCACGCGACGTCCGTCCCGGTCGGCGGGGCGATCCTCAACCGCGTACAGACCGACCCCTTCGACGTCGCCGAACGCAAGGCCCTCGACGCATTCGTGGAGTCGTCACCCGTGATGGGCCAGGTCGCCTTCGGGCGTGTCGACAAGTCGAAGGCGGAGATCGAGCGCCTCGAGCAATCGACCGACCAACGCGTCGTACACCTGCCCGAGATCCTGGAGCTGCGCGACCGTGACATCTGCCGCGGCGTGTCGGCGGCGCTACTCGAGCACGAGGCCGCAGCGTCATGAGCAACAGCATCAGCGAGCTGATCGAGAGCAAGCGCGTCGTGGTGTGTTGCGGCGCCGGCGGCGTCGGCAAGACGACGGTCTCGGCCTCGATCGCGCTGGCGGCCGCGAGGGCCGGGCAGCGCGTCGTCGTGGTCACCATCGACCCGAGCAAGCGGCTGGCCGAGAGCCTGGGTATCTCACCGAACCAGGCCGCGCCTGTGGAGCTCGACGGATCCAGGTGGGGCATCGAGGCGCCCGGCAGCCTCTCGGCCTGGCTGCTCGACCCGAAGCTCGTGGCCGACCACGTCGTGAGGAACTGGTCCGACGACAAGGGCGCGGCGGACAAGCTGCTCGGCAACCGCATCTACGAGGCCGCGAGCAACATGATCTCCGGCATGCAGGAGTACACGGCGGTCGAGGCGCTGCACGGCTTCGTCATCGACGGCCGCTACGACCTCGTCGTGCTCGACACGCCACCCTCGCGCAACGCGCTCCGCTTCCTCGACTCGCCGACGCGCATCCACCAGGTGCTCAACCCGCGCGTCTTCAAGCTCTTCCTGCCGAGCAGTGGCGGGCCGCTGCAGCGCGGCGCACGCCGGGTGATCAATGGTGTGCTCGACCTCGGGCTCGGCAAGACGCAACGCGTCGAGTTCCAGGAGTTCCTTCTTCTCTTCCAGGGCATCCTCGGGCACCTCAAGCACAACCAGGACGAGGTGCAGGCGTTCTTTCGCGGGCCCGAGGTGTCGTTCTTGCTCGTCAGCTCGCCCGCACGGGAGGCCGTCCAAGAGGCGTTCTATTTCGAGCAGAAGACGCGCGAGCTCGACCTCGAGCTCGGCGGCTACGTCCTGAACCGCAGCATGGCATGGGCGCAGGGACACCAGATGCCCGGCGACGTGAAGCTACCCGACGACGCACCCGATGCACTGCGCTCGGCTTTGACGAAGCTGATCCCGTTGGCCAAGAAGGAGCAGGCGCTGGTGCGCGAGCACGTCGGGCTGGCACACGAGCTCGAGGATCGCGTGGGCAAGGACGGCATCGTGCGTGTACTGCCGCAGCTCGCCGGTGACGCCGGTGACGCCGAGGCGCTGATGGGCCTGTCGCGAATGCTCGTCAGTGCGGGCAGCACACCGCCACCGCGGACGGGCATCGAGATCCCAGACGGCGGCCCCGGCGGCCGACCGATGAGCATCCCGCCGCCGGACGCCCTGCCCCCATCCGAGTCCTGGTTCCCGCCGCCCGATGAGTCCTGACGGCTCCGCGGCCGACGGTCCGCTACCGACCCTCGGAGCGCTTGGCAGCCTGAGCCGCGCACGGCGCTTCCGTCGCGACTCGCTCGCAGTCGTGCAGGAGATGCACGACCGCCACGGCCCCATCGTGCTCGAGCGCGTCGGCACGCGGCGTCTGGTGCACCTTTTCGGACCGGACGCCAACGAGCTGGTGATGCGCGACCGCGGCGGCATCTTCAGCGCGCAGCGGGCGTGGACGCTGATCATGGGCCGCATCTTCCCGGGCGGGCTGCTGCTCATGGACGGCTCGGCGCATCGCCACCAGCGCCGCATCCTGCAGGCCGCGTTCACGCGCTCCGCGCTGCAGGGCTACCTCGCCGCCATGACCCCGCGGATCACCGAGACGATCGATGAGCTACCCGCGGACGGCACCACTGTGCACGCCTTCACCGCCTACAAGCGGATGACGCTCGAGCTCGCGTGCGCGGTCTTCCTGGGGATGGAGCTCGACGCGCGCGCCGGTGCGGTCAGCCGCGCTTTCGAACACATGGTCGCTGCCTCGATGTCGATCGTGCGCCTGCCCATCCCCGGCCTCGAGTTCCAGCGCGGTCTCGCCGGCCGGCGCTTCCTGGTCGGCCTGTTCGACGGGATGATCGCCGACAAGCGACGCGACGACGACGACGACCTCTTCAGCCAGCTCTGCCGCGCCCAGGACGAGGAGGGCCAGCGGCTGACCGATGGCGAGGTCGTCGATCACATCGCCTTCCTGATGATGGCGGCCCACGACACGACCACCAGCACGCTGGCGTCGCTCACCTACGAGCTGGGACGGCACCCCGAGTGGCAGGAGCGCATCCGTGAGGAGCTGTTGGCGCTCGGGCCGGAGCTGACGCACGACAACATGCTGGAGCTCACCCAGCTGAACCTCGCGCTGCAGGAGACCCTGCGTCGCTATCCGCCGCTGTCGACGGTGCCGCGCATCGCGACGCGGCCCTTCGAGTTCATGGGGCGCGAGATCCCGCCGGCGATGGTGGTCACGTATCCGATCCACACGCATCACATGCCAGCGCTGTGGAGCGAGCCGATGCGCTTCGACCCCGGGCGCTTCGCGGCGCCGCGCGAGGAGCACAAGCGCCACACGCACGGCTACGTTCCCTTCAGCGGGGGGGCCCACATCTGCATCGGTATGCGCTTTGCCGAGATGCAGATCCGCGCCGTCATGTTCCAGCTGCTGCGCCGCTACCGCATCAAGCTCGCCGATGGCTACGTAATGCCGGTGCAGCAGGCGCCGATCTCGAAGCCGCTCGATGGGTTGCCGATCATGCTGGAGCGTGTTTGAAGGCTGGCGGGTCGCTGTCGGTCGCGGGGTGAGTGATCGTGATGGCGAGGTGAGCGGAGGGGGGGGTGGGCTGCCGTGCGGGCGTCGCCGCCACGCGAAGTGGTCGTGAATGTGAGCGGAGGGTGGGGGCGGATAGGCGTGCCCTCTCCAGTGCAGCGCTCATCCATGCGATTGCACTGTCGGAGCTGGAAGCGGCCAGGCACCTAGAGTTGGCGGTGTCCGTCGCCCTGATTCCGAATGGGGTCGACATCCCGCGAGCTGCAAGTCAGTCCTCGAGCGACCGGCGCATGCTCCTGTTTCTTTCACGCGTGCACCCCAAGAAGGGCATCGAAACGCTGCTGAGGGCATGGGCGCGCGTCGAGGGCCAGAACCCGGACTGGGATTTGAAGATCGTGGGCGTGGGGGCTCCCGAGTATCTGGACGACCTATCGACCCTCGTGGCGAAGCTAGGCCTGTCGCGGGCAAGTCTTCCTGGCCCCTTGTACGGGACCGACAAGCAGAAGGTCTACGATGAGGCGGACCTGTTCATTCTTCCCACGCACTCCGAGAATTTCGGGCTAGTCGTCGCCGAAGCTCTCGCGTCTGGGTGCCCCGCGATCGTGACCCGTGGGGCACCGTGGGCGGGTCTCGAGCAGCACGGGTGCGGTTGGTGGATCGCGCATTCGGTCGAAGAGATGGCAACAACTCTCCAAGACGCGCTGAAGCGGCCGGCGGCGGAGCTCAGTGAGATGGGCACGCGCGGGAGGCTCTGGATGCAGAAGGAATTCTCCTGGAGAGGCATCAGCGAGCAGATGGCCGAGGCATACGAGTGGACTCTGCACGGTGGTCGCGTCCCGACTTGCGTCCGCGTCGGCTGACAGGCCAATCCCTCGCGGTGTTGGCGTTCTGGCTTTCTGGGTCCCATATGCATCGCTTCTGGTTCGAACACTTGGGACCGAACAGGCAGCGCCGGGGCCTTGCTATTTCGAAACTGCGGTCGATAATGCGGGCTGCAATTTCGCCCGGCGAAATGGGACAGCGAGCTGCGGCACACACAATGACTGACCCATCACGTTTTTCGGACCACAATACGGGCATCGACGCGCCGGAGTCGCTGCCCCGATCCGACTCGGAAGCCAAGGAGTGGCAGACGGCCAATCGCGATTTCTGGGAGTCGAATCCCATGCGATACGACTGGCACGAGTCCGTTCAGCCCGAGGAATTCAGCGAGCTCTTCTATGAAGAGATCGATAAGCGTTTTTTTGCGGATGTCTCCGAATACATGCCGTGGGACCGGCGCCCCTTCGACAACCTCATCGACTTCGACTCCCTGAAGGACCAGCGCGTCCTGGAGATCGGCGTCGGCAACGGCAGTCATGCACAGTTGCTCGCCGCCAGCGCCGGCTCCTACACCGGTATCGATCTCACCGAGTACGCAGTCAAGAGCACCAGCACTCGGCTTCGACTGCGGGGTATCGAGGCGACGGTACAGCGCATGGACGCCGAGAATCTAAGCTTCCCGGACGCAAGCTTCGATTTCGTCTGGAGCTGGGGCGTGATCCACCACTCGTCCGACACCCGGGCGATTCTTCGCCAGATACATCGCGTCCTGAAGCCAGGCGGCAAGGCCGTGATCATGGTGTACCACCGGGGATGGTGGAACTACTACGTGCTTGGGGGCCTCGTGCATGGTCTCGTTCGCGGCGAGCTGCTCAAGACGCGTTCGCTGTTCAAGACGGTGCAACGTCAGACCGACGGCGCCCTGGCCCGTTACTACGCGCAGAACACCTGGCGAAGCCTCGTGGCGGACAAGTTCGACGTCGACTACACAACCATCACCGGAAGCAAGACGGATGTGTTTCCGATTCCGGGTGGCAAGGTGAAGTCTGCCCTCATGGGTTCGGTGCCGAGTCGCTTCACACGTTTCATGACCGATCAGTGCCAGATGGGCGGGTTTCTGATCTCACAGATTGTGAAGCGATAGCTGCGATCGCGATCGGGGATCGGTCAGCGCTTTAGGATGCGAGCACTCTACGCGTACCTAACCGGCTACGCGGATAGTCCCTGTACCAACCCGCAGCCGCGTATCCCGAGCGCGCCGTACTCACGCTGCTGGCCGCCGCGCTCCAGGTCACGGCCCTGGCCCTGCGTGACGAGCACGGCCAGGGCGAGCTTCTTGTTGGCGAATTCGTCCTAGCACTTGAGGGCAACACGTTGCCTACCATTTGCACGGAGCTGCGACCACGCCGCGGGGTGGGAGTATAGCAACAAGGACCAATGTAGCGCGATCGTAGCAGGCCGCACGGTCTTCGTAGACATCGTACTCATCGCCACAGAAACCAATTGGACCTGCGCCCTGTCCATCATTGACGCACCCGCCTTTCGGAACGGTCCCAGTGCCGCATGGTTCGCCGCACAGCTGGCGAACGGACGACCTCGTGGCGCCTTCCCTGACAGTGCAGGTCGCACCGCTCCGCATCGGGAGGTCTTGAGAACACGACGAGCACCACAGTGCGACAGTGAAGACGACAACGCCCAGCTGCAGGGTCGCCCCACCCGGAGACCCGGACGACATTCGAGTCGACTGTCTGTGTTCGACTCGAGCGGCTACCCGACGACAGCGAGCTCGCACACCATGCACCCCATCATCTCGACTTCACGCATGCTCGCGGCGCAGCTGGCCGCGAGCCTTACCGGCTGAGTCGAGGACGACCGATGCCACCGAGCCGCTAGCTCGGCTCGGGCAGGGCCGCTGTCTGATGCAGCATGTCCCGAAGGCGATCGGAGTAGCGGTTCGCCGCGCCGACCACCGCGTCGTGTTGCGTTGCCGCCACTGCCTGCCTGAGATCGTCTTCGTCGCACAGTCGGTTCACGCAGGCGGCCAGTTCGTTCGGTGTGCGGAAGAAGCAGGGTTCGGCAGCGGGGTCCGGGAACAACGCGCGGTGATCCGGCGTGTCCTCCATCGCGACGCATGAGCCCATTGCAGGCTCCTCGTAGGTGCGCATGACGTGGCCATCCCGATTCGCTCGACGTACCAGGCAAATCGAGACCTTCGCGCGGGCCAGGATGGCGGGCATCTCATCTGGCATCAGCCGGCCGGCGTGAAAACGGCGCAGGGTCGGGTTGCGATCCCAGTAACCGCCGTATAGCGCCACCGAGCTTCGGCTCTTGCACACTGCCTTGAGATACGGAATGCGGTCACTGTCGCAGCCACCGATGAACACCACATCAGCGGTCCGCTGTTCCGCGGCGGATTCCTCGGGCGTTGCGCGCCGGTGAAGGGTGGGGTCGTAGGCAAAGGGAACCCATGCCACGTGGGAGCAGCCGGCCGCGCGTAGTTCGGCCAGGTTTGCGGTTCGGGGAGTGAAGACCGCCGCATAATGGGGCAGGGTGGCGATTCGCCAGCGGGATCGATTGGCCGCATTCCAGGGGTCGTCCGAGGAGAAATTGATGACCTTGACCCCATCCCTGGCGAGCTGCTGAAGTGCCGAGGTCGTCAAGGGCGCGTTACCCAGGGCGAGGATGACGTCGACTTGCTGGCTGCGGGCCACCGTCACGACGTGCGCTGAGAATTTGTTGAGCCGGTACGGCCGGGCACGCCACACCCGCTGGTAGACGCGCTGCACATTGACGTTGGGGCCTGCGCCGGAGATATCCAGCTGCGTGGTAGGCACGCCCAACTCAGTGGCGGCGCGGCTGAACAGGGGCACCGAGCTGCAGGCCGTGACCGGGCCCAGGATCATCAGTCGTCCATCCGTCATCGTAGCGGACGGCACGGTAGCACGGGACCCCGGCGCATAGGTAGGCACGCACTGCCCAGACTGGGTCCAGCGCGTGGCCGCCGTGGCCGCCGTGGTCGCCGCTGCAGAGGTGACCCGTAGTGTCCCAAAACTCAGCCGGCGTGGACTCCAGGCGGAACCGGACTCCTGAGGCGGGCCAGACCCGGGGCGGGGGCTGGGTGTCGGTGCACCGACACACCAGGGGCCGAGCCGCCGACCAGATCGAAAACACATCGTGCGACGAGTCGATCGATTTCTTGGACACTACGGGGTGGATGCGACGGGGCTCGCAGGCAATACGCCGAAGGTGAACCCGGCGAGGACGGACTGCTCCTGGTACGCGAGCGTGATTCCCATGGGGTAGTCGAACCATCGGATGGGGCCCGGGTAGACGTTCAGTAGGTAGCGGCCGTCAAAGTCAAACTGACGACTGCGAGCCCTGGGATCGTAAGTGAAGGTCACGAGTGGGTTGTCGTTGACGGAGTAGAAGATGCCCGTACTGAAGATGATCGGCACCGGGTCGGTGTCGCCGTTGGGCCGGGCGATGAAGGTCTTGGACTTCGGCCCCGCCCCGACCGATAGCTGCCTACCCCCGGACCAACCGTAGGTCACGTTGACGCTGCTGATCTGTTCTCCGGTCAAGAAGCTCAAGCTGATGGGGCCCGCGACGTGTACGCGCAGCCAGTAGAGCTGGCCGTTGTTGAGTAGCTGACGCGTGAAGGGATCGAACTGGGCCTGGTATGACCACTCGCGCATATGCAGCGTGCCGCCCATCACGCGGTTGACGGCATCGAGCTGGAACAGCAGTCCCCCCGCCCAGTCGAAGAAGTACATGTCGGCGATGGGGTCGATGGTGGAGCGCCGCTGCTCGGCAAAGCGCGCGGCCTGCACCGCCTCGTTCACATAGTGGTAGGAGTACATGGTGAGCCAGGCCCACAGCGCTGGCAGTTCGAAGCCGTGCGCGGTGTAGTACTCCAGCATGAGCTTCGTGCGCATGCCGCCACCGGCGAAGTGCCAGATCCAGTTGGGTGCGTAGTTCTGCCCCTCGCCGAGGTGTGGGACGAACTCGCGGTAGAAGAAGCGGCTCCAGCCGTAGTCATTAACTGCGTCGATGGGGCTTGCGAGGGAGCGGTTGAGCGTCGCGACGCCCGGCCCCCATTCGAACGTGTCGACCGATTCGTCATACATCGCCCCGAGGGCGCCTTGCACCATGAAGTTCTGCGGGTTGTAGAACGCGTGGGCGCCCATGCCGTCGGGGTCGTAGTAGTACGCGCGTGGCTGATTATCCGCGGGGCTTTCGTCCACGGGCTGGACGCTGGGTTGGGCCACCGCCGGGGTGGCAGAGACCGGGCCGACGTGGGCCAGGGCCCATGCGAGCAGGATCACGCGGACAACCGCATCGCGGTCGTGAGTAGAGGCACGCCGGCTGGGCGGCAACGATTTTCGAACTTCCAGCATTCGGTGGGCCGCCGATCCTAGCGTAGAGCGGACCGCCCCATGCGAGCGATGGCGACGGTTTGGTCCGAGGTGCATGGATTCCGGTCCAGGCACACCGGCGGCTCTGTCGCAAAGTCGGAGTCCGCCGTTCACCTCACGATCACCCGGAGGCGACCCACGCAGCAGGTCGGCAGATCTACGTGAGTCTCCCCGGCGCCCCGAACACGCCCCACGACGAGCACACCGCAAACGTTCCAGCACCCAACTCCACCAGCGGCCGGTGCGGCCCCCCATTGCACGCCGCAAGGCGGGTGGGGGTGGGCTGCCGCGCGCAGTTCCGGCTTCGGTCATGAACATCCCAGGGGTGCTCGCCAACGGAACCGCTGAAGTGGCGGGCCGGGGAAGCTGCGCGATCCCTGCCTACGCCCATCCAATACCGCTGGGCACGCGCGGTTGACGAGGAAAAGGCCAACCCACCCCCAGCGCCGGATGTTTGAGCACGGCAGCCCACCCCCACCCGCCGTTCAACTCAACACAATGCGACAGGCCGGCATCGGACCGCCACCCCCACACACACACCACTCACGCGTCGGGCAAGCGGATGCGCATGGCCAGGCCCTTGGCCTCGTAGATGCGCTTGCCGTCCACCCATAGTGAGGCGTCGGCGCGGGCGAGGGGGCCGTGGGCGTCGCGGGTGCGCTCGGTGATCTCGAGCGTCGTGGTGATCACGCGGTTGTCCGGCACGACCTGACCGCGGTACTTCCACTGCATCGGCTCGCCGGTGGCGATCGGTTCGAAGTGGCCACCGCCGCACCCCTCGTCCATGCCGCTCTCGAGCATGTAGAACTGGAGCAACTGCAGCATCGCCTCGATGCCCAGCGATCCGGGCTGCACAGGGTCCTGGAAGAAGTGCGCCTTGAAGAACCACTCGCCCTGGTCCACGTCCTTCTCCGCGCGCAGGCTGCCGAGCCCCGCCGCGCCGCCCTCGGGGTCGAACGCCGTCACGCGGTCGAGCATGCGCAGCATCGGTGCCGCGAGCCGCACCGACCCGTCGCAGTAGCGCGCGGGCGAGCTTCGCAGGTCGACCGCGTAGTCCGATGGCGCCTCGAGCGCGGCGCGCTGCACGTCGTCGATGCCGAGCCCGACCTGATTCTGAAGCGCCTCGGCGGGGAAGAAGCCGAAGACCGTCTGCAGCTCGTAGACGCACACATCGCCCGCGAAGCAGCGGACCTCGAAGGACTGGATGATCATGTCGCCCGAGCGCGAGACGTTGGTCAGCTTGGAGACCGTCCGCAGGGTCCCGGTCCCGGGGTGCAGCTCGCGCAGCACGGTGCCCTTGCCGTCGAGGTTGCGAAACGCGAGGTCCTTCTTCGACGTCAGCGCACTGCCGACATAGCTCGCCAGCCAGCCACAGGGCTGCAGCACCGCCTCGAGCAGGACCGCGAAGGGAATGCTGGGTGCGCCGTTTTCGGCGAAGTACCAGGCGTCGTCTGGCACGTCGTACTCGATCTCGACCTCGGCCCCGGCCGTGAAGCCGCCGAGCTCGCCGCGCACCGCACTGACCCTGCTCATGAAGTGGTAGGGCGGACCCGGCAGCCTCGCGACCCGACGCACGCCGTCGAACGGCAGGTACATGGCGCCGAACGCGTCCGACGGCTTGCCCCAGGCGCAGGCGAGCAGCGACGGGTAGCCGAACTCGAACCCCTCGACGCTCGCGACCGTGCCGGTGTCGCGGTGACCCTCGAGCAGCTCGGGGCGCGTCGTCAGCGGCCAGTCCGGCACCAGGCGCAGGCCGACGTGCCGTGCATGGAACGCCTTGCGGCCGTCGACCGTGCCGAGCAGGTGCGCGAAGACGGTCGGCTCGGGCCCGTCCCACACCTCCTCGACGAAGATCTCGCACACGAGCTCGCTCGAGCTGGGCAGCACCTGCCCGCGGCACTGCAGCTTGTAGGCGACCTCGGGCACGGGCTCGAAGCGCCAGCCGTCGCGCTGCAGCGTGTGGCCGAGGGCAGCGAGGTAGAACGCCATCAGCTGAAGACACCCCTCGAACATCAGCGTGCCCGGCATGCACGGGTCGTTCTTGAAGTGACCGTCGAAGAACCAGTCGTCGGGGTGGATGGTGGTGATCGCCCGGGCGTAGCCGCGCCCCCACGGACCTCCGCGTGCGTCGAAGTCCTCGATGGTGTCGATGAAGCACATGTCGCCGGCCTGGATGCCGGGCGTGCGCGTGTGCGTCTGGCCGCGCTCGAAGCCCTCCCCGAAGCAGCCGTGCAGGTCGCCCTCGGCGAAGGCACGCACGCGGTCGACGTCGAAGTCACGCCGCTGGCAGAGCGCGTGCGGTGGGTCGATGCGTGCATCGGGGGCAGGCTCTTCGTCCTCGGCGCTCCAGAGCACGCCGCTCGAGTCGGCCAGCTCCTGCTCGTCGAAGAACCCGGCCTGCCCGTGCCGCACGGACATGACCGGGCGCTCGCCCACGTGGCAGTCGGAGTGGAAGAAGAACAACCGCACATCGCCCTGGCTGGCGTGACCATCGACGTGGATGTCGTAGTGCAGCGTGTCCCCGACGCCGGGCGCAGAGCCGTGGTAGGTGAGCTCGCAGCCGAGCAGGCGGTACGCGCGCCTGCCCGCGTTCAGGCGGTCGATGCCGAGGTAGGAGATCAGCAGCAGGTCGGCCTGGCCGCACTCGATCAGGATGCCCGCCGGCACCCGTCCACGATGTAGAAACCAGCTATCGGGCCGCACGTCGGTCTCGCTCCAGACGGTCCCGGTGCCCATGGAGTCTGGCTCGGCGTCCAGCCCGACGACGCGATCGGCGAGCAGCAGCGGGGGCTCCGGCATGCGCACCTGCAACGCGTGTTCATCCTGCCCGGTGAAGCGCGGCCCGAAGATCTCGGAGATGCGGCCGCCCGCGTGCACCTCGAGCTGCGCGCGCGACAGGGTCAGACCATGGGGCGCGCTCGGCGCAGTGCCCTGCGGCCCCGCGGATGGCACCTGCACGGGGGCGGGCGGCGGCACGGGAGCCGCCGGCTGCACTGCGCCGCGGGGCGTGTGCTGCAGCATCGCCTGGGCGACACGACCGCGCATCTCGAGGAAGCGGCCATGCATGGCCGCCTGCTCGCCCACGAACTGCTGGTGCGCCGCCGACAGCGCGTGCTGCAGCTGCAGGTGCCGAGCGACCGCGGGCGCGACCGGGGTGCCCGCATACACCGGAGCACCCGCTGCCTGCGCCGGCGCCTGCATCGGCTCGGGCGCGGACGCTTGAGCGAGCGGAGCGAATGCCTGCGGCACCTCGACCGCCTCGACCGCCTCGGCCGCCTCGGCCGCCTCGACCGCAGCGGCGGTTGCGAGCACCGGCGGCAACGACGGGGCCGACTCCATCGACTGCACGGCTGGCGGCAGCGCGGGGAGCGCCGGCACATGCGGCGGGGGCCGGTGCGCGTCGACCGTCAGCAGCGGCCCCTGAACTGGCGGCGGCCGCTTGCACACCGGTGCCCGCGTCGCCCCATCGCCCGCGAGCCACACCTCCGCCCGCTGTCCTCCGAGCGCATCGATGCGGACGCGCGCGGTGCGGCCGTCGCCGGTGCTCTCGCCCAGGCCCGGCGGATGCTCGCCGCGGGCGCAGGCGAGCGCGGCGGCCGCGACGTGCAGCAGCCCACTGGCCGCGTGGGCATGTCCGAAGCGAGCGGCGAGCGACGTATCGGAGAGCGCGAGTGACGGCGCGTCTCCCCGGCCATCGTCGAGCACGGCGAGCACGTGGTCGCCATCGCGCCGTGCATCGTCGATGCGCTTGAGCACGAGCACCACGGCGGCATCGCCGGAGGTCTGGCGGTCGTCGCCGAGCACCTCCGCGGCGGCCCGCTCGTGGACCTCGGCGGCGCACACGTCGACGGCGCCGACGAGTGCGACATCGAGCTCGCCGTGCTGCAACGCCCTGCGAGCCACCTCGAGCGCGCGCACACCCGACAGCTCCTCGGAGGAGAGCGTGAAGCTCGGGCCCGTGAGGTCGAGCTGGCTGTTGAGGCGGTTGGCGACCACGTTCGGCATGGCGCCGACCACGCCGGCCGCCCCGAGCAGCGGCACGAAGCCGTCGCGCGCCTCGTCCACCCACGGCCCGTCACAGCCCCAGGCCTGCGCCCACTCGATCATGCGCCAGCGCGCGCCGTGGCGCGCGACCTCGGGGTCGCACTGCATGCCCACGAACGCGCCCGTCCTCGCCGCATCGAAGCTCACGTCGGCGACCGCCTCGCGCGCGGCCGCCAGCAGCATGAGCTGCTGCGGCAACGCCTGCTGCAGGTCGGCGGGCGGGAAGCGCAGTCCCGCCATTGGCAGCTCGACCTGCTCCGCATGCCCCGAGTGGGCACCCGGCGCGCGCGCTCGTACGCGCGTATCGGTCGAGTAGAGCGCCGTCTCGAAGTCCGCCGCGCAGCCGCCGTCCGCGACGCGTGCGCCGATGGCGACCACGCCAACCTGCGCACGCTCGGGGCGTGCCATCGCACTCGGTGACGCCGGTGACGCCGCGCCCGGCCGCCACTGCTCGACGATCAGGTGCGCGTTGTTGCCGCCGAAGCCGAACGCGCTGACCGCGCCCCGCAGCGGACCGTCGGAGGTCCACGGCTCCGGGCTGCGCACCACGCGCAGCGACGTCTGCTCCAGCGCCGGGTGCAGGGCATCGAGCTGCGGCGTGGGTGGCAGCTGGCCGTGTTCGATCGCTCCGAGCACCTTGAGCAGGCCCGCGCCACCGGCGGCGGTGATCAGATGGCCGGCGTTGGCCTTGAACGACCCGATGGGTAGACCGCCCGCGCGCTCGCCGAAGACCTCGTGCAGCGTGGCGATCTCGGTCGCATCACCGACGGTGGTGCCGGTGGCGTGGCACTCCACGAAGTCGATGTCGTCGGGAGACAGGCCGGCGACGTCGAGCGCCCCGCGCACGGCGCGCACCTGGCCCGCCTGGGAGGGAACCAGGAAGCCGCGGCCGCGGCCGTCGTTCGAGAGCCCCACGCCTCGGATGACGCCATGGATCGCGTCCCCGTCACGCTCGGCGTCCTCGAGGCGCCGCAGCGCGAACATGCTGGCGCCCTCCGCGGGCAGCAGGCCGTCAGCCCCGGGGTGGAACGGGCGGCTGCGACCGCTTGCACTCAGCGCCTTCAGCGCCGCGAAGCCGACATGCAGGAAGAGGTCGTCCGCGCGGTTGACCGCGCCGGCGAGCATCAGGTCGACGTCGCCGTCATGCAGCCGGTCACAGGCCAGCTTGATCGCGTACAGCGACGACGCGCACGCCGCATCGAGGGCGAAGGCGCCGCCACCCAGCCCCAGACCCTCGGCGAGCAGGTGCGCGGGCAGCCCGGACATGAAGCGGTTGCGCGCGTCCGGTCGGTCCACGCCGACCACGCGCGCAGCGCCCTCCCCCAGCGTCGGCGCGAGGCGCTCGAGCCAGACCGCCTCCGCGTAGCGAGACATGGCACTCGCGGGATAGGAGAGGTTGCCGATCACGACGCCGGCCCGGGCACGGTCGCCCGACCAGCCGGAGTCGCTCAGCGCGCAGCGCCCCGTGTGCAGCACCCACTGGAAGAGCGGATCGAGCGCCGCGATCGAGTCCGCCGGGAGTTCGAAGCCACCAGCGTCGAACTCCTGCTCGAAGCCGCGCACGTAGCCGCCCCGATCGGAGCCCGTACGGTCGGCCGTCGCGCCCTCGGCATCAGTCAGGATGCGCGACGGGCGGATACCCCAGCGTTCGGCCGGCGCGCTGCCCAGAAGATCCCGACCCTCGATCAGCGCCTGCCACAGGGCGTCCGGGTCGAGGGCGCCGGGAAGCACACAGCCGCGCCCGACGATCGCGATGGGGGCAAAGCGCGTCATGGTCGTGCGGAGGGGCGGGGCGCCGCGACCCGCCCGCCATCAGACAGCGCGTGGGTCTCGATGCCGTGGAGCACTGCGACCGGCTGGCCGTCGGCGGTCGCCAGGTGAACATCACACACCACGCGCTGTGGCGAGACTTCGCGCCCGCGCAGCACCGCGTGCAGCTCACCGGCGACAGCGCCAGTGCGATAGAGGTGGACGGCGGCGACCGACGTCGGCAGCGAGGCCCGCTCGATGCGGTGCTCGGTCCACAGCAGCGCGAGCTGCAGCGCACCGTCGAGCAGTCCGGGATCGCTGCACAGCGCGTGCTGCGACCACCCCAGCTCCTGTGCGCCGCGCAGGCGCGCGACCAGGCCATCTGCGCACACGCCCTCGACGGAATGCACGGCCTGGAGTGCCGGGCCGTGGAAGAGCACACCATCGTATGGGGCGCCGCGCATCGGCGTGAGCCCGCCGAGCACCGGCGCGGGCTCGGCGTCCTGTGGGGACGCGCCAAGCTCGACCACGGCGCTGTAGCGCCGGGCGCCTTCGCCGTCGCAGAGCTCGACATCGACCGCGGCGTCGTCGTCGGGACGCGGGCACGCCCGCAGGCGCAGCGTCACCGGCAGCTCGTCGAAGCGATCGAGGCGCAGCCCGCGCAGGACGCGCAGCTCACGGCAGCCCAGCGCGGGGCGTCCGCCACCACATAGGCGAGCCGCCCGGAGCATCCACTCGAGCGCGAGCACGGCCGGCACGACGGGCTCACCCGCGATGGCATGATCGTGCAGAAACGCGAAGTGCTTGCTGTCCACGTGCAGCTCCACCTCGATGGCGTCGGTGCTGCCGTCCACGCCGGCCGCGCCCAGCAGGTCGCGGGGCCCATCCGCCGCGCCGATCACGACCTCGGGCTCGCCCCGGCTGCCGAGCTCGGCAACGAACGCGCGGGCACCGGCCGACAGATCGATGAGCGCCACGCCGCGCTGCTCGAAGTGTGCGCGCAGCGCGGGCGTGACCATGCCGCCATCCCAGGGGCCCCAGCCGAGCGCACGCACCACGACATCCTGCCCGCGCCTGCGCTGCTCGAGGGCCGCCACGCGGTTGAGCACCTCGTTCGCCATCGCGTAGTCGACCTGTCCCGGGTTCCCGAAGCGTGCCGCGACCGACGAGAACAACAGAACCGCGCGCAGCGGGTCCTCGTGCGTCGCCTCGAGCAGCGCGTGCAGGCCGCGCACCTTCGTGTCGAACACGTGTGCGAACTGCGCGTCCTGCTTGTCGGCGATGGCCTTGTCGGCGAGCACCCCCGCCGCGTGTACGACGGCGTCGATCGGGCCCCAGTCGGCGCGCACGCCCTGCAGACAGCGTGACAGCGCGGCGGTATCGGTGATGTCGACGCGCTCGTAGCGCGCCCGGCTCCCCGCCGCCTCGATCGCGCTGAGCGTCGCGCGCACCTCGCGCGCCGCACGGATGTGGTTGGCCCGCTCGCCGAGCTGCCTCGGTGTGAGTCGCTCGCCCGCGGCCTGGGCAGCCGACAGCAGGCCGCGCTTCAGGCCCGCCTCGTCCTCGACGCCCGCGCACTGCGGAGGCTCGTCGACGAGCGCACTGCGACCGAGCAGCACGAGGCGGCAGGGCTGGCTGCTGGCAAGCTCCACCATCGCGGCGGCGGTCACCCCGCGGCCACCACCCGAGACAACGACCACCGCATCCTGCTGCAGTGCGGGACCACCGTCGCCCACGGCCGACTCGCGGGTCGAGAGCGTGCATCGCGTGCCGTCCGCGCGCAGCCCCACCTCACGCTCGGTGCCGCCGTGCAGCAGCTCATCGACGATCACCACGGCGAGCTGCTGGGCGTCGCGTCCCGCACGCTCGACGTCGAGGGCGCGCAGCTGGGCGCGCGGCCACTCGAGGGCGGCGGTCTTGACGAGGCCGCTGAGGCCCGCAACCCACGCACGCTCGCTGCCGCCCAACCCGAAGTCGCCGCCCGTGTCCTGCACCGTGACGAGCACGCCGCCGTGCTCGGCGAAGCTCGGCGCAAGCGTCCGGGCCGCCGTGAAGCACGCGAGGTTGATCGCCACCGCCTCGTCGATCGAGGCGCACGCGTCCAGGCCACCGAGGAAGATCAACGCATCGACATCAGCGTCGGCCTGCTCGGCACCCGCCGCATCGAGGCCAGCGCGTCGCAGCTCCTCGACCACCTCACCGGCGAGCCCCTCGGGCCCGCCGATCACGCGCAGCTTGCGCGCAGCGAGCAGGCCGGGGATCGCAAAGCCCTGCGCCGGGGCATCGACGCTGCCCACGGAGAGACGCTCGAGCGCTTGCTTCCGCTGCGCTCCCTCGCTCGGCCACCCAGCGCTACTGGGTGCCGAGCCGAATGCTTTTTTTGCAGGGTCTCCGTCGGCATCGGTCGCGCCGTTGCCCGGTTTGCTGGCGCCGTTGCTGCCGGGGACCCTCTCGGCGAGATAGGCGACTATCTGGCCCAGCGTGCGTAGACCGCCGAGCTCACCGGGGTCGAGCTCCGGCAGGTCGGGGACCTGGTCGCGCATGGCGGCGAGGATCTCGACGCGCTTGATCGAGTCGACGCCGAGGTCGGCTTCGAGGTCCATGTCGAGTCCGAGCATCTCCTCGGGGTAGCCCGTCTTGGCGGCGACGGTGCTCAGCAGGATGGCGCCGAGGTCAAGCGGACCGGCAGCCGATGGGCCCGAACCGTTAGCGGGCGGTGCAACGGCGGGCGTCTGTACGGGTGCGGGTGCGGCCACGGGCGGCGCGGCCACGGGTGGCGCGGCCATCACCGGCTGGACCGGCTGCACAGGTATCGGCTGCGCGACGACCGGCGGCGGCGCCATCACCGGCTGCGGCGGCATCGGCGGCGCGGCGACTGGCATCGGCGCAACCGGCTGCAGCGGCATCGGACTGCCGCCGAGCATCGACGTCAGGCTCGCGAACGACGCCTCCGCCGTGCGCAGGAACTGGGCGTGGCTGTCGGCCATCGCGCGCTGGTAGGCGGTGTGCGCCTCCACCGTCTGACGCTGCATCTCCTGGTAGACGCCCACCCAGTTCGCGGCGGCGGCCGGGTCCATCGCGGGCAGTGGCGCTTGCACGGCGGCGGGCGCAGCAGGCGCGACGGGCGCGGCTGCGTGCGGCGCCGCGGAGGCATGCGCTGCCCCATTGCCGGGGGAAAGCGACGCGGGCTGTGGCGTCGGCGTCGGTTGTTCGGGGTTGGGCTTGGGCAACGCAGCTGCTCCTGCTTTGGGTGGATACGGCTTGCCGTAGCTCGTGCCGTCGATCGCAAGCGTGAGTTTGGGTTTCGCGCGGTCGCGTGGGTCGGTGGGCACGCGCCGGTGCCGCCACAGGTTCGACAGCTCGACCGGAGTGCCGCCGGCGACCAGTCGGGCGAGGCCGCGGTGCAGCATCGAGACGCCGCTGCGACCCTTGCGGTCGAGCGCGACCGCGCTGTGGGGGCGACCGTCGAGGATGCGTCCGATCAGGTTGCACAGCACCGCGCCGGGGCCGACCTCGACGAAGGTCCGCACGCCGCGCTCGTACATCGCCTCGATCAGCGCGACGAAGCGGATCGGCTGCGCGATCTGGTCCGACAGTAGCGCCCGCATCGCGTCCGCGTCGCTGCCGTAGGGCTCGGCGCGCGTACCGCTGTAGACGTCGAGGCTCGGCGCGGAGAGCTCAAGGCCGTCGAGGAAGCTGCGGAAGGGGGCGCACGATGCGCTCACCAGCGGCGAGTGGAACGCCGTGCCCACGTCGAGCCGCCGCGTGTGCAGGCCAGCGCCCTCGAGCTCGCCCTGCACGCGCTCGATCGCTTCGCAGCCGCCGGAGAGCACCACCTGGCTGGGTCCGTTGTGGTTCGCGATGACGACGTCGGTCTCGAGGGACTCCAGCCGCGTGCGAACGTCGTCATACGAGGCGCCAACGGAGAGCATCGCGCCCGGGACATCGGCGGCGGCCGCCATGAGCTCACCGCGCTTGCACGCGGCCGCCATGAAGTCCGCCTCGGACAGCACGCCCGCGGCGTGCAGCGCCGTGAGCTCACCAAAGCTGTGGCCCGCCACCGCCTGCGGTCGCACGCCGAGGTCCGTCAGCAAGCGCAGCTGCGCGAGGCTCGTCGCACCGATGGCCGGCTGGGCCCAGTCCGTGCCGGTCAGGCGCGCCGCCTGGGCCTCGCGCGTCGCGTCCTCGAAGGCCGCGGGTGGAAAGACGACGTCGTGCAGCCTGTGCTCGCGCTCGAGGTCCACCGCCGCGAGGCCATCCCAGCTCGCCCGCGCCACGGGGCTGTGCCGCGCGAGGTCGGCCCCCATCTGCAGGTACTGGCTGCCCTGCCCTGTGAAGACGAATGCGAGCTCGCCGACCGCGGGGCCGGTGCCGAAGTCGATGCCGTCCGGCGTCGAGAAGCGCTCGCCACCGGCGATCAGCTCGGCGGCCTTCTCCAGCTTGCGGCGCAGCTCCTCGCCGTCGGCCGCCACCAGCGCGAGCCGGCATGCGCTCGAGGCGTCGAGGTCGCGCTGGCTGCTATGCGCCAGGTACGACAGCATGCCGTCCTGCTCCGCATCCTCTGCGAGCTCGCGGCAGCGCGCCTGCAGCGCGTCCACCGTGTCGGCCCCGAGCACGACCAGCTCATCGGGGAGGCTGTCGAGGCGCTCGGTGCGCTCCTCGTCGGCATACTCCTCGAGCGCGAGGTGGAAGTTCGAGCCACCGAAGCCGAAGGCGCTCACCGACGCACGCCGCGGCGTGCCTGGCGCCTGGATCCACGGGCGCGCCTGCGTGTTGAGGTAGAACGCGCTGTCGTCGAGGGACAGCGCGGGGTTGGGCCGCTCGATCTTGATCGTCGGCGGCAGCACCCGGTGGTGCAGCGCCATCACGACCTTGAACAGGCCCGCGGCGCCCGCCGCGGCCTTCGTGTGGCCAATCTGGCTCTTCACCGAGCCGAGCGCGCAGTAGCCCTTCGCATCGCTGTCGCCAAAGGTCAGCCGAAGGCCCTCGAGCTCCGCGGCGTCGCCGGCGACCGTGCCGGTGCCGTGGGCCTCGACCAGCCCGACGGTCTGCGGCGAGTAGCCCGCCTGCTCGTAGGCCCGGCCCAGCGCCTTGGCCTGCCCCTCGGGCAGCGGCGCGTAGACACTGGTCGCACGACCGTCCGAGGATGCACCGACACCCTTCAGCAGCGCGTAGATGCGGTCGCCGTCGCGCTCGGCGTCGGCCAGGCGCTTGAGCGCCACCATGCCGATGCCCTCGCCGAGCAGCGTGCCGTCTGCCTGGTCGGAGAACGGTCGGCAGTCGCCGGACTTCGACAGCGCCGGCGTCTTGCTGAAGCACATGTACATGAAGATGTCGTTCATCGTGTCGGCGCCGCCGGCGATCACGAGGTCCGACTGCCCCAGGTGCAGCTCGTTGACGGCCATCGACACGGCGCTGAAGCTGCTGGCGCACGCCGCGTCGGTAACGCAATTGGTGCCACCTAGATCGAGGCGGTTGGCGATGCGCCCCGCCACCACGTTGCCGAGCACACCCGGGAAGGTGCTCTCCTGCCACGGCACGTAGTGCGAGGCGATGCGCTCGCAGGCCTCCTTGACCTGACTCTCCGGCAGCCCCATCTCGCGCAGCGACTTCACCCACACCGGCTGCTGCAGGCGGCTGACCATGGAGCCAAGCAGCTCCTGGGCCGACGTGACGCCGAGGATCACGCTCACGCGGTCACGGTCGAGCGCCTCGAACTGCCCGCGGCTCGCATCCTCGAGCACCCGGCGCGCCACGATCAGCGACAGCAGCTGTGTGGTGTCGGTGGCCGGCACGATGGAGGGCGGCACGCCCCAGGCCACCGGGTCGAAGTCGACCGCAGGGATGAAGGCACCGCGATTCGAGTACGTCTTGTCCGGCGCCTTCGGGTCGGCGTCGTAGTAGTCGTCGGCCAGCCAGTGGTTGGCCGGCACGTCCCCGATCAGGTCGGTGCCCGCGAGGATGTCTTTCCAGAAGCCGGTCTCGTCCACCGACCCCGGAAACAGGGCGCTGACACCGACCACGGCGATGGGCTTTGGGGGCTGCGAAGTCACGACAGGGTCACGCGCGGAGGGGTCGTGGAGCATACTGGAAAAGCGCACCCGCTGTCGCCACGCCGTAGGTCCTTAGTTGGTGCACACGGGTCACCACGGCGGCGCCCTCGAGCAGGTTGAGGGCAATCTGAACGACGCCTCGCTTTTCCGGGGATTCCAGGAAGCTGCCCTGGACCCAGCGGTTGAAAGAGCCCATCGCCGGGCCGCACCAGATCTGGTAGTCGGCGCGCCTCTCGGCCACCCCCCGGATGGCCCACTGGCTCGACAGGCCCAGGTACCAGCGAAAGACCAGCGCCATGCGGTGCTTGGGGTCGCGCGCGGCCTTCTCGAGCTCCTGGGGGGCGCGCGCCTCGAAGAACGCGCGGGTCTCGGCCCAGGCGTTGTCGACGGTCTCGCCGAGCACCTCGCGCTCGAGGCGGGTGCGCACGTCGTCGGGCATCGCCTCGAGCGAGTCGTGCCTCAGGTAGTGCTCGTACAGCTTGGCCGAGCGCACGCCGAACATCGTGCCGCGGCGCAGCACCTGGAGCTTCACGCCCATCTCGAACATGTCGGCGGCCGGCGCCATGATCACGTCGGCCATGTCGGCTTCGCACAGCAGGCGCTTGCCCTCGTCGGAGAGCCCCGACTCGACCGCGGCCTGGTTGATCGAGCCCGTGAGCACGTAGGCGGCGCCCAGCGAGAAGGCCGAGGCCACCGCGCCGGGGGTGCCCAGGCCGCCCGCCGCCCCGAGCCGGATCGGGTCGAGGTAGCCGTGTCGCTCGCACAGCTCGTCGCGCAGCTGTGCGATGGTCGGAAACAGCGCGCCGAGTGGCCGGTTGTCCGTGTGACCGCCCGAGTCGGACTCGACCGTGATGTCCTCCGCCAGCGGGATGCGCCGCGCGAGCTCGCACTCCTCGGGCGTGATCTGACCGCGCCGCAGCAGCTCATCGAGGATGGCCTGGGGCGCGGGCGCCATGAAGTGCGCGGCCACCTCGGGGCGCGAGACCTTCGCGAACAAACGGTGGCTGCGCCGCACCCGGCCGTGGGTGTCGCTACGCAAGCCGGTCACTGCATAACGCACGACCGCCGGGGTCAGCGCCATGTACGCGGACGCCGAGACGCGGCAGACGCCGCGCCGCAGGTAGAGCTCGACGATCGCCTCCTCGAGCTCGGGCTCGGCCGGCGAGTGGATCAGGTTGCAGCCCCAGGCGCCGGTGCCGATGGCCGCCTCGATGTCGTCGATGGCGCGCTCGACGGTGTCCGGCATCAACCCCGCCGCGCCGAAGAACCCAAGCATTCCGGCACGCCCCATCTCGACGACGAGGCGCGAGGTGGCGATGCCGTTGGCCATCGCGCCGGCCACGTAGGGGAAGCGGACCGAGTGGGCCTCGCAGAAGCTGCGGTCGCCGAGCCACTCGGGGTAGAGCGCCGGCAGGGTCGCCAGCAGCGGGTAGTGGCGGGTGCCGTTGGTGCGGGCGTCCTGGCTGAGCTGGCCATCGAGGGAGACGCCGAGACGCCCGCCCGGCTGCTCGCGGACCACGTGCAGGGGCCTGCGGATGGCCTCCACCGCCTGCTTCAGCGCGGCCGGGTCGAAGGCGGGGTGCTGTCGGTCCGGCTTCAGGAAGCCGACCGGGCTGAGGTCCGTTGCCACGCTGGTGTTGTCCGTCGTCCGGGGCCCGCTCCACGCGGCGGGGCGCCGGCTTCGTGACCAGGGGCGAGAGGATCCACCGTGTGCCAGCAGCGCACAAGCGTTGCTGGTTTCATTCGTCATTTCAAATAGTTGCAGCCCGCGCTACGCTGTGGCGCAGGCCATGGAGTCGCTACTCACCCGCTCGCACGTGCACGCCGTGCAGATCTATTACGAGGACACGGACCACTCCGGCGCCGTCTACCACGCCAACTACCTGCGCTACCTCGAGCGCGCCCGCGAGCACATGTTCGGTATCGAGGCGCTGGTCGAGCTGCAGCGGGACCGGGGCATCGGATTCGTCGTCTACAAGGTGGAGATGACCTTCAAGGGCGCCGCCCACTTCGGCGACGCCCTCGAGGTGCACTCCGAGGCCAGCCGGGAGAGCGACTACCGGCTACGGGTGAAGCAGGACGTCCTGCGGCCCGCCGACGGCGCGACGCTGGTCGAGGGCGTCGTTCAGCTCGCCTGCGTCAACGCGGACGGCTCGCTGGTGCCCCTGCCCTTCTGAGCGCTGCACGGCCCCCGGCGGCTTGCAAAGCGGTTACAATTCCAGCCAAGTGCTGGCGCCGCTGCGGCGCGGGCCGGAGACCCCTCGAGACGATGTCACGCGAAGATGCCAAGCGGGAGACCCGCAGCGCGCTGATCGAGGCAGGCCTCGAGCTGTTCCTCGAGCAGGGGGTCGACCAGCCGAGCCTGGACGCCATCTGTGCCCATGCGGGCTACACGCGCGGCGCCTTCTACGTCCACTTCGCCGACCGCGACGACTTCATCTTCGAGTGCATCAACCAGCTGCTGGACGCGTTCAACCGGGCGATCATCGCGAACACGAACGCGGCGGGCGACCTCGAAACGACCGTGGACCGTTTCCTCGATGTCGCCATCAGCGGCTCGCTGCCGCTCACCAAGGCCGCCCCGGGCGGAGGGCTGGTGCACTTCCTGGCGACCACGCTGCGGCGGTCGCCGGAGCTGCGGCGCCGCTACGCAAAACTGCTCGAGAACGCGCTCGACGGCGTGAGCGCTGCCGTCACCGCCGGACAGGACGGCGGAACAGTGCGCGACGACGTCACTCCACGCACCGCCGCGCTCGTCTTCGTCTCCTCGGCGATTGGCCTTGGCTTCCTGATGGGCGTCGAGGTCGACGTGGACCTCGAGGACCTTCGCGGGCTTGCCCACCGTGTGGTGAAGCCGCCGGACGCATGACCGGCGGGCCGGTTGACGCCGGTTGACCGGAGTCGGCGGATTCCATAGCAAGGCTGCATGAGTGAATTCACGTACGAGCCGCTCGCGCGCAAGGTGTGGAGCTGGGCCGCGGAGCAACCCGACGCGGTGGCCGCCATCGAGGGCGAGCGCCGGCGCACATGGGGCGAGTACGGCAGCCGCACGCGCCGGCTCGCGTCCGCGCTGATCGCGCTTGGCCTTCCCGCGGACGGCCGCGTCGCGCTGCTCGGCCGCAACTCGATCGAGTACGGCGAGGCCTTCATCGGCACGCTCGGCGCCGAGGCCTGCGCGGTGCCGCTGCCGACGATGGCGACCGCCGAGACGCTGCGCATGATGATCGAGGACTCGGGCGCGCGCGTGCTGCTGGTAGCGCAGGAGTACCGCGAGCTGATCGCCCCGGTGCTGGACGGACTCGCCCTACTGCCGGGCGGGCTGCTCGGCCTCGACTTCGACGACGACGTCTTCGCGAGCTACGAGACGCTCATCGCGGATGCCGACGACCCGGCCAGCGACCGTCCGCACGACCGGGACGCGGGCTTCAACATCATCTACAGCTCCGGCACCACGGGCGTCCCCAAGGGCATCCTCCACACCAACCTGATGCGCCACAAGCAGATCCTGGGCTTCACCGTGCCGTTCGAGATGGGCCCCGGGTCGGTCAACGCCGTGACGACGCCGCTGTACGCGAACACGAGCCTCGTGACGTGGCTGCCGAGCCTCTACGCGGGGGCGGCGAGCACCTACCGGCGCAAGTTCGACACCGCCGCGTTCCTCGAGTCGGTCGAGCGCGACCGCGTGAGCCACGCGATGCTGGTGCCGGTGCAGTACGACCGCATCCTTCGCCACGAGGCGTACGCGAGCACCGACAAGTCGTCGATGCGCTACAAGTTCTGCACCAGCGCGCCGCTGCGCGAGGAGCTCAAGCGCAGGGTGGTCGAGACCTTTCCGGGAAAGTTCATCGAGTTCTACGGGCTCACCGAGGGCGGCGTCAGCACGATCCTCTTCGGCAACGAGAACCCGACCAAGCTCGCCTCCGTTGGCAAGTGCTACGCCGGGGAGCTGCGCATCATCGACGACCAGGGCACCGCGCTGCCCGCGGGACAGACCGGCGAGATCGTCGGTCGCAACGAGCTCATGATGAAGGGCTACGTCAACCGCGAGAAGGAGACGAATGAGATGCTGTGGACGTCGCCGGACGGGCTGACCTTCGTGCGCAGCGGCGACGTGGGCCGCCTCGACGACGACGGCTTCCTGTACCTGTCGGATCGCAAGAAGGACATGATCATCAGCGGCGGGCTCAACATCTACGCCACCGACCTCGAGATCGCGATCGACGCGCATCCCGACGTGCAGGAGGTCGCGGTGATCGGCATCCCGAGCGAGGAGTGGGGCGAGACGCCGCTCGCGCTGGTGGTCGCCGAGCCCGGCAAGGACGTCGACCCGGGCGCGCTGTGCGCCTGGGCGAACGAGCGGCTCGGCAAGAGCCAGCGCATCTCGGCGGTCGAGCTGCGCGACGAGCTGCCGAAGAGCCCGATCGGCAAGATCCTCAAGCGCGAGCTGCGCGCGCCGTACTGGAAGGACTGAGCACCGCATGCGCCCCATCGTGGAGATCGCCGAGCAGCTGGGACTCGACGGCGACGACATCGAGTCCTACGGCCGCCACAAGGCGAAGGTGCTGCGCCCGCCCCGTGACGACCGGGACGACCGGGACGGCGACGGCGGCGGCAAGCTCATCCTCGTCACCTCGATGACGCCGACGCGGCAGGGCTCGGGCAAGACGGTCACCTCGATCGGGCTCGGCCAGGCGTTCGGCAAGCTCGGGCTCAGCCACTGCGTCTGCCTGCGCGAGCCGTCGCTCGGGCCAACGCTGGGCATGAAGGGCGGCGGCACCGGCGGCGGCGCGGCGCAGGTGGTCCCGATGGCCGACATCAACCTGCACTTCACCGGCGACATGCACGCGATCGGCGCAGCCCACAACCTGCTGTCGGCGATGGTCGACAACCACGCGCACTTCGACAGCGAGCTGTCGATCGACCGCGATGCGATCAGCTGGCCGCGCGTGGTCGACCTGTGCGATCGCCAGCTGCGCGAGGTGCAGCTCGGCCTCGGCGCGGACAAGGACGGCTTTCCGCACCGCGCCCACTACGACATCACCGCCGCCTCCGAGGTGATGGCGGTGCTCGCGCTGTCCGAGGATCGCGGCGACCTCGAGGCGCGCCTCGGGCGCATGCAGGTCGCGCGCAACCGGGACGGCGGTCCGGTCACGGCCGCGGACGTCGGCGCGGTGGGCGCGATGACGGTGCTGCTCAAGGACGCGCTGCGGCCCAACCTGGTGCAGACCATCGAGGGCACGCCGGCGCTGCTGCACTGCGGTCCCTTCGCCAACATCGCCCACGGCTGCAGCAGCGTGATCGCCACCCGCACGGCCCTGGGCCTCACGGACTACGTGATCACCGAGGCGGGCTTCGGCGCCGATCTCGGTGCCGAGAAGTTCGTGCACATCAAGTGCCGCGGCGCGGGCCTCTCACCGGCATGCGCGGTGGTCGTGGTGACCATGAAGTCGCTGCGCAGGCACGGCGGCGCAGTCAAGGGCAAGCTCGATGAGGCGGACGTCAGCTCGACCCGCGCAGGACTCGCCAACCTCCGCGTGCACCTCGACAACCTCGAGGGGCTTGGGCTGCCGTGCGTGGTCGCGCTCAATCGTTTCCCGGGCGACGACCCCCGCGAGCTGTCGGAGCTGCGCAATTTCTGCGCCGACCGCGGCGTCGAGTTCGGCGTGTCCGACGCCTTCGCCGACGGCGGCGCGGGGGCCCTCGACCTGGCCCACAAGGTCCGCGCCGCGGCGGATGGCGAGGCGTCGCCGCCCCGCTACCTCTACGCCCCCGAGGCGAACATCGTGGAGAAGGTCGAGGCGGTAGCCAGCGCGATCTACCGCGCAGGCGGAGTGGACTTCTCGCCCGAAGCGGCAAGCGCGATCGAGCGCATCGAAGCCGCGGGACACGGCGCGCTGCCGGTCTGCATGGCGAAGACGCCCTACTCGCTCACCGACCGCGCCGGGCTGCTCGGTGCGCCCCATGGACATCGGTTGCAGGTGCGCGACGTACGTGTACGTGCGGGTGCCGGCATGGTGTTGGTACTCACCGGGAGCACCGTCACGATGCCCGGGATGCCGCGTCGCAGCGCAGCCGAGCGCATCCATCTCGACGACGACGGCGAGGTCGCCGGGCTGACCTGATCGCCTGGTGACCCGTGGGCCGGGCCGCGGTAGGATCGATCGCGATGATCCGCGTCGTCCCGATCCTCTTGGTGCTGCTCGCCGGTTGCTTTCCCGACTGGCACAAGCTCGAGGACAACATCGCGCAAGCCGGCGACGGCGACGGCGACGGTGACAGCGGCGGCGACGGTGACAGCGGCGGCGACGGCGACCTCGGCGGCGACGGCGACCTCGGCGGCGACGGCGACCTCGGCGGCGACGGCGACCTCGGCGGCGACGGTGACTTCAACCCCGGCGATGGCGACGGCGACGTCGTCCCGCCGCCGAGCTGCGATGGATGCGTCGCGAGCGCCCTCGGCGGCCCCTGCTGCACGACGCAGCTCGACGTCGACGATGGGGCCGCGGACTACGTGGGCATCTGCGGACAGGATCTCTCCCAGAGCGGCATCATGGGCCCCTCCGGCGGCTGCTTCGAGTCGAGCCGCGCCGGCACAGACGACCCGAGCTGCCCGACACTCGACATGATGGGTATCGTCTGGCCGGGCTGCTGCCTCGACACCGGCGTGTGCGGTCTGCGCATCGACGAGTTCGAACTCGGCTGCTCTGCGCTGAGCGAGGGCGGCCAGGTCACAGCCTGCGGCTCCGGGACGGGCGGCAACGTCGACCAGGCATGCGCGGAAGACTTCTCGAACAACGGGCGGTCCTGGGAGTGCGCACAGTGCATGTGCGACAGCGGCGGCTGTGTGGATGCCACGCGCCAGTGCCTCAACGACGACCTCTGCACAAACATGTCGATGTGCGCCTTCGACTACGGCTGTGAGGGGGACTGCTGTCTGTGCAACGAGACGTGCGAACCGTTCGGCGGGAACGTCAATGATGGCCCCTGTTCGGAGGAGATCGCCGACGCCGCCGGCATGCCGTACCCGCTGGGACCCAACGAATTCCTCATGCTTCGAAGCCTCTGTGACGTGGGCGGCGGGACCCCATGCGCCGACTCCAATGAGGTGGGCAACTGCATGCAGGAGCGCTGCAGTCATGTCTGTGAGCTGCCCGATAGCTGCCAGTAGCAGCCGCGGTGGCTCCGTACTACCATGTAAGCATGGCACGTCTCGCACTGCTGCTCGCGATCGCGCTCGCCGGCTGCTTCCCCGATTGGCACGCGCTCGAGGACAACATCGCTCAAGCCGGTGACGGCGACGGTGACGGTGACGGTGATGGCGACAGCGGCGGCGACGGCGACAGCGGCGGCGACGGCGACAGCGGCGGTGACGGTGACGGTGACGGACCGGGTCCGATCCCCGGCGACGGCGACGGCGACGGAGTCCCGGGCCCGCAGTGCGACGGCTGCCTGGACGGCCAGCTCGGCGCCGGTTGCTGCACGACCGACATCGATGTCGTCAATGGCGTGTCGGACTACAGCGGTGTCTGCGGGCAAGACCTCGGCGACGAGGCGATGGGCATCGAGAGCGTGTGCTACGAGAGCAATCGCGCAGGCTACGATCATCCAGCCTGCCGCGACGTGGACATGATGGGCCTCACGTTCCGCGGCTGCTGCATGAACACCGGCATCTGCGGGTCACGCGTCGACGTCGACGGCATCGATCTTGGAGTCGGCTGCGCGGCGCTCAGCGAGGGCGGCGAGATCGTCTACTGCGGCGGCCCGCCCTCGGGCCCATGCGGCGGCGGCTGCCTGGACGGCGAGCTGTGCGTCAACGACCAGTGCGTACCCGGCCTGCCCGACGGAAGCGTCGACTACGAGTGCGCGGACATGGTGGCGTCCACCGGCAATTCCATCGTCTGCGCCGAGTGCATCTGCCGCATGGGCAACGGTTGCCTCGCCGAGGCGCTGCGGTGCCCGCCGGGAAGCGCATGTGACGACAGCATCACGTGCGCCCGCGAGAGCGGGTGCTCCGGGGAGTGCTGCCAGTGCGGCGGCGCCTGTGACCCGCTCGGCGCAAACCTCAACGACGGACCGTGCGCGCCCGAGATCGCCGCATCCGCGGGCCTTCCCTACCCCGTGCCCCTCGACCGCGGCGCGGAGCTGATGGCCGCCTGCGCCCCCGGCAGCGGCGCCGCGTGCGCGGATGTCGGGGCGCTCGGCAATTGCGTCGCCACGCGCTGCGTCGACGTCTGCCCCCCGTCCGACAACCAGTGTTTCTAACAGGCCGGTGCGCTTCGGTTAGAACGCGCCGCCGGTCGTGTGGATCGCGAACAGCTCGGTCTGATTGCGCTCCGGGCAGGTCCGCTTGCCAGCCACCACCTCGCCGACCAGGCCCGCGAGCTCCTCGCCTGCAGCGTCGAGGCTCATGCCCGCCATCACGCGGCCGGCGTCGAAGTCCATGTCGTCCGGCATCCACTCGAACAGCTTCGTGGTGGTCGCGACCTTGATGACCGGCACGATCGGCGAGCCCGCCGGGGAGCCGCGACCGGTCGTGAAGATCACCAGCTGTGCGCCCGCCGCCGTCTTGCCAGTGATCGAGAAGATGTCGGAGCCGGGTGTGTCCATGATGTTGAGGCCGCGCGCGGTCGGCGCCTCCGCGTAGTCCAGCACGCCCTGGATTGCCGTGGTGCCTCCCTTGCGGATGCAACCGAGGGACTTCTCCTGGATGCTGCTCAGCCCGCCGTCCTGGTTGCCCGGCGCGATCACCATGTCGGCGCCGCCGCCGAGGCGACGCTTCACGTCGTCGCGCGTGAAGGAGACCAGCTTCATCATCTTGTCCCGGACCTCCTCGGACGCGCAGCGGGCCGAGACGATCGTCTCGGTGCCGATGAACTCCGTGATCTCCGACAGGATCACGCTGCCGCCCTGCCCCACGAGCCAGTCGGCGACCTTGCCCAGCGTCGGATTCGCCGTCAGGCCGCTCATCGCGTCGGAGCCGCCGCACTCCATCGCCACCGTGAGATGCTCCCAGCCGACCTGCTCGCGCTCGATGCTGCCGGCCTCCCCGAGCATGCGCCGTGCAATCTCGACGCCCCGCGCGACCGTCTTCGGTGTCCCACCGGTCTCCTGGATGCCGATGTACTCGATGCGCTCGTCGCCGCCGGCCCGCTTGTGCAGCAGCTGCGCCTTGATCACCTCGCAACCCAGTCCGACGATCAGCACGCGCGCCACGTTCGGGTGGGTGGCCACGCCCGCCAGCGTGTTGATCGTCCGCACCACGTCCTCGGGCCCACGGCCGCAGCCCTCCGTGTGCGTGATCGTCTGCACTTCGGGTAGCTCACGCCCGATGGCCGCCACCACGCCGTTGGCGCAGCTGACCGAGCTCATGACGAGCACGTGGTTGCGGATCCCGTAGCGACCGTCCGGCCTGCGATAACCCTGAAAGCCCATGCTCACTCCTCGGCCCCCAGGACCTGTTCCGTGCGCCGCTCGTGCAGCTGCTCGGTGTGGATCAGGCCGCCCCTCGCGACCGGACCATTCAGATTGCCTATCGGCGCGCCGTACTTGATGACCTGCGCGCCCTCTTCGAGGTCGAGGATCGCCACCTTGTGCCCGAACGGGACGTCATCCCTCGCGTCGACCTCGCCGCCCTCCCACTGCACCCGGGTGCCGGATTTCACGGCCTCGGTCAGGGTGACCACGTTGTCGGAGGGGTCGATCAGAATAGCGTTCATGCGGTGCCTCGCTGTAGACCCCAGCCTGCACAGCGTCGCCGACCCCCGCAACTCGTTTGCCGCTAGGCACCTCTCATCTGCTCTGGTCTGGCGACGAGCAGGGGGCGCAGCGTCGTGCGCGGACGCCGGCAACCGTGGCGGGCCGGCCTACTCGGCCGTCGCGAATGCCCGCGCAAGCCCGCCCAGCACGGCGCGGGGCGCACGGACACGGATGCGCGTGCCGTGCTCGTCGTGCTCCTCGTGGACGACCCGGCAGCGCTCGTGGAGCATCGCCACATGTGCCTGCCGGCTGTACGGCAGCGTGAATTCGTGCTCGTCCATGTCCCGCTCGAAGATCGCGACGATGTGGGCGTGCAGGGCCGCCACGTCGTCGGCATCGTGGGCGCTCATCAGCACGGCATCGGCGTACTCGTCCTGCAGCGCCGCCCGCTGCTCGGCATCGAGGCGATCGGCCTTGTTCAGCACCAGCAGCCGCTCGCCCGTGTCGGCGTCGAGCTCCGCAAGCACCTCGCGCGTGACACGCATCTGATCGCGGAAGGCCGGGTCGGAGGCGTCCACCAGGTGGAGCAGCACGCTGGCCTCCCGCGCCTCCTGCAGCGTCGAGCGGAACGAGGCCACCAGGTCATGCGGCAGGTTCTTGATGAAGCCGACCGTATCGGAGACCAGGATCGGCGGACGCGTCTCGGGCTTGAGCGCGCGCACCGTCGTGTCGAGGGTCGCGAAGAGCTGGTCCGCCACGTACATGGCATCGTCGGTCAGCCTGCGCATGAGCGACGACTTGCCCGCGTTGGTGTAGCCCACGATCGCGACGGTCTGGTCTTCACCACGGCGGCGGCGCTGGGTGTCCGCCGTGCGCGTCACCACCTCGAGCTCGCGCCGCAGCTCGGCGATGCGGTGGCGGACCTGACGCCGGTTGAGCTCGAGCGACGACTCGCCCGCGCCCTTGCCGCCGATGCCGCCGCGCTGGCGGTCCTCGCCCGCGCCCGACTCACGCAGCCGCGGCGCCATGTACGAGAGGCGCGCGATCTCGACCTGCAGCTTGGCCTCGCGGGTACGCGCGTGCCGCTGGAAGATCGAGACCACCACCATGCTTCGGTCCAAGACCTGGGCGCCCGTGGCGAGCTCGAGGTTGCGGGCCTGGCGCGGCGACAGGTCGTGATCGACGAGCACCACCTTGGCCCGCTCCTCGACGGGCAGCGCGTCGGGCAGCTCGTCCGGCAGGCCGCTGTCCTTGCCATCCGGCGTGTACCCGGGCACCTCGCCGGGGCCGCCGGTGAGGCACGCAAGCTCACGCAGCTTGCCGCCGCCCAGGCAGGCGGCCGCGGCCAGCGACTCGCGACGCTGGGTCACGCGGCCGACGACCTCGAGGCCGAGCGTCTTGCCCAGCCGCTGCAGCTCGACCAGGGAGGCCTCGAAGTTGGCCTCGTCGACGTCCGCAAGACGGACGCCCACGATCACCGCGCGCGGCCGCTCGCCCGCGACCTCCCTCAGCTGTCCCTCGTGCTCCTGCTCATCCACGGCGGAACCATGACGCGCGGACTACGGCCGCGCAAGCGTCAGCTGTTGAAGCCTATGGAGGTGAACCGCCAGAGCTTGGGGGTCAGGTAGAGCTGGGAAGTGCTGCCGAACCACCGCATGCCGAACGCGAACGTCAGCATCCACGCGGGCTCACTGATACCGATGGCATCCGCGACGGGCTGGTCGTCCTGCAACGGGATCGGAAATCCCTCCCAGATGCCGAAGGTCCCCCGGACGGCGTTTGCACCATCGGCCACGGCCACCCCCACGGTGCCGCCCACGAACAGCCAGGGCTCGATGACGGCGTAGTGAAATGTGTACGGCTCTTCGGCAGCGGGGCCGACCTGGTAGGAGCCGCCGGCGGACGCCTTCGCGATGGGAAAGCCGCCGAACGTCATCGACGCCTCCCAGCCGAGCGACAGGGTGCCATCCCCCGTGATCCCGATGACCGGTCCGGCCCCGTAGCCATCCCCGTCATCCGCGTACGCCGGCCCCGGGACCTGTCCGCAGGCGAGCGACGCCAGCACGACCGCGCCGCGGGCGGTCCATCCGATCACGCGTCGACCTGCGGCTCGATCGTGCGCGTCACGGGGACCCACGCGGTCAGCGCGCGCCACGGGTCGCGGAAGCCTTCACGGTGGTAGAAGGCGAGCGCCGCGTCCGCCCGCACTCGCCCCTGCTCCCCCTCCTCGCACAGGCCCTGCAGGTAGACCGCGCAGTGCTGCCGTGCGGAGTCGATGGCGTGGAAACCGTCCGACGCCACGCCGGCGAGCTCCCAGGCGTGCTCGACGTCATCCGACACCGCCGCGATCTGAGCACGCAGCAGCGTCGCCTGCGGGATCGAGACCTCGGTACCGATCTGCTCGAGCCTGCGCGCCTCTCGACCCGCGCGCGCGAGCAGCGCCGACCGCTGCTCGGGCGATGCGCCATCGAGCGCCGACAGCGCCGCGGTACCACGGGCGGAGGCCACGGTGGCACGGAAGACGTCGGCCCGCAGCATCCAGGCGCTGTCGTGCAGCTGCTCCCGCTCCAGCAGCCAGCGGTGTGCTCGCTCGCCGCCCGCGTAGAGGAGCGCGTCGACGGTTCCGGTGATCGCGCCCGCATGCAGCATCGAAAACGGCTCGTCGGGCCACGACGACAGCGCCTCGTCCAGCTCCGACAGCGCGGTGTCGACGTCGTCCTCGCGCAGGTGGCGCATGGTGGCAAAGCCGGTGAGCGTGAGTGCGGCCCGCCCGAAGCCGTCCTCACGCTCGTCGGCCTCCCGTAGCCAGCCGTCGGCCAGCTGTGCATGCCGCGCGTACTGCCCGCGGGTGTAGAGCACGGACAACAACATCACGCGCACCTGCTTGAGCAGCCACGACTCCCGCGCGCAGTGCTCGAGCAGCGTGCGCTCGGTGGCCTCGAGCTTCGTGCACGCGGCCTCGTTCTGGCTGCGCGTGACCGCCACCGCGGCCTCCATGTACGCGAGGTGAGCGTGCTCGGCGGGGTCGTCGATGCCCGCGATGAGGGCTCGGCTGCGCTGCAGCAGCTCATAGGCCCGCTGCGGCGGACCGTAGCCCTGCACCGCGCGCGAGCACGCCTCGAAGGCAAGCGCCCGCGCGGCATGCACGGGATCCCCCGCCGCCAGGGCGGCGCGCAGGTAGCGGTGCTGAAGCACGGAGCCCATCATCACGTCCCACCAGCTCACCGGAAGCGACAGCTCGCGCAGGGCGAAGAGCAGCAGCCGCGTCTCGTCATCCACCGGCTTCGATGCGTCCACCTCGACGTCGAGGCCGCGCATGAAGATGCGGCCGCGGTCCCAGAGCACCGTCGCGTAGGCTCCAGCCACGTTGCCCGGCACGCGCACGCTGAGCTCCTGCAGCGTGCGCCGCGTGACCTCCATGCCCTCGACGACCCGCGTGCTCTGCACCAAGTGCTGGGCCTGCAACACACGCAGGCGCACGTGCGGCTCCCCCTGCACCTGCGCCGCCGCCTCACCGAAGACGGCGGCCGCTTGCCGGCTCTTGCCGCCGCGTGCGAGGGCATGACCCAGCTGCACGCGCAGCGCCTGGGTACGCGTCGGATCGGTGCTGCCCGTGAGCTCCAGCGCCCTTCGGTAGAAGTCCTCCGCACGCGCGAAGGCCAGGTTGTCCATCGCGTGGTCGGCGGCGCGCTGGTGGGCGTGGATCGCCTCCTCGACGCGCCCGGCCGCATCCCAGTGACGGGCGAGCTCGGCGCTGTCTCCGCCGCTCGGCTCCGCGGCCAGCGCCGCCGCGAGCGCCGCGTGCAGCAGCGGCAGCTCACCGGGTGCGAGGATGTCCACGGCGACCTGCCTGATGCGGTCGTGAAAACACTCGAGGAACTGACCGCGACGCCGTCGTAGCAGACGCTCGCTGAGCGGCTCGCTGGCGACGTCCGCGAGGCCCGCCTCGAGCCCGAGCGCGCGCTCCAGGACGTGACTGCGCTCCGGGCGCCCGGCGATAGCGACCAGATCGAGCAGGCGGCGCGCACCCGGCGGAAGGCGGCGAATGCGCGCCTCGAGCGCATGCTCGAGGGTTGGCGGCGCGTCGCCGGCGACCGACAGCGTCGTCGCGTGATGCACCAGCTCACCGATGAACAGCGGGTGTCCCTTGCTCTCGTGCGCGATGTGCCGGCTCCACTCGGGCCGCGCGCTCGGCGGCAGCAGCTCGTGCGCCAGCGCCTCGGCCTCCGACTGCGGCAGCGCCGAGACCGCGACGTGCCTGGCCTGTCGGTGTCCATGCAGACGCTGCAGGTGTTCCGCGATGGCGGGGTCCCACTCGACGGCGGGCCGCAGGGTGCAGATCAGCGTGACCGGCAGCCGCTCCGCGCTCTCGCCGAGCGCGCGCAGCAGCCTGAAGCTCTCCACGTCCGCCCACTGCAGATCGTCGACCGCGATCACGAGTGGCCGCTCCGCGCCGAGCACACTCAGCAGCGACGACAGGGCAGCGAAGCCCTCGAGCCGGCGCGCGGTCGGGTCGGCCGCAACGCCCTGCAGCGACGCACGTGCGATCGCCCGCACCTGACCGAGCGAGGGAAACATCTGGGCCAGCAGCCCTGCCCGCGGCGGCAGCAGCGCCTGGCACTCGCGGCTGCGCAGCTTGCCCAGCTCCCGCGCGAGCCCGTCGGCCGCGCCGTCGAATGCCTTGTACGGCAGTCGCTCGTTCTCGTAGCAGCGGCTCTCCAGCACCATCGCGTCGGGGTGTCGCGCACGCAGCAGCGACAGCCAGTGACCCACGAGCGTGCTCTTGCCGACGCCGCCCTCCCCCTCGACGAGCACGGCCGCGAGCTGCCCGCCCTGGGCGCGCTCGAACGCAGCATCGAGCGCGCCCAGCTCCTGCGTGCGCCCCGTGAAGCTCGCGCTCTGCCGCGGCAGCGGCATGCTCGCGAACACACCCGAGGTTGGACCCTCCTCGATCCCGAGCGCATGGCAGATCGCGCGACGCCGCGGGCGCTTGTCCGGGTCGGTGCGCAGCAGCGCGATGCAGAGCCGCTCGAGCTCCGCGTCGAGTGACCTACCGATACGCTCCGACGGCGGTACAAGCGTCGCGGTGCGCTTGGCATCGAGCAGCGCGAGCACGTTGTCGCCGGTGAACGGCAGCACGCCGGTCAGCGCCTCGTAGAGGCATGTGCCGGCGGCGTACCAGTCGGTGGCGGGCGTCGCCCTCGCGGAGGTCGCCTGCTCCGGGGGCATGTAGGCGATCGTGCCGGCGCCCGAGTGGGTCGACCGGTCGTCACCCGCCCGTGCGGTGACGAGCCCGAAGTCGAGCAACACGGCGCGGCCGCGCTCGTCGACCATCACGTTCCTGGGCTTGAGGTCGCGGTGGACGAAACCCGCCTCGTGCAGCGCGATGAGCGCACGCGCGATGTCGCGGAAGGCACCGCGGAGCCGCGCGACGTCCACGGGCCCCTCCTGCTCCGGGCCGCGCACCCAGGTCATGAAGTCCACGCCCTGCACCAGCTGCATGGCGATGAACCAGACCCCGTCGCGCTCGAACAGGCCGTGCAGCTGCACGAGGTTCGGGTGGTGCACGTCCTGCAGCGCCCTGAACTCGCGCTTGAAGCGGCCGAGCGCCGTCGGGCTCGGGTTGCGCAGCTCCTTGATCGCCAGGTGCTGGCCCGTCTCGCGCTCGCGGGCCTCGTAGACGCGGCCCGAGCCCCCCTCCCCGAGCTGACGGATCAGCTCGTAGCGGCTCTGCTCGAACAGCGACGACAGGTGGGTCGGCAGTGGGTTCCCCGGCTCCAAGGACGCCCGGACGGACGATCCGCCCCCACTATGGGGGCAAGCGGTGGACGGGACAACGACGACCGGCCCGGCCACCGTGAACCCCGACGTGCGCGGCCGTCGCGCTATTCGCCGGGTGTGACCGCGGTCACAGCTAGCAGGCGGCGCCCGCAGCGGAATGCGATGAACTGCAGCGCATCGCCTTCGGGCGTGCCGGCCCCCTCGGCGTGTATCTCGGCTGGCGCATCGGCGCGCAGGTAAGACGCTGGAACGTAGTCATCGGCGAGCTTGGTCGGGAAAGTCGAGGACATTGGGGCTCTCCTTCGCGGGGGTTCACCCAATCAATGCGCGCCAGGCGCCGATCCGTCATCGATCGCCGCGCACGGTCGGAAAACCGGCCAAAACGCGGCTACGGTCGGGCGCGCGCGCGCAAGTCGAGTGCCTCCGGCACGCGCTTCTTGGCGGGCAGGCGTACGGCATGGCGGATCATCCAGTGTCGCTGCTTGGCACGCTGACCGTCCGCACCCTCGACCTCCCGCAGCCAGCGCTCGCACAGGGCGTAGACCTCGTCGGGGTGATCCTTGCAGACGTCGCCGAGGTGGTTGGCGACCGAGCGACGCACGTAGAGCTCAGGGTCGTCCTTGAGCGCATCGAGCAGCGGCCCCGCGAGCGCCGGGTCGGCCTGCAGCACGGGCAGGCGCGCAGCCCACGGCAGGCGTGGTCGTGTGCCCTCCGAGCAGAGCCTGCGCACGTGCGGGTCGGCATCCTTGGTCCACTTGCGCAGACGCGCGAGCGTGCGCCGCTGGTGGCGCTCGATGAACGGCCGAACGCTGAACTCGGCGGTGAAGCGCCGCGTGAGCTCGTAGTTGGCAGCCATGCCGGCCTCGAAGTGCGCCGGGCCGTGCTTCGCCACGTACGACGCGTGCGGCATGTAGAAGAGGCCGCGCAGCCCGTTGCCGTCGGTGCTCGTCAGCGGCGGACCGAGCGCGGCGATCAGCACCTCGCTGGCCGCCGCGAAGTCATCGGGCAGCTCATCCGCCAGCGCATCGGCGATGTGCGCAGCCCGCTCGATCATCGTGCCGTCGCCGAGCCCCTCACAGGCGCGCTTGCGGAAGCGCCGCAGTTCGAAACCATCGTGCACGGCGTTAAACGACTGCCCAATGAGCCGAACGAGCCGATCGTCGAAGAGCGCCTTCAGCGGCTGACCGGCGGTGATCGCCATGGGCGCGTCGAAGCGCTCGATCGGATGCTTGCGCGCCGCGGGCATGCCGGGACAGGTACACCACCGGCCGGGCCCCGTCGACGCAGGGGCAGCGTCACCGACAGCGGATCTCGCTCACGCTGTCGGTCTGCGCGCCCCTAGTTGATCTTCTGGCAGTAGCCCGGGAAGCTGCCCGGCAACCCGCCCGCGTAGGGGTCGGGGCTGACGCCGAAGGGATGCGCCTTGAGGAACTCCCACTGCGCCCCCCTCACCTCGGACGGGCTACCGCAGTGGCTACCGCCGTGATCGCAGTTGGTCACGAAGCCGCCGGCAGCAGCGACGTCCGACGTGAGATCGGCGCTCGTTTCGGAGAAGTCGACGCCGACCACGTCGACACCCGCGGCGCCGTGGGTCGTGATGACCGACGGAACGTGTGCGGGGTCCTCCCAGCTCGGCGCGAAGAAGCCGATGACGCCGCCCGAGTTGGGCATCGCGCCCGCGAGGTAGCTCGAGCGTCCCATGACCATTGCGCCGGCCTGTAGACCGCCGGCACTGCAGCCACCGGTGTAAACGCGACGCGTGTCGATGTTGAGCTGCTGCACGGCACAGGCGAGCAGCTCATCGGCCATCTCGAAGTCACCCGTGTACCAAACGTTGTTGGCGGTGCTCGTGCCCTGCTCGGTCGAGGTGGTGAAGGACGCGACCATGCCGCCGTTGCCGGTGATCTCCTGGATCGCGCCGCCCAGGCCGCTGCTCGCCTCGCTGGAGCTGCTGCCCGTCCCGTGCCAGTAGAAGAACACCGAGCCCTTCACGTCGTCGCGGCGGTTGCCCACCCACAGCTGCACCTGCTGGCCGCGCACCGTCACGTTGCCGGTCGCGAGGTTCGGACAGCTTGGCGGTGCCGCGGGAACGCGCGGGTCGGCGCCGCTCACCATCGAGCCGCCCGTGCCGCCCATCATCATGCCGCCGCTGCCGTCGACCACGCCGCCGCTGCCGCCCATCATGCCGCCGCTGCCGTCCACGACGCCGCCGGTGCCGCCGCCGGTCGCCCCCGTACCGCCGCCCGTCGCGCCCGTGCCGCCAACCGGAGTCGGGGACTCGCAGAAGCAGTCCGCGCCCTGCACTCCGGTCGCAGGGCACGTGGTCGAGCCCTGCCCGCCGAGGGGGCAACCGCACAACAGGATCTCACCGGGGATGCACTGAGTGCCCGCCTGAGTCGAGGGGCCCGCGGTCGTGTCTCCAGCACCACCGCCGTCATCACCGCACGCAAAGATGAGCACTGCGCCAAGCGCAATGCACCTAGGGATCGTTCCAGCCATGTCCACCACCTACCCAACAACCGGCGGCCCAGACCCACCACCGGTGCACACAATCTGCACAGTAGGCCAGGACAGCGACGTTGCAAGTGCAGGCTCACATTTTGTGCACAAACCGGTGAGCACCGGACGAAAGCGCAGTTCTAGGGCGCGTGGCGGGCGAGGAAGGTCGCGATCGCCTCCTCCATGAGGCGCTGCTGCCCGGCCGGATCCACGGGAAATCCCAGCACGTGGGGCCAGAAGACACCCCCGCCGACCATCGACCAGAACAGCTCGGCGGCCAGCTGAGGGTCGGCCACGCGGAGCTTTCCGGCCGCGCTCGCCGCCTGAAGCCAGCGCACGAGCGCGTCCTCGCCGGCGGCAGCCTGGGTGACCGCGTCGCGTGCGAACTCGGGATCGCGGACGAACACGCCGATCACCACGCGCATGAGCCCCGCGAGCGCCGGGTCGGTCGCGACACGCGCCTTGGCCGCCGCGAAGTCGTGCAGCTGCGCGTCGAGCGGGCGCCCTGCGTCGAACTCGATCTGCTTGAGCGCCTGGGAGTGGGCGATCAGCCCGTCGACGACCGCGCGAAAGAGCACCTCTTTGGAGCCAAAGTGGTTGTAGACGGTGCGCTTCGACACCATGGCCAGCTCCGCCACGTGGTCCATGCTCGTGGCCTCGTAGCCGCGATCGCGGAAGGCGTTGGTCGCCGCCTCCAGGATCAGCTCGCGCTTCTTGCTGGGTTTCGGGGTGTTCACGAGAAACTACACTGACCAGTTTACTTTGGTCTTGACGCCGGTCGAGCAAAACTACACTGTGCAGTGTACTTCAGAGAGAAAACCATGGCAACGACTTCGACATCACGCACGCTGCCCGGACGCAGGGCCCTGGCCCTGACCGGCGGCGTCTTCGGCGTGACCGCGCTGCTCGCAGGAGGGATCTTCATGAACGCACTGTCCGCCACCGGCAAGCCGCCCAGCGGCGAGCGCCTCGCACGCCTCGCTGACTCACCCCGCTTCAACAAGGGGACCTTCCACAACGAGCTCAAGCGACGCGACGGCTCCTACCTGAAGATGACCTACGACTTCGTCGCGGGCGGCAGCAAGCACCGCATGCCCACCGATGCGCTGCCGGTGCAGGAGCGCAGCCGTGCCGACTACGCGACGCCCCCCGACAGCGGCCTGCGCGTGACGTGGCTCGGACACTCGACGCTGCTGATTGAGATCGACGGCGTCAACGTCCTCGTCGACCCCGTCTGGGGCGAGCGCACGTCGCCCTTCACATGGATGGGACCGAAGCGCTTCCACGCGCCGCCACTGCCGCTGTCGCAGCTGCCGAGGATCGATGCGGTGGTGATCTCCCACGACCACTACGACCACCTCGACTACCCGACCATCCTCGCGCTCGGCGACACCATCCCGCAGTACATCGTACCGCTCGGCGTCGGCTCGCATCTCGAGCAGTGGGGCGTGTCGCCCGAGCGCATCGTGGAGCGCGACTGGTGGGGCGAGGTGCAGGTCGGTGACGTGACGCTCGTCGCCACGCCCGCGCGCCACTTCTCGGGGCGCTCGATCGTGATGGCGGACCAGAACCGCACGCTGTGGTCCGGCTGGGCGATGGTCGGCCCCGAGCATCGCGTCTACTACAGCGGCGACACGGCGATGTTCGATGGCTTCACAGAGATCGGCGAGCGGCTGGGGCCCTTCGATCTGACGCTGATCGAGACCGGCGCCTACAACGCGATGTGGGCCGACGTGCACCTCGGCCCCGAGCAAGCGCTGCAGGCGCACGCGATGGTGCGCGGCAAGCTCTTCATGCCGGTCCACTGGGGCACCTTCGACCTCGCGCTGCACGCGTGGACCGAGCCCGTCGAGCGCGCACTGGCGCGCGCGGCGCAGCTGGGCGAAAACGTCGTGGTGCCGAAGCCGGGCGAGCGCTTCGAGCCACACGCACCGCCGGCGGTCGTGCGCTGGTGGCCCGAGGTCCCGTGGGAGACCGCGGAGCAGGCCCCGGTCGTATCGAGCGGCCTGGGCAAGCTCGCCCTCTCGGCCCCGGAGCGGACCGCCGAGCCCGCCCTCGCAGAGTAGGCGTTTCGTCTACGGACGGTTCTACCGGTCTCGAGCACACGACCACTGGCCAAGTGGGAACGCTCCTGATAGCGGTGTCGCCAGCAACCGATGGGAAACTACTTCGACGGCAAGGTGGCACTGGTCACGGGCGCGGCTTCCGGTCTCGGGCGCGGACTGTGCGAGGCGCTGGTGCAGCGCGGCGCGACAGTGATCGTCAGCGACCGTGACCTCGCGGGCGCCGAGGCGCTCGTCGCGGAGCTAGGCGCGGATCACAGCAGCGCCCAGTCCCTCGACGTCACCGATCCCGATGCGGTGGCCGCGGCCGTCGCCGCCGTGGTCGAGCACCACGGGCGCATCGACCTGGTCTTCAACAACGCCGGCATCGCGGTCGCCGGCCAGGTGCAGGACGTCACCCCGCAGATGTTCAAGAAGGTCGTCGACGTCAATCTCCTGGGCGCCGCCTACGTCACACAGGCCACGTACGCGCAGATGATCACGCAGGGCTCGGGCCACATCGTCAACATCGGCTCGATGTATGGGCTGATGCCAGGCGTGTTCCAGTCCGCCTACGTTGCCGCGAAGCATGGACTGACCGGGCTGACGCTCTCGCTCGCGGCGGAGGCACGCGAGCGCGGCGTGGATGTGACACTGATCTGCCCCGGCTACATCGACACGAGCCTCTTCAGCTCGGGTACCTACGAGGGCAAGCTGGACGAGGCGGCAGCGAGGGCGGCCATTCCGTTCCCGTTCATCGACGTACAGCCCGCGGTCCGCACGATCCTCGCCGGCGTGAGGCGGCGGCGTCTGATCGTCGCCTTCCCCGGGTACGTCCGCGCGGGCTGGACGCTCACGCGCATCAGCCAGGTGTTCTTCCGCTGGGCCAACGCCCGGCAGTTCAAGAAGAGCCTCCCGCAGTAGCACCCCGCCCCACCCCGGGGCATCGACCGCACACGTACGCGCGGCCGGAAGCTCGCGACGAATCGCAAACCGCGATATCAAGAGCTACCGGATGGGGAACTACTTCGATGGCAAGGTGGCGCTCGTCACCGGTGGCGCCGCCGGACTCGGGCGCGGCCTGTGCGAGGCCCTGGCGCGGGAGGGTGCGCACGTCATCGTCAGCGCCCGCAGCCTCGCGAACGCCGAGGCGGTCGTCGCGGAGCTCGGCGCCGACACCAGCAGTGCGCTCGCCCTCGACGTCATCGATCCCGATGCGGTCGCGGCCGCCATCGAGCATGCGGTGGAGCATCACGGCCGCATCGACTTCGTCTTCAACAACGCGGGCATCGCGGTCGCCGGCCAGGTGCAGGACGTCACGCCGGAGATGTTCAAGAAGGTCATCGACGTCAACCTGCTCGGCGCGGCCTACGTCACACAGGCGGCCTACGCGCAGATGATCGATCAGGGCTCCGGACACATCGTCAACATCGGCTCGATGTACGGGCTGGTGCCGGGCGCGCTCCAGTCGGCGTACGTGGCCGCGAAGCACGGCCTGACCGGGCTGACACTCTCGCTCGCCGCCGAGGCGGGACATCACGGTGTCGACGTGTCGCTGATCTGCCCCGGCTACATCGAGACCTCACTCTTCAGCTCCGGGACCTACGAGAGCGGATTCGACGCCGACTCGGCCAAGGCCGCCATCCCGTTCAAGCTCATCGACATCGAGCCCGCGGTCGACAAGATCATGGCGGGCGTCCGCCGCCGGCAGCTGATCGTCGCCTACCCCGGGTACGTGCGCTGGGGCTGGCGGCTGACGCGCCTCAGCCAGGTCCTGTTCCGCTTCTACAACTCGTGGCAGTTCCGCAAGACGCTCCCGCGCTGAGCGACCCGCGGTCGCCCTACTCCGCGTCCGCCTCGCCAAGCCGCGTGCGTACCTTCACCTCGCTCTCGAGCGTACGGTGCACGGGGCAGCGGTCGGCGATCGCGAGCAGGCGGGTTCGCTGGGCGTCGTCGAGCGGGCCCGTCAATGTGACGACGCGCTCGATGACATCGATGCGGCCGCTGTCGCCCTCGCAGTCCTCGCAGTCCCTCGCGTGGATCTTCTGGTGATCGAGCCGCACCTCCACCGCCTCGAGCGGCAGCTGCTTGCGGTCGGCGTACATGCGCAGCGTCATCGCGGTGCACGCGCCGAGGCCGCACAGCAGGTAGTCGTAGGGGTTGGGCCCGAGCTCGGTGCCGCCGACGTCGGCGGGCTCGTCCGCGACCAGCGCATGCGCGCCGACCTGCAGCGCGGTGGCGAACCCCTTGTCACCGATACGCGCGACCACCTGGCCCTCGGACGGACGGACCTCGAGCTCCGGAAGGTAGCGGCTGGTCCAGGCCGCGAGCACCGCCGCCACGTAGTCGCCATCCGCCGGGCGGCTCAGCAGGTGGTCGGCGCGGTCGAGTGACACGAAGCTCTTCGGGTGGTGCGCGGCCCCGAAGATGGCCGAGGCGTTGTCGATGCTGACGACGTTGTCGAGCGGCGCGTGCATCACGAGCAGCGCACGCTTCAGTGCGCCGATGCGCTCCGCGCTGCACTGCTCGGCCAGGTCGTCGAGGAAGGCGCGCTTCATGCGGAACGGGCGGCCGCCGATCGTGACCATCGCCTCACCGGCGTCCGTGAGCTCGGGGGCGGAGGCGTCGATCAGCTTGCGCACGTGCTCGGGGTCGGCGGGTGCACCGATGGTCGCGACCGCCACGCAGCTGTCGATGCGATGCGCGGCGGCGAGCACGGCGGCGCCGCCCAGGCTGTGACCCACCAGGATCGAGGGCGGTGCGTGATGCGCCGCGAGGTAGTCGGCTGCCGCGACGACATCGTCGAGGTTGGACGAGAACGTCGTGTCGGCAAACTCACCCTCGCTGTCGCCGAGCCCCGTGAAGTCGAAGCGCAGGGTCGCGATGCCGAGATCGCTCAGGGATGAGGCGATGCGACGGGCGGCGCGGACGTCCTTGGAGCAGGTGAAGCAGTGGGCGAAGAGCGCGTGTGCCCGGACCGGGCCGGCCGGGGTGTGCAGGCGCGCGGACAGCCGGGCACCGCCGGCACCGGCAAACGTAATGTTGTCGACGTGTTCCATGGACGTGCCTCCAGGCGATCCCTGGGACGGTACGCACGATCGTCCAGTTCGCTTCAGGAAAGCGGCCTCCCCGGATTCCTTTCTCACGGGATTTTTGCATTCGATGTGGATTGTGAGTGCGAATTAACGCACAATCAGGCCACTACCCGCGCCGGGAGACCGCTTGAAATGAAGACCCCCCTGTTTGTGAGCGCCACCCTCGGGCTGTGGCTCTGCGCCACCCTCGCCCTCGGTGAGGGCTCTGCCGAGTTCGACATCCGCGATGCCACCCATGGCGGCCAGGCCCACGACCAGCGCCTCGAGCCGGACACCGCGTTCTACGTCGAGGTGCTCAACGACACCGGTGACGTCGCGACCGGAGACGAGAAGGTGTGCTGGACCGGTACCAACAACCTTCGGGTCTACATCCCCGGGGATGACCCGGGCTCGGTCGGTGCGACCTACGACCTCGATCCCGACGAATGCACGCCGGCGCTTTCGCAGATCGGCTCCTACCCGCTGCGCGCACAGTCGATCCAGGCGCGCCCCACCGAGTGGGACATCCGCGTCTGCGACGGCGATGTCAGCGACAACAATTGTCTGAACGACGACGCCAACGAGCGCGTCGGCCGACTGTGGTCCTACAACTGGCACCTCGACGCCGCGGACTACATCAGCAGCCGCGGGGTCAACGGCTCGGTCTACGCGGTGGTCCCCGGCGGCGACGTCGGACGCGACGCGGTCATGGAGATGTCCATGGACAACGTCGCCGGCTACGACTACCTGCTCGCGGCCAACAGCATCGGGACCGAGACCAGCGGCGGCGTGCGCGTAGGACGCTCGACGCCGACCAACGGCTACAACGTCGTGCCGGAGTTCCCGATCTACCTCAACCCGCCGGAGAGCGCGCAGTACAACTGGATCACGCCGATCGTCAGCAACGTCGTGATCGCACCGTCCTGCGGCAACTCGATCGTGCTCGACGCGGGCGACGGTGAGATCCAGTTCGGCAGCAACGTCACCGGCCAGTACGTCGTGGTGTGCGATGCGGACATGGACGGGGTCTACGACTTCGCCTCGACCGACGACTTCAGCTCGTTCGGCGGCGCCTCCATCGGCAGCAACACCGTCACATGGGACGGCAAGACCAACGGCGGCGTGAACGTCGCACCGGGCGACTACAACTGCGTCATCCGCCTCAACGTGGGCGAGTTTCACTTCGTCGCCCAGGACCTCGAGACCTCCTATCCCGGTATCCGGATGTACCGCGTGGAGTCGGACCGCGTGACGCGCACCGCGCGCCAGATGTTCTGGGACGACAACGACGCACCCAACGACAACTCGACGATGGCCGGCCAGGCGGGACAGTTTTCGCCGATCAGCCCGGTCCCCGATGGCCTCGACCCGCAGGCCAAGGCGACCGCTGCGTCGGCGTTCTACTACATCGGTGGCGACCCCAGCTCCCCCACCGGCAACGCACGCGCCTGGGGCGACTTCGACGGCGACGGCAAGGGCAACAACTCCTACCTCGACACGTTCTCCGCCGCGGACACCGCGATCAGTCCGCCGTTCGTGATCACGGTCGTCGCCAGCGACGCCGACGACGACGGCGACAACCTACTCAACGGACGCGAGTGCGAGCTGGGCGCCGACCCGCAGAACCCGGACACGGATGGCGATGGCGTCGACGACGGCTTCGAGGCCGACTCAATGAATGCGCCAAACACCGATGGCGACGCCTTTCCCGACATCCTCGACCCGGATGACGACGGCGACGGCATCCCGACCATCGATGAGCTGGGCAGTGAAAACGGCGACGGCGATCCGAGCGACGCCCAAGACTCCGACAACGCCGGCGACGGACCGGACTACCTCGACACCGATGCCGACAACGACGGCGTGCCCGACGGCTCCGACCCCGACCCGGTCGACGGCAGCATCTGTGCCGACGTGGACGGCGACGGCTGCGACGACTGCGCGAACGTGTCGACCGGCGGCGGCGATCCGTCCGACGACGGTACCGATACCGACGGCGACGGCCTGTGCGACGACGGCGGCGGCCTCAACGAAGACCTCGACGACGACAACGACGGCGTCCTCGACGTCAATGACAGCGCACCGCTGGTCGCCACGCAGTGCAAGGATGACGACCAGGACGGCTGCGATGACTGCAGCGTGACCGCCAACGACGGCAGCGGCGGGTCCACCTCGAACGACGGGCTCGACACCGATGGCGACGGCTTCTGCAACGATGGCGGCGGCCTGAACGAAGACCTCGACGACGACGGCGACGGCGTCCTCGACGTGGGCGACAGCGCACCGCTGGTCGCCACGCAGTGCAAGGACGACGACCAGGACGGCTGCGATGACTGCAGCCTGACCGGCAACGACGGAAGCGGCGGATCCACCTCGAACGACGGGCTCGACACCGATGGCGACGGCTTCTGCAACGATGGCGGCGGCCTGAACGAAGACCTCGACGACGACGGCGACGGCGTCCTCGACGTGGGCGACAGCGCGCCGCTCGTCGCCACGCAGTGCAAGGACGACGACCAGGACGGCTGCGACGACTGCAGCCTGACCGGCAACGACGGAAGCGGCGGCTCCACCTCGAATGATGGCACCGACTTCGACAGCGACGGACTGTGCGACGACGGCGGCGGCCCCAACGAGGACACCGACGACGACGGAGACGGCGTGCTCGACGTCGATGACAGCGCGCCGCTGGTCGCCACCGAGTGCAAGGACGACGACCAGGACGGCTGCGACGACTGCAGCCTGACCGGCAACGACGGAAGCGGCGGATCCACCTCGAATGATGGTACCGACTTCGACAGCGACGGACTGTGCGACGACGGCGGCGGCCCCAACGAGGACACCGACGACGACGGAGACGGCGTGCTCGACGTCGACGACAGCGCACCGCTGGTCGCCACCGAGTGCAAGGACGACGACCAGGACGGCTGCGACGACTGCAGCGTGACCGCCGACGACGGAAGCGGCGGTTCCACCTCGAATGATGGCACGGACTTCGACGGCGACGGCCTGTGCGACGACGGCGGCGGCCCCAACGAGGACACCGACGACGACGGAGACGGAGTGCTCGACGTCGACGACAGCGCACCGCTGGTCGCCACCGAGTGCAAGGACGACGACCAGGACGGCTGCGACGACTGCAGCGTGACCGCCGACGATGGCAGCGGCGGAGATGTCGCCAACGACGGCGACGACTTCGACGGCGACGGCCTGTGCGACGACGGCGGCGGGCCCAGCGAAGACCTCGACGACGACGACGATGGCGTGCTCGACGTGGACGACGTCGCGCCTCTCGACAACACGCGCTGCCAGGACACCGACGCCGACGGCTGCGATGACTGCAGCGCGGTGCACACGGGCGGCGGCGACCCGGCGAACGACGGCGCGGACATCGACGACGACGGCATCTGCGATCTCGCCGCGGGCGACACCGATGGTGATGGCCTCAGCGACCCCGAGGACCTCGACGCCGACGACGACGGCATTCCCAACGACCAGGACGGCTTCGGTGACCAGGACGGTGACGGCATCGCCAACTGGCTCGACCTCGACTCGGACGGTGACGGCATCCCCGACATCGTCGAGGGCGGGGGCGCCATGCTGGACGGGGACGGCAACGGCCGCATCGACAACCCCGTCGACGACAACGACGACGGCCTGCACGACCCGCTCGCCGAGCCGGACGGCGCGCTGCCGGTGCCCGACACCGACGGTGACGCCCTGCCCGACTTCCTCGACCTGGACGCGGACGCTGATGGCCTGAGCGATGCGGTCGAGAGCGACTCGGGCGACCTCGATGGCGACGGCGACGGCCGGCTCGACGACGCGACCGACGACAACGGCAACGGCATCGCCGACGTGGTCGACCCCTCGGCGGAGCTGCCTTCACCGGCCGCGCCGGTCGTACCGCCGGACACGGACGACGATGGTGCGCCTGACTTCCAGGACGTCGATGCGGACGACGACGGGCTGCCCGACGCGACCGAGGGCCACGACCAGGACGGCGACGGCACACCCGACCTCGAGCCGGGCGGTGACGGCAATGGCGACGGCCTCGACGACGCCTTCGTGGCGGCCCCGGGTCCGCCCGACCACAGCGAGCCGGGCAACGATCTGCCCGACTACCGCGACCCCGACGACGAGGGCGACGGCATCGCAACTGCCCAGGAGCTCGAGGACGCCGAGACGTACGACGAGTACGGTTCCGACGTGGACGGCGACGGCACGCCGAACTACCTCGACCCCGACGCCGACGGTGACGGCTACGGCGATGGCATCGAGAACCAGGGAGACGGCGATCTGAACGGCGACGACGTCCCCGACTACTTGCAGCCCTGGGTCTACGACGAGGACAGCGACGAGGACGGCATCCCCGACTTCATGGAGCGGGATGACGACGGCGGCGAGCGGGACAGCGACGGCGACGGCACGCCCGATCACCTGGACCCGGACGATGACGGCGACGGCATCCCCACCGAGGACGAGACGGGTCGCGACAGCGACGGCGACGGCGACGAGGACTACCTCGACCCCGACGACGACGACGACGGCGTGCTGACCATCGACGAGCGCACCGACGAGCCGGCGGACCAGGACACCGACGCCGACGGCACACCCGACCACCTCGACACCGACGACGACGGCGACGGGCTGTCGACCGTGGACGAGCGGCCTGGTGGACAGGACATCGACACCGACGACGACGGTACGCCCGACTACCTCGACCCCGACGACGACGGCGATGGGCTCCCGACCGAGGACGAGACCGGCGGCATGGATGGCGACCTCGACAGCGACGGGGACGGCATCCCCGACCACCAGGACGTGGATGACGATGGCGACGGCATCCCGACGATGGACGAGGTCACCGATGGCGACATCGTCGGCAACGACGTCGACGGCGACGGCATCCCCAACCACCTCGACCTCGACTCCGACGGCGACGGCACCGACGACGAGACCGAAGGGGACATCGACGAGGACAACGACGGAGTGCCCGACTACCTCGAGCCGCCGCAGGGCAGTCCGCCCGGACTCGCCGGAGGCGCGCTGTGCAGCGTCGGCGCAGCCCCGGGCTCCAACACTGGCAGCTCACCCAACACCCTCCTATGGATCGCGATGGCGACCCTCGCACTGCGAAGGCGCCGACGCACACACATCGGGAACTAGCCAAGCATGCTCAACAAGCACGCAGCCGGCGGTCTGACGACCGTCCTCCTACTGGCCCTGTGTCTGCTCCACCCCGCGAGCGGACGCGCTGATGGCATCAACCTCAACCGCTTCACCCCGGCGGAGACCGCGTCGGACGGCTTCTACCTGAGCCGCCCCGACGCGGCGGGACACCTGCAGCCCGGCGCGGTGCTGTGGCTCAACTACGCCAACGACCCGCTCGTACTCGAGGTCGACCAGGGCGACACCGACAGCGAGAGCGGCGCGCTGGTGAGCGACCACCTGATGGCGCACGTGGGCGGCTCGCTCGGCCTGTGGGACCGCGTCGTGCTCTACGTTGCGGTCGACGCGAACGTGCTGATGGAGGGTGACGACCTGCAGGACCAGGCGTTCGGCGCCCCGCTCGGCGAGGCCGATGGTGCGGGCCTCGGCGACGGCCGGGTGGGCGGTCGGGTGGTGATCGTCGGCGATCGCGACGACCTCTTCGCACTCGCGGGACAGCTGACCGCAACGCTGCCGCTCGGGCAGTGGGCCAACGGCGACCAGAACTTCTCGGGCGAGGGCAACGCGTCGGTCACGCCGGAGCTCATCGCGGAGCTGCGCCTCGGCAAGCTGCGCATCACGGGCAACCTCGGCTCGCAGCTGCGCGAGGATGTGGACCTCGGGTCGGCCTCGGTGCAAGACGAGCTGAGCTTCGCTGTCGGCGGCACGTTCGCCGTCACGAGCCGACTCGATGCCCTGCTCGAGGCCTACGGCACCTCGTCGTTCGCGGAGTTCGGCAGCCGCGAGGGCTCGCCTCTCGAAGCACTCGCAGGCGGTCGCTACTGGCTGAGCGACTCGTGGAATGTCGGTCTCGGCGGCGGCGCGGGCCTGCAGCGCGGCGTCGGTGCGCCCGACATGCGCATCGTTGCAACCGTCGGCGTGCGCACGGTGGAGCCACCCCCGAAGGTGGTGGAGCAACCACGGGGCATCCCCGACACCGACGGCGACGGCCTGCTCGACCCCGATGATGGGTGTCCCGAGCAGCCGGAGGACAAGGACGGCTTCGAGGATGCCGACGGCTGTCCCGATCCCGACAACGACCAGGACCTGATCGCGGACGTCGACGACGAGTGCCCGCTCGACCCGGAGGACATGGATACCTTCGAGGACGAAGACGGCTGCCCCGATCCCGACAACGACAAGGACGAGCGGCCGGACGTGTCGGACCGCTGCCCGCTGCAGCCCGAGGACATCGACGGCTTCGAGGACGAGGACGGCTGCCCGGACCCGGACAATGACAACGACGGCATCCCGGACGTGGACGACGAGTGTCCGATGGAGCCCGGCACCGTCGATGGCAACGGCTGCCCGACCAAGATCCGCGTGGAGGGGGACCGCATCATCATCCTCGACCGCGTCGAGTTCGCGACCAGCAAGGACGTGATCCTCGAGCGCAGCACGCAGATCCTGCAGGAGGTGCGCGCAACGCTGGCTGCCAACCCGGACATCCGCAAGCTGCGCGTGGAGGGCCACACCGACTCGCGCGGCAACAAGCGCAAGAACCTCGACCTCTCACGTCGGCGCGCACGCTCCGTCGTGCGCTGGCTGGTCGAACACGAGATCGCGGCCGAGCGCTTCGAGGCGTGGGGCTGCGGTCACACGGTCGCGATCGAGGACAACAAGACCAAGTCGGGCCGGCAGGCCAACCGCCGCGTCGAGTTCCGCATCATCGATCCCGCACCGACGGACGCCGCGGAGCTTCCCAAGAGCTGCAAGCAAATCGATCTGTGAGCGTCACGCCTGCTCACCGGGGCTCGCCGGCCGACAACCGGTAGAGCACGTGGCGCTGTAGCGGGTGGCCATCGGGGAGCTTCGGGTGATCGAAGTCCTCGGCCGGGTCGCGGTGCATGCCGAGCTTCTCCATGACGCGGCGCGAGGGCGCGTTGTCCACGACCGTGAACGAGACGACCTCGGGCAGCCCGCGCTGCGAAAACGCGTAGTCCAGCGCCGCGCGCGCACCCTCGGTGGCGTAGCCGAGGTTGTGGTGAGCGCTGGCGATCCGCCAGCCGATCTCCGTCGCGGGTGCGAAGGGCGCGGCAAACTCGACGTGGGATAGACCCACGAAGCCGATGAACGGCGCGCCACCGACGACCTCGACCGCCCACAGCCCCATGCCAGCGTCGCGCGCCATCCGCGTGCGGATGCCCTCTGCGAAGGTGTCGCTCTGCGCGCGTGTGAGCACGCCGGGCAAGTGACGAACGACGATGGGGTCCGCGTTGAGCTCGGCGAAAGGCGCGAGGTCCGCGTCGGTCCAGGGCCGCAGAATGAGACGCTCGGTGCGGAGCATCGCGCTACGTGATTCCGTCCCAGAAGGCGCGCTGCACGCCCATGGGATCGGTCCTCAGCTCGCAGTGCCGCGCGAGGTACATCGTGCGCCGCCGCTCGACGTCATATGCGGGCCAGGCGCCGAGCGCATCGTGGGCCGGCATCCCCGTGCGTGTGAACTCCAGCCACGCGCGCATGGTCTGACCGCCGAGCACCGCAGCATCCGCGTCCTCGCCAACAAAGGCCTTGCCGAACTGACTACCGAGGGAGTCGAAGACGAAGGGGATGTCGATCGCATGACACGCGCCGAGCCGCCCCTCCATCAGCGGCGACTGCCAGTCGAACAGGTACATGAAGGTGTCCGAGTGGGCAGCGTGCGCCTCGGCCATGCGGATGGCGGGGATGCGGAACATGCGGTCGGTCTCGATGGCCGAGAAGATGCGCCACGGCTCGAGGTCGCCGCCGCCATCGATCGCGCCGCGGTAGAGGTCGACGGCCTGGGCGCCCTGCTCGCCGATACGCCGGAGGCTCGTCGCGCGCAGGCCGGCCTCGTCGATCCTCAGGCGCTTGGGGTCGGTGAGCAGCACGAAGAAGTTCCACTCTTCGAGGGTCGTGCCGACCATGAGCGGTACGCGCGCACCCTCGCCCGCCTCCAGGATCTCGAAGGGCTGGCGGTCGAGCAGGTCCCCGTCGACGGTGGGGATCAGGGTCATACCGCCCTGGGGCAGTTGCCGGCCGCTCGGCCCGCGCAGCACCGTCTGGCGCCCGCAGGCCTGCTGCGCCTCGACAATGGCGCCGAAGGGCAGCTCCCACAGCTTGTCGGGCGAGCCAGGGTCGACATCGAGCGTGCGCAGCAGCAGCTCGGTGATGCGCGTCGACTCGGAGCCATCGGTGGCGTGGTGACTGGCACCGCTCTGCGCGATCGCACGGTGGTAGAGCCCGTGGGCCTGCTTCGTGGCCACCAGCGTGCCGATGCTCATGCCACCGGCGGACTCGCCCGCGATCGTCACGCACTCGGGGTCGCCGCCGAAGCCGTCGATGTTGTCGCGCACCCAGTGCAGCGCCGCGATCTGATCGCGCACACCGTTGTTGGCCGTCGCGTCGTGCGCGTCGCCGAGCAGGTCCGTCAGGTTCGCGAAGCCGAGTGCACCCAGCCGATAGTTGATCGTGACGACGACGACGTCGCCGCGGGACGCCATCGCTCCGCCGTCGTACATCACCTGCGTGCCCGAGCCGGTCGAGAAGCCGCCGCCGTGCATCCAGACGAAGACCGGCCTGCGGCGGTTGTCGACGGCGGGCGTCCACACGTTGAGGAAGAGGCAGTCCTCCTGGGGCTCGCCGATGTCCTGCATCATGCCCTTCACCTGCGGGGCCGCAGCGCCCGCGACCTTCGCCTCGCGCACACCGGACCAGCTGGCATGCGGCAGCGGGGCACGGAAGCGCAGCTTCCCGACGGGCGCCTGGGCAAACGGGATCCCGCGAAAGACATGCAGCCCGCGCTCTTGCAGGCCCTCGAGCTTGCCCGCGGTCGTGGATACGATCGTCATGGGCGCGACAATACAGGAGATTCGAGGGCGGATAGAAACAGTCTTGACTGTCTTTATCTGCCCCCGTAGGTCGAGTGTGGGAGCCCCTAGCCGGAGTATTTGCCGTGATCGAATGGAGTGAAGAGCACCTCGCCATCCGCGACGCGTTTCGCAAGTTCATCGACGCCGAGATTCGGCCCAACATCGAGGAGCTCGAGCACGGCGACACGCCGCCCTACGAGGTCCTGCGCAAGCTCTACAAGACGTTCGGCATCGCGGAGATGCAGCTCGCGGGCTTCAAGGCCCAGATCGAGCGCGAGAAGAAGGCAGCCGCCGGCGACGGCGAGCCGAAGAAGGCGAAGCGCGGCGGCGGCGGCGACTCCACCGCTGCGCAGATGCTCCTTCTCACCGAGCTGTGCCGGGTCTGCCCGGGCATGGTCACCGCCATGGGCGTCAGCGTGAGCCTCACCGCCGGCACGATCATGTCCAAGGGCACGATTGCGCAGAAGGAGCGCTTCGCACCCGCGCTGCTCACGATGGAGAAGATCGGCGCGTGGGCGATCACGGAACCGGGCTCCGGCTCCGACGCCTTCGGCTCGATGGTCTCGAGCTGCAAGCGTGCGGACGACGGCGGCTACATACTCAACGGCTCCAAGACGTTCATCACCAACGGTCCCTACGCCGACACGATCATCTTCATCGCCAAGTTCGACGACGGTGAGACGCCCGCGGACAAGCGGCAGGTGCTGAGCTTCGTCCTCGACCGCGGCACCAAGGGCCTGACCCAGAGCAAGCCGCTGCGCAAGATGGGCCAGCACAGCTCGCCCACCGGGGAGCTGTTCCTGGAAGACGTGCACGTCCCGGCCGACCGACTGCTGGGCGAGAGCGAGACGCGCTCCTACCGCACCGGCGCCAAGGACACCTTCGGCAGCGAGCGCAGCGGCACGCCGCCGATGGCGCTCGGCATCGTCGAGGAGTGCCTGTCGCTGTGCGTCGAGTACGCCAAGACGCGCGTGCAGTTCGGGCAGCCGATCGGGCAGTTCCAGCTGATCCAGCAGAAGCTCGCCAAGATGGAGGTCGCGCGGATGAACATCCAGAACCTCGTCTTTCGCATCATCGAGGGGGCGGAGCTCGGCAAGGGCATGTCCTTCGCGGAGGCATCGGCGGCCAAGCTCTACAGCGCGCAGGCCGCGATGGAGGTCGCGCTCGAGGCGGTGCAGCTGCACGGCGGCAACGGCTACATGGCGGAGTACCGCGTGGAGCAGCTGTGCCGCGACGCCAAGGTGCTGCAGATCTACGCGGGCACCGACGAGATCCAGACCTCGCAGATCGCCCGCAGTCTGATGGCCGACTGAGACGTGCCGCTACGCACCGGCGTAGCCGAGCGTCTTCAGCACGCCCGCGATCTCATCGAGGATGGCCGGGTCGTCGATCGTCGCCGGCGCCTTCGGGTGCTTGCCATCGGCGAGCTTTCGAATGGTCGCGCGCAGCACCTTGCCCGAGCGCGTCTTGGGCAGCCGCTCGACGACCGCCGCGTGCTTGAACGCCGCGACGGGACCGATCTGCTCGCGCACCGCGGCCACCAGCTCCGCGACGAGCTGCGCGGGCTCGCGATCGGCACCCGCCTTCAGCACGACGAGCCCCAGCGGCACCTGCCCCTTGAGCGCATCGGCGGCGCCGACGACGGCACACTCCGCCACGTCGGGATGGGCGCCCAGGACGCCTTCCATCACGCCCGTCGACAGTCGATGGCCCGCCACGTTGATGATGTCGTCGGTGCGGCCCATCACGTAGATGTAGCCGTCCTCGTCGATGTGGCCCGCGTCATCGGTCTGGTAGTAGCCCGGGTACATCGAGATGTACGTCTGTCGAAAGCGCTCCTCGTTGCGCCAGAGCGTCGGGAAGCTACCGGGCGGTAGCGGCAGCTTCACGACCAGCATGCCGCTCTGACCCGCCTGCAGCTCGCGCCCCTGCGCGTCCAAGACGTGGAAATCCCAGCCGGGCACTGCGTGGGTCGGCGAGCCGGGCTTGACCGGCAGCGCCTCGATGCCCAGGCAGTTGGCGATCATCGGCCAGCCGCTCTCGGTCTGCCAGAAGTGATCGATGACCGGCACCTTCAGCACCTCGGTTGCCCAGCCCAGCGTGTCGGCGTCGCAGTGCTCGCCAGCGAGGAAGAGCGCACGGAAGCTCGACAGGTCGTGCTCGGCGAGATGCTGCGCCTGGGGGTCGCGCTGGCGGATCGCGCGCAGCGCAGTGGGCGCGGTGAACATGGTGCTCACCCCGTGGTCCGCGATCACGCGCCAGAAGGCGCCGGCGTCGGGCGTGCCGACCGGCTTGCCCTCGTACATGACGGTCGTGCAGCCGTGCAGCAGCGGACCGTAGACGATGTACGAGTGTCCCACGACCCAGCCCACGTCGGATGCGGCCCAGAAGACCTCACCGGGCCGGACGCCGTAGATGTGCTTCATCGACCATGCGAGCGCCACGGCGTGGCCGCCGTTGTCTCGCAGCACGCCCTTGGGCTTACCCGTCGTGCCGGAGGTGTAGAGGATGTAGAGCGGATCGGTCGCCTCGACGTCGACACAGTCGGCGGGCTGCGCGGCGGCGACCGCGTCCGCCCAGCTGATGTCGCGACCTTCGCGCAGGGGCGCCTCGGCCTGCGGGCGCTGCACGACGATGCAGCGCGACGGCTTGTGGCTCGACAGCTCGATGGCGCCCTGCACCAGCGGCATGTACTCGACCACGCGCCCGGGCTCGAGACCGCAGGACGCCATCACGACGACCTTCGGGTCCGCGTCGTCGATGCGAGAGGCGAGCTCGGCGCTGGCAAAGCCGCCGAACACCACCGAGTGCACCGCCCCGATGCGGGCACAGGCGAGCATCGCGACGACCGCCTCCGGGATCATCGGTATGTAGATCAGCACGCGATCGCCCGCCACGACACCCTCGTTGCACAGCGCGCCCGCGAAGCGGGCGACCCGATCGCGCAGCTCCCGGTAGCTGATGCGCTGCACGTCGCCCGTGTAGGCGGAGTCGTGGATCAGCGCGAGCCGCTCGCCGTGGCCCGCGTCCACGTGGCGATCGAGTGCGTTGTGGCAGGTGTTGAGCCGGCCACCGACGAACCAGCGCGCGGCGGGCTGCGCCTGCGCATCGAGCACACGGTCGCAGGGGCGGCTCCAGTCGATGACCTGCGCCGCCTCACCCCAGAAGCCCTCCGGGTCCTCGATGGACCGTCGGTGGATGTCGTCGATACTTCCCATCTGCGCGCGCTGCTCAGTACGGAGCCTGCCCGACCACATTGCCCGGCGGAGCGTAGTTGCACACCCAGAACTCCATCGTGGTGCCGCCCGAGTCGCACGTGCCCACGCCGCAGCCGAGCTCCGTGCTTCCGGACCACACGACCTGTGTGTAGTGGCCGCAACCGTTGGAGTTCATCGCCATCGTGCACTGCATGTCGCACTGCTCGGTGCCACCCACGCCGAGTCCACTGATCGTGCCGTACGTCCAGCACTGCACCTCGGCCGCCCAGCCGTCCACGGCCGTCTGTGCGGTGCTTCCTCCACCGCCGAAGGAGCCGCTGGCGGCGATGTTCTCGCCGTAGGCGCGGTTGCCCGAGTGCACCAAGTTGAAGGAACACGTCTGGGCCAGCTCGTCCGCGTAGGCCTGCGCCACCGCCGCGATCTCCGGCGACCAGGTCATCGGACCGACGCCGACCTCGGCGCGCACCTCGTTGTGCCCCGCGGTCATGCCGACCATGCGCCCGGTCTCGCCCATGCCGGCCATGCTGTCACCGTCGCCGTCGCCACCGCCGCCGCCGCCGCTCCCATCGCCGTCGCCACCGCCGCCACCGCTCCCGTCGCCATCGCCGCCGCCGCCGCCGGTTCCGTCGCCGTCACCGCCACCGTTGCCGCCCGTGCCGCCGTTGCCGCCGTTGCCCGTCGACGAGACACAGAGGTTCTGCACGCACGACAGGCCCGTCTGGCACGAGCCGTTGAAGCAGCCGCAGCCCGCGGCTCCCGGGAAGCAGCCGCTGTCCCCGTCGCCAGCCGGGCCCATGCCGTTGTCGACCGAGACCCCGTCGTCGTCGGTGCATGCGATCAGGGCCGAGAAGAGCACTGCGAGCAGGATGGGCGCGTGACGGCTGGTCATGTGGACAGCATAGCCCGCCCGACAACGCGAGCACATCCACAGATTCGAACTGGGCACCTGGCCGCGCGGATGCACCCGTCATCACTGAGAAAACGGTGCCGCGCTGCGCTGTCCACGGGCGGGACCCGGCGGTAGCATCGCAGGCGTGGAGCCCGACGACAGCCTGCAGCGCTATCAGCAGCGGGCGTCGATCGACGCCGACGCGATCGCCGCAGCCGCGCACGTGCCGATCGCGACGTACACCGAGCTCGCACCCTGTTATGCGCACATCGCCGACTGGGCCCACCGCCGCGCCAAACACCACGACGGGCTCTGGACCCTGGGCATCCAGGGTGTGCAGGGGGCAGGCAAGTCGACACTGGCGAGCTGCCTCGCGGAGCTGCTGCGGCGCGAGGGCGGACTGCGCGTCGCGACGATGTCGATCGACGACCTCTACTTCACGCGCTCGCAGCGGCGCGTGCTGGCGCGTGAGGTGCATCCGCTGCTCCAGACGCGCGGCGTGCCGGGCACCCACGACGTGCTGCTGGGGCGCGACACGATCGCGGCGCTGCGCGAGGGCAAGCCGATCAAGCTGCCGCGCTTCGACAAGGCGGCCGACGATCGCGTCCCGGAGGCCGACTGGCTGACGGCGGAGCCGCCCGTGGACGTGCTGCTCTTCGACGGCTGGTTCCTCGGCGCGGGCGCACCCCCGGTGGCGCAGCTGGGCGAGCCGATCAACGCGCTCGAGCGTGACGAGGATCCCGACGGGCGCTGGCGCAACCACGTCTGCACCCAGCTGCGGGAGCGCTACCCTCCGCTGTGGCGCGAGCTGGACGCGCTGTGCATGCTGCAGGCGCCCGATGCGGAGTGCGGCTTCACATGGCGCTGGCATGCGGAGCAGCGCACCCGGTCTGCGCTCGAGGCCAGGGGCGCCGACACCTCGCAGCTGATGGACGAGCAGCAGGTCCGACGCTTCGTCGATTTGGACATGCGCATCGCGCGCTTCGCGCTGGCCACCCTGCCGGCGAACGCCGACGCGATCGTGCGCCTGAACGCGGCACGCCGCGTGACGAACCTGCGCTTCAACGCGGTGTCGACGATCGGGAGCGACTGAGCCGCGCCCCACATGTGGGCGCGCGCGACCGGCGCGACCGGCGCGAGCGGCACAATCGGCGCGGTCAGCTCAACGTTGTGTTCGCGGGCCGCCGCACGCTAGAATCGGCAACCAGTACGGTATGAAGCAGGTCCCGACCTCCAAACCGCGAGCAGCGCGCTCCTATCCATCGCTCGGATGGCTCGCCGCCGCGACCGTCCTCGCATCGCTTGCCCATGCCACGCCCGCGCAGGCGGACGAGCGCAAGCAGGCGCTGACGTTGATGGTCAACACCTACTGGGACGGTGCAAACGACGCGCGCTCGCGGGCGATCGGCGACCTGCCAACCGAGAACGAGGACCTGGATGTGGAGCGCGGGCCAGCCTTTGGGCTCTCGGTCGGCTACCTGCGCACGCTCGCCTCCTCGGTGCGGGCAGGCGGCACCTTCCGCTACCTCAGCGTCTACCGCTTCAAGCTCGAGGATGACGAGGATGACGTGGGCGACCAGGAGCTCGGCGAGTACCTGGAGGTGGTGGGGAACCTCGAGTACGCCATCGACATGGCGGACAAGCTCGATGTGATCCTCGGCGTCGAGATGGGCCTGGCGATGATCCTCGCCGGCGGTGAGCTCGACGACGAGCTCAACACACTCGAGGAGCAGGGCTACAACATCTGGGGCATGCCGCGACTGGGTCTCGTGGCCGGACCGGAGCTTGCGGTCGCCTACGAGCTCAACGAGTGGCTGTCGGCGCGCGCCGGGGTCGCGCTGCTCTACACCAAGCTGTTCCTCTACGACGCCTCCACCGACGACGACGTGGGCGAGGCGTCCCGCACGTTCACGCTGACGCGACTGCGAACGGCTGTCGGCCTCGAGGCGCGGTTCTAGCCACGGTGTGTGCAAGTGGCGGAGGTGTGCGCTATCCCGCGCACGGCAAGAGGCGCTAGGATTGCGTCACCGCCGATGGAGTGCACCTGTGCCAGCTGAACACTGCCGACATCTCGCAATCATCAGCGGCCTGCTGCTCATCGCGGCGGGCTGCGGCGACGAGCCCTTCCCGTTCGACGGAGAGGACCCCGCGCGGGGCCCGGGCGAGCTCATCGGCGATCGGCCACAGCTCAACGACGGCTTCGACGGAGGCTTCTCCGGTGATGTCTCGCCGCGCGACGTCGCGCCACCCGAAGGCGAGGAGCTGCCCCCCTGCGACGGCGCCTGCCGCGACTACTGCGACGGGCTAGCGCTCGACAACCCCGTCGACCGCGGCGCCTGTCACTCACTGTGGGGCATCGGGCTGGACACGCAGGCCGTGGCCGACACGGAGGCATGCCGCCGGCTCCACGTGGACATGCTCGGCGAGTTCCCCACGCGCTCGGAGCTGCGCGCCCTGTGCGATGACCGCAGCTGGGACGAGGTGGTCGAGGAGCTGCTCGACGACCCGCGCTTCACCTTCATCCAGCAGCGCGCCTGGGCCGACACGCTGCTCTACAACAACGAGGCGCTGAGCTTCGAGCGCATCTACGACGCCGACGACATCGTGCGCAACCTCTACGAGGGGCGCATCGGCTACGACGAGTTCGCCGCCATCATGAGCGCCCATCCGGTGCTGACGCGGCGCTACGACACGGCCAGCGATCGCGCCGAGAAGCTCTTCGACCTGTTCCTCGGTCGGCCACCCTACGAGAGTGAGCGCGCCGACATGGCACGCCTCTACGTGCTGTGGGGCAACGGCTACTTCGACCACCCGCGGCTCGGCATGCGCCTGCCCGATGCGGTGATCGAGTTTCAGTGCCTCGACGAGGACGGCAACGTGGACGACGGCGCCAAGGGCGCGTGCACGAGCATCCTGTGGGGCTACAACGAGCTCATCATGACCCCGGACTACCGCGCCACCGAGGGCGAGATGTGGAGCGGGCTGCTGACCGCCGAGGAGTGGCAGGCGCTGCAGGCGCCCGGACGCATCATCGCCGAGGAGCTCGGCTTCTGGGAGAACGCCGCCGACCAGGTGCTGCGCCAATACCTGGGCTACGACCTCGGACAGCAGCTGCCGGAGGTGCGCCAGGCGCTGCTCGAGTACGTGCTCGCCCACGACGGCGACATCCGCTCGCTGCACTACGCGGTGGCGACCTCGCAGATCTACCTGCAGGGCAACGGGGGCGAGACCCCATCGGAGCACCGCTACACCTACGGCTCCTTCAAGCAGGTCGAGGTCGAGCCGTGGATCGACAGCGTGAAGAAGAACACCGGCTACGCGCTGAGCATGTGTGACCACCGCCTGCCGGTCGTGGACATGTTCCTCGACGACGCCACGCCCGCGGGCCTCTCGCTGATCGACGCCTCGCGCTGGGAGATCGACGGCGACGGCATCTCGACGGGCTACCGCGATCTGGCGCGCACCCTCGGCGGCTGCCCCGACAACGGTATCGGCGGGCGCTTCAAGACGGTGAGCATCCTGACGACCGCCACGCAGGAGGGCTTCGTGGCCCAGGTCTGCAACCCCACGCTCGAGCCGGGGTCCGGGGCGGACGTCGCGAGACTGCTGCCCGACGGCGTGGGTGAGAACCGCGCGATCGATCCCGACGTGGCCGAGAGCATCGTCAGCTACCAGATCGAGCACTTCTTCGGACGCAGCGCGAGCGATGACGAGATCGCGGAGGCACGCGAGAACGCGGACCGCTGCGCCCCGAAGCCGTGCACCGCCCAGTCCTTCGCGCGGCCTGTCTGCTACGCGCTTCTGTCCAGCAGCGAGATGCTGTTCTACTGAGTTAGGGGAGAGCATGGGACGCCGCACTCGCAAACCGAACACACCCCTGACGCGCCGCACCTTCGTGCGCGGACTGGCCGCCGGCGGAGCCATCGCGTCGGTGGCACCGCACATCTGGATCCCCGGCCGCGCGCGCGCACAGTCGTCGGCACACGGCGCCCTGCGCCATCTGCTCTACATTCGCCTGGGTGGCGGCTTCCGCTTTCCCATCGCCTTCAACGCGGACGTCGCGGAGGAGTTCAACCCCTTCGGCAAGGCCTCCGGCGTCGCCGAGGGCACCGAGTGGGGCGTGGGGCAGCTGCTGTCGCGCTCGGGCTTCCTCGACGGCGAGGACGGCGCCGCGCGCGCGGCGCTCGGCATGCAGCCGGTGACGGACATCAGCAACCAGATGTCCGTGCTCACCTGCGTCGACCACGAGCCGACCTCCGCAGGCGCGGACGGCAACCACGGCAGCGGCCTCGAGCGCTACTACACGGGCTACGCCGACGGGACGACCGGCTTCTTCACGATGATCAACTACGGCCTGCGCGAGCGGGTCGCCGCAGCAGCAGCCGAAGACAAGCTGCTGCTGCCCGCGTTCGTGCTCGGTGGCTCGGGGATGGGCCGCGGCATCGACGAGTACGCCGCACACCGGCCGCCGGTGCTGAGCGGCCGTGGCTTCGACGACTTCGGCGTCGAGAAGGGCGCATTCCCGGACTGGGCCAACGACATGGTGGCGCGCACCGACGAGCGCTATCGCGACCGGCAGCACGAGGCGCTCAAGCTCCACGTCCAGACGTACATGGACACGCGCGAGGCGACCAAGGAGTACAGCGACATCTTCAACAGCGACGCGCTCAAGATCCGCAACGGCTCCGACGAGCAGGTCGACGGCATCAGCAACGCGGAGCTCGAATCGATGTTCGGTGACACGCGCGCGGCCCGCGACATGCGCCTGGCACTGCGGCTCTTCCACTACGGATCGCCGGCGGTCTACCTCGACCAGGGCGGCTACGACATGCACTCCGGCGAGGAGGCGGGCCTGCCGGGACAGTTCGACGACCTGAACCAGCTGATCAGCGCGCTCGAGGCGTCGCTCAAGCGCATGGAGCACCCGGAGGGCGGCAGCTACTGGGACCACACCATGGTCGTGTTCGGCTCGGAGTTCTCGCGTACCGCCCGTGGGCGCCGCTTCAACTCCGCGCGCGGCAGCGACCACAACAGCGACCGCGCGACGCGCTGGATGTCGATGCCCTTCATGGGCGGCCTGGTGGCGCGGCCCGGGGCGCAGATCGGCTCCACCGCCAGCGGTGACCTCGCGCCCGGCGGCGCCGTCTTCTCCTACCGCTCGGTGATGAAAACGCTGATGGACTCACTCGGCTGCGACCACGCCGAGTTCTTTCCCGCCGACGCACCGTTCGACGACCTCTTCACATGAGCCACCGAGCACGACATGCCCTGCTGACGGCCGCGGCCTGTGGCCTGGGCCTGGCCTGCGGCGGACCCGAGTCACTCGACAAGGGTGCGCTCGACTTCGACCGCGACCTGCCCGAGCTCGCCGCCGATCCCGGCGCGGTGATGCCCTACACCGGCGACAACGAGACCGTGCTCGAGGCCCAGGCCCAGATCCACGACGGCTTCGCGCTGCAGACCAACGTGATCAACCGAACCTGTGGCCCGACCAACGGCGTGTGTCACAACGCCAAGGAGTACCCGGACCTCCACACGCCGGCGAACCTCATGAACGCGGTCGGCGCCCCCTGCAACGTGCAGCCACTGTCGGCCGAAGGTGTGTTCGACCGCTGTGAGCGCCCGGGCGACCGCTTCCAGCTCACCGCCGATCTGCCCGAGCTCGAGATCGCCTACATCGAGTACGTCGCGGGCGAGGGCGAGTACAACGATGATCAGGCGCCGAACGCCGAGAGCCCCGGGCTGCACATCTACCTCGCAGGCCCGCTGCCGACGGATCGCCAGTCGTTCTACGAGAGCGGCCGCTTCATCCGCACCTTCGTCAACGCGGAGCAGGACGTCGAGGACCTGCCCTTCTTCACGTACCGCTCGCGCTGGTGGATCGTCGATGCGGACGGCTATGCGTTCAACGTCGACGAGGACGGCAACGGCGAGAGCGGCGCGCACCTGATGGCCGAGGTTGCGCCCTACCAGGCCGGTCAAATCGAGGAGCTGCTCAGCGTCGGGCTCGAGGAGGGCGACCTCAACCGCAACGGCGTGCTCGGTGCGCGCCAGGACGGGAACCCGATCTCGATGATCGAGCCGGGCAAGCCGGAGCTCAGCTACATCGTGGGCCGCCTACGCGGCACCCTCGAGGGCGAGGTGGTGCCCGGCACGCGCATGCCGCTTGCCAACCAGCCACTGTCGAACGCGGAGATGCTCGCGCTGTTCTGCTTCATCGAGGGCCTGGCGAGCGTGGACGGAACGGTCAACATGTCGGCGCCCATCGACTACGCCGGCTGCAGCTACTCGAGCAACCCGGAGACGCTCGAGCTGCTCGGCTCGGGGGTCACCTGGGAGGGGCGCATCAAGCGCATCCTCGAGTTCAACTGCGGCGGCTGCCACGGCGGCGATGCACCGATGGCGGAGCTCAACCTGCTCACGGGCGACGTGCACACGCGGGTGCTCGAGGCGTCCTCGCAGGCACCACAGCTCAACCTGATCGAGCCCGGGCTACCCGGGCAGAGCTACCTCTTCCTGAAGGTCACGGCCGACGAGTCGATCGTCGGCCAACCGATGCCGATCAACCCGCTGACCGGCATGGGTGGGCTCAAGCAGCAAGAGCTTCTGGACATCCAGACCTGGATCGAAGAGGGCGCGCTGATGACGGGCGGCGAGGACATGGACCCCACACCGGACGGCGGCATGGGCATGGACCCGGTGATGATGGACGAGGACGCGGGCACCCCGTAGCCGCGGTGCTATCAGCTGCAGGTGTTCGCGATCGTCCGCTGACGAGGCAAGCCGCGATTCTTCGGCCGAGCCCGTCGCAAGCGGGTGCATCAGCGGTACCATGCGGGCGTGCGAACGCTTCCCGCGCTGCTCTGCCTGCTCATCGCGACCAGCGGCTGCTCGCTCGCGCGCGGCCCTACCCCCCAGAGTGACGACCCAACGGGCACCGGCGGCTACACCGCAGGCGCGAACGTGGCCGGGGGAGGAGCGACGGGCGACGGACTGTCCACGGGAAGCGGCGGCGCCGGCGGAGGCAACGGCGGCCCGGGCTCGGGCGGCATCAGCGACAGCGCAGGCGCGATGGGCGGCGGCGGCGCGATGGCGACCGGGGGCAGCGGCGCCGGCGGCGGCACCGCAGGCGTGGGCGGAGCCGCGACCGGCCAGGGCGACTGTCCCGCCGGCATGACGTGCTCGAGTGTCGCCTTCGGACCTGCAGGCACCGCCTGCGTCGATGCGGCGACCGGCTCACCCCCGCCGTGCACGATCCTCCCGGACTGCGCAGCCCTCGGGCCCAACGCACTGTGCGCGTTCGGGTTCTGCTCGCGCAACTGCGTTCCCTAGCGGAACATCACGGGACGCGGCGCTTGCGGTGCTGCGCCTTGTACTTCTTGCGCCACGCGCGATGGCAGCCCTTGCAGCTCTTGCGCGCCGTCACCAGGTCACCGCCGTCGGCGGCCGCCGCAGCGGCCTTGGCCATCGACGCCCAGCCCCTGTCGCCGATGTTCCAGGCCGGGTCGGGTGCCATCTTCGCGGCCGTGCGCAGCGCCTTCGCCAGCGCGGGCAGGTCCTCCCGGTCGAGCGCCGTCTGCATGTGGCGATCCATCCATGCCTGCAGCGGGCACATGGGCTCGTCATCGCCTCCACAGGGGCCAACCGGGCGGGTGACCGCCACCGCGGAGGTGGGCGGCGTCGGTGCCTCGACGTCGGACTTCGGATCGCCGGCTTGCGCGGGACGCCCCGCGGGCTTGGTCCGCCCCTGTGGGCGCTTTGGGAGCGGCGGCGCGGGCGCAGCGACGGGCTCATCCACGGTGGGCACTGCATCAACCGCGGGCACGGGCGCGGACACGGGCGCGGGCGCGGGCGCGGGCGCGGGCAACTCCGTTGACTCCGGTGACTCCGGCGACTCGGCCGCCGTGGTGTCGGGCAGCGGCGGTGGGTCTGCGGGCGGCGCGGGTGCGGGCACGCTGTCGGCAGCCGGCGGGGGCGCCACGGCGGCGTCCGCACAGCCGGTGATCAACAGCGCGATCGGAAGCAGCCAGCGGGATCTCGGAAGCAGCGACATCCCCCGTCCTACCGCAAACCCCTGCCCCCGCGGAAGCCGCCTAGAGCAGATCGCCGACCGCCGGCAGTAACCCCTGCAGCTCGAGGCGATCGTCGTCGTCGCCGACGTTCGCGTCGATCATCTCACCGATCACCTGAAGCTGGTCGGTGCCGCTGTAGGGACTCTGCCTGAGGATCTCCGCCAAGCCCGCGACCGCGACCGCCCACTGCATGTCGCTCGACGCCTGGCTGACGAAGTCGAGCGTCGCGCCGCTGGCGAGTGCGAGGTTCGTCTCGAGCGCGGTGGCCGGCTCCGCGTCCGCCGGGTCCTTGTAGCGGACCTTGAGCAGCACCATGTCCTGCGCCCCGATCTCGCGCTCGCCCTCCACCGGGTCGCCGTCGTCGAGCTGCGCCGCGCCCTCGGCCGGAGGCACCTCGCGGCCCGCCATCACGAGCTCGTACAGCGCGGTCACCTGGTGGCCCGAGCCGACCTCGCCGGCGTCCACCGCGTCGTTGCGGAAGTCCTGGTCGGCGATGTCGCGGTTCTCGTAGCCGAGCAGCCGGTAGGCGTGGACGTGCTCGGGATTGAACTCGACCTGCAGCTTCATGTCCTTGGCGGCGTGCACGAGCGTCGAGAGCATACGCTCGGAGACGTAGTCGTCGGCCTGCTGCTCGCCGGTGATGACCCCGTAGATGCCGTTGCCCGCATTGCTGACCTTCTCCATCATCGAGTCGTTGAGCGCGCCGCTGCCGAAGCCGAGCACGGTCAGCGTGATGCCGCTGCGCCGCTTGTCCTCGATCAGCGCGACGAGCTCCGCATCGGAGTTGGCCCCGACGTTGAAGTCGCCGTCGGTTAGCAGCACGACGTGGTTGATGCCATCCACCCTGCCCGCCTCCGCCTCCTGGTAGGCAAGCTGGATGCCGCCTGCGCCGTTGGTGCTGCCGCCCGCCGAGAGGCCGTCGATGGCCGCCTCGATCGCGCTTCGCTCGGACAGTGGCGTCGAGGCCAACCGGACGCCCACGCCGCTCGCGTAGGTCACGATGGCGACGTTGTCACCGGGGCTCAGGTCGTCGAGCGTGTTGTGCATCACCCGCTGAACGAGGGGCAGCTTCTCCTCCGACTGCATGCTGCCCGAGACGTCCGCGAGGAACACGATGTTCGCGGGCCCCTGGCTGTGGTCGGCGGCGATCAGGTCCCTGGCCTGCACGCCGACGCGCAGCAGCACCGTCTCGCGGCCGAGCGGATTGGGCGCGGCCTGCATGTCGATCGCGAACGGGTGCTCGGCGTCCTGGGCCGGCTTCGGGTAGTCGTAGTGGAAGTAGTTGACGAACTCCTCGAGCCGCACGCTGTCCGGCGCGGGCAGCCGCCCCTGCGCCACATCGCGAAGGAAGAGGTCGTAGCTGGCGGTGTCCACGTCGGCCGCGAACGTCGAGAACGGATCGTGCGCGACCAGGACGAAGGGGTTGATGCCGACGGCCTGCTCCGGGTCCGCGGGCGGGAGCTGAACTGCGAATTCCGCGTCCGCGCCGGCGTTCAGCGCCGAGCCGCCGACCCCGCCCGTGCCGCCACCGACCGCGCCCGTGCCGCCACCGACCTGCGCCGAGTGGGCGCCACCCGAACCGCTGCCGTTTTCGCCATCGCCGTCGCCCGCGAAGCGGCCGTGTTCATCCACCGACGTGCCCAGGTCGTCGCCACAGCCCGCCGCCACGAGCGCCGTGGAGACCAGCAGCACACCCCGGAGCCTCAGCACCGTCTGCATCCGCATGAAGAAACCTCCCTGGCTGGACGAAGGCCCGGCCGTCGACTCCAAACAGAGCAACCGCCGTGCCAGCGCCGCAGCCACAGTGGCTCGAACCTACCGTTGCGCGGCTTTTTGGGGGCCTCGTCCGCACCGCCCGCCAGGCCACAGCCCGGCGGGCGCGGGCCGCGGGCGGGCCATGTGCCAGTGCGTGCCACGGCGCCGGCGGCGCCGGCCTGGCCCCAACGCACCCCCGGTGTGCCGCAGCCGACACCGTCCGTGCGCCCATTGCGCTATCCTGGGCACCGCCGAAAACGCCATGCCGTCCGCACCCGCACCGACCGCACCCGAGCCCGAGCTCGAGATGATCCGCCTTGCAGCGGTGCCCGAGCAGTATGGTTTCTACCGCTGGGGCAACGTGGCGATCAACGTGTGGAACGCCCCGCCCTCGGAGGCGAGCGTCGCGTGCATCGCGGACCTCACGGAGCAGAGCAGCCGCACGTTCCCCGAGGGCATCTCCTCGGTGCACTGGCTCACCCCCGACGCCGGCGTGCCGTCACGCTCGGCGCGCGCGGGACTGCGCGCGATCTCGGTCCAGCACGACGAACACATCAAGTGCGTCGCCGCGGTGCTCGACGGCGGCGGCTTCTGGGCCAGTGCGGTGCGCGCCGCGCTCAACGGCATCGTGATGACGGCGGACGTGAAGTTCGTGCCGCGCCTCTACGGCAACCTGGATGGCCTGCTGGACTGGCTGCCGGAGGCCCACCACCGCGCCACCGGGGTGCGCGTGCGTGGCGGAGCGCTGCGCACCCGAATCCTCGAGGCGCTGCAGGACACGGTGCCGAACCACAGCGGTTCCTGAGCCCTGCCCCTCCCGGCGGCTCGTCGGTGCTAGGGTGCATCGGAGGCCCCCCGCCCTTCCCCGATGCGCATCGTCGACCTGCAGCTCTCCCACGTCAGCATCCGCGACTGGACCGTCGAGCCCTCCCAGGTGTGGTGCGTGCTCGGAGACAACGGCGCGGGCAAGAGCCAGCTCGCGGCGGCCCTCACCGGCGACATCGAGCTACCCGACGGCGCGATCACCGGCCGCCCGCAGCGCGTGCACTGTGCATCCTTCGAGACCCAGCAGCTGGCCTACGAGGCGGACCTCGCCGGCGATGACAGCAACTTCCTGGGCGGGGGCGACCACGGAGCCACGGGACTGCAGATGCTGGTCGACTCGGGGTGCGATGAGCCGCTGGCGCGTGAGCTGTGTGCGCGCTTCGGCATCGCCGAGCTGCTCGACCGCAGCTATCGCAAGATGTCGAGCGGTGAGGCGCGCCGCGTGATGCTGCTGCGCGAGCTCGCGACGCGCCCGCAGCTGCTGATCCTCGACGAGCCCTTCGAGGGCCTCGACCCCGGCGCCCGCGGCATGCTGATCGACTTCTGCACGACGCTCGTGGAGGACGGGCAGTCCCTGCTCCTGATGGTGAACCGGCGCGAGGACATCGCGGAGTTCACCACCCACCTGGCCGTGCTGCGCCGCGGCCAGCTCGCGCTGCGCGGGCCGCGGGACACGCTCGATGCGTCGCCCGAGCTAGCCCAGCTGCTGCGCTTCGACGCCGGGCAGCTCCGCGACCTGCCGCCCCCTCCACCAGGCGAGGCCCGGCATTTTGATCCCGTGGTGCGCATGCGGGCATGCGCGGTGCGCTACGGCGAGGTCACGCAGTTCGAGGGCTTCGACTGGACGCTGCGGCCGGGTGCACACACGCTCGTGACGGGAGACAATGGCTGCGGCAAGTCCACGCTGCTGCAGCTCATCTCCGGCGACCACCCCCAGTGCTACAGCAACGACATCCGCGTGTTCGGCTACCAGCGCGGCACCGGTGAGAGCATCTGGGACGTCAAGCGCCACGTCGGGCTCGTCTCGCCGGCGCTGCACCGCGACCATCGCGTGTCGGTCAGCGTGTGCGACGCCGTCGTGTCGGGCCTGTACGACAGCATCGGGCTCTACGAGACACCCCATCCGGACGAGCGCGCGCTCGCGCTGCAGTGGCTCGACGTGCTCGGGCTGCGGGCCGCGGCAGCCGCGCAGCTGCGCAAGCTCTCCTACGGGCAGCAGCGGCTGGTGCTGATCGCACGCGCACTCATCAAGCAGCCGCCGCTGACGATCCTCGACGAGCCCACCCAGGGGCTCGACGACAACAACCGGCACCTCGTGCTGGCGTTCCTCGAGCAGCTGGCCGGGCTGACACGCACAACGCTGCTGTTCGTGAGCCACCGCCACGACGAGCACCTCGACCTCTTCGGCGGACGCCTGCACTTCGAACCCTCCGCGACGCCCGGCGTGCGCTACGCGATTCATGGCGCGCCGGCCTAGCCGGTGCCCGTCTCATTGGCGCGCCGGCCTAGCCGGTGCCCGTCTCATTGGCGCGCCGGCCTAGCCGGTGCCCGTCTCATTGGCGCGCCGGCCTAGCCGGTGCCCGTCTCGTCAACGTCCTGCTCGAGCGTCGACAGCGGGAATAGCTGGAAGTTGATCTGCACGACCTGACGGGGGGTGGGCTCCAGCTCCGCAAGCTCCAGCAGCTCACGCCGGAAGCGCTGGATGGCCCGCTTGACCTCCCCGATGCCGGCCGGGCCCAGGCACAGGGTGAGCGATGAGATGTCGCGCTGGCCCGCGTCGTGGCGCTCGATCGAGCCCTTGGCATGCTCCATCATCGCGCGGTGATAGTTCGACAGGTGCAGCGAGAGCACCTCGGGGCCCGTGCTGACGGTCGCCTCGCGCTGCACCAGCCGCCCGTCCTCGAGACGCTCGAGCATACCGAGCTCCAGCAGTGTCGATAGCGCCGTGCGGGCCTCGGAGACGCGGATCGGAGGCGAGAGCCGCCGCGCGATCCACTCCGGATCGGGGCGGAAGTCCTCGGCCATCGCGAGCTCGCGGATGGCCGGCAGGTACCAGCACGAGTGGTAGAGGTCCTGCGGTGCCTGCAGCGCATGGGCCTCGCGGAACCGGCGCTGGCGACGCAGGCGCGCGTAGCATGCGTTGCGATCCTCGATCGTGCTGGCCTGGTTGAACGCGACGAGCGCCTCGAAGAAGCGCGCCTGGGCGTCGTCGAGCCGGCATGCGCGCGCGAAGCGCCCCGCCATCTCGCGGCTCAGGTTGCGGTCACCGTCGATGACGAGCTTGAGGTAGTTGGGCGAGCCGAGCGAGGCGCGCTTCGAGAAGGCGCGGTACGAGAAGCCGCCCCGGGCCTTGCGGGCGGCATAGTAGGCGGCGAGGTAGGCGCGGTAGTCGAGGAACGAGAAGATGTCGGGATCGGGATCGCTCACGCGCCCGCGTCCCCCGCATCGCCGTCGCCCGCGCCGCCGTCCGCACCTGTGTCGCCGTCGCCGTCGCCGACGCTGTCACCATCCCCGTCGCCGTCACCGGGCCCGTCGCCGTCGCCATCGCCCGGGAAGTCTCCGTCACCGTCGCCGAGGTCGCCGTCGCCCACATCACCGTCACCGAGGCCCGGGTTGCCCGACTCCGTTCCCGTGCAGGCGTGGATCGCGGAACCGGAAAGCAGCAGGACTAGCAGCAAGGCGAGACGATTCATCGGGAAACTCCGGCGCCGTGGAGGCGGGTCAGACGTATTCTATACTTGATGTGTATACAGTAGATCGACGCCTGCAGTCAGGCATTCATCGTCTATTTCGTATACAAGATCCGTATACAGAATACACACTCGAGGCCTTGTCGCAGCGCGTGTCCGCGGCCAGATTGCATCCATCTACCGGAGGCAATGCCATGGACTCTCTTGAACGACCCCGGCCGCACAGGCGGCATCTCACAGCCCTTTTGACCCTCACCGCGGGGCTCTGCGCCCTCGCCCAGCCGCCGCGCGCCCAGGCGTGCGGTGGCCTCTTCTGCTCACCGGCGGCGCCCGTGCTGCAGGAGGCCGAGCGCATCGTCTTCGTCGACCACGGCGACGACAGCGTGACGGCGATCATCGAGATCATGTACAGCGGCCCGGCCGAGCGCTTCGCGTGGGTCCTACCCGTCGCGGGGGTGCCCACGGTCGACGTGTCCTCGAGCACGGCGCTCGACCGGCTTCAGCAGGTGACCGAGCCCGCATTCATCGCGACCACGGTCGAGGCGGTCTCGTGCGACGTCGACCTGGGCGGCGATGGTGACGGTGACAGTGCCGGGGATGGCGACGGAGACGGAGACGGGGACGGAGACGGCGACGGCGACACCGGCATCGACGTCGAGGCCCAGGGCCACGTCGGCCCCTACGACTACGTGGTGATCTCCGTGGACCCCGACCTCGCGGAGCCCGCCGACTCGGCCGTCAACTGGCTCGAGGACAACGGCTACGACGTGACCGACCTCGGTCGCAGCGTGCTGACGCCGTACCTGGAGACCGGCATGAATCTGATCGCCTTCCGGCTGACCAAGGGCAACTCGGCGGGTGCCATCAGGCCCGTTCAGCTCACCTACGAGGGACAGCCGGCGATCCCGATCCGCCCCACCGCCGTGGCCGCCGCGCCCGACATGGGCATCATGGTCTTCGTGTTGGGCGCTGACCGCGCCGTGCCGATGAACTTCTACGACGTGCAGATCAACGAGGTGATGCTGGACTGGTGGCGCGCCCTCGACTTCGGCTACCGGGACGTGGTGAGCGAGGCGGTCGACGAGGCCGGTGGCAAGGCCTTCGTGACGGAATACGCCAGCGACGCAACCGGCCAGCTCGACCAGCGCATCTTCGCCGACGCGGAGCTGTCGCGCTGGCAGCAGCTCAGCAACACCGACGACGGCTGGGGACTGCTCGACCAGAGCGCGGCCGCATACGGCACATGGGATGGGTACAGCGACGCGTTGGGCGCCGCCGTCACACTGCCCACGGGCGTCACCATCGCAGACTTCGTGGGGTGCCCGCGCTGCTACGAGGCCGACGTGAACCTGGATGCCGCGACGTTGCGGCGCGAGGTCTACGAGCGCGTGATCGTGCCGATGGTGGACGCCCAGGCGCTGCTGGAGTCGCGGCCCTACCTGACGCGCATGTTCACGACCATGAGCGCCGAGGACATGACGGCCGACCCCGTCTTCGCGCAGAACCCGGACCTGCCCGAGGTCGCGGCGCAACACTCGGTCGACTACCACATCGACTTCTGTGAGAGCACCTACTACGGCGATCTGAGCCAGGGGCACCGCGTGTGGGCGCGCGATCCCATCACCCCCTGGGAGGTCGACCCGCAGATGCCGTCGGCACTTCGCATCCGCATGCTCGGCACCGGTGGCGAGCCGGTCGTCATGGCCGACAACTACGAGCTGATCGACGGGCTGCTGCCCGGCGCGCTGCCCTTCGGTGGCGACGTCGACGATGTCGGCAACGGCGACGGGGACGGCGACGGCGACGGCGATGGCGATGGCGATGGCGACGGCGACGACGACGGCGAAGCGGCGAGCAGCGCGGACGGCGGCGGCGGGCTGTGCAGCGTCGGCTCCACCGGTGGCTCGACGCCGCTGTGGTTCATCGCAGCCGGCGTCGCACTCGCGCTGCGGCGCAGGCGACGCGCGGTCTGACACGGCTCATCCGCGCTGGAAGAAAGCAAAAGGGGCTCGAGCAAACATGCTCGGGCCCCTCTCGCGTTCGAAGCGCGCGTCTTCTCAGCTGTAGATCTCGAACAGCCCCGCCGCGCCCTGGCCGCCGCCGATGCACATCGTGACGACGCCCCACTTGGCCTTGCGGCGCCGACCCTCGAGCAGGATGTGACCGGTGCAGCGAGCACCCGTCATGCCGAAGGGGTGGCCGATCGAGATCGAGCCACCGTTGACGTTGTACTTCTCCGGGTCGATGCCCAGCTGGTCACGCGCGTACAGGCACTGGCTCGCGAACGCCTCGTTGAGCTCCCACAGATCGATGTCGTCGACCTTGAGGCCGGCGCGCTCGAGCAGGCGCGGCACGGCGAAGACAGGGCCGATGCCCATCTCGTCCGGCTCGCAGCCCGCGACGGCGAAGCCGCGGAAGGCGCCCAGCGGCTTGAGGCCGCGCTTCTCGGCCTCCTTGGCCTCCATCATCGTGACGGCGGCGGCGCCGTCCGACAGCTGCGAGGCGTTGCCCGCCGTGACGAAGTGCTCCTCACCTCGGATCGGCTTGAGACCCGAGAGGCCCTCGAGCGTAGTCTGCGGCCGGTTGCACTCGTCGCGCGTCACCGTGTACGCGACCTCGGAGGTCTCGCCCGTGGCCTTGTCCTTCTTGAGCATGATCGTGTCCATGGGAACGATCTCGTCGTCGAACTTGCCGGCCTCCTGGGCCGCGGCCGTGCGCTTCTGGCTCTCGAGCGAGTACTCGTCCTGGTACTCGCGCGTGACGTTGTAGCGCTTGGCCACGACGTCCGCGGTCTCGATCATCGGCATCCACAGGCCCGGGTACTGCTCCATGAGCGGCTTGTCGTAGGCGTGCGGGAATGGACCGCCGGGCTGGCTGAGCGAGATCGACTCGACGCCGCCGGCGACCGCGATCGGAACGCCCTCGTTGACGATGCGACCCGCGGCGGTGGCGATGGCCTGCAGACCGGAGGAGCAGTGGCGGCTGACGGTGAAGCCCGCGGTGGTGACCGGGCAGCCGGCCTTGAGCGCTGCGAGGCGCCCGACGTTGTTGCCGGTCGAACCCTGCGGCGTGCCGCAGCCGATCACGACCTCCTCGACCTCTTTGGGCTCGACGCCCGAGCGCTCGATGGCGTGCTTGGCGGCGTGGCCGGCAATCGCGACGCCGGGGGTGATGTTGAAGCCGCTCCGGTGGGACTTGGCCAGGCCGGTACGTGCGGTGGATACGATGACTGCTTCGCGCATGAGCGCCTCCTCGATGATGCTTGGCGCCCGTCGTGGGTCGCCTGTTGCGAAAACGGAGCCTAGACCAACACCCGGATGGTTACCAGCAGGGCTGATCGGCACACGCCGGAGGCGGTCATAGCCAGATGTCTAGCCGTCAAGGGCGCTGCAACAGCAGCTCTTCGCAGGCGTCACGCACCTACGGTGCATCGTACGGACAGGTCTCGGCACACGACCCGCTCATGCACAGGCGTAGGCTCTCGTGCACGCTGCGCCCGCCCGGCGACGCGTCGTAGCACGCGTCCATGCAGGCGTCGTCGGACGCGTCGCAGGCGCGCGTGCACGTCAGCAGCGCGCGACAGTCGTCGTCCGCATCGCAGGCCGCCGCCGCGCCGCAGCACGCGTCGGTGAGGCAACCCCGACAGTCGTCGTCGCGGTAGTCGAGCGCGTTGCAGTCGCCTCCACCGGGCACGCAGACCTTGCGGTTGTCGCGGCCGCCGCCGCTCGAGCGGCAGATCAGCTCGATGCCACCGAAGCGGCGACAGAACTCGGTAGCGTCATCGGCGCCGTCGTAGGGCATGCCGCCGTCGCCCATTGCAAGACCCGCGCGCACGTCGTCGTCCTCGCAGCTGAGGAAGCACATGTTCATGCCGGTCGACTCGAACGGCGAGCACACCTGGTCGAGCCCGTCGTCGCACTCACCCTCCACAGCACAGCAGTCGTCGTCGGACGCGCACAGGTGGGTGCAGTAGCCGTCGACCACGCGGTCGAGGCACAGCACGTCGCCGCTCACGCCCGCGTCCGAGGTCACCCCGGCGTAGCAGTCGTTGGCGCTCTCACAGGCCTGGCCGGTGTTGTCCTGGGGACGGCCATCGACGGTCATGTCGTCAGCGGACTCGTCGTCGTCGTCGTCGTCGTCGCATCCGGCGATCGGCAGCAGACCAAACAGCAGGACGGATAGGGTCCATCCGAGGACGCGGGCACTTTCGGGAACGCTCGACATTCTAGGCATACGGTTCTCCTGAAGCTCCTATAGTGGCGCGACTCGCTGCACAGTCGAAAAAATGCGGCGGCCGACCGACCAATCGGGCCACAAACTCCCTCCACGCGGGACACGGGCGGTCACAATCGGCGATACTCCGTGGCGAGGAGCCCATTCCGATGCCCACATACGCTTCACTCTCCCTGGCCTGCCTGATCGCGCTGCTGCTGTCGGCCTGCGCGTCGACCCCGCAGCCCGTCGCATCCACGCAGCCGTCCGACCCCGCAGCCGCCGAGACCACCGGCGAAGCACAGGCCGCGCCCACCGATGCCGGACTCGGCTTCAACCCGTTTCCCTCGGTCACCGCCGACGGTGGACCCGCCGGGCAGTGAGCTCAGGGCATGCGCCGCTCGAGCCACTCGACGTCCCAGTAGCGGTCGAACTTGTGGCCGACCTCGTGCATGACGCCGCAGCTCGTGAAGCCCATCCCGAGGTGAAGCGCCCGCGACACGTCGTTGGGTAGCGTCATGCCGGCCATCACGCGGTGCACGCCGGTCCCCTCGAGCTCGGAGAGCAGGCGCGTGTAGAGACGCTTGCCGAGGCCCTGCCCCGTCGCGTCCGGATCCAGGTAGACGCTGCTCTCGACGCTCGTGTCGTAGGCCGCCTTGGCCCGGAAGCGCCCCGAGCCGCCGTAGCCGACCACCCGACCGTCGAGCTCGGCGACGAAGAGCTGGTGTCGACCGCCATCACCGAAGCCGGCGAGCCACGCAGCGCGGCGCTCGAGCGTCCACGGCGCGATGTCGAACGTCACCGGCGTGTGCAGCACGTAGTGGTTGTAGATGTCCGTGAGCGGCTGCAGATCACTGGGCTGCGCGCGGCGGACGACTGCGGCGGACATGCTGCGACCCTAGCAGCTTCCCGCACGCGCGCTCACTGCCCGACGACCGCGCCGGTCTCGACGACCTCGAAGGCGCCGCCCTCGATCTGCTTGAGGTCACCGAGGTTGTCGTCGCTCCAGCGCCCGTCGGGGGCGCCGCTGACGTACCAGTCGGAGCCGTTGTCGGCGACGAACATGCCGTAGCGCTTCATCGCGGCGCAGATGACCTGGACCTCGTCGCTGAAGCCGCTGCAGTCGTAGTCGGCCCGCATCCTCAGGCGCAGTCCCATCGGCGGCAGCGAAGCGTCGCCGGACGCGCCCGCAGCGTGGGTGGCCGGTGGGATGTAGCCCGTCTGCGAGCGCGACACGGTGAAGCGCAGCGCGTGCGCGATCTCCCCCTGCTCGACGACCTCGTCGTAGCGCACGAGGCCCGGCAGGATCGGCAGCCCGGCCGCGTCGGCCGACGTCCAGCCCGCGGGGCGCAGGTCGCCAGTCGCGAGGTCGAAGACAGCACCCGACCCGGCGCTCCAGCTGGCGCCGCCGTCGCTCGTCTCGGCGGCAAATAGCTCATAGAGCATGCAAGCGTCGGTATCGACGACGAGCACGTGGCGATCACTGCCGCCCTCGACCGGTGCACCCGGTGGGATCGGATAGGGGCCGGGGTCGCTCTCGTCGTCGTACTGGAAGCTCACCGGCACCCGCGGCTGATCGCCCCCCACCGTCGTGTAGGGGATGCCGATCGGCGAGCCGTCCCACACCGTGCCGAAGTCGGGGTGCAGGCGCGTGGTGCGCCCGATGCTGTCGATGAACGCATCCGAGTTCGCGTGCAGTGGGTATCCGGAGACGTCGGTGTTCCAGGGATTGTCGGCGGGGAATATCGCGCAGCCTGCCAGGGAGGGGGACTCGCCGACGGTGCCGTCGCCGTCACCGTCACCGTCGCCGTCACCGTCGCCAGTTCCGTCACCGTCACCGTCGCCGGATCCGTCACCGTCCCCAGTTCCGTCACCGTCACCGCCATCACCGCCATCACCGTCGCCGCCCGCGGCAGCACCGTCGCCATCGCCCGCATCCGCGCCCCCGGTGGCGGCGGCGTCGTCACAGGCGATCGCGACCCAAAGCAGCAGCAACGTGAGCGCGCGTACCAGTAGCATCGTGGCAGCGTGCCGGCTCGCCGACCCGCATGCAACACGCGGCGGGGACCTTCCTTCCAGACACCTCCCGCGGTACACGATGCCCTCCAGGGAGGGCACTCATGAGGGCACTCAAGATCATCGGCGGAGGCATCCTCGCCATCGTCATCATCCTGCTCGCGCTCGGCAGCCTGCTGCCGAGCGAGTACCGCGTCGAGCGCTCGGCGGAGATCGCAGCGCCGCCCGAGGCGGTGTTCGCACACGTCAACTCGCTCAAGCGCTGGGATGCCTGGTCACCGTGGATCGCGCGCGACAAGTCGATCGACAACAGCTTCAGCGGGCCCGACGAGGGGGCCGGCGCGCGCGTCACGTGGACGAGCGACGGCGAGGGCAGCGGCAGCCAGGAGATCACCCGCAGCGTGCCGCACACACGCATCGAGACGCACCTGGACTTCGGGGATCAGGGCAGCGCCGACGCCGACTGGACGTTCGAGGCGACGAGCAGCGGGACGCGCGTCACCTGGGGCATGCACGGCGACATGCCGGGGCCGCTCGGTGGGCTCATCGCCAGTCAGATGGAGCGCTTCATCGGACCCGACTACGAGGATGGACTCACGCGACTGGCCAAGCATGTCGAGGCACAGCCGCCTCCGCCGCCGCAGCAGCCCGAGGCCGCAGCGGGCGCGGATGCGGGACCGCCGGCCGATGCGGGCACCGCGCCGGCGTCGTAGTCACGCGGCGCGCGTAGCGAGTTCGCGGTCCAGGAAGCGGCACGCGAGCCACGCGTAGAGCGCGCCGATGCACCAGCCCACGACGACATCGCTCGGCCAGTGCACGCCGAGGTAGAGCCGGCCGAAGCCGACGTAGAGCGCGGCGACGGCACCCGCGGCATAGGCGCGACGCGCATGGCTCGGGTAGACGCGCGCCATGACGTGGGCTGCAAACCCGTAGAACGCGGCAGCCGCCAGCGCGTGTCCGCTTGGCATGGCCGCGCTCACGTGATGGACGGGGCCGTCCCACAGGGCTGGCCGTACGCGGCCGAACAACGCCTTGAGACCGCGCTGCGTAACGTCGACGCCGACCCCGAGCGCAAGCCAGGTCAGTGCGTGCCGACGCGCCCCGCGGGCAGCGCTGTAGATGACTGCGAGCGTGACCAGCGCGGCCCACGCATGCCCGCCGCCGATGTAATGCGAGACCACGAAGAGCAGATCGAGCGGCCCCGACGACAGCCCATTCACCCACAGCAGGAAGTCGGCCTCGACCGGCATGCAGGCAGGCTAGCACGCAGAGGGTCAGTGGCACGGCGCCCCGACGCAATGCCGGCCGCCGACTGGCGCGCTTCGCACGGCGTTGCCGGAAAACCGGTGGGGCTCGATACCCGGGGCAGCGCGGCGCTTGACGGCTACTCAAACAGCCGGTAGCGAATCGATGCGGCGACGAACGGGAGCTTGCCTGGCCCGACGCGACCGCTGGAGACACAAATGAACATCGACGAAGCGCGCGCCATGCTGTCACAGCCCGGGGGTATGCTCGAGGTCACCGAGGAGCCGGTACGGGGACGGCCGCGCAAGGTCTTCAAGACGCGCGAGCGCTCGCTGCGCGAGAAGCTCATCAACGCCACCACCGCCCACGCCGACAAGCCCTTCCTGGTCGACGGAGAGCGGCGCCTCACCTACGGCGAGTTCGGCCAGCTCTGCTTCGGCGCCGCGCGTGTGCTCACGCAGGACTACGGCATGGCGAAGGGCGACCGGCTGGCGATCCTCGCCTACAACCGCCCCGAGTGGCTGGCGGCGCTCTTCGGCGCGACCTCGGCCGGTGCCGTCGGCGTCGGCCTCAACGGCTGGTGGGCCGAGGAGGAGCTCGAGTACGGGCTGCGCGACTCGGGCAGCCGCTACCTGATCGTCGACGAGGACCTCTACCCCCGCGTGCAGCCGATACTCGCGAAGATCGACTCACTCGAGACCGTCTTCTACATCGGCGACAACCCGCCGGCGGGGACCGTCCCGATGGCCGCCCTCGAGGTGCCCCACGCGGAGCCGCCGACCGTCCCGATCGAGGAGGACGACCCGTGGGTGCTGCTCTACACCTCGGGAACCACCGGCCGCTCCAAGGGCTGCATCACGACCCACCGCGGCACCATCGCGCAGGTCCAGCTGATCATCTTCAACTTCCTCGCCAACGCGATGGTCAAGGGCGAAAACCCGCTCGGAGACGAAGGCGGGGACCTGCCCTGCACGCTGCTCACCTCGCCGCTGTTCCACGTCGCCGGGCTGCACTCCACTGTGTGCGCGTCGATGACGGTCGGCACCAAGCTCGTGATGGGTGCGCCGAAGTTCGATCCGGAGGCGACCATGCGGCTGATGGCCGAGGAGCGGGTGACCACGTGGATGGCGATCCCGACGCTGCTGTCACGCTTCCTCGACCACCCGAAGCTCGACGACCACGACCTGAGCTCGCTCAACAACATCTCCACCGGCGGCGCGCCGGCCTCGCCCGAGCTGCTGCGGCGTGCCTCGGAGCTGCTGCCCAAGAAGCCCAATGCGGGCGCCACCTACGGGCTCACGGAGGTGCACAGCATGGCGACCTCGATCAGCAGCATGGAGCAGGAGACGAAGGCGGGCTCGGTCGGCAAGCCGAGCGCGATCATCGACATCAAGATCGTGAACGAGGCCGGCGAGCCCGTGCCGACCGGCGTCGCCGGCGAGATCTGCATCGGCGGCTGCACGGTGACGCCCGGCTACTGGAACCGAGAGGACGCGACGGCCGAGGCGATCCGCGAAGGCTGGCTGCACACCGGCGACGTCGGCTACCTCGACGACGACGGCTACCTCTTCATCTCCGACCGCGCCAAGGACATGATCCTGCGCGGCGGCGAGAACGTCTACTGCGTGGAGATCGAGAACGTCATCGGTGACCACCCCGACGTCGCAGAGGCGGCTGTCATCGGCGTGCCCGACAAGGACATGGGCGAGCGCGTCAAGGCGGTCGTCCGGCTCCACCCGGGCGCCGAGCTCGACGCGGACGCGATCAAGGCGCATGTGGCCTCACACATGGCTAAGTTCAAGGTGCCCGAGTTCGTCGCGTTCACCGACGACGAGCTGCCGCGCAACGCGGCGGGCAAGCTACTCAAGAAACAGCTGCGGGACGCCTGAGCGATGGCGCGCACGTTCATCGACATCTCGATCCACCTCGAGAACGACGTCATCTCCGACCCGCCGCCGATGCAGCCGAAGATCACGTACATGAAGCACGACGACACCGTCGAGCAGATCGCCGGCTTCTTCCCCGGACTGAAGAAGGAGGACATGCCCGACAGCGAGGGCTGGGCCGTCGAGGTCGTGCAGCTGAGCACGCACAACGGCACGCACCTCGACGCGCCGTACCACTTCCACTCCACGATGGATGGCGGCAAGCCGTCGCTGACGATCGACGAGGTGCCGCTCGACTGGTGTCTGCAGCCTGGCGTCAAGCTCGACTTCCGCGACAGGGCGGACGGCTACGTCGTGACGGCCGCGGACGTCGAGCAGGAGCTGTCCCGCATCGGTCATGACCTGCAGCCGCTCGACATCGTGGTGGTCAACACAGCGGCGGGGAAGCGCTACGGCGAAGACGACTACGTCTCATCGGGCTGCGGCATGGGCTACGAGGCGACCATGTACCTGCTCGAGCGCGGCGTGCGGCTGACCGGCACCGACGCCTGGAGCTGGGATGCGCCCTTCGTGCACACGGCCAAGAAGTATGCGGACAGTGGCGATGCCTCGCTGATCTGGGAGGGGCACAAGGCCGGGCGCGACATCGGCTACTGCCACCTCGAGAAGCTGCACAACCTCGAGGCGCTGCCGGCGGACGGATTCACGGTCTCGTGCTTCCCGGTGAAGATCCGCGGGGCCTCGGCGGGCTGGACGCGCGCCGTCGCGATCCTCGACGACGCAGCCTGAGCGCGGCCGCTGGCTACGCTCCGGGGCTTGCGCGAATGGACAGGCTGACATGGTCACCTCGCGGCGAGGGTCGCACGCACGCAACCGGCGCCGGCGCGGGGCCGATGGGAGGACGCCGGGCCGCGCGGGGCCAGGAGCTGTCCCGAGGTGGATACTGTGGGATCGACCGCCGCTGTGGTAGCGACTGCGCGAGTCCAAACTGGTCGACCGCGATGAACAACCACGACGACATACTCGGAGCCTGTGCCGCGACCCTCGCCCTGCTCTCCCTGGTCTTCCTCGCGGGGTGCGTGCCCGAGCGCGGGCGCTGCCCCGAAGATCAGCTGGAGCGCGACTCCGAGTGCCTGATGGCCGGCGACATCCTCGCCACGGACGCAGGCGCGCCGGACGGGGGGGACGCGTGCGCGGTGGACATGTGCGGCGACTGCGACCACGACCGCAGCAACGACTGTGTGCGGGACTGCGCCGGCGAGTGGGGCGGTGACGCGGTCGAGGACATGTGCGGCTCCTGCGACGCGGAGCGCGACAACGACTGCGAGACCGACTGCCTCGGCGTCTGGGGCGGACCCGCTCGCCTGGACGCCTGTGCGATGTGCGATGCGGACCCCGACAACGACTGCGTCGAGGACTGCCACGGGGTGCTCGGTGGCGCGGCGACCCTGGATGCGTGCGACGTCTGCGACGACAACATCGGTAACGACTGCGGGCAGGACTGCGCGGGCACCTGGGGCGGCGAGGCTGCGATCGACATGTGCGGTGACTGCAACGGGGACCCCGACGACGCCTGCGTGGCCTTCCCGATGGTCAGCGCCGGCAACCAGCACACCTGCAGCCTGGATCGCCTCGGCAAGGCGCGCTGCTGGGGAGCGGGGGAGACGGACGAAGGGGGCGTACCGGACACGGGCCAGTCGATCGTGCCGAACGGCCTGGTCCTGTCGACCCTGAGCGCGGGGTGTTGGCACACCTGTGGGCTGCTGGAGTCCAGCGGTGAGGCCGTCTGCTGGGGCGCAGGGCAGACGGACGAGGACGCGGCGCCAAACTTCGGCCAGTCGATGGCGCCGGCCGGCGTAGTCTTCACGCGCCTGTCGTCGGGGTGCTGGCACACCTGCGGGATGCGCGCCCTCGACGGCCAGTGGATCTGCTGGGGTGCGGGCACGACGAACCTGGGAAGCTATCCCGACTACGGACAAGCAAGCGTGCCATCCCAGCCGATCGTGGATGTGAGCGCCAGCGTCCTGAACACGTGCGGATTGCGGCAGGAAGGCATCATCGTGTGCTGGGGTGCGATGGACTACGGCTTGATGTTCGAGCCGGTAGCCGAAGGCTTCCTCGCGATATCCGTCGGGCACGAGCACGCGTGCGCGATCGACAGCGACCACCACGCACTGTGCTGGGGGAGGGACTACTCGGGTGAAACGCGGGCGCCCGCCGGCGTCGAGTTCGCCGCGATCGGCGCCGGGGAGCTGCTGTCGTGTGGTCTGCGCCGCGACAACGGTCAGGCCATCTGCTGGGGCCGAAACAACAGCAACCAGCAGGCCCCCCCGCCCCGTGTGAGCTTCACGCAGCTGAGCGTCGGCGCCGAGCACATCTGCGGCCTGGATGCCGCCCGCGTGCTGCACTGCTGGGGCGACGACAGTGAGGGCCAGCTCGCTCCGCCGGACTGACGTGACAAGCCGGCCCGCTTCGCTATGCTGCGCGCGATGGCCAATGACATCCAGATCGCGTGCAGCTGCGGCAAGGTCACGGGCCGGGCACTCGACGTCGCCGCAGGGACCGGCAACCGCATCGTATGCATGTGCGACGACTGCCAGGCCTTCGCGCACCACCTGGGGCAAGGCGGCGCCGTGCTCGACGCGAGTGGTGGCACCGAGATCTTCCAGATGACGCCGGCCCAGCTGAAGCTCGATACCGGCCACGAGCACGTTCGCTGCGTGCGGCTCACGGGCAAGGGACTGCTGCGCTTCTACGCCGACTGCTGCCGGACACCGATCGCCAACTGCGTGGCGTCGCCGAAGGTCCCGTTCGCCGGTATCCCGACGGTCAGCATGGACGCCGGCGGCGACGGCCGCGGTCTCGACGGCGTGCTGGGCCCGGTGCTGTGCAAGGTGCAGGGCAAGTTCGCAACGGGCGGGCTCCCCGCGGACGCCCACGCGCGCGCACCGCTGAGCTACCTGCTGCGCAGCGCGCGCCTGATCTTCAAGGCGTGGCGGCGCGGCCAACATGCTCCGTCGCCGCTGTTCGATGCAGCTACGGGCGCGCCGATCGTCGAGCCGATTGTGCTCACGGCCGACGAGCGCGGGGCGCTGCGCGCCCACTGCGGTCCGACCTGAGCGAGCTGCTAGCGCTGATGCGGGGGCGTGCCGGCGTACTTCGCGGCCAGCTGTGCGTGCTGTTCTGCGTCGAAGCCGGCCTTCGAGCGCTCGACGGTCCCGGGGGCGCCGGCGAGCATCGCAGCCGGGCGCACCGGGCGCAGCGTGAAGCCGCCGCCGCAGTTGGGGCAGACGTTGTCGAGGCGACCGTTGACGCAGTCCCTGCAGAATGTGCACTCGAAGGAGCAGATCATCGCGTCGGGTGCGGCGGGCGGTAGATCTCGATCGCAACCCTCGCAATTCGGCTTCAGCTTCAGCATGGCCGCAGTATGCCACGCCCCCCCACGTGATGTTACGATCGCGCCATGTACGCGGTCGCCATCACCCGGCAGACGGAGACCCCCCAGGATGCCCTGGCACCAATGGCCGAGCTGGTGGGCTCCGACCTCTACGGAATGCGCCTGCGTCTGTCGGGACCACTGCCGATCATCGCGGGCAATGCGCGCGACGCGGACCAGGCCACGCAGTGGCTCGCTACCGCGCGCGCACTCGGCTACGGCGCCGTCGCGGTTGACCTCGACCGCGTCCCGAGCGGCGGCGCCATCATGACGGCGCGCAGCTTCGAGCTTCAACCCGATGCCTTCGCGATAGTGTGCGATGACGGTCGCGAGACGCGCGTGCCCCACGCCGAGACCATGGCGCTCATCCACGCGATGCTCGCAAGCGAGAGCGAGACCGTGACCCACACCACGGAGAAGAAGTTCAGCGCGGGCCGCGCGCTCGCAACCGGCGGGCTGTCGCGCAACAAGACCACCACCCAGCAGACCCGCGCGCAGGCCCAGGAGCACGAGCCCGCCCTCTACCTCGTGCGCAAGAGCGGCACCGACCCCATCATCCTGCGGCAGAACCGCATGGTCTACGACGGCCTGGGCGCCCCCCTCCCCCCGACGCGCCTGGCATGCTTCCGCGCACTCATCGACCGGCTGCGCGAAGCCACGCCGGGCGCACTCTTCGATGACAGGCTGCTGTCGCAGAAGCGCAAGCCCGACAGCGTGGAGCAGGCGCGCGACCAGACGGTCGCCGGCAAGAGCCGGACCCAGAGCAGTACGATCACGCAGACCAACCAGGGCGCGACCGATCTCGCCGCCTATCTGATCGCCGTGGCCCACCTGCGCGGCCAGCTCTGATACAAGCGCACGCACCATGGCGCGCGACATGCCCCTACTGTTGCTGACCCTGCTACTCGTCGCGTGCGACGACGACAGCGGGCAGATGACCGCGCGCGATGCGGCGGCGGCGGCGGCGGTGGACGCCGCGACGGATGACGCGACCGACCTGGACTGGAGCGCGCTGGTCGCCGCCGGTGCGTGGACCGATGCGCCACCGCAGGACGACCCGCTGTCCGGCCACCAGCCCGATGCGATCGAGTGCGACATCGCTGGCTGGTTCGTCGAGAACGGCGAGCTCGAGGTCAACACGTCGCGCTGCAACTACCTCGCGCTCACGCAGCCCTCGCTGACCGCGGTCGAGCCCGGGGACGTCATCAATCTCCAGCTTCGCCACTTCGATCTGACAGCGCCCGAGCCCGCGTCAGCGCACGTTGCTCTGCTCTTCGGCGATGACGTCGTGTGGGAGCTGGACGTGCCGATCCCGGGCGCGGCGCAGGTACTCGACGTGGAGTGGACGGCACAGGGCGCACTGCCCGAGGGATCCCCCGTCGGCCTGCACCTCCACAACCACGGTCAGAACACCTGGACGCTCGCGCACGTACGCACTCGCCGCTGAGCGGGCTGCGCCGAAATTTGGGTTGGTCGATCACAATCGCGGCAGTCCAGCGCAAGACGTGGCAAGATTGGCGACGGGTTTCGATGGGTTGGCGCAGTCGCCCGGGTGGGTTCCCGGTGGGCCGTCGATCGCGCATGAAGGAGTGTGACGTGAGCAGTGTTCGTGTGTGTCTGTGCGGGGCGTTGGGGGCGCTCCTGGTTCTGTCGGGCTGTGATCAATCCGACCCGCCGGACGAGGTGATGGGCGGCAGTGGCGGTGGCGGTGGCGGTGGCGATGGCGATGGTGATGGCGGTGGCGGTGGCGGTGGCAGTGGCGGTAGCGGCGGCGGCAGCCCCACGGGATCGTTCTACCCGTACGTCGCGGGCTCGAGCTGGAGCTACGAGCACAGCGGCGGCGGGAGCATGGCCTGGACCGAACAGGTGACGCTCGAGGCGACCATGCACAACGGTGCCGCCGCCATGATGCTCTCCGACTCGGCCGGGCCGAGCGGCAGCCAGACCAACAGCATCCTGGCGCAGGCCGGAACCGAGGTTCGCCGCGTCCACAAGGAGGTCGTCGGCGCATCGCCCACCGTGGTCGACTACGATCCTGGCTTCACACGCTTCGACGAAGCGTGGCCGAGCATGCCCGTCGGCACCGTGGACACGCGCATGTACACCCGCACGGAGGTGACCAACGGCGCCACGATCGTCGAGACGCGCGTGCAGCGCTACACCGTCGAACAGCTGGGCGTCGACGTCGCGGTGCCCGCCGGCAACTTCAGCGACTGCGTCGTGATGTTTCGTCAGCGCCAGGCGCCCGATGGCGGCCCGCCCACCGGTGCGCAGATCCGCGAGAAGCGCTTCTCCTTCTGCCCCGGAGTCGGCAAGGTCAAGGAGGAGAACCTCACCGACGGCGGCCTCGAAGTGCTCGTGAGCTGCAACGTGCCCGGCGGCGGCTGCTGAGCCCGGCCGGGCGACGCGAGCCGTTTGCCTGCATCGGGCACGACCGCTAGAAGACGACCATGCCCGTGCGTATCGGCCGTAGCTCCGCAGCGCGCCAGACCGCTCGACTCCCGCTGGGATTGATCGCATTGCTGCTGTGCCTCACCTCGAGGCCGCTCGCCGCCCAGTCGGCGGATGCGGAGGAGCCGACCACAGGCGGCGCCGCACCTGCGAAGGACGAGCATGCAACGCCGGCGCCGGCGCCGAGCGACGACGAGGTGACCAGCTACGGCGCGGTTGCGGTCGTCCCGACGCCGGGTGCGCGGCTCGAGTCACGGCGCCATGCGCGCAACGTTCACATCCTCGACGCCGCGGTGCTGGAGCGCGGCCGTCCGGCCACGATGCACGATGCGCTGCAGGGACGGCTTGCCGGCGTGGTGATCAACGACGTTCAGAACAACCCGCTGCAGCCCGACCTGCAGTACCGCGGCTACACCGCCTCGCCGCTGGTCGGCTCACCGCAGGGGCTGTCGATCTACCAGAACGGCGTCCGCATCAACGAGCCCTTCGGCGAGGTGGTGCAGTGGGACCTCGTGCCACTGTTCGCCATCGACGAGGCGCAGCTGATGCCGGGGAGCAACCCGCTCTACGGCCTCAACTCCCTCGGCGGCAGCCTCGCGCTGCGACTCAAGAACGGCTTCCGCAACCCGGGCACAGCCGCGAGCGCCCTCGGGGGCTCGTTCGGCCGTAGCCACGCGGTCATGGAGTACGGCGGAAGCGGCGGCGGGTGGGGGCTCTATGCGGGCGCGTCCGTGTTTGGCGAGGATGGCTTCCGCGACGTCTCCCCGTCGCGGGCGCGGCAGCTATCGTCGGACGTGCGACACATCGGCGAGACGCACGAGCTCGGCATCAACGTGACGTACGCGGACACCGAGCTCTATGGCAACGGCCCGGTGCCCGTCGAGCTGCTCGCCGACGACCGCAGCAGCGTCTACACCTACCCCGACATCACGCGCAACACGCTGGTGCTGCCCGCGCTCGACGCGAGCCTCGATCTGAGCGACGCCCTGGCGCTCTCCGGCACGCTCTACCTCCGCAGCCTGCGCCGCGACACGGTCAACGGCGACGAGGGCGAGTTCGAGACGTGTGGCGCGATGGGCGTCGAACTCCTGTGCGACGAGGATGGGGAGGTGCTCGAGACGACGACAGGGGTGAGCGTCCCCGCTCCCGCAGCGGACACGGCCTACGATGCCCTCTTCAACACCTCGGACACCGAGGCGCTCGGCGCAGGCGGCTCGCTGCAGCTGCTCGTCGATCGAGCCCTCGCAGGACACGACAACCAGCTACTCGTCGGAGCCAGCTACGACGGGGCCGCGGTCGAGTTCTCGCAGCGCGCAGAGCTTGGCCAGCTGACACCGGACCGCGGTGTGAGCCGCCGGGGGGTCTCGCTCGGGGGCGACGCGTTCCGGACCGGCGTGAAGATCCGCAACCACCACATGGGCGTCTACGCGTCCGACACCTTCGACCTCATGCGCGAACTCTCGCTCACCGCGTCGGCGCGCCTCAACTGGGCGCGCATCGAGATGGCCGACCAGCTTGGAAGCGCGCTCGATGGCGAACACGACTTCGTGCGCGTCAACCCGGCGGCCGGCGCGAGCTACACGCCGATCGAGCCGCTGACGTTCTTCGCCTCCTATGCCGAGGCCAACCGCGCGCCATCCGCAGCGGAGCTGGCGTGTGCGGATCCCGACCAGCCGTGCCGGCTGCCCAACGCGTTCATCGCCGACCCACCGCTGGACCAGGTCGTCAGCCGCGGCGTCGAGGTCGGCGTCCGCGGCCGGCACGGTCCCACGCGCCGCCCCGAGCTCCGCTGGTCGCTGGCCGGGCACCTGACGCGCAACAGCGACGACATCCTGTTCGTCGCCGGGTCGCGTGTCGGCACGGGCTACTTCCGCAATGCGGGCGAGACGCAGCGGCTCGGGGTCGAGGCCGACCTGTCCGCACAGCTGGGCGTCCTCGAGCTCTTCGCGAGCTACGCCCTGCTGATCGCCACCTACGAGACCGCACTTCAGCTCCCGGGTCACGCGCATCCGGAGTCGATACCGCAAGGCAGTGACGACGACGGTGACGGCGAGGGCGGCTTCATCGCGGTCTCGCCCGGCGACCGCATCCCCGGCCTGCCCACGCACAGCGCGCGCGTGGGTGCGCGCGTACATCCCGGCGAGCGACTCGTGCTAGGCGTGTCCTCACGGGCACTGAGCGGGCAGTACCTTCGCGGCGACGAGGCGAACCTGCTGTCCCCGCTGTCGGGCTACGTGGTGGTCGACGCCAACGCGAGCTACCGGCTCGTCGACTCGCTCTCACTCTTCATCGAGGCGCGCAACGTACTCGACGCCGAGTACGAGACCTTCGGCGTGGTCGCGGACCCGAGCGAGGTCATCCCCGCTCTCTCCACGCCGCGCTTCGTCAGCCCGGGCCCGCCGCTGGGCATCTGGGTCGGGGTGCAGCTCGAGAACCGCTGATTTCGCCCCGGCGCTGCCGCTTTTGTGGCCGGCCGCTGGCGGCGCCCCGCGCCTTGGGGGTACAAAGTCCGCATGTACGAACGCCCACGCCGCAACCGCACCTCCGCGCGCATGCGCGGGCTCGTCGCCGAGACGAGCCTGTCCCCAGCGAACCTCGTCCTGCCCGCCTTCGTGCAGGAGGGCCAGGGCGAGCGCACGCCGATCGCATCGATGCCCGGGCACGCGCGGCTGAGCATCGACCTGCTGGTGGAGCTGGCGACCGAGGCCCACGCGCTGGGCATCGCAGGAGTGGCCCTCTTCCCGGCACTCACGGACGACCTCAAGGACCCAAAGGGCACCGAGAGCAAGAACCCCGAGGGCCTGCTGCAGCGGGCGGTGCGTGCGCTCAAGCAGGCGCTGCCCGAGCTGCTGGTGATCACCGACGTGGCCCTCGACCCCTACTCCTCCGACGGCCACGACGGCGTGCTCGTCGGCGACCAGATCGCCAACGACCTCACGCTGCCTATCCTTGCGGACATGGCCGTCGCGCAGGCCGAGGCGGGTGCAGACGTCGTGGCGCCGTCGGACATGATGGACGGACGCGTGGGCGCGATCCGCGACGCACTCGACGAGGCAGGCCACACGAACGTCGCGATCTGCAGCTACTGCAACAAGTACGCGTCCGCATTCTACGGGCCGTTCCGCGACGCGCTCGACTCCGCTCCGCGCGGCGGCGACAAGAAGACCTACCAGATGGATCCGCGCAACGTGCTCGAGGGCCAGCGCGAGGCCGAGCTCGACGAGGAGGAGGGCGCCGACTGGCTCATGGTGAAGCCCGGACTGCCCTACGCCGACGTGATCGCGCGCATGTGCGATGCGACCACCCTGCCCGTCGCCGCCTACCACGTGAGCGGTGAGTACGCGATGCTCAAGGCCGCGGCCGAGCGCGGCTGGCTCGACTACGACCGCTGCCTGATGGAGAGCCTCTACTGCCTGCGCCGCGCCGGCGCGAGCATCCTCTTCACGTACGGCGCCATCGAGGCCGCGAAGCTGATGCGCGACGGCTACTCACTCGACTAGCAGGTCGGTGAAGAAGGGCTTTCGATTCAGCGTGCCGTGATTTGGGTTCGCGGACGGCGTCCGGGTGCCGAGGAAACATGAATGTTTTCGCAGCGGACTTGGACGGCCGTACGGGGCCCAAGGCGCGGTGCGATGGGCGGAATGACTTTTTCACCGACCTGCTAGCGCGCGCTCACTCGGGGCCGGGATACTGCTGGTCGTACTGATCGCACAGCGAGTCGAGGTCGGTGCAGACGGTCGCGAGGCTGTCGAGCTGCTGTGCGTAGCCGCGGTCACCCGCTCCACTGCAGGAGTAGTTCCCCACCGCCAGGTCCACCCTGGCGTTGACGCAGCTTTCAAACTGCTCGACGGTCGCAACGCAGTCGCGCAGGTCGTCCGTGCAAGCGTCCACCGTGGCCGTCGTCTGGATCGCGATCGGCTCCGGGAACAGCGCCATGCAGCTCGATAGCGTCTCCTCGCACTGACCGGAGGTTAGGCTGGTCGCGAGCGCTCCCGGCAGGCAGGCGGTGTAGGCGATGGCATCGAGGTCCACGTACGTGTCGACGTAGGCGGTGAAGCTCTGGCAGACATCGGCGAGCTGCTGGTCGTTGAGCGTCGACACCTGCGCGCCTGTCGGGCCGGCGGCGACATAGCGCGGCCGGTCCTCGTCCCCGTCTCCACAGGCGAGAGACAACAGACATGCGAGCGCGAGCGCGCGGTTGGCAAGGGCGTGCGGCATCTACTTCTCCAACGTTCCCGCGCGGAGGGTGCCCGCCCCCCGAGTCGCTGCATACCCCAGTCTTGGGGCGCGCATTGGTTGACATGTTGCCGTGGCGGTCTATACCGCCCGTATTCGACCGACGGGGGTTTCCGTCTGTCATCACCGCGCGGCGGGGGTTTCCGTCACGCACAGGAGAACAGCCATGATCAAGATCTCCCTCCCCGACGGGAGCGTCCGCGAGCTGCCCGACGGGGCCTCGGCCGCCGACCTCGCCGCGGACATCGGACCCGGACTCGCCAAGGCCGCCGTGGCAGCCAAGGTCGACGGCGAGGTGCGCGATCTCACGCGCCCGCTGAGCGATGGTGCGAGCGTCGCGCTGCTGACCAAGCGCGACGACGAGGGCCTCGAGGTGCTTCGGCACTCGGCCGCCCACATGATGGCCGACGCCATCCTGCGCATCTTCCCCAAGGCGCAGCTCACCATCGGCCCGGTGGTCGACGACGGCTTCTACTACGACATCTTCATGCCGGACGGGAAGATCACGCCCGACGACTTCCCGAAGATCGAGGAGGAGATGAAGGGCATCGCGAAGGAGGCGGTGACGTTTCAGCGCTGCGAGGTCAGCTACGACGACGCCAACGAGCACTACGCCCGCTACCGGGCCATCGACGGTGGGGACAACAAGTTCAAGACCGAGCTCGTCGACGGCATCAAGGGGCGCGATGAGCAGCTGACGTTCTACCGCCACGGCGACTTCGTGGACCTGTGTCGCGGACCGCACGTGCCGGACACCGGCTGGCTCAAGCACGTGAAGCTCACGAAGGTCTCCGGCTCCTACTGGCGTGCCGACGCGGCGCGCGAGCCGCTGACGCGCGTCTACGGCACCGCCTTCTTCGACAAGAAGGCGCTCAAGCAATACCTGCACGTCATCGAGGAGGCGAAGAAGCGCGACCACCGCGTGCTCGGTGAGCAACTCGACCTCTTCAGCTTCAACGAGGACGCACCCGGCTTCCCGTTCTTCCACCAGAAGGGCGCCCTGCTGTTCAACCTGCTGACCGACTACATGCGCGGGCTGCTGCAACGCCGCGACTACCAGGAGGTCAAGACGCCGCTCGTGCTGTCGGAGAGCATGTGGCACACGTCCGGCCACTACGACAACTACATGGAGAACATGTTCTTCACGAAGCTGAAGCTGCGCGACCCCGACGCGCCGGACGATGTGCGCGACAACGTCGACGAGGATCGCCCGATGGCGATCAAGCCGATGAACTGCCCCGGCCACCTGCTCGTGTACAAGACGCGGCTGCACTCGCACAACGAGTTCCCGCTGCGCATGGCGGAGATGGGGCTGGTGCACCGGCGCGAGCTGTCGGGCGTGCGGCACGGGCTGTTCCGCGTGCAGGCGTTCACGCAGGACGACGCGCACCACTTCTGCACGCCGGAGCAGATCGAGCCGGAGATCGAGATGCTGATCGCCTTCTTCAAAGAGGTCTACGGCACCTTCGACCTCGACGACATCCGCATCGAGCTCTCGACGCGCCCCGCCAAGAGCATCGGCAGCGAGGAGATGTGGGAGAAGGCCGAAGCGGCCCTGAAGAACGCGCTCGACGCCTCGGGCATCGAGTACCAGCTCAACCCGGGCGATGGCGCCTTCTACGGCCCCAAGATCGACTTCCACATCCGCGACGTGCTCAAGCGCTCGTGGCAGTGCGGAACCATACAACTGGACTTCTCGATGCCGGAGCGCTTCGGCCTCACCTACATCGGCGCCGACGGCCAGAAGCACACGCCCGTGATGCTGCACCGCGCGTGCTACGGGAGCATCGAGCGCTTCCTCGGCATCGTGATCGAGAACTACGCCGGCGCCTTCCCGCTGTGGCTGTCGCCAGTGCAGAACTGGGTCATCCCGATCAGCGAAAAGTTCAATGACTACGCGCGCTCAATCCACGAGCAGCTGCTCGACCAGGGCATGCGCAGCCACCTGAACCTGCGCGACGACCGGGTCGGCTACAAGATCCGCGAGGCCAGCATGCAGAAGATCCCCTACGCGATCATCGTCGGCGAAAAAGAGCAGACCAATGGCAGCATCAACGTCCGCTCGCGCGACAAGGGCGAGCTGGGTGAGATGCCGCTCGACAAGTTCGTGGCCGACCTCGAGCCGATCCGCATGTAGCCAGCACAACGGCGCACGGAGTTCCCACGCGGGCCTACCATGCTAGGCTGCCCGTCCCCGACAACCGGGGACAACCCAACAAGGGAGGGGCAGCGACATGGCAAACCGTTCAATCATGTACACGTGGGGCGCGGGTGTTCCGGGCCGCGAGCAGATCGGCCTGGAGGTCTTCCAGGCGGCACTGGGCTTCTGGGGGGCGAAGCAGGCGGCCGGCGAGGTCGATGACGTCAAGGTCGGCGTATCGCGCACCGGCAACGTCGAGGTGCTCGGGGGCTACCTGCTGGTCGAAGGCGATGGCAGCAAGCTCGACGCCATCGCGAACAGCGAGGAGTACAAGGTGCTCAACGCCAAGGCGTTCCACATCGTCAAGCACTTCACGATCAGTCACTGCGACACGGGTGACGAGATCCCGAAGGGGATCGAGCGCCTCGTGAAGGTCCGCGGCGAGCTCGGGCTCTAGGGCTCGGCGGTGCGCGTCCCTGCGCCATCGGGCGCGGGGGCGCCCTGCGCCGCGTCGACGAGGCACCGGCTCGCAGCATCGAGCTCGCGAAGGACGGCGCGCGCATGGGGCAGGAAGCGCTCGCCGCTCGGCAGCAGGCGCATCCCGCGGGGCGTGCGTTCGAAGAGCGGCGCGCCGAGCTCGTCCTCGAGGCTACGGATCTGACGCGTGAGCGGCGGCTGCGACAGGCGCAGGCGGCGAGCCGCTCGACCCACGTGCCCCTCCTCCGCGACGGCCACGAAGTACCTGATCTGCGCGACGCTCATGCCGATAGCATAGCACGTGTTCGGTGCTCGACGACGATACCGAAACGGTATTGGACGGGCGCTGCGCGCCATCCGAAGCTCACTCCATGTTCGAGCGCATCGAGCGTCTGGGCGACGCCGAGATGGATTGCATGCGACGTGCGGGCCGGGCAGCAGCGGCCACACTCGCGCACGTCGGCGAGCACCTGCGTGTCGGGATGACGACATCGGACATCGACGCGTTCGTCCGCGAGGACACGGCGCGCCGCGGTGGGCGCCCCAGCCAGCTCGGCTACCAGGGCTTCCCCGCCGCGGTGTGCACGAGTCGCAACGAGGTCGTCTGTCACGGCATTCCGAGCGGGGACGTCGCGCTGTCCGACGGCGACATCATCAACATCGACGTCACGACGGAGCTCGACGGCTTCCATGGCGACACGTCTCGCACATTCGCCGTTGGAGCGACGTCGCCACAGGCCGACCACGTGCGCGATGTGGCGCGGAGGTGTCTCGAGGCCGGTATCGCCACCATCCACGATGGCAGCCGCCTCGGGGATATCGGCGCGGCCATCGAGGAGCTCGCCCATCGCGAGGGCTGCAGCGTCGTGCGAGAGCTGGGCGGGCACGGCATCGGCCGCCGCATGCACGCGCCTCCCCACGTTCCCCACCACGGCCGCGCCGGTAGCGGTCCACGGCTGCGCACCGGCATGGCACTCACCGTGGAGCCGATGATTAACCTCGGCACCGCCGCGGTGCGGTTCCTCGACGACGGCTGGACGGTGGTGACTGCCGACGGGATGCTCTCTGCCCAGTTCGAGCACACCGTCGTCGTCACCGACGATGGCTGTGAGCTCATGACGCCGGCACCGTGAGGCACACCGCGACCGGCGAGGCTACCGGTGTAGACGGTCGGCGACGGCGCGAAGCGTTGCCGCGACGTCGCCCTCGATGACATCGCCATGGGCTGGCAGCAGCCGCCGCAGCCCCTCGATGGAGGCGAGCTCGCGCAGGCCATCCGCGAAGCGCCCGCGGTCCTCGACCATCAGCCACCTGCCGATGTTCGTCACACGCGGACCGCCGCTGCTGCCGAGGAGCTTGATCACGAAGCCGCCGAACCCGGGCATGTGCGGCAGGTTGAAGACGGCATCGGTGAGCACCGCCGATGCGCTGCCATCCGCGTGCCGAACGATCAGCGCGAACTCGCCCAGCTTGTTGCCCGGCAGCGTGAACACGTCGAGGCCATCCTCCGCCGACAGCTCGTCGGTCGACCCATCCACGCCGAGCACCTCGCTCACCTTGGCCGTCGCGGGGGTCGGGCACAGCACTCGCAGCTGCGGGTAGCGCTCCTTGAAGGCCCCCGCATCGTGCCTGTGCATGCCGTTGGGGACGACCAGCAGCGCCGGTGTCCCCCACGCCTCCAGCGCTGCCATGCCCGCGTCGTCGAGGGCGACCGCGCTGTGAATGAGCAGCCGGCCGTCGTCGAGCCTCACGACGACCATGCGCCGCGGGATCGGGCTCGGCGGCAGCGTCCCGGCCACCGACCACAGCTCGTCGGCGTGCCTCTCGATCGACCCGTGCGGGTGCGGTTGCCAGCTCATCTCGACCTCCTGCGCCGGCGCGCGCCGGGCACAACCCCCGTGGGTCCGTCCCCGCCGCCGCGCAAGTGCTCCGAATGGCCTTGTAACTGCCCGGATTTGTGGCATCAAGTCGGACTCCGACCTCACGAGGACCCCTGGATGCAGCTGTACAACACCCTGACCGCAGAAAAGCAGCCGCTGCAGTCGCTCGAGCCTGGCCACCTGCGATTGTACGTGTGCGGCCCGACGCCCTACGACTACACGCACCTGGGGCATGCGCGCTGCTACGTCGTCTACGACGTGCTCGTGCGGCACCTGCGCAGCACCGGGCTCAAGGTCACCTACGTCCGCAACATCACGGACGTCAACGAGAGCATCCTCAAGCGCGCCGACGAGAAGGGCGAAGAGCCGCTCGCGCTCGCGGAGCGCTTCCGTGGCTACTACGCCGAGGACATGGATCGGCTCGGCAACGTGGTGCCCGACGTCGAGCCGAAGGTCAGCGAGCACATCGAGGAGATCAAGACGCTGATCGGCCGCCTGATCGAGCGCGGCCACGCCTACGCATCCGAGGGGGACGTCTACTTCCACGTCCCGTCGCTGCCCGACTACGGCAAGCTCTCGAAGCGCAAGCTCGAGGACCTCGAGGCGGGCGCCAGCGGCCGCACCGACGACGGCGAGACGGCCCGCAAGAAGAACGCGGCCGACTTCGCGTTGTGGAAGGCGAGCGCACCCGAGGTGCTCGGCTGGGACTCACCATGGGGCCGCGGGCAGCCCGGCTGGCACATCGAGTGCTCGGCGATGGGCATGAAGCACCTCGGCGAGTGCTTCGACCTGCACGGTGGCGGCCTCGACCTGGTCTTCCCGCACCACGAAAACGAGATCGCCCAGTCCGAGGCGGCCACGGGCAAGACGTACTGCGGTCACTGGATGCACAACGGCTTCGTGCAGGTGAACAAGGAGAAGATGTCGAAGAGCCTCGGCAACTTCTTCACCGCCCGCGAGGTATTCGAGATCGTCGATCCCGAGGCGGTGCGCTATGCGCTGCTGTCGATCCACTACCGCGCGCCCTTCAACCTCGACTGGGATACCGATGACAACGACAAGCTCGTAGGCTTCCCGACCTTCGACGAGGCCGAGCGACGCCTCGAGTACATCTACAAGTCGCGGCTGCGGCTCGCCGCGATCCCGGACAAGCGCAAGCGCGGGCAGGTCCCGGCGCCGCGTGAGATCGCCGAGTTCCGCCAGCGCCTCGTCGATGCCCTCGACGATGACCTCAACACGCCCATCGCGCTCGCAGCGGCCGCCGACTTCCTGCATGCCGTGAACCAGGCGTGCGACGGAGCGATGGGCAAGAAGGGCAAGGTCCCCCGCAATTGGGTGACGCTCGCCGAGGATGGCTTCGCCGCGCTGGCCGACGTGCTGGGCGCAGGCGGACAGGACCCGGAGACGTTCCTCGAGCGCGTGCGCGACCGCCGCGCAGCCGCGCGCGGCATCGCGGGCACCGACGTGGAGGTGCACATCGCCGAGCGCAAGCAGGCGCGTGCCGACAAGGACTTCGAGCGCGCCGACGCGATCCGCGATGAGCTGCTCGCCAAGGGCGTCGCCCTGCTCGACACCCCCGAGGGCACGAGCTGGGAGCTCACGAACTAGCGGCGGCCACAGGCCCCGGCCTGCCATCAACCGTCAGGTCAGGCCGAGCTCGGCGAGCAGCAGGTCCACCACGCGGCGCTGCATGACGACGCGGCGCTGCTCCTCGAAGCCCTTCCAGGTCTCGACGCAGATGCCGATGCAGCCGACCCGGTCGACGATCACCTCGGTCGACGACGTCGACACGGGATAGTGATGCGATGCCCACAGCTCGTAGGGGCTCTCCAGGTCCTGGTTGAGCGCGTCGACGACCGCACCGACGATAGGCGGCATCGGCTCCACGCCGTACACGAGCGTCTGCCCGAACGACGCCGGCACGTCCGGGTGGAAGCGCTTGATGCTCTCGTGGAGCGTCGCCATGAGTGCGGGCTGCTCGTCCTCGACGAGGTCCATGAAGCGGCGCGCAAGCCGGCTCTCCCGCTCGGGCGCACTCGCATCCCCCGGGAAGCAGCGGTTGAGGTCGAGCCCCCCCGCCGCGCGACGTTCGCGTGCGCGGTAGGCACCCGGGTTCATGATCGGGATGACCAGCAGCCGCCCGCGCGCTATCGACACGCCCTGCTCGAGCCACTCCTGGAGCGCGTGCACGCCGGCGATCTCGTCGCCGTGGATGCCGCCCTGGATCAGCGCGGTCGGCCCGGCCACGTCCGATTGGAAGACATGGACCGGGATGTTCGGCTCGATGTGATGGACGCCAGGCGACAGGGGCATGATGACTACTTCGTGTCCTGGGCGGCCAGCGTCTCGACCGAAACCGGCATGATGTTCCACGTCATCATCGAGTTGGCGTGCTCGCGACGGTGGATCGTCTCCCGCACGGGCTTCCCATCGGTCCACACGTACCTGCGCAGCTCACCCTGCTCGTCGGCGGCGACGTAGAGCTCGTCACGCTTGTCCCCGTCGAGATCAGCAAAGACCGCGGCGTGCTCGAAGCCGGACGACTCCTTGTCGATGCTCTCCACCGCCCACTTCGCACCCTTGTCCGTCGGCGGACGAAGCAACCACACGCCGCTGCGGTATGCGGCCGCGACCAGCTCGCGCTTGCCGTCGCCATCCACGTCGCCGGCCGTGAGGAAGCGGCACAGGCGGTCGGGCAACGTCGCGACGACCTGTCCCTTGTCGGCGGGGGTGTCCTGGTCGTAGCGGCGGATCTCCACCGGCTCGACCAGTCGCATCGACGCGCCCTTGCCGGCGGTGAGCGCTTCGACCGCGACGTAGAGCTCATCGCGGCCGTCGCCGTCGACGTCCGTCACGAGGATCTCCTTCGCGTGGCGCTTGCCCAGGTCGGCCACCACCTCGGGGCCCTTGCCGGTCTTGGGCACGAAGCGCCACACCTCGCCATGCTGCTCGCCGCCGGTGAGCTTGTTGGGCTCGCTAGGCGTCGCATAGACCTCCATCGCGCCGTCGCCATCGATATCGCCGAGCTCGATCTCGTGGACGAAGGTGTCGGGCTTGGCGCCGAGCTTCACGACCTCGAACTTGCCGCCCTCCTGTGGCTTGAGCACGGCGACCACGCCCTGGTCGTGGGTGGCGACCGCGATGGCCGCGCTACCGTCGCCGTAGAGGTCGCCAACTTCGCCGTCGCGCATGCGATCCCACTTGCCGCCGAACTTCTCGGTCCACAGTGTCTCGGCAGTAAAGCCGTCCGCCCCGCGACGCCACAGCTTGACCGCAGCTTCCATCCCCGCGAACGACAGGATCGCCTCGCCGCCGCCCGCCGGCGTGTAGGCCATCGCCTTGTGGAACACGTTGCTCTGGGAGTCCTCGAGCCCCTCGACCTCCCACTTGCCACCACGCCGCTGCAGCATCTCGATGCGGGCCGGGCCGGGCTTGGCCGTGACCTTGCCGTCCACGACCTCGAACTGAGCGTAGGCCAGCAGCAGGCCACGCGGCAGACTGTCGGCGGTCGCAGCGGCTACCGCGGGCTGGGCGGGCTTCGCCGGCTCGGGCTTCGCCGGCTCGGGGGTGCCCGGATCGGCTTCCAGTGCTGCGCCGGCCTTTGCGGGCTTCTCCGGCTCGCTCTTGCTGCAAGCGGACAGGGCGGACAGCGCGCACAGGGCGCAGAGGGTTCGATGCATTGGGTAGCTCCTGGGCGGGATCGACCGCGGCGGGGACTAGAGGGTGATCGCCATGCCCTCACGGGCCACGAACGCGCCATCCCACATCGCTGCGGCGGCCTTCTCGATCTCGTCCATGATGGGGTCGTCGTGATCGGGGTCGTGATGGAAGATGGCCAGCTGCTTCACGCTCGAAGCCTGACACAGCCGCACACCCTGCTGCCACGTGGAGTGACCCCAGCCGACATGGTTGGGCAGCTCATCGTCCGTATACGTGCAGTCGTAGACGACCATGTCGGCCCCATCGATCAGCGCCTGCACGGACTCGTCGAGCTCACCCGGCGTGTGCTCGCAGTCGGTCACGTAGCAGAGCGACTTGCCCGCATACTCGATGCGGTAGCCGCTGGCGCCATCGGGGTGGTTGAGCGGGATGCGGCGCACGTGGATACCGTCGCCGAGCTCGAACGTGTCGACGTCGTCGACGTCCTGGAAGCTCAGCTGAGCGGCCAGCGCATCGAGTGGCACGGGGAAGTTCGGTGCGGCCATCTGCCCCGCGAGCGCCTCGCGGACGCCACCGACCGGGCTCAGGCTGCCCGCCACGATGTGCAGCTTGAAGCTCGGCACGAAGAGCGGGCCGAAGAACGGGAAGCCGTTGGTGTGATCCCAGTGCACGTGCGTGAGCATGAGCGTGGCCTCGCCGACGCCGTCCGCGAGCAGCTGCTTGCCGAGCCGCCGCAGGCCCGTGCCCGCGTCGAGGATCAGACGCTGCCCGCCGAGGTCGAGCTCGATGCAGCTGGTGTTGCCACCGTAGGTCGCGTGCGTGGATGAGGGGCACGCGATGCTGCCCCTGACTCCCCAAAATTTTACGCCGAAGTCAGCCATCTCGAATGCAGGTCGGTGCCGACCGCTGCGCGCAGTATGCCGTAAAAAAGCAGCGGGGGGGACCCATTTGGCGTCCCCGATCGCAGGCGCGGACAGCCCCTACTCCGTGTAGCAGTCGAGCTCCAACACCAATGTTCCCATCGATGACTCGAGCTGCTCGCACACGGATGGGCACAAGGAGATGCCCGCGACCCCGTCGTCGACCCGGTAGAAGGCCCAGGCCGCCTGGGCGCACTCGTCGAGCGAGCCGAGCTCGGTCAGCTCGATGGTCTCGCCTGTCTCGATGCGGGCGAGCACCTGCTCGTAGGGCACGCCGTCGGGGCGCTCGCCCAGGCCGATCTCGCAGGGCACGGGGACGGGATCGAGGACGGCCTCGGCGAGCAGGTCGAAGACCGCCCCCCAGTCCTCGGAGCAGATGGAGATCTGCTGGCCACCGGTGACCTGGGCGAGGTCGAAGTACTGGACCCCGGGGTTGGTCCCGCCGCACAGGGACGGGTACATGGCGCCGTAGAGCACGCAGTCCTGGCTGGGTGTGGCGTTGCGGCATGGGAAGCCATCGAGGTCCTCCGAGGCGACCGCGTGGAAGGTGAACTGCCCCAGCTCGCGGGTCATCGTGTCCATGAACGCATCGGCACTCATCTCACTCTCGTCGTCGGTGACGGCGATGAAGTGGGGGTACGCCTCCGGGCGCAGGAAGTCGCGGTAGTCCGGTAGGTGCTCGACGAGCACCTGCAGCGGCATCTCGGACGCGACGTGGCGGGGCACGAAGAGGTAGCGGTCGGGGTCGTTGCCGAGCGGCCCCGGCACGTTGTCGGTGGCGGTGACCATCACCACGCGCACGTTCGAGTCACGCGCCTCCACGGCCTGGACGAAGCTGTTGATCGTCTCGGCGACGCGCTGCCGCTCGTCGGTCATGCTCTGGGAGCTGTCCACCGCCCAGATGATGTCCACCGGTGTCGAGTGCGGCAGCGGCGAGTAGCTGTGGCGGGCACAGATCTCGTACTCCTGCTCGACGACGCCGCCCTCGTCGGGTGGCACGCGCGGCAACTGACCCGGCGGCGGCGCGCGCAGTGGCCGCGCATCCTGCCCCTCGATGGGCACCGCGTCCTGCGGCTCGGGGCCGCGCTCGTGGCTGAGGAAGCACCCCTGCACGAGACACAGCACCACCCATCCATGACGTCCGACACCCATCGCGACCCAGCCACAGGCTAGCCGACAACCCGCGTCCAGGCACCCCGACGCACGACGACGCGAGGAGGGCTCGGTTTTTGCCGCTCAGGCAAGCGTGGCGGGCCCCTAGGCCGAGACGGCGGCGCCCAGCTCGTCGATGGCGGCGCCCAGCGCGTCATCGATGGCGCGCTCCCAGCCCGACGCGCTGTCGGTGTCGGAACCGGCCGGAAAGACGACCCCTCGCGACGAGTTGACGAGGCCGCCCTCGAGGCCCGCCGGCCCCGGCACGAAGCCGCGCAGCGCATCGGCGGCGCTGCCCCCCTGCGCACCGTAGCCCGGGACGAGGAAGAGCGACTTAGGCAGCAGCTCGCGCACGCGCACAGCCTGGTCGGGCTGCGTGGCGCCGACCACCACACCGAGCGACGAGAAGCCGGTCGCATCCCCGGCGAGGCGCTCTGCCGTCGGTGCGAGGGCGGAGGCCACGCGCTCGTACACGGGTGTCGATCCGACCCGCAGCTCCTGGAAGTCACGCGATCCGGGGTTGCTCGTGCGGACGAGCACAAACAGGCCGCGGCCGTCCTGCTCGGCGGCCTCGACCATCGGCTGCAGCGAGTCGAGGCCGAGGTACGGGTTGAGGGTGAGGGCGTCCGACTCGAGCGCGGCACCGTCACCGAAGAACGCATTGCGGTAGCCGACCGCGGTGGAGCCGATGTCACCGCGCTTGGCGTCCATGAGTACGAGCAGCCCCGCCTCGCGGCAGCGCGCGACCAGCTCGGCGAGCACCGTGAGGCCGGCCGGGCCCAGCTGCTCGAAGAACGCGATCTGCGGCTTCACCACCGCCACCTTGCCCGCCAGACGGGGCACCAGCGCGGCGAGCATCTCGCCCACGCCGGCCGCGGTCCGCGGGTCGCCGAGTGCGCCTTCCCCGCGGCGGAAGAGGGCCGGGATGCGATCCAGGTGGGGGTCGAGGCCCACGCACAGTGGGTGGCCGAGACGCCGGGTACGCTCGATCACACTGTCGGCGAAGTGTTCGCGTGCTCCGGGCATGCCGCCGTTAGAGCCGATCCGCCCACCGCGTGCAACCCGGACGCGGCGCCGGCCGGCCCACCATGATAGGTTTTCCGCCGTCGTGCAGCCCCCGAATCGCCATCCCGCACCGCCCTGCCCGCCGCGGCGATCGCGGCTGGCGGTCGCCGCCCTCGCCGGCTGGCTGTGTGCGGCCTGTGACGAGCCGGCGCAAAACCCTTTTCCTCTCCAGGACGCGGCGAGCCAGAACGCATCGAGCTGGATCGACCGCTACATCACGGAGGGGCACGACCCGCACATGCCGGACGATCGGGGCTTCACTCCGATGCACGTCGCCGCCACATCGCGCATCGCCAAGCACCTGATCGCGCTGGGCGTCGCCGCCGACCCGGTCGCCGACGGCGGCACGACGCCGCTGCACGTGGCGGTCCTGTTCGAGCGCACGTCGCTGGCCAAGCTGCTGGTGAAGGAGGGCGCGAACGTCCACGCGGTCGACGAGGGTGGCTGGCAGGCCATCCACTACGCGGCCGCGGGCAACGACCCGCGAAACCTGCGCACGTTGCTCAAGGGGGGCGGCGATCCGCAGGCCCGCACCCCCGCCGGCGAGCGGCCACTCGACATCGCACGCCGGTTCGACAACCCGCGATGCGTGCGGCTGCTGGAGCGCTGATGGCGCCACCTGGTGTATGGTAGGGGTCCACTATGGATCCCAAAGACAAGCCGACGTTTTACTGGGAGCTCATGAAGCTGCTGCTGCAGGTGGCATGGGCAGACGACATCATCGCCAAGTCCGAGCGACGCCTGGTGCTCAAGCTCGCCGACAAGCTCGCGCTGACCAAGCTGCAGGTCGAGATCCTCGAGGGCTGCCTCGACGGAAAGGCACCGCTGCCCCCCCCCGACCTGGCCCTGCTGCGCGACCACCGCGAGGAGGTCATGCAGGCGGCCAAGCACGTCGCGATGGCCGACAGGGACTTCGCCGAGGAGGAGCAGGCGATGCTCCAGGGCCTCGAGGCGATGCTGGACGGCACCTCCTGAGGCCGCGATCGCGTTTGCCGCGTGCGGCCCATGGCGGGTAGGCTCGCCCCATGGAGATCCTACGCGGACTGCTGAAGGCTGTGATCGTGATCGCCGTCGTCGACGCGCTCGGCTCGTGGTTCGTGGGGCCGGGTGAGTTTCCCAGGTCGATCACCAAGCCGCTGCTCGACCCGGTGTATGCGCCGATCCGCGGCATGATGGGCGTCCGCGGCGTGGGCGGTGTCGATCCGTCCGCATTCATCCTCGTGATCGCCGCGCAGCTGCTGCTGTCGCAGCTAAAGCCCAAAACCGAGACCGGTTTCAAGAAGCGCTAACCCATCGCATGGGTGGTGCACCCCTGTGCACCCACATGAAGGGCGGTACTTTCTTTCAACCTACCGCCCCCATGGACCACAATTGCCCAGAGCGTGCGACCGGACCTGCGGAGCCCGGCGACGCCACCAGAGGGTACCCATGAAGCGCTTCTACCTGCTCGCCTCGATCCTGTTGCTCGCCCACGCCGGCTGTAGCGACGACGACAAAGACAACGCGGACGGGGGCCTCGATGGAGGCGTCCAGTTCGACGCGAGCACCGGCGATACGTCGGGCGGAGCGTGCAGTGATGGCGACCCGGACACGGAGTGCGCCACAGGGACCGGCGACACCGGTGACGACCCGGCCTGCTCCGACGGCGACCTGGGCAGTGCATGTCCGGACACGCCCGCGGACAGCGGCGGCGACGGCGACGGCGCCACCGGCGGCGACGGCGATGGGGTCGTCGGCGGCGACGGCGACAGCAACGGCGACGGCGACAGCACGCCGGTGGTGACGGACGGCCCGACGGGCGTCCCGCCGGGCGACTGGGTCGTGCCGGACGAGCTGAAGCTATGCGGTGACCGCGCCTGCCAGTGTGCCGACGGCGTGGACAACGATAACGACGGCACGGCCGACGGCTTCGACAGCGAGTGCACCGGCCCCAACGACGACGACGAGGGCTCCTTCGCGACCGGCATCTCGGGCGACAACATGGACCCGAAGTGGCAAGACTGCTTCTTCGATGGCAACTCGGGTGCGGGCGACGACGGCTGCCGCTACCACACGGACTGCTTGACCGGCGACCTCCCGCAGGACCACAACAGCTGCACGGTCACGCAGGAGTGTGTCGACTTCTGCATGAAGCGCACCCCCAACGGCTGCGACTGCTTCGGCTGCTGCTCGATTACCGAGTCCAACGGTGACGTCGTCAACGTCGTCATCTCACCGGACTGCGATGCCGACGACCTCGGTGCCTGCACGAGCTGCCAGCCGACCGAGGGCCTGTGCAACAACGAGTGCGGCGAGTGCGAGCTGTGCCCGGGCAAGCAGGTGGAGGACCTGCCCGACCACTGCTTCCCGCCGCCCGGTGGCGACGGCGACGGTGACGCGCCGGGCGGTGACGGCGACGGGGATGCACCTGGCGGCGACGGCGACGGTCCGTTCGTCTGCGAGGGCGGCCAGGACACCTGTGTCGACAACAGCACCTGCGAGTTCGGCTACTACTGCATCTTCGGGTGCTGCGTCCTCTCCGGACCAGGCTGAAAATCGGCGTCGGCTGGGGCGCGATGCACGGCACTGGACACGCCGCCGGCCTGCGGTGCGTGCTCACGTACGGACGTACGCTCCGCGCGCTCCTCGGCCGGCACCGCGCCCAGCACCGCACCTCACGCCCCATCCGACACCGATTGGTCTGCTGTTAGCACGGGCTCCACGCACACGTCGCGCGCTCCTCGACCCTCGCCGCGCCTGGCACCGCGCCTCACGCCCCATCCGACGCCGATTGGTATCGGGCTAGCGCGGGGCTCCGGCGACGCGCCCGCGTCGCGCCTCACGCCCCATCCGACACCGATTGGTTCGGGGTCAGCTCCAGTCGATGACGTGGAGCATGAGGTAGATGAGGACGCCGGTGACGGACACGTACATCCAGGTTGCCCACGTCCAGCGCGACAGGCGCTTGTGCTTTGCGAAGCGGCCGGTGAACGCGAAGAAGAGCGAGCTGAGGATCATCGGTAGCGCGACGATCGACAGCACGATGTGGCTGATCAGCACGGCGAAGTAGACGGGGCGGATGGCGCCCTGGCCTGTGAACTTCGTGTCGCCGTGGCTGTAGTGGTAATAGACGTAGCTCGTCAGGAAGAGCGCCGAGGACGCGAGCGCGGCGAGCATGAGCTGCTTGTGCAGCGCCCGATCGCCGCGCAGGATGGCGCGCCGTGCAGCCCACAGCAGCGTGGCACTGACGCTGTTGAACAGGGCATTGAAGGTGGGCAGCACCGACTCGCCCCCGGCGGCCGCGTCACCGTCGTGGAAGTAGATCAGCCACACGAGGAAGCCGACGACGATCGACGAGATCAGCCCGTTGGCGAGGGCGAACGTTCGCGACGAGACAGGCGGCGACGACGACTCCATGCGGCCCTTATAGGTCCGCCGGGGACGCGAGGCCAGCGCGGGGGTGCAACAGTCGGCGCACGAGCCAATCGCCCGCCCACAACAGCAGGCAAACCGCCAGCACGGCCCCACCGCGCGCCAGCACCGCATCCTCGAACTGCGGCAGCAGGGGGGGCCAGAGCTTGTGGGCGAGGTTGACGTTGAACCTCGGGTCCGTCCACAGCCATGCCGCACTCCAGCACGCCGCGTGCAGCGCGAGCGCCCCCGGCAGTGTGTGCTTCGGATACCCGGCCGAGCGGATGATGCGCGCGCCCACGGCGACCGGCAGCACGTGCGCCAACACGGCGGCGGGCGTGGCTTGTCCAGTCACCAGCACCTGCAGACCGTAGGCGGGAGCACCCACGGCGGCGTGGAAGAGCAGGCCAGCCGCCAGGGGCCGGCTGCGCCCGGCGAGCGCCGACAGCGCCATCATCGCGACCGCGACGTAGCAGGTCCACAGCAGCTCCCCGGGGCGCCCCGCCATCACCCGATCGGCGGCGATGGCGATCCAGCACAGGCACAGCGTCAGGGACGCCCAGACGCGTTCCCTGCCGTGCATGGCCATCCCCCCTAAATGCGGTGCGCGATGCGCCTCAGCCGACCGCGATCTGCTTCATCGCGCCCATGTGACCGCGCAACACGCGCCCGACGGCCTCGATGGGATGGTTGCGAATGGCTTCGTTGACGGCGATCAGCTGCACGTTGTCGACGCCGTTGTCGCTCCCGGTGCCGTAGGGCTTGCCGACGACATCGGCGGGTTGCTTCGCAACCCAGTCCTTGAGCAGCGGGACCGCCTCGTGGGCGAAGAGGTAGCAGCCGTACTCGGCCGTGTCGCTGATGACCTTGTTCATCTCGTAGAGCTTCTTGCGCGAGATGAGGTTGGCGATGAGCGGCACCTCGTGCAGCGACTCGTAGTAGGCCGACTCGGCCTTCATGCCGACGTCGACCATGCACTCGAACGCGAGCTCGACGCCCGCCTTGACCATCGCGACCATCAGCACGCCGCTGTCGTAATAGGCCTGCTCGGCGATGTCGTCGCCCGTCGGCTTGCTCTGCTCGAACGCGGTGTCCGCCGTGGCCGCACGCCAGCCGAGCAGGTTCTTGTCGTCGTTGTCCCAGTCTTCCATCATCGTCTTCGAGAAGTGCCCGGAGATGATGTCGTCCTGGTGCTTCTCGTAGAGCGGGCGCATCGACTCGCGCAGCTCCTCGGCAAGCTCGAACGCCTTCAGCTTCGCCGGGTTGCTCAGGCGATCCATCATGTGCGTCAAGCCACCATGCTTGAGCGCCTCGGTGATCGTCTCCCAGCCGTACTGGATGAGCTTGGAGGCGTGGCCGGTGTCGACGCCGTCGGCGATCATCTTGTCGTAGCAGAGCAGCGAGCCCGCCTGCAGCATGCCGCACAGGATCGTCTGCTCGCCCATGAGGTCGCTCTTGACCTCCGCGACGAACGACGACTCGAGCACGCCCGCGCGGTCACCGCCTGTCCCCGCGGCGTAGGCCTTGGCGATCTCGAGGCCGTCTCCGTTGGGATCGTTTTCCTTGTGCACCGCGATCAGCGTCGGGACTCCGAAGCCGCGCTTGTACTCCTCGCGCACCTCGGTGCCGGGGCACTTGGGCGCGACCATCACGACCGTGAGGTCGGGACGGATCTGCATGCCCTCCTCGACGATGTTGAAGCCATGGCTGTAGCCGAGGCACGCGCCCTGCTTCATCAGCGGCATCACGTTGGTGACGACGTCGGTGTGCTGCTTGTCCGGCGCGAGATTGCAGACGAGGTCGGCACTCGGGATCATCTCCTCGTAGTTGCCGACCTTGAAGCCGTTGTCGCTGGCGTTCTGGAACGACTGACGCTTGGCATCGATGGCGCCCTGCCGCAGCGCGTACGAGACGTCGAGGCCGGAGTCGCGCATGTTGAGACCCTGGTTGAGGCCCTGCGCTCCGCAGCCGACGATCACGACCTTCTTGCCCTCGAGCTTCGCTACGCCGTTGAACTCACCGCGGTCCATGAAGCGGCAGCGGCCGAGCTGGTCGAGCTTGCCGGCCATGGTCAGCGTGTTGAAATAGTTCTCACGGGCCATCCTGATCTCCTCGTATCCCTCGCAAAACCGCGGCCCTGACCGCGGGGGCTGTTCTGATACGCCACTTCGCGGGGCGGGCCAAACGTTTATCTTTCCACATCCGCGGAGCGACCGCCCTCCCCCGGGTCCGCCGGCACCCATGCCCATGAAATCAATGAGAATTGCTGCGATTTCCGCTAGCCGGCGTCGCGCGCCGCGGGGGGGCCGCCGGTGGCCTCGCCCAGCGGCGTGGAGCGGACGCCGGAGCCGGCGTTCGACACGCAGCCCGCGACCAGTCCGGGCAGGTCGGAGCTGAGCCCGCGGAAGTCGGCGTAGGCCGTCAACGACTCGCACATCGAGTCGGCGCTGGGGTAGCGCTTGGCCGGGTCGGCGGTGAGCGCGCGACCGATCAGGTCCTCGAGCACGTCGTCGACCTCGGAGTTCAGCGAACACAGGCTGGGCACCTCGGCGCGCTGCACCAGCTTGACCGTCTCGTAGTCGTTGTCGGCGAGGAACAGCCGCTGCGTCGCCAGCATCTCCCACAGGATGATGCCGAGCGAGAAGATGTCCGCGCGCGCATCGACGACCGCGCCGCGCGCGCCCTCCGGTGAGAGGTAGCCGAACTTGCCCTTGATGAGGCCGGGCTCGGTCTTGGTCTGCTGGTTGTCCGCCTTCACGAGACCGAAGTCGCAGATCTTCACGACGCCATCGCGACTGACAAGCACGTTCGGCGGCGTGACGTCACGGTGCACGACGCCCAGCGGATTGCCGTCGGCGTCGCACAGCGAGTGCGCCGCCGAGAGTCCGCGGCACACCTGGGTGGCGGCCTCCACCGCGTCGCCCACCGAAAGCGGCTTTCCGATGCGCCGGCGCGTTCCGATGATGGTCGCGAAGTCGGCGCCGTCGACATACTCGAGCACCACGAAGGGCGTGCCGTTGCTGCGCCCGGTGTCGTGGACCTGGACGATGTTCGGGTGCTGGATACGCAGGCCGATGCGGGCCTCGTCCGCCAGCATGCCGACGAACTCCGGGTCCGCGGCCAGCGACGGCAGGATGCGCTTGATCGCGACCGACCGCTTGGCGCCGTTGTCGAAGCACGCCTCACCGAGGAAGACCTCGGCCATCCCGCCCTGGGCGAGCTTGCGAACGACCCGGTACTGGGGCTGCTCGGGCGTCATGTAATCACGTATCCCATATTGTGGTCATGTGGATAGCACAGCCCGACGTGTGAGCCTAGCGTACGCGCGGGCCCGGATAGGTCCATTGGGCGCAATTTTCCGGGTGGAAACGGTCCGCCCGGGCGTCCTCGCAGGAAGCGTCGATCCGTCTAGTCGAGGTCGTATTCGAGCAGCTCGCGGAGGCGTCGGATGGCCGCCTGCTCGCTGACGTCGACCGGGTTGGACATGCGCAGAACGCCGCCCCCCGATGCGCCCGCAATCGCCTCCGCCATGTGCAGCAGCCCCTGCATGTAGCGCTCGCAATCCGCCTCCGATAGCGCCTGCCGTGCCGTCTTGCCGACGCGCTCGAGCAGCACCTCGGCCTCCGCGCCCTGCAGATCGGCAATCGACTTCTCAGCTCGCTCCGAGGCGCGCTTGAGGATCGCCGCCACCGCTCCATCGCCCGCCGTGTCGGCCTGCTCGAGCATCGCGTCGAAGCGTCGCCGCTCCTTCTTGTCGATGCCGCCGTCGGACCCGGCCACCAGCACAAAGATGGCCGCGGTCGCGTCCGCCAGCAGGTTCTCGTCGCTCTCCGAAAGCTTGTCCGCCATCTGCTGCCTCCAGGCGGCACGGTACCACGGCCACCGCCAGCGAGGGGGGCAGCGGGACCTGGGCCACCCTTCCCTGCCGCTGCCCGCTGGGCTAAGACGCCTTGCATGAACATCGTGTGTTTGGACCTCGAGGGCGTGCTGATCCCGGAGATCTGGATCAACTTCGCCGAGCGCACCGGGATCGACGAGCTGCGGCTGACGACCCGCGACATCGCCGACTACGACGAGCTGATGACGAAGCGGCTCGGCATCCTGCGCGAGCACAAGCTGGGCCTGACCGAGATCCAGGAGGTCATCGGCTCGATGGACCCGCTGCCGGGGGCCCGCGAGTTCACCGACAGCCTGCGGCAGGCCCACCAGCTGATCATCCTGTCGGACACCTTCTACGAGTTCGGCATGCCGATGATGCGCAAGCTCGGTATGCCGACGCTCTTCTGCCACAAGCTCGAGGTCAGCGGCTCCGGTGAGATCCGCGACTACACGCTACGCCAGAAGGATCCGAAGCGAAAAGCCGTGCAGGCGCTGCAGGGGCTGAACTACCGCGTCACCGCCGCCGGCGACTCCTACAACGACACGACGATGCTCGCGGAGGCCGACACGGGTTTCCTGTTCCGCTCGCCGGACAACGTCATCGCGGAGTTCCCGCAGTTCCAGCACACCGAGGACTACGACGAGCTGCGTCGCCTGATCGACGACGCGCAGTAGCGACCGATGGCGGAGGAAGGCACCGGGCGGCGCGCTCCTGCGCACATGCGGCGCGAGCGAATGCAGCGCCGCGCGCGCTTCGTCCTCGGAGTGATGGCGGCGGTCGCCATCGGCTGGCGCATGTGGTCGAGCTACGCAGGCTGAGCGCACTCGGGTAGCATCGGCGCATGGCGGAGGGACGCGGGCGGCGGGCGGCGGTGGTGGCCAGCATCGGAGCGCTGTTGCTGTTGGCCGCGGTGCAGGCGAGTCGCCGCGCCGCACCCGTGGAGACGCCGAGCGTGCGGCCGCATGGCGGCAGCGAAAGCCTCACCCCGCCCGAGTTCTCTAAGGAACATCGACAGAAGCGCATCCCGATCATCGACGTCCACGTGCACCTCCGCGCCGACGCCGTGCAGCGACTGCACGGGCTGATGGATCGCTACGGCTTCGACCACGCCGTCAATCTCTCGGGCGGCCACCCGCGCGGCGACCTGCCGAGCCAGCTGCGCGCGGCCAGGGCATCGGGACGCGTGACAACCTTCACCGCGCTGGCCTACGAGCAGGCTTCGGAGCCCGGCTACGGTGAGCGCATGGCGAGCGTGCTGCGCGACGCACACGCGAGGGGCGCGCGTGGCCTGAAGATCGCAAAGGTGCTGGGGCTCGGCCTGCGGGACGGCCGCGGCCGGCTGATCCCCGTCGACGACCCCGGCCTCGACCCGGTCTTCGAGACCGCCGGCGAGCTCGGGATGCCGATCGCGATCCACGCCGGCGACCCGAAGGCGTTCTGGCTACCCATCGACGAGCACAACGAGCGCCACGCGGAGCTGTCCGCGCACCCGGGCTGGTCTCAGCACGGCCGGGACGTGCCGAGCTTCGACGCCATCCTCGACCAGCTCGACCGCCGCGTCGCACGCCACCCGAAGACCACCTTCATCTCCGTGCACTTCGGCAACTGCGCCGAGGACCTGGAGCGTGTGGCGTCGGCACTGCGCAGATACGACAACCTCTACATCGACACAGCCGCGCGCATCCCCGAGATAGGCCGCCATCCCGTCGAGCAGCTGCGCGCCTTCTTCACGGAGTTCCAAGACCGCATCCTCTACGGCTCCGACCTAGGTGTGGGCCCGGAGCCGCACCCGCTGTTTTTGGGCTCCTCCGGCGCCGAGCCGTCGACGGCCGAGGAGCAGGAGCGGTTCTTCGACGCCACGCGACGCTTCTTCGAGACCCGAGACCGCGGCTTCGAGCATCCGACACCGATCCAGGGCGACTGGCGCATCGACGGCATCGGGTTAGGGCGGCCGATCCTCGAGAAGGTCTACTGGAAGAATGCTGCCCGCCTGTTGAACATCGCGCTCTGAGCGACCGGCGGCAGGCGGCAGGCCAAAAACGGCGCTATTGAACCTCGTACAACCAGCGACTACCGTCTGCGCTCCGCGTCGGGGATCGCGGCAACACGTTTCCGAGAACAAGGGGAGAGTGTCATGAAGCGAAACCGATTCATGTGGCTGCTGTGCGCAGTGTCGCTGACCGCGGTCGGCTGCAGCGGCGAGAAGACCGAGCCCGCAGGGGCGACCACCGCAGAGCCCACGGCGGAGGCTGTAGAGGCGCCCGCCGAGGCCCCGAAGCCGGAGGCCGGCAAGGGCTTCGACCTGGAGAAGAAGGTCGTCACGCTCGGCGCCCTCAACGACGAGAGCGGCCCGGCGGCCACGATCGGCAAGCCCTACGCGGTCGGCAAGCGCATCCTGGTTGCCCAGGTCAACGCGGGCGGCACCGACATCCTGCCCGAGGGCTGGAAGATCGAGATGGTCGAGAAGGACCACAGCTACAACCCGCAGAAGTCGGTCCAGGCCTACAACCAGGTCAAGGACGAGGTCGCCCTCATCCTCACGAGCTTCGGCACGCCCAACACGCTGCCGCTGCGTGCACACCTCGAGCGCGACGAGGTCATCGCGCTTCCAGCCTCGCTGTCCTCGCAGATGGCGGCGCACAAGTTCACGCCGCCGGCGGGCCCGTCCTACAAGGTCGAGGCGCAGCGCGTGATGGACCACATCGTCGAGCAGGCCGGCGAGGGCGGCGCGGCCAAGATCAAGGCCGGCATCGTCTACCAGCAGGACGACTACGGTAAGGACGGCCTCGAGGGCTGGCAGGCCTCCGCGAAGATGCACGGCGTCGAGATCGTCTCCGAGCAGACCGTGACCCCGGGGCAGCGCGACTTCACCGCCGTCATCACCGGCCTCAAGGACAAGGGCGCCACCCACGTGCTGCTCACGGTCCTGCCGAGTGCGACCGGTCCGATCCTCGCGAACGCTGCTCAGCTGCAGTACGGGCCGCAGTTCATCGGCCAGACGCCGACCTGGATCGACGGCTTCTTCAACCCGAAGGTCATCCCCTCCGCCGTCTTCGGCAACTACTCGCTGGCGTCGGCGCAGCCCTACTGGGGTGAGGAGCGCCCGGGCATGGACAAGTTCCTCGCGGCCTTCAAGGCCCACGGCGGCGAGGCGACACCCGACGGCTACATCCTGATGTCGTACATCCAGGGCATGTTCGGGCTCGAGGCGGTCAAGCGAGCCATCGAGGCCGGCGAGCCGAACCGCGCCGGCGTGCTCAAGGCACTGCAGAGCATCGACAAGTGGAACGCCGGTGGGCTCGTGCAGCCGATCAGCGCCAACACCTTCCCCTACGTCGCGGGCACCGAGACGCGCATCCTGAAGCCGGACTTCGAGAAGAAGAGCTGGACGGTCGTGGCGGACTTCGCCTCACCGAAGGAGTCCGCCGGCGCGGCCGCGGCACCGACCGCAGCGGCACCGGCCGCCGACGCACCCGCAGCCGACGCACCCGCAGCCGAGTAGGCCGCAGCCCGCCTCCGAGATGCTCGAAGTCGCGAACCTGGAGGTCGTCTACCACTCCGTCGTGCTGGTCCTTCGCGGGGTCAGCATGCGGGTGCCGGACGGCGCCGTGGTCGCCTTGCTCGGTCCCAACGGGGCCGGCAAGACGACCACCATCCGCGCGATCACGGGGCTGCTCGACATCCAGAACGGCAAGGCCACCAAGGGCAGCGCCGTGTTCGACGGCCAGCCGCTGCTGCACACGCCGGCCGACACCATCGTGCGCGGCGGCATGGCGCAGGTGATGGAGGGGCGGCGCATCTTCGCGGACCTGACCGTGGAGGACAACCTCATCGCGGGCGCCTACTCGCGCAGCCGGCGCGAGATGAACGAGGACATCGAGCGCTTCTACGCGCGCTTCCCCGTCCTCAAGGACCGCCGCCACCGGATGGCGGGCTACCTGTCGGGCGGCGAGCAGCAGATGCTGGCCATCGCCCGGGCCCTGATGTCGCGGCCGAAGCTGCTGCTGCTCGACGAGCCGTCACTCGGACTCGCGCCCAAGATCGTCGCCGACGTCGCGAAGCTCATCGCTGAGGTCAACGCGGATGGCGTCGGCATCCTGCTCGTCGAGCAGAACGCTGCGATGGCGCTCGACCTCGCCGACCACGCCTACGTGATGGACAACGGCAAGGTCGTGATGGACGGCACGGCGAAGGAGCTACGCGACGACGAGGACATCCGCGAGTTCTACCTGGGCTTCGGCGGCCAGGGCGAGGGCGAGGGCCACAAGAGCTTCCGCGATGCCAAGCTCTACACGCGCAAGAAGCGGTGGCTGTCATGAGCAGCCCGATGCTGCGCATCAAGGACGTGCACCTCTCGTTTTCGGGAGTGCGGGCGCTTCAGGGCGTCTCGGTCAGCGCCGACGCCGGGCAGCTGCTGGCGATCATCGGGCCCAACGGCGCGGGCAAGACCTCGCTCTTCAACTGCATCTCCGGTGTCTACACGCCGCAGCAGGGCGCGGTGGACTTCCTCGGCAAGAGCGTACTGGGACGACCGCCGCACGCCATCGCCGCCGACGGCGTCGCGCGCATGTTCCAGAACCTCGGCCTGTTCGAGAACCTCACCGTGCTCGAGAACCTGCTGGTGGGCCGCCACCACCTCTACCGCAGCACCTTCCTGCAGGACCTCTTCTGGTCGCGTGCAACGCGCGAGGAGGAGCTGCGGCACAGACGCCGCGCCGAGGAGGTGATCGACTTCATGCACCTCGAGCGCTACCGCAAGATGCCCGTCGGCATCCTGCCCTACGGCGTCCGCAAGCGCATCGAGCTGGCGCGCGCGCTGTCGATGGAGCCGAAGCTGCTGCTGCTCGACGAGCCGGCCGCCGGGCTCAACCAGGAGGAGACCGAGCTGATGGCGCGCTACATGCTCGACATCAAGGACGAGCTCGGCATCACGCAGGTGCTGATCGACCACGACCTGCGCTTCGTCATGGACCTGGCGGACAGGGTTGCGGTGCTCGACTTCGGCCAGAAGATCGCGGAGGGCTCGCCCGACGAGATCAAGCGCGACCCCGTCGTCATCGAGGCGTACCTCGGCAACCAGGAGACGCCCGCGCTGCACGACGCGGACGCAGAGCCGGGGGCGAGCCCATGAAGAGCGAGCTCTCCGATGAGGTCCTAGGTCGCAGCCTGCCGGGACGCGTGGTGCAGCGCGGCCGACGCGATGCGGACACCGTGGCGCTGCGGCACAAGCAGCTCGGCATCTGGGGCGAGATCAGCTGGGCCGACTACGCGGGCCACTGCGCCGCGGCGGCCCGCGCATTCCACGACATGGGCGTGCGACCGGGCGACCACGTGGCGGTGCTCAGCGACAACCGCCCGCAGTGGCTCTACGCCGACCTCGGCGCGCAGGCCCTCGGCGCACGCAGCGTCGGCCTCTACCAGACCAGCCCCGCCGCCGACGTGGCCTACATTCTCAACCACAGCAAGACGACAGTGCTCGTGTGCGAGAACCAGGAGCAGGTCGACAAGTGGATAAATATCGGCGGCGAGTGCCCCAGCGTGAAGCGGGTGCTGGTGATCGAGCCGCGCGGCACGCATCACTACGAGGATGACCGCCTGACGTCGTGGGACGACGCGATGGCGAAGGCGCACGCACAACTCGACGACGCGCCAAGCTGGCTCGACCCGCACCTCGAGGCCATCGACCCGGACGCGGCGTCGATGGTCGTCTACACGTCGGGGACCACCGGCACGCCGAAGGGCGCGATGATCTCGAGCCGCGGCGTACTCGAGCTGCTGCCGGGCGTCGTGGAGATGGTGGGCACGGACGATGGCACGCAGCTGGTGCTCTCGTACCTGCCGCTGTGTCACGTGGCCGAGAAGATCTACACGGTCTTCCTTCCCCTCGGAACGAACAGCATCGTGCACTTCGGCGAGTCGATCGACACAGTGCAGGACGACCTGCGCGAGGTCTCCCCGACCATCTTCCTCGGCGTGCCACGGATCTGGGAGAAGATGCATGCGAGCCTGCTGATTCGTATGCAGAACAGCTCGTGGCTCAAGCGCACGCTGTTCGACTTCTTCACCGGAAGGGGCCGCGACTACGCACAGGCGCGCAAGGCGGGGACGCTCTCCCTCGGCCAGCGACTGGTGCTGCTGCTCGGCGACATGTTGGTCTTCCGCGCACTGCAAGAGCGCCTCGGCATGCGGCGTTGCACCTTCCCCAACAGCGGCGCAGCGCCCATCGCGCCGGAGCTGCTGCAGTGGTTCCACGGTGTGGGCATCGACATTCGCGAGGCCTACGGCATGACCGAACTGGGGGGCGCCTCGCACCTCAACAGTCCCGGCCACGAGAAGCTCGGCACGGTGGGCCGCCCGATCCCCGGCCTCGAGCAGCGCCTCGGCGACGACGGCGAGCTGCTGCTGCGTGGCGCGTGCGTCTTCGTCGGCTACCTGCACAACGAGGAGGCCACCCGCGGCACCATCGACGAGGAGGGCTTCCTGCACACCGGCGACCTCGCGAGCATCGACGACGAGGGCTACGTCACGATCACCGGCCGCAAGAAGGAGATCATCATCACGGCGGGCGGCAAGAACCTCTCGCCCGAGAAGATCGAAAACGCGCTCAAGACCAGCCCCTACATCAAGGAGGTGGTCACCATCGGCGACCAGCGCAAGTTCATCGGAGCGCTGGTGCAGATCGAGTACGACACGGTCGGCAAGTGGGCGCAGGACCGCGAGATGCCATACACGTCGTTCGCGGATCTCTCATCCAAGCCGGAGGTCCTCAAGCTCGTCGACAGTGAGATCAAGCGCTGCAATGACGCCCTGGCCCGGGTCGAGCAGGTGCGCGGCTTCAAGCTGCTGCCGCGCGAGCTCAACGAGGACGACGGCGAGGTGACCGCCACCCAGAAGGTGCGGCGCCGCGTGGTGCTCGAGGTCTTCGAGGAGCTCGTCGAAGAGGTCTACGGCGGGGGCAAGCCGGCGCCGAAGGGAGCGGCCTCGTGACCACCCTCATCCAGCTGCTCGCCTCCGGCATGGCGCTCGGCGCGGTCTACTCGCTGATCGCGTTGGGCTTCGTCGTCATCTACCGCGCGTCGCAGGTCTTCAACTTCGCCCAGGGTGAGCTGCTGTCGGTGGGCGCCTTCACGATGGTCGCCTTCGTGGAGCTGGGGCTGCCGTGGGGCATCGCCTTGTTCTGCGCAATGGTGACGACAGGCATCCTCGCCGCTGTCATCGAGCGCGGCATCATGCGCCCGATGATCGGACGGCCCGTCTTCGTGAGCGCCATCCTGACGATCTTCATCGGCTTCTTCCTGCGCGCGATGATCATCATCGTCTGGGGCGTCGAGCCGATGGGCATGCCCACCCCGTGGGAGACCACCGGCGTCGTGACGCTCGGCGGCGCCCGCATCCTGTGGAACTCAATCGGCGCGCTGGCGTTCGGCGGCGCGATGCTCCTGTCGTTCTTCCTCGTCATCCGCTACACGAAGCTCGGCGTGGCGATGCGCGCGACGAGCAGCGACCAGGAGACGTCGCTCGCCCACGGCATCCCGGTGGGCCGCATCCTCGGTCTCACGTGGTTCATGTCAGGCGTCTTCGCGGCCGTGGGCGGCATCTTCCTGGGCATGTTTCCCAACAACGTCGACGGCAACCTCGGGCTGATCGCCCTCCGCGCGTTCCCCGCGGTCATCCTCGGTGGGCTCGAGTCGGTCGCCGGCGCCATCGCAGCCGGGTTCATCCTCGGCATCCTCGAGGTGCTCGCCCAGGCCTACCTGAATCCCGCGCTCGGCTCCTTCGGCCACAACTTCCATGCCGTCTTCCCCTACGTGGTGATGGTGCTGGTGCTGGTCGTGCGGCCCCACGGGCTGTTCGGCCGCCCGGAAGTGGAGCGGGTCTAGGCCATGCCGACACGCCCGCTGCTCACGCGCTACGAGGACGACCTCACGCTGTTCCCCGATCGCTGGCACCGCATCGGGCTGGTGTTCGCGACGGTACTCGCCCTCGCCTATCCCTTCGTCGCCGACAGTCGCTGGCTGTCGATCGGCAACCTCGCGCTCGTCACCATCGTCGGGGCGCTGGGCATGATGACGCTGACCGGCTTCAGCGGGCAGATCAGCCTCGGGCACGCGGCCTTCCTCGCGACCGGCGCCTACGTCACCGCGATCCTCGGCGAGCGCCTCGGCATGCCGTTCTGGATCGGCATCCCGGTGGGCGGGCTCGCGGCGGCGCTGGTCGGGCTGCTTGTGGGTCCCTTCGCACTGCGCCTCAAGGGTCTCTACCTCGCCATCGTCACGCTCGGCCTGCTGTTCATGGTCAACCACGTGCTGCACGCCGCCGAGCCCTACACGCACGGGGCGATGGGCATCGCGGTCGGTGCCCATGGCTGGTTCCCCGAGGAGGTCGGCTCGCTCGGTACCTTCTCCAAGACCAGCGAGCTGGGTCCCATCGAGCTGAACTTCGAGCGCAAGCTCTACTTCAGCTTCATGCTGATGGCGCTGCTCGCCGCGCTGGCGACGAAGAACGTGGCGCGCTCGAACACGGGCCGCGCGATGATGGCCGTGCGCGACCACGACATCGCCGCCGCGGTCATGGGCGTCGACCCCGCTCGCGCGAAGATCATCAGCTTCGGGTTCTCCTCCTTCCTGGCCGGCGTGGCCGGGGGGATGTTCGCCGTACAGCAGCAGTACATCACCATCGAGCCGCCGTTCGATCTCAACATGAGCGTGCAGTACATCGCCATTGTCGTGCTCGGCGGCGTCGGCTCGGTCTTCGGCGCCATCTGGGGCGCGATCGTCTTCGTGATTCTCTCGCCGCTGGCGGAGAGCTTCTTCGAGGCCATGGCGCCGCACCTGCCGATGCTGAGCGGGCTCAGCTCCGCGCAGCAGGCGACCCTGCTCTTCTCGATGATCGTCATCGGCTTCCTGGTGCTCGAGCCACTGGGCCTGCTCGGCCTGTGGCTGCGTGTGAAGCGCTACTTCATCGCCTGGCCGTTCCGCTACTGACCGCTACTGACCGGTACTGACTGGGCCGAAGCCGCGTGCACCGAGGTAACCGCGCAGGCGCGGGTCGTCGAGCGACATCGCCGGCAGGTAGGCGCCGACGCGTGTCCGCTCCCAGCGCACGCCCGGCTCGTCACTGAAGGCGTAGCGGTAAAGCTCGGCGCGCACCCAGCGGGGACGGCGGCCCTCGAACGGGTCGCCCGCCAGAAGCCCCAGGACGGCGGGCTGCGCACGCAGCAGCTTGTCGACCATGTGGATCAGCCAGGCCTGGTCCTGCGGCCGCCCGAGGGCGGCGAACCACATCTGCCAGTCGATGCGGTGGTGGTACGGCGACGCGATGCACGGCCATGCGCGCACATCGCCGGGCTTGCAGTGAAACCCGTACTCGCGCCAGTCGCCTGCGGTCGGGGCCTCGGCCTCACTGCCGGCGAGCACCACCTCGTGCCGAATCTGGCCCACGCTGCCGAAGGCCCCGTAGCTGTTGACCAGGTGGTAGGGGTCGAAGGACGTATTCATCGCCTGCCGCGGCGACAGCATGTTGACGACCGGGCCGATGCTCAGCAGGCAGATACCGATGGCGAGCGCCGCGGTGGTGCGTGTACGAAGCGTCGAGGGCTCGGCGGAGTCCCCGCGCGCGGCCGGAACCGCGGGCAGCCACCGCCGCCAGAAGCGGTCGTCGAGGCACGGCAGGCACACGACGATCGTCAGCCAGTTCAGGAACGAGAGGTTGCCACTGAAGATCAGCATGAGCTGGAAGGCCACGATCGACAGCGCACCCACGATGCGCGGGCGCCGCCCCACCAGCAGCATCCACGGTGCGATCAGCTCGACGTAGTGGTTGAAGAGCGCGCCCAGCTTGTGGAACCACATCGGCATCGCATGCAGCGCCGCACTCAGCGGGTTCGGGATGGGCTGCGTCTCGTAGTGGTAGGCGAGGCAAGTCAGCTCGGTCCAGCAGTCATCGCCGCGCAGCTTGATCAGCCCGGCGCCGAACATCACGCGAAAGCAGAGCCAGTAGAACGCCCAGACCACCAGCAGCGGCGGCGGTGAGCGCGCCTGCATCGGGGCCAGGCTGCGGATGGGGCACAGGAAGACGCTCAGGAAGCCGGCCTCGAGCAGCAGGATCTCCCAGCCGTAGCCCCAGAAAATCTGACCCACGTGGCAGAACGAGATGTAGATGACCCAGAGGATCGCCATCACGACGCCGCTCTCGATCCCCAGCATCACGGCGACGGACAGCCCGAGGCCAAGCACCGCGAAGAGCTGCAACGCGGCGTCACCGCTGGCGAGCCAGAAGAGGGTCGGCCACTCGAGCACCGAGGTGCGCGGGCCGATGCGGTCGAGGTATCGCGTCACGGGCATCAGCCCGTGCTCGCCGATCAGGCCCTCGAACTGCAGCAGTAGACAGAGGAAGGCGACGCTGTAGACGAAGCCCAGCCCCCGCAGGAAGACGAAGCGCGCGATGAGGTGCTGCTGCCGCGGCGCGCCCGTCCAGCTGACGCGCAACGCATTGGCCGATTCGTCGGGGGACGCCTCCACGACCTGCAGCTTGCATCAGCAGTGCGTGGCGAACAAAGGGCCAACGACGACGAGCAGCTCAACTTTCTGCACGCTCACACTCCAGCCCGTGGCACATTCGGTCGGCATCTGCGGAAGGGACGGTCCGGCAGCCTTGAAGAAGCTCTCACCCATCAGTGAAGACGACGAGTTCATCCGCGCGGCCCTGCGGGACGCGCACCTACCAACGCTCGTCGCGTGCGTCGTGCACCTCACGGGCGACACTTCACTGCTCGAGCGAGATGCGCCCCTGGTCTACGAGATGGGCGGCGACGGCCAGGGCGGCATCGACGCGGCGGAGCGCGCGCAGGTCCGCGAGCGCGCGCTGAGCGCCATCATCGCCTACCGGGACGCTGGCTGCCCTGCGCCGGCGGTGCCCTCGCGCGACGACATGCGCCGGCTGATGGACTTCATCACCGGCAGCGCCCTGCCCGACCCCTACGTGCCCTTCATGCTCGATGAGCTGGGCATCGCCCAGAGCACGACGGACACGCTGGTCGAGGCGACGGTGGCGCGGACCTCTGCCAGCGGCTTCCGCGTGGTCATCATCGGCGCCGGCATGTCGGGCATCCTCGCGGCGCACCGGCTGCAGCAGCTGGGGGTCGAGTACGTCGTCATCGAGAAGAACGCGGAGGTGGGGGGCACCTGGCTGGAGAACACCTACCCGGGCTGCCGGGTGGACTCATCCAACCACGGCTACTGCTACTCATTCGAGCCGAAGCACGACTGGCCGCACTTCTTCTCGACCCAGGATGTGCTGCTCGACTACTTCCGCGGCTGCGCGGACCGCTTCGGCGTGCGCGAGCACATCCGCTTCGAGACCGAGGTCGTCGAGGCCCGCCACGTCGACGCGACCGGCATGTGGAGTGTCCAGTTGCGCGACGCTTCGGGGGCCGAGGAGACGCTCGAGGCCAACGCCGTCATCAGCGCCGTGGGCCAGCTCAACCGCCCGAGCTACCCCGACATCCCCGGACGCGAGGACTTCGGGGGCGTCGCCTTCCACTCCGCCCGCTGGCGCCACGACGTCGACCTGACCGGCAAGCGCGTCGCGGTCATCGGCACCGGGGCGAGCGCGTTCCAGTTCGTCCCCGAGATCGCCGATCAGGTCGGCGAGATGTGGGTCTACCAGCGAACGCCGCCGTGGCTCATGCCGACGCCGAACTACCACGAGCCCGTGCCCGCCGGTGTGCAGTGGTTGATGAGCCACCTGCCGCTCTATGACCGCTGGTATCGCTTCTTCCTGATGTGGATGGCGACCGACGGCCTGCTCCCGCACGTTTCGGTCGACCCCACCTGGGACACCCCGGGATCCGTCAGCGCGTCGAATCAGGTCGTGCGCGAGCTCATGGAGGGCTACGTGCGCGGCCAGTGCGCGGGCGACCCGTCCCTCGCCGAGGCCGCGATCCCCGCCTACGCGCCCGGCGGCAAGCGCATGCTACGCGACAACGGCGTGTGGCTCCCTACCCTGCAGCGCGACGACGTTCACCTGATCACCGACGCCATCGAGCGCATCACGCAGGACGGCATCGTCACTGCCGACGGCGAGCTGCAGTCGGTCGACGTGATCATCTACGGCACCGGGTTCGAGGCCAGCCGCTTCCTTCAGCCGATGAAGATCATCGGGCGCGACGGGGCGGACCTGCACGAACACTGGGCGGGCGACGCGCGCGCCTACCTCGGCATCACCGTCCCGCGATTCCCGAACCTGTTCTGCCTCTACGGCCCCAACACCAACATCGTCGTCAACGGCAGCATCATCTTCTTCTCGGAGTGCGCGGTGCACTACATCCTTGGCTGCATTCGCATGCTCGTGGATGGCGACCACGCGACGATGGAGTGCAAGCAGGCGGTCCACGACCAGTTCAATGAGCGGGTCGATGCCCAGAACCAACGCATGGCCTGGGGTACCGACGGCGTGACGAGCTGGTACAAGAACGCGCTCGGTCGCGTCTCCCAGAACTGGCCGTTTGGTCTGGTGGACTACTGGAACGGCACACGGGCTCCCGAGCCAGCGGACTTCGAGCTACGCGACGCCAAGACACATCCGCCGCGCTGACACGACGGCCGGTTCGACGCGATGACGACACTTTGCTAAGAGTGATCGCCAGCGACAGGAGGACCGACGATGAGCTTGCTCCCCAAGTCCGTGAAAATCGTGGACGACACGATGCGCGAGGGCCTGCAGATCGAGAGCGCGGACATCCCGGTGGAGGCCAAGCTGCGGCTGCTCGACGCGCTCGGTGAGACCGGCGCAAAGAGGATCGCCGTCGGTTCCTTCGCACACCCGAAGTGGACGCCACAGATGCTCTGCATCGACGAGCTGGTGCAGCGCTTCGAGCCGAAGCCGGACGTGAAGTACACGGCCGTCATCTTCAACCGCAAGGGCTACGAGCGGGCGGACCAGTACTACCCGAAGATCGACGTGCGCGACCGCGGCATCCCCAGCACCCACGTGGAGCTGTGCAACACCTTCGCGCGACGCAACTACAACCGCACGCAGGCGCAGCAGATCGAGAGCATGGACGGCGGCATCGCGTTCGCGAAGAAGATGGGCGCCGAGCACGGGGCGGTCGCACTCGGCAACCCGTGGGGGTCGAACTTCGAGGGCCAGTTCTCGCTGGAGCAGCAGCTGGAGCTGCTGACGCTCATGATCGACAAGTGGCACGCGGCCGGCCTGCAGGTGAAGCGCTGCTCGTTCCTGGATGCGATGGGCTGGAACTCCCCCCACCGCGTACGCCAGACGATGGAGACCATCCGCGAGCGCTGGCCGGAGATCACCGACTTCCACTGCCACTTCCACAACACGCGCGGCGCCAGCATGGTGAGCTACTACGAGGCACTGCAGCTCGGCGCGACCGAGTTCGACACCTCCCTCGGCGGCATGGGCGGGTGCCCCTACTGCGGCAACGGGCGTGCGGCCGGGCACGTGCCGACGGAAGACTTCGTCGACCTCTGCCACGAGATGGGCATCGAGACGGGCTACGACCTCGACAAGCTGATCGACGCGGTGGCGATCGCCGAGGAGGTCGTGGGCCACCCACTGTGGGGGCACGTCTCGAAGGGCGGGCCGCGGCCGCGCGGCGAGCGGCTCTACCCGGCTGACATGCCGTTCGTCGAGACGCTCGATGAGGCCGCGCACTTTCGCAACGGCCCCGGCGTGTACGAGGGACAGATGTCCCCGTGGAAGCCGGGCACCCTGTAGCGCCGGGCGGACCGACCGGTCACACTTGCGTGGACTGACCACGACGGGGTGACCGATGGCGTTTCCATTTTCAGACCATAAACACGAGATGCGCCGGCGCATCCTGATCGCGATCGGCTCCAGCGGCCTGGCCGGCCTCGGCTGCGGGTCGCCGAGCGCGCAGGGCGGCGGCGCGCTCGAGGGCGACCCCGGACGCGACGGCTCGATGATGGACCCGACCGGCATGCAGATGCCGATGCAACAGGACGCGTCGATGATGAAGCCCACGGATGACCCGACCTCGATGCGGCCCCCGGACATGACCCACGTGAGCTGTGAGTTTGGCAGCGGGGTGTCGGAGACGAGGTGCCTCACGCGCGAGTCGATGGAGAACACGGCGGCTGGCGACTGCGGCCAGATCCCGGTCGAGCCCGCACCCACGGCCGACGAGGTGGCGGCGAAGTTCCTCGACAACGGCTGCCTGGCTGCCCAGGCGGCCTGCGACGGATGCTGCAACCCCGCGGCGACCGAGGGCGTGCCGATGGGCGATGGCTCGTGCTGCTACGAGTACTGCACCGGATCGTGCTGCGGCCGGCCGCTCGTAATCGGCGGAGTGCCACGCGTCGCGAGCGTGACCCCGCGCAGCGACTGGGGCGACGTGCTCGATGCGGGCCGGCCGCCGTCGCTCGGCGACGCAGTGCAGAGACGCATCGCCGACGCATGGCTGATGGATGCGCGCATGGAGCACGCGTCGATCGCATCGTTCGCGCGCTTCGGCCTGGAGCTGCTCTCCTTCGGCGCGCCGGCGGAGCTGGTCGAGCTCTGTCAGCGTGCGGCGCTCGACGAGGTCGCGCACGCGCGCGCCTGCTTCGCGATGGCGGAGCGCTACCATGGCAGCCCACGGGGACCCGCACCGCTGGACGTCTCGGGGGCGACCGCCGCCAGCACGCTGCGCGAGTCGGTCCGCGCTGCCCTCGCGGAGGGCTGCGTGGGCGAGACCCGGGCCGCCGGCCTCGCGGCGCACGCACTGCGGGACGTCCGCGATACCGCGGCGAAGGCGACGCTGGAGCGCATCGCACGGGACGAGGCACAGCACGCTCAGCTGGCGTGGCGCTTCGTCGCGTGGGCTCTCAGGAGCGACCCGTCGCTGCGGCTCGAGGTGCGGACGCTGCTCGAGGGCATCGTCACAGCCGGCGCCACAGCATGCGTCGAGACCGAGACGGCCGAGACACTGGCAACCCTGCACGCCGCGGGCAGGCTCAGCGCCGCCGAGCAGGACAGCGCATCCGCCGCGATCCTGCATGACGTCGTCGTTCCATGCGCGACCGCACTGCTCGAGGGGGTCAGCGCAACGGCCGCGGCGTCGGCTACCGAGAGCGCGATAGACCACGCATGAGCCGGCACGGACCGCGCGTTCAGACCGACGCCGGTTGTCAGTCGCTGGCCTGACCCATGGTGCGTGTTCGGTGGTCGTGTGCGTCGGGCGGCCACACGCCGCGGTCAATGGCGCCCTACCCGTTTGCGGGTAGTATGTCAGGCGGGGGCAGCTCGTCTGCGGAGGTCGAATGATGCGATGCACAGCGGTTGTCTTCTTGTCGTGCGTTCTGGTGACAGCGACGGGCTGCCAGATGTTCGGCTTCGATGAAGAGGCGTCCAGCTCCGATGGGGGCGTCATCGAAGACGGCGGCAGCGGCGGCGGCGATGGCGACGCGGCCGGCGATGGCGACGCAACCGGTGACGGCGACGGCGATGCCACCGGCGACGGGGATGGCGACGCGACCAGCGACTGCGACGACCCGGACGGCGACGGCTACGGCGTGGGCACGACGTGCCTCGGCGACGACTGCAACGAGGACGACGCGAACATCTACGTCGGCGCTCCCGAGCGCTGCAACGGCGTCGATGACGACTGCGACGACGCAACCGACGAGGGCGCCGACGCCGCATGCTACGGCGGCCGCGAGGGTACGCAAGGCGTGGGCGCTTGCCAGGCCGGGGTGAGCTACTGCCTCGATGGTGCGGCTGGCCCCTGCATCGGCGAGGTGATCCCGGGGGCCGAGGCGTGCAACCTGGTCGACGACGACTGCGACGGCGCGGTCGACGACGGACTCACACCGCTCAGCTGCGGCATCGGCGAGTGCGCGAACACGGTCGCGTCCTGCGACTCGTCGGGCAACCTACAGCAGTGCGTCCCCGGAAATCCTGGCAGCGAGCAGGGCAATTGCGCCGACGGCCTCGACAACGACTGCAACGGCCTGGTCGACGACTGCAGCTGCGTGCACGTGGCGACCTTCGGCGACGACGTCAACGGGGATGGCAGCGCGGCGTCACCGCTGCGGACCATCGCGGAGGGGATCTCGTTCGCGCAGCAGCCCGGCCAGCCGCCACGCGTCTGCCTCGGCGCCGACAACAACGGCAGCTGCCAGTGGACGTTCTACGCGGAGGACGTCTCGATGGTGGATGGTATCGGCGTGAGCGGCGGCTGGGACACGGGAAGCAACGCGTGGGTACGGCGCCCGCTGCACGGCAACAACCTGGACTGCGTCACGGAGATCCAGGGCCAGACGCAGGGCGTGGCTGCGGTCACCTTCGGACACGGCGTCGCCAGCTCGACGCCGCTCGACAACACCGTGGTGAGCCTCCAGAACGCGGGCACCAACGCGGTCACGGTGCTGATCGAGGGCAGCACGGGCGCACTCATCACGGGCAGCTCGGTCGTCGGCGCGGCCGCGGGCGCCTCGACCACGGGCGTCCTGATCACCAACGACCCCGTCGGTGGCACGGCCTCCACGCCGATCATCACCTACAGCTCGGTCACCGGCGGCGCTGGCACGACGGGCACGGCGATCCACTCCGTGCGCTCATCCCCTGTCATCCAGGGCAACTGCGGCGCCAACCGTATCCTGCAAAACGGCCGCTGCTTCCAGGGGTGCAACGAGCTGTCCATCCGCGCCAACCGCTTCACGGGCAGCGGCGTGCAGGTCCCCACGGACGCCACCGCGATCCTGCTCGAGGACTCGCCCGGCGCCGTCGTCGACCAGAACGTCGTCTGTGGCGGCGGCAGCGGCGAGGTCGCGGGCGTGCGCATCATCGGCGAGGGCAAGCGCACCGTCATCAGTCGCAACGACATCGTGGTGTGGGGCGGGCTCAACAACAACGGCGTGCACATGCCGGGCTGCCGCGGCGAGGCCCCGTGGCTCGTCGACAACGAGCGCATCGCCGCGGAGGGCAACTACCCGCTGGGCACCGCCATCGCCGCGGCCGTACGCGCGTCCGGCGACTGCCACCCGCTCGTCGAGGGCAACGGGCTGATCGTCGGCGGCGTCGAGGGCGCGGTCATGGAGACCTACGGCGTGCACTGCGGAGCGGACCCGGTCTCCGGGACGCCGAGCCGCTGCAGCGTGATCGGCAACACCGAGATCCGCGGCTCTAACAGCAACGTGCCCACGCTGTCGATCGGCATGCGCTGCGAGAACGGCGCGTGCAACGTCATCCAGGACAACGCGCTCATCACGGGACGCGCCGGCGTCGACGTGGCCGGGCTGCAGCTGGTCGGGGCGACCGGCGCTTTCGTCGATGGCAACGTGATCCACGGCGGCTGCGGCGTCACCAGCTCGATCGGCGTGCTGGCGGATGATGCGGCCGCCCGCATCCAGAACAACGTGATCGAGGCGGGCAGCTGCAACGGCGCCCCGCCCTCGAGCCAGTGGTACGGCGTGCGCGCGGTGCTGAGGGCCGGCGTCAACGAGCTCGACATCCACTCCAACAGCATCCTCGGTGGCGGCTCGCCGGGCGTGGCATGCACCAGCCGCGCGCTCAACCTCGACGTGGATCCTGCGGCTGCGCCTTCCCGTGGTCTGGGTGTCGTGCGCAACAACATCCTCGACGCCGGCGTCTGCAACATGCGCTACGGCGTGGTGGAGGCGGACGCGGCAGCGGACCCCCGCGTGTTCGAGCACAACGACCTGTGGCCCGCTGCGGCCACCGCGCTCTATCTGGACGAGGGCGCCACGGTCCTCGCCACCGGCGCAGCCGTCGATGGCCTCGGCGACATGCAGGTGACGCAGACCCTCGATGTCGACCCGCAGTGGACGCGTGATCCGCTCAACGGGCTCTACCGTCTGGACCCCGCCTCGATGTGCCGCGACACCGGCACCGCCAGCGGCGCGCCGGGCGACGACTTCGAAGGCCAGCCAAGGCCGAGCGGCGCCGCGCACGACATCGGCGCCGACGAGGTGCAGTAGGTCACCCCGCGCGAGCTCGACGACTAGGCGATCTCCAGGAAGCCCGTGATGATCTGTCGCGCACGCGGGTGGTTCATGATCAGCGAGTGGACCGCCGGTACGACCTCGTGCCGGACGCCCTCGAGCCGCGTCTCGTCCACGCTCACTATGCCGTCGCTCTCCGCTTCACCGCGATAGGGAAGCAGGGGCGTCGTTCGGTTGCCGGCGATGATCAGACATGGCGCCGACGGGCGGGGCAGCGCGGCGTAGAAGGCTGTGTCGCCGAGGCGCTGACCCGCGTCGCCCGTGAACGCACGATAGATCCTCCTGCGCCCGAATGCGCGCGCCAGCGACGGCGAGTTGTTCGGCGGCGCGAGCATGACGAAGCCCGCGAGCCGCTCGGGTAGCCGATCCGTGAGCACCCGCGTGATGATGTTGCCCAGGGAGTGCCCGACGATCGCGTAGGGCTCGCCGGGCCGGGCGCGGAGCCCCGCGTCCACATGCGCGAGGAAGCCCTCTGCGATGGCGTCGAGTGCACGCGCGCGAACGCTGTAGCCAAAGCTCGACGTGCTGTGCCCCTGGCGTCGCAGGTGCCACGCGAGCGGCGCCATCGAGAGTGGCGAGCGACCCATGCCGTGGATCAGGAACACATGCATCGGTGCAGTGTAGTGGATCGGCGGGCGGGCGGCATGGACGTCGGTTGCCCGCCGACTGCCCCGCGCCTACGTCACGCGCAGCTCGCCGGACTCGGCCGCGATCGAGAGCTCACCCGTGGTGTCGTCGGGGGCGACCAGCGACAGATCGCCCGCCTCCGCACCCTCGATGTGCGCCTGGATCACAGCAACCGCTGCCCTCGCCGCCGACTTCACCGCGGTGGAGCGGAGCAGGCCCGTCGTGCGCTCGAGCAGGGCGGGGACCGCGGCCGCCGTGCCCAGCTCGGCGAGCGCAATCGCCGCGGCCTCCTGGGTGTCGCTGGCGTCGTCCTCCAGGAAGTGGAGCAGCAACGCCTCGGCCCGCGGACGGTCCAGCGCCCGCGCGCTCATCCGGAAGGCGGCGCAGAAACCAGCCGCGGCCACACCGGTTGCGCCAGCCGCATGTGTGCAGATCAGGGCGACGTCGTCGTCGTCGCCCAGCTCGGCGAGCCGCATCGCCACCGCGCCCTGGACCTCGCCATCGGTCGCCGGTAGCGCAGCGCGCAGGGCCGGCAGGAAGTCGCGGCCGAGCAGGCGCGAGACGTGCAGTGCCATGAGCTTGCTGTCCACCGGCATGCTTCCGCTGCGGATGAGCAGCGACAGCGCCGTGCCGTCGCGCTGCCTGCGGGCCGCATGGGCGGCCGCGAGCACCCTGAGCTCCGGGTCCAGAAAGGCATGCGCGAGCTCGACCGCCTCGTTGGCCGCCGGGCTGGTCGGGTGATTCACGAACAGCAGCCGCAGGTTGGTCTTGCGCACCTCCGGATGGGGGTCGGTCCGCGCATGCTCGAGCAAGCGAACGGCTGTCTCGCGCCCGCCTCCGGCCAGGTGCCTGAAGAGCGCGACCGTCGCGGCGATCGTCTCCTCGACATCGGCGGCCGGCATCTCGTTGCCGCCGGCACTCACCTGCACTCGGCCCAGCTCGACCTCGACCTGGTGGCGGCGCATGAGCTCGATGAACGACTCCCGCGCACCTGCGCTCAGCACCGCAGCCAGCTTGTCGTCGAGGCCCTCGAGGTAGACCTTGCGGTCGAACTCGCGCTCGCCGATCTGCAGCTCACCCGATGCGGGCCCCTTCACGAACCACTCCCGGCTCAGCCGCATGTTCGGGTCGATGCTGTCGTCGTCCTCGGCCACGACGCTGAGGTCCGAGCGCCCTCCGTAGCGACGCTGCGTGACCTCCACGCGTACGCCATCGATCTCGCCGCTCATCGTCTCGAGGCGCGGCGACTGGTACCACCTCAGCCCGAGCCGACGCGCCGTGCTGGACCAGTGGCGTACCTCACGGGCGCTGCGGCGCGCGCCGAAGGCCGCCAGCACGAGCGCCACGGCGGCCAGCGCGAAGACGGGCTCCATCAGGCAGACCTACGCCGCATCAGTCACCGGCCGCCGACAGGAACTTCTCGAAGCGCTTCATGAAGCTCCGCTCGTAGGCCTCCTCCGGGTGTTGCCGGACGAGCTCGTCGATCTCCCTGGCGTCGTCGCCGACCAGAATGCGCCAGCGCTCATCACGCACACCGTCGAGCATGACGGTCGCCGCCTCGGCCGCGCTCACGGGTGCGCCCTTCTCCATCTTCTCCATCATCCCGAGCATGCCCTGGAGCAGCATCTCGTCCGTCAAGCCGTCGACGGGCACCCCCATCTTCTTGGCCCGCTCGCGCATGGCTTTGCTGGATTCCGGCGTCATCTTGTCGGGGTCGATGCCTGTCATCAGCTTCATGCTGTTGACGAAGATGGAGGTCCCGATGTGCCCCGGCATGACGAGCGAGACCTTCACATGGGGCGCATTGATGCGCAGGTCGTTGACCAGCGCCTCGGTGAAGCCGCGGACCGCGAATTTGGCAGCGCTGTAGGCGGTGTGGGGCGTGTCGGGGCCGAGGCTGGCCCACAGCCCGTTGACGCTGCTGGTGTTGATGAGGTGCCCCCCGTCGCTCGCGATCAGCATCGGCATGAAAGCGCGGGTGCTGTGGTAGACGCCGCCCCAGCAGATGGCGAACACCTTGTCCCAGGTCTCACGTGGGTCGTTGACGAAGCTGCCCGCGCCGGAGATGCCAGCATTGTTGAACACGAGGTTGACCTGGTCGGTGTCGTGCTCCTTCGCCACCGCATCGCGGAAGGCCACGATGTCTTCCTCGACGCCCATGTCGCAGGTGTGCGTGGTCACGCGCGTACCGGCGGGTGCAGCGGCGAGGCAGTCCTTCTTCGTCTGCTCCATCTTCTCGGCGGCGATATCGCAGATAGCCACGTGGCAGCCCGACGCGGTGAGCTGGAGCGCAAGCTCGCGACCCATGCCCGTCGCGGCACCCGTGATGACAGCCAGCTTGCCCTCGAAATTCTTCATGCTCGCATCTCCGTCTTGCCGGGCCGCATACCACTCCGCGCGGGGACTGGCACGCGACATGTTGTTCGCGCACGGCGCTGCTCGAGCAGCGCGCTACAGAAGCTCGGTGAGACCCCTCAGGACACCCAGCTGTCGCTCGGAGTTTCGCCCATCGAGACCCACCAGCAGCGTGAAGTCGATGTCCAGTGCCTTCCAGCGCGCGAGCTGATCGCGCATGTGCTCCTTCGGACCGAGCAGGGCGAGCTGGTCGATCAGCTCCGCGGGGAGAGCGGCCGCCGCCTCCTGCTTCTTGCCCGCGAGGTACAGGTCCTGGACCTGCTCGGTGACCTCCTCGAAGCCGTAGCGGTCGATGGCATTCTTGTGGAAGTTCTGCCCCTTCGCGCCCATGCCGCCCACGTAGAGCGCGAGGAACGGGCGCACCTGATCGCGGCACGCGTCCAGGTCGTCGCCCGGGATGACCGGCTGGGCCACATAGATGTTGAAGTCCTTCATCGACTTGCCGTTGCCCGCCTTCGCGAATCCGGCCTCCAGCTTCGGTCGATAGATCCGATCGAAGTGCTCGGGCGACAGCAGCATCGCGAGCCAGCCCTCCGCTATCTCGGCGGTCTGCTCGATGTTCTTCGGGCCCTCCGCGCCGACGACGATCGGGATGTCCGGCCGGCCATGCAGGATGCTCTTGAGCGGCTTGCCCAGGCCGACACTCCCCTCACCGTGGAAGGGGATCTGATAGTGCGCGCCCTCGTGCGACAGCGGTGCTTCACGCGCGAAGACGTCGTGCATGATGCCGACGTACTCGCGCATGCGCCCCAGCGGCTTCTTGTACGGCATGCCGTACCAGCCCTCGACGACCTGTGGACCGGACACGCCGAGTCCGAGGATCATGCGACCTCCGCTCATCTGATCGAGCGTCATGGCAGCCATGGCGGTCGCCGCGGGCGTGCGCGCGGAGAGCTGAACGATGCCCGTCGCCAACTTGATCTTGCTCGTGTGCGCCCCGATCCAGGCAAGCGGCGTGAGCGCGTCCGACCCGTAGGCCTCCGCGGTCCACACCGAGTCGCAGCCCATCGCCTCGGCTTCCTTGATCGGCTCGATCGGAATTGAGATCGAACGTCCCGAGTACCCAACGCTGATTCCAAGCTTCATCGTCACGTCTTGACCACCTGTTCGACCCGGCAACCGACCGGTAATAACTACAGCCTTGGATTACCGGCTTGCTCGGCCAGTGTCAACGCAGGCGAAACCCGCCGCGCCGCTGCACGACGGGACAATGCGTCGCTCCCGGTCCAATGCCGGGCATCGCTGACCGACGAGCAATGCCCGGTCGACTCAGTCGGGGATCTCGCCGGCCTTTCGCAGGCCGAAGCGCGTCGCGATCGGCCCGACCAGCTCGAACACGAGTGTGGTACCGACGAGCAGCGACAGCAGCTGCGGTCCCCACTGTGGAAACCGCTCGGCGGCGACCAGCCCGAGGCCGAGCGCGACCCCGGCCTGGGGCATCACACACAGCCCCATGTAGCGGCCGACCACGGGCCCCGAGCCGGCGACCGTCGCGCCCAGGAAGCCGCCAGCGATCTTTCCGGCGGCGCGCGCCACGACGTAGCACCCCGCCAGCACGCCGAGGCCCGACAGCGACTCGGGCGCGAACTCGAAGCCCGCCAGCAGGAAGAACATCACCAGGAAGGGATCGGCGATGCCGTCGATGGCGTGGAAGGGGCGCGTGTGGTGCTTGGCGCGTGTGGCGACGACCGCGCCCATCGTCATGCATGCCAGCAGGTAGGAGACATCGAGCAACGCGGCGAGGCCGCTGCACGTCAGCACGAAGCCCAGGGCCTCGACCAGCGAAGGCTCGCCGCGCTTCAGCTGGCCCGTCAGCCACGCCATGGGCAACCCCAGCGCGCCCCCCAGGAGCACCGCGCCGGCGACCTCCCACAGCGCCACGCCGATCGCTAGCTGGCCGCCGTCGAACCCGGCCAGGTTCTGGGCGAAGGCGAGCAGCAGGCTGAAGAGGACGATTCCGTAGGCGTCGTCGATCGCCACGACCGCCAGCACTGCGTTCGTCACCGGCCCCTCGGCGCGCGACTCGCGAATGACGTCGATGGTGGCCGCCGGAGCGCTCGCCGGGGCGACGCCCGCCAGCAGTAGCGCAAAGGGCCAGGGTTGACCGGCGAGCAGCGCAGCCGTGAGCACGAACAGGGAGGTGACGAGCGTCTCGGTCGCCGCGAGCTGCGCCAGCCCCTTGAGCGGGATCCTGTGTTTGCGCGCCAGGAAGCGCTCACCGAGCAGGAAGCCGACGAGGCTCAGGCTCAGCTGCGTCACGATCGGAAAGGCATCGAGCAGCGCCGCGGGCGCCAGGTCGAAGCCACCGGGCCCGACGGCGATGCCGAGCAGCAGCAGCAGAGTTACGCGGGGCACGTGGGCACGTCGCCCAAGCACATCGGCTGCATGGCCAGCCAGCAGCAGAACGCCGACCACCGAGAGCACCTGCGCATGTGTGCTGGCCGGCTCCATGGGGGAAACCTAGGCGCAGTGGGCACCCGCGGCAAATGCGGAACCGCAAGACTCCGAGGTTTGCATCGTCATCCTCCTGGGCAGTATTGTCCCGACAACCCTGGCGGGTGCGTGGAGGATGCATTGAGCGACAGCATCGACAGGCCGCAGGCAGCAAGGCACCGACTGGGTGCATTTCGACTGGAAGAGCAGGTCTCCCAGGGCTACTTCGGCGAGCGCTGGGTCGCCCGGCGCGGCGACGATGAAAACGATGACGGCTCGCTGGTGTGCCTGCGCCGCGTGGCCGTGGCCAGCGCACCGGGCATCGCACTCAAGGACGAGCTGTGCTCGGCGGCCTGGTTCGCGATGGACATCGACTCGCCCCACGCCGCCAAGGTGCTGGACGTCGTCGCGGAGGGCGATGAGCTGGCGATCGTGACCGAGTACAGCGAAGGCGAGACGCTGCGGGCATTGCTGCAGCTCGCCACCGAGGATCGGGTCGCGATCCCCGTCGACGTATTGATTCGCGTTGCGCTCGACGTGCTCGCTGGTCTGTCGGCGGTGCAGGAGGCGGCCGAAGAGGACGAGGACGGCCTGCCGTACGTCCACGGCGCCCTGTCGCCCGACTCGGTCCTGATCGGCGTCGACGGAACCGCCAGCTTGCTGGACCTGGCCACGGGTGCGGTCGCGGCGCGCTCCTCCGACTGGACGTTCGAGCACCTCGCGCTGCCCTACCGAGCACCGGAGCAGCTGCAGGACGGCGGCGAGCTCGGCCCCGACAGCGACCTCTTCGTGCTCGGCATCATGCTGTGGGAGTGCTTGATGCGTGAGCGGCTGTTCACGGGCGACACCCCAGGCGAGCTGCGCAAGTGCGCGTCCGAGCGCGCGATCGGGCGCGTGGATGCGACGGATGCAAGGAGCGACGAGGCGGTGTCCGAAGCGCTGGCCGACGCGATCGAGCGCATGCTGCAGCGCGACCGCGACGCACGCTTCGAGAGCTTTGCGCAGCTTCAGCAGGTCCTCGAGGCGCTGCCCGGTGAGCCCGCCAGCCGTGCCCGGGTGAGCGAGCAGCTCAAGCTGTTGGCCGGCCCCGAGGCGCGGGCCAAGCGTCAGCGTCTCGGCACCACGATGATGCCTCCGGCTCCGGCTCCGGAGCTCGAAGAGGACACGGCGAGCAAAGCCAGCGTCGAGCCACAGGGCGAGCCCCAGACCGAAGACGACACCGAAGCGCTGGTAGAGGACGAAGACGACACCGACGCGCTGGTAGAGGACGAAGACGACACCGAAGCGCTGGTAGAGGGCGAAGACGACTCGCGGGACGAGGTGGAAGCCAAGCAGGTGGTTGCGGGCCCGCCGCAGAGTGCCACGCCCAGCCCGCGACCATCCGCGCCCACGCCGCCGCCGCCGCCGACTGCCGCCAGCGCCGGGGCGAGCAAGTCGTCGAAGGCGCCTGCGCGTGTGTCTGTCGCCCACCTGCGCGCGCATGCCCCGCCGCCCGCGGCGGGAGCCGATCTGCCTCCGCCGATCGAGTTCGCGACGCCGTCGCTCCCGTTCCTCGATCAGGCAGGGCCGCCCGACAACGCGAACGGGACAACGGGCGCGGAGCCGGAGCCGGAGCCGGAGCCGGATGGGTCATCGGCCGCCGATGTCGACGACTCGCAATCGCAGATCGCCGCCGACAGCGAGCGACCCGATGCGAGCCACGCCCGCCTGTCCACGCCGTCGCCGGGGGCGACCGCGCGGCGTCGTGTGAAGATCGTGGCTGTCGCTGCAGCAGCTGCCGCCGTCTCGCTCGCAATCTGGCTGAGCGCAGACGACGGGGAGCCGGGTGCGGACGACGCAGCCGAAGGTTCGCCCGCGACTGCGGCGGCCGACGGGCCGGCACCGGCCGCTGCACCGGAACAGGTGCACGAGCCGGAGCCGGAGCAGGAGCAGGTGACGGAAACGGAGACACCTGAACCGCCAGAGCCGGAGGCACCTGAGCCAGCGGAACCGGAGTCCGAGGAAGTTGAGCCAGCAGAGCCGCTCGAGGCGGCTGCAAGCGCCGAGGCCGAGCCGGAGCCACCCGCTGCGGAGCCCGACCCCAAACCGAGCCGGCCGCGCGCCAAGCGGACGACCCGCCGGGCTCGCAAGAAGGCGCGGCGGGCTCCCAAGAAGCCAGCTTCCTTCGTCCCCGACGACATTTGACCGGTGGCAGCAAGCCGACCTGCCCCGCCGCCAAAATTACTTTCATCCGAGGCGCACCCTGGAGCGACTAGACTGTCGTCGGATGGTGAGCAGACATTCCAGGCGTGGACTGTGGTGGGCCCTGGCAGTCCTGACCGGGGCGTTGCCGACGCTCGCGTCGGCGCAGGCTCCGCCCCCGTCCGCGGCGCCATTGCAGCAGGCAACCGACGAGCAGAAGACCGCCGCGCGCGACGCCTACGGGGCCGGCAGAACCGCCTTCGAGGCGGGCGATTTTGGCGGCGCACTGCAGCACTTCCAGGCGTCCTATGCCTACGTCAACAGCCCCAACTCGCTGCTGATGGTCGGCAACTGCCAGCGCGAGCTCGGCCAGCGCGCGATCGCCCACGGGACGTATTCCGAGGTCCAGGCGCTGGCCGAGGCCTCCGGTGAAGACCGCTACGCCGCGGCCAGCGAGTCGGCGGCGGAGAAGCTCGCCGAGCTGGATGCGCAGCTGGCCACCGTCCAGGTGACGGTCGAGGGCTCCGCCGAGGGCGCGCAATTGACGGTGGGCGATCGGGAGATCCCGGCCGAGCGCTGGCAGTCGCCGATCGTCGTCGAGCCGGGCGTCATCCGGATCGTGCTCAGCGAGGGCGAGCGCAGCGCCGATGAGGTCGTGGAGCTCGCGGCCGGTGGCAGCACCGAGGTGCGGATCGGCTTGCCCGAGCCGCCGCCCCCGCTGACGACGGCGAGCGTCGAGGTCGGCGATTCGCCGCTCGACTACCGCACGCTCGCCTACGTGGCCGGCGGCATCGGCGTGGCCGGTCTGCTGACGTTTGCGATCACGGGCGCCATGAGCGACAGCCGCTTCGGTGACCTCGAGGATGGCTGCGATGCGCAGATGCGCTGTCCGTCCGGGCTGAAGGACACGGCCGACTCCGGACAGACGCTGCAGACGGTGGCGAACGTGAGCCTGGTCATCGGCGCGCTGGGCGCCATCGCTGGCGTGACCTTCTACGTGCTGAGCACCGACGAGCAGGACGCCGCGCTCTCGGTGGGTCCGGCCGGCGCTCGCTTCGAAGGGCGCTTCTGATGCGCACACTCACCAGCCTGCTGCTCGCAGTCGCCCTTTCGAGCTGCACCAGCGACTTCGATGCCTTCGCGTTCGACGGCACGGGAGACGCCTCGATACTCGACGGCGGCGACCTGGATGGCAGCGCCGGCGATGGCGACGGTGACGGCGATGGCGATGGCGATGGCGCAGCGGGTGATGGCGATGGTGACGCCACCGCTGGCGACGGCGACGGCGACGGCGATGGCGATGGCGATGGTGACGGCGACACGATGCGGAGCCTGGACGCCGGCACCGACGATGCGGAGGCGATCTGCAACGCCGAGTATCCGTCGATCGTTCCCGGCGGGAATGCAAGCTGCGCTAGCTGTGGGTGCGGCCAGTGCGCGGTCGAGATCGCCGGCTGTGTGGACAGTGGCGATCCCACCGAGGACGTCCTGTGCCAAGCCGTGCTGCAGTGCGCGCTGACCGAGGGCTGTCGCGGCTGGGACTGCTATTGCGCTGCCAACAATTGCGGTGGCGGCAGCGCAAGCGGCGATGGTCCATGCGCCGACGTCATCGATGCGGCCGCCGGCGGCACGAGGGTGGAGGTGCAGACGGTCGAGACCAGCGGCGATCGCGACGAGCCGCTGGTGCGTGCGCTGGACGCGATCACCTGCACGCTGGGAGCCCACAGGAGGTCCAGCATCGGAGAGCGCACCGGGGCGTGCGAAGCCGAGTGCTTGCCTTGAAGGCGCGTGCCGAGGTCGACAGTCGTCTCGTCAGCACCAGCCGGCCGGGCTAGTCCTCGTCGGTACTCGAGTCGTAGGCCTCGTCGAGGGGGAGGTCGAGCTTGTCTCGGCTGAGTCCGGACCAGACGCTGATCTCCACGCCGAGGGAGACAGCCACCATCGAGAAGTCGGCGTGGGGTTCGACTTCGATGCCGAGGATGGGTGTCATGATCCAGCCGCCACTCGTGTGGCTGTCCGACAGGAACAGGTTGGCCCCGATGCCCCCCATGTAGACAGCACCGTAGCTGCCGCGGTGGTAGCCGTCGTAGTCGGGGTCCGGGCCGCCGACACCGCCGCCGCCGAAGCCGCCACGGATGAACAGGCGGTTGTCGTAGTGGAACTGACCCTGCACGAGGATGCGACCGAACATCATCGAGTCGTCGCCCGCGGTGCCGCCGAAGGAAAACTGCAGGCCTAGGTCCATCCACTCGGTGACCGCCTCGCCCATCAGCAGCGTGTAGTAGCTGCCGTGCGAGATCGGACGGTCGGGTCGCTCGGGGTCGAAGCCCTTGGCCGCGACGTAGTGGAGTCCGACAGCAAGGTAGTGCCCCTGCCCCGGCGACGGCAGCACGAGCCTCTCAGCGTCCTCCTCGGCATCCTCGTCGCTCGTAGCGCTTCCTTCGGCGCCGGTCGGTGACTCCGGTGGCGTGGCGGCCGGCGCGACGCCTTGCGGCGCGGGGACGACGACGGGTGACGGCTCGGCAGACGGCTCCACGACAGGTGGCGGCTCGACGGGGATCGTCCCGGGCGTCGCCGCCGCCGGCGCGGCCTCCTCGGGCGGTTGCTCCGTCGGTGGCTGCTCCGCAGGCGGAGCCTCCGCGGGTGCCGACTCGACGGGCGCAGCGGCATCGGATTCCGGCGGCGCCGCGTCGGGCGCCGGTTCAGCTGCCGTCGCCGGTGCAGCCGGATCAGCAACCTGCGCCTGCTGCGCGGCAATGGGGGCGGGAGCGACCATCCAAATCAGGAGCACCGCGGCGAAGATGGGTTGGAGTGGTTGCATCACAGTTCCCCCCGCAGCCCGATGACGGGCAGGATGGGCAGGCCAGATGCCGGCTCGGTCTCGGAGAAGTCGTAGTTGTACGAGAGGCCCTCCGCGTTGTCGTTGCTGTAGACGTTCTGGATGTCGAGGTATGCGTTGAGCATCCAGTCCTCGTAGATCCATCGCTTGTCGATGCGGAAGTCGAGCTGGTGGAATGCGGCGACGCGGTCGGAGTTCGTCGGCCCGCGGATACCCGCGTACGTGTAGTTGTCGGCGTCGTACACCGCGCCGGTGACCGGGGTGTAGAGGTTGCCGGTGACGTAGCGGAAGCGCGAGCTGATCTCCCAGTTGCGCGGCAGCTCGTAGCTTCCGACGACCGTGAGGATGTGGGTCTGGTCATAGTCGAACAGCCGGTACTGCGTCTCGCCGTCGTCCTTCCGCTCCGAGCGGGACAGGGTGTAGGCGACCCAGCCGAAGAGGTGGTCGGCCATCTCGTGGCGCATCGAGACCTCGAGGCCGACGACGCGACCCTCCGCTCCATTGTTGAGCCCCAGGGCCACGGTCTCACCGTCCCGCTCGCCCACCGCATCGGTCGGACCCACCAGGTCGTGCAGGGTCTTGTAAAAGCCCGTCACCTCGAGGTTGATGTGCTTCCGCGGGCGGAACTCCACGCCGGCCGAGTAGTGCATCGCCTTCTCGAGATCCAGGTCCGGGTTGCCCAGCTCGTCATCGGTCTCGATCAGCTGCGGCTCCTGCACGAACAGCCCCACCCCCGCCTTGAGCGCCCACCGTTCGGTCACGTCCTGGCGCGCCGTCAGCCGGGGCGAGACGGCGAGCTCGCCGGTCCGCGAGAAGTGGTCCAGGCGCACGCCCGGCACGAGCAGCAGCGACTCCACCGGCTTGACCTCGAGCTCGGCGAAGACCGCCGTGGAGTGCCACGTATCGTCGAGCTCCGTGAACACGAAGTCGTCCGGATCGAAGTCCGGCGGGCCGTCCTCGTCGTCGCCCGCGCCGCCACCGCCCTCCATCGGCAGGTCGGGCAACCTCAGCTCCCAGTCCATCTGCTGGACGATGTAGTCGAGCCCCACCCGCACCGCGAGCATGTCCGACACCTCGTAGCGCGCCGCATCGCGGACCTGGCCCTGGAAGAGCTGCGCGTCGACGAACAGGGGATCGCCCACGTTGAAGTCGGAGCGGTCGCGACCGTAGGACACCTTGAGCTCGTTGGTGAAGCCGTCGCCGGGTATGTAGTCGTACTGGAGGATGCCGCGGTAGAAGTTCTGGCCGAAGCTGACATCCGAGATCACGAACTCGGGGCTGATCGGCTCGGGGTCGTTGAAGAGGATCTCGAAGCGGTCGTCCGAGAGAAACGCAAACGCCTCGATGCGGTGGGCGGGATCGGGACGGTAGCTCGCGAGCAGCTGCATGTCGTAGTAGCGAGGCACCGTGATCTTCGCGGTCGTCGTGGGCAGCGCCGACTCGATCAGGAAGTCGATGTAGCTGCGCCGAAGGCCCAGCGCGAGCGCGAGCTCGTCGGTGACCGGCGCCTCCACGTAGAGACTCGAGTCGAACACATTCACATCCAGGTAGCCCCCGTACCGCTGGGGCGCCAGGTTCTTGAGGTCCACATCGACGACGCCACCGGTAGCGCGCCCATACTCGACCGAGAAGTTGCCCGGGTAGAAGTCGATGCGCTCGACCATGCCCACGGGAAGGACACCGCGCAGGCCACCGAAGTGATACAGAAACGGCACGTCGATGCCGTTGACGTACACGCGCGTGTCCTCCGGTGCCGACCCGCGCACGACGATCTCGCCCAGGTTGGCGCGCGCGACACCGGGAAAGTTCTGCACGACCGCCAGCACGTCGCCGAACGTGCCGGGGATGCGCTCGGCCCGCCGCGCGTCGATGCTCGTGCGGTTCACCTCCCGGCGCACGCGGTCGGTCTCGACCATGACGTCGTAGCGGTTGTAGGAGCGCTTCTCGATCCGGTAGCGGACCTCTGTCCGCTCGTCCTGCACGACGGACTCCGTGACGCGCAGCGGGTAGTAGCCCTCGGGGTCGGCGAGCAGGCGCCAGTCGCCCACGCGCAGCCCCTCGAAGTGGAAGCCACCCTCCGGGTCGGTCTCGGTCTCGAAGCCCTCCGCGCCCTCGCCCTCGCCGCGGAAGGCGGTCACCTTGACGCCGGTGAGCGGCAGCCGGCTACCGCGCTCCTGCAGCCGGCCCCATAGCTCGCCGGTCGGCACCTCGGGCTCGGGGGGCGTCTCGGGCACCGCGCTCTCGGCGGTGACCTCATCCGGCTTGGTGATGTCGGGCACGAACCGGAAGCGGAAGCCGATGGTGACCGGCACCGCCTGCGGGCCGAGACGGGCGGGCTCGAACTCCAGCTCGTTGGCCGCAGCGACCGCCGCCTCGTCGAAGCCCTGCCCGGCGGGCTCGGCGGGCCGCACTACCCTCGCAGCCTCCACGCGACCGGCCGCATCGATGTCGATCTCGAGCACCACCTCGGCGGCCACGCCAGCGGCCTTCGCCGCCTCCGGATAGACCGGCTGCACGTCCTTGGTCAGGCTCGGCGGCGTCAGTGCAGCGTCCGCAATCGGCGCCGAGTCCGCGGCCGGTGGATCCGCGGCGGGCGCTACAGGTGCCTCCGTTGCCGGTGCCGCCGGTGCTTCCGGTGCCGTCGGTGCCGCCGGCGCCGGAGCTTCCAGTGCGGGTGCGTCCGGCGGTTGCTCAGCGCCATCTTGCGCAGCGACCGGCGATGCCAGGCACAGCGACAACGCGAGCGCCGATCGCGTCGACCATCGTGTGGGCAGCCGGTTCACTGGGCGGCCCCGATGTCGAAGCTGTGCTCCGCCCACCCCACGCCGCCGCGCTCGTCGTGCAGCACCATGAACAGACGCGCCGAGCGGGCCGTCTCGGACTTGCGGATGTCCCAGTAGTTCTCGAGCAGGTCCTCCGCGAAGTCGCCGCCATCCACGTACGTGGTCGTCCGGCCCCCGCCGCCGTCGTCGTCGTCGCGGGGCCCTTCCTCGTCGCCCTCCTCCATCTGACCGGCGGTGATGAACCACTCCATGAACAGGGTCTCTCGACGCGCGGTCGGCGCATCGAGGCCGTCACGCTTCTCCGGCAGGAAGGTCTCCGCCTGGTCCTCCGTGGCCATCGCGATCAGCTTGTGCACCTCACCGCGGATCAGCGTATCGGCGTCCAGCGAGGCGTCCTCGTCGTCACGCAGGCTGACCTCGAGCTCGGCCGACACCTCGGGGTTGTGGTTGAGGTCCTCGGGGTCGACGTCCGCGTCGGCCAGCTCGACGGTCCGCAGCACCACGAGCTCATCGCCGCCGGCCCGCACCACGACCTGCACGCTGATGTCGAGGCCGAGCAGGCAGGCGAGGATCGCGCGCTCGTCCGCGGTCTGTTCACCGATCAGCACCTGGCACAGGCCCGCGACCATGTCGGGCGCGAAGACGTTGTCGAACTCCGCACTCTCGCCGTCACCGAGGTCATAAGGGGGCAGCTCCATGCGCGTGCCGAGCGCATCCCAGACCTCCTGCAGCTCGTCCTCCGGAAGAGCGCAGCTGAAGCCGTCCCCACTGCCGTTGCGCACGGGGCACCAGGACCACTCGTAGGTGATGTCGCGGCCCGCGGGGTCGTAGACCAGCGCCCGCAGGGTCGCCGTCTCGCCGAGCGGCACCTGCGCCGGCTCGACCTGCACCGCCATCACCCGCAGCCGGTCGAGCTCGTTGAACTCCTCCCGGTCCTCCTTGATGTTGCAGGCGGTGAGCAACGCAAACGAAACGAGCAGTGGCAGCGGGGTTCGCGTCATCTGTCAGTCCTCGATCCTGAATCGGTAGCTGTAGGAGAGCGTGTACGGCACGGCCTTGCCGTCGCGGGTCGCGGCCTCGAAGACTTCCGCGCGCGCGGCGGTGCGGGCGGCGGTATCGAAAGCCGCATGGCCGGAGCCGCGCATGATCGCCACGTCGGTCACCTTGCCGGTCGCATCGATGGACACGCGCACCATCACCTCGCCCTCGATGCCCTGGGCCTTGAGCGTCGGCGGGTAGCTCGGCTTGCTGGGCCTCGCACGCCGGGGCTTCACGAAGACCGAATCGCGGGTGGGGATGCGGGTGGCCGCGCGCTGCTGGCGCACCGGCTGTCCCACCGTCGCGGCACCACCGCCGGACGGCTGCTTGGCGGCGACCTTCGCGTCGACCGCACGGTGCTCGGTCTGGCCCATACGGCTGGTTCCGATCGCAAACGCGGGGCCCTTGCCGCCCGTGACGGTCGACTCTAGGTTCAGGCCGACGATGCGATGGCGCACGGGCGCGGCGACCTCGACCTCCTTCTCGACGATCGGCTCGGGGACCTTGGCCTTGCGGCGTGCCTTCGGCGGCTCCGGCTTCGGCGGCTCCAGCTCCACGAAGTCAGGCTTGACCGGCGCCTGGACCTCCTTGGGCTCCTCATCGGGCGGCGGCGGCGGTGGCGGCGGCTCCTCGATGATCCGAACCACGAGCTTCTCGGTAGCTGGGGACTCGATACGCTCGCCACCCAGGTGCGCCGCCGCGAAGAACACCGCGATGATGGAGCCATGGATCACGACGGCTGCGACGACGAGCCGCGCGACCGTGACCGTTGAGGCGAGGCGGGAGCTGGCGTGGGCGAGCGGGTCGGGCAGCCGACCGGGCGTGTCGATGGGTCGCACGACCTGCCGATGGATCCGCACACGCGCCTGCTGCCGGCGCTGACTGCGCGGCAGCCCGTAGGCGGCCACGAAGCGGCCCGCGGACGGGGGCGTCTGAGACGCCGACGGTGTGGGAGACTGCTGCATGCGAGGTCTACAGCTCGCGTTGGATGTTGAGCGCGAACGATTTGACGCCGTTCTTCTTCACGACGTCGATGACCTTGATGACGCGACCGTAGTCGACGCTCCTGTCGGCGGAGATGACTGCCTGCAGGTCCTTCACCTTCCAGGACGCGCGGGCCACGTGGGCGCCGAGTGCCTCGTGATCGGTCTGCTCGCCGTTCAGGAACAGGTCGCCCTGGGCATTGAGCACGACATTGAGCGTGCTGGAGACCGCGTTGCCCGCCGCCGCCGCGCTCGGGAGATCCACCGTGATGCTCGCACGCACGATGGCCGACGACGTGAGCATGAAGATGATCAACAGGACCAGGACGATGTCCACGAACGGCACGATGTTGATCTCCGCGATCACCCCGTCGTCCTCTTCGTAAATGTTCGCAGCCATGTCAGGCCACCTTTCGCACGGGCGGGATCTCCACCGACTTGAGGGACGCCAGCAGCGTGGCGGCGAGCAGGTTGCCGTCGTCGGCGATGTCCTTGACGCGCGCCTTGAGCACGTTGAAGGCGACCACCGCGGGGATGGCGACGAGCAGACCGACCGCGGTGGCGATCAGCGCCTCGGCCATGCCGCCCATGACGGCGCCGCTGGCCTCGGCCATGTTGGTCGACAGATCCTTGAACGCCCGGATGATGCCGAGCACCGTCCCGAACAGGCCAATGAACGGCGCGTTACTCGCGACGGTCGCCAGAAACCCGAGGCGCTTCTCGTAGCGGGCGCGCTCCTTGCGGGCGGCGGCCTGCAGCAGGTCCTCCACCGAGTCCGGCCCCCGCGCGTAGTCGCGCAGCCCGAACAGCACCGTGTTGGTCTCGAGGCTGTCGAACTGCTGCAGGTACTCCGCGGCTCCCATCAGGTTGCCCTCGGCGAGCAGGTCGGAGAAGCGGGTCCGGACGGCGTCGACGTCGATGGCGCGCCTTCGGAAGAACAGGTAGCGCTCGGTCATCACCGCGACCGAGGAGATCGACAGCCCAAGCAGCAGCCACAGGACCCACTCGGCCTGAAAGATCGGCAGCTCCATCAGCGTCGGAATCAGGCCAGTCGTGTCGTTTCCCATTGCGCTCTCTCCCTTGTTGACCGCCCCAGTCTGCAAGGCCGGGAGCCCAAGGTCTGTGGGTTTTTCGCAACGTTACATGCCGTTACAATCGACCCGTGGACCCGGGCGGACGCCCCGTGTCACGCTGAACTCGCGAGCGGCGGTCCCGTCGGTCACGGCCATGGCAAGGGCGCAAACGCACATACTCTTGGTGGAAGACGACGAGGACCTCGCCACCCTGGTCGCCGACTACCTCGCCGACAACGACCTCCGCGTCGATGTAGTCAGCGACGGAGCGGACGCCGAACAGGCCGTGCGCGACCTCCAGCCCGACCTCGTCATCCTCGACATGATGCTGCCCAACAAGGACGGGCTCGATATCTGCCGCGAGATCCGCACGTGGTACCGGAGGCCGATCCTGTTCCTGACCGCGCGCTCGGGCTGGGTCGACGAGATCGTGGGCCTCGAGCTCGGCGCCGACGACTACCTGGGCAAGCCGGTGGAGCCGCGGCTGCTGCTCGCGCGCATCCGCAGCCTGCTGCGCCGCGCGGAGGGATCGGTCAGCCCGGAGGCCAGCGATGCCGGCCTGCAGATCGACACGCGCAGCCGGGTGGCCCGGCTCGGAAGCCGCGCGCTCGAGCTGACCGACGCCGAGTTCGACCTGCTCGCGTACCTGAAGGACCACGCTGGAGAGCAGCTGACGCGCGACCAGCTTGCGCGTGACGTGTGCGAGACCGCCTACGACGGCCTGGGCAGGACGATCGACGTACGCATCGGGCGGCTGCGCACCAAGCTCGGCGACGACGGCAAGAACCCGCGCTGGATCAAGTCGATCCGCGGCGTGGGCTACCTGTTCGTGGAGCAGGCCGAGTGACGCAGCTGGTCCTGCGGTCGGCATTCGCGATCGCCGCAGCCACGATCCTCACGCTCGTGGCGGGACGGCTGCTGGTGGAGAGCCCCCCGGACGCGGTCAGCCTGCGACTGCTGAAGGGACATGCGCGCGTACATGCCGATGGCATCGCAGCCACGCCGCCCGCCGAGCGACGCGCGCGCGCCGAGCTGGTGTCGAAGGAGCTCGGCTACCCGCTGCGACTCGAGGAGGCGCGAGGTACTGCGGCGACGCGGGCGGAGTGGCGCTCGGGCGCACTGTTCATCGTCGCACGCGTGACGGACACGCAGGGGCAGGTCGCGCTCGGTCCGGTGCCCTACGGTCGCGCGGTGGAGATGTCGACGGTCATCGCGCTTGCCATCGTGATCGCGCTGCTTGTCGCGCTGCTCGCCACGCGCTCCTTCCTACAGCGGATCGCCTCCCACGAGGCCGCCGCCAAGCAGATGTGCGACGGCGACTTCGGCGTCAAGGCACAGCGCCAGGAGGGGGACGCCCTCGACGGCATCGGGACATCGCTCAACCAGCTCGCCGACCGCATCGGACAGCTGCTCAGCGACGAGCGAGACCTGCTGAGAACCGTCGCCCACGAAGTGCGCGCGCCGATCGCGCGCATGCGCTTCCGGGTCGAGAAGATCCAGCGCAAGGCGGGGGAGGAGTCGTCGAAGGACGCCGACGGTCTCATCACTGACCTCGAGCAGGTCGACAGCCTGTTCGAGGAGCTGCTGACCTATGTAGCGTTCGACGAGTTCGACCACGAGCGCCCCGAGCTACAGACGACCGGCATACCGGTCATCGACGCGATCGAGCGGATCGCGGAAGAGATGACCTCGGCGTCGGACAGTATCGAGATCGAGGTCAGCGGCGCAGCGGATGCGACCGTCAGTGCGAACTCCAAGCTGTTCGATCGAGCGGTCACCAACCTGCTGCTCAATGCGATCAACTACGGTGGCCCGCTGATCCGCGTCGAGGTGCGTGAGTTCGCCCAGGAGGTGGTGATCGACGTGCAGGACTCCGGGCCGGGTATCCCCGAGGGTGATAGGCCCGAGGTCATCAAGCCCTTCGTGCGCCTGTCGACGAAGAAGACCAAGGGCACCGGCCTGGGCCTCGCGATCGTGTCGCGCATCATGCGGCTGCACGGCGGCCGGCTGCACATCCTCGACGCACCCGACGGCGGCGCGTCCGTGCAGCTGGTCTGGCAGAACGCGAAGCCGCAGCCGAAGCGCAGGTGGGGCGCGGGCCTGCTTCAGGGCCCGGGCGGCCTGTAGGCCGGGCACGGACCCAATCGCGCCCTACAGCCCGTTGAGCGTGTCGACGACCTCGAACAGGTCGCCGTGCTCGTAGAAGTCGACGGCGACGAAGTTGGGGCGCTTGCCCGCCTCGGCTTCGCATGCCTGCGCGCGAGTCAGCAGCACGTCGGACGCGTTGACGAGCTGCGCGTTTTCCTCCGAGGGAAGGTCGAGCTCCGTGTTGACCCAGTGGTTCATCAGGAACAGGTCGTTGTCGGCGGCGCCGCGGTTGAGCTCGCAGCTGAACTCGTCGACGGACATGAAGGAGTACGGCGTGTCGAATGCCACGTCCCACACGTGGTGGATCCAGGCCGGCGGTGCAGAGCCGCTCTCGGTGGTGACGACCAGCCGCGTGCCATCTTCGATCATCGTCTCGAGCGTCGGCCAGCTGCCCCCGAGGGTGTAGACGAGATCGAACAGTCCGGATGTCTCGAAGTCCGCCTCGAGGTCCTCTTCCGAGATCGAGTCCTGGTAGATGATCGTGACCACCTCCCTGGGGTGTTCGTCCATGAAGGTCTTCAGCTCCGCAAGCCCGTCGAGGTGCGGCGTGCTCGCCAGGCTGCATGGACCGTGGCACAGGACGGTGGCGCCCGCGTCGTCGTAGGTCACGTCCAAGAGCAGCGCGCGCACGCCGCCCTGTAGCTGCTTGGTCAGCCCCGAGATCTGGTTGGAATTGATGCCGTAGCCGTACTCCTGGGCCGCGTTGGCATTGTGGGTCGCCGCGAAGCTCACATCATCGTACGCGCGCGCGCACAGCTCCTCGTGTCCATTGCAGAGCGCGGTCTGCGTCTGCGCATCGGGCTCGCCCCCCACCCCGGCGTCGGTCGTGGCTTCGGAGTCGGTCTCGTCAGAACAGGCGCAGAGCGCGAGACTCGACAGTAGGACGGCATATGTGATCAGACGCATGGCGTGCAGTCTCCCATCCTAAGGCCGTCGCAGGGCGACAAGCGCCTCCGCGATGAGTCCGAGAGGAGGCGGAACGCGGCCCTCTACACGACTCGACACGTCGGGCAGTGGCCGGTTCGACCGCGGCGGCGCGCGAACGCGTGCTCAGCGCGGGCGCTGCTGGCGCTCTTCGGCGATGCGCACGACGATCTGGCGACCGTCGAGATCCGCGCCATCCATGTTCTGGATGACGCGCGCGGCGTCCTTGCGGTCGGCCATCGTCACGAAGCCAAAGCCCTTGGAGCGGCCGGTGTCGCGGTCCGCCACGACGACGGCATCGCTGACGGGACCGAACTCCTCGAAAGCCTTGGTCAGCGACGCGGTGGTCGTGTCGTGGGAGAGGCTTCCCACGAAGAGCCGGCTCGGGATCGTGTTGGCCTTCCTCTTGGTGTTGGCGCGCTGGTCGATCGCGCGCATCGCCTCGGCGACGGTCGGCAGGGTGCCGGTGATGTCCTCCGCCGTGACCACCTCGGGCTCTGCCGGGCCGCGCTCGCGGCGCATCGCCCTGCGGTCGGCCTTTTCGCGCTTCTTGCGCTCCTTGTCGGCGTCCCGCTGCCGCTTCCCCTGCGAATAGTATCCGTCATTCATGGATGGACTCGAACTCCTCCGCCGCGTAGCGCTTGCGAACTTTCTGCTGACACGCGCGGCAGAGTGCAACCACACGACCCCGCACGCAACCGCTATGTGCCGGCCCGAAGGCCGCCATGTCAATCCTGCGAATCATGGTAGCGAGTGCCAGCGGCCCGCGGGTGCGATTTCAGCTAACAATTCGCCCGTGGCGGACTCAAAACGACCCGAAATCACGGAAGAACCGCTGGCAGACCAGATTTGGTGCCGCCCGGGAGTCTGCCCTCACCCCAGGCGACGGCCCATCCACAGGACATGTACGCCTGTGTCGTCGGGCGTCAGGCGCTCGTCCTCGGTGAACGGGAGCACCTCGGCGGCGAACCCCGCGTCCCGTAGCCGCAGCGTGAAGTCGTCGTCCGGGGCCGCGGACCACACACCGAGTATGCCGCCAGGAATGAGCGCATCGCGGGCCGCCTCGAGGCCCGCAGGTGTGTAGAGCCAGCCGTTGTCCGGATGGGTCAGCGCATTCGGACCATTGTCGACGTCGAGTAGAATCGCGCTCCAGGGCGCGGGCGGCGTCTCGACGAGGTCGCCCACATCGCCAACGTACAAGTTCGTACGCGGGTCCTTCAGGGGATAGCCAGCACAATCCCCGAAGTACAGCTCGTTCCAGCGCACGACGCCCGCCGACAGCTCGGCGACCGTGACGCTTCCGCGATCACCCACACGTCGAAGCGCAGCCGCCAGGGTGAAGCCCATGCCCATGCCCCCGACGAGAATCCGTGCCTCTTCGAGCCTCGCCAGTCGGTCGCAGGCTAGGTTCGACAGCGCGTCCTCCGACCCGTGGAGACTGCTTGCCATCAGTTCGCGGCCATCGACGTGGATCGAGTACTCACTCCCCCGCCGGACGAGGTAGAGCATCCCCTCGCTGCGGGGGACCTGTTCATGGTCGATGCATTCCCAGTCTGACACGCCCCACTCTCTATCCGCGCGATGCACCCGGCGCAACGGCGCTGCTCGGCAGCGAAAGCCCGACGCGGCAAGCGAGGTCGCGGGAGGTCAGCGTCCTGGCAGGCCTGCTCGACTCGTACGACTCGCGCCCGGGAGCTTGACGCGATTGGGTCCAGGGGCGAGGATTTGTTCCCGCGCGACTGACGCACTCCGAGGAAGCCGGTTGAACATCCTGGTTGCAAGCGTCGATGCCTTTCCACAGATTGGAGGCATTTCAACCATGGGGCACCACCTTGCCAACGCCTTCAGCGATGGCGGGCATCGGGTGGTGTTCCTGGGCCCCAACGGTACCCAGGTCCCGAACGGATACCATCGGCGCTACCTGCTATGGGAAGATCGTGGGTCGGCGATCAAGCAGAGGGAAGGCGAAGATGGGCTCGCGCAGGACGAGCGCATTCGACGAATCCTGCGCAAGGCGTGCCGACGCTACCAGTTCGATTGGATCATTCTGCTACACCCCTTCTATTACGCGGTTGCCTCGCTGGACGTCGCCGCCGAGCTGGGCATCCCGTGCAGCGCGTACTTCCACGGCTACGAGCTCCGCAGCCAGCTCGACCGCATCGATGTTCGGCGCCAGGGCAGTGTGCTGAGAGACCGGCAGCTGCGCACGCTTCCCGAGCGAACCCTGTACACGACGGGCATGGCCAGCGAAGTGCTCACGAACAGCCGATACACGCGGGGGCTGCTGTCCACCCTGCCCCGCAAGCCCCGGGTCCGCGTGACCGGCTGTGGCATCGAGTCGAGCTTGCTCGCGCGCGAGCTCTCGCTGTCACAGAGCTACGAACCCGAGCAGCGCCGGGCGCGCCGGACCGCGATGGGCCTACCCGAGGAGACGATGCTCACGTTCGTGGGTCGCCTGATCCCCGCCAAGCGGGCCGACCGTCTTATCGATATGTGCCGCGAGGACTCCAAGCTCAGTGCATGCATCATCGGAACGGGCCCCGACGAGGCACACCTCAAGTCGATATGCAGTGCCGCGGGACTTCAGGACAGGATTCATTTCGCGGGAGCGGTCGAGGAGGAGCAGAAATGGAAGTTGCTGAGAGCAAGTGATTTCCTGTGTCTCCTGTCGGAGGCCGATGACGCCTCCGGTCAAGTAGAGGGGTTTGGCATCACTCTCCTCGAGGGCGCGGCGGCGGGTGCCTTGCCGGTCAGCTCCGGCAGCGGCGGCATGGGCGACGTCGTCACCGCTGGCCATACGGGGCTGATCGCGCCGGGGGACGACCGCTCGGCAGCGAAGTTGCTTGTCGACACCGCTGCGGACCCGCTCGCGATGACGCGCATGATCGAAGCTGCGCGCGACGGGCTCGCTACGAAGTTCAACTGGGACTCGATCGCGCGTGAACTGGTGGAAGGCCTGACGGCATGATCGTCCTGCCGGGACTCTCCAAGTCGCTCGCGCGCATCGGACAGGTGCCAGTGGTCGTGGTGACCGATAGGTACCCTCCGCATGCGTTTGGTGGCGCGGAGGTCAGCCTGCACATCTTCCTCCAGTCGCTCGGCGATCCGGAGGGGATCTTGGTGGTCAGCCTGGGAGACGACAACCTCGTGCCGAAGGTCTACGAGGTCGATGGCGTGCAGGTACTGATGCTTCCGCGTCCGGGGAAGTGGCCACTGCAGAGCATGCCCCACGCCCTCGCCAAGGGCCTCGACGTGATCACCCCCGAGGCAAGGCGAAGGCTTACGACCGCACCTGCAGCAGCTACGCTCACCCTCGCCCAACGCCTACCATCCAGCGACCGACAGATGCTCTTCGAAAGCCTGAGCACGCCGGCACCACGGGGCGGCGTGGTCTCGGACTTCGCGGAGTTCGAGACGAGCGCAGCGGTGCGGTCGCTGCGCGAGGTGTTTCGTCGCTGCCAACCGAAGCTCGTGCATGCCGACAATTGCCGAAGCATCCTGCTCACCGCGATTGCGAGCCGAGGGCTTGACCTGCGATTGGTCGGCGTGGTTCGTGACAACCGTTTCCAGTGCGTACGGCACGATCAGTCCATGCAGGTTGCTGGGCGACACTGCAGCGAGTGCAAGCTCGAGTGCGCCGAGGTCGATGCGCCCCGGAGCGAAGGACTGCAGCGCCGAATGCTCGAGCGTTCGCGCGAGTTCCGCAGCGAGTGTCTCAGCGCGATGGATCGGGTTGTCGTCACGAGTAGCTTCCTCGAATCGCAAATCCAGACCCTGCTGCCCGACGCCAAGCTCGTTCGAATCGCGAACACGCCCGACGACTACGAAACGGCACTCGAGCACATGGAGGGCGTGGCCGAGTTGCCCGGCACCAACCTGCTGGTGATCGGCATGCTCAACGAGAACAAGGGCCAGATCGGCCTCGTGCGGCACCTCGCAGCACTGGTCGAACGCGTGCCAGATGCGGTGGTGCACTTCGCGGGCCGCGGGCCGCGGATCGAACGCCGGCTACGAGAAATCTCGGCCGAGGCGGGGCTCGCGGATCGGATCGTGTTTCATGGCCAGGTCGAGCGCGCGGAGCTCTATGCACTGCTGCGACAAAGCCAGGTTGTGGTGCTGCCGACGCGCTGGCCCGAGCCCTTCGGGCGCGTGCCCCTGGAGGCGGCAATCGCCGAACGACCGGTGGTCGCATTCGGCGTCGGGGGGCTGCCGGAGTCCATCGTCGAGGGAGAAACCGGCTACATTGTAGGTGCCGAGCGCTTCGAGGCCCTGATCCAACGCATAGCTGAGCTCGCCGAGGACCCGATGCTGAGGCGCCGCATGGGGCGAAAGGCGCGGGAGCATGTCCTTGCGCACTACCGGGTGGAGCAGCTACAGAATCAGGTCTGCGCCCTGTGGCACGATCTCATCGGCGCACACGCGCCAACTCCAAGACATTCGGGAGTATCAGCATGAGCCCCCCACCAGAAACGGAGAAGCCCGAGAACGACGACCTGGCCCGACTCGAGGCCCGACTCGAACAGGTACTGGTGTCCCAGACCAGAATGTTGGCCGACCAGCACAGCCTGGCCGCCACCGTGGACCAAATGCGAGCGGCACTCGATGGTCTCGGTGCGATCGGCGGCGCACGTCACGACGAGGTAGCCGCCAGTCTGCAGGCCGCGACCCGCAGGAGCCAGTCGTTGCTGGGGGACCTTGCCCACCTCGCAAGCGAGGCCGAGCGGCGCGGACAGGAACTGCAGGCCACTGTCGATGCCATCTCGAACGCGAATCATGAGTACGGTCGCGAGATCGAGCGCCAGGTGAGCGAAGCCGAGCGACACCGACTGGAACTGCGAGCCACTGTCGATAGCATCTCGAGTGCGAATCGCGAGCGCGGCATCGAGATCAAGCGCCAGGTAGTGGACAGCAACCAGGCGGCGGTGGAAGCGGCCCAGGCGGTGTCCCGGGTCGCGCGCGAGATCGCGGGGGAGCACACCCAGCAGCTGCGGCGGCTCGAGAGTGAAGTGTTCGCGATGCGCCAGCGACTCGGTTCCGCGCAGCCACCGCCCGCGAAAGCAACCCGCGACGTCGCCCCACCAAGTCGCAACCCCGGGACCGGGTCCATTGGTCGCAAGGCGCGCAAGCTCCTGACAAACCCGAACCAATTCTTCGCGGACGCCGAAAACCCACTCGTTCGAGATGGTCTCGGTCGGCTCTACCGAACCGTCGCGGGCCACTCGGGCACAGGCACCCGCCGCGACGATTGAGCTCACGGGGGATGGTAGTCGAAGGCCTCGATGCCCGCGCTGCAGTGCTGCGCAATGAGTTCGGTCTCGAGGTCCGTGAGCGATACCTTCTTCTTGGTGGAACCGACGCGATTGTCGAGCACCCGGCTGGCGTCGATGTCCAGGTTGGCCCACTCCGCCATCTCCGCCACGCCTTCTCCGAGCACCAGCTGCTCGTACCGCATGACACGCTTGGGGAAATCGGGCGGTAGCAGCGACCAGCTGCACGCGATCGAATTCCAATACCGAGCGTGACGCTTCACGCCCCGTCTCGGCGAATCACGCCACTCGCGCCACATCTTCATCGGTCGCATGGATGCGTACGCTTCAAAGGGATTTCGGACCAAGAACAGGAACCGCGCCCGTGGAAACAACCAATGCAACATCAGTGCGTCCGCGGCGTCGAGGCGCACCTCCTTCATGCCCCAGCGCGTGTACCCAGCGCGCTTCGCGGGCGCTCCGAGCAGGTCGTAGGCCAACCGTTGAAACGACAGGCGAAGGTTCTCGGGGTCCGGGTAGAGATTGGCGACGAACTTGTCGCTCAGCTCACCCAAGTCATCGTCCAAGAACAGCCTCGAGCCCAGTTGTTCCTCGCTAACCCACTCCAGACAGCGGCTCAGCGACGCCCACAGCTCCATCGGGCCATACGGCTCACCCCAGACAAGAATCCGAGAGTCCGTCAACAGCATGCGTTGCAGCATGGTCGATCCGGTGCGCCAGCCGGCAGCGAGGACGAAGACGGGGTCCTCGGAATCAAGCGATGACGCTGGCCCCGTACCGAGCGTCTTGATCGCGCGCAACGCACCGGGCACATCACTAACGCCACGACGGGAATGAATCGACATCGAATCTCTCCGATCGCTCGTCAGCGATCAACTTAACACGGGCCAGTTCACGGCGAGTCCAAATATTTGGCGTACTTGGTCCCGGCCAGCCGCTCCGCGACCTCGTCGTAGTTGGCCAGCGCAGTGCGCATATCATCGGTCGTCGCCTTGCGCAGATCGGACACCAGTGGACGCTTGTCGACGCCGAGGAACGACAGCAGATCGGATACGACGGAGGCGGGGTCCGAGCAAAGCTCTTCGTAGGTCAACAGGTGGGAGTGTTCGAACTGTTCCGCCATGCTCGCGCACTCGATATCCGCCCGCTCGTGATCCCTCATTCGTGCGATCGCAGCGTCGATGTCGAGCTTGAGGGGCTGCAACTCGTAGGTCGAATCGGCACGGAGGTTTGCGGCTGCGGTCGCAGCTCGGATCTTCTTCCAGTTCTGTAGCGAGATCGCTCCCTTGAGGCGGTTGTTCCTGCGCAGTTGGATCACCCGAACCTCTGAACGCCGGGCCCCGAGCCACCGAGTGACCTCGGGAAAAAGAGCCGGCTGCTTCGGGTACTTGAACTGGAACCCCGCAGCCGTCTCGGGTCGGGAATACATTTCGGTCAGGTGGGCCTCGACGGCTTCGACTCCCTGGAAGCGTCCCTCGCGGCTCTTCTCGTTGAAGACCTCATCGAAACAGTTCACGTCGGGATGCGACCCGAGCAGGCTCTGCAGGTGACTCGAGCCGCTGCGGCCGATGAATAGAATTACGAATGGTGTTCTGCAGGCCATTTACCAGGTGTCCATGGGTGAGCGCCCCGATGCTGCCACATTGAAGATCTGCAAACCAGGCTCTGCCCGGTTGCACGTTAGAGCACGGAGCCAAACTGCTACGGGCCCTTGCCCTGCACTCGAACCGAATCATAGAGGTCCGCGAGCCGCTTGGCAGCACGGCTTGGGTGAAGGTATGCCGCGCGCTGCAACATGGACTCGACCAGCTGCGCGTAGCGTGGTTCCGAGAGATCGATGAGGGCACGCGTCTTGGCCCGCAGGTCATCGGCGTTCGACGGCTCGAAGAGAAACTCGTGTGCAGCCGCCGGCAACACCTCCCGCAGCTGGCGAGTATCGGGCGCGACGACGGGTGTACCAAAGGTCAGTGCAAGCAGTGCGACACCAGACGTCAGAAACCGTTCGTACGGCAGTAGGACGCAGCGAGCTCCTGTCACCAAGTCGGCGATCTCACTGTCTTCGATCCGACGCATGTCCACTTCGACCTGGGGGTAGCGAGCGAACAGCCGAAGGAGTTCCTGCCCGTATTCATCGTTAGGCAGCGTCTCGCCGGCAATGTGTACGTCGAACTCGCCCGGGCTCGCCACCGGAAAGAGTGCTTCGAGCATGAACTCGATACCCTTGTAGCGCCTCAACTTCCCGAGCAGCAGCACGCGCTTTCCATCCGACCCGCGGACGCGCGCGGCCGTCCTCGCCTCGGCCTCGTAGATGCCCAGATAGCTCGGATGCGGCAAGTAGTACAAACGACTCTGCGGCACGCCGAGTTCCTCGACAGCGATGCGTGCGGCCTCCAGATTGTGGACCATGACGCGGTCGCACTGTCTCCCCAGCTCGACCTGCAGACGTGTGAATACGGCCATGTACTGACCCTCGTGCGGCCTCGCATTGTGGATCGTCCACACGATCCGACCCCCGCGGGCCGCGAACTCCTTGAGGCGCCCGATGAAGTAGTCAGCGCTCAGTTCTGCCTCGGTGGCCGTGCGCTGGTCCCGCAGCACATGCTCTTCCCAGTGCACGTGCAGCAGATCCCCCCCCCCCTCGATGGCGTCAGCCACGGTAGAGCGCACAGGCTGGTAGCGACCGTCCGCGGCGAAAAGCAGACGGTGGTACGGGTTGTCGCTGTACAACGTGCATTGCGGAACTTGCATCACGACTCCTCTGGCGCCGACGGGGTGTCGCCCCCCCTGTCCGGGAGCATGACCGCCGGCGCCGCGAAGCGACGCTTCTGCAACGGAAACGGAACCTTCGCGGAGGCGCCGTCATCGCGTATCGACGCGTGCCACGCGCGGTAGGCGGCCTGGTATTGCAGCCGCGGCTCCGTGAAGCCCGTCCGAGTGATTCCGAACTCACTGCTCGCGGTAAGTGAGGCGGAGTGGGCGCGGCCCAACAGCAATGGCCAATGAAGTCGCACCACCGCGTGTTCGCCAAACACCAGTCGCAGCCGCCTGATGAACTCCATATCAGCCTCGATGCGCACGCTGTCGAAGGCGCCGATCGCATCCAGCGCGGGCTGACGCCGGAAGACGAACGAAATGCAACAGACATGGGTAATCTGCCCGCCGGCCTTGATGACGATTTGGCCGTCACTCGAAATGCGTAGCCAGTCGGTCGTCAGGCCGACGATGTCCTCGCGCTGTTCGAGGAAGGCGACACTCTTGGCGATGCGATCAGGGTGCGACCAGTCATCCGAGTCTTGCAGTGCAACGTACTCACCACGCGCCTGCATGATTCCAAGGTTCTTGCTCTCATAGGTGCCGCTGTTGCCTACCTTGAGCAGCACCACAACCCGTGGGTCGAGGCGCTCGAACTCAAGCAAGCGTGTGGCGTCCGTTTCCGAGCTCCCGTCGTCGACAATTATCAGCTCGAGATTTCGGTAGCTCTGGTCCAGAATTGAGCGGACCGCGGTCGCTATGTACTCACTTGGGCCAAACGACGTCATCACGACCGAGACGAGCGGCCCATCGAGCACAGGCGGATACTCGACGGCGGTCCCACCCGAGGGCTGGGAGGTTCCACTGAAGCGGTCAAACGCCGGCCGGCCATCGTCCGGCAACAACTCGATATGCTGACATCCGAGTTCCGCAAAGAGACGGTTGATGTGAGTGATCGCAACCCCCAGATCACCTCGCCGCTGGGCACAGCTGTAGAGGAAGAGCGGCACCTGCAGAGCGCTCCCGCCATCACCGCAATGCGCCGCAGCATAGTACACGTGGGCCGAGCCGCGCTCGAGGTCACCGAGTTCGAGCCACGCTGCAGCGGTCAGTAGACGCAGCCGAAGATCGTTTGGAAACAACTTGATATAGCGCTCTCCGCGGTTCGCTGCCTCAGCGAAGTCACCGGCAAAGAATGCGTTGCGCGCGTACTCGCGGCAGATGTCCTCCGATCCACGCGGGAGCTCATCCAACAGGAAGGCATCGGCCTGCTCGACTTCCCCCAGAGCGCGTAGTGCACTCACGTACCAGATGGCAATCGACGTGCTCCAGCGTTGCTGCAGCAGGCCCGGCGCAAGCCTGGCCAGCGCAGCGTGGTCGGGCTGCTTCGCGTAGACCCGTGCGAGTTCGCGTTCGCTGTCAGCCGATGCGACCGAGGCGCTTCCGGAATCTAGCTCTGTGGCGCACTGGTCCTCGAGGATCTCGCGCGCGGATGCCCAGCTGCGCGCGAGTATCTGCGCGCGCGCGAGCCGGTATCGGGCGAGCTCATCGCCGGGGGCGCGTTGGGTGGCCGCAACCCGCCGCCTGAGCAATGCCTGCAATGCCACCTTGCCAGGCAGCGACCTGCGACTCTCATCCTTCGTGAATAGCTCCGCCTCAATCCCGGCGTAGCGCTCGAGCACGTCGACTCGACTTGGGTTGAGCTTGTGCAGTAGGCCAAGCAACTGCGACGCGCGACCCTTGCCGTCCTCCAGTCCGCTACGCAGGTGACAGTCCACCGCACTCGTGAGCAGCCGCGGATCGTCGGGGTGAACTTGCAAAGCCGAATCGAGCACGACGGTGGCCGCGACGACCCGGCCGCTCGCGACCAGCTGCTGCGCGACCTTCAGCGATCCGTGGGGCGAGCGACGGGCATCGAGGGGCAGGTTGATCAGGACCCCGTTGACGTCGATCGGAGGCTCGAGGCGACGCAGGAAGGACTCGCCAAATGTGGTGTTGACTTCCGTACCGACGTCGCCGATCTGCTCGATCGCGCGGGCCATCGAGGACACGGGTAGTAAGGCAGCCGCAACGCAGTCCAGCCACATCGTGACCACGACGCACCGCTCATCCTGGCCCATGTCTCCTGTGAGCGAGTCGATGCTGGTGGGTTGGCGTCGGCCCAGCCGGCACAGCTCGCCGACCAGCCCTCTACGCAGCTGGCCCGCGTCCCGCTCCGGCAACGCGGCGGCGATGGAAGCCTCGGCGACTACTTCGGCATCGGCCGCGATGGCCGATCCGGACACAAGATCCGCCAGCGACAGCAACACGATCGCGTCGCCCACCGTCCAGACCTGCTTGCATGCAGCGGCCTGGACAATCGCGTCCGACCCCGAACCCGCGCGTGCAAGAACGCGAAAGCGCATCCGGCGAGCTTCGGGCGATGGACCGTCGCGAAGATCGCTGCGGTCGAGTAGCTCGACGGCGTCCGCATGTTCACCCGCCATCGCCAGGACGGTGACAAGCGCGGAGAGCGCCTGTCGGTGACTGGGTACATGATCGAGAATATCGGCCAACGCATCACGGGCCGCCGCTACCTCGCCATTCCACAGCTGCTTGATTGCCAGTTCGTAGCGTCCGGCAGCGGCCGCGGGCGTCAGCATCAGCTCAACTGGATAGGCCTGCGTGGTCGGCACCGGCGGAGCCCCTTCCGGGGCACCGCCGATGGGCCGGGCGCGCATGCAGGCTGTCGCTGGCGTGCTTGCCCTGCAACCGTTGCTCGGGACCACAATCTCAAAGTCGCAGACCATCGAGTCGGAAGAAAGCTCGAACTCGGTACTCGCCATTGCATTGGAAGCATGGGTGTCCGACGGATCGACGACCAGCTCGGCTACCCAGCGTAGGGCGCCGCCGCGTGGAACCTCGAGCGTGCCCTCGACTATTCCTGCGCGTCCCAACCCTCCCCGCCGAAGCCAGGGGAGCCCAACTGTTGGACGCGTCGCCAACGCTCCGGAAGCCGCCAGCTGCGCCAAAAAATGGTGCCCCCGGGTGACCTTCGACCCGGAAGTGTAATAGTCGACAAACAAGGGGTCGGACAGGAGAACGCAGAGTGCTTCGCGCGGTCCATCACAGGCCGACAGCCGCTCGGCGGCGCTGACCGAATGCTGAACACAGGCGATGGCGCGCCGCCACCCTGCATCGGAGCTGTGGGGGATTGCGATGCCGCCAAGAATGGGGGTCAACACGGCACGCTCGAACTCTTGAGACGAAAGCAGCTGCAGCACCGAGCTGTCGTGGCCACGCTTCGCCCTCTCCTCGGCCTTGTCGCCAACCCTTGGTGCGCGCCCAAGAAAGAGTTCGAGGAGCGCGCGGACTGTCCCGGCGTTCGATTGCGGACGTGTCGCGTGGGCCGCAATTCGCGTCGCGGACGTCAGGCCCGCGGGCATCGGACCCAGGCAGGCTGCGGAGCTCGATGCGATGCTCGATGCCGCGCGCAACGGCGCACATTGCAAGACCAGTCTCAGGAGGTCCCTCCGGCGTACATGCAGAAGGGCGACATCTGCGTCGTGCGGTATGAGGCAGCGGCACCACGCGAGCACCTCGCAGTCCGCCAACTCGCCCAGGTGTGTCGCGCGGGGCATGCTCCCTGCGTCGAGGAGCGCCGGCATCACGAGGTCTTCGAACTCGGCCGACTCGAGCACACGGGCGAGCAGCTGCCCGAGGTTCAGCCCACGCTTTTCAGCGACGGACGCCACAGACGCAGGCCTGCATAGGAGTAGCCGAAAGGCCTGCTGAATGTCCTCGTCAGCCACGGGCCGGACCAGCAACGCCTCAACTTCAACTGTCGATCCGCTGGCCATCGATTCGTCATCCTGCATGGCACCCCGCACTACTGGGCGTCGGCATCCAGTTTCGCGTCTAGCTCGCGGTGGCGTCAAGCTCCGCGAAGTACCCCATGAGACCGTCAAAATGCTTCGACCACGACGGGAGATCCGCCTCGAGCAGGCGACTGAGCTGCTCCGCTCGAGCACGGCTACTCCCGGGCATGTACGTCTGGACGGCAGCAGCCCAGTCATCGACCGCGTCGGTCTTCAGATACTTTGGCACGCCGGCTCCGCTTTGACGCAAGGCAGGCAAGTCCGAGCAAATGACGGGCACACCAAGCGACAGGGCTTCCAGCACGGGCAGGCCAAAGCCCTCCGCGAGTGACGGAAAGAGCAGCGCGCGCGATCCGCGCAGCAGCTCGTCGACGCCTTGGTCATTGAGGCCGTGCACGAGATGGATGTGTGCTGCCGCCGGCGACTCGGCGATCCTGGTTAGCCACCGCGACCGGGCATCCGGTGCGCCGACCAGATGCAGTTCGGGGATAGCCGCTCCGTTTCCCGCCCGGATGATCTGCTCCCACACGGCCACCGTGAACGCCACGTTCTTGCGGTCGTCAAGTGAGCCGAGGCAGACGAAGTATGGCTTGTCGCAGCATTGCCCCACTGTCGCCGGGCCGGGACTGCGCCCTCCGAGCGGCAACACGGCGGTGCGCGGTGAACGCAGCCCCTCCTTCGCGATCCACCGATGCAGGTCGTCCGCGGTCTGGTCGGAGTTGCATATGATTAGATCCGCGGACCTCGCGACCGATCGAACGCCCTGCTCGAACTCGCGGTTGAGGGACGCCGGAAAGAAACGAGGATGCGTCAGTGGATGTAGATCGTGCAGCATCACGACGCCCCGCAGGCGGGACGGGCCGCGTCGCTTGAGCGCAGCCACCACGTCCAACCGCTTGTGTGACACGTTGATGTAGATACTGCCGCCGGCGTTCCGGTAGGGACGCCCCCCGAGCGCCAAGGCAGCGTGGCGGAAGCCCCGGGTCCCGAGAGCCCGCGCGCCCAGCCGGTTCAGGATCCGTCGGTGAGCCGTGGCGCGCGCCGTGACCCCATGACCGGTGCCGTCCGATCGCTGCTTGCCAGCACTTGCAATGCACGCTCCGGTCCACCTGCGATGAACAGAATCGAGCAGCGAGTCCGCGAGGGGAGGCGGTATCGTGAGCAGCTGATCGCCCAGTGTGGCTACGAAATCCAGGCGATCGCGAAATCTTCGCCTGAAGAAAGTCGCGTACTCGAGAAGCACCCGATCTATCCCGGTGGCTGCCGGACGTCGGCCGCGGGCGATCAGTCGGGTGATATCAAGTGCGTAGCGGGTCGTCATGCGCGCGGTACCGGTCGTGCGGGGTGCCGAAGGATACTCCTGAACTAGCGGTCTGCCGAGGCTCCCCCCCTCCCGCACCACGACGGTCCCCCCGCCAATATGTGGTCGCTGCGCGTGCCGTTCGCGTCGGCACCCCTGCGCTCCCCACTGTCCCTCGATCAGCGATACACTTTTCCAGATCATGCGATGGTGTGAGCGATTGAACGCGGCTCTCGTGCTGGCCTACACGTGTGCGTGCGGGCCGTCCGGTGCGGGTCCGCCGCGGGGCCCGTCCCCGGATCTCGTCCCCCCGGCGGCTGACGACACGGCCATCGCCAGCGACCCACCGCCCCCGGTCGTGGATCGACTCAATGTCATTGCATTCGGTGCGATCGCAGACGACGTCGGCGACGACACAGCAGCATTTCAAGCCGCCATTGACGCGGCCACGGAGGGACAGGAGGTCTATGCACCGGCGGGTCGCTATCGACTCGGGCAGGGCGCCGACAGCTTGAGGATCTCCCTCGGTATGAGCCTTGTCGGTGATGGCGCGGTGCTCGCCGGGGAAGGTGCGTCCGGCACGATGTTTGAGATCAGCAATCGAAGGGCCGACCAAGGGTACGCGCCGATCGACAAGCTCCGCGTGCGAGGCTTCGTGTTCGACAACGTCCGGCTCTACTTCCGGGGAAAGAGGGGCGCGCGCGGTGCTCGGGACATCGAGATCACCGATTGCACTTTTCAGAACGGCTACCAGCTCAACGTGGTGGGGCCGCGCAGGAAGCTGAAGCACTGGGCACGGCCCTACGCCTCACTGATCCGGGTACGGGACGGCCGCATCGAGCGCAACACCTTCCTACGCAGCCAGGGGCACGGTGGCCGAGGTGTCGTGATCGAGTCGTCCGCCGACGTGCTCATCAAGGACAATCGATTTGGAAAGATCGAGAATGGGCGCGTGACGCAGGCCCACTTTCGGACCGCCATCAACGTTCACGGCAACGACAAACGGTGCGACTCCATGGCGTCCGATTGCGTGGAGTACGCGGAAGGCATCTCGATCACAGACAACGTACTGTTGCGCGGCCCGTCGGGCGAGGTCAGCACCGAGCCGGCGTCCGAAGACCACGGCATCTACGTGCGAACCTTCAGGGACGTTCGCATTCGCCGCAACACGATTCGCGGATGGAGTCCGACCGCCCACGGCGGATCGGTCAAGATTAGGCAGGGCACGGACGCGCTGATCTCCGAAAACACGATGGTCGGCTCCGGAGTGCTGCTGAACGTGTACGGCAATAACCACCCGCACTACTTGAAGCGAGTGCAGGTCGTGAACAATGACATCGACATGCAAGGCGCCAAGTGCCGGAAGGGCGAAGCGCACCGCGGTATCCTGTATTATCGGAAGTTGAGCCGCCCTGAAGCGACCGGCCTGGAGGAGTCGATCGAGATCCTCGACAACCGGATCACGGACGGTGGCTGTGTCGCGGTCGTCAATGCGAATGCGGCTGGCCTGTGCGTCGCTGGCAACGGGCTTCCCACACGCGTGCGGAACGTGGAGGGCAAGCGCTTTGACGGCTGCCGCACCAGCGCCGACGGGCGGCGGGCCCGGGCGGAGACGCCCGTGCAACTCGAGACGCAGGGCGACCCCACGGGCGCCGCAGATTGACCACCAGGCACGAGAGCTGGCGCCCCGGGGATGCCGACTCGATTAGGCCAGATCGCCCGCTGTATACACGCCCGCATGTACGAGCATGGGGGCTATGTGCGCTATTGGGGCGGGGTTGGGACCTTGCCCCCTGGTGCCTTGTAGTGGGTGGGGCCACCGCGCTAAAGTGGCAATAATCCTTTGACAGCTCGGAGCCCACCGGGGAGACCCGGTGGCCCAACATCGTTAACTTAAGGCGCAGTCAGACAGCATGAGTCAGACGCCACGACAACAAATACCCACCACTGATCCGCATGTCCCCGCGCCCGAGAGCCCGGTCGAGGTGGCCCGCCAAATCCTGCAGCATCAGGCGCAGTCGATCGAGCAGCTCGCCGAGCGTGTGGACGAAAGTTTCAGCGCCGCCATCGAGCTCTTGCATGCCATCGATGGACACGTCGTCGTTGTCGGTGTGGGCAAGTCCGCACTGATCGGTGCGAAGATCTCCGCGACCTTCGCGTCGACGGGCACGCCAAGCATCTTTCTCCACGGCTCGGACGCGCTGCACGGCGACCTCGGTCGCCTGACGGATCGGGATGCGCTGTTCGCGGTTTCGCACCAGGGGCGCACGGCCGAGATCTCACAGGTCGCGGACTTCGCGAAGCGGCTCGGCATCCCGATCGTCGCACTCACGGGTGACCTGCGTTCACCCCTGGCTGCAACCGCCGACGCGGTGCTCGACGTCTCTGTGTCCCGGGAGGCCTGCCCGCACAACCTGGCGCCGACCACCTCGTCGCTGGTAGCGCTCGCGATGGGAGATGCGATCGCTGTTGCGCTCATGCGCGCTGCAGAATTCGGGCCCAAGGATTTCCTTCGGCTTCACCCTGGCGGCCCACTCGGGCGGTCCCTCAGTTCCGTGTGCGACCACATGCGCACGACCGGGTTGCCGTTCGTGTCACCGGATACCCTTGTCCGAGACTGCCTGTTCACAATGACGAGGACCCGGCTGGGCATCGTCATTGGTCTGAACGAGGGCGTCCTGTTCGGGATTGCCACCGACGGCGACCTCCGGCGGGGCCTGCAGAAGCACCCGGATATTCTCCACCAGCCCATCTCTGCCATCATGTCCACCGAACCCGTCTCCATCGCGGAGACGGCGCCAATGGCAGACGCGGAAGCGCTCATGGTCGAGCGCAAGATCAAGCTACTCATCGTAGTGGATGCCAACCAACGAGTTTCGGGTGTCCTTGAAATCTACGACCGCTAGCCCCGTGATCGCGCTGCTCCTGGCGTCTGGTGTGGCAGGCTGCAGCAGCGCTCTGCCCCCGGTGGCAGCCTATGCGCCGGGCGAAGACGCGGTGCGGGAGCCGTGGGAGATCGAGGTGCTCGCGGCATTGCCCAAGCTGCCACCGGGCAAGATGGCAAATGTGTCCGGTCGCCGCGTAACCCCCTCGGCGCCCTACCCGGCCGCCAGTGGACAGCGTTGCATGCCGGTGAACGTTGCGGACGACCGCGGCTCACGCGACCGACTCGCGTGCGAGCGCGATCAGCGCTGGCACTTTGTCGCGGACGTCTTCTCAACCGATCACGCCGCGCGGGCAACGCCGTGAGCTTGGCAAGGGGCTGGGCTGCACAGACGCGTGTCGTGGAGGCCCTGATCCTCCGCGAAACGCGAACGCGATTTGGTCGGAACTACCTCGGCTACCTGTGGGGCGTCATCGAGCCCGTACTCTGGATCATGTCGTTTTGGCTGCTCCACCAGATGGGAATGCGATCAAGCCGTTCGAATCTCGACTTCGTCGGATTCATCGCCACGGGGCTGATCCCGTACACCATGTTTCGAAGCACAGCCACACGCTGCATCTCGGCCATCGAGGGCAACCGTGGCCTGCTGTTCTACCCACAGATCAGACCGCTCGACCTCGTCGTCTCGCGGTCAATTCTCGAGGTCGGTACCCTGTACGTGGTCTTCGCGGTGATCGTGGGCTTCAACGGCCTCGCGACAGAACAGTTCGCTGTGGATGATCCCCTGAAAGTGATCATCGGCATGGCCGCCACCGGACTCCTGGGCGCAACACTCGGGCTGACACTGTGTGCCAGCGGCGCCTACACAAAGGCCGTCGAGCGAATCGTCAGCCCGATGTTGCGACCGTTGTTCTTCGTATCCGGCATCTTCTTCACAGCGAACGAGCTGCCCTCCAACGTTCGCGAGGTGTTGATGTTCAACCCGATTCTGCACTGCGTGGAGATCGTTCGCGACGGTTGGTTCCCCCAGTACACCGCACACCATGCGTCTCCGCTGTACCCGATTCCCTGGATCCTTGGTCTGGCGGTCGTTGGCCTCGCCGCCGAGCGCATGAGTCGTCACCGCGTGGAGCTGACGTGATCGAGCTTCTCAATATCGCCAAGACCTACCGCACCGCGCACGGCGACAACCGAGTGATCGATAATATTTCGATGGCGCTCGATACGTCAGAGAGCTTTGGCGTGCTGGGCCGCAACGGAGCCGGCAAGTCGACGCTCCTGCGGATCATCGCCGGTGTCGAAGCACCGGACTCGGGCCACGTGGAGCGTCACGCACGTGTGTCCTGGCCCTTGGGCTTCTCGGGCGGGTTCAGCGGGTCCCTCAGTGGAGAGGAGAACTGCCGCTTCGTGGCACGGATCTATGATCGAGACGTGGACGAGGTCGTCGGCTTCGCACACGAGTTCGCCGATATCGGCGACTACTTCTTCGAGCCGGTGCGGACCTACTCTTCAGGGATGCGCGCACGGCTTGCGTTCGCCGTCAGCATGGCGATCGATTTCGAGGTGTATCTCATCGACGAGGTCAGCGCCGTCGGCGACAAGCGCTTTCAACAGAAGTGCCGCAGGACCTTTGAAGAGCGCCGCGAGCGCGCTTCGGTGATCATCGTTTCCCACCAATTGAGCACAATCCGCGACTATTGCAGTCGCTGTGCGGTGCTCAACAACGGCAAACTTCACATGTATGATTCGGTGGACGAGGCGACCGACTCCTATGAGGCGAATTGACAATGGGTAATTCCGGAAAGTCGAAGCAGGGCGGGCCCGGAGGGGAAGGTGGCGTCGTTCAGCCAACGCTTCGCACCGGGCGCGGGCCCCGCGGAGGCGAGCAGGTGGGCAGGACCGCTGCGGCGGGGTCGAATGCCGCCGCCACCGTCACGCCGATTCCGACAGGGCACACCGCGCCCACGCCCGCGCCTAGCTCACAGACGGTCGATCTGGAGAGTGTTGCGCGGAAGGCCGAACAGTTGCGTCGCGCACGGCAGCGGCAGACGAGCAAAGGCCTGGCCCTGTGGGTCGGCCTTCCCACGCTGCTCGCCATCGTCTACTACGCGTTTGTCATCACCCCCCGCTACGAGTCGATTGCACTCGTTACGGTGCGGTCGACGGACAAGGGCCCCGCTGCAGGATTGGAGTCGCTCGTCGGTGCCGTCGGTGGGGGCTCGGATCGGGACGCGGTGATAGTGACCCAGTACACGCTGTCGCGCGAGATGCTGAGTCGGCTCAACGCCGATGGCGACTTCACGAAGCACTTCGGAGACCCGGGCGTCGACTACCTCTCGCGGCTGGGCGCCGAGGCAAGCGCAGAGGATACCTACGACTACTATCTCAGGCGGGTCAACGCGGAGTACGACAGCCTGTCCGGGGTCGTCACATTCACCGTCGAGGCCTTTACCCCCGACCGGGCCGAACGCTTCACGCAGGCGCTGATCGAGAGCAGCGAGACGATGGTCAACAGCCTCGCGGAGCGGGTGCGCAGAGACCAGACACGCTTCGCATCCAAAGAGGTGAAGCGAGCTGAGCAGCGCCTCGCCGTAGCCAGGGGGCGGCTGCTCGAGCTGCAGGGAAGCAACGCGGACTTCAGTCCGGGTCAGTCCGCCACGGAGGCCCTCTCCGTGCGAGGTCAGCTGCAGGCGGAGCTCTCCCGGGCCCGAGCGGAGCTGGCCCAGGTACGCGCCTTCATGCAGCCGGGGGCCGCGAAGGTCGTCGCACTGTCGCAGCGGGTAGCCTCGCTGGCCGGGCAGGTGAAGCGTGAAAACAAGCGGCTCGTCAACACAGACCAAACGGGCCTCAACGCATCCCTCGTCGACTTCGAGGAAGCGGCACTCGAGAAGGAGTTTGCCGAGAAGGCTTACGCTTCAGCCCTATCTGCGCTGGAGATGGTTCGACTGGAAGCCGCGCAGCAGCAGCGCTATCTGGTCACCATCGCGCCGCCCTCCCGGGCTGAGGAGTCAACCCGCCCGCCAAGGGTGCTGCGCGTAATCAGCGTGTTTCTTCTGGCGCTCATGCTGTTCGCAACCGTCACCATGCTGGGCGCTGCCATTCGGGAGCACGCACGGCTATGAGCCGCACCTGCCGGATACTCTTCACAGTCGTCGTGTCTCTGTCGTGTGGCGCCGCGGCTGGCGCCCAGCAGCCGCCTGTTCCTGAGCAGGCGGTGCCGGCGGCACAGGCGCCGGTCATCGCCCAGCCTACGGGGGAACCGCAGCCCTTCGGCGCGAACCTCTTCCTCGGCAACTTCAGCAAGTCCCGCGACGATGGACTCAACCCCGACTACGTCATCATGCCGGGCGATCAGGTCGCGGTGAATACCTGGGGTTCGGTCCAGATCACGGGGGTGTTCCCCGTGGACGGCCAGGGCAACATCTTTCTGCCCGAGATCGGCCCGGTGGCGCTCGGCGGCGCGCGCAATGCGGAACTGACGGGTCGCGTACAGGAACGCATCGGCAAGGTTTACCGGAGCAACTTCGGTGTCTACACCAACCTGCTCAACGCCAGCCCGGTCGCGGTCTTCGTGACGGGTGCGGTCAACAGGCCGGGCCGCTACGCCGGCTCGTCATCGGACAGCGCGTTGTTCTTTCTGGACCAGGCCGGCGGCATCAATCCGGACACCGGCAGCTACCGGAAGATCGAGGTGCTCCGCGGGGACTCGTCACTGGCTCTACTCGACCTCTACGACTTCATCCTGCGGGGCAAGATCGCCACTCCGCAATTCAAGGATGGCGATGTGATTCTGGTGAGCAAGCGCGGTCCCGTGGTCGAGTTGAATGGCTCGGTCACCGCGCCTGCACTCGTCGAGTTCAAGCCCGGTCCCTTGACCGGCACCGGAGCGCTCGACGTCGTGCCGGGAACGCCCGATAGCACCGAGGTCACGCTGAAGGGAACCCGTGGCGGCCGGCCCTACCAAGAGACCCTCTCGGTGTCCGAGTTCCGCGGAACGGATCTGGAGGACGGCGACGTCGTCACGCTGCGGGACGACGGCAGGGCGCCGACGCTTCTCGTCACCATCGAAGGCGAGTTTGATGGACCCTCGGTGTTCTCTGTCAAGCGTGGGTCGCGCCTGCTCGACCTGCTGAACTACGTGCCATCCGATCCCGCGCTGGCCAACACCGGTGCCGTGCACATCCGGCGCGCCTCGGTCGCCGTCGCGCAGAAGGATGCGATCAACGACAGTCTCTTCCGGCTGGAGCGCAGCGCCATGTTGGCGCTGAGCAACACGACCGGTGAAACGGAGATTCGCGTAAAGGAGGCGGAGTTGGTGAGCGCATTCGTCGAGCGCGCACGCCAGATCGATCCGCTCGGGCGGGTGGTGACCGCGCAGTCGGGCCACCAGCGCAACGTGCTGCTCGAAGCCGGCGACGTCATCGTGATCCCCCGCGCCACCCGCGTGGTACGCGTCGGCGGCGAAGTGATGATGTCCCAGGCCGTCATTCACAGGCCCAACCTGACCGCTGAACAGTATGTGGAAATGGCAGGCGGCTACTCCGACCGAGCCAACGACGACGAAGTCATCATCATCCATGCGGACGCGAGCGTCGCGATAGTCGACCCGGACACGATCATCATGCCGGGAGATGAGATCCTCGTGCCGCCGGAAATCGACGTCAAGGAACTTCAGAACGCCATGGACGTGATGCAGATCATCTATCAGGTCGCGGTTGCGTCTGCCGTGTTGATGGCGATCTGAGCGAACATGGAGCTCGGTGGATTCCAGGTTGGCAACCGTTGCCGAATGTTCCTGATCGCCGGGCCGTGCGTCATCGAGTCGCAGGGGGCGACACTCGAGATCGCCCATGAGCTCAAGCGGCTAGCGGCGGCACACGAGCTGGGCCTGGTGTTCAAGGCGAGTTTCGACAAGGCAAACCGAACATCAGCTGAGAGCTTCCGTGGGCCCGGGCTCGATGCCGGGCTGCGGATCCTCGAGCAGGTCAAGGTCGAGACGGGCCTGCCCGTACTGACGGATGTCCACGAACTCTCGACGGTCGACCAGGTGGCCGACGTCGTCGACGTGATTCAGACGCCGGCGTTTCTCGCGCGACAGACGGACTTCATCCAGACCGTGGCCGCCGCGGGCAAGCCGGTCAACATCAAGAAGGCGCAGTTCCAGGCTCCCTGGGACATGGTCCATGTCGTCGCCAAGTGCCGGCAAGCCGGCAACGACCGCATCATGCTGTGCGACCGTGGTACGAGCTTCGGCTACAACACCCTCGTGTCGGACATGCGCGGACTGCCCGTCATGCGCGCGACGGGATGCCCGGTCATCTTCGATGCGACCCACTCCGTACAACAACCCGGGGGACAGGGCGATCGCAGCGGCGGCCAACGAGAGATGGTGCCCACACTCGCCCGCGCGGCCATCGCCGCGGGCGTGGCCGGGCTATTCATGGAGGTTCATCCGGAGCCGGAGAAAGCCCTCTCGGATGGACCGAATGCGTTCCCCCTCGACCGACTCGGGGAGCTACTGGAAACCCTGCTGGAGCTCGATGCGGCCGTAAAGCGCCACGACTACATGGAAGCGAGCCTGTGACGGGCAGCGGCCCAGGGTTCCGGGTGGTCGTTCCGGCTCGGTTGGCTTCCAAGCGTCTACCCGGAAAGATGCTCCGCTCCATCGCGGGTAAGCCGTTGATCCAGTGGGCCCATGAACAGGCCTGCCGGTCCAACGCATCGGAGGTGATCGTCGCAACCGACGACGACGGTATCCGGCGCTGCTGCGAGGACTTCGGCGCCACGGTATGCATGACGGGTAGCAGCCATCGCTCGGGCAGCGATCGGGTCGCCGAGGTCGCCAGCAAGCTCGGCTGGGGCGCGACGGATGTCGTCGTCAATTTGCAGGGCGACGAGCCGCTGGTGGAGCCGGCGTTGCTCGACGCGCTCGCCGCATGCCTGTGGGCAGACCCGGGGGCGGCAATTGCGACTGTCTCCACTCCGATCTGGCACATCGATGAGCTGGACAACCCCAACGTGGTCAAGGTCGTCTGCGACGCCGCGGGCCGCGCTCTCTACTTCAGCCGCGCAGCCATCCCGAGCCAGCGCGATGGAAGGCCCGACCCGGACAGCCTCGGACGACGCTATCGCCGCCACGTGGGTCTGTACGCGTATCGCGTGGAGGCACTCGAGAGACTTGCAGCCGCCCCGGCAAGTGAGGCTGAGCTTGCCGAGTCGCTGGAGCAGCTCCGGGCGCTGCACCTCGGAATGCCGATGCATGTCATGGGGTCCGAGTCGCCCCCGGCCCACGGCGTCGACGTCGAGACAGACATCCCAGACGTCGAGAGGGCACTCCTGGCAAGAGACGCGGCCGGGACCTGAGGCGCCCGACCATGACCGCATTCGACTCCATTGAAGGCAGCAAGAAGCTGGGGACCTTCTCCCGCGGGATCGCAGGGGATGGGCACCTGCGGCACGTGTTGGGTGCTGCCCGGATCAAGTACAGGCCAGACGCGGCGGATGCCGCGGCATTGGACGGCATCGTGGCGTGGGGACGCAAACCGAACACCGAGGCCGCGGAGCGCTATTGCAGGGCCGAGGGGCTCCCGCTGTGGCGACTCGAGGACGGGTTCCTGCGTTCGGTGGGTTTGGGCGTCCAGGGCCATCCTGCACTTTCCCTCGTGCTGGACGAGGTGGGCATGTACTACGACGCGACGGCCCCCTCCGCGCTCGAGCAGCTACTGCAGGCGCCGGAATCGGTAGATGCACCCGGATCGGGCTCCGGCGGTGACACGGACACGTTGTCGGACCCCGCACTGTTGGCGCGTGCGCGAGCCTGTATCGACAGCATCGTCGACAACGGGCTGTCAAAGTACAACGACGCACCCACCGACGACGTGGTCCTGCCGGGCCTCCCCGGGCAAGCAAAGGTTCTCGTCGTGGACCAGACCCGCGGCGACATGTCGCTCCGCTTCGGCAACGTCGCACCGGACGCCTTCGGACAGATGGTGGACGCGGCCCTTCGCGAACACCCCGACGCCCACATCGTGGTGAAGACGCACCCGGATGTAATCGCTGGGAAGCGGCAGAGCGCCCTCGGGGGTAGCGCGCGTCACGACCGGGTCTCCCTGTGGGCCCAGCCCGCCAACCCCATCGCAACGTTGAAGGCCGTCGACCACGTCTACTGCGCAACGTCGCTGCTCGGCTTCGAGGCGCTCCTGGTCGGCAAACCGGTGAGCTGCTTCGGTGCGCCGTTCTACGCAGGCTGGGGCCTCACCTCGGACGTTCAGCGGCTGTCGCGCCGCACGCGCACGAGGTCGGTCGAGCAGGTCTTCGCCGCCGCCTACCTATTGTACGCACGCTATTTCGACCCGGACTCGGGCCAGCGGTGCGAAATAGAGCGGGTCCTCGATCACCTGGCGCTCCAACGCAGCCAATTCAAGAGGAACGCGGGCAGCGTGGTCTGCCTCGGATTCCCACGTTGGAAGCGCGCACACCTTCGTCCGTATCTGCAATCACCCGGCAACGACGTCATCTTCGCCCGCGGTCCCCGCCATGCACGTCAGCGGGCGCGTGGGGTCCCGACGCGGGTCCTCGTCTGGGGCGCGGACTGCGGTGAGCAGACGCGGGAGCTTGCCAGCTCGTGGGCCATCGCGGTCGAACACGTCGAGGATGGCTTCCTGCGCTCGGTTGGCCTCGGGTCAGACTTCGTCGCCCCGTCCTCGTTGGTATTTGATCGCAGCGGAATCTACTACGACCCATCGAAATCGAGCGACCTCGAGGCCATGTTGGAGAGCCACGTCTTTACGAAGGGCGAGCTAGCGCGCGCTGGAGATCTGCGGTCCACGCTGCTGCGGGAGCGGGTCACCAAGTACAACTTCCGCGGCGTCTCGGCGCTCGCCGCGCCCACGGACGGCCGGCGTGTGGTGCTCGTGCCGGGACAGGTGGAGGACGATGCCTCCATTCTGCTGGGTTGCGTGACGACTCGAACCAACGCGGATCTAATCGCCGAGGCTCGCAAGCGCTGCCCGGACGCCTATCTCGTGTACAAGCCCCACCCCGACGTATCGAGCGGCAACCGCAGGGGGCGCGTCCCACCGGAGCTCCTGGAGCGCATGGTAGATCGCATCGAGTCCACTGCGACGATCGACGCGTGCCTCGAGGTGGCTGACGAAGTCCACACGATGACGTCCCTGGTCGGCTTCGAGTCGCTCCTACGCGGGATTCCAGTCACGGTCCATGGCCGACCCTTCTACGCCGGCTGGGGTCTCACCACCGATCTGTGTAGCATGGAGCGGCGGACCCGGCGATTGCGTCTCGATGAACTGGTCGCCGCGACACTCGTTTGCTACCCATCGTACTTGAATCCCGAGACTGGGCAGTTCACGACGGTTGAGGCGACTGTGAGCAACATCCTTCGCACACGCACAGCACAGCCGATCGACGTGAACGCCGCGGGCGTGCGTCGTTGGATCCGGCGCGCGGTGCGCTACGGCAGGAGCATGCTCGATGTTCGCTGACGCGACCAATCGGAGAATACTGCTACTGCAGGGGCCGATGGGTCCGTTCTTCCGCCGCGTCGGTGAGGAGCTGCATTCCCGCGGCGCCTACGTATCGCAGGTGGCGTTCAACGCGGGCGACGAACTGTTCCTGGCCGGTTGTTCGATCGAGTCGTACCGCGGCGATCTTGCAGCATGGCCCCGGTACGTGGAGGAATTGATCGTGAGCCGCAGGATAGACAGCCTCGCGCTGTTCGGCGACCGGCGGCCCTACCATGCGGCGGCAATCAAAGTGGCGAAGGCCCTGGGCATCCAGGTGTGGGTATTCGAGGAGGGCTACCTACGTCCCCACCACATCACGTTGGAGCGCAATGGATCCAACGCTCGATCGGAGATGCCAACCGACGCTCAGGATCTGGGTGGTCAGGCGCTGCCATCCATCGTCGGAGAGGCCAGCGGTACCTTTGTCTCCGTGATGTTCTACAGCATCGTCTACGTGCTGGCGTTGCGATTGGGCACCTGGCGCTACCCGCACTATCAACATCACAGGGACGTCCGCGCCATCAGCAGCGGACTGAAGTGGATCCGCGGCGCGTTCCGCAAGTTGTGGTACGGGCTGACTGAAAGACAGATAGAACGCCAGCTGCGAACCGAGTTGAACGGGCGATTTTTCCTGGCTCCGCTCCAGGTGCACTGCGACTCGCAGGTCGCCGACTCCCAGTTCGCAGATGTGGAGGGGTTCATTCATCACGCCGTCGACTCGTTCGCGCGGGCGGCGGACCCCGACCATACGCTCGTGCTCAAGCACCACCCGCTGGATCGGGCGTACACGGACTACACTCGGGTCGTCGAGGAGCTCGCGATCACCTCCGGGCTGGGCGACCGGCTGCGCTACGTCCACGACCTGGACCTCCCCACACTGCTGCGCAATGCACGCGGGACAGTCGTCATGAACAGCACCGTCGGCCTCTCGTCGTTGTTCCATGGCACCCCCACGAAGGCACTCGACCGCGCGATCTACAATCTTGACGGACTCACCCACCAGGGCGTGCTCGACGATTTTTGGCACATCTCGGAGGAGGTCGACCGCGAGCTCTTCGACTGTTTGCGTCGCTGGCTGCTCGCGAACAACCAATTCAACGGTAGCTTCTACCGACGTCTACCCGGCATGACGACTCCCACTGGAGTGCGCTGGGACGTGGCGCAGAACCTGAGCGCCGAGTAAGCGGAGCGCCCGTCGCACGCTTGCAACGTGGCGTGACCCTCAGTCGCGGGGGCTCGGACCACCGGCGAGCTCATCAGGGTGTTGAGGACGTCTCACCGCCGTCCGCAAGAGCATTCACGACTGGAAGGTTCTGATAGAACTCGTCAAAGACGTCGGTCTGCGAGGCCAAGAAGCACTGGTGCAGCAACCCGCAGGCTGCAAGGTTTCGAACGGACCACCGTCCATCGTAGGGATGGGGCATCAGGTGGACGTGGGGATGACCCCGCAGGAGCTCCGCGCGACCTGCCGATGCTCGCGATTCCCGCGCGTAGTGTAGATAGAACTCCGTGCGACCGTTCCAGTTCGGGAGCACGTCCTGCAGGTCATAGAGCTCCCTGACGCTGGCCGGCTGCCGGTCGAGGGTAGGCGTGATGTCAGCGAAGGTGGTGTCGCCGGCCTGTGCATGTCGCGCTCCACCGATCGACACAACGGGCGAGAAGGCGGCTACGACATTGGCCTCGAGAAGGTGACCGCACAACATCGCCGGAAATGACGCGGCGCCGATTCCGGTCGTAACCAGTCGCTCGGGATCTCCGATCGTCTCGCGGAGGAACGCGAGAAATCCGAGGAAGTCAGGGAACCTCCCATCGCTTCCGCACATCGACAGGCACGCTGACGGATCGTGGACGACGACTTGGGAGTAGCCGTCCATGTCGGCCCGACTCAGGAACCGGTCCACCGGCATCATCAGCTTGCCGTGGCGCCCCGCGAACGCGACTACGAACCGGTTTCGATCCTTGATGTCTACGGAGATCGCATCCATGAATGCTGCCCGTCGTGCTCATCGCCTTGGAGCAGAAAGGACGATGAGCTTAGCAGAAGTGACGTCGCTACGGCAATCGGCGCAACCCTCGTGGCGCGACTGAGCTGTGGCTGCCGCCATCACGACGTCTCGTCGGACGGACACTAAGAACTCGCATGCATGGCCATGAACTCGTTCAGACATTCCCGACCGAACGACTCATTCATATGAGTAACATCATCTTCGCCGAAGTCCTGCTCACCACGCTCGTTTCCGCTTCGGATCAGACGTCGTGACCCTCTGGCAAAGCCTGGATCCGTATAGATGAGATCTCGAACGGTCCGGTCCGGCTGCAACAGCAGGTCAGCTCCCAAAGCTAGACACTTCTCGTGCATCAACTCGCCGGCGCGCTCGACTGCGTCCCGATCGATTTCTTTGCAGTCTTTCTCCCCGGCCAAGTTCGGTTTCGCAAGGGCGACGACGGGTATGGCGGACAGTTTTCGAATCTCATTCAGCAGCTTCTTGGCGAGCGATTTGTCCATTGGACATCGCCAGGCTCTCTCCAGGACAGCTTCCGAATAGAACCTACTCTGACGAACGGCACCGGCTACGAACTCCTCCAGTCGAGGGGTTGCTCCCACCAACACGCATACGTCGTATTCATCAAGAACAACGTTGGTCCTGCCACATGAGCTAATGCCCAAATTCTTCCGCACCTCTTCTTCGTCGCTGTGCAGCGCGCCGTCCTTGGCATACAGGGTGCCTATTCTCGCCCCCCTTGTTGCGTAGAATGTCAACTCGCTGTTCTTGAACTGCTCTCGACCCCAGTTGTCCCACGCCAGCTTGATGCAGGCCGTGTGCGAATTCCCAATGACGCATACCCGCATTCTACTTGCCATAGGCCTCTAGCAGCGCCTCTTCACAAGCAACATCTTCTTCCTTGGAATGCGATTCGGCCGTTCTTTGTGACTGCCCAACTTGGGCTGGTCGTTCATCCAGACAGTTGAAGAACGAGTCCATGACAAAACCAACCCCCGCACGACTTACGTTGCGTTGATTGGCTTCATAGAAGGTTCCTCGAAAGGGGGCTGAGCTGATGATTTCGTAAGAGGGAAAGTAGTCTATCAGTGGCTTGCGGGCTGACTGTCCAGCAACTGCACGCAGAATCGACTTTGCCATGGTCGTGGCGACCAGCACATGCTGTCCAGACTTGGTGGCGGTTAGAGGTACCGGCGACACGGTCAACAGGAAGCGCAACTCGCTGTTTACTGAAAGCATGCTCTCGATCGCCGTACGCAAGCTCTTGATCACCTGTGGGTATGGCTGGTTGCGAAATGTGTGCTTGTCGGAATCGAATTCGCCTGCTGCGGTTCCAGGGCACATTGGATACTCGTAGCCATGTTCACTGTTGAACCAGCTTTCGGTAAGGCCAAGGGTAAAGACGAACACATCTGCAGTCTCAATGGCTTCCCTGAAGGAGCTTGTCGCCTGCTGGCGTGATCGGAACATTTCTTCCGCAGACACAAACCCATCGGGCTCTATTCTCGGCCTGAAGGGGTCGTAGTATCTCCCGTTCTCCTCCCAACACTCTTTGGGCGGACTTGCTGTGCCCAACGCCCACTCAACCCATTGGTTGAGCAACGAGGTCGTATAGATGTTCCCCGTTCTGCATGTGAATGCGTCGTAGTTGAACGATCTACAATCTTCCCTCGACAGCCCCTCTGGCGCCGGCTCGGTGTTCAGCCAGTTGTACCCACGGCTCCGGAGCGATTTTCCAAAGTGCTGTGCGAAGCACGAGCCAAAGGTAGCCACCTTGTCTGCGGGTCCGATTTCGAACTTCGGCGTCCAAAGCTGCTCAATCTCCAGCATGTTCCGTTGGGCAATCGCCGTACGCCAGAAATGTTTGTCCTTCAGGTTCTTATATGGGTTCACGACGGCCATCCAAATGACGAACTTCGGCTTCATTCATAGCAAGAGCAAACAGCGAGTATGCGTTGCGCCATGGTCGGCCTGCGCCAGCTCGTGGCCAGCTTGGCGGCCGGCTGCCGGCGGCTGGCTCCTATGGTAACCCTTGCGTCACAGCACACCAAGCCGCTCAGAACGGGCTGCCCTGGCCGTCGTCGCCGATGCGGAGGCTCGCCATCACCATGGCGCTCGAGCACTGGCAAGGGACGACACATCAACTTCAACGACGGCAATGGCAACGTGGAGTTCTGCGACCTTGGCGCCCACGCATACGGCTGGGCTGGCGCCGGCTGGTATCGCTACACCGCCGGCGCGGGTACGCAGATGCCGGAGGCAGCACCTCCGATCTACTCGTGCGGTACGGACGCCCCGGGCTGGCTCAACGGGGCCCACCCTGCGATTCAGGACGGCAGCGTGACGCTGAACGTCTGCTATCACTGGAGCGGTAACACCTGCAATTGGAACAACGACATCCGGGTCGTGAACCGCGGTGGTTTCTACCTCTACGAGCTTCCAGCCGTGTTCGGTTGCGCGCTCGCGTACTGCGGATCGAACTGAGTCGGTAGCTGCCGACTCGCGCGCGGTCCGCTCACCGAGTGGATCCATGGACGGCCTGCCCGACTTCGGGCGGGCCGTCGCGCGTTGCGGCGCGCGTTTTCGGTGGAGACAGCGCCGCCGAGGCGATGGAATCCCGGGACGACAGGCATGGGTTGCAGCGTACATATCGCCGGACGACGACGGCCCGATCGTCGCGTACCGCTGGCCGCTGGAAGTCCTCATGACGTGGCGACCTCGCTTGCGTTGGAACAAGTGAGCCTGCGCCGGGATGTGTAAAGCTCAACGGTTGCAGCAGGAGGGCCGTCGTCATGAGTGAACAGCCAGAAGCCGCCAGACCCGACCACGTCAAAGTTACGTACCGCAGGATGAAGTTCGACTTCGAGGACGGCTTCCCGCGCTACTGGCACAGCGGAAGTCCATTCATCACCTTCTTCTGGGACTCGCTCTCACAGTCGTTTCCGGAGGGCGAGAGGTTCTTCATCGACTCGATCAAGCGCGTGCGCGACCAGATCACCGACCCGGCGCTGCTCGAGGAGATGGACAACTTCGTGGCGCAGGAAGCTCACCACACCGCGCAGCATCAGAGGTTCAACAAGATGGTCGAGGCCCAGGGCTTCGACATGGGACGCATCGAGCGGCGCTACTCGGAGTCGCTGATGGGCGCGCGCGAGGAGCTCGTCGCGGAGCCGATGCGGATGCTCGCCATCACGATGGCCCTCGAGCACTTCACGGCGGGCTTCGCCGAGCAATACCTCACCAACCCCAACATTGGGCGGGGCGCCGACGAGAAGGTCCGGGCCCTGTGGGCCTGGCACGCCGCGGAGGAGGCGGAGCACAAGGCGACCGCCTTCGACGTCTATCAGAAGCTGCACGGCAGCTACGGCACGCGCGTGCGTGAGCTAGCGCCTACATGGATCTCGCTCGTGGCGTTTACCCTCGTGAACACATTCGACATGCTCAAGCAGGACGGCAAGCTCGGCGACCACAAGGACATCGCCAAGGGCATGTGGTACCTGCTCGGCCGCAAGGGCCTGGTCAGCGGCATGCTGCCGGCGATGTTCAAGTACTACCGTGGGGGCTTCCACCCATGGCGCCGGGACGACTCGGCCCTCATCGAGCAGTGGACCGAAAAGTACGGGCACTACATCGAACAGCTGGGTCTGAAGACCAAGCCTGGCGATGTTGCGAGCGCCAACTAGCCCTGCGCGAACAGGCCGGTGGCGGAGCCACCGCGCGATGCCGTCCGTTTGACAACGCGACGGGCCGAGCAACAATGAAGGTGTCGGTCGCGGGCGCGCCGGACGACCGTCACCCCAGTTGCAGGAGGTAGGCGATGGTCACAGGCGCCGTCAGGGTCCCGTTGGGTGCCCACGAACGTCGCCTCGTGCTGCAGCTGGCCGCGGCGGCGACTCCCCCGGGCGTTCGGCTCGGGCCCACCGCCGACACGCTGCCGGACGAGGTCGACGCGGTGCTGTGGCGACTGGGACCGATGGCGACCCGCAGCTACCCCTGGCTGCTGAAGATGGTGGATGTGGCTGTGCGCGTACGCACCGGTCGCGGACTCACGGCCTTGCCCACCGACCAGGCGCAGCGGGTCCTGTGCGACCTCGCCTCGGAGGCTGGCAACACCTGGCTGCTGCGGGCAGCGTCGGTGCCGATCAAGATCGCTCGCTGTGAGGAGCCGGGGTTCCGACAGGCCCTGGGGCTCCCCGGATCGCAGCGAGCGAAGGTCGCACTGCCGCAGCCGCCGCGCGATCTCCGCATGGTCGACGCGCGCGGCCTCGACGACCACGAGGAGCTCGAGGTCGACGTCGTCGTGGTCGGTACCGGAGCGGGAGGGGCGCCACTGGCGCATGCGCTGGCCAGTCGCGGGCACGCGGTCCTGATGCTCGAGGAGGGCGGTGCTCCCAGTCGCCGCGACTTTCAGGGCGACCCGATCGTGCGTGCGCGAAGACTGTACCGGCACGAGGTGACCCTGGCGCTCGGCAATGCGCTGATCCCGATCCCCGTCGGCATGGGGGTGGGTGGAACGACCACCGTCAACGCCGGCACCTGCTTTCGCTTGCCCGAGCCGGTGCTGCGTCGCTGGCGACTCGACTCCGGCATCGCCGACCTCGACCCGGACACGCTGGACCCATACTTCGATCGGGTCGAAGCGATGCTCGAAGTCGGCACTGACGACGCCGCTGCGCTGGGTGGCTGCGCGCGCGTGATCGCCCGGGGTTGCGAAGCGCTGGGGTGGGCGCATGGGCCGCTGCGCCGCAATGCCCCCGGCTGCGACGGTCAGGGCGAGTGCTTCTTCGGCTGTCCGACCGAGGCCAAGCGCTCCACCGACGTCAGCTTCGTCCCGGCCGCGGTGGGGGCCGGTGCGAGTGTCTACACCCACGCCCGCGTGGAGGAGATCCTCACCGACAGCGGCCGTGCCACGGGCGTCGTCGCGCGCGCCACGCGCGAGGACGGTTCCCGCGCAGAGCTGCGGGTGCGCGCGACCGTCACCGTGCTCGCCTGCGGGGCCCTGCACACGCCCGCGCTGCTCCTCGCCAACCAGCTCGCGGGCGGCTCCGGCCAGCTCGGTCGAAACCTGACCATCCATCCCGCATCCCATGCGTGGGCCCGCTTCGATGAGGAGATCCACGGCTATCACGCCATTCCGCAGGGCTACGGCGTCGACGCGCTCGTCGATGAGGGCATACGCATGGAGGGTGTCTTCCTGCCGCCAGCGCTGGCGGCGGCGAGCTTTCCTGGCTTTGGCCCGGAGTGGACCGACTTCGTCGAGCGTCTCGATCGCACCGCTTGCTTCGGATTCATGATCGCGGACCACTCGCGGGGTCGGGTCACGGTGGATGCACGCGGGCGGCCACGGATTCGCTATCGACTCGACGATGTCGATCTCGCGAAGGTCATCCGCGGTCACGCATCGCTGGCACGCGTCTACTTTGCCGGCGGCGCCCGCGACGTGTTGCCAGCGATAGCTGGCCTCGGCCCGCTGACATCGCTCGCCGACGTCGAGCGCCTCGAGCGTGACGGTCCGCAGCAGCTGCGTGCCCGCGACATCGAGCTTACGGCTTACCATCCCCTGGGTACGTGCCGGATGGGCGTCGACGCCTCCCGCTCGGTCATCGATGGCCAGCACGAGTGCCACGACGTCGACAATCTCTTCGTGGTCGACGGGTCGGCTGTGCGTGGACCGCTGGGCGTCAATCCCCAGCTGACGATCATGTCGCTTGCGGTGCGCGCCAGCGAGTTCGTGGAGCGCCGCATCGAGGGTGGGCCGCGGGTGCACGTGCGAGCCTCGACCGCGCCGCTAGCGGTCGCAGCCTCCCGTCCGGATGCCACCGGCCTGTCGTTCGAGGAGACGATGGCTGGGCAGTGCCGGCTGGTGTCTGACAAGACGCGCGCGCCGATCGCGGTGCGTATCACCCTGCACGCGACCGCCGCCGACGTGTCCGATGTCGCCGCCGCCCTCGTGCTCGACGGAGCTCGATGGGATCTCGACGGCTCGATCGAGGTGGAGGGCATCTGCCGTCGCGCCGCGACGACGGGGAGCCTGTGGATGCGTCCGCGCCAGCGGCGGGGCACGATCATCTACCGTCTGCGCTTCCGCGGTGACGACGGCTCGCTGCACTGGTTGCACGGCGATAAGGACGTCGGAGGCTGGGCGCTCCTGCGCGGGATGACGACGCTGCACACGGAGATCCGGCGCGACGGCGACGACCACGCGCTCGCCCACGGGGTGCTGCACTTCGATCTGCGCCACGTCGGCCGCTGGCTCGCGAGCTTCGCCCGTACGCGCATCGCCCCTCGCGCGGTCGGCTGAGACTGGCGCCGCCTCGACGTCAGTGCTCACCCGCTGGAAGATCACCGACCACAGCCTGCGCCTCTTGGCGGAGGTCGTCGCCGTCGGCGGGGTCGCCCTCTACGTACCGGCGTCCAGATCACCGTCGCCATCACCGTCACCGTCGCCATCACCGTCACCATCACCGTCACCGTCGCCGTCACCATTGCCGGGCGTCGACCAGTCGGGGTGGTCCGGATCGCAAGGGAGGGGATCGAGGTTTCCGATGGGCGACCCCATGCCCGGCGTGGCTGCCTCTGATCGTTCGATGCAGCCAACGCGGGCGGCGTCCATGGCAACGCCGCATGCGCCGTCGGGCCTGCAGCAACCCTGAAAATTGACGGCGAGGCCCATCAGGTCGAACTCGACCCCGGGGCACGCCCCGTCGGGATGCCCCGGCTGATCCTGCTCGACACAGCCCATCATACTCTGCACGCCACACACGTTGGCCCCGCCCTCGGCGCAGCAGCCCTCCCCGGGCGGCAGCTGCTCCACCAGCTCCGGCATGCTGAGGGCCAGGAGCATCAGCGAAAGAGGCAGGCCGGAGACGTCGAGCGAAGGAACCGGACACAGCGTGTCGTCGCACCGGAAGGTCGTGGGATCGTCGATGGCCGCGTCGGTGACGGTGGCTTCGACCTCAGCGTCTGTTGGAAAATCGGAGCCCGTCTTGCCGTCGCATGCCGCCAACGGGCACACCAGGATGCTGATGAGACACGCCCGCCGTGCCACGCGGATACTGCTTTGCATGTTGGGTCGCCCCGATCGGTAGAGTTCAGTCCTGCTCCTCGAGGACGATGACGTCTTCACAGCAGTAGCGGGCCGCACGCTGTGCGGCGGCGAGGGTTGCGCCGTCGGTCAGGTCGCAGTCGGCAGCGCGGACCATGCCGAGGCCCACGACCTCGAAGATGTCCGGCGCTGCCAACGCACACAGTCCGTGGCCGCGGCACTTGGCCCGTTCGATTCGCATCTTGAGTGTCATCACCCGATGTGTAGCGGGCTTCCGCGGATCGGACTTCGGTCAACGGTCCCATGCGCCCGTCAGTGGCTCTCGCTAGAGTCTGCACCCTCCCCTCATCGAAGATTCAGAGGTTTCCTAGCATGCTCAAACACGCCGCCGACCGGCCGGCCGTGATGATCGCCCTTGGCGTCACCACGCTGGACGTCGCCGTCTACCTCACCACGCCGAACGCCTGGTGGCTGCTCGGCTACGTCGCCCTCATGACCTGCCCCAAGGCCTGCCTGGGCGCCTGGAACCACCACCACCAACACAGCAACATGTTCCGGTCGCCTTTCATGAACCGAGTGCTCGAGCTGTGCTTCGCCCTGCAGAGCGGGATGGCGCCGTTCCTCTGGGTCCTGCACCACAACTTCGGGCACCACCTGAACTTCCTGGACCAGACGAAAGACGAGAGCCGCTGGAAGGACCGCCACGGCAGGCGCATGGGCGTCGTGAAGTACACGCTCAGCGTAGCCCTCACCGCATACCCGCGCGCCTTCCAGGTGGGGCGGCGATTCCCCGAGCTGCAGCGCAGGTTCGTGGGATACTCGGTGCTGCTGCTCGCCGGCGTCGGCGGGCTGGTTTGGTACAAGCCGATCCCTGGACTGCTCCTGTTCGTACTGCCGATGGTCGTCGGCATCCTCTTCGTCGCGTGGGTGACCTTCGACCACCACTCCGGGCTGTTTACGACCGACGAGTTCGAGGCGTCGCACAACGTCATGCATCGTTGGTACAACGTGCTGACGGGCAACCTCGGCTACCACACCGCCCATCACCACCGGCAGGGGCTGCACTGGTCGCAACTCCCCAAGCTACACGAGAAGATCAAAGACAAGATCCCCGCCCACTGCTACCGACAGTCGGCCTACGACATCTTCTTCCCGCCGGATGACAGCGAGCTCACGCTGGAGCTGGCCACCGCACGCAAGGCCAGCGGTGACACCGTCGCAGGTTGACACTCACGCGGCCCCCGAAGACCTGACCGGGGCCGTTAGCATCCGGCCGATGTTGTCTTTCCTGCCCCGCCCCGTCCTCTTCGTGATGATGTCCCTGGGTCTTGCACTGAACCTGGTGTTCTGGTGCGTGGCGCTCTTCTACCCGCTGCTGCTGCTGAGGCTAGCGCTGTCGTTCACTCCCCTGCGCGAGCACCTCGCATCGCTCCTGGTCAAGATCGGAGAGCAGTGGATTCACGGCAACAACTTGCTGATGGCGCTCATGCTGGACCTGAGCTGGGACGTGCAGATCGAGGGTGAGCTGCGAACGGACGAGAGCTATCTGGTCGGTTGCAACCACCAGAGCTGGATCGACATCCTGGTGCTGCAGAGGACGTTGGCCTCCGTCGCACCGTTTCCGCGCTTCTTCATCAAGCAGCAGCTGATCTGGGTGCCGCTTCTTGGCCTCGTCTGGTGGGGCCTCGATTTCCCCTTCATGAAGCGCTACGGCCGCGAGTACCTGGAGAAGCACCCGGAGAAGCGGGGGATGGACATGGAGGCAACGCGCCGTGCTTGCGCGCACTTCAAGGTTCGCCCAGTCACGCTGATCAACTTCTTCGAGGGAACCCGCTTCACGGACGGTAAGCAGCGGAGTCAGCAATCGCCCTATGCGCAGCTACTACGACCCAAGGCCGGCGGGGCAGCCTTCGCACTCGCGGCCATGGACGGGGCCATCGAGAAGCTTCTCGACGTCACCATCCATTACCCGACAGGGCGCACGCGATTCCTGGATCTATTGTTCGATCGGGTGAAGGCCATCCGCGTGCACGTGCGGGTGCTCGACATTCCGCAGGCCCTCCTGCAAGGGGACTATGCCGAGGATGCCAAGTATCGCGAGCGCTTTCAGGACTGGGTGACGGAGATGTGGCAGGAGAAGCAACGCACGCTGGAGAGGCTCGGCGCCGCATAGCAAGACGTCATTTTCGCCGGGAGCGTACCGGTGCCGCGCGCGGTACCATGGAGTTTGTGTCCTGCCTTCCGGCCACCGCTCACCGTCGGGATGCCAGCGCTATGTGCGCGATGGCATCGATCCTCCTGGGTACGCTCGGGGCGTGCTCGGATCGAAGTGATGGGCGCGACTCGGGCCCGAGCGCGGGTCCCGGGGACAGCGGCGTCGTCGAGACGATGGCCGATGGTTCCACGGACTCGACCGACTCGACCGGCTCCACCGGCTCCACCGGCCCGACCGGCTCCACCGGCCCGATGGATGCGTCGACGGACACGTCGTCCACAAGCGACGCGACTGTCGCGGACACCCCATCGCAAACCGTCCTGTGCGAGATCGGCAAACCCGATGCGGCAACCGGGCTCGACTTTGCCCCGCTGGGTGCCGATGGGGAGTTGACCGTGACGGGGTCGGGTCAGCTCAGTCAGCGGGTGGTCTTCGCTGCGCGCGTCTCCGGACTCGGTGACGAACTGGAATTCAACTTCGTGCTCACCCGCATCAGTGCGGCGGAAGGTGGTGATTTGTCGGACGCCGCGATGGGTCGCGAGCCCCTCGCCGGCGTGGAGACGGTGAGCTGGAGGACGCGCTCGACGCCGGAGGACTGCAACGCCGACGGGTGGTGTAGCTGGGCTCCGGTGGCGCTGCGCACGGGCGAACTGGCGCATCCCGATGAGCTCGACGGCATGCGGATCGAGTTCGAGATGTCGGCAGATGACGGGCGACACACGTGCGATACCTCGGCTGAGGTCGTATTGCGCCGGTAGTCGGGATGAACGTGCGGGGATGCAGGTCTACCTGGCCACGCCAGCTGCGCCCGCTCCCCTGGCGCTTCGGTCCAATGACCGGTGGTCGAAGCCACCCTCCGCGTGCTCCCCTACCTGTCCCCCTTGCCGTCAGGCGGTGCCCCCATGACTTCACTGATACTGGCTGGACTGTCCTTCGTGCTCCTGCATCTGGTCATGTCGAGCGGTCCGATTCGTGGCCCGGTGGCGCGCAAGCTCGGCGGCCTCGGCTTCCAGGCAGCCTACGCGCTGATCATCCTGGCGTCGTTCTACTGGCTGGTAACCGCCTGGCGCGAGGCACCGGTGGTTCTGGTGTGGCAGCCGCAGCAGCTGTTGCGACTGGTGCCCATGGTGATCATGCCCATTGCGTGGATCCTCGTGGTCGCGGGCTTCACCACACCCAATCCCACGTCGGCGGCTCCCATGCCCGGCGGCATGGATGGTTCCGAGCCGGTAGGCGTGACCAAGATCACCCGGCATCCCGTCCTGTGGGGACAGGGCCTTTGGGCCGTGGCCCACCTGCCGCCCAATGGAGACCAGGCTGCCATTGTGTTCTTTGGCAGCTTCGCCGCGCTGTGCTTGCTTGGCATGCTGCACATCGACCGAAGGCGTCGGGCCCGCATGGGTGCCGCCTACCGTAGCTTTGAGGGCAAGACCTCGCTCTTGCCGTTTGCAGCCATCCTCCAGGGCAGAACCAAACTTCGTTTCAGCGAAGTCGGGCTGGCGCGCATGGTCGCCAGCATCGTCCTGTATGTTGGCTCGCTGCACGGACATGCATGGCTCACCGGCAGCTCAGCCATGTGAGGCGCGCCGGAGTGTCGGCGCCAACTTCGATCCATCGAGCGCCTTCGGCCTACTCGAAGGACTTCGCGCTGAGCAGGTTGTCGCTCCGTCCCAGGACCGCGCGGACGCGATTGCGACCTCCCCGGTGCCCGAGTAGGGTCTGCCCAAGAGGCTGCCGGTGCCGGCGGTGTGCAGGGAGCGGAGCGCGATGAACTCACTCGACGGCAAGGTCGCCGCCATCACGGGAGCGGCATCGGGCATTGGACAGGCCCTGGCTGTCGAGCTCGCAGCCGAGGGTTGCCACCTCGCGCTGTGCGACATCAACGCGGAGGGCCTCGAGGAGACCGGGCGTCGCTGCGACGCGGCCACCGTGTCCACCCACATCGTGAACGTGGCGGACCGTGGGTCGGTCGCTCGCTACGCCGCCGAGGCCAAGGAGGTGCACGGCGGCGTCGACCTGATCATCAACAACGCGGGTATCACCTCGCGTGCGACGATCGAGGAGCACTCCTACGAAGAGATGGAGAAGGTCATCGGAGTCGACCTTTGGGGGGTCATCCATGGGGTGAAGGAATTCCTTCCCCTGCTGCGGCAGCGACCCGAGGGTCACATCGTGAACATCTCCAGCATCAACGCAGCGATGCCCTTTCCGAAGAACGGCCCCTACAACATCTCCAAGTACGCGGTTGCCGGCCTCTCGGACACGCTCATCCAGGAACTCTCGGGTGACCCAATCCACGTGACCTGCGTCCACCCCGGCGGCATCAAGACGGGCCTACTCGAAAACTCGGGCTTCGATGAGCAGTCGGTCAAGGACTTCAAGAGCATCGCGATGACCACGTCCGAGCAGGCGGCACGCGCCATCGTCAAGGGCATCAAGCGCAACAAGGAGCGCCTGGTCGTGGGTGCCGATGCCAAGCTCCTGTTCGCCGCCAAGCGCATGCTTCCGATGACTGCGGTGAAGGTACTCGGACGGCTCACCGACCGCGCCGAGGCGCTCAGCGAAAAGCGCGGTCGCAGCTAGAGGGGAGCCGCTGCATCCGCTGCAAGCTCGAGGAGCGCAGCGGTTTCGAACACTACCCAGCCGCCGCAGCGGTCGCAGTCGACATCGTCTCCATAGCAGCAGAACGGAGATACGAGCTTGCTTCCCTCGAGGTAGAGCGGAAGGATGAATTCCCGCGGCGGACAGCGGCTCGTCACCTGCCGGGGATCGTTGTCCGACAACATCAGCTCGAGCGAGCGAGTCCGGTTCCTGACCACGTCCCCGAACTCCTGCTTGAGCGCCAGGACGCGCCTGACGGCGGAATCGCGCTGCTCCAGGGTCGACCATGCGTTGCCGGTGGAGTCGTTCTTCGCCGGCACGTGAAACGAGAAGGTGAGATGGTGGAACGGGCTGTCGCGCACGATCTCGACGAACTCACGCAGCACGCCTTCGTTCTTGCGCGTCACGACACACTGGCACTGCACGACATGGGGGAAGTCGGCGGGGAGCCTCGATAGGTTCTTCATCACCCGCGCGAATACTCCCTTGCCGCGGGTCGCGTCGTTGTAGCGCTCCGGTCCATCGAGGGACACGACGTACAGGAGGTTCGTCGTGACGTCGGAGAAGTCCGCGAGCGCAATGGTGCCGTTGGTCGTGATCGTGTTCTTCTCGAAGAGCTGGACTCCCTCGCGCAGCAGGGCCTTCTTCACGAGCGGCTCGCCACCCATCCAGAGCATCGCCTGGATGCGGTGCCGGTCCCTGAGCGCACGTAGCTGCTCGATCAGCAGCTCGTCCGTCGGCTCGTCGACCGGCTCGTTCGGGTTCCCATCCCGGTAGACGAAGCAGTGCGTGCATCGCAGGTTGCATCGGTTGGTGACGTTGACGATCGCCTGCGGGAAGAAGCGGGCCTCCTCGACCGCTGGGTCGCCGGTGTCATGCAGTGGCAGGCGTCTCGCCGCGGGCGCGTCCATGCAGAGATGGTATATGCAATGTATACCTAATGCCAGCTGCTCTCGCGTTTCCTGAAATCAATCGGCGTAGGGCCTACGTGAGGCTGCGGCGCCCCTTGGTGCTGCCGGGCGCGGGCGGCTACTCCCCGCAGAGGTTACACGCTCCACAGGAAGCGCCCTCTCTCGGGCAAGCACTGGTGCAGATCTCTCCGGGGCAGCAACACTCACAGGGGTTCCCCAGCTCCCACGTGCACGTATCGCTGTCGCACCCATAGTTGTAGCCGCCGAGCTTCTCCGTGCAGGCAGCGGGTGCAATGGGGCTCCTGCCACAGGGCGACCCCTCCTGGGTGAACGCGGTCGGACCCATGCCGTCGCAGGGATGATCGAGCCTGACGGGGGTTCCGCCGGTACCGGTGGCTCCGCCGCTACCGCCGCTGCTTCCGCCGCTACCGCCGCCCGTCGCGCCGGTGCCACCACCCGTCGCGCCGGTGCCACCACCCGTCGCGCCGGTGCCACCACCTGTCGCGCCGGTGCCACCACCCGTCGCGCCGGTGCCACCACCCGTCGCGCCGGTGCCACCACCACTCGGACCCGAGTAGTCGTCGTCACCGTCACCGTCACCGGCGGTGGTGGGCAGGCACTCCCAGTCGGTCCCGTTGTCCATGCACTCGAATCCGTCGCGACACTCGGAGCCGGCTTGTCGACAATCGTTGCCACCGCCTCCGCCTCCGCCGATGCACGCGGCCGCGACGACCGAGCACACAATGCATGAGAGCTGAACGTCACGGGTGATCTTGATCATGGGCCCACTGTATCCGACGGGTCTCCCGCGGCCAATGACCGGGGCATGGCGCGCGCCTCGGACGGTAGCTTTTCGCTGTCGATCTGCCGGGTGCGCGCCCGCCGCAGACAGGTCGAGGCCGAGGAGAAGCATCCCGCCAGCAGAAGCACCACGTCTGTGGCCCAAGGTGAAGCGACCGCAGTGCGGAGCTCACACACGCAGTAGGGTACCCGAGCAGCACCCTCTCGCCCGGGTAGGCTGGAGAGCTTCATGGCGCCCACGTGCGGCTGCGTTGACGACCCGGGCGCGTCTAGGCAAAGGGTGCGCGGGCGACGGCGGCCACGGCGCGCACGCCGGGCCCTGGATCATCGAACGCCAGTCGCCCTGTCTTCCCTGGAGATAGCCGGTGTGAGCGCGAACGTGCGCTGACAGTCGTCCGCGCGGCCGGTACAGTGACCGTCTTCTCCAGCGGAGGTGAGCAAGTGCGAATCCGTACGGCAATCGCGAAGACGACGCGCGGCATCCACACGCCAGTGGCATGGGTCGCGTTGCTCACAGCGGTGGCGATGGTCACACACTGCGCCGCGCCCCGGGCCGGCGGCATCCCGGACAACCCGAAGCCGAAAACGGTCGAGCGAGCCGACCGCGCGGGCCGCTGCGCTCCATGCGCCAGCTGCCTTCCGTGCACGTGCGACAACGAACAGAAGTCACGAGCGTCGCGCGTCCCACATGGAACCGAGTGGCCATCGACTTCGCCGGCGAGCCTCGAGTCCGGTAGCGCCGAGGGGGACCACCCCGGCGTGATGCGCCGCGCGCGTGGCCGGATCGCGGGTGGCAACATCCACCGGCGCATTGGCGGCCCCGTGTGGCGCACGAGCGATCAGCTGCTCGAGGCCCACGCGACCACCCGCGGGCCGGACGGGCACTGGGTGCTCGTCAGCTGGGGCACCGACGAGCTCGGCTGGCTGAGCGTACCGGACGCCCGGGCCGTCGCTGCGATCGCACCGCGCTAGCAGGTCGGACCGGACCGCGTGGCAGACCTGCGCGAGGACGACCGCCTGCTGCGGACCGGCGCTCCCGTCGTACCTGGTGGCGATGAGCTCACCAAAGGTTGCTACGGTCCCGACCCCACCTGGAACAACTTCTAGCGCGCCACGCGAAGTACGTAGTCGGCGTCATCCACGGTGGCGACCACCACCCGGCCACCCTCGACGGTGTGCTCGACGACGTCCGAGAGCCCTTCGACGACGACCGAGTGCGTCGTGGCGTCTGTTGGCGTCCAAACGACCACCGTGTCGTCGGCGCTTGCGCCCGAGGCGGTCAACGACAGCTCCCCGGTGTCCGGATCGCTGCGCAGCTCCTGGACTCGGCCGGGCGCCGCGCGCGGGAAGCCACGCCCGAGCACGCTCAGGAAGTCCTCGTTGGGCCCAAGGTCGACATCGCCGGGGCAGCCGATGATGTTGAGATGCACCTGGTCGGTGTCGGCGGATTGCCCCCAGCCGTGACTGTGGGGGTCGCCGCAGCCCTGCCGCCACTGCCACCAGGCACCGCCCCAGGCGTACGCGTCCTCATCGATGGCAAAGCGCCGGACCGCCTCGAGCGTCTCGGGCTCGCGATTCCAAAACCCGTACTCGCCAGTCCAGACCGGCATGCCGAGACCGCCGGCGACGGACAGCGACAGGGTGTTCATCGACTCGGTGGTGAGGTTGAGCGAGTTGGGGATCGACTCTGCGTAGTTGTGTGGACCCGCGACCAGGTTGCCCGGGGGGGCACCTGCCGCCACGGGATCGGGCAGCACGATCCCCAGGTCAGGATCACCGGCCGGGATGGCTGGCTCCACGATGATCAGGTGCTCGAAGTCGGCGCCCTCCTCCGCCGCGCGGATGGCCACGATCGTGTCCGCCAGCAACTGGTTGTAGATCGGACCCAGCTCGCCGGAGGGGCGCGACACTTCCGGTTCGTTGAGCACATCATAGCCCGCCACCTCGGGACGACCCGCGAAGCGCTCGGCCAGGGCCGCCCAGGAGGCCACGAAGCGTTCGCGGATCCCGTCGGTGTTGTCGTAGAAGTGATTCCAGGCAGCCATCACCGCAGGCGCGCTGTTGCGGCTGCCGGTGACGCACGTCGACAGGCCATCCGTGATGCAGGCCCACGCGGGGGCTCCGTCCCAGCCCTTGCCCGGCTCGCTACCCGCCTCGCACTCGGTCGCGTCGGTCGTGAAGATGAAGGCGGAGTATGCGTCCTGATGCATGTCGACCACGGTGTAGATGCCGTGGCTAGCCGCCGTCGTGATCGTCGCATCGACCTCGTCGAGGTAGGCGTCGTCGATCACGCCACGCTCGGGTTCGATGCGCGACCAGGTGACGATCAACCGCACCACCGACAACCCACGGGCGGCCATCTGCCGAAAGTCCGCGTCGGTGATCGGAATCGTCGGCGCATGCGCGGGGTCGCCCTGGGCGTACTCCCCCAGTGAGTTCACGTTCGCGCCGCGCAGCAGTACCTCGCGATCCAGGTCGTCGACGATGCGAGCATCGGCGGAGGCCGAGAGCGGCCGCAACGCGAGCGCATCGTCGAGGGCCGATGCGCCGGTGCCGCCCGCATCGTTGGGCGATCCAGCGGCCTGCCCCCCGTCGGCGTCATCCGCAGTGCCGTCGCAAGCGCTCAGCCCGGGGCCAAGTGAGAGCGCCATCCACAGCATCGCGGTTCGAAATCGAGTCGTTCGGTGCTTGCGGTGGTCAGGCATGGCGCGACACCGTAGCGAGCAAGCCCGGACGCCACAAGCGCTCGCCAAACCCATGCACGGATAGTGACGACGGCATTCTGATACACAACGGGATCGCCGCAGTGCTCAGGCTTCGCCGTACTTTGTAGTGAGCTCGATCCCGAAGCTCTCGAGCAGCTGCGATGGCGGTGTCCCACCGATCTGCACGATGACGGCATCGTTTTCCATGGTCCTGCGGTTGCCGTCCGTGTCGACGAGTGTGACCTGGTCGGTCCCTACCTCTTCAACCTGCGTACCGAGTAGCGAGCGTATTCTGCCGCTGACGAGAGCCTCCTCGACGCGCCGGCGGTTGTCTCCGCGGCAGCGAGCAAACGCCTTGCCGCGGTAGCTGATGCTCACCGAGGCACACCCCCCGTGATCGACCAGTGCCAGGGCGCTCTCGACCGCGCTGTTTCCACCGCCCACCACCAGGACGTGTCGGCCGTCGAACTCGGCCGGCTCCAGGAGGCGATAGCTGACTTTGGCAGCGTCTTCTCCGGGCACGCCCAGCTTGCGCGGCGAGCCTCGTACACCCAGCGCGAGCACGACGTTCGCAGCGCGGCGAGTCTCGGCGTCGCTGTGCACTTCCCACATTCCATCGGGGCCGAGCTCGATGCCGTGGACCAACTCACCCAACGCCAACGGCGGTTGTGTCGTGACCAGGATGTCTTGCCACACGGCAACGAGTTGTTCCTTGGACATCTTGGTCTGCTTCAACTTCCCGTAGAGTGGCAGCTCCAGCGTGCCGGTCATGACGACCTTCGCGCGCGGATAGTGGGTGATCGTCCCACCGAATTGCTCGCGCTCCACGAGGAGCACCCGCAGGCCCGCCTCCATGAGCGCCAGGGTCGCACTGATGCCTGCCGGGCCGGCACCCACCACGAGAGCATCGATGGCACCGTCGATGCCCCGCCGCGGTGCCTGCTCCCCATCGGGAGGCCCGGTGACGATGCGTTCGGCGGCCTGGCGACCCTGCTGGACCGCATTGCGAATGAGGCCCATGCCGCCGAGCTCGCCTACCACGTAGACGCCCTGCTGCCGGGTCTGGAAGTCCCGGTCGACGAGGGGGAGCTCCACGCCCCGGGTCGCACTTCCGTAGACGAGCTTGATCGCCCCGACGGGGCAGGCCGTCGCACAAGCGCCGTGACCGATGCAGCCGAGCGGGTTGGCAAGGCGCGCGCGCCCCCCGACCAGCGCGATGACGACCTTCTCCGGACATGCGGAAACACAGGCCCCGGAACCGATGCAGCGCGCGGGATCCACCATCGGATGGAGGCTTGCGGGGACTACGTCTCCCATGCCCTCCGTGTCCTCGATCACCGCCAGGGCAGCTGCTTCTTCCCTTCGATCGGCGCGATCCCAGAGCAGGTAGATGAAAACGCTGAGGGCCAGGAGGCCACCGATGATGAGCGTCGCTTCCATGTCGCCGCTCAGTGACGCCCGTCGGGGTGACAGTCCAGGCAGAAGTTCGGAGGCGCCGCGGAGCCGGGGTAGTCAGCGATCTCGTCGTGCTTGTCGTCCGTCGACGCGCGGGTGTGCCTGCCCGTGTGGCAACCGACGCAATCCGCATTGTCTGCGCCGTTGCCACCCAGCTCGGCGTTGTGGCAACCCATGCAGTCGACGACCTTGTGGGGCCCGGAAGTGATCGGGAAGGAGGGCTCAGGGTGGCTCCCGCTCGCGGGCGTCCACGCATCGGCCGTGTGGCAGTCCTGGCATGTGATGGGGAACTCCGCATGGCCCGGGTACGAGCTCGAGTCGTAGTCACTGCGGTGACAGTCCACGCATGCGCTCGGAGTACCGGCATAGACCGGCGGCTCTCCCCCGTGGCAGCTCGCGCACAGAGCGGTGGCATGCGCGCCCTCTAGCGGCCAGCCATGGTCGAGTTCGGCGGGCCTCCAGCCGTCGGCGGTGTGGCAATCGGCGCAGTCCATGGAGAAGCCGACGTGGTCGGGCTCGGTGACGCGCTCGCGATCCTCTGCATGGCAGCCCGAGCAAGTGGTTGGCGTATCCTCATAGACCGCGGGATCACCCGGGTGGCAGCCGCCGCAGGTCTGTTCGGCATGCTTGCCGGTCAAGGGCCAACCGTGTTCCAACTGCGCCGGCCGCCAGGCACTCACGCCGTGGCAGTCAGCACAGGTGAGTGCGAAGCGCCCCGCGTGCACCGGGTTGGTCGCCATCTCGTGGTCCGGCTGGTGGCATGTAACGCAGTCGCCCGCCCGCACTTCGACAGGATGCCCCGGGCGTTCGCAGCCCACGCACACCACGACGCAGACAAGCAGCGCAGTCGGCGCAGGCCACGCATCCGTGGCCGACTGTCGATTGGCGAACACGGGACGAGGCAGAGACTAGCTTGGCCCAGGACGCGGGGTAAGGGAGCGCGAAGGCGTGGGTCGGATTCGGTTGACGAGCGGCCCCGATTGGCGGCAACTTTCACCGTGGTAGTTGTGGCCACGTAAGGTTCCGTTACGTCACTTTTGCCACGCGAGTCGAACGCGCACATGGCTACCCAATCGCCGCCCGAACGCGCTCTAACGGGCCCGGCACCCACCCCCGGACGGGCACGACGCGTACTGCTTCTTCTGCTGAGCGTGGCCGTCGCCATCGCGCTCGCGCTGCGTGGCTGGGAGTTCTATTCGCTCGATGTGCAGACGCGCGTCGACCACGCAGACTTTCGCGTACTCAGTCCGGGGGAACCGGTCGGGCATGGCTACGGCATATTCGGCACGCTGCTCATTCTCACCAACCTCACCTATTTGTTGCGACGTCGCTTCGGTGACGCGCGCGCCGGGTCCATGCGTGCGTGGCTCGACATGCACGTCTTCACAGGCCTGCTCGGCGCAACCCTGGTGGTGTTTCACTCCGCCTTTCAGCTACGGACCCCCATCTCGATGGTCACCTCGGCAAGCCTGGCGGCCGTCGTCATGAGCGGCGTGGTCGGACGCTACTTGTTCGCGCTGACGCCGGAGGTCGACACGAAGCGCTTCGCCGAGGACCTCGCGGCACTCGACGAGCTCATCGACGGCCTCTCGAGTCATGTGCGTCAGCAGCTCGCAGCCCTTCCGGCGCCCGCAGCCCCGCAACGCGGGGGCCTGATCGCAGCGCTGGCGAGCGTGCCTGGCTGGAGACGCGAGCTCAGGGCACGCAGCGCCGTGGTCCAGGATGCGATCGTCAGCGGTGAGAGCCGCCTCGAGGCGTCGGCGCACCCTGAGCTGCGCCGACGGGGTGCCCGCGTGGAGCACCACGCCCGTCAGAGCGTCAACGCCATCGCGGCCTCGCAGGTCCTGCGCTCGTGGCGCGGGTTGCACCGCTTCACGGCCATCGTGTTGGTGCTGGCGGTGTCCATCCACATCGCAGTCGCATGGTTCTTTGGGTTTCGCTGGGTGCTGGGCGAGTGATTGCGGCGGGGCGCGGCGCCACCGGACTGTGTCTATTGGTGGGCTATCTGGCGATCCCCCAGCTGGCCCAGGCCCAGCTGCTATCCCCCGGCGACCTGTCGCGCGCCCATGGGAAGCTCGAGGGCGATGGGCGCTGCACCGACTGCCACTCCAGGGGCAGACGCGTGGACACGGTCATGTGCACGAAGTGCCACACCGATATCCGCGCGCAGCGGAGCAAGAAGCGTGGGCTGCACGGTCGCAAATTTCGCAAGCAGAGCTGCGGACACTGCCACGTGGAGCACCGCGGGATCAGTCATCAGCTGATCCGGTGGGCCGGCGGCTCACCGAAAAAATTTGAGCACGGCACGACCGGCTTCAAGCTCACCGGCGCGCACAGGGGCACCGGCTGCCGGAAGTGTCACACGAAGAAGAACCGACGCGGCGCGGCCACCTACCTGGGGCTCTCGGACACATGCGCTAGCTGCCATGAAGATCCCCACGAGCGACGGTTCGGCGACAAGTGCCAGAGCTGCCACAACGTCTCCGACTTCAAGCAGGTGCGGCTAAAGGGATTCGACCACAGTCGCGCGCGCTTCGCCCTGCGCGGCGCGCACACGAAGGTCGAGTGCGCGGGCTGCCACCAGGACCCTCCGCGCTACAGGGAGCTGGAGTTCAGCAGCTGCGCGAACTGCCACGAAGACCCCCACGAGGGTCGGTTCAAGTCCTCATGCGCGAACTGCCACGACGAGAAGAGCTTCAAGCGCCTCGTGATGAAGCGAAAGGCCCACCCCGGCCTCTCCCTACGCGGCGGGCACCGCAAGGTCGGCTGCAACCGCTGCCATGACCGCGGACGCTCGGCGCCGCCGAAGGCCGGCTCGCGCTGCGTGAGCTGCCACGAGCCCGTACACGAGGCTGCATTCGGCGACAACTGCCGCCGCTGCCACAAGCGCATCGAGTGGCTCGGCATGCCCGACAAGGACTCGAGGGCCGTGCACCGGGAGACGCCGTTTGCGCTCGCAGGCAAGCACACCAAGGTCGCGTGCACCAGCTGTCACGATCCAAAGAAGCCCGTGGACGTGCGCTATCGCAAGCTCGAATTCGAGCAGTGCAAGGACTGCCACGACGACGCGCACGGCGGGGAGTTCGCGGCCAACAATGGTGGGGAGTGCGGGCCCTGCCACTCCGAGCATGGCTTCGCGCCCACGCGCTTCGGAGTGCTCGCGCACGCTGAAACGAGCTTTCCACTCGACGGAGGGCACGCGGCGGTTCCGTGTGGCAGCTGCCACGGCAAGAAGCATCCACGGCTCGACCTGCGCGTGGCCAACGCTCGATGCGCAGACTGCCACGACAATCCTCACGGCGATCAGTTCGCAGCGCAACTGCAGGGCGAAGGGTGCGCGCACTGCCACAACGCCACCGCATGGAACCGCCCGAGCGTCGACCACGCAACATGGCCGCTGACCGGTGCCCACGCCACCGCGGCCTGCGCCTCCTGCCACCGCGCAAGCGACGCAGACCAGAAGGCCGGCAAGGGCGCCAGCTACCGCGGCGTGGCACGGCGCTGCGAGGCCTGTCACCAGGACGAGCACCTGGGGCAATTTCGACTCACGCAGCCGAAGCGAGCCTGCGACGAATGCCACCGCACCGAGCGCTTCACCATCGACGCATTCGATCATGGGCGGCTGGCGGGCCTCGCCCTCCAGGGTAGGCACGTCGGGGTCGAATGCGCGAAGTGCCACCCGTCGGCCGAACTGGCGAATGGACTGCGCACGACCCGCTACAGGCTGGGCTACCGAGCCTGCGCGGACTGCCACGCGGACCCCCACGCCGGGACCGCGCGATGACGAGACTTCAGCGCAGCGTCGGGATTGTCGCGTCTGCGAGCCTCATCGGGGCCACGGTCCTGCTGTCGAGCGTGCGCGGCGACGGGCCGCAGCGTCGCGGACACCGCGCTTCGATCACCGAAGGCCTCGACTGCGGCACGTGCCACTCCGAGACCGGCTGGGACACACTGCGTGCTTCCGTGGGTGGCGGCTTCGATCACGCCCGCACCGGATTCCCCCTCGGGGGGCGGCACGTGCAAGCCAGCTGCTCGGACTGCCACTCGCAGGACAAACCGATCAGCCGTCAGTGCGGCAGCTGTCACGACGACCCCCATGCACGCCGACTCGGCCAGGACTGCAGCGACTGCCACTCGGCCGCGTCGTTCCAGGTCGACAGGGCGATGCAGCGCCATCGCGAGACGCGTCTGCCACTGACCGGGATGCATGCACTGCTCGATTGCACCGAGTGCCACAGCCGCAGCACCGAGCGACGTTTCAGCAGCGTGCCGGTCAGCTGCTACAGCTGCCATGCCCGCGACTACCGGCGCAGCGACATCCACCCACGGCACACCGGCGTTGCGGGCGATCCGTCGCGGCGACCCTTTCCAACCGACTGCGCCCAGTGCCACCGCGCGACCGGCTGGAGTCCGGCCGTGGTCGACCCGGCCCAGCTGCGCCTGGCGGTGGCCTCTGCCGCGCTGCGCGCACCTGCAGGCCATGAGCTGTTCTTTCCGATCCTGCGCGGCGCCCACCGCGGGGCTGATTGCCAGGACTGCCACTCGAACCTGGCGCAGCCGAAGCGAGTGCGGTGCACCGGGTGCCATGCACATGCTCCGGCGAGGCTGCGCAAGCTGCACCGTGGCAAGCCGGTGGCGAAGCGCGGCCGCGACTGCCTATCGTGCCACCCAGGGGGCGCCACCCGATGACGGCCCATCGAGTCTTGATGATGTGGCTCATCGGCGCCGTGACCGCGGCGACCCTCCCCTGCAGTGCGTCCGCGAGCCGGACACGCACTCGACGGCTCAACGTGCGGGTCGTCGAGGTGGCCGGCGGCCGCGCCTACCTCAAGCCTGGCTCCGCCGAGGGGATACGCATCGGTGATTCGGTGAGGATCGACAAGCGACGCTTCAAGGTGGTCGCGGTGAATACCGACAGCGCCGTCGTCGAGCGACGGCGCAACCGGCCTGCACTCGGGGCCCGCGGAAGTGCGCGCGTGCGAGTCAAGTCCCGGCGGGGCTCGGAGCCACTGCCCGCGCCGGAGCCGCTCGATGCCTACCGGGGCCAGTGGGCGAAGGCGCGCTTGCCCGCGGCCGACCAGTCGCCCCGCGCCGTGACGCTGGGCAGCCCGAAGCACGCCGGTACCGCACGGGCTCTGCTCACCGTGGGTGGCGCTGCGATCATTCCCGCACAGCGCACCGACGAGGCACTCGGCAGGGGGCTCGTGCGTGGGCGGCTGCACTACGAACCGTTGCACGAGCACGCGCTCGCGCTCGATGCCGACGCGACTGCCCAGCACTGGTTCGGCGACAGCCTCTCGAGTCGACCGGGAGCGGCCGCGCGCTTCCCCCTCTTCGTTCGTGAGCTGGCGCTACGCTACGGGCGACCGCGCGATCTACACGCCGCAATCGGACGGTTGCGCCAAGCCTCGCAGATGCTGGGCATGCTCGATGGCGTTCGCACGCATGCTCCCCTGGGCGCGGGGCTCTCGGCATCGGCTTTCGGTGGCACTGTGCCCGACCCCATCGATGGTGCCCCCGCGCTCGATGTCTCGCGCTTCGGCGGCGAGCTCGCGTGGGAGGACCCGAAACACAGGTACCAGCCACATGTCGTGGTCGGAGGCCACGGTTCCTACTTCGACGGCGGTATCGACGAGCGCCGGGTCAACGCGCTGGCCGACATCTACCCGGACTTCGGACGACTCGGCGCCCACCTGGAGATGAGCTTCCTGGAGGCTGACAACCCCTGGAACGCATCCACCACGCAGGTGTCGAGTGCCGGCGTCGATGCGTTGGTCGACACCGGACCGCTGGAGTTGGGGGGCAGGTTCGCCGTGGGCAGTCCCGAGCGCTCGCGCTGGCTCGCGCAGTTCTTCGATCCCGAGTGGCTGTGCGCATCTGCCACCGAAAGCGCCGACCCGGCGGCCGGCGGCTGCGGGGGGGACGAGCTGTTCTTTGGAGGTCAGCTCGATGCCAGGACTCGCAGCCGAAGCGCGCTGTTCACGATCGGCGCCAACGCGGATGGGAGTACCGAGTCGGATGCACAACAGCTCGGCGGCTTCACACACCTGAGACTGCTGGGCGTGTGGCGAACACTACGCATCGACTCATCGGCAAGCTACAGCCACGGATCCCTGATGCGCGGGGGGCGCCTGCTACTCGGCCTCGGCTACGGGTTTGCGGACGGCCTGGTCGACGTCTCCGTCCACTATCAGCCCGGCTACCTGACCTACCGGGCAGACCTGGGTAGCTACCTGGAGCACGAGGCGGGCGTAACCACGGTGGTGTTGGCCGGCTCGACGACCGACATCACGTTGGCCGCCGACTACATCACCGGCCGCGACATGGACCTCGTGGTGGTCCAGTCCGTGGTGAGTTACCGCCCCTAGCGCTCGATGGCGTGGTGATGCGCCCATGTCTGTCATGGGTTCCGTCGCAAAGTCGGGGCCGACCTGGTGCCCTGGTAGGGTCAGGTCGACCACCTGGTGGTGACCGACGACCGCTACTACAGCTTCGCGGACGCCGGGCGGTTGTAAGGCGGCGTCCAGCTGTGGCTTCAGAGGCCGCTTGCTTCGCCGCATCGTCGTCTCCTCGGTCTACGCGAAGACTCTCAACTCAAATGGATCGACTTGCGGGGAAACGTCAGGCCTACCCCCCCATTTCGCAGAAGGGGCATCATGTGAACTTTCGCGGAGGCCGAGACGCACGTTCATAGCGACTATGCGCAGCCCGCGGAGTCCTGTTGAGTGGTGGTCCGCAGTCCGTCGAGGCAATCGGACTGCGGGAGCTCACCCAAGCGCTCGGACGCCCGTAGCCGAAAGCGAGTGTTCGACTCCTCCAAGAGCCGCGACAAGACCTACGACACGCCCGCAATTTGCACCCGCCGGCTCTCGAGGTCCATGACAACGAGCACCGCGTATCGGACCGGGCCACGAAGCGTCATCACCTCGACCTGGAAGAAGTCCATCGCTGCGATCGCTCCCCAGTGCGCCTTCAGGAACGCCGCCCACGGCATGTGCTCGAGCCGCTCAGGAGCAGGCAGGATGCCGTCAGCATCGAGGATACGCTTGACCGTCGTGCGCTCGATTTCGTGGCCCAGGTACATCATGACATCTCGAATCTTCGTATAGCCCCAACCATCATTTTCGCGGGCGAGCCGAACGGTCTCTTCCCTCTGATATTCGACGACGGTCTGCTGCTGACGGTTGAGCCAACCGGCAAGCATCATGAGAACGGCCTGCACAGGCGCGGTCACAATCGGAGTCCCCATGCGTTCCATTATGCCCCGCCAGGCGTCCGAGTGACGCAGCCTCGGGCGGGGCCCGCTCAGAATGCGAGGCCGACGGTCAGCGCGAACTGGTCGACCTCGACATCCACGTCCTCGGACACGCCGCCCCCGAGATCGATCTCGCTGAAGACCTCCTGGTACGTGTAGCCAAGCTCCATGCGTAGACCTACCGAGCCCAGGTCGTAGACGAAGCCACCGTACAGCGCGATGCTTCCGTGCATGCCGTCCTCGATGAGGCTGTCGTCATCGAAGCTCGTGTGACCGAGCCCGAGCGGCAGGGTCGCGAAGAGCGTCCATTTCGGCGCCACCGAGAGGCGCAGAGTGGGCGCGAAGGCGACGGTGATACTGAGCGACCGGTCCAGATCGGCGTCGTCGCCGGAGTCCGACTGCAGCGACAGGATGGATAGGCGCCCGCCGAGCATGAAGTGCTCGTGGACCCCGTTGTCGAAGCCCCCCGACAGCCCGTACCCCGGCTCCATGTCGTCGTCGGGGACGTTGCCGATACCGTCGATGTCGAGATCGCCCTCACCGCCGAAGCGAAGCTCGAGCGCCGCCCAGCCCTGCGAGTCGTCCGCCCGCGCGACCGCCACGGGCAAGATGGGCAAGATGGGCAAGGTGAACAGTGCGAGCAACCCGGCGAGAGTTGCGGTCAGCGTCCAGCGTCCTTCGATCATGTCTGACTCCTCCGCACGCACCGGCAGCCGTAGCAGTCCTGGTCGCGCATTGGTAGACAGCGTGCGCGCTAGCTGGGTGCCTGGCTCGGCACGACGCGCTCGACGAGCCCCGGAAGTTTGCGGTGCTGCGGCCTCGTTGGACTCCGGAACACCCCTCCGGTAAGGAACCTGTATGTGGCCCAGACATGCCCGCCCGATCGCCGCCGCCGTCCTGTGGTTGTTGCTGCTGTCCGCCTGCGGTGATGACAGCATATCCGCGGCTGGCGCCGATGCTGCCGCGACGGGTGATGGAGACGACGCGGCCGAGGACGTGGACGCGGCCACGGTCGGGGCCGCCGGTTCACCGCAGGAGATGGGCATGCTTCAGATCCAGGTGGGAGACCTACTCTTCGACGCGCGCGTGGCCGGCCCCGCCGACGGTGAGCCGGTCATCCTGCTGCACGGCTTTCCTCAGACGTCGTACTCCTACCGCCACCAGCTCCGTGCACTCGCGGACGCCGGCTACCGCGCGGTTGCTCCCGATCAGCGTGGATACTCCCCGGGTGCGCGGCCGCCGGCTGTCGAGGACTACACGCTGGACAAGCTCGTGCAGGACGTCATCGACATTGCTGACGCGCAGGGCTTCGCGCGCTTCCATCTCGTCGGCCACGACTGGGGTTCCGCGGTCGCCTGGTACCTCGCCGGGGCGTATCCCGACAGGCTCGCAAGCCTGACGACCCTTTCAGTCCCGCACCCACTGGCATTCGCCGACGCGCTCAATGACCCGGACTCCGAGCAGACGGCCATGTCCTCGTACATGAGCTACTTCCGCTCCGAGGGTTCCGAGGACGAGATCACCGCGGGCGGGGCCGCGCAGTTGCGGACGTTCTATGAAGGCGTGCCGGAGGAAGATGTCGACGTGTATGTCGAGGCCCTGGGTACGCCCGATGCGTTGAGGGGCGGACTCAACTGGTATCGGGCCAACGACTTTGCCCAGCCGCCTGCGCCCGGACCGATCACGATGCCGGCCATGTACGTGTGGAGCGATCAGGATACGGCGCTGGGGCGCGACGGGGCGGAGGGAACGACCGCCTACGTGGAAGGGCCGTACCGCTTCGAGATCATCGAGGGCGTCAATCACTGGATTCCCGACAACGCCCCCGAGCAGCTCAACACGCTGCTGCTGGACCACGTCGCCGCATACCCGTTGTAGCGCCCCGCGGCGCGCCCTGTCCCTACCGGCGCGGCTGGCCCGCCGCGTCCCACCACCTCCAGTTCGTGTAAGGACCGGTGGTCGCCGCCGCAATGCGCGCGACGGCTCAGTCGGCCTTCGGGTGATCGACGAAGAACTGCATCACCGTCTCGCCCCAGTGCAGCGCGTTGTCCTCGCCACAGCCGAGAAGACTTGGACTGCCGGGGAAGCAGTGCCCGCGCAGCGGCATGTCGGCCAAGGTCCAGTCGCACTCCCACTCGTGCTGCACGAACTCGAAGACGGTGCCGGCCTCGCTGACATAGCGCGTCCAGGTGTGCTCCGCGTCGTCCGCGAGCACTTCCTGCTCGTCCATCTCCCAGGCATCGATGAGCGCGTCGCGCTGCGCGGTTGCGCTACTGAACGCGACCAGTCCATCGGTGGTTCCGTGCAGGTAGAAGACCGGCCGCTCGCTGTCCTCCGGAATGTCGGGCCCACCCATCGGGGCACCCGCAGCCGAGGCGGTGCTCCGTGTCGCATGCCTGTGGTGTGGGACCCGTTCAAAGGCAAACCCCGCAACGGCCGCTGCCGGATGCATGGGGGCTCTCCACGGGTCCACGCACGGACGACGGACGCGAGCAGATAGCGGCTAGCAATCGGCGTAGGGCGGATGTGAAGGGCCGACGGAAGGTGAACCGACAGAGCCCCCACGACTGCACCGACAGAGCCCCGCTTCGGGTGGCGGTGGGAGGCGACAGGAAGCAGTGCGGTAGGTCGGAAGCGACATGAGTGGTCGGGGTACGCCCCGTGTCATATGGTCGTGGGAACCTGTTGGCGCAGGAGGTGCTGGATGAGCGGGACCGTCGGGAGGCCGCTGGACCGACGCGCTCAGGACGACGGGGACGAGACGTTCGTGAAGCGAACGATGAAGTCCATGATTCCCGACCGCTGCGTATCTCCGATCGAGAACTCGAGCTCGCACATCCGACCCTGGACATCGGTGGCCTTCGCCAATACCAAGAGGTCGGACACGGCGATGCGCCGCCGATAGTGGAACTCCGTGCGGGCCCGCGTCACGGCGAAGTCGCCACTGGTCCAACCGCCCCCAGCGAGCGTGGGGTGACAGGGCACCTGCGCCAAGCTCTCCCTGGGCGCCCGCAGGACGAGCCAGACATGGGTACGGGACTGAGCCGCATCCCCCTGGAGATGCAACCCGATCTCCCCGAGCGGAAGCAGTGCCGTCACCACTCGCTCAGCAGCCGGCCTGGATGCGAGTGCCGACGTTGCGGCCTGAACCGCCGCCGCAGATGCCGGTGACGGTGGGGTCTGCTTGACGACGGGCGAACGGCTTCGACCCTGCCTCGGCGGAAGCATCGATTTCCCCTTCGACTTCCTCATCGGGTCGACCCTGACGTTGCCCGTCGCGATCGCATCCGCGATCAGGCTTCCAACGCTCCTGATGGCGTTGCGGTCCTCCCCGCCGAACCAACCGCCACTGACCCATCCCTTCGCGTATCCCAGGATACCCTCCCCGCCGCTCGCCGATGGGCTGCGCACCGTCACGTAGATCTCCGCACGCCCCGCCCCGAAGGACACCCAATACCTCGCGGCACGGGAGCCCCGATCCCAACGAACGACGGCGACCTCGGCCACGGAACCCTCGCCATCGGGCGGCACGAATCTCGGCGTGATGCCGCGGTCGCGCAGGGCCCGGGCGATCGCGTAGCGCAGCGGCACGAGCGCGGCTTCACCGCCCTCCTCGGCCGAAAGCACGATCACGAGCCGCTCGGGGGATTTGTAGTCAGGGTGCACCTTGCCTTCGCGCCAGTGGGCCCCCGAACAGCCACCGACCATGAGGCACCCCAACAGCAACAGGGCAGCCCGCAATGCGGACATCGCGGCGGGGGCCTCGACAAATGACGTCATGCGCGGAGCCAACCCATTGGTGGCGTAGATAGCACAAGCGCGACCCCAGCACATGGCTCGCGCCAACTCCGGTGTATCGCATGGGCGTCGAGTGCTACGTTCCCGACCATGAAGGCTTACGTCCACCTGGCACTGTGCGCGATGGTCGGACTCGCTTCGACCGGCTGCGGTACCGCGACATGGGCCGGCTGTGGTGCGGGAACCGCCGCGGGCCTACTGCTCGGGGCGCTCGCTTCCACGAGCGAAGACGCGCCGGACAATCTCGTGCTCGGAGCGGTCATCAACGGTGCCACCTTTGGCTGCGTCGGCGGCGGCGTCGCGGAGCTGGTCGCCGAGAAGAAAGCGGAGGACGCGCGTTCCGAACTGCAGGCCAAGCACAGCGGGGAGCGACGCGCCGATCGCCGCGCAGAGTCGAAGCAGCTTCGGCGAGAGCTCGACAATGCTCAGCTACGCCAGGTCGCCATGGAGGCCAAGCTGAGACTCGAGATCGCGAACCTGCGACAACAGGTTCGAGGACAGCCCCCCGCTGCGCCGAAGACCGTGCAACCGCAACCACCCGTCGGGACGCCAGCACCGGCACCGACGCCGGCTGCAGAGCCCTCCCCGGCCCCTGCGGCCCCGGCGCCCACACCCTAGGGCGACATTCATGATGATTGTCCGCCGCGTGAGTTTCGGAGCACCACGGCCACGGGCCAGGTCTGGCGTTGGCGTCACGGGTGCCATGAGTTGGTCTTCCACAGCCTCCCCTGGTGAAGAACGAGGGTGCTGGCAAGACCGACGATGAGGCCGCTGCATCGAGATGATCGGCCCGCCTACCAATGTGAGAAGAAACCGGCCCTCAAGATGCTTTCAGCCGAGCGAAACAGTTGGCACTCCCGACAGGATTCGAACCTGTGACCTTCGGCTTAGGAAACGGGTTGGCAGGGCAATGATGTCGAGGGGTTAGGTGGTGGCGGATACCGGCGTCCCATATTCGACGCTTCACCGGCCCTCCGGCAACACGGTCTTTCGGATGTCAGCCGCCGCCAGCACTCTGACGTCACCGTCGTCTCGGGCCTGAACAGCCCTACCCTCGCCCAACTCGAGTGCTGTCAGCCAAAGACCATGACAGGCGGCGGTATCGATGAAGTACGTGCCGCGGACGAACATCGGCAAGCCGTCGTGCTGTGTCGCATGCCCACAGACCACGGTCTTGCCGGATACATGCGACTCGCTGGGCACCTCGAACCCCCATCGCCAGTCGTGGCTGCCCTGCCGAGCCACCGGTAGGGCGGACCGTATGGGGGCGTGCACAAGGATGTGCGTATCGGTCTCGAGGAAGTTCCTCCCCGCGTGGATGAACTCCCAATGCGAATCCGGCACGCAGCCGGGGAAGGCCCCATCACCGTAGGAGTCGAGCGTCTGAGTACCGCCGTACCTGCACCACGCCAGCCTCGATCCCGGCTCACGACGCGCATCAAGCATCATCTCCTCGTGATTGCCCTTGAGAAAGACGGTGTTGCAGCATCCGCGCAGTTGCAGCAACGCGTCGATTACCCCCGCGGCATCTGGTCCGCGGTCGATGTAGTCGCCGAGGAAGACAAGCGTGTCTTCCGCCGCGGGCGCAATGCTCGCGACAAGCGATGAGAGCGCAACGCGGCAACCGTGGATGTCGCCGACGGCGAATGTGCGAGGAGGCATCTCGGAACGCTACCTCAGGGGTCCGATCCGGCAAGCGCAGACAAGCGATCGGAAGTGACCCTCGACTCGAGCGCAGACGACAGCTTGCTATTATGCCGTATCTGGCATACGATCACAACTATGCCGGAGGAGGAAAAGCCCGTCGTCTGGCTTCATGGAGAAGTGCACACCCCACCCTTCTCCGTGGCTGCACGAAGGGAGACTGGAGGCCTCCTGGGGTTACTACAAGCCGGAGAGAGCATCAGCATGCCGGCGTCGCGCCCCATGCCATCCGTCGGAGCCCGCTGTCACGAGCTCCGGATCAACGACGAGAGTCAAACCTGGCGAATCATCTACCGAGTCGACGTCGACGCCATTCTCATTCTCGATGTGTTTAGCAAGAAGAGCCGGGCGACCCCGAAGCGAGTGATGGACGCCTGCAAGAAGCGCATCAAGACCTACGACCAACTCATGAAGGAGTAGCCATGGACAAGGCCAAGAAGAAGAAGCTCAAGGCGGCTGGATTCAAGGTGGGCTCCGCGAGTGAGTTCCTCGAACTGAACGACACCGAAGCCGCGCTGGTCGCCATTCGTGTCTCACTCGCACAGGGAGTCCGCAAACGTCGCAAGGCAGCAGGCCTGACGCAGGCTGCGGTTGCGAAGAAGGCGGGCACCACTCAAGCACGCGTCGCCAAAGCCGAGAATGCGAACCCCGAGATAAGTCTCGACCTGCTCATGCGGCTGCTGATTTCGCTCGGCGCGAATCCCAAGCAGATTGCCAAGGCGATTGCCGCCTAGCACCACGAACCAGCCTCATCCCCCACGCCCGATTCACGCAAGATCAATATGGGAAACCGGGCGGCCGACCGGACGTTCAACTGCTTGGAATCGTTGGCACTCCCGACAGGATTCGAACCTGTGGCCTTCGGCCTAGGAAAGGGGTTGGGTGCGGTCGGATACCGGCGTCCCACTTTCGACCCGCAGTTCGGGATCCCCAGGGGATCTGTGTTCATAGGACGGGGTCGCGCGGGGCAACCTGGCCAGCGCCGTTCCCCGTGGCTCCAGCCACCCAACCGCAATGCCAATGCCCTCATGGTACCTCCATCGTCGAGACGCAGGCCCAACGCCTCGACATCAGACCTACCGCCCTGGGGCATCGGTTGAGATGGATCAAAGCCCTGCCCGAGGGTGCACTGGCCGACCGCGTGGACTATTACGGCGGCGAGTAGATCGGGCGTCCGCTTGGCTCGCTGGTGCGCACCACCCTGCCCTGCTGCCGCAGGTACTCGAGGTGCGCATGCGTTTCACTCGCCGCCATCATGCCCCAGGCATGCCTGGCGAACAGGCGGCGGGAGTGGGCGCGCACGGTTCCCCCACGGCGCTGCACGATGGCGAACAGCTGCTCGAGCCGCTCGACGTGATGCTGCCGCACGCTCGCGACCCTCTGGGGCAGCGCATCGAAGGGCCTTCCGTGCGCGGGCATGACGAGCCCCCGCGGGTGCAGCCGCTCCACCCGGTCGAGGGACTCGAAGTACGCCTTCAAGGGATTTTCGAGGCGGCTGCGACCGGAGATGTGGGGTGTGATGGAGGGCAGTACGTGGTCGCCGGACAGCATCACGCACGCATCGGGATCCCGCAGGCAGATATGGTCCGAGGTATGCCCTGGCGTGTGCAGCACCTGCCAGGTGCGCCCGCCGAGCGTGAGCGAATCACCGTCCACCACGTGCCGGTCGATGCCGGGGACGAGTCGGCGCTGGATGCCGACCGCAGTCGAGTACAACAGGCGCGAAAACAACGAGCCACGACCCTCCCACGGCAGCACGGCGTCCCAGGGATTGACCCCATCGCCCGCGCTGTCGCGGGCCACCGGCAACAGCTCGGAGGGCAGGTCATCGAGGGGCACCTCGTCATGACCGAGGGGGGCCTGGGCCACTGCGCCCTCGAAGTCGGCATGTGCGATGACCGTCGCCCCCGACAGCGCAGCCAGCCGCCGCGCGCCGCCGGCATGATCCGGGTGGCTGTGGGTGAGCACGATGGTGTGGACCTGCTCGGGCGCCACGCCGATCGCCTCCAGTCGATTGCGCAGGGCCCGAAAGCCCCACGGCGTGGGCATGCCCGTGTCCACCAGCGCTGCCCCCTGTGTGTCGGGCATCGCATAGCAGTTGATGTGACGCAGCCCGCCCATGCGCAGCGGCAGCTGCAGGCGCCAGAGGCCTGGTGCGACCTCCAACACCTCGCGGGTCGCGGTCCGCTGCTCGGGTCGGATCGATGTCATCGCGCTCGGTCTGCTCAGTCTACCCGGTCCACGAGGCGCAGTGGCCGGCCACCTCAGATCGGCTCCGAGGCTGCCTCGCCCTCGTTCCAGTCCTGCTCCCGCGGGTGAACACTGGTGCTGCGCCCGCTGCGCCCCTGAGAACGGGTCTGGAACGCCAGTCTCAATAGCGCAGGCGTGAAGATCAGATCGAACAGCCGGGCGAAGCCGACCATCATGGCGATCAGTGCGCCGAAGACGCGGAAGTTTGCCCGTAGTGTTCCAAAACTAGATCGTGCTGATTGCGCGAGCCAACGACCGCAGCTCAACGGCCACCGATGCCGAACTCGTCAGCCGTCGGAATACCGACGCCCCGATGACCAAGCAGCGGGCGGCCTCCTACACGACGCGAAATCTCTGCAGATTGTCGGCCGTCTGAGTTTTGGAACACTACGGGGTGCGAGGCGTCTCCCTGTCCGCCGCCTCTACTCGGGATCGCAGAAGCAGCACACCTCGGCCGCGATGTCGTCCAGCGCGGTCGCCAGCCCCATCGTGCTGGATGCCTGGTGATACAGCACCGCCCCGTTATCGGGATCGGCCGCGACGTAGTTGCCGTTGCCGTCTTGCGTGCACGTCGCCGGAAACCCTTCCGCCGTGTGACCTGCGCAGGCCATGTCGTTGAGGAACTCCACGCCCGTGCCGACTTCGCTGCCGGTGCTGCTGAAAAACCCGACCAGGTAAGTCTTGATGCCAGCAGCCGCGAGCTGCTGGACCGCCTGCAACGGGTCGGGACTGGGGCAGGTGTCTGCCCAGTCCGCTCCGTCCGTCACCAGCATCACGTACTGATCCCGGTCCTCGGCGTGGTTGGCCTGTAGGTACGCCTCGCCCTCCAACAGCGCCTGGCCGGTGGGCGTTGAGTAGCACAGCGTCGTGGTCGCCGGGTCCAGGGCACTGGCGATCGCGCGACCTGTGTGCAGCGCGGGCTCAACCAGCACCTCCCCTGTCTCGCATGAGTTGTTGCTAGCCGATTGGCTGCCCGTCACCTGCTGCTCGAGGCGGACACAGCCGCCCGAGTCCCGCGGCCACAACTCGAGGCCGAAGCGAATGCCTTCGTCGAGCGGCGGCGCGATCACCTGCTCCAGCGCAGTGATGGCCTGGTGCCACTTGGAACTCCCGTAGTTGGGGGCGTCCGCGGGCTTGTCGCCGTCGGGCGTGCGGTGCATCGTGAGCGTGCGGTCCAACACGATGAGCATGTCGGGTGGGACACATGCTGTCGCCGTGCCCCCAGCGCCGCTGCCGCCCGACCCCGACACGTTCGGCCCACCACTGCCCACGCCGCCCGTGCCGCTGCCGCCCGACCCCGACACGTTCGGCCCACCACCCCCGATGCCGCCGGTCCCGCCGTCGCCACTCGCGCCCGACGTGCTCTGAGGCGACGTCGTGCGCGGCCGGCCGCCGTCGTTGCCACAGGCTTGCACTGTTGCTGCTGCCAAGCCGCACCACAGGGCCAATAGCGTCCGCCGACTCATGTCGCTGAAGATAGCAGCTCCACATCCAAAGGCCGAACCATGGGACGGTGGCGCCTCGCGCCCGGATGTACCCCGTCAAGACCGTGGCCGACAGCGGCCATGGCTACGACCATCGGTGATTCTCGACCACGCGCTCGCGCGTGGGGACGCGGCGATGTCGAGCGTACGCCCACGCGAGCAACGAGGCGCGCCGTGCGGGCCGCCCAGAGGGTGCAGATCACCGTCGGCGAGACGGCCGAGCCCAGCGTCGCCACCGGGACGTTTGACACTAGGATTGGCACCAAACGCAAAACGCCTGCCGACGAGGCAGGCGTTTCAGCGGAGCAAGTAGTGGGTCATCTCGGGATCGAACCGAGGGCCAATGGATTAAGAACGCAGGGGCCGGGCCATGAAACCACTGGCGATTCAGCGCAAACGGGACCGCTGCGGGACCAGCTTGTAGCCGTTGCCCAGCGGGTGCTGGCGACGGTAGCGTCTGGCCAGCAACCGGCCCCGGCTGACGCGGCTGCGCTGGTGGCTGCTGGGTTCATGGTTGCATCGGACCTCGCACGGGCTGTGGTCGAAGCAGATCCGCGGTTCGCGGTGATGCGCATGGTCGAGCTGGCCGCCCAGCTCGGACATCGACCAGCGCGCGCCGAGGTCACGCATCCGGACGAGCGAGTAACCGCAGAACTCTGAGGCGTCGGTTCAAATCGGGGACAGGATTTGGTCTCTATTCACTGCCCTGCCGTCGCGCCCAATCAAGCTAGTGCTCGCCGCGTGATCCGAGGCGCATAGTCGCTATGAACGTGCTCCCGGGCTTCCGCAAAAGTTCACATAACGCCCTTCTGCGAAATGGCGGTAGGCCCCTACCCTACAGTTGCCGCGCGGCGGAGCTGGTCATGGAACGGGGAGCGGTCGCGATGGTGTTCATACCTGGCTAACACGCAACTCCACCCCCGGGGGGAACCCGACGCACCGGCGGGGTGCTCGGAATGGCGGTCATGGTCGCCACCGCGGCCTCGCCGGCCGAAGGGCTGCGTTCACGGAAGTCCAACCGCTGAAACGGGGGACGTGCGCTGGGTGACGCTGTCGTCGCCGAGCATTCCCTGGGCGTTGTAGCCCCAGCAGTACACGGCGCCGGCGGCGGTGCCGGCGCAGGTGGTCCAGTAGCCGGCCGACACTTGAACGATGTTGCTGCGCTGACCGCCGTCGGGTGATCGGCCACGCACCATGTGCTTGCGGATGGTGCTCGTGGAGTGGCCGATGCCGAACTTGACGCGCAGCTCCTCGTCGATTTTGTCCTCTCCCCACGTCGGGTTGTCGCGGCTCATCCGCCTGATGAACTCGATGTGCTCGCGAGGGATGGTGGGCCTGCCCAGTCGCCCCGGTCGCGATCTCCATCGCCACAATAGCTTGAAGCCTTGGCGGTGCCAGCCGATCACAGTCTGGGGCTTGACGACAATCAGAGCCGACTGCCAGTCGGCGTACAGTTTCGAGAGCCCGACCCAGAAGGCGCGATCGATCATCCGAAGCCGCCGGCGCTTGCAGGTGCGCTTGTACGCGGCGAGCTGCCGACGCAATGCGAGATTCTCAAAGACGAGCGACCGTCGCGCGATGAAGGAGCTACGCAGGAAGCTGAAGAGCAGGCTCATCCGGGCATTCTAGCCGTCGCAGGAAGCCTATGAATTTCAACGCGGACGGAGTTTCCGCGGAGTACGGCCACTCGGGGATCGGCGCGACGCAGCGCTACGCGCACTTATCTCCCGAGGCTCTGAACGCTGCGGTGGAGCAAACGCCGGGACCACAAGCGGTCCCGCCAGCCACTGCCCTGGTTGGCCCCGCGGCCCAAAACCACCGTGATTGCGTGGCGCTCCCGGCAGGATTCGAACCTGTGACCTTCGGCTTAGGAAACGGAGCGCCGCGCCAATGATGTCGGGCGGTTAGGTAGCCTCAGATACCGGTGTCCCACATTCGACCCCACTTCACCTACCGCATTGGCCGCGCAACCGTCTTCGCAATGTGCATCCGCTCCGGACTCGGCTATACTAAGCCATTGACTTAGTAAGCCATTGGCTTAGGTCGGCGAACTATGCTCGAGTGGGACGAGGCGAAGAATGCCGCCAATCAGGACAAGCATGGTGTCTCGTTCGAGGAGGCTGCGGAGCTTCTCGCATCTGACGACGAGCACCTTGAGATCTTCGACAAGACGCACTCTGACGACGAAGACAGGTTCATTTCCATTGGCCCCATCGAGCGTGGACTCGTTCTCGTGGTCTGGACGGAACGGGATGAAGATGTCGTACGAATCATCAGCGCGCGACTCTGCACCAAGAACGAGCAAGCAATGTACAGGCGACACATGGAGAGTCGAACATGAGTGACGAGATCCCAGAACTCACTGAGCAGGACTTCGAGGCGTCCATTCCAGTGCGCCTTCGGCGCCGTCTCATGCGCGGTCAGTTCGAGTCGGGAAGCGACATTGCCGCACTGCGTCGCTTCGTGCGCCTGACCCAGGAGCAGTTCGCCCAGGCGATGGGCATTAGCGTCCACACGCTTCGCAACTGGGAGCAGGACCGACGGTTCCCGGAGGGGCCTGCTCTGGCGCTGTTGCGGATCGCCGCGAGGCATCCACGCATCATCCGCGAGAATCTCGAGTCAGCGGCGTAGGCTTTCGGGCGACAGCCAGCGTGTACTTCCCGTGGCCAAATCACTGAGCTGAATGTGGGCGACCGACCGGTCGGCCTCGCAATCAACTGCTTGGAATCATTGGCGCTCCCGGCAGGATTCGAACCTGTGACCTTCGGCTTAGGAAAGGGGTTGGCGCGCGTGTGATTTCGAGGGGTTGGGTGCGGTCGGATACCGGCGTCCCACTTTCGACCCGCAGATCGGGATCCCCAACCACGCCAACGTCGTGGACTCAGTCCGAATCCCGCCGATTTCCGACAGCCCAGGTCCGGCACCGTTGCGTGGAACCCACATCGCTGGCCCGAGATCTGTGTTCATCGTATCCTGACCCCATGAGCACTGCCGCGAAGAAGAGCCTCAGCACGGAGGCCCAGCAGGTCCTGGACCGAGCTCGTGCACTTCCCCGTGCGGAGCAGCTTCGCGTCGCGGAACAGTTCTACAGCATGCAGCAGTTCGACCGGGCCGAGGGGCTCGATCCCTCCTGGGACGACGAGCTGGATCGACGGCTCGCGAAGCTCGCGAGTGGCACGGCGGTCCTTCATGACTGGGACGACGTCGAAGCAGAGCTGACGGCCATCGCCGAAGACTGATGCACCTTCGCGTTCTGGACGAGGCGCGGCAAGTGGAGTGGTCCCGCGTCAGCGGACAGTTTGATAAGCAAGTTCACGCCGCCATCGGCGCGGCCTCCCGTAGTGATGCTCCTATGTCTGGTAGCAGTCGTAGTCGATGCACACGAATCCCTCGGGGCACTCGTCGCTGATACATGAGCCGCTGCAGTACGGCGCGACCGTGAGTAGGTTGGCGTCCACGTCGGTGCAGCTCAGGCCACGGCACGACGGGTAGTCATCGGGGTCACACGGCAGGCCCATCGGATCTCCGCAGCTGCCGGCGTAGCAGTTGTTGCTCGCACAGTCGGAGTCATCGCGGCAGCGGTCGCGACACGTGTCGTCGCTCGCGCACTCCTGGTTCGGTCTGCAGTCTGTGCTCTGCTCGCACTCGATGCAGCCACGGTAGCCGGCGCAGACGCCATCGCAGGTGGCCGGGTCGCACTCCTCGGCGTAGCTCGAGCTCGAGGAGCGGTAGCCGTCGTCCGACAGGGTGGTGCAATCGCTGACCGGGCTGTCGCTGCAGTCGCCGTCGCCGTCACCGTCGCCGTCGCCGTCCAAGAGACAGGCGCTGGCACCGGCTGCGAGAATCAGGATGACTACGTGCTTCGACATGGCCTCGACTCCTCCCGGCCGCTAGGGCCCACACAGCCACACCTAGCATAAAGGGCGGGCATGCGGGCTGTGGGCCGGCGTGCACGGCCGACGGCTGGCGGTAGACTTCCACCCGCTTCCCACATACTCCTGCCGCCTAGAGCGTGGTGCTCGGGACGCGGGCGATGCTCGGGCGCCCGGCTGGCAATGCGCCCGCCAGCGAGCGCCCGCGGATCCAGCCACAGCCCCGCGTGACGGTGCGGGCGAAGCGCCATGCGTCCAGGGGGAGAAACTTGGAGCGCCCCTTGGCGCGCTGTCGGTACGCCACCGGTACAAACTTCACGGGCGTCTCGGTGGCGAGCGCCCCGAGCGTGAGTGTGGTCGTGAACGAGAAGCGCTCGGGCAGCATCGGTGTGAGCCGCTCCGCGAGTCGGCGGTCGAAGATGCGCAGCCCGCTGTTGAGGTCCGCCACGCGGTGTCCCGTGAGCAGGCGAACCTGCAGACAGAAGAGGCGCTTGCCCAGTCGCCGCGGTAGCGAGTGCTCGGTCGAACGCGCACCGACGACCATCCCACCTGGTGGGAGCGCGCGTAGCAGCGCCGGTAGGTCGCCCGGGGCATACGTGCCATCGGCATCGATGATCGCGACGTGGCGCGACGACGTCACGGACAGGCCCGTCTTGAGCGAGGCACCGTAGCCCCGCCCTTCGGCATGCCGCACCACGCTCACGCCCATCGCCCTGGCCACGTCGCCGCTGCCGTCCACGGAGCCATCGTCGACGACGACCACCTCGGCGGCACCGATCGGCGTCCGCGCAAGCTCGGAGAGCAGCTCCCCCAGCGTCCCGCGCTCGTCGCGCACGGGAATCACGATGGCCAGGTCGTTCAGCATGCTCACTCCACCCGATCCTTTATTGAAATCGAATTTCAATTAGTACATGGGCCGCCGGCCAGGGTCAAGGACCGCCGGGCCCTTGCTAGCGCCGACGCCTGTCGGGCGGGTCGTCGAACGCGTCGCGGAAGATGTCCTCGAGGGCCGCGTCGATCGGTGCAGCCTTCTCCTGCGGCGGCGCCGCGGCCACACCCGGCGATGGCTCTGCGGCCGGTGCGGCCGGGGTCGCAGCGGGCGCCGTCCGCTCGGCGGCGACCTCGTTGTCACCGGCATCGCCGCTCGGCTCGGCGCCCTCCCCTGCAGCCACTCCCTCACGCGCGGCCTTCGCTGCGGCCCGGTCCTCGCGCGCGTAGCGGATCGACATGTTGCCAGCGACCACCAAGAGCACAGCCAGCGGATCGAAGACGAAGATCAGAATGATGATGATGGCCCGCACGGACTCGTCGATGAACTCGCTTGCCCGATCCCCGTAGACGAGCGCCGCCAGGTAGCGCAGGGGCCCTATCTCCGCCTCGATGCCCCGTAGCTCCTTGCCGAGTTCGAACTTCTTGATGGTCAGCTCGTCGATCGCAGCATTGGCGAGGTTGACCTCCGCCTGCAGCTGCGCCCGCTCGGACGCCTGCTTCTCCCGCTCCCGCAGCGCGCGGCTGACGTAGTCCATCTCGTAGTACTTCTCGAGTGCCTTATCGAGCCGAGCCAGAATCTCCCTGGCCCTGTCTGCGCTGGTCTTGTGCTGCGCGATGTCGAAGTCGAGCTTCTCGATCTGCGCCTGCATGTCACCCGACGGTCCGACCTGCGCCAGGTGCGCCTTCGAGAGGTAGCCGAAGATACCCATGCTCGTGATGAACATCAGGACGATGACAGCAAACGTCAGGTAGATGCGGATCAGCAGCGGCGCGCGGCGCCAGTTGTTGTAGAGCCAGCTGGCGGTCACCAGCTTGCCGACCTCGAGCACGCTACCCATGATGGCGATCGTCAGTGACGCGCCGCTGAAGATCGCCATCAAGCCGACGATCGAGTAGTAGCCCGCGACCGCCGAGATGGTCAGCGCCGTGATCAGAACTAGGAAGGCGAAGAACACCCCAGGCCCTCCTCAGTGCGTATGACACGCAGCCGACGCACTACTCTCAATCGAATCTTCCCCGTCGCACGTTGGCCACGGCCTCGTAGTGCTGCATGCCTGCGATGCGGCCGACGCGCTTCTTGAGGTCAGCCTCGTCACGCGGGACGTCCTGCACGGAGTTGTGAATGATGGCACCGCCATCGAAGATCTGCGTGACGATGGTCATGGCAACGCCGGCGCGCACCTCGGTCTGGATGTTGAGCATCCGCTCGCCGCGCTTGACGAACTCGTTGCGCCCTAGCTCGAGCAGCTCGTCGTACTCCTCGTCGCTCAGCTCGTGGTCCGGTGCCTGGGACGCCTCGTCGGGGCTCAGCGCGCTGCGCACCTCGTCCTTGAGAAAGCGCGGCGGCGCGGCACGCTCGTAGAATGCGCTGTGGGACGCGTCCCACTCGTTGATCGACAGGTCCGCAGTCGGGTCCCGCGGATCGATGGTGATGATGAGGCCGCGGAAGTCCGGGTACGAGGTGCGCACGAGGCTCGCGAAGTCGACCATGTTCTCGGTGTTGGTCGTCGCGTCCACGATCACCACGGCCGGGCCATCGCGCGGGATGGCGCGCAGCGCCGGATCGAGCGCCGACTCCTGCATGGCGCGCAGTCGGTCGGGGCTGCCGAAGTTGAGCCTCTCGTAGAGGCCCGCGAGGCCCACGAAGAGCACCACCTGGATCGCGTCGTCCTGCGGCATGCGGTCTACTCTCCTGTCGTTAGTACGGGGACGGCCCCAGTCGAAGCTGTGTCCAGACGTCGCGCGCCGAGCGGTACGACGCAAGCGTGGCATCCACGCGCGCGAGCGCCTCGCGTGCATCGGCGGGACGCTGGGCCCGGTCCGGATGCAGGAGGCTCGTCAGCAGCCGGTCGAGCACCGGGATGACGAGCGCGCTCGAGTACTTGCGCGACGCCGGGCCAGCACCAGCGCCCCCGGACGGCGGCACCTCACCGGTGAGCATCTCGTGCAAGATGCAACCGACGGCGTAGAGGTCGGCGCGGTCATCGACGCGCGCACCCTCCACCTGCTCGGGGGCGGCGTACATGCGCGTGCCGACGAAGGCCTCGGTGTGCGACGACTCCGGTCGCAACAGCGTACGTCCCGTGCCGAAGTCGGTGAGCTTGATGGAGCTGCCGAAGCGCAGGAGGTTTGCGGGCTTGACGTCGCGATGGATCAGCCCGCTCTGGTGCACGTGGTCGAGCGCCACGAGCACTTCCCGGATGCGCTCGAGGGCGCGCGCGGGATGATAGACGCTGCCCTGCTTGCGAAGCTTGCGCATCTCGTCCGCGAGCGTGCCCGCACGCGCCAGTTCGAACACGAGGAACGGCCGCGGCGGCTCGAAGTTCCAGGCGATGAGACCGACCGCACCGGGACTGGCGGCGCGCGTGCAGCGCTCGAACTCCGCCTTCAGCTGCTTGGCCGCCTCTTCCGGATCAATGCACCCGGAGACCTTGACCGCGCAGGCCTCCCACGTCTCGACGCAGCGCCCGAGGAACACCTCACCCTCTCCTCCGGCCCCGAGGCTGGTCTCCCAGTCGACGAAGAACCACTGCTTGTCCATCGCCTAACCGGCAGCGTCCAACAGCGTGATCATGGCGTCGGCGTGGCTCGCCCCCGACAGGCGCACCATGCGCGCGATGTCCTTGACCGGATGCCCGCTGGCGGCGTCGGCGATCGCCCTCAGCAACACCGCCTGCAGGCCGTGCGGCTCGGATGGATCCTTGCGCGACTCCCAGCGCACGACCGTCGCCTCCGATACGCCAACGAAGCGCGCCATGTCAGCCCGGGAGATTCCGAGCTCGCTGCGCAATCTGGCGATCTGAAGGCTTTGCATGAAGGCGAATGGTAAGACGACGGGCTCCGTGATCACAAGCGGGTTGCAACTGTCTACGCTCACGGAAGTCGCTGTGAACTGGTTCACGTGGCCTGACTCGCTTCGACGAGCACGAGCCGCCGCGGTCGCGACATGATCTGAAGCGCCTTGAAGCCGATTCGCTGCAGTCGCCAGTAGCGCTTGAACTGCTCGGACATCGTACGAGGGTCGATGTAGCCGTTCGCCCACTTCACGAGTGGTTCGCTGACGTCATGGCCAATTTTGCCCAGTATCTCGATGTCGGTGTCGGTCATACCCAGCTCGTGTAGCCCCTCCCGACCATGGTCCGTAATGACCGCAACGAGACGCTCCGCATCACTCTGCTGGAGCACAGGCGGGCGACCACCGGCGGGAGTCATCGTAGCCAGCACGAAGGGGTCTTGCTCGATTCCCCGAATGAAATCCTCGGCAATCGTGCTGCGCTCGGCCGGCGTGAGCTGCTCGAGGTTCCTGGCGAGCTTCGCCAGCACCGGATTGAAGTCGTACTCGAGCGCGGTCTCCACGGTCTGTCGAACTGCCCTGGACAGGCCACTCATCTCGGCGAGGGCCTCGAGGTCTTGCCACGTCAGGTCCCCGCCTCCGAGCGGCGTTGCCCCGTGCGTGCGCATCGACTCGAAGGTCGCCCGCATCGTTGTCAGCAGGTCATCGAGGGCTTGCTGCGAGCGGGGATCGCGCGTGGCGATGACCTGGGTGGCATGCAACTGGATGACCTCCGCGCCGCCCGGTGCGCTGGAGTAGACGACCGTGGCCGAGTCCGGGGTGCGACCGCGCGGTCGCAGCGAACCCAGCGCCGAGGAGACGGTGGCGACACCGTTGGCAACGCTGCGAACCGTCTGGCCCATGTCGTAGGCCAGGCTCGCGGACAGGCTGTTGGGGTTCCATCCCCGCTGCGGCTTCTGGGGCGTCATCCAATCCATTGTTGCCACACTGTGGGCGCCCTCGCTGGCGATCCCCTGGACCCTATGATACCTAATAATCTGTAATTGAAAACGACAGTCATTTTCTATACAGAACAGGGCGGCGTCAGTGGCGGCAAAGAAGCTCGAGAAGGCAGACGAAGTGACGTCCGCAGCGGCCGATGACGCGGCGGCGGTCGCAATGGCGTCCGGCAGCGGGGGACCTGACCACGGCTGGCACGTGTCGCTTGGAACGCGCCTCGGCAACGCGGCCCGGTGGGCGACCGACGAAGCGGACGGCGTCGTGATCGCGGCGCGCCGTGCGGCCGGCGTGACCCGGCGCGTGCTCGGCGGGCAGGGCGAGCCCCTCGCGCCGTTGGTGGGGCAGCTCGCCAAGCTGATCGAGGCGCGCAAGGCGGACGACTACGCATCACTGGAGACCGACCTGGAGTTCTGGAGCCTGGTGAAGCGCCTCAACCACCGCGGAGCGGTGCTGACGCTCTCGCCCCCCGGTGGCACCGCGAAGCCCGCCAACGACGTTGTCGAGAAGAAGAAGAAGAAAAAGAAGAAGCCCGAAGGCGAGCCCGCGGAGGCTACCGTCGAGGCAGCCGATGCGGAGCCTGCCCCAGACTCGGCGACGAGCGATGGCAACGCGGACGCCGACGCCGACGCCGACGCCGAGGACAAGGACGAGGGCGGCGGCGAGTAGACGCGACGCCAGCGGTGCCGCCCGCTAGTCGACAATGCGCAGCCCCTCGAAGCCACGGGCTTGCGTGCGCCAACGCGCTGCGACCGATTGGCCGAGCGCACACTCGCCCGCCTGCAGGCCCATCTCGATCGCGTGGTGCTGGTTGACGTGCAGGAAGAGGCCCGCCCTCCCCGTGGTCACGAGGCCCTCGACGGTCGCGGCCGCGTCGAGGCAGTGCGCCCGTGCACGCTGGAAGTCGCGCGCGAGCACCGGATAGGCGTCGTCGCACACGACGCGCTCGACGGCGACGACTTGCTCTTGCGTCACACCAAACACCGCGAGATGCGGCAGCGCCTGCGCGAGCAGCTCATCGGCGGAGGCGCGCGCCACCCGGCCGCCGCGCTCGTCGTAGAAGTCGAGGCTGACGACCGTCTCCCCCCGGGGGGCATCGGCGGTGCGGCCGAAGGCGCTCTGCTCGGTGAGACGCGCGAACGGCACCTCGCGCTGCGGAAAGTAGTGCACGTCCTTGTCCGTGAGCCGCGGGATGTTCAGCGCGATCTGCAGCACGACGACCGACCGGAACTGGAGCCCCGCCCGGTGCGCCCGACCCAGTCCGGGGTCGACCATGTCCAACATGCGCGGCAGCGACAGCGTGCTGATGACCCGGCTGCCCTCGAAGCGCTGCGAGCACCCGTCGACGCTTGCGCGGACTGCAGACGCACGGCCGTGGTCGCGCTCGATGTGCTCGGCCCGCGCACCGCGGACCAATGTCAGCCCGCGGTCGACAAGCCGATCAGCCCACGCGTCGTAGGCGATGGAGTTGGCGCCGGCGGTCGGGTAGAGGTAGTGCCCGGGCTCGCCGCGGCCGCACAGGCGCCCGAGCAGCGACAGCGGGCCCGACGCACTCACGCGCGCACGCGCCTGCTCGGGATCGAGCTCACTCGGATCGCGCCCCCAGATCTTCTCGGCCGCAGGCGCGTAGAGCAGCTCGTAGATGGGCCGGCCCACACGCCGCACCGCCTCGCCCACGTAGCTGCCATCGCCTGGGCTCGCACACGCGCCCAGCGCGCCCGCAAACATCTTCGCCGCCCGACACGGACCGAGCGATCGGAGCGTGGAGATCGGCGACAGCGGATAGTCCACCTCCCGACGCCCCACGTGAAGGCACCCGGAGCGACGCCGCTCCGACAGGCCGGCCTTGCCGCCGAGCAGCGCCTTCACCCGCGGCGACGCCTCGACGTGCAGCCTGTGCGGTCCGAGGTCACACAGATGATCACCCACGCGGTGACTGCGCGCCATCCCGCCGACCTGACTGCCGGCCTCAAGCAGCGTGACGCGCGCACCTCCCCGCAGCAGGCTCTCCGCCGCGGCGAGTCCGGAGGGCCCTGCGCCAATGATGACCGCGTCGAGGATCATGCGCCGCCACCGACGCGCGACGTCGAGAACGCCACTGGCGCTTCCGAGTGCGCCTGCGCGTCGAGCTCGAGGTGGACGTCCACGCTATCGATGTCCTCGACCGACTCGAGCTGGCGCCGCAGGATCGCAGCGATCTGGCCCGCCTCGCGCACGTAGATGCCGTCGTCCACCGCAATGTGCACCTGGACGTCGACGCGCGCGTCGAGGAAGTGCACCAGCACGTGGGTCACGGTCTCGACTCCGGCCACGGCGATGGTCACGTCCCGCACGTCCTGCTCGATCAGCTCGCTCGGCCTGTAGAGGTCGCCATCGCGGACCAGCTCGTCCGGCTCGGGGTCGATGTGCACGAGCACCTCTGTGACGTCATCGCGCTGCCGGTAGACGAAGCTGCGGACGCGCTCCGCGACCTGATGCCCATCGGAGACCGTGGTCGAGCCGTTGACCTGCACGTGCATGTCGACCAGCAGCTGCGGCCCCAGGCGGCGCGCGCGCAGCTCGTGCAGGTTGACCACCCCCGGCAGTGCGCGAATGCCCGCGTCGAGGTGCTGCAGCAGGTCCTGCTCGAACTGGCGCTCGGTCAGCTCGCGCCCGGCGTCGCGGAAGAACCGGACGGCCGCAACGCCGATCATCGCAGCAACGACGACCGCCGCGACCGGGTCCAGGATCGGAAAGCCCGCGCGCGCACCGATGATTCCGAGCAGCGCGGCGAACGACGACAGCGCGTCGGTGCGATGGTGCCACGCGTTTGCGGTCACCACCGGGCTGTGGTGCTTGCGACCCGCCGCGGCGGTGACGCGGTAGAGCACCTCCTTTGCGACAATGCTGATCACCGCCGCCCACAGCGCGATGGTCCCTGGCCGCTCGCTCGTGGCGAAGCGCGTGTAGGCATCCAACGCCACGCCCGCAGCGGCCGCCAGCAGCAACGTCGCCATGACCAGCGTGCCGAGGGTCTCGTAGCGGCCGTGGCCATACGGGTGGTCGTGGTCGGCGGGCTTGGCCGAGGCCTTCACGCTGAGGTGGGTGACGCCGTCACTGATCAGGTCCGAGAGGCTGTGGACGGCGTCGGCGAGCATCACGCTCGACCCTCCGACGACGCCCGCGAACGCCTTGATCACCGTGAGCACGACGTTGACCGCCGCGCCCAGCAGCGTCATGCGGTCGAGCGCGCGCACGCGTTCGTCGGGCGCTGCAGCCCGGGACCGCTCAGCTCTCTCGGCAGGACTTGCACCGGCCGTAGAGCTCGTGCGTGTGGCGAACGAGCTCAAAGCGGTGCGCCTTGGCGATCATGTCCTGCCGGTCCTCGACCACGTCGTCCTCGAACTCCAGGATGAGCCCACACTCGAGACAGATCAGATGGTCGTGGTGCTCCGCGTCCGCCACCTCGTAGCGGGTGACGCCATCGCTGAAGTGCCGCACGTGCGCCACCCCGGCATCGGTCAGCAGCTTCACCGCGCGATAGACCGTGATGTAGCCGACCGAGGTGTCCTTCTGGCGCGCCAGCGCGTGAACCTCGTCCAGGGTCAGGTGCCCATCCGAGCTGAGAAACGTCTCCGCGACCAATTTGCGCTGGTTGGTCGAGCGGAGTTTGTGCTCCCGCATGTACTCGTCCAGCTGGGCGGTCAGCGCCTCGACGCGCTTGGGGCTCCTGCTCTTCGGTACGGGTTTCATCGCGAGTGCACCGTATCAGCACCGGGCAAAGGCCGCGGTGGCGCGTCCGTGCGGTGGCGGGACATGTGGCGACGATCGTAGGGCCCGTATTCATCATGGCAACCCCGGTTGGCGCGGTTTTTCCGCATATTTTGAGGTGGTCAGCAGCGCATCCCACCCACATCCCGGCTGTCCCTCAGTAGAGGTAGGCAACCGAAGCCACGTAGCTGTCGAACAAGAATTCGCCATCGCGCCCCTCCCAGAAGTCGCTGGACCAGATCTCGGGTGCACGGCCCTCGTCGTCGCCGTGGGAGTTCCACTGAAAGTCCGACTTCACGACCAGCTGCTCGACCGGCCGGAGGTTTAGCCCGAGTGTGAAGCGCCGCTGATCACCGGCGGCACTGTGATGCTCGGTGTCGGTGTCCTTGCCCTCGTAGCGCGCCGCCGCGGTGAAGGTGGCGCCCTGCAGGTCGGCCGGCAGCAGACGCCACAGCGGCGCGATAGTGAAGTGGTAGTTCACCTGTCCGTAGAAGCCGTTCATGCCGGTCGGGACCGCGTCGCGGGTGTTGGCGACACTCGAAGAGCTGAAGCCCTCGACGAAGCCTGGGTCGATCTTCACGTAGGCGACCTCTCCCAGCAGCTCGAGCGGGCCGAGGCGCAGCTTGAGATCGAGGTTCGCGATGTTCACGCGGTTTTCGCGCGTGTCGTACTCACCGGTGTAGCCAGAGACGCCGAGCTCGAGGCCGAGCGTTGGCTTCCAGGCGAGGCGGCCGACGAACGCGATGTCGCCGTTGTTGTCCTCGAAGTGCGACCCGCGCGCCGCGCGCAGCCCGAAGCCGTCGTAGATGCGCGCGTCGAGACCGTTGATCGCATACAGCTCGTAGCTCAGCTGTTGCACCTCACCCAGCGGGATGGTGCCGATCAGGCCTGCACCGCTCTCGAACCATGTCGACGGGATCACCGTGGTGTAGGCGATGGGCCGATCGACCAGGTCGCGCGTGGGCGCGTCGTGATTGATGTTGAAGGAGCCGACGGGCACTAGCACTACGCCGGCGCGCAGGGTCAGCCAGTCGGTCACCCTGAAGTCGAGCACGGAGAACTCGAGGAGCACCTCGCCTGGCCCCATCGTGCCGTCCTTCTTGAGAGGCGAGCCCGCGAACTCGAACTCGATCTCGCTGGCCGTCGTGATGCGGTCGTGGATGCGGCCGAAGACGAAGATGATGTAGCGGTGGTTGCGGAAGAACGGGTCCTGCCCCTCGGGTACCTGGAACTCGTGCTGACCGTAGCCGCCCAGCGTGACGCCACCGCCACCTGTCTGCACGCGATCGATCAGCGTACCGTCGGCTGCCTGTTGCGCGGCGGCCGCATCGTCTCCTGGGCCATCGTCGGGCGCCGTCACGCCCACGCCCTCCTCCGGTAGATCGAGGACCGGCCCGCCGCCCTGCCCCCGGTCGGCCTCCGGTAGGGAGCGAGCGCTCAGCGCATCCGCAGTGACACCGGACGTCGCGTCGGCCCCGTCCGGTGACGCCGCCGGCTCGGGCGGCGGCGGCGGCGATACCGCTGCATCGGCCGCATCGGCTGCGGTCGGTGCGGCGGACGCCGGCGCGCCGTCGGGCGGCGTGGCAGCCCCCGCCTCCGCAGGCGGCTGCGGCTGCAGCTGCGGTGCGGATGACTCGGCAGCATCCTCCTGCCCCTCCCCCCCGGCCTGGGCCACGAGCGGCCCCGCCGGTAGCAGGAGCAAGAGCAGGCTGCACCCCAGCCCGATGACGACGCGACGGTTCACGGTACTCAGGCCCTGATGTCGATATCGAACTCGACCTGCAGGTTGTCGATGATCATCTGCGGGGCGTCGCCGAGGTCATCCATCCAGGTCACGTCGCCGAAGTCCGGCGTTGCCGGGTCGAACTCGACCATCGAGTCGATGGCATCGCGGATCTCCTGAGCACGCGCCGCCGAGTCGCCCCCGCGCTCCTGCATGACCCGCTCGAGCGGAAGGAAAAACGCAGCCAGCTCCGCGGCCTTGATGATGAGCCCATCGGTGTCGAGCTCGGCCGCTGCGAGCTTCTCCTGCATGCCGATGGCCTCGTGGCCGGCGGAGTACGCCAGGACCTCGAGCATCGCCGTGTCGACGTCCTCGACGACAGCCTGCAGCTCAGGGACCGAGCCCAGGTCCTCGATGCTCTCGGCCTCGGCGCCGAGCGCACCATCGAGCTCGCACGCCCCGAGGATCAGGTTGTTGAAGATGTCGGTCTCGAGCGTGGTGCCGTTGTTGCCGTCGCGCTTGGCTGCGGTGGCCGCAAGCCCGCGCAGGTCGCCCTCGGCGTTGTCGGTGCTCGAGCCGTAGTAGCCGAGCGCCTCGTCCCAGTTCTTGCGTGCGCCCGCGAGGGTCTCGTGGTGCACGGAGAGGTACACGAACTCGCCGAGCGTCTTGTCGACCCACTGCTTGGCCACGCCCTGAACGAGCTCGTCGTCCGAAGCCGCACCCACGTCGAGCCAGGCCATGACCGTCGCATCCATGCGGTCACCCTGCAGCGGTGCCGCCGCCATGTGCTCATCGACACGTCCCTGCACCTTCTCCTGGAGGTTCGCGGAGCCATCCGCATCCAGGTAGAGCGCCTTGGCGGCGTCGAAGTCGCCGTCCTTCATCAGGTCGTTCATCTCGGCGTAGGTCGCGAGGCGAATGTCCTGGTTGGCGTGGTTGGCGCTGTCGAACGCGACGTACTCGTTCGACGTGCAGTTGAGGTTCTCCGTCGTCGTGACGGCGGGGTCGGCGCCATCGTCGGAGGCATCACTTCCACAACCGACCGCAGGCGCGACGAGCGCGACGAGCAGTGCAACACAGGAGTTCTTTTCGAGAATGTTCATGGGGTTCCTTTCGTATTCCTCGTGCACCTTGCGGCCCACATCGTTCAGGGGCAGATGTCCTCACACCCACCCCGTGATGAATCCAGGACGCAGATGGTCGCGAACACCGCGTCGCTCGTGCCGACGTAGCTGACCGTCCCGTAGTAGGCGTCGACCACCTTGCGGCCGGGCTCGCCCGCGTTGGTGTCGACCCAGTCGTAGACGCCGGGCTCGTCGAACGTGTAGCGCCAGTAGCTCCAGTGCGGCCGCTGTATGCACTCACCATCGGCTGCGGTCGACTCGCACAGCTTGTTGTCGGCGTCCTGTCGCGCGACGTAGTTGTAGGGCTTGACCAGGTTCGGCGAGTACAGCGGCGGCGCATCCGGGGGCAGCGCGATGGCGGTCACATTGGCGGCGATGTCCGGGCTGAAGTTGCGAAACTCGACCGTCTGTCCGACGCGCACCGTGTCGCTGCACGTCGGCCGGTAGAGCTCGTAGATGCCGCCGACGACGCGGTTGATGTCGATGCGCAGGATCGGCTCGGGTGACGCGCTCGGCTGCACGAAGGGCTCGTCCTGCAGCTCGACCTGGCCGCAACCCGCAGCGCACAACAGCATGGCAACGGTCCACCTCACAGCACGGCCCCCGGTTGTGGGACAGCCGCAACCTCGAAGCGGCCAACCGACAGCTCCGACGCGTGGGGGCGAACACTGTCTGGAAAGCTGAAGCTGCGCGCCGGCGTCACCCGGTCGGCCACGCGCTCGTAGCCCGGCGCGCTCGAGGTGACGAGCACCTCCACGCCCATCGCGGCAAACCGGCGCGTCTCCTTCACGAGCACCTCGGCGCTGTCGGGCCGCACGACCCGATACATGGGCGCGTAGCGCTCGAAGACGCGCGCCTCCTGACCTGCGAAGATCATCAGCCCCTCGGGAGCGCGGGTATCGGTGACCCAGCGTGCGAGGGCGACCGCCGGAACCGCGTGGTTCGCCTGGGTGAGCGCACGTGGCGTGGATATGGCGCAGAGCGCAACCGCGAGCAGGGGCATCGCCATGCGACCCGCTCTGGAGCCGCCGAGCCCAGCTCCGATCAGCGCGCCGACCACAGGCAACAGCGGTAGGACGTGACGCGCCTTGCTGACGTTCTGGAAGCCGACCAACCAGATCGCGTAGGGCACGCAGACGAGCAGCGCACCGGCGACCCAACGATCGCGATCGCGTGATGCCGCAACGAGTGCGAACCCACCCGCGGCGATCATGGAGACGCACAGCTCTGCAACCGCAGACCCGCCGCCGTGCGAGCCGCCGAGTCCGACGACCCACAGAGCCCACAGCGCATCGCCCCCCCGCTGTAGGAGCGTTGCGGCTCCATCGCCGAGCGCGGTGCCTCCCCAGCCGAACACGTGTCCGTGACCGAAGCCCTGCCCGAGCGCGAGCAGCTGCTGGGGGTCGAACATCACGAGCATCGGCAACAGCCAGACCAGCACGCCGAACGCACCTGCACCGAGCAGGCGCACCGACTGGTCGCGGTGGCGCCACAGCAGCGCAACGCCGACGGCCGCGACCACCGGCCACCACGACAGCCGCACGCCGAGCATCAGCCCCATGGCCAGCGTCCCGGCCGCGGGTCCCCACGCGGGCGCCAGCGTCATGACCCCGACGGCGGCGCACAGGATGCTCAGGCCGAGCCCCTCCGAGCACGGCCAGCCACCGGCGATCGCAACCCCGGGCGCCACCGACGACACGATCAGCGCACCGAAGGCGGGCCACTGTCCCGCGGCTCGGCGCACGCCTGCGAACAGCAGCATCCCCGCGAGCGGCCACAGCACGATGCCGGGCAGTGCGAGCGCCCAGACGTCGTTGTCGACACCGAGTGCGCGCGTCAGCTGCGACAGCGCGATCAGCACCGGATAGCCCGGGAAGTGGGGCGCCTGGGCGAAGACGTCGAACCCGTGCAGCCCACGCGCGAAGTTCACGCTGTCGAGATCACCGAGCAGCCGCGGCACCGCGGCCAGCCGAAGGGCTGCGCCAGCGAGGCAGATCCCGAGCGCCGCGGCCATCACCGGCCCCCGGTCAGCGGGCTCTTTGAGGATTGTTTTCAAGGGGTTGGCGGGCACTGGACAGTAAGCGTCGGCGAGCAGCGCTCTTGCAAATGAAACTCGATTTCATAAACGCTAACTCCGCCCTGGAGCGAGGTCAACGGCTAATGAAATTCAATTTCAATTTGATGTCGACGAACCAGCGCCGAGAGCGCACTGCCGCTCAGGCGAAGCCGAGGGCGCTGCCGGTCTGGAACACGACCCAGGCAACGCCGTAGGCGAGCGCGGACATGTAGCTGAACATCAGGACCGGCCAGCGCCACGAGCCCGACTCGCGACGAACGATGGCGAGCGTGCTCATGCACTGGCATGCGAGCACGAAGAAGATCATCAGCGTCAGACCCGTCAGCGGCGTCATCAGCTTCGAGCCGTCATCACGGCGTGCGTTGCCGAGCGCGTCGCGCAGGCCCTGCCCCTCCTCGGTGCCGAACACCAGCGCGAGGGTCGAGACGAACACCTCGCGTGCGGCGAAGGCGCCGAGTACGCCCACGCCCATGCGCCAGTCGAGCCCGAGCTGCGCCATCGCAGGCTCCATCGCCTTGCCCAGGCGGCCCGCCACGCTGTACTCGAGCTGACCGGCGGCCTCCATGCGACCGATCTCCGCAAGGCGAAGCGTCCTTTGGCCCTCGTCCTCGATCGATGTGGCCGCGGTGGTCGCGTCGGCGATGTCGCGATCGATCGCGTCGCTGTGGGGAAATGACAGCAGCACCCACATCACGACCGTCAGCGCGAGGATGATGGTGCCCGCGTCCTTGAGGAAGGTGGTGACCTGCTGGGTCGTCGCGCGCAGCAGCGTCCGGAGGTTCGGCAACCGATACGGCGGCAGCTCGAGCACCAGCGCAGGCCGCTCGCCCTGCAGCACCGTCCGCCGCAGGATCGCCGCGGCGGCAAGCGTCGCGAGCACCGACAGCAGATACATAGCCATCAGCGCCGCCGCGCCCATGCTCACGACGCCCAGCAACCGCCCCTGACCGGCAAACACGGTGCTGATTACGAGCACGTAGACCGGTAGCCGCGCGCTGCACGACATCAGGGGCAGCGCCATCATGGTGACGAGCCGGTCACGCCGGTTTTCGATCGTGCGCGTGGCCATCACCGCAGGCACGGCGCAGGCGAAGCCCGAGAACAGCGGCACGAATGCCTTGCCGTGCAGGCCGAGCCCCGACATGACGGGGTCGATCACGAATGCGACACGCGCCAGGTAGCCGCAGTCCTCGAGCGCGGTGATGAAGAGAAACAGCAGTGCGATCTGCGGCACGAACACGAGCACGTTGCCGACGCCCTGGATCACGCCCTCGACCACGAGGTCCTGTAGCAAGCCGGCGGGCACGACCGCCTGCGCGATCCCCTGGGCCAGCGCGACGCCCGTCTCGACGGCGCCCATCGCGGGTTCGGCCCACGTGAAGAGCGCCTCGAACATCAGGAGCAGCACCGCAGCGAACGTTGCGAACCCCCACACCGGGTGTGTGAGCGCCCCGTCGAGGCGGTCGGTCACGCTGCGGCGCGGCGGCCCGTCCCGGTGGATGAGGCGCTCGACCATGGCGTCGATCTGCGAATAGGCGGCGCCCACGATCTCGAGGTCGAGCCCTCGCCCGGCCGCAGCGGCACGCGCCTGGATGCGCTGGGCGGTCTGCCGCAGCACCTCCGGCACACCCTCGAGCTCGTCATCGCCGATCGACAGCAGCAGCCACTTGGCCCACGCGCGATGCGCCTCGACCGGCACGTCCGGCAGCGCGCCCGCCACCTCGCCATGCATCTCGTTGACGTCGGCCGCAGCGGCCGCGGGTAGCGGCATGATCGGTGTATCCGCGGGCGGCTCGCCCAGCGTCTGCTCGATCGCCTCGCACAGGCGCCGGACGCCGAGGCCCTTTCCGGCAGCCATGGGGACCACCGGAATACCCAGCTCCAGCGCGAGCGTGGCGGCGTCGATGCGCTCGCCGGCGCGCTCGACCTCGTCCATCATGTTGAGCCCCAGCACCACCGGCACCCCACCCTCGAGCACCTGCAGCGCGAGATAGAGGCCGCGCGACAGCGCGGTGGCGTCGAGCATCACGATCACCAGGTCCGGCCGCTGCCCATCGCGGCACAGCACCGCGTCGGCCGCGACCTGCTCCTCCGGAGAGCGGGCCGTGAGGCTGTACGTGCCAGGGAGATCGACGAGATCGATCTCCGTGCCACCGGGAAGCGGTACACGGGCCGAGCGGCGCTCCACCGTGATGCCCGGGTAGTTGCCGACGCGCGCACCCGCACCCGACAGCGCGTTGAACAGCGTCGTCTTGCCTGCGTTGGGGTTGCCCGCGAGCAACACCGTGGGTGCATGGCCACTCCCGCCCAACCTGACCCCCGGCGCCGAGGCGCTGCCCGCATCGCATGCGTGGCAACCGGCGCAGCCGCCGGTGGTGTCTTGACCCAGGGTCTTCATGGAGGCGCCGCCCAACTCCGTCTAGCTCGGCTTCAAGCTGGGAACGGTGGCGAAGCCTGACTCCGGCAGCTGCACGTCGGCAACCACGATGTCCGCGGCCTCCGCGCGACGAATCGACAGCGAGTACCCGCGGACGCGCAGCTCCACAGGGTCTCCCAGCGGGGCCACGCGGTTGAGGGTCACGCGGGTGCCGGGCACAAGCCCCATCTCCATCAGCCGACGGGCCAGGGGACGCGGACATCCCACGTGCCGGACGACACAGGTGGCGCCCTGGGGCAGGTCTCTCAGTGAATCGGGTCGTCGTGCGCTCATTCCTAATTGATATTGAATTTCGATTCCGAATACAATAACGTTTCTCAGGACATCGCAGAATAGACCAATCCTCCGGGTTTCCCGGCAATCAATGAGGTGGGTGCCATGCGAGCGAATGTGAAATCCATTATCTATTTCGCATTGGTGATGATCGGGGTTGGCCTGATCCCCGCACCTGTCGGCTCCCAGGTCTTCTTCAGTGCGCGCGGCCTGCTCAGCTCCCACTTCCAGAAGTCCGAGCGCGTGGAGTTCGTGCGCGTGCGCCCGACGGGCGACAGCAAGCGGCGGGTCGAACGCAAGATCGGCCACGCGCTGAAGCGCGCCGAGTACACCTTCTACGTCGCGCGCACCGCGGGTCGCCCCGACGGCTTCGCACTCTTCGACAGCGAGAAGGGACAGCACGAGCCGATCGACGTCGCGACCTTTTTCGATGCGAGCGGCCAGGTCGGACGCGTCGAGATCGTGGCCTACCGTGAAGCGTACGGCGATGGCATCCGCAGCAACGGCTTCCGAAAACAGTTCGTCGGCCGAACCGGCCGCAGCACCTTCCGCGTGGGCAACGACATCGATGTCATCTCGGGGGCGACCATCTCCTCGCGCTCGCTGACCCGCGCCGTCCACCGCGCGACCGTGCTGCTCGACGAGCTCGTGCTTCCCAAGAGCGGCTCGCAGCTGCAGGCGAAGCGGTGAAAGACTTCGCCAAGGCAAAGGGTCGCCTGCGACCGCTCGCCTTCCACGCGCGGCTGGCCTATTCGATCTTCCTGGGCTTCACGCTCGTCGGCTTCGGCATGACCGCGTGGCTCTTCTCCGACATGGTCGGCATGGATCTGTCCGGGGCGCCGGAGTACTACGCGGGCACTCCCGGCGAGCCGCTCCACGAGCCGGCTTTCGAGGCGACCGGCGGCGGGCCGGCGCTGGTCCTCCCCGACGAGGCTGCGCTCGCACCCGTCGCCACCCCGATGTCCCGCCGCAAGCTGCTCGAGGTGACCCACTTTCATCTCTTCACGATGCCGGTGTACCTGCTGATCCTCGCTCACCTCTTCATGCTCTCGAGGGTCGGAAGCGCCTTCAAGGCCTGGGTCATCGGCGCGGCCTCCGTTGGCACCGTCGCGCACATCGCTGCGCCCTGGGCCGCGACGAGCGGCTCCACCGAGTCCATCATCCTCTACGGCGGATCGGGAACGGTGATGACGGTCGCCTACCTCATCATGTGCGTCCTCCCACTGTGGGAGATGTGGACGCCGGCACCCTCGACAAGCCGCTCGCAGCCACGCACGTCGAGCCCGAGCTTCGTGACGACGTCGCCAAAGGCGGGGTCTACCGTTGGCTAGACGCACCGCCACCTCTTTTCGGAAGCGTACGCGCGCGCTGTCCCCTACAATCTGGAGCTAAGGGGGATGTCGAGTGTCCAGAGATCGGACAGGCGATTCGAAACGAAGCGCGCAAATGGGACACAACTCATCCAAGATCCGCGGGGACCACGACGAGATCCTCACGATGATCGGTCAGCTGAGTGGGCGTCGGCGCCCCCCACCGCGTCGCAAGCCCGCGGGCGCCTCGGCAAGCACGTCCGCCGCTTCACCCCACATGTCCGTGGACCGCACGCCCCTCGAGCAGCGCCGCCGTGCACTCGAGGACTCCCGCAAGCTGCTCAGGCAAGTTCAGGCGCGCGCCAAGTCCGAGGGTGGCGTCCAAGCGTTCATGCAGAGCCTCGCGGGGCAGCTCGCGCGCATCGAGGCCAGACTCGAGGAGCAGCCGGCTCCATCCGCTGGCGCACCGAAGCCCGCCGCGTCCCCGGAATCCGACGACACGGCACTGTCCGGCGTGATCCTCGGCGACCTGCTCTCCGACGTTCTGCAGCTCGTCTCGTCGAACACACTGACCGGTATCTTCTCGGTCGAGGGCAGTGGCCTCGAGCACACGATCTACTTCGAGGCAGGCCAGATCATCCATGCGGAGGGCCCGGACCTGGTGGGCGAAAACGCCTTCTTCTCCGCGTTCGCGCTGCGGGAGGGTCGCTACCGCTTCCGCGAGACAGACGAGCTGCCCGAGGAGCGGACGATCACGGGCAACACCCAGTTTCTCATCCTCGAGGCGCTGCGCCAGATCGACGAGGACTCTTCGGAATAGGGGGACTTCGGTTCAACGCTGGGGGTGACGGGATGGCCGAGGGTCCGCCGAGAAGAGCACACAGGGAGCAGCGCGACTCCAATCGCTTCACCGTCGTCACGTTCTGCTGGTACAGCATCGTCGGCGACTCGTCGGAGGCGCACGAGGGGCTCGCGCGGTCCTGCGACTTCTCCAGCACGGGCGTGGGCATCGTCACGCCACGGCCGGTGGATCCGGGCTCGCACATCTTCCTCGAGGTCGCGTCCAACCGCGGGCAGGTGAGCGCGGTCGGCGTCGTGGCCTACTGTCGCGAGGACCAGGACAGCTGCTTCCGCGTGGGACTGCGGCTCGAGATCGTGCCGCCCAGCGACCTGGCCACCCTCAAGAAGCTGACGGGTGAGCGATGAGCCGCAGGCGGCGCACGCAGGCGGCCGGACTGGCCTCGGTCGCAGAGTCGATCGGGAGCGCCGTGGGCCTCGTGCGCCGACTGGTCCCGAAGCGCCGCGCCGAGTCGATGCGCGTTGCCACGGGCGCAGCGCAGAGCGCACCTGACGAGGTCGCAGCACCTGTGGAGCTGCAGCGTCGCCTGGAGAAGGTCCGCGGGGAGCTCGCCCGCCTGGAGATGCGGCTCGATGAGCAGCGCGAGCTGATCGCGCGCGGCCCGCTCACCGGAGCGATGGACGGCGAGCAGCGCACGGAGCTCCTCGACTCGATGGTCGCGCAGACGCGCCGGCTCAAGGAGGAGATACGCGACCGCCGCGAGGAGCTGGGCCGGGTCGAGCGACAGATCGTGCGCTCCGGCCGCCTCACGCGCTCGCGACCGACGCGCGTGGATGAGGCCGAGGGCGACGCGCAGGCGTCCATCGAGGATCCCGACAGGACCGGGGAGAGCATCGAGCGAAAGCGCCGGCGGGCCAATCTCCAGGCCGGCCTGCGCAGGGTGATGCGCGCGGGTCTCGAGCAGCACACCAACCAGCTGAAGTTCGAGGACATGGTGCAGGGCCTCTTCGGAGACTCCGTGGAGCTGCAGCGCGAGATGGCCGGCCGGCTGGGCGAGACCCGAACGCGGCTCGCGCTCGATCTGCTCGTGATGGCGGCCGACGACCCCAGCGACCGCGTTCGACTGGCTGTGCTCAACGGGCTACTGGGCTTCCGAGCCACGGAGGCGATCGAAGTACACCGCCGCTTTCTCCACGACGACCAGGTGCTGCTCCGGGTGGCAGCCCTGCGCAGCCTCGCGAGCGTCAAGCGCGCCCTGTCCGACGACCAGCTGCTGGAGGCCGTCGAGGACCCGCACCCCGCCATGCGCAAGGCGGCCGCGACCGTCCTCGGCTGGCGCGCGGTGCGGCGGGGTATGCCCGCGCTCGTCTTCGCGCTCGGCGACGAGGACGAGTCCGTACGCATCGCCGCGGCGGCGTCGCTCGGAACGCTGGGCGACCTCGGCGCCGTGTTGAGCCTCATCCGCAGCCTCGGCGACGAGTCGAGCGCCGTGCAGGTGCAGGTGAGGGACTCCCTGCGCACGCTCGCAGGCCCCGCCATCGACTCGGTCGGTGAGGACGCACAGGGCGAGCAACGTATCCCAACCCTCAAGCGCTGGTGGCGCGAGGCACGCGTAGGGATTCACGTCGAGCGCGCTGCACGCTCGGGTGACGACAGCGCAGAGCTCGCAGCGCGCATCGCCGCACGGCGCGCAGCCGAGGAAGCGGAGCGCGCCGCGTCGGGCGCCGATCACCAGAGCGTCTTCGCACAGCCGGGCGACGAGCCCGCGGCAGCGTCGCCCGCGGCCGAAGATGCGCAGGAGAGCGTGGGGCTGCCCGTCGACGACGATGGGGACGCGGGTGACTTCGAGGGCATCGGCGCACCGTCAGAAGACGACAGCGAGGACGGCGGCTTCGAGGGTATCGGCGCACCGTCAGAAGACGACAGCGAGGACGGCGGCTTCGAGGGTATCGGCGCACCGTCGGAAGACGACAGCGAGGACGGCGGCTTCGAGGGCATCGGCGCACCGTCAGAAGACGAGGACGGTGGCTTCGAGGGAATCGGCGCACCGTCAGAAGACGACAACGAGGACGGCGGCTTCGAGGGCATCGGCGCACCGTCCGAAGACGACAGCGAGGACGGCGGCTTCGAGGGTATCGGTGTGCCGTCCGACGACGACGGCGAGGGCGGAGACTTCGAAGGCATCGGTGTGCCCTCCGACGATGAGAGCGAGGAGAGCGAGAAGGGGGAAGATGGCGAAGGGGGCGAGGACTTCGAGAGTGTGTTCGGCGGCGATGATGAGTGACTGGCGGCGAGCATGAGCGAGCCGCCCGACGATCCGCCTGACGACGACGACGCACCGCTGGGCGAAGGCTCCGAGCCATCGCTGCTCGATGGCGTCTTCCTCGAGGCGGGAACGGACGCCGACGACAGCGGCGAGGGCGGACTCGACCTCGACTCGTCCCAGGCGGACGAGATCCGCGACATCTTCCTCACGACGCTGCCGCAGTACATCGAGCCGATCGAGCAGATGATGGAGCAGGCGTTCGGCGGGGAGACGCCCGATGACGAGACCTGCAAGGCGCTCGGAGCGGCCATCACATCCATCTCGACAGCCGCCTCCCGTATCGGCATCGACGACGTCTGGCGCGAGCTCGAGCGCATGGTGCACCAGGTGGAAGAGCTCTCCGAGGGTGCCGAACCCGCCGAGGTGAAGGAGCAGCTGGAGCAGTGCCTCGCCAAGATTCGTGAGATCGCATCCATCGGCGACGGCCCTACAGCGAGTCAAGGCCCACCTGTACGCACACTGTTTGACGCACTACGCGGATCACCGCATGTCGACGCCTCCGTCCTGGAGAAGTTCACGGCCGCGGGCCTGGTGAATGTTGACCAGTTAACAATGGCTAGATCCGATGAGATCATCGCCGTCACGGGCCTACCCGATCGGGTAGTGCAGACGGTGCTCGCAGCCATCACCGCCGCTGAGCCACCCGCCACAGACGACGAGACTCCGCAGTCCGAGCTAGTGACGCAGTTCACACAGCAGGTGAACGCAGAAGCAGCACTGGAGGATGTTCGCGCGAGAAACACGCGCATGCAGGCGGAAGTCGATTCCGTGCACGTGGAATTGGACGCGATGACCGCCAGCCGCGACTCCCTTCGCCGCGACCTCGCCGACGCCCGCAACGAACTCGCGGCGCGTCAGCCGGTGCTCTCACAGGTGCGCCAACACCGACACTTGATCGACAGCAAGCGCTCAGCGCGACTCGCAGAGCTCGAGCGCACCTCGGAGCGGCTCGACACCCAACGGCGCAACGAACGGACAGCGGAGTCACTCGAGCAGGAGCAGGCGGCATCCGTCAGCGAACTCGTGCAACGCGTCAAGCGGCTGCTCGACAGGGGCGCGTGATCCCATGGTAACCTTCGCATGCAGCACAGCGAGAGCCGTGGAGTTGTCGACACGATGGCGGACCGCCATGCAACACAGGACAGAAACCGTACCCGCACGCGGGGACGAACAGCCGCGGAGGGGCGCTGACGATGGCGACCATCGACGTCAAGTCGCGTCAGATCAACTGCAAGCTGGTCTACTACGGCACGGGAATGGGCGGGAAGACGACCAACCTGCGCTACATCCACAAGAAGACCAACCCCAAGGCACGCGGCAAGCTCGTCTCGCTCGAGACCGATTCGGAGCGCACGCTCTTCTTCGACTTCTTCCCGATGGCCGCGGGGAAGCTCGCGGGCATGGACCTGCGCTTCAGCTTCTACACGGTGCCGGGCCAGTCGTTCTACAACCTCACGCGGCGCACGATCCTGAAGGACGTCGACGGCGTCGTCTTCGTCTGCGACTCGCAGACGGACCGCGAGGAGGCCAACCTCGACAGCTATCTCAACCTCGGCGAGAACATGGACGAGTACAAGATCGACCTCGCGACGTTCCCGCACGTCATCCAGTACAACAAGCGGGACATGGACGACATCACGTCCGTCGAGGAGATGCGCGAGACGCTCAACACGCATGGCGTGCCGGACTTCGAGGCGAGCGCACTCGCGGGCGACGGGGTATTCGAGACACTGCGGCAGATCGTGTCGCTCACGACCGAGAAGGTGAAGAAGGAGCTGCAGCGCGGGTAGCGCCCGCGGCTGGCTGCGCGCGCGACTGACGCAACGGGGGAATCACAATGGCAGACAACTCGGACATACCAGAGGCGATGGAAGCGGGCAGCGAGGGATCGCGACCGCGCGCGGGCGGTGCGGCTGCACTCGCTAGCGAGATGCGCACGCTCTCCGGGATGATCGAGGACCTCGAGGGGCAGCTCGACCGCATGATGGCGACCAACGAGGCGCTCAAGCGCGACCTCGACAACGAGCGCGGGGCGCGCGCGGACCTCGATGGCACCCTCGACGAGCTGCGAGAGAGCCTCCAGCGCAGCGAGCGCGAAGCCGCGGAGCGCGAGGGGCTCGCCGTGGAGGTCAACCACCTCAACCAGGAGCGCACGCGCCTGGCCACCACCGTCACCGGGCTCGAGCAGCGCCTGACCGACGCCCAGCTGGACGTGCGACGGCAGGCCGCGGCGGCCGAGCGGCTGCGCAGTGCCCGCGCCGATGCGGTCGAGGACGTGCAGAGCACCGAGACGCAGTTCGACGGGGCGATGCAGATGGTGGCGGACCTGCGCGCGCAGCTGTTGGTGATGACCGAGGAACGCGACACCCTCGGCGGCCGGCTGCGCATGACAGGCGAGCAGCTCGCGGAAGCCCAGCGCGAGCGCGATGGCCTGCTGTCGGACTTCGAGGAGAGCCGCGCGTCGCTCGACGACATCCGCCGCTCCCTCGCGGAGGCTTGCCTCACGCCGGACGGCGCCGGGGCCCAACCCAAGATCGAGGGCGCCTGACTTGGCGACAGGGGATCACGAGACGCGGGCAGCACGCACCGCGCAGTCGACACGTCGTCGCCAGCTCTCCCTTCGGGTCGGCGAGCGCATCCGCGAGCTGCAGACCCAGCGGTCAGTCTGCGCGGACCTCCACCGTGAGCTCGACGGCCGGCTGCGCCGAATGCGGGCAGATCTCGCGGTCGCGACCGAGGACTGCGAGGACCTCGCGGCGCAGCTCGACGGAGCCAAGCGACGCCTCGCGCGACTCGACGCCGAGGTCCTCGAGGAGCAGGAGCAGTGCACGGTCCGCGAGATCGAGCTGTCGAGCGTCGACCGGCGCATCGACCGCCTCACGCGCGAGTCGGAGCTGCTGCACACGGAGTTCGTCGATCACCGATCGGCACTGCACCGCGGGCGGGCGCGCTGCCAGAGCGCCGTCGGCGCCGTCCACCGCATGGACCACAAGCTGCGCACGCTCGCCGACGGGCAACCATCAAGCCATCGTGACGACCGGCAGGTCGTGCGTTGAACGGGAAGTACAAGGGGGGTCCACGTGGCTCGGATTGATCTCAAGAACAAGAAGATTCAGGCAAAGCTCGTCTATTACGGGCCAGGGTTGTGCGGCAAGACGACCAACCTCCAGTACATCAACGACAAGATGGCCAAGGGCGAGCTGATGTCGCTCGCGACCACTGGCGACCGAACGATCTTCTTCGACTTCATCCCCCTCGACCTGGGCGAGCTCTGGGGCATGCAGGTCCAGTTCAAGCTCTACACGGTGCCCGGCCAGGTCCGGTACAACCAGACGCGCAAGATGGTGCTCAAGAACGTGGACGGCATCGTCTTCGTCGTCGACTCGCAGCGCGAGATGGTCGACGCCAACCGCGAGAGCTACGCGAACCTCTACGAGAACCTCGCCGAGCTCAACATCGACCCCGCCGCGGTCTCGGTCACCCTGCAGTACAACAAGCGCGACCTGCCCAACGCCATGTCCGAAAAGGAGCTCGATGTCGTGATCAACGGCAAGGGCCACCAGACCTTCATGGCCAGCGCGTTCTCCGGTGAGGGTGTCGGCACCACGCTCAAGGCGGCCAGCGTCGGCGTGCTCGAGAAGCTGAAGAAGAACATGCCCGAGCACATGACGCGGCCCAGCACCGCAGGGGGCCCTGCCAAGGGCAGTGCGGCCACGTCGAAAGCCGCGAGCCCTCCGCCCGCAGCACCCGCACGAGCGGCAGCACCGGCGCGCGCCGTGACACCACCACGCCAAGCAGCCAGCGCATCGACCGGTGCATCAGCGGCAGTCGCGAGCGCGGCGGCCCCTGCAAAGCGCCAGCCCGAGTCCGGGCCAGTGCCGCGCGTCGATCAACAGTCAGAGGTCAGCCAGCCCCTGCCTCAGCAGTCCGCCGTGTTCGAGCTGCTGGTGACGCGGTTCGAGGGCGCACTCGCGGAGATGTCGAAGCTGGGCAGCTCCGTGCAGCGCTTCGAGGCATCGATGGGCAAGCAGCTGGGGCGGATCGAGGCGCTCGAGAAGAGGACCAGCGCCGCTACCAAGGCGGCCAATGCCGGCACCAAGGCTGCCAAAGCCGGCAAGACCGACGACGACCCCAAGCTGGAGGAGCTCAAGGATCTCATGCGCCACGTGCTCGCGAGCTCGATGCAGAACGGCGAGGCGATCAAGCGGGAGCTCGGGCACCTGCGCTCCGGCATCGACGCGATCATCCAGGGCCGCGGCACCTCGGAAGCGCTGGACAAGGGCGAGGTGAAGGCGCTCCGGAAGAGCCTCGAGAAGGTCGAGGCGAAGGTCTCGTCTCCGCCAATGTCGGGCGGCAAGGAGCTCGACCTCACCGCACTGCGCTCGAGCGTCGCGTCGATCGAGTCCAAGCTCTCCGCCGCCATCAGTGGCTCGGGGAAGACCGAGCTCGATGCGCTGCGCAAGACCATCACCGAGCTGGGAGCTCAGATGGGCAAGACCGCCAAGAAGAGCGGTGGTGGGGGCGGCGACAGTCGCTCGCTCGACAAGCTCGAGGCGAGTGTCGCCGCGCTGCCGGGCAAGGCCGAACTGCAGAAGCTACAGAAGGGCCTTGGCCAGCTCGCCCAGACCGTGACGCCGGAGGCACTCAAGGCGGCGGTCGCCCAGGCAGCCTCGCGCGCCGATCTCGAAAAGCTCGGCAAGCAACTTGGAGAGCTGCCGACGCGGTCCGACCTGGCGACGCTGCACGAGACGATGAAGGCGCTCGAGGGCCGCATCGACACGCTCGCTGCCGCGCCCGCGCAGGCCGCGGCGAGCCCCAGCCAGCCCGCAGCCCAGCCGCGACAGGCGACCAAGCCCATCGACCAGGCAGCGACACCGGCCGCCAAGCCCGCGCAGGCGAAGAAAGCCGAAGCGCACGCGCCGAAGGACGCCGCGCAGGCGAAGAAAGCCGAAGCGCAGGCGCCGAAGGATGCCGCGCAGGCGAAGAAAGCCGAAGCGCAGGCGCCGAAGGATGCCGCGCAGGCGAAGAAAACCGAAGCGCACGCGCCGAAGGACGCCGCGCAGGCGAAGAAAGCCGAAGCACAGGCACCCGCGGGCGACGACAAGGAGAAGCCGGGCGCCGATACCGCAAGCGACAAGGCGCCTGCAGCGGGAGGCGATGCGAAGGACGATCCCAAGTCGGCGGCTCCCAAGACCAAGGCCGACGCGACGAAGACCAAGCCCGATGCGAAGCAGGCAGACGACGCGAAGAAGCCGGGGGCCGACGCCAAGAAGCCGGACGGGGCGAAGGACGACAAGAGTGGCGAGGGCGCAGCCGAGGCCAAGCCGAAGGCAGCCGAGACGGCCCAGGCCGACGGTGCCAAGCGTGCCGAGGAGCTGCAGAAGCTGGCGGACGAGTACAAGGACGACGCCGACCACAAGAACGCGGCGCGAGTGGCGCGCGTGATGGTCGCGGACCTCTACCTCTACCACAAGGACGAGGTGGACGCGGGCATCCGGGACGGTGACCTCGAGGAGCGCAACGAGGAGGCGTTCGCCGACATGCGGGAGACCTACGAGTCTCGCGTCTCCGAAGAGATCCGCGCCAAGGTCGACTACATGGAGCTGGCCATCCACAACTTCATCGAGAAGAAGCGCAAGAAGCTCGCGGGCAAATGACTGATCCAGGACGAGCGGTGCGGTGAGCGTGGTGTCGGCGTCGTACACGGATCCGGCGAGCCGGCCTTCCCCTCGGCGCACGGTCCTCGTGCGGACGGCAACGGGCCTGGGCCGCACAGCGCGGGCCGCAGTCACCGTCGTCCAGTATCCCTACGTAAAGGCAGGCGCCCTGCTTTCGCGCGTGCGGGGCTCGCTCGCGCGCGTAGGCGGTTCAGCAAGCCTGTTCAGGATGCCCTGGCGGCGCCGCACCCAGTACTTCGAGGCCGCGCAGCTCGCCGCCGATGGAGGACTGTCGGCGCTCGCCAGGACGCTGTCTGACCCCGATCCCGAGGTGCGCATCCGCGCGCTCGACGTCATCTGCGAGTTCGCACCCAGCCAGGCGAGCGCCCTGCTGACGGGTGTGCTCCACGATCCCGATCCCACCGTGCGCTGTGCCGGCGCATGGGCCGCTCCGATGGTGACGGGCATGGCGATCGCGTACCCACTCATCCTCGCCCTCGACGACCCCGACACCCGCGTGCGGGCGGCGGCGCGCGACGTACTGGGCGAGATCACGGGTATGCCGATCCAGCTCTCGGACGAGGACCCCGACGACACACGCCGCGCCAAGCTGGACGAACTAACGCAGTGGTGGAAGTCAGAGCGACTCAGAGAGCTGACCGATGAAGCTGGCGTCGAGCAGCTGGAGGCATCCTGATGGTCGATCGCCCGCGGCACGCCGCAACCCAATCACCCACCGAGCTACGCGACGGGGCGCTCGATCAGGTGGCGGCGCTGCGCAGGACTGTGGCGGACCTCGCCGAGAAGCTGCACGAGTCACGCGAGGACAACCGCAAGCTGCGCACCGAGCGCGAGCAGCTCCGCGCCCAGCTGGTGGTGAGCGAGCTGAAGGCGATGGGCGGAACCGATGCGAGCCTGCAGGCCCAGGTGCACGACGAGGTGACGCGCGTGACCGGCGAGCTGCGCGACCGCTGTCAGCAGCTCGAGACCACGCTCGCCCAGCACGCGGCGCGCGGCGAATACGCGCAGGCGGAGGCCGCCATCCTCGAGGAGCAGGTGGTCTGCCTGCAGTCGACCATCGGCGTCCTGCTCGGCGAGTCCGACGGATAGCTCGGCACGCCGCTAGCGGACCAGCAGCGTCACTCGACGGTTGCCGCGGTGAGACGCAGGGCCCTGCCCATCCGCCGCAGCCTTCGAGGTGTGGTAGTTGCGGACCTTGACCCGCCCGGCCGCCACACCCTGCTCGATCAGGTAGCGCCGAATCGCGATGGCGCGACGCCGCCCCAGCGTGACGTTGTTCTCGCCGGTACCGTCCGTGGACGCGTGCCCACCCACCTCGACGCTCGCATCCGCATCGCTCGCCAGGGTCGACGTCAGTCCAGACAGGATGCCCGCAAGCTGCGGCTCGTCGGTAACGACGTAGGTGATGCGACCCTTGGCGAAGCGCAGCGGAAGCGTCGTCAGCTTGCCACGCTCGAGCCCCGGCCCCCCCGCCGCGGCGGGCTCGGCTGCCTCGCTCGGTGCCGCCTCCACCTCGGCGGCCGGCTTAGCCGTGGGCTCCGCCTCGGCAGGCGCCGCCTCGACTGGGGCCGCCTTCGGCTCTGAACCCTCGGCCGCCTCGGCGACGGCCGCCGACTCGGCCTTGAGCGCGTCCGGCGCTTCGTCGGACGAGCTCATCACGCCGACGATCACCGCGACCACCGCAAGCACGGCGACCGGCACGACCCACTTCGGTGTAGCACCTCCCGACTCGACACCGGCAAGCGGCGACCCCATGTCGGCGGCCGGAAACCCCTCATCGATAGGATCGGGAGTCTCCGGCTCCGGGTCCGCCGGCCCATCAGCGATGGCCGGCGCGTCGGCGAAGTCGTCGAGGGCCGGGGCGGCCGGAGCCTTCGGCGCAGCAGCGGGGGGAGGCGCCACGACAGGTGCAGCCACGGCGGGCGGCGGTGCTGCGGGACTGGGTGCCAGCGGTGCAGCGCCGCCCTCCGGCGCAGGGGGCGCCAGTGAGCTCACGAGCTTCGCGATATCCGGCAGTGTGATGTTCTTCGTGCTCGACTGCCCGGTGCTGTTGTCCCGGTGCTGGACGACTGGTGGAAACGGGTCTCCCTTGTCGGGCAGCACGATCACCTTGTTGCTGAAGTCCTTGTACTGGTTCATCAGCAGCGCGACGAACTCGAGACCCTCCATGTCGCCGATGTCCATGCCCACTATCACCAGTGCAGGCTCGACCTCGCCTACCAACGCGATAGCGTCATCACCCGAAGTCTCGAAAACGAAGTCGAGCGTGGGTTGGCGCATGGCCCCGAGTTCAACCTCGTAGGCATTGTGCTGCTCGTCGGACATCACGCAAAGGATGCGCGCCATATCTGCGGAAGCGCTGGTCTGCGTCATCTGAGCCTCATCGTGGCGGGTCGCATGGTTCCAATTGCCTACGCTGCATCACTGAGGATCCGCCCTCCCCGCGCTAGCGAAATCCCGCGTCCATTGTCGCCCAGATCGCGCGCGCGAGCATCCCCTTAGACGACGGTAGCCAAAGTAACTTGTGCGGATGCCCGCGTCACCCCACGGGGTGACCTGGTACGGCCTACCCCGTTGGAGGGTGGGCGCGTGAGGCGAACTCGTGCTATGTCGCCTGTGTTGTTGATTGGGAGGGGATGCCATGGCGCTGCTGCGCCGACTTCGTCATGACCTGGGTCTGTCCCGGGCCGAGCTTGCTCGATTTCTTGGAATGTCCGAAGCCACCGTCGTCCGGTGGGAGTCGGATCACGCCATGTCGGAGCCCAAGGGCCTGCAGGCCGTGCTGCTACAGGCGTTGATCGAGTCGGCCGCGACGCACGACCCCGCCGAGGTCGCGCGCATCATCCGCTCCTGCGGCGTCGACCACCGCGCGGCACTCAAGCGGCTGCTGCAACTCGCCAAGGGCAACGGCCGCAACGGGCACAGCCCTCTCGACGCACACCGGCGGACCGAGTAGTTGCGACGCGAGCCGGCGCCTGCGTAGTGCTGGCTCCCCTCACAGCGCTCCCAACCTCGCGAGCCCGCGCTCGTCGAGTGCTCTTGCGTTGCGCTCCGCGCAGCTCGAAAAGACGCGTGTGTTCGGCCTCGTGAAGGTGGCGATCACATGCACATGCACGTGCGGACGCATCCGATCGATCCACTGAATGATAATTCGCACGCGCAAGCGCGTAGTCAATTGATCGGTCGACACGCGATTACGCGAGGATCGACGACGCGCTCGATCAGATGATCACGCGACTGCCTACGCGGCTGTTGGATCAACAGACAACGCGAATGCGCGGCCAAATTTTTCGCGCTGCGAGGCCTTTGAAGCGCACGCGCCGTCCCGCCTAATCGGGTCGTGACTCCTACCGACGGATTGCAATGCCACACCTAGTCTCGGGTCTCCTGCTCATCGTGTTCGGTCTCTGGGGCATGTCTGCCTGGTGGATCAGCTTCGGCCTCGTCATGCGCGGGCTGCTTCCATTCGGCCTGCTGCTCACGGGGCTCGTCGCCGTGCTCTCGAGCTACTACCGCCTCAACCATCGGCCCGCCGTGCTGCACGACGAGCTCGAGGAGAAGTGACACATGCCGCACGGTGACCACGAGCTCGACTTCGACGCCGAGATGAACAAGGGACTCCCCGATCCCTACTGCCAGACGCCGTGGCGCCAGATGGCCGGCACGATGGGCTTCACCGCCACGATTGTGCTTGGGATGAGCGTCTACTCGCACTTCACAGTGCAGGCGGGCGACCTGTCGACGCTGCAACAGGCATCGGCCGCAGCCCCGGCGCCCTCCGGTGCAGCATCGGCCGCGGCAACCGCGCAAGTGACCGGCTCGGCGGCGCGCGGAAGTGCCACCGTGCCGGTGGCACAGGGGTTCGCGTCGGACGTCAACTCACAAGCAAGCTTCAAGCTCGTGGCGACCCAACACCGAACCACCTTCAATGTCGCCGCCCGCTCGATCCGACCCTCGGTCCTCGGCATCCGCGCTAGCTTCGGCGCCGCGGTACCCGGCGAGCGGAGTGTGGAGCGTGTCGGATCCGGTGTCATCGTGCACCCGAGCGGCTACGTCATCACGAACTTCCACGTCGTGTCGGGCGCGTCGTCGATCGTCGTCAGCCGCTTCCGCCAGCCGGATGCGCTGCTCGCCGCCCAGCTTGTCGCGGTCGAGGACGACCTCGCACTGCTCAAGGTCGCGGACGGCGGTCCGTTCCCCGCAGCACAGCTGGCGGACTCGTCACAGACGCGCGTCGGCGACTGGGTGCTTGCGGTCGGCCATCCCTTCGGCCTCGGGCTCACCGTCACCGCCGGCATCGTGGGCCAGCGACGCGGCGAGCTCACGATCCCGGGCGGCAAGCAGTACACCGGGCTCATCCAGACCGACGCGCCGATCAACGAGGGCTCGAGCGGCGGACCACTCGTCGACCTCAACGGCCAGGTCGTCGGTGTCAACACGGCGATCTATGCGCCGACCGGCGTGTTCAGCGGCGCCGGCTTCGCGATCCCGAGCAACCGCGTCCGCGCATTCCTTCAGCGCAGCCTGCCCGCTACCGGCGGACCGCTGCTGGGACGCATTCGCGGTTGAGGAGCGACACGATGCAGAGCACATCGACAAAGGTCACGGGTCTGTTGGGCGCACTGCTGTGCTGCTCGCTCGCCGCATGCAATCAGCCGACGGCCGGCGTGCAGTCGCAGCCGATGGAGCTGCACGGTCGGTGGCTCGACATGGCGCTGGTCGCACCCGACTCGCGCACCGCGGCCCGCCTCGGCGTGCCTCCGGTCGTCGTGGGCGCGATCGTCGCCGAGGTGACGGGCGGCACTGGCTCGCGTGCCGCGCGTGCGGGCATCCAGGCCGGCGACGTGATCGTCTCGGTCAACGCGACGCCGGTCGCCAACCTCAGCGACCTGTACACGCTCTCGACCAAGCTCCCGGTGACCGGCGCCGTAGCCCTCGACATCTCACGCCGTGGCCAGCCGATGCGCGCGATGCTTCCAGCCGCGATGCTCGGTCCCCAGGTCGCGGGTCTCGCGGGACCGATGCAGCCGCCCGCCGCCCCCACGACGGGCATGCCCATGAACGCCCAGGCCGGCATGTGCGCGCCGGGCAGCCAGATGCCCGGCTGCGTACCGACGCCAGCGGCGCCGATGCCGATGCCGCAGCCCGCCATGGGCGGCTTCGGTGGGGTGCGCTGAGATGTCCGTGCAGCCCATGCCCGCACCGCCCAAGCAGCTTCCGCGCATCGTCGTGATCGCGGCCGTCATTCTCACCGGCGGCGTCACCGCGTGGGCGATGTCCGCGACCCACATGCGCGGGCCCGTCACCTCCTGGGACATGTCGCAGAGCGCGGTCAACCAGGTCTGGACCGATCCGGCCGCGCAGATGCCCATGGCGCCCATGACGCCGATAGCACCGGTGGCACCGGGCGCGATGAACGGTGCAATGCAGCCACAGTCGCCCGCGCCGAACATGATGCCGAACCCGGGCAACCCGATGGCGGCCATGAGTCCTCAACCGCAGGGCCGCCGGGTGGCTGGCCTGCCCGGTGTACCGAACATCATCAACGGCTCGGTCCGTCCCCACCGCGACCGAGGTGCGTGCAGCAACTGCCACGGCGTCCTCGACGGCCGCGGCCGACCCGTGCCGTCGATCAATGCGGACTCGCGGATGCCCCACAGCTTCCGCGGCACGTGCAGCAACTGCCACCAGGTAGTGGTCGGCGGCGCGCTGCGCGGTATCGCCGCAACCGTGGCACTGCCGGGCGTCGGCGGCGGGTTCAGCACGGCGGCGCCGCAATCGATGGCGATTGCGCCACCCACGGATGCTGACTGGCGGGGGATGGAGGTGCGTGCCGCCGACCGCGGGGTGATCGTGACCAAGGCGGAGGGCGCCGCCCGGCGCACGGGCCTGCAGCCCGGAGACCGCGTCGGCTCGATCAACGGCGTGCAGGTCCAGAGCATGGCGGACTTCATCGCGGCCACCCGAAACGGTGCCCTGCCGCAGGGCACCGCGATCATCGACCGTGGCGGCGAGCGCCTCGCCTTCGAGATGCTCCCCACGACGCGCGGCCCAGCCCCGGGCATCGCCCCGCAGCTCGCTCCGCTGCAGCCGGCCGCGCCGCCTCGCTCCTTTCAGTCCTGGCAGCCGGCCCAGCCCATGCAGGCGCAGCCGATGCAATCCATGCAGCCGGCGCAGCCCATGCAGCCCATACAGCCGCGCATGCAGGCGCTGCAGCCGAGTGTTCCTGGCTCCAGCGCCCAGCTGCCCGCGAGGATGCCGCAGGGAGGTCCGCAGTGGCGCAACTGATCGCCTCCGTGATCACGACCATCGCGCTGGTGGTCTTCTCCATGGACAACACGCACCACGTTCAGATGAACGCCGTCGTGGGTGAGCCCGTCACCATCCGCCTCATCTTCCTGCTCGCAATCGCGTGCGCGACGGGAGCCGTGGCCACACTCTTCCTGCAGCTCATCGCCCGCATAAGCTACCGGGCCAAGCTCCAGCAGCAGCACCTGTGGACGCAGGCGCAGATGCAAGGCCAGGAGGAGCTGGAATGAGCCTCGTCGAAGACGCGCAACACGCCGAGATGGAGGCCACCCAGGAGGAGGCGGTTCGCTTTGCAGGCATGTGCCTGGCGGTCAACTCCCTGATGGCGGGCTTCAAGATCATCGTCGGCCTGCTCTCCGGTAGCCACGCACTGCTCGCCAGCGCGCTGTACTCGATCAACGACATCCTCACGTCGATGGCCGTCGCGATCAGTATCCGCCTCGGCCACCGCGATCCGAATGACGACTACCCCTACGGCTACACCAAGGCCGAGTACATCGCCGCGGGAATGGTCAGCCTGATCATCACCTTCGGCGTCTTCTTCATGTTCTTCTTCTCGGTGGTGGACATCCTGACCGGCGTACCGGGACCTCCACACTTCATCGCGATCTTCCTCGCCGCCGTGAGCATGGTGACGAGCTGGGTGCTCTCGCGGCGGGGCCACGTGCTCGCACAGGCACTTCAGAGCCCCGTGCTCAACACCCACGCGGAGCATCACCACGCAGATGCGGAGGGCTCGCTGCTCGCCATCATCGGCGTCGGCGGCGCGCTGCTCGGGTGGCATACGTTCGACCGCGTCATCGCGGTCGTGGAGACACTGCACCTGATCGCGCTGGCCGGGATGCTGCTCGCCCGCTCGCTTCGCGGTCTCATGGACACCGCGATGGATGACGACGACCTGCAGCTGGTCGAGTCGGCCTGCGGTGAGGTCACCGGCGTTCGCGAGGTGGTGCAGGTCCGCTCCCGCCAGGCCGGACGCCGCACGTGGGTCGACATCGCCGTGGCGGTCTCGCCGCGCATGAAGGTCGTGCAGGCGCACCGAATCTGCAACGACGTGAGCTCCGCCGTGCACGGCGTGCTCGGCTCGGGCGTCAGCACGCAGGTCCGCTTCCAGGGTCCGAACCAGGAGATGATCCAGCCGGGACCGGGAGGCAGCCCCCATGGCTGAGCCATCACGCGAAAACTGCGGCCGGTGCGCACGACGCGTGCCCTGGCTCAGCCTCTGGGGCAACCTTGGACTCGCCCTCTACAAGGCCGTCGTCGGTACGATCGGTGGCAGCGCCGCACTCGTCGCTGACGCCCTGCACTCCTTTGCAGACGTGATCGGAAGTACCGGCATCCTCGTCGCGACGAAGGTCTCGGCGAAGGAGCCCGATGCCGCCTATCCATACGGACGTGGCAAGGCCGAGTTCATCGGCGCCGCCTTCGTCTACACGCTGCTGCTCTTCTTCGCCGGCTTCATCAGCTACCACGCCATCCGCTCACTCATGCAGCCTGCGCTCGCCGCGCCCCACTTCGTGACGCTGCTCGGCGCGATCGTGTCGGTCTTCTACAACTACATCATGTACAGCTACGCGACCTGCGTCGGAAAGCGCAACGGGTCGCCCGCCATCCTCGCGGACGCCTTCGAGAACCGGGCCGACGCCATCTCGTCGGTCGCCTGCGTCGCCGGCATCCTCGGCGCGATCTACATACACCCGATGTGCGACCCCATCGCCGCACTCGGCGTCGGCATCATCATCTTCTGGAACTGCCAGGAGCAGCTGCGCGAGGCGGCCCACGGCCTGATGGACGAGGGCCTGCCTCGCAACGAGGTCGAGCTCATGCGCACGCTCGCGACGCGGCACGAGGGGGTGGTTGCCGTCAGCTTCGCGCGCTCGCGCCGTACGGGCGCCCGCTACTGGATGGACATGGGCATCGAGGTCGCGGACGACACGTCCGTCAGCCGGGCGGACACGATCGCCGCCGCCGTGCGCGACGACCTGCGCATCCGACCCCAGTTCCATCACGTCGAGGTCTTCGTTCTGCCGACGGCCGACCACGCAGAAGATCTGGACGAGGCCGCAGCCAGCCTCGCGATCTAGACCCGCTCCCGAGACAACGACAAGGAGAGACGATGCCCGAAGCCGCCGAGAGCAAGCCCGCCGCCAGGAACCGCAAGCCCCGCAGGGCGGCCGTGCGGACCAAGGCGAGCAAGAGTCCCGCAAAGAAGAAGGCGGCGAAACGCACGGCGGCGCCGGCCAAGGTCACGCGCGCGAAGCGAAGCAAGAAGGTCAGCTTGCCCCTGATCGACGACCTTCCGGCAGTAACGACGCCACCGCCGGCCGGGCAACCACAGCCGCTTGGCCTGCCCTTCGCGGGCCTGCTTCGGTTCACGGACACGGTGGTGGCAAAGGCCGTGGGCGCCTACGACTCGATGTTCGCGCTGGAGCCCGAGCAACGGACGCACAGCCACCGGCGCAACGCCATCGACCTCGCGCGCCGCGGTCGCCTCGACGACGCCCAGCAGGCGCTGCGGCAAGCGCTGGCGGTGGACCCCTCGGATGCAGAGGCGCTGACCGAGCTCGGCGTGGTCTACGTACGCAAGAAGGCCCCGGTCGCTGCCGTCAAGACGCTCGTGCGCGCACAGGAGCACGGCGGCAGCAGCTTCCGACTGCACCGCTACCTGGCGGAGGCACTCGCGCAGCAGCAGGAGTACGGCGAGGCGCTGATCGAGCTCAGCGAGGCCAACGTGCTCAAGCCGCAGGACCCGGACACGCTGCATCGCATCGGTACGGTGCTCGAAGAGATGGGACGCGGGGACGAGGCCGTGGCCGCGTTCGAGAAGGCGATCGAGCTGGCACCCGACGAGGTGCGCTACCACCAGAGCCTCGGCTTCACGCTCGAGACGCTCGGGCGGCGCAAGGAGGCGGTGAAGCGCTTCAAGTGCGCGCTCGACATCGAACACCGCGCCGAGGCGGCGGCGACACGACGACGCTGAGGGCGGGCGAGCGCGCCCGATGGCACATGGGAGGCAGCGGGAACGACCCGCGGTGAGACAGCTGTGCGAACACGGGAGATACTCGAGGGACTGTACGGGATTCGCGAGCGGCGGCGCTTCTGGCTGCCGGGCGCGCTCGATCGCGTGCGCTCCGATGCCCTCGACTGGGTCGAGGACCACAACTGGCAGCTGATCGGCGCCTCGCTCATCACTGCTGTCTGGGTGGCGACGCACATCTACTATTACAACCAGCTCGTCATGTACGAGTTCGGGGTGAAGGTCACCTGGGCACAGGTCGAGACCGCGCGCCAGAAGCGTAGCCACATCCAGGAGAACCTGGCCCAGGCCCTGCGCTACTACGCCAAGTACGAGCGCGACCTGATGATCGGCGTCACCGAACTGCGCGCGGAAGGCGACCCCGTGACGAAGAAGCCGCCGACTGGAGACAAGGCCTCCATCGCCGGGCTGCTCGGCAGGTTCCGCGCCGTTGCCGAGCAGTACCCAAACCCCGCCTTGATGCAGAGCGTGACCACGTTCTCGACCGCGGTCGTCGAGTCGGAACGGCAGATCGCGCTTCGTATCATGGAGTACAACAACGCGGTCAACGTCTACACGACGCTGCTCAATACCTTTCCGAGCCGCGTCTTCGCCGCGACGATGGGCTTCGAGGGCTACCCCTTCTACAAGCCGAAGGACGAGCGCGTCCTCGAGTACAAGAAGGTAGACCTGTGACGCGTCCCCGCGCGATGCTCGCGGCGGCGCTTGCCGCCGTCCTGCTCGTCACCGCCTGGGCGCTGTCGACCGTGCCGAGTGTGGGATCCGCGCAGATGCGTCCCGTGCCGGTGCCGATGCCCACATCGAGGCCCGCACCGAGGCCCGCACCTGCCACCCTGCCCCGCTTCGGCATGCCGCAGCCCGCCACCGCACCCCAACCGAGGATGGGGATGCCCGCTGCGTTCGGCGTACCGATGATGACGTCGGTGCGTCCGATACCCGCGCCCGCACCGGCGCCCCGGTCCGCGCCGCCGCGACGCAGGAAGGCAAAGCGCGACCCTCTGGCCGGCTGGGGCCCGCCAGCGGCGCCGCAGATCGACCCCCGCCGCTTCACGGAAGCGCACTGGCAGGGCCTCGAGGTGATCCCAAATACGCCGCAGGTGGCACGCGCCCTGAAGCTTCCGCGCGATGTCCCGGGGGTGATCGTCGATGACGTCACCCTGCCCGCCGACCTGCAGGGCTTCCAGGCCGGCGACCTCGTCACGCACGTCGGGCAGGCGCCCACGCCGGACCTCTTGCGCTTCATCGAGGCGACGGCCCGGCTTCGCGATCAGCCGCAGGCGGGGATGATCATCGTGCGCGATGGCATCTATCAGGCCGGGACGCTGGTCGCCTTGATGGGCCGCATGGGCACCGCCAACGGTGAGACCCCGTCGATGATTCCGCCGAGCGCCCGCATGCCGCATCCACACAGGGGGGCCTGTACCAACTGCCACCGCATCGGCACCACGGGCACGCTCCCCGTCGACCAGGGCGACCTGATCGCGCAGGACCCGCCCGCCATTCGGATCGGAGACAGCCGACCGCACCAGGACCGCGGCCCCTGCACAACCTGCCACCAGGTGCTGCCATGAGTGCGCCGGCTCCCGTCGTCGCCGAGCCGGCGCCGCGCATCAGCGGGCCGGCGCCCGCGCACCGCGACCCCCGCCACGAGCAGCTGCAGCGGCGCACCCTGGTGTTCTCGCTCACGGCGCTGCTGCTGTGCATGATGTGGGTCGCGGCCTTCGAGGCCCAGGGCTGGCACAGCCACGACCCTGCCACCCTCGAGCTGCTCGCGCGCGCCCGCACGAGCGTCGCCACCTTCGACCGCGCCCACGCACCTGGGCTCGTCGCAGTTGGCCTGGCCGCCGGCCTGCTCGCGGGCATGCTCGGCATGGGCGGCGGCGTGATCAAGGTCGCGGGCATGCTCATCCTGTTGCAGCTCGACATCCTGCTCGCCCGCGCCGTGTCGCTCACGACGATGTTCGTGGCGACCTCGTCGGCGTCCTGGGTGCACATCCGCAGCGGCGCCGTACAGTGGCACCTCGTGCGGCCGATGCTCGCGCCCGCGATCATCGCCACCCTGCTCGGACTGAGCCTCGGCAACGTGATGTCGAAGAACTCCCTGACCCACTTCTTCGCCTTCTTCGCGATGTTCATGGGCTTCAACACACTCGCACAATGCGTCGCCGACCCGAACGAGGCGGTGCTCCAGGGCGAGCAGGACCCATCGGGGACGCGGGCGCGCCCGCTCCACGCCGGTGGCATCGGGGCACTGCACGGTCTCGCCTGCGGGCTGCTCGGGATCAGCGGCGGCGTCATCGCGCTGCCGCTGCAGCAGGTCCTGCTGCGCGCGCCCGCACGGCAGGCGGTTGCCAACACCGTGGTGGTCTCGGCGATCATCACGGGCCTGGGCTGCCTCGCCGCGCTCGCGATGGGAACGCAGCGTGGCGACTTCCGCAGTACGGAGGTGCTCTTCGCATCGCTGTGCATTGGGCTGGGCGCCGCCGTCGGAGGGCAGCTCGGCGCGCGGCTCACCGGGCGCGTCCATCTCATCTTCCTGAAACTCATGTTCGTGCAGATCGGCTTCATCGCCGGCCTCACGATTCTCTTCAAGTGAGGGCATACGTGACTGAAACAACCCGCGATCCAGACGGCGCCTCGAAGCTCGCATCCAGTCTGCTCAGCCGCATGAAGGTTGCGGCCGACGCTGGCGACCGTCTGTGGGTCGGGCTGGGGCGCGGCGTCGCATCCCTCGGACCCGGCGGGGCCGTCGTGGCAGACGCACCGGCACTGCTACCCGCCCGCGATCCCATGGTGTCGTCGCGGGGCCTCGACCTGCTGAGCGCGCCGGCCTGCACACCGGACGCCTCACCGGACGAGGAGACATCGAGCCACGCACCCGACGGCAGCGCCGCGGGCGTCCTGCCTGTTCTTCGCGCGCTGGGACAGATCGTGTCCGAGCACGAGAAGTCCGACTACCGGTCGCTCGACCGCGACCGCCGCTTCTGGGCCCTGATCGATCTGATCGCGACCCTGAGGCAATCCGATGTGACCGGCGCAAGCTCGGAGACCAGTGCGCGACTCGAAGAGCACGCACGCGGCGAAGCCGAACAGGAGAAATGACGATGCATGCGATTTGGATGGTAACGATTGTGTTCGGGCTGGTGGCGTCGCTGATCGCCCACAGCAAGGGTCGCAACAGCCTGGGCTGGTTCGCGGCGGGGACGTTCATCGGCCCCTTCGCACTCGTGGTGACGTTTCTGTCGCCAGTCGAGCGGCCAGGCATGTACTCGCGCTGCCCCGCATGCCGCGAGGTGATCCGGGAGGAGGCCGGCACCTGCCGGTTCTGCCGCGCTGCGGTGCGACCGGTCTGATGACGATGAAGCAACAGGAGGCGAGCGCGTGAGCGATGTCGACGATACAACAGGTCAGGGCCGGCGCATCCTGACTGCCGTGGAGCGTCTGGTCGACGACGCGGACAACCTGATCGCACAGGTCGAGGGATTCAAGCTCGACCTGGCGCCGCGCATTGAGCACGGAGACGCGGAGCACCAGCGCGACGTCGCACAGCGACTCGTCGCCAGCTACTCCACCCGGTCCGCGATCGCGGGTGGTGTGACGGCGATGCCGGGCCTGCTGCCAGGCGGCGGAACGGTCGTCGCCGTCGTCGGTGGCTCGCTGGTCGACATGACCTTCATGCTCAAGCACGAGGTCGAGATGGTCCTTTGCCTCACCCACCTTTACGGGCACGACATCCGCGACGAGCGCGAGCGCTGGCTGGCCTACGTCTTGGCTGCGGTCCACACCTATGAGGTCAAGAGCGGCCGCAACTACTTCGTCGACCTCGCGGAGGTGCAGATCGAGGCGCTCGCGAAGTACACGCCGCGGCAGCTGAGCAAGCTCGCCATCGCCGCTGTCGGAAAGGTGGCGGTCCTATCTGCCACGCGCGGCATCGTAAAAGGCCTGCCGCTCATCGGCATCGCGGTGAGTGCGTCCGCGAACAAGATGCTCACCCGCTCGGTCGGCTGGCGGTGCATGGACGCACTCGCATGCAGGGCCGCGGAAGAGCACGCCCACGGCGGCGTCGTCGTCGATGCGGTGGTGACGTAATGGCGAAGACGACGCGCACAAAGGAGGCGACCTCGATCGCACCGGCCCACGACCCGTTCGAGGCGGCGCTGTGGCCAGTAGGACACGGGGTTGCGCCCAGGACGCTGCGGTGTCGCGCCTGCGAGGGTCGCAACCGCGTTGCCGTCCCGGCCGCCGTGCTGACGCCGGAGCGTCACAGCTGTGGCCACTGCAGCGAGCCTCTGTTTCTGACGACGGACGAGCCCCTCACGCGCATCGCCTCGAGCGCCTATCAGCACAGCCTGGACCGGCGATCGCTGTCGGCGCTGAGCTCGCTGCCGGGCGCCACCCGCGTGATTCGCTGGATGCTTGGTTCAGTGGGCGACCGCAGCGCCCACCTCCAGTTCATGTCGGACGCCATCCTGTGCGGCGAGGACCAGTTTCCCGAGCTCCTCACCCTCATGGAGCGTGCGCGGCACAGCCTCGACATGCCGAAGCGCCCCACGATCTTCCTCGGCGAGTCGCCGCACATGAATGCGGTGACGACGGGGGTCGACGACCCGGTCATCATGGTGCGCTCGGCACTGCTGGACCAGATGGGCGACGACGAGCTGGTGGCGATCCTCGGCCACGAGCTCGGCCACCTGCACGCGAACCACCCGCTGTACCTGACAGTCGCGCGGACGTTGATGCAGGGCGGGATGAACGCGTCCCACCTCGTGCGCCTGCTTGGCATGCCGCTGCACACCGCACTCATGGGCTGGAGCCGGTGTGCGGAGCTGACCGCCGACCGGGCGGCCCTGCTCGCCTCGCGGGACCTGCGCGCGTGCATCAGCATGATGCTGACCTTCGCGGGCGGTCGACGCCCGGGCACGTCGAACCGAACGCAGATGCACCTTGCGCCCTTCATCCGCCAGTGCCGCGAGCTCGCAAAGCTGCAGTCGAACTACTCGGTCGACGGCCTGCTCGGCACGTACATGGCGCTCGACCGAAGCCACCCGCACCTCGCCTGGCGCGTCATGCATCTGCTGCAGTGGGTCGAGCACGGCAGCTACCTCGAGATCCTGACGGGCCGCTACCCACGACGCGTTGGACCGCCCGGCCCGGAGCCCAGGTTCCTCACCACGAACACAAACCTCAACTGATCGGCCACGGACCCATCCCATGAGCACCGACCACCCACAGAGCACCCTCGATGAAGCGCGCAAGCGGCTGCGCCGCGCCTCCGAGGAGGTCATCGGCAACGGTCACTACATCATGACCGAGGGCGATCAGTGGTTCGTGTCCGCGGTGGCAAGCCTGGACCGTGGCGCCGGCCGGACGCAGAGCGGCGTGATTGGCCTCGGCAAGCGCATCGTCGCCGGCGTAGACCGCATGCGCCCGGCGTGGCTGCGGCGCGCCAGCGCGAAGCAGCGTGTGAAGACGCTGCTCGAGACAGAGATGAAGCGAGCAGGCCTGGACGTGGACCCCGATGAGTTTTCCAACTTCTCCATGCGCATCGCGACGCTCGTCGAGCTCGTGCTCAGCGGCGTGGTCGACATCCGCGACATCGGCTTCGAGCAGGATGCCGAGACGTGCCCGCTCGAGCAGACGGGGGAGACACCGTGAGCTCAGTCGAAGTCGCTGAAGAGGTGGCCCACCACGAGCAGCGCGATCAGGCCCCAGAAGAGCCAGCGCTGCGAGTGCAGCAGCGCGACGTTCTTGCGCTGCTGCCCGCGCGACATGCGGTAGCGCAGCACGAAGCCAGCCGCCGAGAGCCACAGCGTCAAGGCCAGCGCCGTGTGCAGCATCACGTTCCCGCGCACCGAGTAGTGCCAGTGCAGGACCGCCGCGATACAGAACGCCGTGGCGCTCCACTCGTGGATGGTGAACCACCGCTTGATCTTGAACTTGCCCTTGTAGCGCTTCGGGTCCGTGCGCATGAGGTAGCGAACGAAGATGTATGCGCAGAGCAGCCCGAAGAGAATCAACGCGACCACACCCCAGAAGTTGCGGAGCGACTCGCCGCGATGGTCCTCCACCGCCCCGCCGCGTGCGACCTGCTCCGCGCCCAAGTTCGCGGTCGCGAGCGGCTGGTACGCCCGGCCCATGGCTCGGCGCATGAACCTACCCGAGGGTCGAATCGCCAGCACCGTGTGACAGTTCGAGCAAACGCCGACGAACGTGTGAGGCAAGATGTCATCGCGTAGGATCGCAGGCATTCGCAGCACCTGCGCCGGGGTCGGCACCTCTACGCGCTGGCCCGCCGCGAGCAGTCGCTGCTCGCCCGGCGACAGGCGGAACAGCTGCATGTTGTCGCGGCTCATCGCGACCGGTCCGACCTCGTCGATGCGGTGGCAGCCCATGCACGGACCCGCGAAGCGATGCGACAGCAGGCTGTTGCGGTTGATGGGGATCGTCGTGCGCAGCCGGGGAGGCTGCGGCTTGAGCTCCTCGTACAGGTACACGCTCCCGACGACGGTGGGGATCACCGCCAGGACGAAGAGCACCAGGTTCCGCTTGCTGAACAGTTCCTGCAAAGTAGCGCGCCCCCGGCGCGTTCGACCGCAGGCTGTTCTACCCCGTGTGGCGAAGGGGCAGCAAGCTATCAGCAGCATGCCCGCCGTGGTCGGAGGCGGACGATGAGCTCGCCGCAGACCGCGCCCGCGCTCTCCCTTGCCCTGGTTACCGTCCCGCGGCGTAGTTCGTTTGGGCCTGTCGTGGTCGCCGCTGTCGTGGTGAGTGCCTTCGCGTTTGCGCCCGTCCCGCTCGCGCGGGGCCCGCTCGCGGCTCTGGCGGCAAGCCTGTCGATCATGGCGCTGCTGCCCCCCATCGGTCGCGTGCCGAGTCACGTGTGGGGACCGCTGGTCGGGATGGTGACGCTGGTGGTGGGTCCGTCGGTGATGGCGGGCGCCTTTCCACAGGTCGGGCTCTCGGCGTTGACGGCCGAGGTCGTCGGCGGGCTGGACGTGATCGTGCTGATCCTGTCGCTCGCCTACCTGGCCTCGAGCCTCGACGACAGCGGCTTCTTCCGGTGGTGCGCGCTGCGGGTGACGCGCGCTGCGGCTGGTGATGGAACGCGACTGTTGCTGTGGACGTTCCTGGGGGTGTCTGCCCTGACGTTCTTCACGAGCAACGACATCGTCATCCTCGCGGTCACGCCGATCCTCATCCATATCGCGGTCCAGGCGAAGATCCGCAACGTGACTCCGCTCCTGTTCGCGCAGTTCTTCGCCGCCAACACCGCGTCCATGGGGCTCTACATCGGCAATCCGACCAACATGGTGATCGGCAGAGCAGCCGGCATGGGCTTCACCGAGTACGCGCAGCGCATGTGGCTGCCGACGTTGGTCGCAACTGGCGCGACGCTGGGGTTGCTGTGGTGGCTCTTCGCGCACGGGAGCCGCGACAACCGCATGGTGCGCCGGTACCGCATGCCTCCGGCGGACGACGCGATCCACTGGACGTCGCACATGACCGCCAAGGTTGCGCTCTTCGCAGGCTGCCTGGCGACGCTGACAGCGCTCGGCTCGGACTTCGGATACGCGCGGACCGCCGGGGGCGCCGGCAGACTCGTCGTGCACACGTGCGCAGCGTTCGCCCTGCTCGCCCTGCTCCATGACCTGTGGTGCGACCGCAGTAGGGTCACCGGCGAGCAAGCGGCCGGCGTGCGTCGGCGGATCGTCGGTCTGCCGTTCGAGATCGTGCCGTTCTTCGTCGCATTCTGCGTGCTGCTGCACGGGCTGTCGGAGGTGGGCCTGGTCGAGCGGGCCGCCGACAGGGTCGTCGCTGCCTTCGGGTACGGCCCCGTGATCGGGAGCGTCGCGACCGGGGTCTACGGGGTCGTCACCACGAACCTCCTCAACAACATCCCGACCTCGATGCTCGTCGGCAAGACGCTGGAAGCGGGTTCGTCGAGCGCTGGACTCGCCGAGCGCCTGGCGACCCTGGACGCGGGCTATGCCGATGCTTTCGTCGAAGCGTCCCTCTTCGCCACCAACGTCGGCGCCAACCTGACCTTCATGGGCGCGCTTGCGGGCGTGATGTGGTTGCGCATCCTGCGCCGCTCGAGCGACGGCAACGACGCGCCCCGCGTCCCCTCGGCGCGTGAATTCCTCTGCTACGGCGCACTCGTCGTACCCGCCGTGACGCTGCTGACCTGCAGCGTCATCGGGCTGTCCCATGGCGGCCCCACCCCCAACTGAAGATCGAAGACAGACCCAAAACCTCGGTGAACGTGATGATGATGCAGACCAGAAAGCTAACAGCGGAGCTCGTGGGAACCTTTGCCCTCGTGTTCGTCGGTGCGGGCGCCGTGATCGTGGACAGCCACACCGGGATGAGTCACATGGGCGTGCCCGACGGCAAGGTGGGACTGCTCGGTGTCGCCATGGCGCACGGATTGACGCTGGCGGGCATGATTGTCTGCTTCGGGTCCATCTCCGGCGGACACTTCAACCCCGCCGTGTCGTTTGCCGTCTGGCTGCGCCAGAAGCTCGATGCGGAGGTGCTGCTCGGCTACCTGCTGGCGCAGCTCGCCGGCGCGCTGCTGGCAGGCGCAATCCTCGCAGGGATCTTTCCGGACGAGATCGCGCTTGCGGGCCTGGGAACGCCACACCTCGGCACGCGCATCTCCGCGACCCAGGGAATCGCGGTCGAGGCGATGATCACGTTCCTGCTGGTCACCACGGTGCTGTTCGTCACGCGGGAGGACAACGAGCACAAGAACATGGCCGCGCTGTCGATCGGCGGGACGCTGGCCGGTCTGATCCTGTTCGCCGGACCACTGACGGGCGCCTCCGCGAACCCTGCCCGCTACCTCGGCCCGGCGACGTTCACCGCCAATTTCAGCGAGAGCTTCATCTACCTGATCGGCCCCCTGCTCGGCGCGGGTGTCGCCGCGTTTCTGTTCGGCTTCATCAACGGGCTGCCGGACGGCGACTCCGGCGACGTCGTCACGCACGACGACGGTGGCGGGTGGTTCCAGGCCAAGCAACCCAAGAGCGCGTTCGCCGCGCTGCAGAAAGCACGCGAGCATTTTCGGGCAGGCAACGCGGAGGGTGCGGTGACGCTGCTGGTGCCGCTGCTCGACGACCGCGGCAAGCATGGGCGGGACGTCATGGACAGCGTGCGCACGCTGCTCATGGTGATCGAGGAGGACTTCGGTGAGGTGGGCGCGCTCGACTCGCACCGGCACCTGATCTACTCGGGCGGCGGGCGCTGACTCGAAACGACAGCAGCGGATCGACCCGAGGTCGACCCGCTGCGCAGCTGCCGGAGAGTGGGGACTTGCCGCAGGACTAGTGCGCGTGCGGCGTCGAGTCGAGCACAGCGCGCTGGCCGTACATGTAGATGCCGGTGGCGCACAGTCCGAGTGCACTGAGTGCGAGCACCGGGCCGAGTGCGCCAAGGCCGAGACCGAGACCCAGGCTCATGCCGGTGCCGTTCCAGATCGTGCCAGCGGCCGCGGCCTTCGTCGCCGTGGCTGCACCCGCAGCGACGGGCGCGGCGACCTGTGACGCGGCGACTGCCACCTTCGGGGCGACGAGCGGCAGGTTGGCGGAAGCACCGCTCGCGACCGCAACCTTCGCAGCGCCTGCGCCCTGCCCAGGTGCGACGCCCGCGACCATCTTCATGGCGCCCCCCTTCTTGCACGCGGCAGCGCCTGCGCCCTTCGCGCCTGCGCCCTTTGCGGCGGCGCCGCCCTTGCCGACCTTGACCGCGCCTCCGCGACCGGCCTCCATCTCTGCGCCGCGCCGCCCGCCCTCGCGAACGATGTCCGCATTGACCTGCAGGCCGCCCGCCCCTTGCCGGACAACGTCGGCGTTGACCGGTGTTGCGAGCATCTGCATGCCAGGCTGCACGCCTGAGCCGACAGGCATCATGACGTGCCCCATCGGTGCGACCCCCATCATCCCCTGGTGCTGGACTCCCAGGGGCGCGCTGCCCATGAGGATCACCTTGCCGGCCCCTGCGGCGCCCTTGGCCTTGGCACCGCCCATCAAACCGCCATCACGCATGGCCGCAATCGCCTCGGCCCCACGCACCTTGATGTTGAGCATTTGCGCTCCGCCAGCTGCTCCCATGGTCGAATCCTCCCTGCGGCGGGTCTCGCCACCTCCCCGACTCTATGGGCCTGACCTTCAAATGCAATTGAAATCGACTTTCGATAACTATTTCATTAACGGAAGAGGCAAATCCCGTCGTAATATGGCAGCAGTGCCGAGTCGCAACAGCACCAGGGGAGGCATCCAATGACAACAAAGATCATTTTGACAGCCATCGTGGGGGTCTTCGCGGGAGCCTTCGCTTACGAACTCCTGAATCGCAAGCAGCCCAGGCTGGTCGCCGATGCCAAGAACGCGGTCTCCGACTTCAGGCAGGCCTTCGTCGCAGGCTACTCCCGCGACGTCCCCGAAGCCTGACCGGCTACTACGGGAGACGCCCGGAGCGTCGAGCGCGCAGCACCGCAACGCCCTAGTCGACGGCGTGGGGTCAGTGTTCGTCCACGCACCGAATCGTGCCACGGAGGAAGCGCCAAACGGCGCGACCGACCCACACCGAGTCCTGTCGGGCGTGACGCCGCGACAGCGGTGGTAGTCCGAGTGGCACAGTGGCTGCGGCGAACACAACCCGAATGTGGGAAACCGGGCGGCCGGCCGGGCGTTCAACTGCTTAGGATCATTGGCGCTCCCGATAGGATTCGAACCTATGGCCTTCGGCTTAGGAAGCCGCTGCTCTATCCAGCTGAGCTACGGGAGCATGGGGCTGAAAGCGGCGATATCAGTACCGCAACAGGGCGATGGTTTCCAGGTCGCCGAGGGTCTGTCGGCCGGAGAGGGACGAGAGCTCGATCACGAACGCGGCCGCGACGGCCACGCCGCCGCTCTTGTGAATTAGCCGCGAGGTCGCGGCCGCGGTGCCCCCGGTCGCCAGCAGATCATCCACGATCAGCACACGCTCGTCGTCGTGCAGCGCGTCCTGGTGCACCTGAAGCGCATCACTTCCGTACTCCAGCTCGTACTCGACCTCGTAGGTCGCCGCCGGTAGCTTGCCCGGCTTGCGGATCGGCACGAAGCGCTTGGACATGTGAATCGCCAGCGCCGCGCCGAAGATGAAGCCGCGCGACTCGATGCCCGCGATGCACTCGAACTCCCTGTCAGCCACGTGAGCCTCGAGCGCCGCGATGGTCGCCTTGAACGCGTCGCGATTGCCCAGCAGCGGCGTGATGTCCTTGAACATGATGCCGGGCTTTGGGTAGTCCGGCACGTCGCGCACGCATCCTCGAATCAAGTCGATGTCCGTCAAGGTCCGCCTCGCCTTCCCAACACTAAGTTTCTTCGCCCTGCCCAGCGCCATCCGCGGCGACGTGGGCAGCCATCGCAACGTGGCCCGCCTTCGTCGCCTCCAGCTCCAGCGGGGTAACCGACACGTAACCATCGGCGGTCGCCTCGGCGTCCGAGTTTTCCACCTGGCCGCTGTCCGTGACGCGGCCGCCTAGCCAGAAGTACTCGCGTCCACCGGGGTCGCGGCGGGGGATCACGTTCTCCTCGTAGATCTGTTGGCCAACGCGGGTGACGCGCATGCCCCTCATCTCGCCGGGCGGGAAGTTCACGTTCAGCAGCACCCGCTGTCCCTCGGGGTGGGCCACGTCGAGGAAGCGCTGCACCATCTCGCCGGTGCGCAGCGACGCGGGTCCGAAGTCGAGCTCGCGATCCTCGTCCTTCGAGTAGCACTGCGAGAGCGCGATCGCTGGGATGCCGCGGATCGCAGCCTCGCGTGCAGCTGCGACGGTGCCAGAGTAGAAGACGCTGCTGCCTAGGTTGGCGCCGTTGTTGATGCCCGAGACGACCACGTCAGGTCGACGGGGCAGGAAGCGCGACTCGAAGAGCGCCAGGTACACGCAGTCGGCGGGTGTCCCATCGACCGAGTGCACGTCCTGCTCGTACTCGATGTGACGCAGCGGCCGCTCGATGGTGATCGCGTGGCTGCTACCGCTCTGCTCGTACCTCGGGGCGACCACCACGACGCGGCCCAGCTCGCACAACACGGGCAGCAGCGTGCGCAGCCCGGGGGCGTGCACGCCGTCGTCGTTGGTCAGCAGAATCAGCGGGTCGTCGGTCGCCATCGGTACGTGTCGTAGAAGGAGAATGGCCGCGGCGTCCAGGGGACACCGCGGCCGAAATAAAGTTGGTCGGAGCGACTGGATTCGAACCAGCGACCCCCACACCCCCAGTATGGTGCGCTAACCAGACTGCGCCACGCTCCGACCAGAAGGCTCTGCAGGGGCCGGCAGCTTACATCCTCCAGCCCGCCTGGCAACCACAAAGCGGGCTGGCGCGTCGCCCCTGGCACGCCAGCCCGAGGGCCAAAAAACGAGCTGCTAGACGTTCTTTTTCTCGGAAACGGGGACCTGCACGGTGGCCGTCTTCGCGCTCGGCGAGGCACCCGTCACGACCGCCTTGCTGGGGCTGGCAGCAAGGTCGGCGCGGGCGCGCAGGGCGTCGAGCTGCCGCAGCGCATCGGACAGCTCCTTGCGAATCACGAGCAGGTCCGCCCGCACCGCGACCGAGCGGGCCGCATCGGGATCGGGCTCGCTGCTCACGCGATCGCGACCGAGCTCCTTGAGGCGCTTGCGCGCGCCGGCGATCGTGTAGCCCTGATCCTGAAGCAGCTGCCGCACGAGCATCGCCAGCTCCACGTCGTGGCGCTTGTACACGCGATGCGAGCCACGCGTCTTCATCGGACGCAGCGCGGAGAACTCGCTCTCCCAATAGCGCAGCACGTGCGGACGGACGCCGACGATCTTGGCGACCTCGCCTATCTTGAAGAACAGCTTGTCCGGTAGCTCGAGCTGAGTCATGCGGCCCTACCCCGCGCCGGACTGGGTTCAACCCTGGTCGGCTTCGGACGCCGAGCCATTGCTCGACGCACTCTTGCGCGTATCGGGATTCAGAATGTTCTTCAGTACTTGGCTTGGCTTGAAGGTGAGGACGCGGCGAGCGCTGATCGGAATCGGATCACCCGTCTGAGGGTTGCGCCCGATGCGCTCCTTCTTCTCGCGCACGACGAAGTTGCCGAAGCCGGAGATCTTCACGCGGTCCCCACCGGCGAGCACTTCCTTCATCGTATCGAAGACGGCCTCAACGACTTCGGCGGACTCCTTCTTGGAGAAGCCACCGACCCTCTCGTAAACCTGATCGATGATTTCAGCCTTGGTCATCGACGTCTCCCCACCAGCGTTCTGCCCCGTAGGGCACGGCTGTAAGAGTACCACGGACCTGCCGCGTCCGGGCAACCAAGGCTACTCATTACAGCTACTTACGTACAGAGGCGCCGAAGCTGCGCTCGGCCGCCTTGACGACCTGCGCATGTGCCTTGTCGACGATCTTGTCGGTCAATGTGGCAGCCGGGTCACGGTAGACCACATGAAAGGCGAGGCTCTTGTGACCTTCGTCCACCGGATTTCCCCGATAGATATCGAAGAGGCGTACGTCCTCGACCAGCTTGCCGCCGGCGACAGCCAGCGCCTCGGCGACCGCACCCGCCTCTGTCGCTTCCCCGACCACGACCGCCAGGTCGCGCGTGACGGAGGGGAAGCGGGCGATGTCCACCGCAAGCGAGGGACCCCGAGCGGCTACCAACGAGCCGATCTCCGCAACGTCGAGATCCGCGTGCAGCGCCTCGCCCTCGAGCCCGAGCCGCTCGGCGACCTCGGGATGAAGCTGCCCCAGGTATCCAACCACGCGATCGCCGAGCACGACCAGCGCGCTGCGCTGCGGATGCATGTGGGCTGGCGGGCGCAGCGCGCCCTGTGATGCGACGGTCGTCGGCAGCTGGCCAAGGAGCGGCCCAAGCACCGCCTCCACGAATCCCTTTAGGTCGTAGAAGTCGAAGCGCTCACCCTTCTGGAACCACGGCTGCGAGTCGCCCCATAGCATGATGCTGAGCCGGTAGGATTCGGCGGGCAGGCGACCGTCGCCCGGCTCGAACACGCGCGCGACCTCGAAGTGCAAGAGGCGTGTCGCCTGGTGTCGCTGCGCGTGTCGCAGGTTCGCGGCGAGCCCGGGAAGCAACGACGTACGCAGGACCGAGCGCTCCTCGGACATGGGATTCGCGAGACCCACCGCCGCCTCCGACACGCCGGCAGACGCGAGGTCGGCGGGCGACACGAACGCATAGTTGATCGCCTCGTCGAGACCCGCCGCCGCCCCTAGCTCGCGCAGGCGCCGCACGAGAGACACGTCGTCGCCGCCACCCGCAGAGGACGGGCGCACGGTCGGTAGCTGCGTGGGGATGAGGTCGTAGCCGCGCAGCCGCGCGACCTCCTCGATGAGGTCCACTTCGCGCAGCAGATCGGGGCGATGCGTCGGCGCCGTGACGTCCAGACCCACAGGGCTGGCGGTCACCTTGCAGCCGATCCCCTCGAAAAGCGTGCGCATTTCGGGCTCGGGCACATCGGTGCCCAGCAGCAGCTTCACGCGGCGCGGCCGCAGCGCGATCACCTTGCGCTCGATCGGAACCGGATTGACGTCGAGGGCCGACTCCACGAGGACGCCGCCACCCATCTCGCTGAGCATCGAGGCCGCGTGGCCCAGCACGTGCCGAACATCCCCGGGGTCGACCCCGCGCTCGAAGCGATGGCTGGAGTCGGTGTGCAGGCCGGTGCGCTTGGACGTCCGGCGCACGGAGCGCGGGTCGAAATACGCGCACTCGATGAGGACGCGGCGCGTGGCGATGTTGATCTCGGAGTTCTCGCCACCCATCACACCCGCGAGCGCGACCGGACCTTCAGCATCGCAGATCAACAGATCGTCCGCGGTCAGCGTGCGCTCGACGCCGTCGAGTGTCGTGAACCGCTCCCCCTCGGATGCGAGGCGCACGACGATCCGCGAGCCACGAACGTTGTCGTAGTCGAACGCGTGAATCGGGTGGCCGAAGCCGAGCATGATCAGGTTCGTCGCATCGACGACGTTGTTGATCGCGCGCAGACCCAGCACGTGCAATCGGTAGCGCACAGCGAACGACGAGGGCGCGATATCCACATTGGCGACGAGCGCCGCCCCGTACCGCGGGCACCGCTCGGGGGCCTCGATGTCCACGCGAACGGCCTCGAACTCGGTGATCCGAAAGACCTCCGCCGAGCGCTTGGTATCCCACATGTTCGACAGCGAGAACGTGGCGTCGCTCTGGGGGAAGAGGAATTGATCGGGGTAGATCAGCCGCCCGACGGCCGGCACGTCATCGAGCTCGAGCGGCTTGCCGTAGGCGACACCAAGCTCGCGCGCGATGCCAACGTGACCCAGGCAGTCGGGGCGATTCGGCGTCAGGCCGATCTCGTAGACGTGGTCCTCTAGATCGAGCGCGTCGACCACCGCGGTGCCCGGCGGAGCGCTGAGGTCCGATTCGAGAACGAGCAGGCCGCTGTCGTCGCTGCCTATGCCGAGCTCGGTCTCGCCGCACAGCATGCCGCGCGACACTTCACCGCCGAGCTTGCGCTCGGTGATCTCCATCCCGTTCGGGAGCTTCGCACCGAGCTGCGCGAGCAACACACGGCCCCCGGGATCGGGCACGTTCGAGGCACCGCACACGATGTCGTGCTTGGACTGGCCATCGCTGACCGTGACGATCTGCAGGTTGTCGCGCTTGGGATGTGCGCGCGAGCCGAGCACTTCTGCGACGATCACACCATCGAGACCCTCGCCGTAGGACTGGACGGACTCCACCTCGAGCCCGAGGTCGGTCAGGCGCCTCGAGACGTCCGCCACCTCCAGGTGCAGACCACTCAGCTGCTCGAGCCACTTGTGCGAAGCCAGCATCGTCCCCTCAGAACTGCGTCAGGAAGCGGGTGTCATTGCCGTACAGAAGACCGACATCGGCGACGCCGTGTCGGAGCATCGCAACCCGATCGATCCCCATGCCGAACGCGAAGCCGGTGTAGCGCTCCGCATCGTAGTCGACGGACTCGAAGACCGCCGGATGCACCATCCCGCAGCCGAGGATCTCGATCCAGCCCGTGTCCTTACAGACGCGGCACGAGTGGGCGGCGGGGTTGCGCCAGCGATTGCAGATGGTGCAGCCCACGTCGACCTCTCCGCCGGGCTCGACGAAGGGGAAGTAGCTGGGCCTGAACCGGACCGGTATATCCTCGCCGAACAGCCTCTGCAGGAAGTGCGTGAGCACGCCCTTGAGATCGGCGAAGCCGATGCCCTCGTCCACGAGCAGCCCCTCGAGCTGCATGAACATCGGCGAGTGGGTCGCGTCGTCGTCACGGCGGTACACGTGGCCGGCGCTGACGACTGCGAGCGGCGGCGGCCGGCGTAGCATCTCCCGCACCTGTACGGTCGAGGTGTGCGTTCGCATGAGCGTGTCGCGCGGATCGGCCCCCGGCTTGGGCACCATGAAGAAGGTGTCCTGCATGTCGGTCGCCGGGTGGTCGGGCGGAAAGGCGAGCTTGTCGAAGTTGTACTCGTGCAGCTCGACCTCGGGGCCATCCGCAACGTCGAAGCCCATCGAGACGAAGAGATCGAGCAGCTCGTGCTTCACGCGCGTCAGCAAATGCAGACGACCGGCGCCGCGACCGCGCGATGGCAGGGTCGGGTCGAGCGCGGGCCCTGAGAGTTCGGCCTCGCGCGCAGCCCGCGCGAGCTCGCCGAGTCGCGCCTCCATCGTCGCCTCGACCTTGCCCTTGAGCTCGTTGGCACGCTGGCCGAACTCGCGCCGCCGCTCCTTCGGAAGCTGAGGCATCAGCTTCATCAGCTGCGTGAGCGCGCCCTGCGGACCCACCAACTTCGCGTTGGCACCGCGCAGGGCCTGCTCGTCGGCGGCCGCGTCGAACGCTCCGGAGTACTCGGCCGCGACCTGCTCGAGGCCCTGCTCGAAGGTGGCGACGACGTCCGGGGCGCTCATCGCACCCTACTTCTGGACGGCGTCCACGATCGCCTTGAAGCCACCCGGGTCGGCTACGGCGAGCTCCGCGAGGATCTTGCGGTCGAGCTCCACGTTGGCCTTCTTCAGGCTGGCGATCAGCTTGCTGTAGCTGGTGCCGCAGGTGCGAGCCGCCGCACCGACGCGTGTGATCCACAGGCGACGGAACAGACGCTTCTTCTGCTTGCGGTGCGCGTAGGCGTCGTCCCACCCGTTGTGCACCTGCTCGATCGCGATCGAGAACTGGCGGCTGCGGGCACCGTAGTACCCACTCGCGGCCTTGAGAATCTTGTTGCGGCGACGGCGCGCCTTGAAACCTCTACGTACTCGCGGCATTGGCTGCTCCTCAGAAGGCGTAGGGAAGCAGCCGCTTGACCGCAGGAACGTCCGCATCCGACAGGATGTCGTGTTTGCGAAGCTTGCGTAGACGGTTGGCCGACTTGCCGCGCATGAGGTGGTTGAGCCCCGCCTTGCCGCGCCGCACCTTGCCGGTGCCGGTGACGCGGAAGCGCTTGGCCGCCGCGCGATTCGTCTTCATTTTCGGCATGATCTTCCCTTGAATACTGAACACTGAGCCAGCGATTGAGGCGCGGCGCAGTGCGGAGAGGCGGTGTTGTAGGGGGCCGGCCAGTAGAAGTCAAGCGAGAGCCCAACCACCTGAAGTACGGCCTGAGCGACCGCGCACCGACAGCTCCGCGAGCAGCGCCTGGCGCCCGGATGCGCCGGACGCCGGCTACTCGGGAACGGTCGAGGAGAGCTCCTCGTCGGACTCCGACGTCTTCTTGCGAGGCACGACCTTGACGAGCGGCGCGAGGATGAGCGTCATCGTGCGCCCTTCCATCTTCGGACTCACCTCGACCTGCGAGAGGTCGTTGCTGTTGTCGCGGATGTGCTCGAGCTGCGCCATCGCGGTCTCGGGGTGCGTGATCTCGCGGCCGCGGAAGCGACACGTGATCTTCACCTTGTTGCCCTCCTCGAGGAAACGGCGCACGTGCTTGATCTTGAAGTTGAGATCATGCTCGTCGGTCTTGGGACGGAGCTTGATCTCCTTGAGCTCGACTTGGCTCTGGCGCTTCTTGGCTTCGTTCGCACGCTTCTTTTCGTCGTACTTGAACTTGCCGAAGTCCATGATCTTGCAGACCGGCGGAAACGACTTCGGGTTGACCTCCACGAGATCGAGCCCCGACTCGCGCGCGACTCGCAACGCCTCTGGCGTGTCGAGTACGCCGAGCATCTCGCCCTCGCCGCCAACCACGCGCACCTGCGGTACACGGATCCTGTGATTTACGCGCGGCCCCCGCTGGGCATTGTCGCGCGGATTGAATCGCGGTCTACCGATAGCTAATAACCTTCCGTACGAGGACAAGCCGTCCTCGAAGCGCAACCATCGCGGTCACGGCAGGCGCATATACTAACCCGTGTCCGACCCCGGGGCATCCCCCCCGCCGGCACGAGCCAGTCGGCTCCCGCTCTATCCGTCCAATGGTCCGCAAGTTCGCGTAGTGTGTAGGGTAATCCCAGTAGGCACGGGCGGGATTGAACCGCCGACCCCTACCGTGTCAAGGTAGTGCTCTCCCACTGAGCTACGTGCCTGCGCAGCGATTCTGCGACAGATTTGTGCAGCGATGTAGCCTCCTGCCCCAGGGGTGTCAAGCGCCAGCCCTCCGCTGCATGCCCGCGAACGCCGCGGGATTTGCATGCGCGCAGCAGCATTGATATCGATCCCGGCGGATGGTCCCAGAAGCGGAACACGACGCGGCTCGGGAACACCGGCCCCTGCCGTCGGTGGACGTCGCACTCTTGCCCGATGAGCGGCGTGCCGCGCGAGCGCGAACGACCGTCGCGATCGGCATGCTCGTGGCGATCGGCTTCGGGACGGCGGTCGTCATGTACGGCGAGCAGCTGATGGCGGCCGCGGCGCCCGAGTCACCACCGGCGCCCGATCCGGATGGCTGGCCGATCGAGGCGCCACCCCCGTCGGCCACAGCGGCCATCGTGGCCACCGCAGCGCCTGATGCGGTGCACGAGCCCAGCGAGCCTCCGCCGCCTGTCGAGGAGACCCCGAGCACCCCGTTGGTGGTCGAGCAGGCCGAGGGGATCACCCGCAGCGTTCACCAGTTCGGCAAAGCCCGCGGCTTCCGCGACGGCCTGCGCAAGGCGGGGGCCTCCCCGGACGAGGCCGATGCGCTGATCACGGCGCTCGACAAGCTGGTCGACCCGCGCCGCTGTCGCCCGGAGCACAAGGTCGTCTGGGAGCGCACGGAGGACGGCCGCTTGCACGCGTTCGAGTACCGCGTGGGCATCACCGAGATCTACCGGGTGGAGCGCGACTCGAAGGGACAGCTCTTCGGCAAGCAGGTCGAGGTCGACGTTGAGCTGCGCCAGCTCGCGAAGGGCGGCCATGTGGTCGGCTCGCTGGGGCAAGCGCTGGAGCACCTGGGGCTGGGCCGGGAGCTGGCAGGCGTGTTCGTCGAAGTGTTCGAGCAGACCGTCTCCTTCAAGAAGGACACACGCGCCGGCGACACCTTCAAGATCCTCGTCGACGAGCGCTACGTGGACGGCGAGATGCTCGGATACGGGGACATCCGGGCAATCCAGTACTCCGGCGAAAAAGTGGGTAAAATCCAAGCGTTCTGGTTCAAGCGCAACGGCAAGCGGGGTGATTTCTTCGACGACAAGGGCCGGGCGATGCACGGGGGCTGGCTGCGGACCCCGCTGCGCTACGACCACATCTCGTCGGGTTTCAATCCCCGCCGCCGCCACCCCGTTCTGAAGCGCATCATGCCGCACAACGGTGTCGACTATGCCGCCGCCCGCGGCACGCCCGTCTGGGCGGCAGCCGACGGCGTTGTGACATTCGCCGGCCGCAAGGGGGCCAACGGCAACCTGGTCGCGCTGCGCCACGAGGGTGGGTACGAGACGTTCTACGCGCACCTGTCGCGCATCAGCGGACGGGTGCGCGCCGGCACTGAGGTCAAGCAGCGCACCGTGATCGGCGGTGTGGGCTCGACCGGCCGCTCGACGGGTCCGCACCTGCACTTCGCGCTCAAGCGGCACGGGCGCTTCCTCAACCCCAAGAGCCAGCTCAATGGCCCCGGACGCCCGCTGCCCGCGGGCGAGATGGGCCGCTACCGGCGCGCGCGCAAGGCGCTGCTCGCTGAGCTCGACGCCACCGCGCTGGCGGCCGCGCAGACCTCCGTCGCGCCCGAGCCCGAGCCGGCGAAGGAAGTCTTCCACGACGAGGGCTCACTCGAGCTTTGAGCCGGCCAGGCCGTGGTATAGCGCCGGGCGCGTGCGCATCGCGTGGGAACCGTGGACAGGACACAACGACTCGAACGCCTGAGCCCGATCGCAGTGCTGGCCGTCGGTGCGGCCATCCTGCTACCGGGCCTGTCGGGCTTCGGCGTGTGGGACCCCTGGGAGCTGGCGACCGCTGACGTCGCGCGGCAGCTCAACGACGGCGTCCGGGCCTCGGAGGCGCTCGACGCGCGCGCCGTCGTCGCCAGCGTGGGCTTCCAGACCCTCGGCGTCGAGGAGTGGGCGGGGCGGCTGCCGATCGCGCTGTGCGGCCTCGGGCTGCTGGCGCTGTTGGTCTTCGTCGGCGGCCGGCTGATCGACCTGCGCACGGGCGTCTACGCGGCGGCCATCACCGCCTCCACACCACTGTTCGCCCTCAACTCGCGACCGATCTTCGGAAGCGCGCCGTCATTCCTGCTGCAGGCGGCAACCGGGCTGGCCCTGGCGATGGCGGTGCTGCGTGCGGAGGTGTCGGCACGTGGACGTGTGGCGTGGCTCTGCGCCGCGGCGATCGCCGGCACGCTTGCGACGCTCGATGGCGGTGCGCTGCGCGCCCTGCTGCCGTCGCTGATCGCGACCTCGGCCGTCCTGCTGCTCGATAAGGCGTGGCGCGATGAGGGCGAGCGCATGCGCCGCGCAATGGGAGCCGTGGTCCTCACCGCGACCGGCATCGTGCTGGTGGGGGTGGTCTGGACCATCGTCCGCGACGTCCACGGTGTCAGTCCCTGGACCGGTGGAGCCCCGGTACAGCAGGTCGCGCCGCCCTTCGAGTCGCCGATGCAGCGCGTGTTCCACGCCTTCGCGCCGTGGAGCGTGATGCTGCCGATGGCCGCCGCGGCGATGCTCTGGGGCGAGCTGGGCGAGGAGCGTCGCGGGTGGAGCCTGTGGCTCACGCTGTGGGCGATCGCCGGCTACGGTGCGCACAGCGTGTTCGTCTCGCGCTACGGACAGGCCGACACGTTCTTGCCCATCGCCGCGCTCGCACTGCTGATCGCGATCGCGCTGCGCGAACTCGAGCGGACTACGCGACCGCAGTGGGCCGCGACGGTCGCCACCGGCCTGCTGTGCGCCCTGCTCATCCGCGACTTCGCCCTGAGCCCCGACAGTGCGCTCGAGGCGCTGGCCCTACCCGACCTGAAGGCGCCCGAGAAGTACCACCCGCGCGGTGCGTGGGCCGCGCTGCTGGCAGGCTTCGCCGCCGCGCTGACGCTCGTTCTCGGCGGCGGGCCCGAGCAGCGGCCATCTCCGGCGGCCCAGTGGCGCGCCGTGCGCACGCACTTCCGCAGCTCGCGGTCGGCGAAGGTGTGGCTTGGCATCGCGGCCCTCGTGATGTTCGGCTTGATGGTGGCGGCGGTGGTGGCCGCGGTGGCGCCCAAGCAACTGGGGCAGTCGACCCTCGTCACCAAGTGGCTGCGCCGCGCGGGGCTCATACCGATCGCGCTCGCGCTGGTGGTGGTGCTGGTGCCGATGGTTCGCCACTTCTACACGCGCCTCGGGTCGCTCCGGGTGTGGCCGCTGCTCGTCTCGGGCCTGCTGATCGGCGCATACACCTCGCATGTGTTCCTGCCAAAGCTGAGCGCCAGCTACTCACCGCGCTCCGTGTTCGAGACGTACAACCGCATCGCCAAGGAAGGCGAGCCGCTCGCGCAGTTCAAGCTCAGCGGCCGGGCCGCCACCTACTACGCGAAGGGCGAGGTGCGCGGCGTGTCGAACCTGCAAGCGCTCGTGAAGCACCTGCAGAGCGAGTCGCGTACGTGGGCGGTATTGCCCGGCGACGAGCTGCCGCGCCTCGACCGCCTGTACCGCCGACGCACCGGCAAGCACGTCTACACGGCGGATGCCAGGAGCACGAAGGCTGTGCTGGTCTCGAGCGCGCCCGTCGAGGGTCACGCCGATCAGAACTTCCTCGCGAGCGCGGTGCTGGAGCACGCGCCGGCCAAGATCGACCGACCCCTCGAGACCGTCTTCGACGGCAAGATCAAGCTGCTCGGTTACGACCTCAAGCTGCCGCACAAGGACCACGTCGGCGCCGGCGAGAAGATGCGGTTCACCTGGTACTTCGAGGTACTGGAATCGGTGAAGGGCAACTACCGTCCGTTCGTGCACATCGACGGAGCGGACCGCGTGCACGGGGATCACGTGCCGGTCGGTGGCAAGTACCCCGTCAGGCTGTGGGAGCGAGGCGACGTCGTCATGGATCGACACACCGTCGAGGTGCCGACGAGCACGAAGGCGGGCACGTACACGATCTACGTCGGCTTCTTCTCCGGCGACAAACGGCTCGAGGTGAAGGAGGGCCCCAAGGACCGTGCCAACCGGGCCAAGGCTGGGGTATTGCGTATCCAGTAGGTGCTGTGCAAGAACGCCGAGAAGGGGTTCAAACGACCGGTGGCCATGGACGATGACAAGGACGGCGCGGAACGGCGCGAACATGCGCGCTTCGATGCGTCGATCGCTGTCGACTACGCGAGCGGCGACACGTTCCTGTTCGCCTACCTGCAGAACATCAGTGCGATGGGGATCTTCATCCGCACCGACCACCCGCAGGCAGTCGGCACGCAGCTGCGCCTGCGCTTCCATGTCGACGAGGAAGACCCGCTGACGCTCGAAAGCGAGGTCACGTGGATCAACCCGTTCAAGGAGTCGGGTGAGAACCTCAACCCGGGCATGGGCGTGCGCTTCATCGACCTGACGCCCGAGAAGCGCGAGCAGCTCGTCGCGCTCGTCCGCACCGTCGCTTACCTCCGGCGTGAGGAAAGCGGCGACGCTATCGACGCGTAGGCCCGGCTCGCGCGATTCAGACGGCGCGCAGCATGGGACGCAGCGGCCGTACGAGCGTGCGCGCATTAAGGGACGTGCGCGTGGCGCGGTCGACGTAGCGACCGCGACGGCGCGCTTTGAGCTTCGCCGGTCGCGGTGGACGATGGATCGAACGCGGGGGCAGCACCGAGGCGACCGTGGTGCGACCGCCGGTCAGCAGACCGCCCTCGGCCTGCAACGCGAACTCCTGCCCGCCGTGGATGACGATGATGTCCTGGTCGGTGAGCTCGATCTCCTCGACGTCGTGCACCGGAACCTCGGGCACCTCCGGCCAGAGCCGCAGCGGTGGCGGAGAGCTGGCGGTCCTGCCGGGCAGCGGAGGAGGCAGCCCGCGGAGGCACGCGCGCAGCCGCGCACGGCACTCGTCCTCGAGGTCGATGAAGCGCAGACCCATGCCGGAGTCCGCCGCGTCGGGACGCCGACGGAACATGCCGACGCGCGCCACGGCTGCCAGCGCCGTGAGCGGAGCATCGCCCGCCCAGCGCGGCGGGCGGAAGCTGACACTCAGCTCCGTGCCGGCCTCGAGCGGAAGCTGCGACTGCAGCCACAGGCCATCCTCGGACAGATCCGTGGCGAGGTGCGGCACGCCGGAGTCCCAGATGTCCGACAGCACACTGGCGTCGAGCCGAACCTGACGGCGAACGCTGGTACGACGTGATGATGGCTGCTCATGGACCTCGGGCATCGCTTCCCTCCGTGGGTGGATATCCCACACTGTAGGTCGGAGCGTACCTCGGTGGCAAAAAACCGGGGCTCGGTGGACAGCCAGGTGGTCAGGCTCTCAGACGCTCAGATCGACGGCATCGGCTGCGCAGAGGGCAAAACCGTCGCCCTCCCAACGCCCCGGCACCGCCCGGGCCGAGCCATCCTCGAGCTCGAACAGCCACAGGCCACCCGGCTTGCCGCCATCGGTCGTGCTGCCCGCACCGAACACAGCGACCCCCTCGGCCTCGAGGTGGAAGCGCTCGTGGATGTGTCCGTGCAGCAGGGCCCCATGACCCATGCCGCGGCAGGCCGCGAGCAGCTCGTCGGCATTCTCGAGCCCGTGACTGAAGTCGTCGTGGCTGCCATCGGCGCGGCGTGGCGCGTAGTGGGTCAGCACGAGGACGAAGCGCCCCTGAACGCGCGCGTCGGCGAGGATCGCGGGCAGTGCAGTCAGCTGGGCGTCGGGGATCCGCCCGCTCGAGCGCCAGGGCTGGGGATTGGGTCGCGCACTGTTGATGCCAACGACCGCAAGCTCGTCCCCGAAGAGCCGCACGAAGGGCCACGCGCCCTGCCCCGCCGCCGATAGCTCCGGCAGATCGGTGCGTGCGAACTCGCCGAAGTACTGCTCGAAGCGTCCATCGGCGATCGTGTCGGGCATGTAGACGTCGTGATTGCCCGGAACGGCGACGAACCCCAGCGGCTGGTCTCGCAGCCCGGCGGTCGCCTCGAGCGCACTGCGCAGCTCAGGGTGCGTGCCGAGGGCCGTGAAGTCGCCGGTGGAGACGACGAGGTCGACGTGCTGGTCACGGGCGAACGCCGCAAGCGCCTCGAGCTTCTGTCGCGCATCGGCGAACCGATGCTTGCGTCGAAGCAGTAGGTTCGCTGCGCCGAGCAGACGCTTGTTGAACATGGACGCGACCGGCAGCTCGCCGAACGCCACGTCCACGTGCACGTCGCTGAAGTGCAGTACCCGGAGCATCGCACCCAGGAGTGTACACGCCCGCAGCGCACGCCGCCGTATGCTGCAACGGCCCGTGCGGTGCGGCTGTGGCTAGCCTAGCGCTTCGAGTACTGGAACTTCTTGCGCGCGCCCGGCTGACCAGGCTTCTTGCGCTCCTTCTTCCTCGCGTCACGCGTGAGGAAGCCGGCCTTCTTGAGGGCGCCGCGCAGCGTGGGGTCCACGACCAGCAGCGCGCGGGAGATACCGTGGCGCACGGCGCCGGCCTGACCGGACTCGCCACCGCCGCAGACGTTGACGGTCACGTCGAAGTCATTGCTGCGCTCGACCAGCTCGAGCGCCTGACGCAGGATCATCACGGACGTCTTGCGTGGAAAATACTCATCCACCGCGCGCCCGTTGATCGTGATGGTGCCGGTGCCGGCCTTGAGGAAGACGCGCGCGATGGCGTTCTTGCGTTTGCCGGTGCCGTAGGCTTTGCCGTGTATCGTACGAGTGGTCATGCGTCGGTTCCTCTAACTCTCAGAGGGTTAGTTCATCGGGCTGCTGAGCAGCGTGGGGGTGTGTGCCACCCGCGTAGACCTTGAGCTTGCCGCTGATCTTTCGGCCCAGGCGGTTCTTCGGGAGCATGCCTTTGACAGCCTTCTCGATGACGAACGCGGGGCGCTCCTCCATCAGCTGTCGGTACGGCGTCTCCTTGAAGCCTCCGGGCTGGCCGGAGTGGCGCTGGTACAACTTCTTGTCGAGCTTCTGGCCGGTCAGCTTGACCTTCTCCGCGTTGATCACGACGACGAAGTCGCCGGTGTCCACGTGGGGCGTGAAGATGGGCTTGTGTTTGCCGCGCAGAATCTGGGCGACGTTGGAAGCCAGGCGCCCCAGGGGCTTGTCCGTGGCATCCACGACAAACCACTTGCGCTCTACTTCGTGGGCTTTTGCACTGACCGTCGACATTTCCGAGCCTCTCGATGGACGGATACTTCTCCCCCTAAAGGGGAGCGGATTTCTAGCGGTGGGCGTTTGTTGTGTCAAGCGGGCGGCGCGTCCAAGCGCCCGGAACCGATTGGCAAAAGTGACGCTGGGGCCCAGTATGGGCGAATCGCGGCGGCATCGGGGGCGTCCAAGCCGCAGGAGGAGCGACTAGATGCGATCCAAAGCGACAGCCATGTTCCTGAGCGCGCTGGCCCTGGCGGTCGGTGCAGCACCCCTCGCGGCTGCCGGCGGCGGGTCTGTAAAATGCGAAATTACTGAAAATGGCGACTCGGCGTTCGGGGAGCTCGTCCTGCTCGACGGCGACAACGAGGTGGCACGGGGCGAGTGCGGCCAGAAGGCGATCAGCGCACCGGCGGGCACGTACACCGCCGTGCTGAGCCTCGATGGCGCCCTCGACGGACCCGAGCAGCGCAAGGAGCTGACCGTGAAGGCCGGCGCCACCCAACAGACGAAGGCCGACTTCGCAACCGGAACGCTGACCGTGCAGATCAAGCGCGAGGGGCGACGCGCGGCGGGCATGGCCATCGTCCGCCGCGGCGGCGAGCAGGTGGGGACGCTCGGCAGTGGCGTGGCCGCACGCCTGAGCGCGGGAACCTACGAGGTCGTCGTGCGCTACCGCGCGCAGACCCGCGAGTTCAAGGATGTGGTCGTCGAGGCTGGGCAGGCGCGCTCACTCGACGCCACCTTCGAGTAGCGCAGCATGCGGATGCGCTGGCCGTGTGTCGCAGCGCTGCTATTCGCGTGCGCCCCGGGGCCGCAGGGCAACGCACTGCAGACGGCCGATCCCGACACTCCGCTCACACTCGAGCTTCGACGCCCCGATGGTGAGCCGCTGTCGCTCGTGCGGCTGCGCGGTGAGCCGGTGCTGCTGTTTCTGTTCGCCACGTTCGACGATGCCTCGCAGCTGGCCCTGACGCCGCTCATCGAGCTGCACCGCCGCCACCCCGGGCTACGTGTCATCGGTATCGCGCTGCAACCGGAGCCCGGGCCGCTGCTCCGGTCCTACGCGGCAGCCCTCGACGTCGACTTCGAGCTCGTGTCGGAGCCGCAGGGGCGGCTGCTATCGGGCGACACGCCCCTGGGTCGCCAGGTGACCGTACCGATGTTCGTGGCGGTCGACGCCGCGGGGCGCGTCGTCGAGTCTTTTTTGGGTGTTCCCGCAGGCGGTGAGCTCGAGCTGCTCGTACAAGCACTGCCCGGCGCCGAGGCAGCTCACTGAGGGTCGTCGTCGGGCAGCCGGCGGTTGACGCCCGACTCCGACCAGATCTCGCCGAGCACCTCACGGAAGCTCTCGTCGACCAGCTGGCGAACCTCGAGCGCTGTCGAGCAGCCCAGCGCGCGCTGCGCGACCGAGCGCGCCTCCTGGCCATCGATGTGGCGCAGCACCTCACGCACCAGCCCAAGCGCCGAGACGGGCACGGAGAGGCTCCTATAGCCGAGGCCAATGGCGATCGGCAGGGCAAATGGGTCGGCCGCCATGTCGCCGCACATCGATAGCGGCCTGCCGGTCTCGCGTGAGACATGCACGAGACGGTCGAGCTGCAGCAGCACCGCGGGGTCGAGCGTGTCGCCGAGGTATGCCACCTGAGGGTTCGCGCGGTCGGCCGCGAGCGTGTACTGGACGAGATCGTTGGTACCGACGGAGAGGAAGTCGCAGCGACGCGCCAGGTGCTCCGCCATCAACACAGCCGACGGCAGCTCGATCATCGTGCCGACCTGGACGTGTCCACAGTCGTGACCGTCGGCGACGACCTGCCGCTTCGCCTCCTCCAGGCACGCGAGTGCGCTGTCGAGCTCAGCCACGCCGCTCACCAGCGGGAACATCACGCGCACGGTGCCGAAGCACGCAGCACGCAGCACGGCGCGCAGCTGAATCTGGAACAGGTCGTCGCGCGCAAGCGCCAGCCGAATCGCCCGGAGCCCCAGCGCCGGGTTCGGCACCGGCGGTGCATCATCGTTAATCGTGAGGTTGTCGCCTCCCATGTCGACCGTACGCAGCACCACGGGGCGGGTTCCGACGACGGTCGCGATGTCCTTGTAGACCGCCAGCTGCTCCTCTTCCGTCGGGACGTCGGGCCGGTTCATGTAGAGGAACTCGGTGCGGTAGAGGCCGATGCCCTGGGCCTGCTCGTCGACTGCGAGGGCCGCCTCCGCAGGCAGGTCGACGTTGGCATGAAGCTGAACGTGGACGCCATCGCGCGTCATCGACTGGTCGCCGTGTTCGCGCAGTCGCTTCGTGAAGTGCAGGTAGCGCCGGGCGCGGTCGCGCGCGCGATCGCACTCGTCCTCCGAGGGATCGAGGATCACCTGGGAGCGCAGCCCATCGACGATGATCTCGTCGTCCGTGCCGACCTGCGAGGTCACGCCCGAGACGCCAACCACGGCCGGAATCTCGAGCGTGCGCGCCAGGATCGCCGTGTGGCTGGTCGCGCTGCCGAGTCCCGTCACCAGGCCCTTGACGCGACTGTCGAGCAGCTGCGCCGCATCGGCAGGGTGCAAGTCGTCAATGACCAGCACACCATCGCCAAGTATCGGCGGGAGCGCGGAGACGCGCCCGACCAGCCGCTCGATGATGCGCCGACCGACCTGCTCGACGTCGTCGGCGCGGCTGCGGATGTAGTCCTCGTCCGACTGCCGCAGGTGTGCCTGGATACCCGCCACCGCTCGCTCCACCGCCCACTCCGCACCCACGCGGTCGTCGCGGATCGCCAGGAGCGCCGCATCGATGAGCAGCTCGTCGCGGCTCATCATCAGGTGAGCCTCGAGAATCAGGCGATAGTCGGCGGGGGCATCCTCGCCAAGCCGGTCGCGGATGCCCTCGAGCTCCTCGCGCGACTGCTCGACCGCCATGCGCACGCGGTCCGTCTCGTCCTCCACGGCCTCCTCGTCGATATGCCGATGACGCACCTGCAGGTGCTGGCTGTCGATGACGACGGCCGGACCGACCACGACACCCGGCGACGCGGCGATGCCACGCAAGACCGTGCGCTCGCGCGCCACCCTACTGGCCCTCTCCGAAGCGATCGGCGATCAGGTCGCCCACGGCGGAGACGGCTTGCTCGGCGTCATCGCCGCTCGCGCTGACGACCACGTGGGTGCCGACCTGGCCGCAGAGCATGAGCAGCTCGAGCACGCTCGATGCCCGCGCCCGCTGGGAGTCCTTCTCGAGGGTGATCTCCGAGTCGTAGCGCTCCGCGAGCTTCACGAGCGAGGCAGCCGCGCGCGCGTGGATTCCCAGGCGATTGATGATCCTGAACTCGCGCCGAACCTCCATTACTCGCCCTCGTCCTCCGGTGTGTCGCGATGGACCACCCGGACGCGTCCGTGGGGCGCAAGCGCAGCACCGAGGGCGACCGCCATGGCGATCGAGCGGTGCCGACCCCCGGTGCAGCCGACCGCGATGGTCAGGTAAGACTTGCCCTCGCGCTCGTAGCGCGGCAGCAGCTTGGTCAGAAGCGTCGTCATGTCGGTGAGCAGCTCCTGCGCTTCGGGCGCGTCGAGCACGAACTTGGCGACCGCCGGGTCGCGACCGGTGAGCGGGCGTAGATCGGGCACGAAGTGCGGGTTCGGCAGATGGCGAAGGTCGAACACGAGATCCGCGTCGACGGGCACGCCGTACTTGAAGCCAAACGACATGACCCGCGTCGCCATCCGACCTGGACCCTCGACGGGCGTGAGGTACTCGACGAGGCGGCGCCGCAGATCGTGCACGGTGAGGTGGGTTGTGTCGATCAGCAGGTCGGCGCGCGAGCGCAGCGGGGCAAGACGCTCGCGCTCACGCTGAATCGCGTCGAGCAGCTCTCCGCCCGGGGCGAGCGGGTGACCACGGCGAGTCTCGCTGAAGCGGCGGACCAGCTCATCATCCTGACAGTCGAGGAAGACGACCGACAGCTCGACACCCTGTTCCGAGAGCTTTCCGAGGATCTCGTGCGCACCCTCGAGAAAGCTCCCCGTCCTGACGTCGAGCCCCAGCCCGACGCGACGCGGCTCGGTGTCACGCAGCAGCTCCGTGAGCCCCGGGATGAGCGGCGGCGGGATGTTGTCGACGCAGAAGAAGGACTGGTCCTCAAGCGCGCGCAACGCCGTGCTGCGCCCTGCACCCGACATCCCCGTTACGACCACGAAGCGTAGCGCTGTCACTTCACTAGCCTAGCAACAAGCGCTGGCGATGGGGACGCCTCGCCCAGGTGCGCTCAGCCCTCCGAGTCACCGTCGAGCAGCACCTGCAGGGCGGCCTCGCGGTCGGGGGCGGCCAAGAGGCGCTCGCGGACCGCCGGCTGCCGCAGCAGCTCGGAGATCTTCGCCAACATCTTGAGCTGCCCGGCGGGTCGGCCCTCGGGGGCGAGCACGGCGACGAAGATCTTCGTCAGCTCGCCGTCGAGCGCGCCGAACTCGCAGCCCTCCCTGCAGATACCGAGCCCTATGCTGAATTTGTCGACGTCCGCGCGACCGTGGGGCACCGCCACGCCACTGCCCACACCCGTGGTGGCGAGCCGCTCGCGCTCGGCGAGCACCCGGTACGCATCCTCCTCCGACAGCTCTCCATCGGACGGCGCGATCAACCGCGCGAGCGTCCGCAACGTCCCGTCCTTCGAGTCGGAGCTCAGATCGGTCGTAATCCCGTCGACCGTCAGATGGTCTGAAAGACGCATGGCGAACCCATCCCAGAAAGGCGATGTGAGCTAACGCACTCTGAGAGATATCACACCGACGCCAGTTGGCGACACAACGGGCGGGTGTTTTTTGTTGTGGACGTCACAGCAGGGCCGTCCACCGGTGCGGCGGCGCCCTACTCGACCGGCGCGTCGACACCATCGGCGGGCGTGACGGCCCCGTCCGGCGACGAGCCGCGGCGGCGCTGCGACTGGTGACCGCCTTTTGCACTGTTGAGCTGCGCTCGGATCTTGTCCACGACCATGTCGATGGAGGCGTACATATCCTCTGAACTCTCGCGGCCGCGGAAGTGCTCGGAGCCGGAGTTCAGGTGAACGTCGACCGTGTGCTCGCGGCGCTCGACCGAGAACGTCACCTCGATGTCGAGTGGCGCGTGAAGGTAGCGTTGCAGCTTGGAGAGCTTGTCAGTCGCGTAGCCCTTGATCGAATCAGAGGACTCCAAATGCCGAAAAGTGAATGCGATCCTCATACAGCTCCCTTCTGGATTGATGGCCGATTGCCTGTCTGTCGTCTCAAAGCCAATTCAACGCTGCGTACCTCAAAAGTATTTCTTGCGCTTCGACGAGCTGACGATGCCCATCATCTCGCGGTACTTCGCGACCGTACGCCGTGCGATGACCACGTTCTGCTCGCGCAGTAGCTCGACCAGCTTCTGGTCACTGTAGGGCTTGGTCGGCTCCTCGCCTTCGATGAACTTCTTGATCGCCTGCTTGACGCTCTCGGAGGCGATGTCCTCGGCGCTGCTGCCGCGGCGGATGGCGCTGTTGAAGAAGTACTTCAGCTCGAGCGTACCGCGCGGCGTGGCCACGTACTTGTTGCTGGTCACGCGCGAGATGGTGCTCTCGTGCATGCCGACCTCTTCCGCGACGTCGCGCAGGATCATCGGCTTGAGGTGCTCGATGCCCTTCTCGAAGAAGTCGTGCTGCTTGGCGACGATGCACTCGGTCACCCGCTCGATCGTCCGCCTACGCTGATCGATGCTGCGGATCAGCCACTGCGCACTGCGCAGCTTGTTCTGGATGTACTCCTTCGCCTGCGGGTCGCCCTTCATGGCGGAACGGTAGAACCCACTGATGCGCAGCTTCGGCATGCCGTCGTCGTTGGCGACCACCACGTACTCGTCGCCGATCTTCTGCACCGAGACGTCAGGCACGATGTACTGCGCCTCGGAGGTCACGAAATTGCGCGCCGGCCGCGGCTCGAGGTCCATGATCGCCTGGGCGATGTCGTAGATCTCCTCGACCTCGACCTGAAGCGCCTTGGCGATGGCGTTGTAGTTCTTGCGCTCGAGGTTGGTCAGGTGCTCGGCCAGCACGCGCAGCGCCAGCGCGTCCATGTCGAAGTGCTTCGCCTGGATGAGCAGACACTCGGAGACGTCGCGGGCGGCCACACCGACCGGATCCATCTGCTGGATCATCGACAGCACCTCCTCGGCGTCCTCGGGGTCGAGCTGCGCCTCCTCGGCGAGCTTCGGGACCACCTCGGCGGGAGCCATCCCCTCCATCGTGAGGTAGCCGCGGTCATCGAGGTTGCCGAAGACCAGCGCAGCGAACCGCAGCTCCTCGTCGAGAAACTCGCCCATGTGCAGCTGCCACTCGAGGTGATCGACCAGGTCCTGCGATGTTGCGACCGTGGCCTCGATGCCGGGGAGTTCATCGCCGCCCGCGCGCACCCCGCCGCCCGGCATCGGAGCCTGGTTGGCGTGGTTCTCCATATAGCGCTCCCAGTCGATCTCACCCTCGCCGTTGCTCGGCTCTGGCTCGGACTCGGATTCGTTCTCGCTGGCCGAGGTCGACTGCGCCGTCGGCTCGGGCCCGCTGTCCCCGTCCGCGCTTTGCGAAGCGCCTTCGGTCGACGGCTCCTGGTTTTCAGGCGTCTCCTCGAGCACCGGGTTCTCGAGCATCTCCTGATGCACGGTCTCGACGAGCTCCATCCGCGACATCTGGAGAAGCTTGATGGCCTGCTGCAGCTGGGGTGTCATCACCAGCTGCTGACTCATCTTGAGCTGCTGCTTCAGCTCCAAAGCCCGTTGCCCTCGCCTTTCAAACGTCGTGCCATCAGGTCTCCAGTATACGACCGAAACGCGGCCGACGGAAAGCGAATCCGGCTTCTGACACACATCTACCTACGACACAAAACCAACCCGACAGGTTTCGCGTGCGTTCTACCTCAATTGGCAAGCTATACTGACGTGACCGGGGGACGGGGACCCGTCGCGATTCTCGCGACGACGGGGGCGAATGACGACGAGACCAATGGAGTCCAACACCGCATCCGAACGTGCGCCCTCGGGAGCTCCCCCGCGGGTCCTGCTCGCCGACGATGACGACATCACGCGCGACTACGTCAGTCACCTGCTCGCTGATCACGGGATGAAGGTCGAGGCCGTGAACGACGGTCAGCAGGCGGTCTCGCAGGTGCGCGATGGCGACTTCGACATCGTGCTGCTCGACATCATCATGCCCGGCCTCGACGGCCTCGACTGCTGCCGACTCATCAAGGGCATCACGCAGGCCTCGTTCCTCCCGGTCATCCTGCTGACGGCGCGCTCGGACACGGACAGCCGCGTGACCGGGCTTCGCATCGGCGCAGACGACTACGTCTGCAAGCCCTTCGACGAGCGGGAGCTGCTCGCACGGGTCAACAACCTGCTGCGCCTCAAGCGCATGCACGACGAGATCAACGACGCCAAGGGGCGGCTCGCCACGCTCGCCGTGCAGGACGAGCTGACCGGACTGTACAACTACCGCTACCTCCACAATCGCATGGGCGAGGAGTTCAAGCGCGCGGAGCGCTACCGCGAGCCGCTGGGCTGCATCATGGTCGACATCGACCACTTCAAGCAGGTCAACGACCGCTTCGGCCACGACGCGGGCGACACGGTGCTGCGAGAGGTCGCGGCGCGTCTGAGCCATGCCGTGCGCGAGATCGACGTGGTGACGCGCTACGGCGGCGAAGAATTCCTGCTCGTGCTGCCGAGCACCAACTTCGCGGGCGCGCTGGCCGTCGCGGACCGGGTCTGGCGCGCGATCGGCGCCGAGCCGTTCATGCTGGACCAGCAGGAGATCGTCGTCACGGTCTCGGTGGGTGTCGCGGTCTTTCCGAGCCGCGACATCAAGTCCAAGGACAACCTCATCAAGGCCGCGGACCGCGCGCTGTACCAGAGCAAGGGCGAGGGGCGCGACCGCATCTGCGTCTTCCAGCACCAGGGCTACATCTACCGGCCGCACGCCCACGCCGAAGATTCGTGAGCGGGCGCGTCAGTCGGGTGCCACCTCGACGCGGTAGCTTCGCTTGCGCGACATGCCGAGTCGCAGGGCACCCCACAGCGCGGGCAGCGCCGCAGCGAACGTCAGCCACGCGCCCCAGCCGAACGCCAGCTCCACCCCCCCCAGTCGGTCGCTCATCAGCTGCGTTGCCTCGGCGACGCCGCGCATGGTCGCGGCCACCGTGATGCTCGGAGCGACCGCGAAGAGCACCGCCACCAGCCGCACCGAGCGCAGCTGGTCGGGCGTGCGGCGCCGGTAGAGCGTGGCGAGCTGCGCCAGCGCGACCATCGGCACGAGCCACAGCGTCTTCTCGCGCGCGTTGGCCATGTCCCACATCGAGTTGTCGCCCTCGATCTGCCCGGAGAGCATCGCCATCGGCAAGTTGAACGCGACGAGCGTCAGCAGCGCACCGAGCAGCACGAACCCGCGCTGGTGCGTGAGCGCAAGCGGCAGCCACGCGTGACCCGGCTCCTCGTCGAGCTCGCGCGGAAGGTCGAGGAACTCGACCAGCCTCAGGCCGTGCTCGGGGCATGTGTCGCTGTCCTCGAAGGACTCGCGACAGAATGGGCAGAAGCGGACGCCGGCCATCGCGCCCGCATGATAGACATGGACCGATGGACAAGCCCAGCAAACCGATGGACCCCAACACGGTCGTGATCAAGGCGGACGACGAGGTCTCCAAGGGACGCTTTGCCAACATCACGCATGTCGGCGGCAACCCGGAGTCGTTCGTCTTCGACTTCGCCTTCGTGCAGGGCAAGCAGGGCTACCTGCTGTCACGCATTCTGATGTCGCCGCAGCACGCCAAGCGCTTCCAGACAGCGCTCTCGGAGACCATCGCGAAGCACGAAGCCCATCACGGTGAGATCCCGATGGGCCCCACCCTTCAGTGAGCCTCGGGCCGTGCTGGGATCGTGGCCGATGAAAGCGAAATAGGCCGCTTTCGGGCCTGCCTGACGCCCACATATCGCGCTAGCGGGATCGCGGCGGGGCGGTTATCATCGCCGCCTAACCCGGTGCAAGAGAGGCACTTCGCATGACCTATTCCGGCGCGGACGACGCCTCGGCCAGCAGAGCGTTGCTCGGTGAGGCGCTCGAAGCCCTGCAATCCGATCCGAACATCCCCAAGGACGTGCTGTCCGTGGCGGAGAACATCGCGGCGGCCATCGGCGCGCTCTTCGAGGCCGAGCAGGCCACCTCGGATGTGGACGGCAAGGCCAGCGTCAAGCACGCGATGGGTTCGCTGAGCCAGACGATGGCACTGCTGCAGGAGGTCCGCAGCGACCACTCAGGGATCCAGGTCGCGACCGCCAAGCTGGCGGAGGTGATGTCCAAGCTCTACCCGCTGTCGACGGCCCCCACGATGGCGCCGGCCCGCCCGAGCAGCGTGCCGCCGACCAGCGTGCCGCCGCAGGCCAGCGTGCCGTCGATCGCACCCGGCGACCGCGAGCAGCTCGAGGCCAACGTCGGCGCGACAACCGAGTCGAACTTCTACGTCGGCTTCTCCGGCGACATCAGCGAGGGCGGCGTGTTCGTCGCGACGTACAACACGCTGCCGCTCGAGACGCGGGTCGATGTCCTGGTCACGATGCCGGGTGGCTACGCGGAGAACCTGCCGGGGACCGTCAAGTTCGTACGCGACCCCATGGACATGGACTCGGAGCCGGGCATCGGCGTGGGCTTCGAGAAGGTCGAAGGCGAGGCCCGGGAGCTGATCCTGCGCTTCATCCGCAAGCGTCCGCCCCTCTTCTTCGACGTCTGAAACAGCATCGCCTGACTCGCGATCCGCCGCACTGGACACGCCGCTGGCCTGCGGCGCGTGCTCACGTACGCGAGTACGCTCCGCGCGCTCCTCGGCCAGCGCCGCGCCCAGCACGACGCCTCGCGCCTCAGGCTGCGCTGTTTTCCTGGGATCTCTGTCGGTAATCTGACTGCGCAGGGGCGGTGGCTTAAGCTGGGCGGATGTTCGTTCAGCCAGTGGCGCTCGCGCCGATCCCCCCGCACGCGCGCGTCGATCAGGCCGCCATCACGCACGTCCTCGAGCGCATGTCCACGGGACACGACGCCCTGCAGGGCACCCTCGACGGCGGCTTCCGGCGAATGGAGGCGCGACACCCTGCGCTGGCGGAGTACGTCGCCGCGGAGCTGTCACTGCTCGAGGGCAGCGCGCCGCAGACGCTGGGCTACTTCCTGTGCATCGTGGTCTACCTGGCGTTCCACGATCACTTCGGCGAGCGGCTCGGCCGCGTGCGCCACGGTGACATCGAGTCCACACGTGCGCGGCTGATCACGGATGGCGAGCTACGCGATGCGGGCACAGCCGGTGACTCATACAGCGAGGACGTGGTCGCCGTCGGCCAGCCGGCGCTCGTCCGGCTGCTCCGCACCGAGATCGACCGCGCGCTGAGCGGCGCGCCGGGCGGTACGGAGTGGCAGGAGGCACAGCCGCCCTATGAGGCGCTGCTGGTGCAGATCCTCGCGCTGACGCACGCGGTCAGTCCGTAGCGCCGCGCTCGGCATCGTCGGCCAGCTCATCAGCCGAGTCGTCGAATCCCGCGTCGAAGTCCGCGACGCGGTAGCGGATGGTGCCGTTGTCATCCACGTCCATGTCGACGCTGCCGGCCTTCGCCAGCTCCGTCAGTAGCGCGTCGACCTGCTGCGGGTCCTGGCGGGCCGCCCGGGTGGCGTCCTCGACCGTCACCCCCCGCGGCGTTGACCGCACTACCGCAAGTAGGCGCCTGCGGGCCGCCATGGCGTCATCCTGCTGCGCGGCCCCGGCCTTCGAGCGCGCGAACAGCGCACTGGCGCCAGCCACACCGCCGCCCAACAAGATCAGCACGGCCCCCGCGGTCGCCGAACCCAGCGCCAGCAATCCACCGATCGCGAGGCTGCCCACCCCGATGATCGCCGCCATCCCGAACATGATTCGCGAGGTCAGCCGCGCCATCTTCGCGCGGCTCTCGAGCTCGCCGACGAAGTCGAGTGACACGTGCGTGTTGGGGCGCAACCGCCGGGGTGCGCCACACGCCAGGCAGGCGTAGCGGTCGGGGGCATCCTCGCGGACGCCGGCCAACGCCTGACACGCGGCGCAGCGGTTGTCCTCGCCGCGCACCGCGCCGCATGATGCGCACGGACCGAAGCCCCCGTCGCGCTTGCCGCCGCAGCTGTCACACGCCATCGAACCGCCGGCCGTCATCGCGACACCAACACGCTGTTGGCGGAGATGCTCACCGACTGATCCGTCGCGGTCATGCCCTCGGCTGCGTAGTGGGCCTTCTCACCCTCGCTCAGCTCACGCACCTCGACCTCGCCCTCGATGGTGGCGGTCTTGCCGATGGCTCGCTGCGGGATCGACAGCGCGTGGCCCGCCATGGGAACGCGCAGCCGCTCCGGACCGCGACCCTCGAGCTCGACCCAGCAGCCCATGTTCTGACAGACGCGACGCACCGTGCCCTCCACCTTGAGCACCTTGCCGGCAAACTCGCCCGGTGCCGCGACCAGGCGCTCCATCGGGATGGGATCGCCCTGGGTCTGCGGCGGCCCGAAGAGCTCGCTGCCGTCATCCCCCCTGGTGGGCGCGGTCTCGGTGTAACGCTGCGCGTCGGCGGGCGCCGAGGTCGGCTCCGCAACCGCAGGCTCCGCCGCCGGGGCGGGCGGCGGTGGCGCGACTGCGGGCGCGCATGCGACGCAGAGCAGCGCCGCCGAAACTGGCTGCAAGCGCAGCATCAATCCTCACCCAACAGCTGGTTCATCGACGCCTCGTCGGCGGGCGTGAACGTGTGGTCGTCGAACTCGGCCGAGCTCAACCAGCGGTACTGCGCGACCGCGCGCGCCTCGAGCGCCTCGCCGACGAGCCTGCAGTCGTACAGCTTGAGCTCGACGGTGTAGCGCTCGTAGGTGTGCTCGACGGTCGAGATCACCGAGCCGACCTCGACCTCGGCACCGAGCCGCTCTCGGAATTCGCGCGCGAGCGCGACCTCGTCCCTCTCGCCAGGCTCGACCTTGCCCCCCGGGAACTCCCACAGGTCGGGCAGCACCGCGCCCGGACGACGCTGGGTCACGAGATAGCGGCCCTCGCGCTCCACCACGGCGGCAACCACACGCACGGTCTTCATGGGCAGAGCCTATACCACGTCCCGCACAGCCATCGGACGCTCGCAGCACAGCTGCCCGCACCCTCAGTTGACGTAGGTGTCGACCTGGGTCGCTCGCGGGCGCTCCACGGAGACGACCGAGCTCGTCAGGAGGTCGCGCCCCGACGCCTCGAAGTAGAGCGAGTCGCCCACCCTCGGCAGCGCCGGACTCGCGGTCATGCTGCCGCGGTCGTAGAAGCGAATCGAGCCCGCGATAGCTCGGTCGAGTGCGAAGTGGCCGGAGAGCCACTCGCCCGACTGGCGGTCGAGCACCCCGACACACGTCCGCTGCCTCACGTGGTACTCGGTGTTGCGGGTCACGAAGACCCTGTGAATCCTGCGATCTGGACCGTCATATGCCATGGCGCCCGTCTCCTTTAGCGGTACACACATGAGTCTACATACGCCTACGATCTCCCCCAAAATTCCTGCAGGCCATCCGTGACCGCACCCCAGCCTCTGCTGCTGCGCCCCGACAACTTCACCCCGCCGGCGCGGACCCCCTGGGGGGGTTCAAAAATAGTCAATAATTTCAAGAGCTTTGTCCATCCTGCGCCGGATGGAGGTGTCGGCGAGTCGTGGGAGCTGTCCGCCGGCCCGGAGTTCGCGTCGCGCGATGAGGGAGGGCGCCTGCTCGCGGACGCGATCGGGGCCGATCCCGCGAGCTGGCTCGGCGACGGCGCCGCGCGCGGCTGTGCGCTCCTGGTCAAGCTGCTCGATGCCGACGAGCCCCTGTCGCTCCAGATCCACCCGTCGGACGACTACCCCGGCCTCGAGGATGGCGAGGGCGGCAAGCCGGAGAGCTGGTACGTCGTGGACCACGAGCCGGGCGCGGCACTGCACCTCGGCTTCACGCCCGGGGTCGACCGGGAGACGGTCGAGCGCACGGTCGAGCAGGGCGGCGACCTCTCGCGGCTGATGCAGTCTGTGCCGGTGCAGGTCGGCGACTTCGTGGTGCTCGACGCGGGGACGCCGCACGCCGTGGGCGCGGGGATCACGCTGGTAGAGCCGCAGCGCATCGTCCCGGGAAAGGTGGGCGTGACGTACCGCTACTGGGACTGGAACCGCCGCTACGACGCTGACGGGCGCCCGGCCGAGGACGGCTCGCCACGCGCGCTGCACCTGCGCCATGCCCTGGCGGTCACCGATTTCGCCCGCGCGACCGACCCGGCAGCGCTGGGACGCCGGCGGATGAGTGCGGGCCCGCCGCGGCCGAGCGAGGCGGCCCGCCTGCAGCCACTCTGCGGCCCGGCGGGGGACGGCGCCCTCGAGAGCGACACCCTGCGCGTCGCGCGGCTCGACGGCAGCGGCACCACGACCCTCGGGGACTGGCGCAGGCTGCGGGCGCTGACCGTGCTGTCGGGCAGCGTCGATATCGGCGGCCTGCGGGTCGATGCGGGGCACACCGCCGCGCTGCCGGCTGCGCTGGGGTCCGTCCGCGTGGACCTCGACCGGGCCCACGGGCTCGTCAGCGCGGCAACTTGACGGGACTTGCAGCGTGGTGAAGATTCCGCCGAGCGGCATGGCGGCACCGATCCAGATTCTCGGCGCAGGACTCACGGGGATGAGCGCCGCCCACCACCTCGGGGCGGACTACGACCTGCACGAGGCGCTCGCGCACAGCGGCGGCCACGCGATCACGTCGGAGCGGGACGGCTTCCGCTTCGACCGCACCGGTCACCTGCTGCATCTGCGAGATGACGGCATCCGCAGCTGGGTCGAGCAGATGGTCGGCGACGAGTCGGTGCGCGTGCAGCGCAACAGCCGCGTCTTCAGTCACGGCGGCTACACCCGCTACCCCTACCAGGCCAACACCTTCGGGCTGCCACCCGAGGTCGCCAACGAGTGCCTGCTCGGCTACCTCGAGGCGCTCGACAAGCAGGCGAGCTTCGGCGACCCGAAGGACTTCGAGCAGTTCTGCCTGAAGTACTTCGGCCGCGGCTTCAGCGAGCACTTCATGATCCCGTACAACCAGAAGCTCTGGGGCGTGCACCCGAGTGAGATCACCGCCGAGTGGTGCTCGCGCTTCGTGCCGCAGCCGAAGCTCCAGGACGTGATCGCGGGCGCGGTGGGGCTCAACGATCGCGAGCTCGGCTACAACACCAACTTCCTGTACCCGCGCCTCGGCATCGGCGCGCTCCCCGCGGCGATGGAGCAGGGCCTGCGCAAGCCGATCACATTCGAGCACGCGCCGACGGCGATCGACTGGAAGCGTCGAACGCTGACCTTCGCCGACGGCGAGACGCCGTACCGCGCGCTGATCTCGACCGCACCGCTCGACCGGCTCGTCGACCTGCTGGTCGATGCACCCGACGAGGTCATCGCGGCAGCCGGCAAGCTGCGCTGCAACCCGCTGTGGTACCTGGACGTCGGACTCGACGCGCCCTGCGGCGTCGACCTGCACTGGGCCTACGTGCCGGAGCCCCAGTACCCGTTCTACCGGGTTGGCTGCTACTCGAACTTCAGTGAGGCGATGGCGCCGGCCGGCAAGGCCTGCCTCTACGTGGAGCTGTCGTCGAGGGAGCGCCCGGACATGGACGCCCTGTACCCGGAGGTCGTCCGCGGGCTGCTCGACATGCAGATCATCTCGCGCCCAGACGACGTCCTGTTCATGGACCCGCGGCGCATCGGTCATGCCTACGTGCTGTACGATCACGAATACTACGGCGCGCTGGACGTCATTAGACCGTTCCTCGACGAGGCGGGCATCCTGAGCTGCGGGCGCTACGGTGACTGGAACTACTCCTCGATGGAGGACGCGCTCATCTTCGGGCGTGACGCGGCGAAGGCCGCCGAGGCACTGCTTTAGACATGAGCGACACACCCAAGGTCACGATCGTCATCCCGATCTACAACGAGGAAGCGATCCTCCGCTCCGCCGTCATCGACCTGGTCGACCGCCTGGAGCCGATGGGCTTCGACTACAAGCTGGTGCTTGCGGAGAACGGCTCGACCGACGCGACGCTCGACCTCTGCCGGGAGCTGTCGGAGCGCTACCCGCAGGTGAGCTTCCTGTCGGTGGGCAGCCCGGGCAACGGCAACTACGGGCGCGCCCTGCGGCAGGGCATCCTCGATGCGGACAGCGAGTACGTCTTCTGCGACGAGATCGACCTGTGCGACACCGACTTCTACGGCCGCGCACTCGAGCTGCTCGAGGCGAAGGAGGCCGCGATGGTGATCGGCTCCAAGCTGCTCGCAGGCGCAAGCGACGAGCGCCCGCTGGTGCGTCACCTCGGCAGTCAGGTCATCAACGGCATGCTGCGCGTCGCGCTCGACTTCCGCGGCACTGACACCCACGGGCTCAAGGCGTTCAGGCTCGCGTCGCTGCGACCGATCGCCGAGCAGTGCATCGTCGACAAGGACCTGTTCGCGAGCGAGCTCGTGATCCGCGCCGAGCGCGCGAGCATCCCGATCCGGGAGATCCCGATCCGTGTGCTCGAGAAGCGTGAGCCGCAGATCCACCTTTTCCGACGCGTCCCCAACGTGCTCAAGAACATGGTCAAGCTCGTGGTGGCCATTCGGTTCAAGGGCTAGCAGCGGTGGCTCCGCGGCTCGCAGCGCTGTCGGTCGATCTGGACGAGATCCGCTGCTACACCGCGATCCACGGGCTGTCCGCGCCCGGCGAGGACGTCGAGAATGCCGTCTATCGCAGGGCGGTCCCGCGCTTCGAGGCGCTATTTGCCGAGCTCTCCGTGCCGGCGACGTTCTTCGCCATCGGAGCCGACCTCGAAGACCCGCAGGCGGCCGAGGCGCTGCGCCGGTTGAGCCACGGCGGCCACGAGGTCGGCAACCATACCCACGACCACCTCTACGACCTGACGCGCCGGGACGCGCCCACGATGGGCGCGCAGATCGACGGTGGGGCGGACGCGATCGCCGCCGTCACCGACGAAGCACCGGTGGGCTTTCGCGCGCCCGGCTACACCGTCAGCGCGGGGGTGCTCCAGCACCTGAAGGCGCGCGACTACCTCTACGACTCCAGTGTCTTCCCGTGCCCTGCGTACTACGGTGCCAAGTCGGCGGCGCTCGGCGTGATCGCGCTACGCGGTCGCCGCAGCCACAGCATCCTCGACACACCACAGGTGCTGCGCTGCCCCGCGGATCCCTACCGTGTGGGCGAGCCCTACTGGACGCGCGGCGACGGCATCCTCGAGCTGCCGATCGGGGTCACGCGCGACATGACGGCGCGCCTGCCGTACATCGGCACGTCGCTGTCGGTCTTCGGCGCCGGCGCGCTGACGCGGGCCATCGTCGGGCGCCCGCTCGTCAACCTGGAGCTGCATGGCATCGACCTCGCGGACGCAGCCGAGGATGGCCTGGGCTTCCTCGCCCCGTACCAGCACGACCTGCGCATCCCGCTGCAGCGCCGCCGACGTGCACTGTGCGACGCGATCGGGCAGCTGCGCGATGCCGGCTATCGCTTCGTGACGCTGGCCGACGCGGCCCGTGCTTTCGGCTCGTCCTGAGGTGCGCGGCTAGGCATCGGTCCAGCCGGACGACGCTCGCTCCTGCACCGCGCGCACCGCGAGGCCGTCGGCACGCTCGTTGAGCTCGATGCCTGCGTGTCCCTTGACGTAGATCAGGGTGACATCCTGCAGCCGCGCGAGCGACACCTTGACCTTGCCGATAAGCTCGACGTTCTTCTTGGCCTTCCAGCCCTTCGTCAGCACCCCAATCGAGTACTGGCTGTCGGTATGGATGTAGACGGCCCGCGACGTATCCTGGACCGCGTCCGCAGCCTCGCCAATAGCCGCCAGCTCGCCCACGTTGTTGGTGCCGTGGCCGAGATACAGCGACAGCTCGCGCACGTGATCGCCGTCGATCAGCACCACGCCGAGGCCTGCCGGGCCCGGGTTGCCCGAGCAAGCTCCGTCCGTGTAGGCGACCACGGAGCCCTCGGGCGGCGTCGCCGGTGTACCCGCCTTCGCACCGCTGCCGCGCTTGCCACCGCCGGACTTCTTCGCAGGGGCGGCGCTCGCCTCGGCCACGTCCGCATCCGCGATGAGCGCGCCGCTGGAGACCACGCTCAGGTTGCGGACCGACGCCTGGTACGCCTTGTCGCTCTTCGGGTTGTAACGGATCTCGACCCGGCCACCCTCCGCGCGCAGCTCACCCGAGTCGTCACACTTCGCGAGCACCTGGGTGCCGCGAATGATGGCTGGCCTCCACGCCACGCTGTCCGAATAGCACGGCCGCCGCGCTGGCAGCTAGCGATTGCGACGCAGCCCACGATGGCGACGCCGGGTCGAGCGGTAGCGCGCCAGGCGTAGGCGGGGTCGCTCGACGGCAGGCGGCGCGGTCTCCGGCGCCGGGTCGGGGGGCTCCTGGGACTCCCGAAAGAGCGCACTCTGCCGGTACTCGCGCAGCAGGTGGCCGACCAGCACCTTGATCACCGCCGCGGCTGGCAGCGCCAGCATGACGCCCATGAAGCCAAACAGCTCCGCGAATGCCATTAGCGCGAACAGCACCCAGACGGGACCCAGACCGAGCTTGTCGCCGACGATGCGCGGCGTGATCACGAAGCCCTCGAGGATCTGCACGACACCGTAGACCGCGATCACCGCCAGCACCTGCCCCATGCTCACGAAGTGCAAGCCGACCATCAGCAGCGCAAGCCCCAGTGCGACGGCGCCTCCGACGTAGGGGATGAAGGCGAGTGCGCCGGCGACGATCCCGATGGGTATGGCGAGCCTGACGCCGACCAGCGTGTAGCCGCCCGCGTAGAGCAGCGCGAGCAGGAACATCACCGACAGCTGTCCGCGCACGAACTGGCCGAGCACCTCGTCGACCTCGCGCGCGATCGTGACCACCGTCGGGCGCACTCGCGCGGGGAGCAGCGCGCGCACCTCCTCCACGATGAGGTCGAAGTCACTGAGCAGGTAGAAGGCGAAGATCGGCACCATGACCGCCGCCGCCGCGCCGCTGAGCACCGATGCGGTCCCACCCACCGCCGCGCGCAGCGCCTTCTCTAGCGAGCTCATGAACGCCGGCCCCACCTCGCCGAGGCGACCCTCGAAGCGCTGCAGGATCTCGGAAGCCGAGCCGGGTAGCTCGACCCCGAGGCCAGCCAGCATCGGCTCGACGCGCGTCAGAAGCTGACGGGCCGCGGCGGGCAGCTCGGACAGCAGGGTCGAGAGATCGCGAACGATGGCCGGGGCAAGCAAGAGCACGAACGCAACCATCGCGACGCCGGCGAGCAGCAACAGCAGCACGATGCCGGCGACGCGCGGTACACCGATGGCCTCGAAGCGATCGACCAGCGGGTCGAGCATGTAGGCGACGAGAAAGGCGACGAAGACCGGCGTCAGCACACCCTTGAGCAGCACCAGCAGGCACGCGATCACAGCGACGACCGCCAGCGCGATCAGCGTGCGCGATCGGATCGATGGCTGGCCCACGCGTTCTTGTATCATATCGCGCCGGCGGGCTGAGCGGGCTGAGCGGGCGCGGCCGGGGCCGGCTCGTCACCGATAGGCTTCATGATCAATTGCACCAGGGTCGCGTCGTCGAGCGCGGGGCTGGCAGCGATCGGATCGGCGACGGCCCTGTCCCAGACCCACGGGTCGCCATAGTCGCGACAGCCGCCACTGCGCTGCTGGGCGTTGCATGCGATGCGCACGTGGAAGTGATCGTCGTGGGGACGCCCCCGACTGGGCTGATGAAGGATGGTCGCCGCGCGTGCGAGCAGGTCGGCATCGCGTTCGTGGCTCGCGGCGAAGCGCAGAAGTCGCGCCTTGATGCCGCGCGAACAGAAGATCCAGCGCAGGGGTACTTCGGGATCGGAGAGTAGCGCGCGCACCAGAGACCAGTTGCGCGCGGTGTCGAAGAACCGCGGGGCGCCTGCGGCGCTGGACGCAGCGTCACCGTCCGCTCCCGCGCCGCGGATGTGGACGAGGCCGAAGCGATCGATCGATGGCCAGCCGCCGTTGCCAGCGGGACGGCCACTCGCATCGGTCACGTAGAACAGCAGGTCGACGTCGCGACCCGTGCGGTGGCTCGCGTGGCGGCTGTGCTTGCCACCGCGCGGCGATGAGAGGTCGGCGACCCGCAGCGGTGCAGCGCCGGGGTGTCGCGCGGCGACGTCTGCGGCCGCGCGCTGCACGAGCGACACCAGCGCGGGCAGACCGAAGCGCGTGCGGTCGGTCGGGCGCAGCAGCACGTAGCCCGGCCCCCGCTTCGGCAGCTCGACCCCGCCGACCAGGTGCCCCCGGTTGGGCGCCCCGTAGCTCAGCCCCGCCGGACCCATCGAGCGCTGTCCCGCGCAGCCCTGCGCGAGACCCGCAAGCAGCACGACCGCCACCGGGAATCGAGCTCGGTGCGTGCGCCATCGCGGTCGACCCGCCTCTGGGTTGTGCAACGCAATTCCCCCGCGATCTGGCCGTCAGGACCTCGCAGCAGTGTAATCGATCCCGCCGCGCGACGCCGCAATCACGTCGCCGGCGCGCTGTGGCATCCGCGCGCATAATGACGTATAGCGACGCGACTTCGTCATGGCGGAATCGGACCCCAACCCCACGACCCCCATCCTCGGTGCCATGGACCAGCTCTCGGCCCACCTCGATCGCGGGTGGGATCTGATCGAGCGCGGCGACCTCGCCGGAGCCGTGCTCTCCGCCGAGCAGGGCGTCGAGCTCGACCCGCAGTCACCCGAGGCGCACAACCTGCTCGGCTACGTGCGCGCCACCGAGGGCCAGGCGCGGGAGGCGCTCGAGCAGTACCAGCAGGCGCTCGCCCTCGATGAGAACTTCGTCGAGGCGATGCTCAACGCCGCCGAGGTGCTGATCCACCCGCTGCACGACTTCGAGGGCGCCGTGCGGATGGCGGAGGACGTGCTCGACCTCGCGCAGTCGAGCGACGAGGTTGCCGACGCACTGCTGCTACAGTTCGACGCCCGCATGCACGAGGGCGATGAGACCGCCGCTCGCAATGTCGTCAAGCGCATGCCAAAGGGGCCCTTCGACGCGTCGCGGTTGGACTTCATGGTCGCGCGCGCACACTTCGAGATCGGGATGTTCGACGACGCGCGCGCGCAGCTGGAGACGGCGCTCGCGAAGGACGCGACCAACGCCGACGGTCACTACTACATGGGTCTCATCCACGAGGCGGCCGGCCAACATGGCGAGGCGGTGACGCGCTTCCTGAACGCGCGAGAGATCGATCTGCACACGGTGGAGGTTCCCTGGAGCGCCACTGCCGAGGAGTTCGAGGCGATGGTGCGGGCTGCGGTCGAGGCGCTCCCCGAGGCGCTGCAGTCGCTCATCCAGAGCACGATGGTGCTGGTCGGCGACATGCCGGGGATGGAGCTGGTCGCCGATGGGGTCGACCCCCGCGCCGGCCTCGTGCTCGACGGTCTGAGCGCCGATGGCGAGGCCCCGCGTGTGGGGCGCGTGTTCATCTACAAGCGCAACCTCGAGCGCCTCGGCAATCGCGCCGAAGATCTGCAGACGGAGCTGTCGACGCTGCTGAGCGAGGAGCTCAAGGCGACGTTCCCGACGCAACTGCAGTAGCGCATCTCAAGCTCGCAGCACGTCTCAGGACCGCAGCACGTCGGCTGCATCGGGGGCGAGCGCATCGAGCAGTGCCTGCATGTCGTCGGGGGCCGGTGCGCGCAGGACCAGGTCCGCGCCGCCCTCCGCGTTCGGCACGCAGACCTCTGCGCAGTGCAGCATGACCCGCCGCGCCCGCGAGACCCGCCCATCGGCGGCCACGAAGCGAACCTCCCCACCGTAGAGCCGATCACCGAGGAGCGGACACGCCGCCTGCGCCGCATGCACGCGCAGCTGATGGGTCCGGCCCGTCTGCGGATGGAGGTCGAGTACCGCGACGCGTGCGAACGCGACGCGCGTCCGGTAGCGCGTCTCGGCGTCGCGGCCCGTGTCCGTATCGGACGCCAGTGCCACGCGCCGGCGCGGCTCGGTGGGGTCGACGTCGATGCGCCAGCACCAGCGTCCTTCAGCGGGTTGCGGCGCGCTCTGCGCAAGCGCCACGTAGCGCCGCCGGTAGAAGCCGCGCTCTCGCGCGTCCATCAGCGTCCGGTTGCCATGGCGCGTACGGGCGAAGGTCACCAGGCCCGTGACCTCCGCGTCGAGTCGCGAGCTCGCATGCAGCTTCGGCGCGTCGGGGTCGAGTAACCGGACGCGCTCGACCAGGCAGTCCGACCCGTCAGCTCCGGTGGTGGGCAGACCACTGGGCTTGTTCACGACCAGCATGTGCGCGTCGCGGTGGATGACCTCGACGCTCATTCGATGTGAACGATCCCGGAGTCGCCGTCGAGGCGCACACGGTGCCCGCTTCGCAGGTGCGACAGCGCGCCACGGACGTGCACGGCCATCGGCAGCCCCAGCTGACGCGCAAGCATCGATGCGGGCGAGAGCATGCCCCCACGCTCGACGATCACACCCGAGGCGGTCGCGAACAGGGGCGAGACGCCGAGGTTGGCGCTCGGGAGCACGAGGATCGTGCCCGGCCGCAGCGAGGCGAGGTCCGCGCGGCTGGCCACCACCTGCACCTCGCCCTGGGCGCTCCCCCCGCCGGCGGGCTGGCCTTGCAGCATCGTGGGCATGCGCTCAATGCTGGGGCGCGGGTAGCCGACGAAGCTCTCCGGTGGCGATGGCAGCGCGTCCTCGCGCTGACCCTGCTCGCGGCGCAGCGAGAGAAGCGGCGCGACCGTGCCCAGCTCGCCACGCAGCGCCGCGTGCAGCTCGCCAAGCGTAAGCAGGAAGGCACCGTCGGGTCCGCAGGCGGGCTCGCGCAGCCGGATGCGACGCGACGCATCGACGGCCACCTCCCGCATGAGCGCGAGCGCCACGTCCAACCGCTCGAGCAGCCGCGCGCGCATGCGCGCAAAGTGGCGCGCGACGCCGAGCAACTGCTCCACGCCGACACGCGTCGACAGGCGGAGCGCATCGACGCGTGCACGCGCACGCCCGCGGTGGGCCTCGGCGCGACGCTGCCCCGCGGTCCATGGGTTTTGGCCGCCATCAGCGCTCGCCTGCACGTGCAGCGCGAGACCGCGCAGTAGCAATTCCGGGTGCTCGCGCAGCCGCGGCTCGGCGACCTCCACGGCGGTGGGTGCAAGATGACCGAAGCGCGCGAGTAGACGCCGCACCGCCTGCCCGCCCTCGCCCGAACCCATCGAGTCGACCCCCTGCCCGGCCAGTGCCGCAGCCCGCGCGGTCACATCGGCGCCGACCACGTCCGCCACGCGCGCCAGCTCCCGCGGAAGCTCGCCGACGCTGGGCTGCCCGTCGTCGTCCACGAGAATCTGCCACGGTGCCTGGTCTGCCTGGTCGGGCGCCGCCGCGCGACTCTCCTCCAGGGTACTGCGCAGCGGCGAGACGCAGGCGAGCAGCCCAGCGTGCACCGTGATCGCGAGCCCGGCGGTCGCGTCGAGCAGCCGATGCACATCACTCAGCGTCGCATCCAGCGCCACCGACGGAAGCACACGCAGGTCGACGCCGCGGACCCGCTCCACCTCGGCGTCGAACATCGAGCTGAACGCCTGCACGCGCCCGGACAGTGCGACCTGCTCGGGTATGAAGCGCGCAGCGAGCCGCGCCAGGCGCAGCCCACCGGATGCCCGTCCGGGTCGCGGCACACTCTGCTGCAGGCGCTGGCGCTCCGCCTCGTCGAACACACGCTGATCGACCCCAGCGCGCAGGCCGGGCACCTGCGCGGCCAAGCCCAGCACCTCCGTCAGGCTCAGGTAGGCGCGCCCGCGGAAATTACCCAGCAGGTCTGCGCGCGCCGGCATGTTGCAGCCCATCGCGTGCAGCGACTCGCGCAGGCCGTGACCGGTGAAGTCCCGCAGCAGCGACCACGTGAGCGGTGACACCGCGGCGGGCAGCACCTCGCCGATGAACGCGCGCGACCAGACGACGTCGACGGGATCGGTCGAGCTGCGCTTGGATGCGCGACGACGGCGACCCGGCAGCGGCTCGATCCCCTGCGGGAGAAACTCGCGGCTGTCGAGCACGTGCAGCCCGCTGTCGTCGACCGCCCAGTGCACGCGGCGTGGACCGCCCGCGTGCTGCTCGATCCTCAGACCCAGCTCGATCAGCCGGCCGAGCAGGTGCTCGTCCAGCATGCGGCGGGCATGCACGTCACCCGGCACGCGGTCGCGTACCCAGCCGCGCTCCTTGTCGATGCGGTAGGTGTCGGGCGCTCGGTCGCCAGTGTCGCTGTCGCCGTCCGGACCGGCGTAGGCGTTGAGCAGCATCTCCGTCGAGGTGCCCGTCAGCGGATGTGCGGTGAAGAGCACGCCCGACACCCGGGCGGGGATCATCGCCTGGAGCACGACCCCCGGCGGGCCGCCCTGATCGCGCAGCACGCGGCTCGCGTAGGGCACGACCTCCATCCGGAAGAGCGCCGTCCATGCGGCGCGGACGGCGTCGTGCACCTCGCGCTCGCTGCCGACCCCAAGGGTCGCGGTGTGCAACCCGGACGCGGTGGCCGCTGCGACATCGGCGGCCGTGCTCGACGCGCGCACCGCGATCGGACCCCCGCCAAGGTCCCGCAGCGCCGCCGACAACCCGTCGGCCACCTCCGCATCCAGCGAGCCACCGAGGACGGCATCTCGCGCCTCCTCGAGCATTCGCGGATCGACGTCGCGGCTCGCGAAGAGACGGTGTGGGTGCAGCGCAGCGGGCAGCACCTGACCGAAGTGCCGCCACGCCGCCTCGGCGGAGAGCGCGTATGCGGCCGGTACCGGGAAGCCCCCACGCGCAAGCGCCGTCAGCGTGCGCGCCTTGACGCCAAAGGGCGCGGAGGCGTGCGGCAAGATCGCGTCGATGGGCAGTATCAGAGAGGCCATTGCAGCTTCCCGCAGCGGGGGACCCACTTTATCGCTCCGCCGCGTGGACCGCCGGCTTTTGTCGCACAGTGGCGGTAAATTCGCATGTGGACGCGGGGGTCGGGCGGCGCTATACGAGCGCCGTGGCCCCCGCCGACCGCCCCGAGGACGACGTCTTCGACGACGACGACCATTTCCACGACCAGTGCGGCATCTTCGGGGCGTATGGCGCCGACGAGGCCTCCAACCTCGCCTACCTCGGCCTGCACGCGCTGCAGCACCGCGGCCAGGAGAGCGCCGGCATCGCGACCATCCACGAGGGCCGCATGTGGATGCACCGCAGCCTGGGGCTGGTGCGCGACGTGTTCTCCGAGGACATCCTCGCGAAGCTGCCGGGCGACCGCGCCATCGGGCATGTGCGCTACTCCACCGCGGGTGAGACGCACGTCAAGAACGCCCAGCCGATAGCGGTCGACTACACGCTCGGCTCGATCGCTGTCGCGCACAACGGCAACCTGACGAACTACGAGGAGCTTCGGCAGCGCCTGGAGAGCCAGGGCTCGATCTTCCAGTCGACCAATGACAGCGAAGTGCTCGTCCACTTGATCGCCCACTCCCAGCAGGCGACGTCGGTCGACCGCGTGGCCGACGCACTGCGCCAGGTGCGCGGCGCCTTCTCGCTGGTCTTCCTCACAGACGACGCGCTGATCGCGGTGCGCGACCCCAACGGCTTTCGACCGCTCTCGATCGGACGCGCCAAGGGCAGCTATGTGGTGGCGTCGGAGCCGCCCGCCTTTGGGCTGATCGGCGCCGAGTACATGCGCGACGTCAAGCCCGGCGAGATGGTCGTGATCCGCGAGAGCGGCGTCGAGAGCTTCTTCCCCTTCGAGGAAGCGGAGCGCTCGATGTGCATCTTCGAGTACATCTACTTCGCGCGTCCCGACGCAGACTTCGGCGGCATCAGCGTCTACGAGGCACGCAAGCGCCTTGGCGCGAAGCTCGCAGAGGAGGCACCCGCGGAAGCCGACGTCGTGATCGCCGTACCGGACAGTGGTGTCGCGGCCGCTATCGGGTTCTCGCAGGCGTCGGGCATCCCCTTCGAGCAGGGCCTGATGCGCAGTCACTACGTGGGGCGCACATTCATCGAGCCGCAGTCGTCGATCCGCCACTTCGGTGTGCGCCTGAAGCTCAGCCCGGTGGAGAGCGTGCTCGCGGGCAAGCGCGTCATAGTCGTCGATGACTCGATCGTGCGCGGCACGACCAGCCGCAAGATCATCAAGATGCTGCGCGACTCGGGCGCCACCGCGGTTCACATGCGCGTGAGCTCGCCGGCGATCCGCTGGCCCTGCTTCTATGGCATCGACACGCCCTCGCGCGCGGAGCTGATCGCGTCCAACCACAGCCTCGACGAGATCGCCAAGTACATCACCTGTGACACGATCGGCTACCTGAGCGTCGAGGGGACGCACGCGGCCGTCTCGGGCGACGGCTACTGCGACGCATGCTTCAGCGGCAACTACCCGGTGCCGGTCTCCGAGCCGCGCAAGGGCAACGGTCGCCGCCAGCTGTCGCTCATCGGCGTCTGACGGGCGCGGTCAGTCCGGCTCGTCAGCCTCGTCGCTCTCATCCGCCTCGTCGCCCTCGTCCTCGCCAGCGTGGTAGCGCGCAAACTCCTCGACGAACGCGAGCTTCTCCGGCGACGCGACCTTGTCCACGTAGAGCACGCCGTCGAGGTGGTCGATCTCATGCTGGAAGACGGTCGCGAGGAAACCCTCGACCGCCGCGGACACGGGCTCGGCGCGCTCGTTGAGGTAGTCGACCTGGATGCGACTCGGCCGCTCGACGTACCCGCGCAGACCGGGCACGGAGAGGCAGCCCTCCCAGTAGCCGGCCTGCTCGTCGTCGAGCACCTTGATCTTCGGGTTGAAGATCACCAGAAACGGCTGGGCCTGCTCGACCTCGTAGCGCTCGTTGCCGTCGTCGAACTCCATCACGACCAGCTGCACCGACTCGTGCACCTGGGGCGCGGCGAGTCCGACGCCGCCGTAGTCGTCCATGGTGTCCTTCATGTCCTGAACAAGCCGCTGGGTCGGACCCGACAGGATCTCGGCCGAGGTGAGCTCGCGCGCGACGCCGCGCAGGATCGGGTGGCCAAGACGGGCGACCTTGAGAATCGTCATGCGCGGATTGTCGGGCCACCCCCCGGCCATGGCAAGCCCCGAGGATCGTCGGTAGGGTCCGCGCCGGAGGAATCGCCATGAGCCACAGCTGCTTCGACGTCGAGATCGACAACCACATCGCCCACGTCCGGATGTCCCGACCGGACTCCCTCAACAGCATGAACCGTGAGTTCTGGTACGAGCTGCCGGAGATCCTCGACGAGCTCGACCGCGCAGCCGAGGCGCGCGTGGTGGTGCTGAGCTCCACCGGCAAGCACTTCACGGCCGGCATGGACCTCAGCGTCTTCACTGGCGGCGGGCTCGCGGCGGCCGAGACGCAGGAGACCGGCCGGATGCGCGAAGAGCTACGACGCAACGTGCTGCAGCTGCAGGACAGCTTCAACGCCATCGAGCGTGCGCGCATGCCCGTGCTCGCAGCCATCCAGGGCGGCTGCATCGGCGGCGGCGTGGACCTGATCAGCGCCTGCGACGCGCGCTACTGCACGGACAGCGCCTTCTTCTGCATCCAGGAGATCAACATCGGCATGACGGCGGACGTGGGCACGCTGCAACGCCTGCCGCACCTGATCCCGTCAGGGATGGTACGCGAGCTCGCTTACACCGGACGACGACTGCCGGCCGCGCGCGCACTCGAGATCGGCCTCGTCAACGCGACCTACCCGGACCACGACGCGATGCTGAAGGACGTCATGGAGATCGCAGCCGAGATCGCCGACAAGTCTCCGCTCGCCATCTACGGCACCAAGGAGATGCTCAACTACACCCGCGACCACAGCGTCGCGGACTCGCTCAACTACATGGCGACGTGGCAGACGGGCATGTTCCAGGCGTTCGACATGTTCGAGTCGTTCGCGGCCAAGGGTGAGAAGCGCGCCCCGAACTTCGAGAAGCTCACGACGCGCCGCAAGTACCTGGGCGAGGGCTGAGGCGGGTCACTCACGCACGCGGCGTGCATAGGCGTCGGCCAGCGCGGTCGTCACGGGACCGGGCTCGCCAGCGCCGATGAGCTGGCGGTCGAACTCGCGCACGCGCACGATGCCCGCCCCCGTGCCCGTGAGGAAGACCTCGTCGGCAGCGAGCAGGTCGATGCGCCCTAGCCGCTCTACGCGCGCCTCCATGCCGAGCTCGCCGGACAGCTCGAGCACAGTGCGGCGCGTCATCCCGTCGAGCGAGCCGTCGCTCGTCGGCGGCGTGCGAAGCAAACCGTCCTTCACGACGAAGACATTGGCCACGCTCGCCTCGGCGACGGCACCCTCCCGGTTGAGCACGAGCCCCTCGTCGGCGCCCTGCCGTCGCGCCTGCATCCGCGCCATCACATTGTTGAGATAATTGAGCGACTTGATGCGCGGGTCGAGCGCGTCACCCATCGGGCGACGCTCGGCGACGGTTGCCATCGCGATGCCCCGCAAGCGCGCCTCCTCGGAGAAGATCGACAGGCCGTCGACGATGCAGGTCACGCGCGGCGCGCCACAGCTGCTCGCGTCGACACCCAGCGGACCCACGCCGCGGCTGACGATCAGCCGGATGTAGGCATCGGGGCGACCGTCGTCGCGCAGCGTCTCCTCCACGATCCGCCGCAGCCCCGGCTTGCCACCCGGCAGCTCGAGGTCGAGCGCACGCGCGCCGTAGCCGAGCCGGTCGAGGTGATCGTCGATCCGGAACACCCTGCCGCCGAAGCTGCGCATGCCCTCGAAGATGCCGTCGCCGTAGAGGAAGCCGTGGTCGAGCACCGGCACGCGCGCCTGCTCGCCGTCCACCACCTCGCCATCGATCCAGACCCTCATGCCGCCCTCCCCTCTGCCCGCGCCTCGATCGCGCGGGCCGCTGTCATCACGCGTGCCGCAACCTCGTCTGCGTCGAGCTCGTCGAGGCGGCCGCTCGGAAGCGCGGTCGCGACGGCGCCCGACATCCGGCCGTGGATGAAGACCGGCGCGGCCCATACGCACAGGCCATCGATCCACTCGCCACGGTTGGTGGCGAAGCCATCGGTCCGCGCGCGCAGCACGGCGGCCTCCTCGCAAGCCTCCGTATCGACGAGCAGCCCGGGGGCGTGCGCTAGGTAGAGCTTGCCCACGGCGGTCGCGCGCACGGGGATCGTCGAGCCGACCTGGGGGGCGGCGCGCAGCACGCCGGTGCCCTCTGCCTTGTCGAGCACCACCAGGCGACCGGCGCGCGCGGCGACCAGGAAGAACGTTTCGCCCAGGCGCCCGGCTTCGGTTTCCAGCACCGCGCGGCTGACGGACACAAGCGGATCGGCCTCGAGGGCCCCCAGGCCAAGGGCGACGAGCCCAACGCCCAGGCGATAGCGTCCGCGCTCGTCGCGCTCGACGAGATCACGGCGGCGCAGCGTCGACAGCAGCCGGTGTGCGCTGCTCTTGGGCAGCGATAGCGCACGCCCGATCTCCGTGACGCCGATCGCTCCACTCTGTCCATGCAGGTGGAAGAGGACCTCCACAGCCTTGTCGATCGCAGTAGCCTGTTCCATAATACGGGACTCCGTATCGCAAAGTGGAACCAACCCTAGCCCCAGAGGTGTCCGGTTGCAAGGCCAGCGCCCGCTCGGCAGCGTTGCTCAAAGACCAGCACCCGCTAGGCTCACGGCGTGCTTTCGGTGGTGGCGGGTCACGACTCGGGTCGAGCAGTGCGATGGCTGGTCGCCGGGGTGCTGCTCACGACCGCATGCGGCGACGGCGCCGACACGGCGGCCGCCGCCGGCGACGACCCGGCGATGGGGTCGATGGATGCGGGTGGGGACGCGGGCCAGGATGCCACCGTCGGTGCCGAGCCCGTGATGGACGCCAGCTCGGGCGATGCCGCGAGCGACGCGACGATGCCCGGCCCGCGCGATGCGGGGCCCGACCCGACCGACTCGGCGGTGCCGAACCCACTGCCGATGTCGCTGTTCGAGACGGGCCTCTACGCCGACGACTCGATGGCGCAGCTCGCCGCAGGTGTCCGACCGTTCACGCCGCGCAGCCCGCTGTGGTCCGACGGCGCGAGCAAGCGCCGCTTCCTCTACCTGCCGCCGGGCACACGGATCGACGTCAGCGACATCGACGGCTGGGTCTTTCCGGTCGGGACCAAGGCGTGGAAAGAGTTCGCCGACGGCAACACGCTCATCGAGACGCGCCTGGTCGAGAAGCGTCCGGAGGGCTGGTTCATGATGGCCTACGCGTGGAACGCGGAGGGCACCGACGCGCGTGCGGTCATCGACGGGGTGGCCAACGCGCTCGGCACCCAGCTCGACATTCCCGCGGCCAGCGTCTGCGTGGAGTGCCACGACGGCGCCACCGATACCGTGCTGGGTGCATCGGCGCTGCAGCTCGGCTACGACGGCGCGCCACTGTCCTTGCAGGACCTCGAGGCGGCCGGCCTGCTGTCCGCGACGCCCGCGCAGACCACGTTCGCACTCCCCGGCGACGCCGATGCGCAGCTGACGCTCGGCTACCTCAGCGCCAACTGCGGCCACTGCCACAACCCGCTGAGCCCCAACTACGGCATGGGTGGCGAGATGAACCTGCTGCTCGGTGTGGGTGAGCTCGCCACGGTCGCTGCGACGCCGGCGTACGTGACCACCGTGGGCGTCGACCTCGATAGCAGCCTCGCCGGCTACGCCCAGCGCATCGTCGCGGGCGATCCGTCGATGAGCGGGCTCGTCGCGCGCATGGCTGCGGACAAGACCGAGGACCACGCGATGCCGCCGATCGCCACCGAGGTCGTGGACCAGGCAGCGCTGCAGACGATCCGCGACTGGATCGCGGCGCTCTAATCAAGACGCCCGCTACTCGCAGACCATCGAGTAGTCGCCGGGGTCCGCGCACTGCATCTGTTGGTGCCCTTCGATCGAGACGTCCTCGAGCTGCGCGCACTCGGCCTCCTCGATGCCGCCACCGGCCGGGCGCTGCGTGTAAAACGTGTGACCGGTGCCCACGATGCCCTGATAGCTGTCCTCGCCGCGCGGGAAGATCGCTCGGAAGGGATGCTGCGCGGACGATTGCTGCAGAATGCAATCGCGGATGAGCTCGACGTCGGGGGACGCATTGCAATCCATCGCACCGATGCCAGCGCGATCGCGCGTGTATGTCTCGATATCGCAGCTATCGTCGCCGCATGCGCACAGCGTGAGCAGCAGCGAAGAGCCGAGTGCGAGGCGACCGCGCCGCCGGTGGTTAGAAGTTGCCATTGCCTTCCTTCTATACATCTGGCTAGAGTTTCCTACATATCGTACACATGGACCCGCATCCGGCACTTGGTGGCCAATTGCGGGGATTCCCGCCGGGAAAGCTTTGAATTATAAGCTGCCCGCGGTGGGGGAGGATCAAGAAGCTTCGTGAAAACAGGCATGGAAAACGCATCCTCGCTGCTTCGCGCGCAACTGGGCAGCTTTGCGGAAACGCATCAGCTGACGCCCCGCGAACAGGACGTCGTGTACCTGCTTCTGTGTGGCACGGCGACCGTGCAGCGTATCGCCGACGCGCTCGGGCTCAGCCAGAACACGATCCACAACCACTTCAAGAGCATCTTCCGTCGGACGAAGACCAACAGCAAGGCAGCACTGCTGGCGCTCTTCATCGACCAGGCGATGACTCACCACGCGCGGCTGATCCCGTTCGTTCGCCAGCCCAGTGTACTGCTGGTGGATGTCGCTGACCTTTCCGCGCAGGGCACGGACGGGTTGTCTGCCGCGCTTGAGCGCCGCGGACTGCGTGCGATCGAGCCGGAAGGCGCCGCGAAGATCGACGACGCGCTGATCCAGCACGCCGACGCGATCGTCGCCCAGGGTCGCAGCGGGCCGACCGGCACAGAGCTGACGCAGTCCCTGCTGGAGCGCAATGCCGCGGGACGACCGCTGTTCATCATCGGTGATGCGGACGAAGCAACCATCCACGCATGGAAGGCTGCCGGCGTCACGCAGGTCTTCGCGCGAGATGTGATCGCGGACGAGGTCGTGTTCTCCGTGCTCGAGAAGGTCATCCAGTCCTCCTACGATCACAACCGACTGGTGCGGGTCGACACCGAGCTGAAGGCGAACGTCGATCGCCGCTACACCGCCGGCCTCGACAACATCGGCTTCGGAGGCGCGTTCCTGAGCCTCGAGGACGAGGAGCTCGCGGCTGCGGCCCCCCTGCGTGTCGGACGGCGCGTCCACGTGGAGTTCGAACTCGGCGATGCGCCTGGCATGGGCATCGAGGGCGAGGTCCGGTGGCTGCGCAACCGCTCGCGGCCGGCCAAACCTGCGGGCGTCGGGGTCCGGTTCCTCGATCTGAACGAGACGCAGCGGCAGCAGCTGCAGTCCTACGTCCGCCGCAACAAGCTCGATAGCCTGGGTCCCTGGGACTCGCGCCCTACGCGGCCCGCCACCGTCGGCTGCTAGGCCGGGCACCCGCGCGGCAAGGCATCCGCCCCTGGGCCGAGGGCGGATTCCGCTGATTTCTGACATGGCTCCCCCGATCCGGGGTCAAATGCTCTACCATCTGGCCCGGGAGAGGACGTGCCTTCCAAGAACCGAAAGGATGCGCGCGCGGAGGTTCGGCTGGTAGCCCGCTACCGAAGCCCCACCGCGTTCGACTATGTCGTCGAGGAGTGCTCCGACATCTCGGTGGGCGGCATGTTCATCGGCTCGCCCGCACCGGCCCCGGTGGGGACGCTGCTCAAGCTCGACTGCGAGGTCGACGACGGCGTCAGCCACATCCGTGGCGTGGCGCGTGTCGTGTGGGCGCGGCGCGAAGAGGATGACGGTGGCGGGCTCCCGGGGATGGGCGTCAAGTTCGTCAAGCTCGACGGCGGCGCCGACCAGATCATCGCGGAGATCCTGAAGGGCCGTGACACGTCGCTGCCCGACGCGGACAACCGCGGAAGCATGTCTTCACCGCCCCCGGCGGCTGCCCCCGAGGAGAAGAAGCCGAAGGCAGAGCCCGCACCCGCCGCGCAAGAGGAGCCCGCGATCGCCGCCGACGAGCCTGTCGCCGACAAGCCGGACGAGCCCGAGCCCAAGCAGGAAGACGCGCCGACGGAATCGGAGCAGGCCGCCCAGAGCGACGGCGGTGCCGAAGACGATGGCGAGGAGAGCGACGCGGACGGACACAAGCCGGCGACCAGCTCGGACCTCCGCGCACGCCTGAAGAAGAAGCGGGCGCGCGATAGCAGCGCCGGCACGACCGACGCGCCAAAGAGCGCGGACACCGCCGAGGCCGCCGACGAGCCGACCGGGGACGACACACCGGGCGATGACGCCGTCGCTGGTGGGGAGGCCGCCGACGCTGCGGCCGAGACACCCGCGCACAGCGATGGTGCCGGCAAGGGCAAGGGTAAGAAGGGCAAGAAAGGCAAGAAGGCCAAGAAGGGCAAGAAGGGCAAGAAGGCCAAGCAGCAGGACGACAAGGCGAGCGCGGACAAGGACAAGGACAAGTCCGAGCACAAGTCCGAGCACAAGTCCGAGCACAAGTCCGAGGAGAAGAAGGCCGCCAAGCCCGCGCAGGAGTCCAAGGCTGCGGCACCGAAGGGCGGGAAGGCCGCGCCCGTACGTGTGCCCGAGAGCGAGGCCGCGCGACCCACCGAGCCGGCGCCCTCGCACAGCTCGTCCAACAACACCGGAGTGTTTATCGGGCTTGCGGCGGCTGTCGGCGTGTTGATTCTAATCGCCACCAGCGGCGACACTGAGCCAGCGGCGGAGGCACCGACGCCGGAGGCCACGCAGAGCGCGCCGGCACCGACCGAGCCGACGCCCGCCGCGGCCGCACCCGAGCCCGAGCCCGCGGCGCCCGCCGAGGTCGAGCTGCCGCCCACCGAAGCGCCCGCGCAACCCGCGCCCGACGCGCCAGCGGCCGCGGAGGTCGCGGCCGCGCCCGAGCCCCCCGCGCCTCCAGCACCGGAGCCCGAGCCCGCACCTGCGGCGGCTGTAGCACCGACGCCGGCGCCCAGCGGCTCCGCGCCCTCGGGCGGCTACCGAATCGACATCATCACCAGCCCTGCGGGCGCCACGGTGACGGCCGGCGGACGGACGACAAGGGCGCCAGGCTCGATCACACTGCCGAGCATCGACGGTTCCCTGCGCATCGAGGCGAGCCTCGACGGTCATCGTCCGACAGCGACCACGATCTCGGCGTCGGACTTCGAGGCCGACGGCAACCGCATGCGCAAGAAGGTCTACCTCGCCCTGCGCGCTGAGCCGGGTGCAAAGCCGGAGCCAGAGGCAAAGCCGGAGCCCGAAGCAGAGCCCGAGCCCGAGGCAAAGCCTGAGCCCGAAGCAGAGCCGGAACCCGAAGCAAAGCCGGAGCCCGAAGCAGAGCCCGAGCCCGAGGCAAAGCCCGAGCCCGAGCCCGAACCGGAACCTGAGGCGAAACCGGAACCCGAGCCTGCCCCCGAGCCCAAGCCAGAGCCAGAGCCTGCAGCGGAGTAGCGAAAGCTGCAGCAAGATCGCTGGCCGCGCTGGCATGCGCGCGGAAATGCAGTAGAGACAGGCCGTGCGCCCGCCGATGTCCGACAGCGAGCCCACACCCGGGCCACCGAGCGCGACGCTAGCCGCCGAGGCCGCCCGCGCGAGCTTGCCGCAGGGCCCCGCGGGGAGCGTGCCCGCCCACGGCGTCCGCGACATCCTGCGGCTGACCTGGCCGGTGGTGCTGTCGCAGTTGATGGCCGGCGGTGTCAGCGTCATCGACATGCTGATGCTGGGTCGCCTCGGCACCGAGACGCTGGCGGCCGTTGGCTATGCGACGCAGTTCCTCTTCATCGTCCAGGCGTGCCTGATCGCCACCGGCGCCGCATGCGTCGCAATGATGTCGCGCGCGATCGGAGCCGACCAGCCCGAGCGCGCACGCGCCGCATTCGCGACCGCGCTCACGATCGGCGTGACCATCGCCACGGTGATGGGCGGCCTCGGCGTCGCCTATCCGGCCGCGCTCATGTCGCTGCTGGCGGTGCCGCAGGAGGTGACCGATCTGGCCGTGCCGTACTTCCGGCTCACGCTTGCGTCGTCGTCCCTGCTGGCGATCGCCCTGATCCACGAGCACGCATTCCGCGCCGCCAAGGACACGGTGCGCCCGATGCTGCTCGTCGCCGTCGTCTCGAGCGCCAAGGTCGCGCTCAACCTCGTGCTCATCTTCGGCGCCTTCGGTCTGCCGGCGCTCGAGCTGCGCGGCGCGGGACTCGCCACCATCGGTGCGCAGACCATCGGCGCGCTGCTCTTCATCACCATCGGGCGGCGGTCATCCCACGGCGCGCTGCGGCTCGGCATCGCCGACTTCCGCAGCGTGCCATCGCTGCTGCGCGAGACGCTACGCATCATGGGGCCGGCGGTTGCGGAGCGGCTGGTGATGACACTCGCCATGCTCACCTTCTTCCGCTTCCTCGGCGCCTACGGGGTGGCGGCGGTCGCGGCCTACAACGTCGGCGTGCGCATCCTGTCGTTCACCTGGATCCCTGGCATCGGTCTGTCCGCGGCGGCGTCGACGCTGGTCGGCCAATCACTCGGTGCGGGCGACGCCGAGGCCGCCCGGACGGCGACCACGCGCTGCGCCAAGCTGGGGCTCGGCGTGTCGGTCGTGCTCGGCATCATCTTCGTCAGCGCCCGCATGCCGCTCGCGCGCATCTTCACCAGCGACCCCGCGGTGCTCTCGCAGCTCGGCCCCTTCATCCTCATGCTCGGGTTGGGCCTGCCGTTCCTGGTGGGACACTTCACGCTCTCGGGCGCACTGCGTGGCGCGGGCGATACGGTCACGCCGCTGCTCGCAGCGACGCTCGGCAACTGGATGTTCCGGGTGCCGATGGCTTTCACGTTTGCGATCGTGCTCGAGACCGACCTCTTCTGGATCTGGACCATCATGCCGTTCGATCACCTCGCGCGCGCAATCTTCCTGTGGGTCGCCTTCCGTCGCGGCACGTGGTCGCAGCGCCTGGGGACGGGCGCGGACGCGAGCGCCGAGGCTCGCTGAGCCGCTCTACTCGAGCGAGATGAGGTTGAGCCCGGCCGCGTACGCGTAGCTGACGAAGCGATCGAAGCCGTAGACCACGACGCCGATCTCCTGGTCCGCCTCCAGCACGTGGCGGCCGTCGTTCTGGTGGCCGTCCATGACCATCGAGTCGATTCCTCCGGTGACGAGCGGGAACGACAGCTGACAGCGGTGGATGACGCGGTCGGGCGGATCGTCGTCCGCGTGTTCGCGTCCGTCGGCCGGCGAGGTCTCGCAGCCGAGGATGCTCAGCGGCGCACCGTCGAGGAAGATCGACGTGCCGGCGTCCGCAACGATCGTGATGAAATCGAAGGCGTACTTGTCGGGCGTCAGGAAGATGTAGTCGCGGCGGTACTGCTGCGCGGGCGGCACTGCGATGATCGCCGGATCGCCTCCCGGGAACTGGCGCGCGATACCGGTCTGGGCCTGGCTCGGCAGCGCCTGAAGCACCGCGATCGGGGCGCTCGCCTCCATCGTGAAGTCCTGGCTCGCTTCGATCATGGCGTCGTCGTACTGAGCCAGCATGAACTCGTCGTCCGGCGACGGTAGCGAGGTCTCCACCCGCGTGATGCCGGCGGCGACCGCCACCACACGCACCCACTCGAGCTCGTCAACCAGTGCCACCGACAGCGGCGCCTCCGGGACCGCCGCGTTCGCCAGCGCCCGGCTGCGGGCGGGCATGCGCGCGATGGTGAACGAGGTGCCGAGCGTGCGGTCGGGGAACAGCTGCTCCTCCAGGTGGTCGGCGCAGCAGCGTCGCTGCGCGTAGCTCGCGAACGAGGGGACGTCGGACGCCTCGCTGCCACTGAAGACCGCCACCGGCTTGGTCGCGCGGATGAGCGTGCCGGTGAAGTCGCCGTCCTTGCCGTCGCTCTCGAGGTTGATGACGTCGAAGGCGTCGATCTTGAGGTTCAGCACCGAGCCTGCCTCCATCTCGGCGATCGGGCCGGCGCCGATCACCGTGCCGACGTGCTGCCCCATCTCCAGCTGGATCTCCGTCTCCTCGCTGGCGATCACCGTGAGAAAGGCTCGCAGGTCCTCGTCGGTCGCTGTGGGGTCGAAGTCGTCCGTCGGGTCGTCGGAGTCGCCGATCGTCTGCGGCCAGCCGACCACCGTGTAGTCGGTCCCCAGCGCGCTTGTCGGCAGCAGCAGCGAGGCATCGTTCGAGAAGACGTTGACGTTGTCGAGCGGATTGAACTGGTAGGCGGTGATCGGATGGGTGGCGGTGATGCGGTAGGCGTTGGATGTCAGCGCCGTGTGGGTGCCGTCGTTGAGGCCGTGCTCGGAGCTGCCGTCGACCTCGCGCCGCGGAAGCTCGAAGGCCTCGAGGCCGCCCGGCGGGACGTCGCGCTGCTCCACCACCTCGACGGCCGTCGGCTGACCCTGCGGCGCCGTGTTCCACTCCACCACGACCCCCACGGTGAAGTTGTAGGGGTTGGCGACGACGACCGCGTACTGCTGCGACGAGGCGTCGTTGAACTCGTCGATGGCGGCGTTGTCGAGGTCCGCCGCAAGAAATACACAGCCGACGTAGCTGCGCTCGACGAACGCCTGCTGGCAGAGGTCCACGCACTCGCCCTGGAAGCAGCCGAAGCCCGCCTCCCTGTCGCAGACCTCCTTCAGCTCCCACTCGTTGCCGTCGTCCGAGCAGCGCTGTGCCTCCTCGGGGTTGCAGCTCTGGTCGCCGAGCCTGCAGGTTGCGCAACGGTACGTCCCGGGGAAGCACGGCACGCAGCCGCGGTCGGGCGCGCACTGCTGGTCCGTGGCGCCGCAGTCCTCCTGCCGAACCTCGTAGAACTCGCCCTCCCCGAGCGTGACGCACGACTTGTAGACGGTCCCTTCGCACACCGACGAGTCGGCGCTCTCGCAGACGAAGGGGTTATCTACCGACGCCATGTCGAGCGCAGGCGCAGGTGGCAGATCGATCACCTCGCCCCCGACCGTGCACGAGAGCAGCACGAGACCAAGCGCGGTCGCGAGCCACCGGGGCGCGGCGCCTAGCGCTGAATCAGAAGGTCGTCGAGTGCCTCGTGGGTCCACAATCGGCTCGAGAGGTAGTCGTAGTTGAAGCGGTCGTAGTCGAAGCCCTTGACGTTGGACGCGTGCATGCGCCAGGTCAACAGCCCCTGCGGCAACAGGTCGATGCGCGGCAGATGCACGTCGCGGCGCGCACCCGGCATGATGATGCGCCATAGCGGCGCGCCACCGGCACTCTGAATGCGCGCGACGAGCAGGTCCGGCGCATTGCCGTCGAGCTCCCAGGCGAGCACCTGGTCTTCCGGGATGCGACCGCCCGGCGGCGGGCGGACCTGCTCGGGGATCGCCAGGAAGCCGTCGAGCACCGTCGGCACGTCAACGCGCTGGACGCCGGGCACCACCTGCTCCGTGTAGGGCGGGTCGGGGAACTGCTGGCTGCCCGGCAGCGGCCGCGAGGCGCCCGAGTACCAGCCTGCGTACAGCACGTAGGGCGCGCCAAGCAGCGAGGACTCGAGCGCGGGCTGCGCGTACAGCTCGAAGACCGAGTCGGCGCTGTACTGCGAGGCGGTGTCGAAGAGCGCGCCGTTAACGCGCCGCGCGATGATCCCCTCGCCGCCCAGGTCGATGTGTGCCTGCACGCGGTACTCGAGCGGGCCGCGCGGCGTCACGCCGGGCAGGTCGGTCAGCGAGATACGCATCGCGCGGTCGAGCGGGATGCCCATCCAGATGTCGACCTCTCCGGTCTCCTGGCCTGGCGAGGTCAGCACGTCGCGCGCGACCCCCATCACGTAGGGCACGAACGTGCCCGAGCTGTCCTCGAGGCCGGCCAGCGCATAGACGGCGAGCCCGGCCGGGCGCGCGAAGATGCTGTAGGGGTAGCCCCGCATCCCGAACGGTGAGCGCAGCTCCTCCACGCGCGCCATCAGCCCTGCCTGGTCCGGGTTGACGTCGCTCGCAAACAGCGTGCGGCGCGTCGCGTGAATGTAGGCGACGCGCACTTCACCCTCGCGCGGCGGCGGCACGTTGTCCCACGGGTTGACGCCGAACTCCTCTTCGCCGGGGAACACCAGCTCTCCGCTGACGATCGAGCCGGAGACGCCGCGGCCACCCGGCGGCGGTGGCACACCGGGCCCCTCGCCGTCGCACTCGTCCGGGTCGAAGGTGGCCGGGTCACAGCACTTCGGTGTGCCGCCCAGGAACACGCAGTACACGGGTGCGCAGACGGCTTCCTCGGTCACTCGGCTGTAGAGGGTGACGTTCTGCGCGTCGAAGTCGAGGATGCTCTCCGCCTCGAAGCACTCCCGGAACACGTGCAGCGAGACGGGTCCGACGAGTCCATCGGCCGAGAGGGTGACCTGTCCTTCCCCGTCGGTAACCCCCTTGAGCACCGTGCCGTCGGCGTCGACGAGCCACACCTCCGCCTCGGGCAGCTTCAGCCCGAGCACCGTCTCGACCACGGTGAGGTTGACCGCGCCGTCGATGGGGCCACCCGCGAGCCCCCCTTTGAAGGTGTCGCCGGTGTCGATGTACTCGAACGCGCGCGGCGCCTCGATGGAGCCGTCTTCCGGGTGCGCGATCGCGACGTCCGCACGGCCCACGCTCCCGGGCGGCGTCGTGCAGGAGAGCGTCGACGGAGTGACGATCGTCACTGGCGCGCAGGGCTCGCCTCCGATGGTGACGCTCACTCCGTCGACGAGGTTGTCGTCGACCGTGGTCATCTCGACGAAGGTCCCGCCGGCCACCGCGCCCTGGGCCGGGTCGATCGCGACGGCATTGTAGGTGTATGCCCCGGCGCGGGCACCGACGTCGGTGCGGTGCGGCAGGTGCACGCTCAGGTCGACCGGCCCGACCTCGCCGGCGGGTACGACCACCGAGAGCGTGTAGGCATCGACCAGCTCGGTGTCACGCGGCTGGGCGATCGACCCGCCGAAGTGCACCTCGGCGTCCGCCGTGAAGCCACTGCCGCGGACGGTGACCACGTTGCCGCCGGTGAAGGGGCCCGTGTCGGGGAACACCGAGGTGATCGTCACGACCCGCTCGAAGCCGGAGCTCAGCGGCAGATGGGGGCCCGCGTCCCCGCTACCGGCATCCGGCGCCTCCGGCTGGAGCTGCGAAACCGTACGCTTCCCGCTCGGTCCGCACGAGAGCGCTATCAAGGAAAGCGCGGCCAGGGACGCCCGCGGGACAATTCGGCGCCAGTTGGTTGCCCCGGCGTCGCGCGCACGCCTAGAATTCCGATGGGCCCACATGCACCACGTAATTAAGCGCATTCGGGGGCGGTGGGCAACATGAGGCTCCTTCGCCTGGTGGTCAGCGACCTGCACCTGGGCTCCGGGATGGAGGACGGGCGGCTGAACCCGCACGAGGACTTCTTCCACGACGAGCACTTCGCCGAGCTGCTGGAGCACTACGAGCAGGCTGCGGGCGACGAGCTGGAGCTGATCCTCAACGGCGACATCTTCGACCTCCTGAAGGTCAAGATCGACGACACCTGGCCGACCGAGATCACCGAGGAAATCGCGATCGAGAAGCTGCGCATCTGCCTCGAGGGGCATCCGCGCTTCGTGCGCGCGGTCCGCGACTTCCTGGCCAAGCCCCAGCACCGCATCGTCTACCTGCCGGGAAACCACGACCTGGACCTGTGGTTCCCAGGAGCGCAGGCGCTCTTCAAGCGCTACGTCGCGCCGGGGGATGCCGCACAGCGCATTCGCTTCATCACCGCCAGCGACACCTATTATCTGCCGGAGGGCATCCAGATCCGGCACGGCCACCAGCTGGAGGACATCCACCGCGTCGACTACTCGCGCATCCTGCGCAAGCGCGCCGACGGCACCGAGATCCTCGACCTGCCTTACGGCAGCCTGTGGGTGCTCGAGGTGCTCAACCCCGCCAAGGAGCTGCGACAGAACGTCGACCGCATTCAGCCGCTGCGGCTGTTCATCCTCGGCTCGCTCTTTCTCGACCCGGGCTTCGGCTTCCGCTTCCTCGCGCGCAACATCTGGCACTTCCTCAAGCGCCGCATCTTCACCTTCGACGCCTGGAGCCAGCGCTTCCGCAACCTGCCGCGCATCCTGCGCGAGGAGGTGATCTCGATCGGCGGCTTCGACGGCGCCGCGACGCGCTACCTGCAGACGCTGCGGGGCGTCAACACGCTGATCGTCGGGCACAGCCACGCGCCGCGCTTCCGGTTGCTGCGCGACGACAAGATCCTGCTCAACACCGGCACGTGGATGCAGATGATCAACCTCAACCTGCAGTACCTCGGGCAGGACAGCGGGCTGACCTACGCGCTCATCGAGTACACGCAGGACGGCGAGCCGCGTCCGCAGCTGATGCGCTGGTACGGCCGCCGTCAGATCTGTGAGACCATCCCGTATGCACACTAGGGCAGCGGGCGCGCTCACCCTCGCCTTGCTCGGGGTCTGTCCGCCGGGCTCCGGCGTCGCCGACGCAGCGCCGCACGACGATGTGGTCGTGCGCATCGCCCAGCCCGACGCGCTCACCAAGGGAAGCCACGGCAGCCTGCGCGTCGAGGTCGAGCTCTCCGACCGGGTCGCGCAGCCACTGCTACTGACGCCACACGTCGAGGGGCAGTCGATCGAGGTGGTGCGCGGACGGCTGCTGCGCAGCGACGCGCGCGACAGCGGGGCGTCCACACTGGTCTTCGATCTGCCGATCCGCGTGCTCGGCCCGGGCACCGCCGTCGTGCACGTGCGGCTCTCCGCCTACGCGTGCGCCGAGCGCTGCCAGCTCGTCGAGGCGCGAACGCAGCGCGTGCTGGACGTCAGCCTGTAGTGGACGGCCACGGGTCCCCGGACTGGGACCGCTCTCGATGACTCGAGGACTGGGTGAACCCCAGCCGGCGGTGCCGACGGTGATCGTGCACAAAGCCCACAGCTCGCTCGCCCTGCCCTGACATCCGGGCTACCATCCCCACCCCCATGGCCTCGGTGCTCACCAGACAGACGACCAGCCTCGTCGTGATGGACGTCCAGGAGAAGCTGGTCGCCGCGATGGCGCCGGAGGTTCGCGGGTCGGCGATCGACAACGTGATCCGGCTCGTCCAGGGCGCCCGGATTCTGGGCATCCCGATGGTGGTCACCGAGCAGTACCCCCACGGCCTCGGCAAGACCCTCGAGTCGGTCCACCAGGCGCTGCAGGAGGTCGAGCCCGCGCCCGCGATGATCGAGAAGGTCGAGTTCGACGCCTGCCAGGAGGGACATTTCACCGCGGCCATCGAGACCGCAGCCGGCAGCCGCGCCGCCCCCGAAAACGGCGGTCCCTCCATCATTCTCTGCGGCATGGAGACCCACGTGTGCGTCTACCAGACGGCCCGCTCGTTGGTCACCCGCGGCTTCGACGTGCACGTGACCGTCGACGCGACCTGCTGCCGCAGCGCCCACAACCACGCGGTGGCCCAGGGCCTGCTGCGCGAGCTCGGGGTGAGCTGCACGAGCACCGAGACCGTGCTCTTCGACCTGCTCGGCCGTGCCGGCGACGACGACTTCAAGTCGATCAGCGCACTCGTACGCTGAGGACCCGCGCCGCGGTGTCGACGGCCCGGTAGGCGTCGGGAACACGCCACGGGCGGTCCCCGACGCTCGCCTGCGCTACGCCTTCTCGACGAAATGGAAGGTGGGAGCGCCGACCACGCCGGCCTTGGCCATCGCGTCCTTGAGTCCCGGGTCGTCCATGAACGCACGCGCGTGATCCAGCGACTTCCACTCCTGCACGAGGGTGACCTGCGTGCCGTCGGCGTCGTCGCGGTAGACGATGTCCGAGACCTCGCCCTTGTCCGAGCGCAGCCCCTGGACGCTGTCGTAGACCTCGCGCCACGCGTCGTAGTCCTTGACCTGATGACGGCAGATGAGATGAGCCATGGGATGTTCCTCCGGTTGTCGTTTGGTTGGCCGCCCCGTTCATCCGAGACGATGGATCCTTGGTACAACGCTGTAGTCTTCCAGTGTTAGAGACATATTCACCGACCATAACTGCGTTACTGCATGCTATTTTTTAGCTAATTTTGCGAACACAAGGATCTATCTTCTTAATTTTAGATAGTTATGTCCTCGCACATAGCTGCGTATTCGCATGCATGAGATACCTGGGACCATGGACATCAGCTGGGACGATCTGCCCGTGTACCTGGCGATCCGCACGCACGGCTCGCTGGCCGCCGCGGGACGACAGCTAGGGCTCGACGCCACGACCGTCGGCCGCAGGCTCGAGCGCCTCGAGTCGGGCATCGGCGCCCGCCTCTTTCACCGCACCCGCGACGGCCTCTCGCTCACGGGTGCGGGACGCACGATCGAGCAGCACGCGCAGCAGATGGAGCGCAGCGAGGCGCTGATCGAGCGTGCGGTCGGCGGGGCGGACGCCCGGCTGGCGGGCTCCGTGCGCGTCGCTGCCACCGAGGTCTTTGCGACGGCGTTCCTCGTCAAGCACCTGGCCGCGTTCCGGACCGCCTGCCCCGACATCAGCCTCGAGCTCGTGGTGCAGGATCGGCTGGTCGATCTGGCCCGCGGTGACGTCGATGTCGCGCTGCGTTTTGCCAGCGTCGACGCCGGAGTTCCCGTGCCGGCCGGCATGGAAGGCGAGCTGCTCGCGACGCTGCTGAGCCCGGTCAACATCGGGGTGTACGGCTCGCGCGGCTACCTCGACCGCGTCGGGCGACCCACGACGCCGTACGCGGTGGAGGGCCACACGCTCGTCTGCCCACAACCGCCGATCCCCTACTTCCCGGGCGCCGACTGGGTGAGCAAGGTGCAGGGCCGGGCCCCCCGCGCCCTCGGCATCGACTCGCCGGGCGGCCTCGGCGCAGCGGTCGCGGCAGGCTTCGGCCTCGCCGCCCTGGCCTGCTACCAGGCGGCTGACCACCCCGAGCTCGAGCGGGTCTGTGCACCCGCCATCGTGGACAGCCGGCACCTGTGGTTGCTCGTCCCGCGCGAGCTGCGCCGGGTCGCACGCGTCCGCGCGGTGGTGGATTTCCTGGAGGAAACCGTGGCGACGTGGAGCACCGTCCTCACTGGCGTATGAGGGCATCTGCATCGACTTTGCGACAATTTGTCATATTAGTTTGACAGGTTGTCGTGCGCTGCCATCATGTCCGCATGCATGGCAGCCCCGCAGAGCCGGCCGAGGCGACGGTCCTGATCGTCGACGACGAGGCCTCCAACGTGGAGTCGCTGCAGCGCATCTTCGAGCGCGAGGGCTTCCGGGCACTGACCGCCGCCGACGGCCGCAGCGCGCTCGACCTGTGCCGCAACCACCGGGTCCACGTCGTGCTGACCGACCTGAACATGCCCGGCATGACCGGCATCGATCTCATCAAGGCCCTGTCCACGGTCGCCCCGGACGCCGAGACCGTGGTGATGACCGCCTACGGCACCGTCGAGACCGCGGTGGAGGCGATGCGCGAGGGCGCCTACGACTTCGTCGAGAAGCCGCTCAAGCGCATGCAGGTCGTCAAGTCGGTACGCAAGGCGGCCGAGCGCCGCAGGCTGATGGCGGAAAACCGGACGCTGCGCAAGGAGCTGTCGGCGCTGCGCAACCGCGAGATCGTCGGCTCGTCAGCCGCCCTGCGCGACGCGATGGAGATCGCATCGCAGGCGGCCCCCTCGACCGCCACCGTGCTCGTGCTCGGCGAGAGTGGCACCGGCAAGGAGCTGCTCGCGCGTCACATCCATGCCCGCAGCGGCTGTGAGGGGACGTTCGTCGGCGTGAACCTCGCGGCGCTGCCGGAGACGATTCTCGAGTCGGAGCTGTTCGGCCACGAGAAGGGCGCGTTCACCGGCGCGACCAGCCGCCGCGTGGGCCGCATCGCCCAGGCCCACGGCGGCACGCTCTTCCTCGACGAGGTCGGCGAGCTGACCCCGGCGGTGCAGGTGAAGCTGCTGCGCGTGCTGCAGGAGGGGGAGTACGAGCCGGTGGGCGGCACGACCATGCGCGCGGACTTCCGGCTGATCGTGGCGACCAACCGGGACCTACAGGCCGAGGTGGAGGCCGGGCGCTTCCGGGAGGACCTCTTCTACCGCCTGAACGTGATCGCGATCACGTGCCCCAGCCTCGCGGCGCGCCGGGACGACATCCCGCTGCTCGTCGACCACTTCGTCGAGGTCTACTGCCGCAAGAACAACAAGCCGCCACTCACGGTCACGCGCGACGCGCTCGACCGGCTGACGGCCTACAGCTGGCCTGGCAACGTGCGCGAGCTGGAGAACGCGATCGAGCGCGCCGCGGTGCTGACTTCGGGCACCGAGCTCGCGACCTCGAGCCTGCCCGCGCCGATCGCGATGGCCGAGCTCGGGCAGCGGGAGCTGGTGTTCTCGATCGGCACGCCGCTCGAGGAGATCGAGCGCCGCGCGATCCTCGCGACGCTCGAGCACACGGACGGCGACAAGAAGCTGGCCGCGCAGCTGCTGGGCATCGCGACGCGCACCATCTACCGCAAGCTCGCGGCGGACTGACGCGGGCGGCCGGAGGCGGGCGCTCAGCCGCCGATCGACTGCAGTGGCTCGAGCGTGTGGACCGGCGTGCCCGGCGCGTGGCGGTGCACATCCTCGACGAAGCCACCGAGATTGACGTTGAACGAGAAGCCCATCGGCGACGACAGCGGCAGGAAGAAGTTGTCGTAGTGGTGGGGAATGATGACGGCGGGCTGCGTGGCGGCGAGCACCCTCGGCATGAACGCGGGCGTGCAGCCCCGTCCGGCGATACCGCACAGCAGGTAGTCGACAGGACCGAAGTGCATCTCGTCCTCGATCAGGTTGGCACTGCCAAGGTGGTAGAAGCTGCGCGACGCCACCTCGAGGTGGATGCCCCAGACCTGCCCGCAGCAGTAGGTGCGGTTGTTGAGCGAGTCGAGGTGGTCGCAGGTGATCTCCCCCTCGGAGTTGACCTTCATGCCGAGCACGAGCTTGCTGTGCACCGAGGGCACGAAGGTCACCTTGAACGGGCCCAGGTCGAACGCCCGGTTGGCATCGACGACCTGCGTCTGCTCGGCCAGTCCCGACAGCGCCATCAGCGTCGCCATGGACTGGGATCCGTAAACCTTGCAGCCCGCCGTACGGGCGGCAGCCGGGATGTCCATCGCGTGATCGTAGTGGGTGTGGCCCACCAGAATTGCGTCGGCACGCCCGAGGTGCTGCTCCACGGCCTGCTCCCGGGTACGCAGCGTGGCGTTGCGCGCGACCTGGGCAAGCGGCGGCCGCGTCACGAAGGGGTCGATCAGCAGGCGAAACCCCTCGTGCTCGAGCGCGAAGCCCGCGGTGCCGAGCCACTGCATCGACAGGCCGGCGGGAAGCGACAGGCCGGAGCGCCGCGCGTTGCACTCGGTCGCCACGCTCGCATCGTTGCGCTGGCGGGCACCTGGCCGCGCCAGGTAGCGCAGGGCCGAGCCGACCGGGAGCGCCCAGCCACCGGTTCCGCTGCGCGTGAGCAACTCCATGGCGGACGAAGGCTAGCGGCCGATGCCGGGCTCCGGAAGGGAGCGCGGGCAGCAAGTCCGACTGCCATTTTGTCACTGAGCGGCGCCCTGAGCAGCCAGGCTTGCCAGCTTGTCTGCCGGCGCCCCCGCGGGGACCGTCGCCCACCCTCCTTTTCCGTCTAATTTCGTAATGTTAGATCCGGGCACGCTTGTTGCTTTGGTCTGTACCGGAGGACTCCGTTGGCACTCGAGTTCGGCGAAAAACAGGTAGCAACCACCATCGTGCTCGGCACGCTCACGATCACCGCGGGCTTCACGGCCAGCGGCGTGACGCGGCTCATGGCGGGCAGCTGGCTACCGCTCGAGGGCGGCGCCCCCACCGAGGCCGGCCTGCTCGACGCTGCGGGGGGCGCCGAGAACTCCGCACCGGGCAGCCAGCCGCCCAACATCAAGGCCATCCTCAAGCGCAACATGTTCGACCCGGAGACCGGCGCGCTGTGGCCACCGAAGGCCGAGGCGCTGCCGGAGGGCGCGATCGTGGATGGCGGCGAGGTCGGGGCCGAGCTCGCACCCGGTGCGATGCCACCGGCCTGCGAGGGCAAGCTCAAGATGATCGCGTCGGTCTACGCACCCGACCGACCCGACTGGTCCTTCGTATCGGTCGACATCGGCGCGGGCGATCCGCTGCTGTACCGCATCGGGTCGACCGTCGACGGCAAGCAGGTCGACTCGATCTACCCCAAGGCGACCTTCCTGAAGGCGGGTGCCGCGCTGTGCTCGCTCGTGATGTTCGAGCCGCCGCCGGCCAAGGGCGCCGCCAAGAAGCCGACCCCGACGGTCGCGACGACCGCCGCGACGGCCACCAACCCGAACAAGTCGAAGCTGGCCCCGGACGAGCTGGACAAGAACATCGAGAAGGTCAGCGACACCAAGTACAACGTGCAGCGCGCACTCGTCGACAAGCTCCTGTCCAACCAGGCGGAGCTGATGCGCGCCGCGCGCGTCGTCCCGCACGAGCAGAACGGCCAGGTCGTCGGCGTGAAGCTCTACGGCATCCGGCGCAAGAGCCTGCTCGGCAAGCTCGGCCTGCAGAATGGCGACCTGCTGCGCACGGTCAACGGCTTCGACATGGCGAGCCCCGACAGCGCGCTGCAGGCCTACAGCAAGCTCCGCGACGCATCGTCGCTGAGCGTCGCGGTCACCCGCAGGGGACGCGCAATGAACATCGACTACAACGTTTCGAAATGACGACCGGACACGACGACAGAGGATCCAACGTGAAGACCCGTGTTGCACCCATACTCTGCCTGCTAGCCGTCGCGCTGTGCCAGCTCCCACTCGGGACAAGCACCGCGCGGGCGCAGACCTCGGCCGAGAAGCCGCGGTCGATCACAACGCCGCCCGCGAAGCCGAAGCCCGCGAAGAAGGCTCGCCGCTCGGGCCTGCTGAAGACGGCCGCCGACGCCGCCGACAAGACGAAGAAGTCCGCGACCGCAGCAGGCGCCGCCGCGGGCACGCGCCCTGGCCGGCCGAGCCCCCCGGCCCCGACCGCCGGCCCCACCGCACCGATCCCCCCCAGCGCAGCCGACGCCGCTGCGGGCGAGATCAAGCCCTTCGAAACCGGCATCGACTACAAGAAGACCTCTCCGCGCACGAAGGTGACGTTCAACCTCGAGGACGCCGATCTGCCCGACCTCGTCCGGCTCATCTCACAGATCACCGGCAAGCGCTTCATCCTGCCGAGCAAGGCACGCAGCCTCAAGGCCACCGTCTACGCGCCCACCAAGGTCACCGCCGCCGAGGCGTATCAGGCGTTCCTCTCCATCCTGGAGCTCAACGGCATGGCGCTGGTGCCGGCCGGCCGCTACCTGAAGATCGTGGAGTCGGGCCGCGTCGAGAGCCGCCCCATCCCCCTGTTCCTCGATGAGGAGGGCGTGCCGCGCGGCGATCGCTTCCTGACACGCCTGCACCGCGTCAAGCACATGGCCGCCGAGGACGCGGCGTCCCTGCTCGAGCGCTTCAAGTCGGGCGACGGAAGCCTGACGGCATACGCCCCGAGCAACCTGCTGATCATCACGGACACGGGCACCAACATCCGCCGCATGCTGCGGATCCTCGGCATCGTCGACATCTCGCGCACCGGCGAGCAGATCTGGGTGGAGCCGGTGCACCACGCCGACGCGAGCGACATGGCGGCGCGGCTGACGGAGATCTTCGAGGTCAGCGCCGTACCCGCAAAGGGCAAGTCGAAGGCGAAGGCCGCACCCAAGCCAAAGAAGGGCAAGAAGGGCAAGGGCGCGACGACCGCGGCCGCAGCCGGTCCGGGCAGCACCACCGTCGGCTCGGGCGGCGAGTCACGGCTAACGAAGATCATCGCCGACGAGCGCACCAACTCACTGATCATCGTCGCCACCGAGAGCGCCTACCTACGCATCCTCGAGATGCTCAGGCATCTCGATGTCTCGATGGAGGGCGAGGGGCGAATCCACGTCCACCGGCTGCAGTACAGCGACGCCGAGGAGATCGCCAGCACGCTGTCGGCGCTCACCGGCAAGGGAGGCTCGCGCGCAAAGGGCAAGGGCAAGGCGGGCGCCGGCGCTCCAGAGGCGTCCATCTTCGAGGGGAAGGTCGCGGTCACCTCGCACGCGGCGGCCAACGCCCTCGTCATCACGTCGTCGATGCACGACTACGCCGCGGTACGGCACGTCATCGACAAGCTCGACCAGCCGCGCAAGCAGGTCTTCATCGAGACGGTGATCATGGAGCTGGACGTCACGCGCAGCTCGTCGCTGGGCATCTCGTTTCACAGCGGCGTGCCCAACTTCCCCACCGACGACTCCTTCACCGCGGGTGGCTTCGACGCGCGCAACACGATCTTCGGCCTGCCGGGCGGCGTCGCCAGCGGCGAGCTGCTCTCGGGCCTGGCGGTTGGCATCCAGGGACCGGAGGTGCCGGACTCGGGCGGCCTCGGCATCTCGCTGCCGTCCTTCGGCGTCGCGATCAAGGCGCTGGCCGGCAACAGCAACGCGAATGTGCTGTCGACTCCACACCTGATCGCGATGGACAACGTGGAGGCCGAGATCTCCGTGGGTGGCAACGTGCCACTACAGAACAACGCCAACGCCTTCGGCGGCGGGGGCGGGAACATTGCCCAGCTGCTGGGCCAGGCGGGCGGCGCGGCCGGAGCCGGCGGCCTCAACCCGGCGCTGCTCTCGGGGCTTGGTGGCCTCGGAGGCGGCGCGATCCCCCGCCAGGACGTCGGCACCACCGTCACGCTCACGCCGCACATCAACGAGAGCGATGAGATCCGGCTGGAGATCAAGGAGGAGATCTCCGAGGCGGGTCCGCCATCGGAGCAGGGCGCGGGCGCCCGTGCCATCAACCGGACCCAGGCCAAGACCGAGGTGGTGGTGCGCGACCAGCAGACGGTCGTGATCGGCGGACTGATGCGCGACAGCATCAACAGCCGCGCGAGCAAGGTCCCGGTGCTCGGCGACATCCCGCTCATCGGCGCGCTCTTCCGCAGCAGCAGCAAGGAGAAGGTCAAGAAGAACCTCCTGCTGTTCCTCACACCCTACATCATCCGCTCGCCCGCGGACCTGCGCGCCATCTACGAGCGCAAGATGCGCGAGCGCCAGGAGTTCCTCGACCGCTACTTCGTCTTCGACGGTCGCGACTTCGAGCCGGCGGTCGACTACTCGCGCACCCGGGGGCTGATCGGCGAGATCCTCCGGGAGCTGGTCGAGATCGACGAGCAGCGCAGCCTCGCCGCGGAGATGGCTGCCCGCCCCGAGCTGGTGCACATCCGCCGTTCTCCGGTGGGTGCGGCGCCGCGTGGTGGTTCATCCGACGACGGGTCCATCAACGAGGGAGACCTCATCATCGACGAGGCGGCCGCCGAGCCCACCACGCAGCCGGCGGGCGAGCCCGCACCCGACAACGCCTCCAGCGAGAGCAGCGAGTAGGCGGCAATGGAAGCGGAGCGATACCTCGGAGAGATCCTGATCCGGCAGGGCGCGCTGTCGCCCGAGGGGCTGGAGCAGGCGCTGCAGGTCGCCGAGGAGCGGGGCGCGCGCCTGCAGGACGTGCTCGCGGCAACCAACGTCGTCGACCCGGAGAGCTTCGTCGAGGCGATGACCGATGAGCTCGGCCTGCCGCTGCTCAAGAAGATCCAGGTGGACGAGATCCCCAACGAGCTGATCGAGACCGTCCCGATCACGTTCGCGCGTCAGCACAAGCTGCTGCCGTTCGCCCAGGACGAGGAGTCGATCAAGGTTGCGCTGGCGAACGTCCTGGACCTGACGCCACTGGACGACCTGCGCGCCCTGACCGGCAAGCGCTGCGACCCCGTGGGCACGCCCGCCGACGTGATCGAGGACGCGATCAACCGCGTCTACGAGCGCAAGGACGAGAACGCCCTGGCGGAGGGCGACGAGGGCGAAGAGGGCGACGAGCTGCAGGACCTGATCGACATGACGGACGAGGCGCCCGTCATCCGCTGGGTCAACAACCTGTTCTATGAGGCGGTCCGCGACCGCGCCTCGGACATCCACATCGAGCCGGGCGAAAACGAGGTCGTCGTGCGGTATCGCATCGACGGCACGCTCTACGAGGTGAAGACGGCGCACAAGGCGTTCCTCCCATCGATCATCGCGCGTGTGAAGATCGAGGCGAACCTGAACATCGCCGAGAAGCGACTCCCGCAGGACGGGCGCATCACGAAGAAGATCAAGGGCAAGCTGGTCGACGTCCGCGTCTCGACCATCCCCTGCTCACGCGGAGAGCGTATCGTCCTGCGCCTACTCGACAAGCAGCAGGTACTGCTCGACCTGCCGGCGCTGGGTTTCGCACACGCCAAGCTCGACACGATGGAGTCGCTGATCTCGCGGCCCAACGGCATCATCCTGGTGACCGGTCCGACGGGCTCGGGCAAGACGACGACGCTCTACGCGTGCCTGAACAAGATCAACACGCCCGCGCTCAACATCCTCACGGTCGAGGATCCGGTCGAGTACGACATCAAGGGCATCTCGCAGATGCACGTGCAGCCGAAGATCGGACTGACCTTCGCCCACGGGCTGCGCTCCTTCCTGCGCCAGGACCCCGATGTGATCATGGTCGGCGAGATCCGCGACGAGGAGACCGCAGAGATCGCCATTCACGCGTCGCTCACGGGTCACCTCGTGTTCTCGACCCTGCACACCAACGACGCGGCGGGCGCGGTTGCGCGGCTGGTCGAGATGAACATCCAGCCCTTCCTGATCGCGTCGTCGCTGCTGGCGATCCTCGCGCAGCGCCTCGTCCGCAGGCTCTGCAGGGACTGCCGCACGCCCTTCATCCCGTCGGACGAGGACCTGGTCTCGATCGGCCTCGACCCCGCAGTCTACGGACCGCCGCTGCCGCTGGTCGCGGGCGCGCAACCGCCGCCCACGATCCCCCCACCGCCGCCGGATGGTGACGACGGCGAGGTCACGCGCGTCGCGCCGCTGCCGTCGAGCACGGGTGGCCCCGAACCCCGGCCCGTCTTCTACCGGGCTGCCGGCTGCGAGGCCTGCTCGCAGACGGGCTACTCCGGCCGCATCGGCATCCACGAGCTGCTCGTGATCGACGAGCCCGTGCGCCGTTCGATCCTCGACTCCGCGGACTCCAAGAGCATCGCGCGGCTCGCGGCCGAGCGTGGCATGACCACGTTGCGCGAGGACGGAGCACGCCAGGTGATGGCCGGGCGCACCAGCCTCGAGGAGGTCCTGGCGATGACGCAGGCGGGGGAGCTGGAGTAGCACCGTGGCCGTCTTCCAGTGGACAGGGATCGATGCGAAGGGCAAGGACGTCAAGGGCGTCCGCGATGCCGACAATCCGAAGATCCTGCGCGTCCTGCTAAAGAAGGACGGCATCCTCGCGACGGCCATCGAGGAGGAGCACGTCGCGCAGGCCCGCGCACGAAGCGCCGGCGAGGTCGACTTCGCGCGCATGTTCGAGCGCGTATCGACCGACGACATCGCCCTGCTCACACGACAGCTAGCGACCCTGCTGCACTCGGGCGTCCCGCTCGTCGAGTCGCTGAGCGCCCTGATCGAGCAGGTCGACAAGCCGGCACTGCAGAGCGCGCTGACTCAGATCCGCGACAGGGTCAACGAGGGCACCAGCTTTGCGGAGGCGCTGCAGGGGCACCCGAAGATCTTCGAGGCGCTCTACTACAACATGGTCGCCGCGGGTGAGGCCTCCGGCACGCTCGACACTGTGCTCGACCGCCTGGCCGACCACCTCGATGCCTCGTCTGCGCTGCGCGGCAAGGTGATCGGCGCCCTCGCCTACCCTGCTGTGATGCTGCTGTTCACCGTCACGGTGGTCGGCTTCATGATGGTGGTGGTCGTCCCGCAGGTGACGGGGATCTTCGAGGACTTCGACCAGGTCCTACCCTGGTACACGCGCCTGCTGATCTTCATCAGCAACACCATCACCGACTATTGGTGGCTCCTGTTCGGGCTCTTCGGTGGCGCGGTGTGGGGCTTCGTGCGGTGGATCCGCACCGACAGCGGGCGCGCCGTGTTCGACGCCCGGATCCTTCAGCTGCCCCAGGTCGGCGACCTGGTGATGTTGATCGCAGTCGCACGCTTCTCGCGAACGCTCGCGACGCTGCTCGCCAGTGGCGTCTCACTGCTGACCGCCCTCGACATCACCAAGCGCGTCCTTGGCAACGTCGAGCTGATGGGCGTGATCGAGGATGCGCGTGAGTCGATCCGCGAGGGTGAGAGCATCGCCGCTCCGCTCAAGCGCAGCGGCAAGTTCCCCCCGATCGTCACCCACATGATCGCGATCGGCGAGCGCAGCGGCCAGCTCGAGGCGATGCTGGAGCACGTCGCGGTCGCGTACGACAACCAGGTGAGCGTCCGCGTCAACACGCTGACGTCGCTGTTGGAGCCGGTGATGATCATCGTGATGGGCATCATCGTCGGCAGCATCGCCATGTCGATCCTCATGCCCATGATGCAAATGAGTGAGTTCATTGGATGAGCCCGAAGCGCAAGGCCGGCAGCAGCGTCTTCCTTCCCTGGGAGGGGCGCAACGCGTTCTTCCAGGAGCTGCTCTCGGGCAAGCGCTGGCGCTCGGTCGCGCTGATCGCGCTGACCGCGAGCGCGATGGTCGGCGCCTGGCAGGTAGCCGATCGTCGCGCCAAGGTCCGCACGACGCGGGCCGCGATAGCAGAGGTCGAGCGGGCCGTGCGCGCCTTCCGCGCCGAGATTGGCCGCTGCCCCCACTCCACGGTGGAGCTCGTGCACCCGCCCCGCGCCGGTGCGGAATATCTCGACGAGCTTCCGCGTGACGGCTGGGGTCGCGCACTGCAGGTACGCTGCCCGGGTCGACGCGACCGGAGCGGCTCGGACGTGGTCTCGGCGGGGCCCAGTGGCTCGCTCACCCGGGACGACAACATCTACTAGGGAGCCTCCGCGGCAGGAGAAGAGCATGACGAAACGAACCAACAAGCACTCACGCAGCCTCGACATCGACCTGCGGCGCCAGCGCCGGCTGCGCCGCGAAGGCATGACCCTCATCGAGATCATGATCGTGATGGTGATCATGGCGCTGGTGGCGTCGGCGGCCGGCTTCGCGATCATCCCGCGCATGGAGGAGGCGAAGGTCAAGCAGACGTCGACCGACGCCAAGACGATCGCCTCGGCGGCCGAGCTCTACATGGTCGACAACGGGGAGTGCCCGACCGTGCAGGACCTGGTCGACGACAAGATCCTCAAGAAGAGCCTCAACACGCAGGACGCGTGGGACCAGGACTACCAGGTCGAGTGCGACGAGGACGGCGCCGTCGTGCGCTCGGGCGGGCCTGACAAGCAGTTCGGCACCGAGGACGACATCGAGTAGACGATGCGGCGGACAAGCGCAGCGCGGGAGGGCATGACCCTCATCGAGATCATGGTCGTCGTCGTGATCATCGCCCTCGCTGCGTCCGGTATCGGCTACAGCGTCGGTGCGCTCGCTCGCACGTCGCTCAGGTCGGGGGCGACGCGCGTCGCGGCTGCCGTGCGCTTCTCGTACAACCGCGCGGTCACGCATGGCGAGACGGTGCGCATCGCCTTCGAGGTCCCGGCGAACACCTTCTCGATCGAGTCGGCCCACGGCAGTGTGACCCTCGCCCAGCCGCGCGACGACTCGCAGCATGGCGGAGGCGAGGACGATGATGCCCGCGCCGGATCGGTGGACCCCTGGGCGGCCGCACGGGCCCGGCTCGAGACGCCGGACGCACCCACGCTCGGCGCATCCCCCTTCAGTGCCCTCACGTCGAGCTCGGGCAAGGTGATCGCCCGGTACAAGGACGTGGAGCTCGGCCGACACATCCACATCGTGAAGCTGATTGTTCCGCACGAGCCCACGCCGCGCGACCAGGGCAAGGGCGCCATCCACTTCTTCCCCAGCGGCTATACCGAGCACGCGATCATTCAGCTCTCGGATGGTACCGACGGCGTCTTCACGGTCGAGGTCAAGCCGCTGACCGGGCGCTGCGTGATCCACGAGGGCGCGTACGAGCCCGACGAGTTCCTCGACAACCCCGAGGACCCGGGCGTCAGCGAGGTGGACGAGTGATGCGCCGAGGCACGCCGGGGTTCACCCTGCTCGAGGTCATGGTCGCGGTCGCCGTGCTCGCCGTGACGTTCACCGCCATCCTCACGAGCGAGGCCGGCGCGATCCGCATGGCCGCACGGGCGCAGCGGATGGGTGCCGCGAACCTGCTGGCGCGCTGCAAGATGGGCGAGATCGAGGAGCTCGTCGGCGACGAGGGCCTGCCCGCCATCTCGAAGACGGGCTCGGACGGCTGCTGCGAGGACGCCGAGATCGAGGGCTACCGCTGCGACTGGGAGATCAACACCATCGAGCTGCCCGACACGATGTTCGCGCCGGAGGACGAAGAGGGCTTCTCCGACGAGGAGGGCTCGGACGCGCCACCGGGAGACGCCGTCGCCGTACCGCTCGGCGCCCTCGACCCCGAGGAGGCGCTCACGTCTGGAATGATGGGCGGCTTCGGCGCGATGGCCCTCGAGATGGGCATGCCCATTCTCAAGCCCTACTTCGAGAACCAGGTGCGCAGCGCGGTGGTGCAGGTGCACTGGAGCGAGGGCGAAGCGGACAGGCACATCCAGATCGTGCAGTACCTCGTCGCCAACGAGGGCGTGGCGCCCGGCGTGGTCGAGGGCGCGATCGACGACGCGGTCGAAGCGGCGGGGGGTGGCACGTGACCCGCCCGCTCGACGTCCGCGCAGCCCGCTCCGGCATGACGCTCATCGAGGTCATGATGGCGATGGTCATCTTCTCGATGATCAGCAGCATGCTCTACGGCGGCTTCGCCCAGACGGCGCTCAACAAGAAGCGCGTGGAGACGCGGCTCGATCGGGCGCACGAGGTCCGCGCCGGCATCGAGCGGATGGCGCGCGAGCTGTCGATGGCCTACGTCTCGGCGCACGAGAACAAGACCAACCCGTCGCTGAAGGTGGTCACGACGGCCTTCATCGCCAAGGAGGTCAGCGACGGCTCACGCGTCGACTTCACGTCCTTCAGTCATCAGCGGCTCTACCGGGACGCCCACGAGTCGGACCAGAACGAGCTGTCGTACTACGTCACGACCCACCCCGACGATGGCAGCCGCAAGGTGCTCGCGCGGCGCGAGCAGGCGCGCATCGACGACGACCCGCAGGAGGGCGGGCACACGCAGATCCTGATCGAGGACGTCGAGTCGCTCGAGCTGTCGTACCTCGACTCGCTCACCGGCGAGTGGACCGACTACTGGGACACCACCCAGGATGCGATGCACCCCAACCGGCTGCCGGCGCAGGTGAAGATCCTCGTCACGGTCCCCAACATCAAGGGCCGCGGCCCCGACCAGACCTTCGGCACGCGCGCCGTGCTGCCCCTGCGCTTTGCGCTCAACCACGCGATCTACAAGCACTGATCATGTCCACCCCGGCGACCCAGCAGATGCAGACGCAGCAGGCGGCCCTCCTCGGGGTCTTCGTCGGCTCGTCGGCGTCGCACACCGGTCAGCGTACGCCGCGAGGACGCACGCGCGTGCGCGGTGACCGCCGCCAGCAGGGCATGGCGCTGGTGATCGTGCTGACGGTGATCACGATGCTCGCGATCTACCTGTCGGAGATGCTGCAGAACACGTCGACCGCCTTCCACGTCGCGGCATCGCAGCGCGACCGCCTGCAGGCCGAGTACATCGCGCGCAGCGGGCTCAACCTGACGCGGCTGCTGATCGCGCAGGAGCCCGTGATCCGCGGGCAGCTCGCGCCGATGATCAAGCTCGTGATGCAGGGCCGCAGCCCACCCCAGATCAACGTGTGGGACTACGCCAACGACCTGCTCGCCCCCTTCATGGACGTGGAGGTCGCCAAGGAGATCGGCTCCGGCGTGGACTTCGCCCAGATGGAGGGCCTACGCAGTACGGGCGGCACCCTCGACGTGATCGCCACGCCCGAAAACGGCAAGGCCAACGTCGATAAGGCGCTGTGGCAGGGCGACGAGCTGGCGCGCGTGAGCATGGCCAACCAGCTGTTCCAGCTGATGCACGGCAACATCCCGGAGAGCCCCTACGACGCCATCTTCGAGCAGCCCGACGCGGACGGGCAGTACTCGACGCGCACCGACATCATCTCGGCGCTGCTCGACTGGTGGGACGAGGACCAGATCCGCACGACCTACGAGCCCAACGACCAGGGCCAGGGCGCGATCGCAAACGGGGGCGGCGAGGACGACAGCTACAGCCAGTACCGCGATCCCTACGAGGTCAAGAACACCCACTTCGACTCGATCGAAGAGCTGCGCCTGGTGCGTGGGGTGACCGACGACTTCTGGGCTACCTTCATCGAGTCCGATCCGCTCAACCCCAAGACGCGCAACGTGACCATCTACGGCTCGGGTGCGGTCAACGTCAACGAGGCGCCTCCCCACGTCCTGCTCGCACGCATGTGCGTGCTGGCCACGGAGCAGGTGCTCTGCCGCGACCCGCACCAGCAGCTGGTGTTCATGTCGACGATGTCGATGCTCCGCAACGCACCGATCGGCGTCTTCGGTCAGCCCAAGGACTTCGTGAACTTCATCCAGGGCAAGGGCCCGGAGTACACGATGTACGCCGAGATGTTCGCGGCCAACGCGCCGGAGCTGCTCTTCACACCGCTGACGATCGACTCCAAGCAGCTGACGGACTTCAAGCGCGCGTTCATCACGACGGCCGCCATCTTCACGATCCAGTCGACCGGCAAGGTCGGCCGCTCGGAGGTGCGCATCACCGGTGTGGTCAACCTGCACCGCACGTGGACGCCCCCACCGCCCAATGCCGGCGGGCTGCCGGCCCTCGGCGTATTCCACCACTATCGTATCCACTGACGGACCCAGACCATGGCACGCATACTAGGACTCGACATCGATCACGACGCGCTCAGGGGCGCGGTCGTGCGCACAGCCTTCCGGCGCGTGGAGGTCGAGCGTTACGTCCAGATCCCCCTGACCGAGGCGGTCGGCAGCCCCGGGCGCGTGCCCGAGCTGGCCGACGCTTACCAGAACCTGCTGCGGGCCATCGAGATGCCCCCCGACTCGGTCGTCACCGCCATGCCCGGGCTCGACCTGTCCGTGCGCTCCGTCTCACTGCCCGAGGCTGCGGCCAAGCGCATCGCAGACATCCTGCCCTTCGAGCTCGAGACCGTGCTGCCCTTCAGCCCGGATGAGTCGGTGATCGCGCACCAGCCCGCGGCGACCCGCGACGGGCAGCTCGGCCTGATGGTGGCCGCCGCTCCCGAAGCGCGCGTGGAGGCCTACCTCGCCGGGCTGTCGGCCGCGGGCATCGACCCCGACCAGGTGGCCGCCGGCGCCACCGCGCTGGACGGCGTGGTGGGTCTGCTGCCCGAGCTGCTCTCGACCGGCACGCAGCTGTTGCTCGAGGTGCGCCGCACGACCACCGACATCTGCATGATCGCCGACGGCAAGTGCGTGGCGGCGCGCACCCTGTCGGTCGGAACCGACGTACTCAACGAGCGGTCTGACAGCCTGTGGATGGAGATCCAGCGCACGCTCTCGAGCGCGCGGGCCGCGGGCATCGCACCCGCCGACCGCGTCTACCTGCTGGGCGAGGGCTCCACCGCCGACGGCATGGGCCACTGGCTCTCGGACCGCCTCGGCACCGACGTGGAGGCGCTCGCCCTGCCAGCAGCCGCCTCTGGTCTGCCAGCACAGGCGATCTTCGGCCGCGCACTGGCGCTCGCCGGACGCTCGACGGTGGTCGGCAAGCACATCAACCTGCGCAGCGGTCGCTTCACCTCCGGCCGGTCCGGCAACCGGCTGCTCGCCCACGGCAACCTGCTGGCGGTGTGCAGCTTCTTCATCCTGCTCAGCATGGTGTTCTCACTCAACGCACAGCACTCGATGCTGCTGGACGAGCAGGCGCGGCTGCAGGGCGGGCTCGCAACGGTCACCAAGGAGGTGCTCGGTCGCGAGATCGACAGCGTCGAGGCCGTCGAGCACATGATCAAGACGCAGAAGTCCAAGCGCGACCCGCTGCCCCGCTTCGACGCGCTCGACGTGCTCGAGGCGCTCTCGAGCCGCGTGCCGCCCGATGTCGTGCACGAGGTGCGACGCCTGCGGATCGAGGTCGCCGACGACAAGCGCGATGGACGACTCGAGCTGCAGGGCACGCTTGCGACGCTCGAGCAGCGCGACGCCCTTGCCGCCGAGCTGCTGGGTCATCCGTGCTTCACCGAGCTCGAGAAGGGCCGCACCACGCCCAGCCGCGACAAGTCGAAGATCAACTACCAGCTCGAGGCGACCATCCACTGCCCGGGCGACAGCGGTGGCAAGAAGAAGAAGAAGAAGAAGAAGAAGTGATGGGGACACACAAGCGATGAACGATCTATTCGACCGGGTCCGCCAGGGCTTCGACAACATGAGCGACCGCGAGCAACGCCTCACGGTCGCCATGGCGCTCACGTTCGCCGTGCTGCTGACGGCGCTGCCGCTGTTTCTGATGTTGACCGCGAACTCGGACCTCGAGGCCGAGAACGACGAGATGCGCGCACTGATCGGACGCCTCTCGCTCGAGCGCGCGAAGCTGCAGCGTCTCGCGCAGGCCCACGAGGGCTCGCTGCGACGCTACGACAACCCCACGCCAGCCCTCGGCAGCTTCGTCGAGGGCGAGGCGCGAAAGCAGGGCATCTCCATACGCGAGGTCACCGAGGAGCCGCTGAAGACGGTCGGCCTCTACCAGCGGCGCAACGTACGCGTGACGCTCCCGAGCGTCGGGCTCGCCGAGGTCATCAACCTGCTCAACAACATCGTCACCAGCCCACACCCGGTCGCGATCGAGCAGGTCAACTTCGAGCACCACAAGCCTGGCGACGTCTACAACGTCAAGGTCGGGGTCCTGACCTACGACAAGAAGAAGCCCAGCAAGGGCGACGCCGAGACGGGTGAGGGCTGACGTGCTCGATCGCATCAAGGCCAACGGCATGCGGTGGACTGGCTACACCGCGTACTTCACCGTCTGCTTCCTGATCGGGTGCTACCTGACCTTCCCCTATGGCCGCGTGCGCGACTGGCTGCAGGAGCAGGCCTTCGCGGCGAGCGGCGGCGCGGCGGAGCTTCAGATCGGCGAGCTCGAGCCCTCGTGGGTCACCGGCGTCGAGCTGGCGGACGTGCGCTACATTCGCGGCGCAGGCACGGGCGGCGGCGAGCCGAACGTCGTCGAGTTCGACGAGCTCACGGTGCGCGCCTCGGCGCTGGCGGCACTCGTCGGCGCGCTCACGGTCAGCTTCAGCGGCGAGGGCGGCGGCGGAACGGTCGACGGCGTCTTCTCGAAGGACGGCGACGCGATGTCCATCAACGCCGAGTTCGAGGGCCTGGACGTCGGCGCAGTCGGCCTGACATCGGTGGCGGGACTGCCGCTGCGCGGCGGACTCACCGGCCTAGTGGATATCGAGATCCCGGAGGACATCAAGGAGATGTCGGGCAGCGTCGACCTCGCAGTCGAGGGGCTGATGCTCGGCGACGGCAAGGCCAAGCTCAAGGTCCCCGGCATGCGCCAGGGCTTCACGCTGGAGCGCATCGAGGCGGGCAAGCTCGACATCGAGGCGACGGTCGCCGACGGCGTACTGGAGCTGAAGAAGGTACGCGCCCAGGGCAAGGACCTGTCCCTCGATGCGTCCGGCTCGGTGAGGCTCGCGTCGAAGTTCTCGCGCTCGCGCATGGACCTGACCGTGGAGGCGGGGTTCAGCGACGCCTACAAGAACCGCGACGACAAGACCAAGGCGCTGTTCGAGCTCATGAACTTCCAGCGTAAGGTGAAGCAGGCAATGACGCCGGAGGGCGCGCTGCGCTACCGCATCGGCGGCACGGTGAGCGTCCCGCGCGCGACACCCTCCGGAAAGAACCGCGGCAGCAAGGCCAGCGCAAAGCGCAAGGCTCGGACCAAGAAGCGCAAGAAGCCCAAGATCAACACCAAGGGCAAGACGCAGGACAAGGGCGAGCCCTAGCGGTCACCCGAGTGGCCGGGGCCGCCCGCCGCGCCGGGCGCGTAACGCAGCTCGTAGCCGAGGGGGGACGCCTGGCCAAAACGCCGGTTTTCCGTGCGCTTTCTTTGACGCAGGCGCGCACCCCATCGAACCTTGGCGTGCAACCAAACCGGAGGGCGCATGCAGCTGGTCGAGGCGACACGCGGTGACGATAGCGACGTGATGGAGGCGTGCGGTGGGGCCGCTATGGTGGTGGTCTTCGCAAGTGGCGACGACCTACGCAGCCTCGAGACGGCAGGCCACGGCGCGCTCCCGCTCGCGCCCAGCTACAGCATCTCGGGCGAGGACGCTTACCTCGTGCTACCCGAGGACATTGGTGACGAGATCGTGGACATCCTGCGCGATGGGGACGCGGAGCTGCTGAGCGACGCCATGACCGAGGGGCTGCTCGTCGTGGGCCGCGTTCGCCACGACCGCGGCAGCGGACCGGAGCTCCTCGCGCGCGCATGCATGACGCCGGCCGCCGCGCTCGGCGCGTCCATGCCGTACGCTGCGAGCGAGCCGATCGCCGGCGACGGGGACGCGGTGATGCGCATCAACCGCATGCCCCACCTGCAGTGCACCACCCTGAGCGCACTCATCGACGACGACGGCCTCGATGCCATCCTGGGCACGCCGGTCCACATCGGTCGCTCCTGGCGCGTCGCGCCGCACCTGAAGTCACTCGGCGATGTCGAGCCGACCCACGTCTGGTCGCGCCACCTGGGGCCGGGACGCATCGGCATCGAGCTGGCCCTCTTCGTGGAGGAGGAGGACCTCATCGCCCTCATCCGGCCGCTGGAGCTGCTGAGCACCTGAGCCTCCGCGAGCGTGGATGCCGCCCCCAAGCGGGCGTTTTTGCAAAAGAATTCGTCGATTCGTGCGCACCGATTTGCGGCGCCGAAGCGGCGTGATTACGATGGCGACCCCCGACATGGCCAGCAGTGCTGACATCGACCACGACGACGATCCCGAGGGCGACGACGACGACGCCGTCGAAGCCGAGGTCGTCGAGCCTGAAGAGGCATACGCCGCCGAGGTCGTCGATGACGACCGGGACGACCGGGACGACGGAGACGACCCGGCCGCCAGGCCGAAGCGGCGCCGCGGCAAGGCGCTGACGACCGGGGCGACGGCTCCGCTCGCCCGCTACGATCCCCTCCAGGCGTACATGCGCGACGTGCAGCGCTACAAGCTGCTCAGCCGCGAGGAGGAGCACGAGGCGGCGGTCAAGTACTACGAGGACGGCGACGTCGACGCGGCCGCCACGCTGGTCACCGCCAACCTGCGGCTGGTCGTCAAGATCGCCTACGAGTACCGGCGCGCGCACAAGAACCTGAGTGACCTCGTGCAGGAGGGCAGCATCGGCCTGATGCAGGCGGTCAAAAAGTACGACCCCTACAAGGGCGTCAAGCTCTCGACCTACGGCGCCTGGTGGATCCGCGCCTACATCCTTCGCTTCATTCTGAACAACGCGCGCCTGGTCAAGCTCGGCACCACGCAGGCGCAGCGCAAGCTCTTCTTCAACCTCAAGAAGGAGAAAGCGAAACTGTCGGCGATGGGCATCGAGCCGAGCGCAGAGGTCATCGCCGAGCGGCTCAGCGTGCCGAAGGAGGAGGTCGTGCAGATGGAGCGCCGCCTCTCCGCCGGCGACCAGTCCCTCGACGCACCGCTGAAGTCCGACGAGTCCGGCTCGACGACGCGCCTCGATCTGCTGCCCGCGACCACCGGTCCCCACGACGATGCCCTCGCCGACGCGGAGGCTAGCGAGCTGGTACGCCAGAAGCTCCACGACTTCGGCAAGGACCTCACCGGCAAGGACGCGCTGATCTTCCACGAGCGCATGCTCAGCGAGGATCCGCGGACGCTGCAGAACCTGGGCGACGAGCTGGGCGTCAGCCGCGAGCGGGTCCGGCAGCTGGAGAAGCGACTGCAGGGCAAGCTCAAGGACTTCCTTGCATCGGAGCTCGACGAGAGCGTCCTGCACCCATGAGCGGCAACGGCGGCGGGCTGCTCTCGGTCGTCTCGACGCCGATCGGCAACCTCGAGGATGTGACGCTGCGCTGCCTGCGCACGCTGCGCGAGGCCGACCTCGTGCTGGCGGAGGACACGCGTCGAACGCGCAAGCTCTGCAGCCACCATGTCATCGACGCCAAGCTGCGCGCCTTCCACGCGCACTCCGGTCCGCAGGCGATCGAGCAGGTGCTCGCCATGCTCGCCGAGGGCAAGCACGTGGCACTCGTGACGGACGCCGGCACACCGGTGGTGAGCGACCCGGGCGGTGAGCTCGTCAACGCGGCGCGGGAGGCCGGCGCACGCGTCGAGGTCATCCCGGGGCCAAGCGCACTCACCGCGGCCGTCGCGGTGGCGGGCATCCCACTGTCAGCCGTGCGCTTCGTGGGCTTCCTACCGCGCAGTGGACGACGGCGGCGCGAGGCACTGACTTCGATCGTCGAGCGGCCGGAGGCAACCGTGCTCTTCGAATCGCCCCACCGCCTGGCCGCCACGCTCGCTGAGCTCGCTGCGCAGCTCGGCGATACGCGGCGGATGGCCGTCTGCCGCGAACTCACCAAACTCCACGAGTCGGTCGTGCGGGGCAGCGCCACCGAGCTCGCCGAGCACTTCCGCGACGGTACGCGCGGAGAGCTGACCCTCGTCATCGAAGGTGGCTCGTCCGTGGACGCCGCGCCCGACGCGCAGCAGCTCGACGATGCCATCACCGAGGGGCTGGACGGGGGAGCGAGCCCACGCGACCTCGCGAAGACACTCGCGGAGCGCACGGGGCTGCCGAAGCGCGAGGTCTACGCGCGCATCCAGCAGCTCGTCGACGGCCAGACCGACGACGCGGACTAGGCTGCGATGGGCGCAATCGCTTTTCGACTGACCTGCTAGAACTGGCCCGACGCCGTCGCGCGCAGATCGGTCGTGAGCTCGCCGTCCACGCGGAAGCGGCCCCCGGGCAGCTCGATGACCGGCACGAAGGGCGCGCCGCCGCATGACCCCATGCTGCTGTCCATCGGATCGAGCACGATGGTTCCGTCGCAACCGGGCGCCGTGGTGATCAGGTAGGGCGTGCTCTGGGACAGGGCCACACTGACGCGGAAGCGAACGTAGCGCGCGGCACGCATCACGAGGCCGAGGTCGATGCCGCCGCGCACGCGTGCCTCGACGTCGCTGAGCCCGGTCGAGCGATTACCCAGCAGCTCCGAGGTGCCCAGCGCATCGAACATCGGCGACGCCTCGCGTCCCGCGGTTCGGTGCGAGACGAAGCTGCGCAGGTCGACGACGAAGCGCTGGAAGCGACGCCGGTCCTCCCACGGCACGACCGCCATGCCGACGGTGAGCTCGCCCTCCTCCGGCGGCGACCCGCTGCTCGCGCGCCCACCGTTGGGACCGTGCAGCGCCTCGCCGCTCGTCACGATCGGCCAGACGTAGGCGATGCCGAGGTAGGGCTCGAGGTAGCGCGAGCGGTACGACCAGCGCGAACCGAGCTCCAGCTCCGAGGCGCCCGGGCTGATGCCCGCCTCGCAGTCGTCACCGTCGGCGCACGCGCGCAGCACCTCGCCGGTCACGTAGTGGGTCTCGGCGAGCAGCACCCAGGTGGGCCACCCGGGCGAACGGTATTGGTTCGTTACGCCCCAGCGCAGCCCGATGTCCAAGCCCGGCACCCCGAAGCGCGGCTTCGCCTTGAACTGCGTCGCGGTCCCGAAGAGCGGCGTAAAGCTGTCGTTGGCCGAGCGCGAGACCCGCAGCCAGTCGATGGTGCGCTCGTCGCTGAGGATGAACGGCAGCCTCAGCGTCAGCATCAGGTCCCGATACAGCCCGACGTCGACTCCGAAGGTCATCTGCTTGACGACCCTCAGGCTGGTTCCGAGGTCGACGAAATCGACGGACGAGCGGCCGCCGGAGGTCGCGGACTCGCGCTGGATCGTCGCCTCGACGGTTGCGCGCCGGTAACCGACGTGCACGTCGACGTCGAAGGGGTCGTCCTCATCGAAGGCGTCGAGCACGGCCGTGTACCCGATCGGCTCGGCCATGATGCGCAGGTCATCGGCGTCGGCGCGCACCTGCGACGGCGAGGTCAGAGTCGGCGCGAGCAGGGCCACCGACAGCACGATCGAGCGCATCACGTGGACACCAGCAATGGCCGGGAAATAGCACCTTTTGCCGACAGGGACCACGGGCGCTGGCGACGGGGCGGACGGCGGCGGACGCCACGGCGGCATGCTACAAGTCCTGGCGACATGCGAGAGGGATCGCCGAGCCTTACCGCGCTAGCGGTCGCCACCGCACGCGGTCTCGCGACCCACGTGCCCGCGGCCGTGGCCGACCCCGACGACAGTGCCGTGCTCGAGGTGCTCTCGCCGATCGCGCGCGCGACGGCATCGCTGCTGTCCGCCGCGGGCAAGGTCAGCCCGTGGATACCGCGCGCCGCCTTCGGTCTCACCGTGGGCGCCATCGACCACGTGGTGCTCAGGACGGTGGCGATCGACGCGATCATGTCGCAGTTCGTCTCCGCCGGCGGCGCGCAGCTGGTGATCCTCGGCGCCGGCCTCGACATGCGGGCCTTTCGCGCATCGGGGCTCGGCGAGGTCGACGTCTTCGAGGTGGACCACCCCGCCACGCAGGCAGGCAAGCGACGGCGGGTGCAGGCGCTGACGCCACGGTGCCGACAGCTGCACTACGTCTCCGTGAACTTCGAACACGACGACCTCGGGGCATGCCTACGCGACAGCGGTCACGACGCCGGGCGCCCCACCCTGTGGATCTGGGAAGGCGTCGTCGAGTACCTGCCGCTGCAGGCGGTGCAGCAGACCCTCGCCACGGTGGCCTCGCGCTCGGCGAAGGACAGCGAGCTGGCGATGACCTACATCCCGCGCGCCGCCTGGCACCAGCGCCCCATACGCGTCGCGGCGCAGGCGGTCCTGCACGCCGTGGGCGAGCCCCTGGGGCTGCAGCCGACCCCCGCCGAGGTGGAGGTGCTGCTGCGTGACGAGGGCATGGCGCTCATCTCGGACACGGACACGCATCGGTGGCACGCCGACCTGGCGCAGCGCACCCACCCTGCCCTGATCGTCGCCTACGAGCGCCTCGCGCACGCGCGGCGGGCCTGACGGCTACTCGTCGTCCGTGAGCAGATCGCCGGCCTGCATCATCTGCAGCTGGTCGCGCGCATCACCGAGGTCCGCCGAGGTCGTGCGCAGCCGCTCCGTGAGCACGCCGAGGAAGGCCCACAGCAGCTTCACCGCAACGTCGTGATCCTTGCGTACGATGTCGAAGAATTCCTTGCGCTTCATCGTCATCAGCTTCGCCTCGCCGGCGCTCGACACGCTCGCGCTGCGCGGCGCACGATCGACCAGCGCCATCTCACCGAAGTGCTGTCCCGGCCCAAGCTCGACCAGGCTGGCGTCGCCGGAGTGAACGCGTACCGAGCCGGTCAGGACGATGAACATCTCGTCGCCGTCCTCGCCCTCCTCGATCACGCGCTCCTCTGCCGTGTACGTGCGCACGTCGGTCAGGTTCATCACTCTCACCAGCTCCTGGTAGGTGAGGTGCCTGAAGAGCGGCATCTTGTGCAGCGTCTCGAGCTTGAGGTTGACCTCGCTGGCGAGCTTGTCGAGCCCGGAGCTAGTGTCGGGGACCTTCACCGTCAGCGCGGTGATGTTGTCCTTGCCGCCCGAGTTGTTGGCGAAGTCGATGAACGCCTGCGACAGCTGCTCCTCGGGGACCTCGTTGTACATCCGCAGGATGTCGGGCTCCTCCGCGTAGTCGGTCAGACCGTCGGAGGCGAGCAGATAGCGGTCGCCCGCGAGCACGTCGAAGTCGAGCGTGTCCGGCTCGACGCTCTCGTACACGCCCACGGCACGCGTCACCGCGTTCTTCATGTTGAGACCGGCGATCTGCTCGGGACTCATGCGTCCGCGCTTCAGCAGCTCGTTGATCAGCGAGTGGTCCTCGGTGATCTGGTGCACCGAGTCGCCGCGCACCAGGTAGATGCGCGAGTCGCCCACGTAGGCGATGAAGCCGCGGGTGCCGATGATCAGCAGCGCGATCAGCGTGGTGCCCATGCCGCGCTTGGCGCTGTCCTTCTGGGCCTCGGCGTAGACCGACGAGCAGGCGTTCTGCACGCCGAGCTCCATCAGGCGCAGGATCTCGTCTCGGCCGACGTTCTCGATGCCCTGCTCGAACTTCTGGATCTGCTCACGCCCCTCGTGGATCGTGTTCCGGAAGGAGTGCACCGCCACGTTGCTCGCGACCTCGCCGGCTGCGTGCCCGCCCATCCCGTCGCAGACCACGAAGAGGTTCAGCTTCTCGTCGACGATGAAGCTGTCTTCGTTGGCATCGCGGACACGCCCCACGTCGGTGAGGGGCCAAAAGCGAATCGCGGCGTCATTGGGCATGGGGCCGATTCCTGTGGGTTGTCCGTGCGGGGCCGTCCGGGGACGTGTGGCGGCGGCGCAGGCGCCAAACGAGCGCCGACAATAGCAGAAAAAGGCCCGTAGATTGGGAATCCGAGCCGCCCGCGGGGTGCCCGGGGGCGGCCACGGAGCACAGGGGCCGGAAGAAACTCCCCTGGACCGGGTCGAAGCAGATCTCGGGCTCGTTTTCCGCCATCTGAAGCCTGCCGTCGACGGCCCGGATCCGGATGCACACGGGCGCCTTGGCCTCCTCGGGCGACAACACGAAGCTGAGGTTGGGCCGCTCGTAAGGCTCACCCACCCGGGCGAGCAGGCGGGGTGCCTCGAGGCCGCGGGCGCGCGTGAGGTAGACGAAGTGCTCGATGGAGGTCGGGTCGCCGTCGTCGGTGGCCGGGGTGAAGTCGATGCCGACATTCACCGAGCCCTCCGGCCCGCACTCGGGCGATGTGTCGGAGACGTAGAGGCTCATCTCGTCGTCCGACACCACGAGCTCCGGCAGCTCCTCGTCCTGCCGATAGCCCGTCTCGAACTTGCCGAACTCCGTGACGGTGAGCGCAGAGGTGTCGGGAGAGGCGACGCTCAAGCGGTACCGCCGACCGGTCGCCAGGCCACGATCGGGCTCGAAGAAGAGCATCCGGTCTCCGCCGCGCTGCAGGGTGCCGCGCACGGGTTCATCCGGTTGGTCGTCTATCATCTGGGCGAGCTTGATCAGCTCCTCCCCTGCCTCGTACTTCTCCCACAGCACCGCGAGGTCCTCCGGGTCCCCGGGGAAGCGGACGCGAATGATCGGATCCAGTACCACCGAGAGGGCCCCTGCAATCGGGCGCACCTCGAGGACCTCCTTGTCCGGGCACTGCGCCGTCGCACGCGGCAGCGGAGCCACCGCGCTGAGCAGGAGCGCGGCGGCGGCGAGTTGCGCTGGACGAGCGACGGGCGACGACACGCGGCCAGTATACCCGCAACGCCGCCCCTCCGCCGTGGCGGTCGACGCGGCCAGCGCCGCGGAAGCCCCCACCGCAGGCGAATGTGCTATTGGGGCCCCATGGCGGTTTCCCAGCGCGAGGCCGAGGGTTTTGCGCTCGCCGCGGCGGTCGCGGGAGACCGGGGAGCAGCCCGCGCACGGGCGGGGCTGGCCGACTCGGTGCGCGATGACCTCACGCGGCTGGCCACTGAGGTGCAGGCGCTGCCCAGCGCGCAGCGGCAGCAGATGCTGGCCGCGCTGACGCGGATGGCACAACCGCTGCAGCTGCATCCGCCCGAAGACGCCAACCCACGGGCGCTCGCATTGCTGGCGGCGCACACACAGCCGGAGCTTGGGCGCGCGTGGCTGCAACGTGGCGGGCTGCCGCGGCCCGGGTTCGAGGCCGAGCCCGCACTGCTGCGGTTGCTGCACGCGCTCGCCGCCGATCCGGAGTGCACGTGGCGCGCGTGATCCGGGCAAGCCAGCCGCCTGCGCGCGTGATCCGGGCCGACGTGTTCGACGCCCACGTGCAGGGCGAGCAGCTCGTCGCGCGGGCGCAGGACCGTGCCCAACGCATCGAGGAGGAGGCGCGTGACAGCGGGCTGCAGGCCGGACGGGCAGAGGCCGCCGTCGAGCTGATCGACGCAGCCCGCGCCCGCGACGCCATCCTCGCAGGCGCGACGGACGAGGTGCTGCGGGTCGCGGCGGCGCTCGCGCAGCACATCGTGGGGAAGCACGTCGAGGCGGAGCCCGGGCGCATCGCGCAGCTGGTCGCGCCACAGCTCATGCGGGTGCGCGGCGCGAAGGCGGTGCGGGTCTGCGTCCATCCCGATGACGCGCCCGCACTGCGCGACGCGCTCGCCACCGCAGCGGACGGCGAACCGCCGGCGGGCCTCGAGGTCGCAACCGACGCGGCGATGGCGCGCGGCGGCTGCCTGGTGCAGAGCGACGTCGGCGAGGTCGACGCCCGTGTGGAGACGCGCCTGCCGGCACTCGTCCAGGCGCTGCGCGGGTCGCTGCCGTGAACCCCGCGCTGCCGCCGGTGCTCTTCCTGCTGACGGTCACGTCGACCACCTACGTCGGCGCGCTCTACAACGGGACCGACCCGACGACGGCGGGGAGCTTCGGCGAGCTGGTCGTCGCGATGGCCGCCGGCCTCTCCTACTCTGTTCCGCTCATGGCGATCCTGCTCGCCCACGAGTTCGGTCACTACATCGCCGCGCGCATCCACCGCGTGCCGGCATCGCTACCGCTGTTCATCCCGATGCCGCTGCCACCGATCGGTACGATGGGCGCACTGATCCTCATGCCCGGGCGCATCACGAAGCGCGACGCGCTGCTCGATGTCGGGGCCGCGGGACCGCTGGCCGGCATGGCCGTCGCCCTGCCCGTCCTGGCCTACGGGATCCTGCACTCGGAGGTGGCGCCGATCGACCCCCAGCAGGCGTACCTCCAGGAGGGCCACTCCCTGCTCTACGCCGGCATGCTCTTCTTGCTGAAGGGCCCCATCCCCGAGGGTCACGACATCTTCCTCAACGCGACCGCCTTCGCCGGCTGGGCGGGGCTGCTGGTCACGATGATCAACCTCGTGCCCATCGCGCAGCTCGACGGCGGGCACGTCGCCTATGCCCTGCGCGGTGAGCGTCACCTATCGACCTCCCGGAGACTGCGAACCGCACTGCTGCCGCTGGCGCTGCTGGTCTCGGCCGGCTACGGCCTGCCGGCGTTTCTGCGCGGTGCGCAGGGGGACGCGCTGTGGACCCAGGTGGCGGCGGGCGCACCGTGGGTCGTCTGGTGGTTCGTGCTCGGTCTGCTCGTGCGGGCGGGCGACGAGGAACATCCCCCGACGGACGATGACACCCTGTCGGCGCGCCGAATCTGGATCGCCCGCGGGACACTGGCACTCTTCATCCTGCTGTTCATGCCAGCATGGCTGCGCGAAGTCGTGCCCTGAGCTCGTGCACGAACAGCCGCACCGGCAGAAAATTTCGAACAATTACGCTGTGCCGGTACGTTCAGAGACGATGCCCTGCGCACGTCGACTGGCCAGCCTGCTGGCACTGTTTGCCGTCCTGCTGCCGACCACCCCGGCCCACGGCTGGACCCGCACGTCGGTGCGCGGGACCGGTGCGCACCTGGACATCGGCGACGACGGCGTCACGCGCGTGGTGCTCAAGGTCACCGTGCATGTCGGCGGCGGATGGATCAGCCGCTTCGACATCGAGGGCCTCGACCCCGAGCTCGTCCTCGACCCCGACAAGCCGGTCTGGATCGACGCGCTGTCGCCGACCGACGAGCAGAAGTACCTGCCGCAGGCCGAGCTCAAGAAGGACGGCAGGCTGCGCGTGTCGTTCCCGAACCGCCGCGTCGCGCCCTGGCGTGGCGACTACGAGCTGGGCGTCCTGTACACGACCCGGCGACCGGTCGAGCAGGCCGAGCAGCTCCCGGACGGGACGCTGCGCGTTCGCTGGGCGCTGCCGACATGGCCAGCGAGCCTCGAGAACGTCCGGCTCGAGGTAAACGCACCCGCGGGCAGCCGCGCCGCCGGTGCGGACGAGCAGGCGCACGTCGTGTCGCGCGAGGTCACCGAGGTGGGTCCGCGCACGATCCTCGCCTGGGACCGCGTGCAGCTCCCGCGGACGGTCGCCTGGGGCGTCGAGGTCGACGTGCCGCCGGGCGCCATCGCCCACACCGCCCTGCCCGCCCAGGCCCCGACGCTGCGCTCGGTCGTCTACACGGAGCGCCCCGACCCTGTCCCGCTGCTGCTGGGGCTCGGGCTGCTGGGCCTGTGCCTGCTGCGCCGGGTGCTGACGCTGCTTCGCTGCCGCCGGCAGGCGCTCGCAAGTGCACCGCTGCTGCCGGTGGGTGGGCGGGTCGTGCGCGGCATCCTGCTGTTCGCCACGGCGGCCGCCGGCGGCATCTGGGTCGGCACGACTCCGCTGCTCGGGATCGCCTTCTGGCTGCTGACCGTGCTGTTGTCGCTGGACCGACGGCTGCACCGGCACAAGCCCGAGCTCGTTCAGAGCCGCCCCGTCAGTGCACGCGAGCTGGGCGCGGCGCGCCGCAGGGGCTGGCTGCAACACATCGAGGCCCGCGCGTGGCTCGACGGGACGACCGTGCTGGGAGCCTCCGCGCTGCTGGGCCTGTGGACGCTCGTGCTCTACATGGACGCGCAGCTGGGCTCCGCCAGTCTGCCGACCTACATCCTGCTGATGGCGACGCCGCTGTGGTTCAACGGCATCCGCCTCACCGGTCCGCCGGCGGTGGAGGACGCGCTCGTCACGCTCGAGTCGCTGCGAGAGCGCATCGCCGCCGCGCCGGCGCCGGGGCTGCATCCCGCCCAGCCGGCCACGCTCATGCTCAGTGTCGACGAGCGCGACCGACCCATCGGCGCGCACCTCGAGCTCTCGCCCGTCGCCCCGTCGGCGGGCCTGCATGCGCTGCAGCTGACCGCCAGCGAGGTGCGCTGGATCGACTCCACCCGCAGCGAGCTCGCGTGGCGCGTGCTCGCGGATGAGCAGACGCCCGCCGCCGGACAGGCAGCCCAGGCGCTGCGAGCGACGCCCCGGCGGCGCAGCAGCGGCGTGATGAGCTGGCTCGCGGTGACCCACGACCCGCTGTCCGAGCTGCCATCACTGCTCGCGTGGCTCACGCGCCGCGAAGCCCAGCGCACCGCCGCCTGACCGCCGGCGACCGACGCGACCGACGCTGACCTACTCGGGGATGAGCTCGCGGCCAGCCGGACACGCGACCTCGACGCCGGTCGGGCCCGCGTCGGTGCGGATGATCTTGAACTCGACGCGGCGGTTCTTCTCCCACGCGTCCGCGTCGTGGTTCGGGTCGACCGGGCAGCGCTCACCGTAACCACCGCTACGCAGGCGCCCGGAGTCGACGCCGCGCTGGATCAGCGCCTGTCGCACGGATGCCGCGCGATCCGACGTCAGCCGGACGTTGTAGTCGTCGGAGCCACGCTCGTCGGCGTGACCCTGGATCTCTATCAACGTGATCTGCGGATTGCCCACGAGCGTGGCCGCAACCGCATCGACGATCGGGAAGCTCTTCGCGAGGATCTCGGCGCTGTCGGTCGCGAAGAAGATCTTGTCGAGGATGATGATCTCGTTTTCCTCGATGATGACGTTGCCGCGGTCCGGGCAGCCGTCCTCGTCCTCGTGACCGTTGTACGTCTCCGGATCATTGGGACAGGAGTCGTCGACGTCGAGGATGCGGTCCTTGTCGTTGTCCAGGTCCGGACAGCCGTCCTCGTCCTCGAAGTTGTCCTTGTCCTCGGGATCGTTCGGGCAGAGGTCGTCGACGTCCAGGATGCCGTCGTTGTCGTTGTCCGGGTCGGGGCAGCCGTCTGCGTCCTGGAAGCCGTCGCGGTCCTCCGGGTCGTCCGGACACTCGTCGACGTTGTCGAGGATGCCGTCGCCGTCGCGGTCACCGATGGTGCCCTCGGGGCAGCCGTCCTCGTCCGCATCACCGTCGTGATCCTCGGGCACCAGCGGGCACTCGTCGTCGACGTCGAGGATGCCGTCGCGGTCGTTGTCGGGCTCGGGACAGCCGTCCTCGTCCTCGAAGTGGTCGAAGTCCTCCGGGTCGTCCGGACACTCGTCGACGTCGTCCTTGTAGCCGTCGCCGTCGCGGTCGCCGATCGAAGGCTCGAAGATGAAGCCCAGCACGGCGCGGATGTCGGCCGAGTTGACGCTCTTGACGCCCGGCACGCCGATACCGCCGGCCAGCACCAGGTAGCTGTTGGCCTCGGTGTAGATCTTGAGGCCACCGATGGTCTCGGCGCCGAGCGAGCCGTCGCCGCCGAAGTCACTGCCGACGTTGGCGCCGTAGACCTCGGCGACCAGCTCGGCGGAGTCCGAGAAGCGCAGGCTCGCGGCGGCGCCGAAGGTCGTCAGGCTGCCGTATTCGACGTCCGTCTGGCCCGTCACCGGGCTCGGACAGGTCGCCTCCGTCGTTCGCGCGGTCATCGGCGCGCCGCCGAAGCACAGCTCGTCACGGGGGCCGGCCATCAGGTTGGCGAAGCCGTTGTCGGTCGGGCCCACGGCGCTCACGACGCCCTCGTAGGGCACGGTCGAGGGATCGCCGGTGACCAGCCGATAGCCGACGTTGAGGCCAACGCGGAAGATCGGCACGGGCACCCAGTCCATCGCGAGGATCGGCCAGGCCGAGAAGCCGGGCTCGCCGCGGAAGGTCGTGGCATCGCCGGTCGGCAGCTCGAGCTGCAGGATGCCGGCGAGGCCGACCGGGTTGGACTCGTGGCGCAGAATGCGCGCCTTGCCGTGGACGATCAGGTTGCCGAGCCCCTGGCTGTCGAGGCCCACGGGACGCACCGACTGGTCGTTGTAGTAGCCCGGAAGCACGACGTTGGGGCCGTTGAGCACCATGATCGGGACCTGCACGCCGACGACCACGATGTTCGCGATGCCGTAGTTGAAGTGCAGCGTGCCCGTGATCGCCGTCGAGATGACGCGGTCGATGTCCTCCGCCTCATCGAAATTGGCCTCGTTGTCGACGTCGAAGGCCGTGACCGGCAGGATGCCGAAGCCGGCGTCGAGGATCAGACCGAAGCTGTAGTCACCATCGCCAAGGATGCTGGTGCCGTTGACGGACAGGTAGCCCTTCGAGTCGATCGCTGGCCTGAACAGGTGGGCATCCATGCCGTCCCCATTCGTGAGCGAAGCGGTCTGCGCAGCAAGCCGGCCCGGCGACGACAGGGACAGACACAGCGCAGCGACAAGCCAAATCAACGGGACGACAAAACGATGCCTCATCAACGACCCCTTACCTTTTTGTCGACGTTTCAGCAGCCCAACAAGAACTGGATACGACAGGCCCCCACCCACCGCGGACCCGACAGAATTCGGGCCGCCGCCCGGTGCCGAGGCATGCACGGATTATCATGTTCCCATTTTTGGTGTCAATCGCGGGCGACCGCCGCAGCTCCAATTTGGGGAATGATTCTAACCGGATGGGCGACCCTGCGAGGCCACGGGATCGGGCGGCCACGGCCAACTACTGCCCGAGCATGCGCTGATAGCTGTTGGCGCGCCGCGCGGTGGGGAAGCGTTTGACGTACAGCGTCATGTACTTGCGTGCCGCCTGGGCATTGCCCATGGCTCGGTAGGTCTCGATCAGCAGACCCATCTCCTGGGCGGTACGCGCCTTGCCGGCCAGCGCCTTGATCACGCACTGGTTGTCACCCTTCGCCAGGCAGGCGCTGGCGGCCTTCATCCCCGACTCGCCCCTCGGCGCCCTGGGCTTCTTCGGCGACGCTGCGCGCCGTGACGACCTGGATGGGCGCTCCCGGACTGGAGCCGCCTCGGGCTGCTCGGCGGCGGCGGCGACGATCGCCTCCTCGGCCCGCCGGGCGTCGCCGATCACGGATCGCGCCGCCTGCTCCTGCGCGTGCGGGACGCCGGGGAGCGCGAGCACACCCCTGGCCAGCCTCGAGGCCTCCACGGTGTTGCTCGGGAGCAATGAGCGGGCGTTGGCGACGCGGGTCGTCGCGATCTGCGCCAGCGCCTCGGCCACGGCCGGCCGGCTGCGGAACTCGCTCTCGGGAGCCAGCCGCTGGAACTCCTTGTGGGCCGCTTCGGGGTCGCCCGCGCCCAGCGCGGCCTCGCCGCGGACGAACGTCTGCTCGTCCTCGTGCCGCTGCTGGCCCTGCTGCTGGCACTCCACGGCTGCCGAGTCACCCGGGCGCGCCTTGAGCGCGAGCCCCGAGTGGGCCATGGCCTCCGCGTAGCGCCGCCCCGCGAGCGCCTCGCGACACGCGGAGAGCGCCGCATCATAGGCGCCATCGTCGACCGTGGGCTCCGGTGCCCCCGCAGCCGCCGGCGAGTCGGCGGGGTCCGTGACCGTTGTCGCAGCCGCCGGCTCGGCGTCGTCGCCCGACATGAGGCCGATGGCCACCGCGACCGCAATCGCAACCATGCCCATCGCGATGCGCGCGTTCGCCGTGCTGCGTGCGCCCATCGCGCGCGCGTAGTGAGACGCCTCCTGGGGATCGAAGGCGTAGATCTCGCCGGGCTCGACGTAGCGGAACATCACCTGACCGAGCTCGATCACGTCGCCCGACGTCAGCATGTGCTCGGTGACCTTCTTGCCGTTGACGGACAGGCCGTTGGCACTCGCGAGGTCCATGAGGACGTAGCCGTCGCCCTCGCGACTGATCTCGGCGTGCTCCCGCGACACCGAGCGGTGGTTGATCGGGATCGCCAGCTCCTCCGAGCGCCCGAGCTTTGCGACGCCCGCCACCGGCAGCGAGAACTCGGCACCTGGCGTCGGCTCCGCGAGCATCACGACGCGTGCGGGCAACTCCGGCTGTGGCATCGCGGCGACGCGCGTCGCCTCGTCCTCACCCGCGACAGCTACCGCCTCGGCCTGCACCGTGATGCTGTAGTCGCCGATCTGAACCTGGTCGCCCGGCGAGAGCTCCGACTGCGCAGCGATCGCTTCGCCGTTGAGCGTGAGTCCGTTGTACGACTTGAGGTCCGCGATCTCGTAGTGGCCGTTGACCTTCGTCAGCACCGCGTGCCGGCGCGAGATGTTGCGCTCGGTCAGCCGGATGGTGTTGCCCTCTTCCCGCCCGATCGAGACCTCGTCCCGGACCAGCGGTACCACCGTGGTGGTGCCTTCATTGTCGGAGATGACGAGCTTGACCATCGACGGTTGTGCCGGAGCGACGGGGCGGTCACACAGCGCCCTGCCCCTTACGAATCAAATGCTACCGAGGTGGGTGGGGGTGTCAATTGCGATGTAGTTTCGGGCGCCCGGGCTGACCACCCCAGACCCCTTGGGTGTAGGTGGATCTCACCAAATGTGAGGCCGTCGGCGCGACCGGCTCCGACGCGGTGGTTTGGGCGGTGCTATCGTGATGAGCGTGCGCGCAGCGTCACCCCGCAGACCCGTGTCCCTGCCGGCGAGCGGTCCATGGACGGCCCTGCTGCTGACCCCCCTGCTGCTGCTCGCTTGCTCGGAGGACGGGGGGCCCGACAGCGTAGCCGTGGGTCGGCCTGACGGGGCCGTGGGCGACGCCGGTGCCGGAATGGACGCCGGGCCGCCCTTCATCCGGCCGGACGACCCCAGCTGGCCACGCACCGAAGGCATGGTCGTGCTCCCCCATGACGGGCCGACGGCGACCTATTCGTTCCGGATCGAGCCGGAACTGGGCGCGCTCGACGTGCACATGTCGATCGACACGACCTCGAGCATCGGCCAGGAGATCAGGGAGCTGCAGGCCCAGCTCAACTCGGTGGTCGTCGCGGAGATCACCGATCGGGTGCCCGACGTGGCGTTCGGGGTGTCGCGCTTCGAGGACTTCCCGCTGCCGCCCTTCGGGTCCGATGGCAACGACTCGCGGCTTCCGACCAACCGCCCGGACTCGCCCTTCCTGCTGCTGACGCCGATCACCAAGAGCCGCAGCCGGCTCAACGACGCCATCTTCGGGCTCGACCGGCCACTCGGGTTCGGAGGTGACACGCCCGAGTCCGGTGCGGAGGCGCTGTACCAGATCGCGACGGGCGAAGGGTACGTGCACGGCCGCACGGAGATCATCGAGCCGTTCTTTGCAGCTGGCAGCGGCGCGGCCGGCGACATCGGAGGCGTCGGCTTCCGCGAGCAGACGCTGCACGTCGTGCTGCACGTGACCGACGCGGTCATGCACAACCCACTCGACTACGGTCAGGCGTTCCCGAACACGCACGGCATCGCGGACGCCACCGTGGCCCTGGAGGCGATCGGCGCGCGCGTCATCGGTGTGGTGAGCGGCTGCCCCGAGGAGGTGGAGACGTGCCGCAGCGACGCGCGCACCCAGCTCGAGCTGCTCGCGATCGCAACGAGTGCGCACGTGCCGCCCACCGACGACCTCTGCGCGACCGGCGTCGACGGCGCCACCCGTCCTCCAGTCGGTGGCACCTGCCCGCTGGTCTTCGACGTGCGCGACAACGGCCGCGGCCTCTCCGAGACGGTGGTCGACGGGATCGTGGAGCTGGTGGACAACCTCAACTTCGGCGAGGTGCAGGCCGTCAGCGGGGCCGACCCGCTCGGCTTCATACGCTCCGTGCGCGCGGTGCCGCCGCCCCCGGCGCCGGATCCGCCGATGCTCGCGGACCTGCTCCCCGACGGCGCGCCGGATGGGGTGTTCGAGACCTTCGTCGACACGAGCCGCAGCACGCCACTCGAGTTCGAGGTCACGTTGCACAACCCGGTCATCGTGCCGAGCGCGGTCGAGCAGCGCTTCCGCATCGTGGTCCGCGTAACGGGCGACGGGCTGCTGCTCGAGGAGCACGGCATCGCCGTGGTCGTACCGCCCGGCGTCCCCCCCGCGCCACCCGCGCCACCCGAGGACGACGCGGGGACCCCCTGACACGGCTGTGCTAGCCTCGCGCGCTCGGAGGCGCACAAGACGTGGCAAACACACTCGGAATCATCGGCGGAAGCGGCCTGTATGCGATGGAGGGGCTGTCCGGTGTCGAGGAGCTGCGCGTGCAGACGCCGTTCGGCGAGCCATCGGACGCCATCGTCAAGGGGACGCTGGGCGACACCACCCTGCTCTTCCTGCCACGCCACGGTCGCGGCCATCGCATCGCGCCGCACAAGATCAACTACCGCGCGAACGTCTTCGCCATGAAGGTCGCGGGCGCCGAGCAGCTGCTGAGCGTCTCGGCGGTGGGCTCGCTGCAGGAGAATATCCACCCGGGCGAGATGGTGGTCGTCGACCAGTTCATCGACCGTACGCGAGAGCGGGCGAGCACCTTCTTCGACGAGCACGGCCTGGTCGCGCACGTCTCGATGGCCGACCCGGTCGATGCCGCGCTCGCAGCCGCCGTGGCGGACGCGGTGGAGCGGGTCGGCGCAAAGGTTCACCGGGGCGGGACCTACGTCTGCATGGAGGGCCCCCAGTTCTCCACCCGTGCCGAGTCCGAGCTGTACCGCAGCTGGGGCGCCTCGGTGATCGGGATGACGAACCTGCCCGAGGCGAAGCTGGCGCGCGAGGCCGAGCTCCCCTACGCATCGATGGCGATGGCCACCGACTACGACTGCTGGCACGTCAGCGAGGAGGCGGTCACGGTGGAGGCTGTCATCGCCGTGATGCAAGCCAACATCGCGCACGCGCGCAGGGTGATCACCGAGCTCGTGGGTCACCTGCCCGATCCGGCGCAGAGCCCCGCGGCCGGCGCCCTCGCGAGCGGCCTCGGCATCACCGACCCGACCACGGTGACGGCGGACGTGCGGCGGCAGCTCGCACCGCTGATCGGCAAGTACCTGCCCGCCGACGGCAGCTAGCGGCGGTCGAGCGGCGGCGAGCGGCGGTGAGCGACGGCCGAAAAAAGTCGGCCGCCGGAAGATCTTCCGCTAGCCGACGATCGCGAGCTTCGGCGCCGTTTCGACCGGCCCATCGACGTCGCGCATGCGCTCCGTCATCACGACGTCGAGCAGCTGCGCGTCGTCCACGAGCCCCGCGTCGGTCAGTGCGCGCATGTAGCCGTCGGCGTATGCCTGCGCCTGCACCTTGCGATGATGGGCTCCGCCCTCGAAGCGCGCCTCGAGGGACTCGCGCAGTAGTCGGCGAACGTTGTTCATCAGATCCTGATATGCCATGCCTGCCTCCCGGTGGGTCCATGCGCGGTAGCGGCCGCGCGATCCAAGGCCCACCTCCGGGATGCCAAGCGCCCGGATCGCGGTCAAAAAAACGGTCCGACCGTTGCCGCCAACCGCTGAACATTCAAGCAGTTTTCCGGTTCGGCCCGGTGAGAAGGTGCTTGACCACGGCGGGTGCAGGCGTACCGTTAGACCACTGGTCTGACCATCAGTCAGTACGCCGGTCTAATCGAGCTGTCGAGCCATGTGCCCCTACGAACGCTTCCAGAGACTGCCCGACGAGAAGCGCGCGCTGCTGCTGCAGGTCGCGCGCTCGGAGTTCGCCGCCAACGGCTACGAGCAGGCCTCGTTCAACCGCATCGTGAAGGCGGCCGGCGTGAGCAAGGGGGCGATGTACTACTACTTCGCCGACAAGAATGATCTGTTCGCGACGGTCGTCGAAGAGGTGATGCACACGCTCGCGGAAGAGCTGCACCCACTGCAGGCGCCGACCGACGAGGAGGCGTTCTGGGAGAGCCTGATCGCACTGCTCTACGACGCGACCGAGCGGTGCATGGCGGACCCGGAGATGGCTGCGCTCGGGCGCGCGCTCTACGCGCCCACCGCAGCGGGTCCGGGCGCGGCGCTCGACCGCCTGCAGCAACGCGCGATGGAATGGGTCGAGCACGCGCTCGAGCTCGGGCAACAGGTGGGTGCGATCCGCGACGATGTCCCGCGCGACCTGCTGGCCAGCATGGTGACCGGTCTGCTCTTCGGGGCGGATCGATGGGTCGCGGAGCGCTGGAACGACTTCGAGGGCCACGAGGACGAGGCCCGCACACTCGAGGCGCAGATGCTCGAGATGTGCCGCAACCTGCTGCGCCCACCGGTGCAGGCGGAGGTGAGCCATGGAACGAACTGAGACGCAGCCTCGACGCGGCCTGATCGCCGGAGTCGTCGCACTGACGGCCGTGATCGGACTGGCGGCCAGCACGCCGCCGCGGGCGGTCGCCGATGAGACACTCGACGCCAGGACGCTGCTCGATGCGGTCGACGACATCTACCGCGGCCAGCAGGCGTACGCCGAGATCGAGATGAGCGTGAAGACCGAGCACTGGTCGCGCACGCTGCGCATCGAGAGCTGGTCGCACGGCACCGACAAGTCGCTGATGCGCATCCTGTCCCCGCGCAAGGAGAAGGGCACCTCCACCCTGCGCTCCGGCAAGGACATCTGGAACTACCTGCCGAAGGTCAAGCGCGTGATCAAGCTCCCGTCGTCGATGATGTCCTCGTCGTGGATGGGCTCGCACTTCACCAATGACGACCTCGTCAAGGAGAGCCGCTTCACCGAGGACTTCGACTTCAAGATCAGCTTCCGCGGCAAGCGCGACGGCAAGGACGTGATCGACATCAGCTGCCTGCCGAAGCGCAACGCGGCGGTGGTCTGGGGCAAGGTCGTCGTAACGGTCCTGGCCGATGGCTACATGCCCGTCAAGAGCCTGTACTACGACGAGGACATGAAGCTCGCGCGCACGATGACGTTCTCCGGCATCAAGCAGTTCGGGACGCGCAAGCTCCCGAGCGTGATGCTGATCGTGCCCGCGGACAAGCCCAAGGAGTCGACGCGCGTGCGCTACCTGAAGCTCGACTTCGATCGCGACATCCCCGACAGCACCTTCTCCCTGCGCGCACTTCGACGCTGACCGAGACCCGCACGCGACAACCCCAAACCCCCGGCTTGCCATGGAAAGCCTCCGCATCGCCTGGCGCAACCTCTGGCGCAACACGCGCCGCAGCCTGATCACGATGGCCGCGGTCGGCGTCGGCACCGCCGTGCTGGTGCTGATCGACGGCCTGATGCGCGGCATGGTGGGCAGCACGATCCGCAATGCAACCAACCTCTCGCTGGGCGAGGTGCAGGTCCACGCACCCGAGTACCTCGTCAACCAGTCGATGTACCGCGTGGTCGAGTCGCCCGAGCCCATCGTCGCCTGGGCGCGCGAGGCGGGGGTCGCGAGCGCCACACGCAGCTACGGCTACGGGCTGCTGGCGCAGGGAAAGAAGTCGGCCGGCGCGCGATTCTGGGGTGTGGACCCGGCGGCCGAGCGCGCGGGGTTCGATCTCGCCCAGCACGTCACCGAAGGAAGCTTCCTCGGCGCGCAGCCCGGCCAGAAGGTCGTGCTCGGCCGCAAGCTCGCGCGCAAGCTCGGTGCGCGCATCGGCGACGAGCTGGTCGTCGTGGTCCAGGCGGCCGACGGCTCGATGGGCAACGAGCTGTTCACTGTTGGCGGGGTGCTCGCAACCGCCGGCGACGAGATCGACCGCGGGGCGGCGATCATCCACCGCGAGGACTTCGAGATGCTCTTCGTCTCCGACGGACGCATTCACGAGGTGGCGCTGAACTCGCGCGGCCGCCTCGAGCCCGCCGTGCTGGCCGCACAGGTCGAGCCGCTCGCCGCCGGCGCCGAGGTCCGCACGTGGCAGCAGCTGCTCCCGATGATCGCGGAGATGATGAAGATGATGGACAGCAGCCTGCTGATCTTCGGCAGCATCTTCTTCCTCGCCGCCGGCCTGGGCGTGCTCAACACGATGCTGATGGCGACCTACGACCGCATCCGCGAGTTCGGGCTGGCCAAGGCGCTCGGCGCCTCGCCGGGGCGCATCCTCGGCGCGCTGTGCCTCGAGTCCGCGCTGCTGGCCGCCATCAGCAGCGCGCTCGGTGCGGCCCTCGGCATCGCGGTCAGCTACTACTTCAGCATCCACGGCCTCGACACCACGGCGTGGGCGGGGACGACCACCATGGGCGGGATCGCGTTCGACCCCGTATGGCGCACCGAGCTGCGCGCCGACTCGGTCTACCTCTCGGTCTCGCTGATGACGATCACCTGCCTCGCGGCCGGCCTCTACCCCGCCATCCTCAGCGCGCGGCTCGAGCCGGTCGCCGCGCTCAACCACACCTGAACGATGCCCCTCGAGATCCCACGTCTGTCCTGGAGAAGCCTGTGGCGCAATCGCCGCCGCACGCTGATCACCGTCGCGTCCATCGCGCTCGGTCTGGGGCTGGCGGTGTTCTTCGAGTCGCTTGCAGACGGCATGTACACCAAGCTCGCCTCCGACGCGGCGCGCATGCAGGCGGGCGACGTCACCGTGCAGCACCGCGACTACCTGGAGGCGCCTTCGGTGGACCTCTATGTCGAGGACGCCGTGACCATGCGACGACAGCTCGAGGCGCTGCCCGAGGTCGAGGCGGTGAAGCTGCTGGTGCAGGCCCAGGGCATCGCACGCTCGAGCGCAGGTGCGGTCGGCGTCGCCTTCGTCGGCGTCGACACGGAGCTCGAGACCCGGACCTCCCCGATCGCGCGCAAGGTGGTCGAGGGACGCTACCTCACGGCGGAGGACGAGGGGCGGGTCGTGATCGGGACCAAGCTCGCAGAGCGCCTCAAGCTGGAGGTCGGCAAGAAGCTCGTGCTCAGCTCGAACGACGCGGATGGGAACCTCGTGGAGCAGCTCTTCCGCGTCGTCGGCATCTTCGCGACGGGCAGCGACCAGATCGACGCCTACCTCGTGCAGGTGCGTGCGCCCGAGCTGGCCGCGCTGCTGCAGCTCCCCGAGGGTGCCGCCACGCAGGTGGGCGTGCTGCTCCACGAGCCGCAGCACCTGGAGGAGGCGCTGCCGTCGATCGCGGCGGGGGTCGGTGGCAGCGCGCGCGCGTACAGCTGGGAGCAGATCATGCCCGAGCTGGCGAACTACATCCGCGTCGACCACGGCTCGATGAAGGTGACCAACTGGATCCTGATCTTCCTGGTGCTCTTCACGATCCTCAACACCGTGATGATGAGCGTGCTGGAGCGCGAGCGTGAGTTCGCGATCCTGCTGGCCATCGGCACCCCGCCGGGCCGCATCGCGACGCAGGTCGCCGTCGAGACGTTCTTCACCGGCCTGGTGGGCTGCGCCACGGGCGTCGCGCTTGGGGTGGCGGGCGGCTACTACGTGCAGGTCAACGGCTGGGACCTGACCTCGTTGTACGCCACCGAGGATGTGGAGGTCGGCGGCTTCGCCATCGACATGGTGCTCTACGCGAAGGTCAACGCGTCGACGGTGCTGAGGCAGGCGGCGATGGTCCTGGCCGCGACCATGCTCACGTCGATCCCCGGCGTGTGGCGCCTCTCCCATATCGACTTGACCGCGAGGATGCGCTGATGACAGGAGGAGTCGCGATGGCGGATGCAGAAGCGAACGACGCGATCGTCCGGGTGACGGGCGTCACCCGTCACTACGTCGGCGACGGCGTCACCACGAAGGCCCTCGACGGCATCGACCTCGTCATCGAGCGTGGCGAGTTCACGGCGATGGCCGGCCCCTCGGGCAGCGGCAAGTCGACGCTGCTCAACCTGATCGGCGCGCTCGACCACCCCACGTCGGGATCGATTCACGTCGACGGCGTCTCCATCGCGGAGCTGTCGCGCAGCGAGCAGAGTCACCTGCGACGCGACCGCATCGGCTTCGTCTTCCAGAACTACAACCTCGTGCCGGTGATGACCGCGATGGAGAACGCGGAGTACGTCCTCATGCTGCGGGGCGTACCGCGGGACGAGCGCCGCGCGCGTGTGCGCAAGGTGCTCGCCTCCGTCGGGCTCGACGGCCTCGAGGACCGCTTCCCGCGGCAACTGTCCGGTGGGCAGCAGCAGCGCGTCGCGATCGCACGGGCGCTCGTCACCGAGCCGGCGCTGATCCTCGCGGACGAGCCGACCGCGAACGTCGACTCGTCGACCGCCATCGGCCTGGTGAACCTGATGCTCGAGCTGCACGCCGAGCAGGGCGCGACGTTCCTGCTCGCCACCCACGACCTGCGCGTGATGCGCCGTGCCCAGCGGCTGCTCTGGCTGGAGGACGGGCGCATCGCATACGACGGCCCGCCGTCTGGCTTCGACTTGCCCCAGTGAGACGATGATGCACCGCCACACAGAGCTGCTCGTGACCGCCCTTGCGCTGGCGTGGCTGTGTCCCGCCACGGCGTCCGCGCTCTTCGGCGACAGCGACGACGCGATCGGCCTCGACGGATCGTTTCGGAGCATGGGCGGCCTCACGATCAACTACGACGACGGCGACGACGACGCCATCTTCGGGCCGGACAACGATGCGGACGGCTTCGGCCAGAGCCTGCTTCGCGTCGAGCTGGCGGGCTACCCCACCGACGCCCTGCGCTACGAGCTGCACGGGCTGCAGTCCATGTCGATGACGAGCGCCGACGCCGCCACAGGGCCCACGATCTTCGGCGGCGCCTTCGCCCTGCCCACCGGCTCGCCCCGCTACCGCGCGCTCGACCTGCGCTGGGACCAGATCGAGGACGCGGATCTGCAAGCGGCGATGGACGTCGATCGCGCGGCCGTGACGGTCTCGTGGTCGCGCCTCGACCTCACCGTGGGGCGGCAGGCGATCACCGTGGGCCACACGCACCTGTGGAACCCCACCGACCTCTACCTGCGCTGGGACCCGAGCCAGTTCGACCGCGACTACAAGCCGGGCGTCGATGCCGTGCGCGTCGACCTCGCGGTGGGCGACTTCTCGGGGCTCACTGTCGTCGGCGTCGCCGGGCGCTCGCTGCTGCTGGACACCTCGTCACGACGGGACGGCCGCGCGCGCGTCAGCTGGTACGGCTCCTCGGCACTGCTGCGCGCCTTCACCCTCGTCGAGGGCTTCGACCTCTCCGCACAGGGGGGCAAGGTGTACGGCGGATACCACGCGGCCGGCGGGCTGACCGGCGAGCTCTCCACGATCGAGCTGCGCGCGGAGGCCGCGTACTTCATCGCCGACGACGGGCACGACGACGCCGCGCTGTGGCCGCTCTCCGGCGAGCCGCTGCTCGAGGACCACCTGCAGGCGGTGGGCGGCATCGGGCGCGGCTTCGACTCCGGACTGCTGCTCGAGGCGGAGTACCTCTACAACGGCGCGGCGGGGGACGACACGTTGCTCGACTTCATGCGCACGTTCACGGGCCTGTCGCCGAGCGTCACCGCACACGTCCTGGGCGCGACTGCGAGCTACCCCATCTCGGCGCTCTGGCACGGCTCGCTGCTCGCACTCGTCTCGCTCGTGGACGGCTCGGTGCAGGTGATGCCGGTGCTTGTTTACTCCGTAAGCGACGAGTCCGAGTTCATCGCCGGGGCGTTCCTCAACTTCGGCGAGCGGCCGGAGTCGAGCGGGCTGGTGGTCCCCGAGCCGCGCAGTGAGTACGGCACCTCCCCGTCCGGCGGGATGTTCGAGTTCAAGCTGTACTTCTGAAGTCCAGCTGGCGATCCGCTAGCGCTCGCCGAAGACGAACGTCCCGGTCAGCGACAGCCGCCACGGAAGCGCCAACCCCTCACGCTCGCCGTCGTCCTTCTTCTCCGGGTCGCGGCACTCGTGCGTGTCGCCGTCATCGGTGCAAATCTCGCTGCCGACGAGCAGCGCGGCCGCCCCCTGGATCCCGAGGTGGAAGATCGGGTGGACCATGTAATCGACGCCGATGCCGACGTGGTAGACGGGACCGCTGACGCTGATCTCGAAGTCCGCGTTCGTGTTCTCCGCCGTGCCGGTGATGCTCCCCAGCCCGACGCCCGCCTGCAGGTACGGATCCCACGCGCCGTCGTCGAACCAGTAGTAGCGGCCGTAGAAGGCGAGGTAGGTCATGCCTACCGAGACGTCCGTCGCTTCGCCGTCGAGGTCGCCGCGCCAGTCCTCGGGAACGTTGAAGCTCCAGCCCCCGAGCTCGAGGCCCAGCGACCAGTTGCTGTGCAGCCGGTAGCCTCCCCCGAGCGAAATTGCGCTGGCACCGTCGATCCAGCAGCCGTCGCCGCCCTCGTCCCCGCTGCCACCCATGGTCCCGCCCATGGCCCCGGCCATCGAGGTGTCCTCTTCGTCCGCATCGCAGCCGACCGCGTCGCCGAACCCAAGCCCCAGGTGGATCTCCCACGCGGCGCGCACATCATCCGCCGGTGCGCTGTCCTGCGCGGACGCGGGGACGGCGACGGCGAGCGTCAGCAGCAGGGCCAGTGTGGCCGGCTGCGGGGACGGGGCGGACAGCATGGGCCCCATGCTACCAGACCGGGGGGGCATTTGATTTCCACCGCCCTCTGGTAATCTGGCCCGATGCTCACGTTCAGCTCTGATGGTGCGACCGCGGACAAGCAGATGCGCGCGGTCATCTTCTACCTGACGACCTTCGGATACATCGACGGCGACTTCGATAGCTCCGAGAAGGCGTTCGTCCGCGACTACATCGGCAAGCTCGTCCGCCATCGCGTCGACGGCGCGCTCGGGGCCGACCAGCAGTCGCTGCGGCAGGAGCTGACGAAGAAGCACACCACGCACTTCCTCGAGGTCTTCGAGGGCATCGACCACCAGGTGCTCGACCTCTTCACCGAGGCGGTGAGCGAGGGCGAGGCACAGGACGACTTCGTGCACGCGAAGCTGAAGCTGCGCTGCTTCGAGATCTTCAAGGAGTTCGATGCCGGCAACCAGGAACAGCTCATGGAGACGATCGACGAGCTGATCCACGCCGACGGCGTCGTTCATCCGGCGGAGACGAAGTTCCGCGGTGAGCTCGCCGAGCTGCTCGAGGCGGAGCTCGAGGTCGAGATGCTCGAGGACGCCGACCATCACCCGGCGTCCATCCGCCCCAGCGTGCCGCCGCAGCCGGCGCAGGAGAACCATCCGTTCTTCGACCAGTTCGAGCACCACTACGCCGCCAGCCCCGCGGGCCTGATGAAGCAGGTGAGCGCCGACCAGCAGCTCATGGACAAGGTCGTCGATACGCTCAAGGCGATGCGCGTGAAGGGCGCGGGCAAGCTGCGCGGGCACCAGAGCGTCACCGAGTTCGCCGGGCAGGACCCCTTCCTCGATGGCCACGTCTCCGTCATCCCGACCAAGCCGGGCGAGGACTACGAGCTGACTGTCGTCGGCGACCTGCACGGCTGCTACAGCTGCCTCAAGGCGGTGCTGATGCAGAGCAACTTCTTCGAGAAGGTGCGGCTCTACAAGGCGGACCCGTCCAAGCACCCCAACCCACAGCTCGTGCTGCTCGGCGACTACATCGACCGCGGCATGTTCAGCTACCAGGGCGTCCTGCGCTCGGCGATGCAGCTCTTCGTGACGGCACCCGAGCACGTGCACATGCTGCGCGGCAACCACGAGTACTACGTCGAGCACGAGGGCGTCGTCTACGGCGCGGTGCGACCCTCCGAGGCGATGGAGACGCTCAAGCCGCACTTCTCGCAGGACGCCTTCCACCGCTACCTGACGCTCTTCGATGCGCTACCCAACATGCTGCTCTTCGAGCGCTTCCTCTTCGTGCACGCCGGCATCCCGCGCGACGCCACGATGAAGGAGCAGTACATGGACCTGTCCGGCCTCAACGCGTGGGACATCCGCTTCCAGATGATGTGGAGCGACCCGAGCACCGCCGACGTCATCCCGGCCGCGCTGCAGGAGCAGTCCGCGCGCTTTCCCTTCGGGCGACTGCAGTGCCAGGCGTTCCTGCAGCGCATCGGCTGCCACACGCTCGTGCGCGGGCACGAGAAGGTCGAGGAGGGCTTCGCGCGCGTCTACGACGACGACAACCAGCTGCTGCTCACGCTCTTCTCCTCCGGCGGCAAGGACAACAACGACCTGCCCTCGGACAGCAGCTACCGCGACGTCACGCCGATGGCGCTGACCATCCGCTTCAAGGATGGCGAGAGCACGATCAGCCCGTGGGAGATCGACTACCGCACGTACAACGACCCCGAGCTCAACCACTTCTTCAAGACCCAGGCGCCGATCGCGCACAAGCCCGGCTAGGCGCGGCATGAGGCGTTCTACGCGGCGCCGTCAGCCGTCAGCCGCCGGCCGTCAGCCGAAGCGGTGGGCCGAGACCTCGACTCCCATCACGCGATCGTGAAAGGTCCGCGCGCCGGCATCGGGGCCGGCCGCGCCGGCGCACACCATCAGGGGTAGCAGGTGCTCCTCGCGCGGGTGGCACTCACGGGCGGCGGGCCCGCCCTGCCATTGTGTGAGTCGGTCGGCACGCTCCGCCTGCGGCAGCGCCACGGCCTGCGCCAGCCACGCGTCGAAGCGCTGTGACTCCGCCAGCGAGCTGTCGCGACCGAAGCCGCGCATGTTGTGGTAGCTCATGCCGCTGCCGACGATGAAGACGCCCTCGCGCCGCAGCGGCGAAAGCGCACGGCCGATCGCGAGGTGCGCCGCCGGGTCGAGGCCCTGCTGCAGCGACAGCTGCACCGTCGGCACCTCGGCATCGGGAAACGTCAGCTTGAGCGGCACGAAGGTACCGTGGTCGAGGCCGCGTGTGGTGTCCTCGCCGCTCTCGATGCCCGCACCCGACAGCAGCTCGCGCACGCGCGCGGCGAGCACCGGGTCGCCCGCTGCCGGCCAGGTGAGCTCGTACGTGTGGGGCGGGAAGCCGCTGTAGTCGTAGACCAAGGGCGGCTGGGCTGCCGAGGTCACCGTGGCGACGGGCTGCTCCCAGTGCGCCGAGATCACCAGCAGCGCGCGCGGCTTCGCGGGCAGCGTCGCCGCGATGCCGCCGAGCCACGCGCCCATGCGATCCCACGTCTCGCGCGGCCCCATCGTCCAGTCCATGAAGAAGCACGGTCCGCCGCCGTGGGGCAGGTAGAGGGTGGGCAGGGCGTCACTCATCTTCCGCTCCTCGCGTGGCGGCTGCGCGTTCGAGCGCGCCGTCGTGTCCGTGCGCCCGTCGCGGCAGCCGACCGTCGCCGCCGAGGCGGCCATGCCGATGAGCCACTGCCGCCGCGTGATCGGATCCACGCGACCAAGCTAGCATTCGACCCGCACCGGGTCGAACGCACCCTCCGCTACGGATGCATGACGACCTTGATCGCACCGCTCTTGCGGTCCGCCGCGAGCTCGAACGCGTTGCGCGCGTCATCGAGTGGCAGCCGATGCGTCACCAGCGCCTCGGCGATCGCGGGCTCTCTCGCCATCAGGGACGCGGCTGCGTCGAAGTCGCGCCCGCCACTGTGGTGGCAGTACATGAGCGAGTTGATGATGCGCAGCTCCTTGAAAAGCAGCGGCAGGCCCGGCAGCCGGATGTCGCCGTGATAGACGCCGAGGATCAACAGGGTGCCGCCCGGCGCTGCGAGCTCGACCGCCTGCTGGATGGCGCTGTCGCTCCCGGCCGCATCCACCGTCAGGTCGTACTCGCCGCTGGGCTCCGTCGCGCCCAGCTTGTCCGCGGCGGCCCGCTGGTGCGGATGGCGGGCGATCAGGGCCACCTCGCAGTCGAGCGCGCGTGCGGCCGCCACCGTCATCAGCCCGATGCTCCCGCCGCCGACGACCGCAACGCGCTGGCCGTACCGCACGCCGGCGATGCGCAGCCCGTGCACGGCGACCGCGAGTGGCTCGAGCACACTGGCGTCCTCGATCGCGATGCCCGCAGGCAGCCGGATCAGGCAGCGCTCCGGCACGCGGATGCGGTCGGCCATGCCGCCGTCGAGCCCGAGGCCGAAGAGCGAGGCGGGCCCTCGACGGCAGCGGTTGGTGTGGCCGCCGCTGCACTGGTCGCAGCTCCCGCACGCGTTGACGGGTTCGACCGCCACGGGCGTGCCGTCATCGAGTTCGCCGGCCATCTCGTGCCCCAGCGTGAACGGCAGCGGCCCGAGCGCGATCATGCCGAGGTCGCTCCCGCAGATGCTCACGGACCTGATGTTCACGCACACGTCGCCCTCGGGCTCCGGCACGTCCTCGATGCAGATCCCTTCGGTGGTGTGTCTGACAGCTCGCATGCCGCAACCGTACCACCGGCCGAGGGCCAGCTCAGCCCCCAACCGGGTCACGGCACCACCGCAGAGCGCTGCACGGTGACCGGTGCACCCGCGTCGGCCTCGCGCATGCACCGGCGAAGCACGGCTCAGGGTGTGAAGGTCGCCGTCGCCGCGATGATGGCCGAGGTACCGCTGTCGCGCGGTGCGCGCACCGACGACGCCTCGATCTGCGCCAGCACGACGTACTCGCTGTCGACCGGAAGCACCGGCAGCGTGCGATCGAGCGGCATCGTGTGGGAGTAGGTCAGCGAGCCATCCGGGTCGCGCGTGACCTGGGCCAGCGCACGGTAGGCGATGTCAGTGACCGAGAACGGCGCGGTCGTGCTGGAGCTCGTGTCCGCGACGCCGATGTAGAAGCTGACGCGCGTGATGCGATCGCCGATGGTGTCCGGTACCGAGCCCGAGAAGGTGAAGCGCCCCGGCGAGACGACGGCGTGGGATGGACGGGAGGCAGTGAGCTCCGCATCGGTGAAGCGATACAGCGACACGCTCATCGAGGCGTCGGCGCCGAGGCTGTCGCTGAACGTGATCTCGGTTTCGTTGTCCGCCCCCGCCACCACGAACGGGTCGAAGTCGACGCCGGTGATGGTGATGTCGACCCACGGCTCCACCAGCCCGGGGTAGCTCTCGGTCACGTCCGGCTCCGGTGTGGTCGACAGCCAGTCGACCATCCAGTCGCCGTTGTCGGGGTCGTCGGCCGCTATGAAACCGCGCACCTCGGACTCCATCGGGCTGCCGCCGAAGATGACCTCCCCGGCAAGCGCCTGGTCGACGCTCACCCACAGGTCGCGGATCTGCGGGCGGTGCTGCCCCGCACCGGAGGCGGCGGTCGTCATCGTGAAGGGCAGCCGCGAGCCCATCGCGACACCGATGCCGTCGAGGTTCCTCAGTCCCGCGCGTGGCGTGAAGCGGTAGCTGGTCGTCTCCCTGAGGCCACCGTAGCCGCGCAGGCCGACGATCTCGCCGTCCTGATCCATCTGCCCGTACATGTCGCGGTGCAGCCGCTTGAGTGGGATGAACACGGTGCTGAGCCCGCCGACCCACTCCTCCTCGAAGCGGAAGCCGCGCATCGCCGGGTCGCCGGTGTCGACGAGGCTCGGCCCCCAGATGGTGTCGTCGAAGCCGAGCAGGATGTTGGCCCAGTCAACATGCATGTCGCTGCCGTCGGACGGCGTGTGGTCGACCAGGTTCGGCGCGCCCACGCCGAGCGAGGAGACCTCGAAGGCGACGAAGGTCGAGCCCATCGTGTTGGGCGGATCGCTGATGTCGGAGACGCCGCTGATCTCGAGCTCGTACGGCCCGGGCGGCAGCAGCACGAAGTTGCCGCCGCCATCGACGGCCTTGAGCCGCAGCGGTGACATGTCGTCGTCGCCATCACCGGCGTCCACCGCGAAGGGCACGACCACGTTGCCGCCGTCACGCACCGTGAAGTTGGCCGGCACGATCGTCCGCTGGTCGATGGTCTCGGAGAGGCCGATCTCGAGCATCTCGCCGGGTCGCAGCACCGGGATCGAGCCGTCGGACACGGTCGCCCGCCTGCCCAGCACAGCGTTCACGGTCGGCGCGACACCGTCGGTTCCAACCTCCTGCACCACGAAGCGCAGGTCGCGGTCGAGGTACCGCTGGGCGGCGGTGCTGTACGACTGCAGGCGGAACTCCCAGACGGCGCCGGCGGCCCAGGTGAAGGCCCCGTCCTCGGTCGTCGGTGAGAACCGAAGCGTGTCGCCGGCCACGTTGACCGTGTCGAGGCTGGCCGGGACACGCAGGCCATCGAAGCTGGTCCGGTCCTGGAGCTCGGAATCCCCAGGGCTGTCGAGGACGCCGTCGGCGACGAGCAGGATGTCGTAGTCCGCCGTCACCGCCGCATTGCTGAGCAGAAACGCGTCCGCGATGATCTCGCCCGGCAGGATCTCCAGCTGCACGTCGTAGGTGCCCGGGTCCACGAACTGCACCGCGAGCAGGGAGAGGCTGGTGTTGTCGCGCACGGTGTACTGGCCGTCGGTGTCGCCGGTGATCGCATTGCCGGCGAAGTCGGTCAGGCCGCTGGCGTCGTAGCTGACCTCCTGCCCGTCCGCGACCTCGTCGCGCGCGACCACGAAGTACATGTCGTCGGCGATGTCGAACGACACCCAGCCCCGGCCGAGGTAGCCACCGTCGTCGGGCTCGACGAGCAGGTCGGTATCCAGCGTCACGTTGCGGAACGTAAATGCAGCCGACGAGCTCGTGTCCATCGGCTCGCTGAACGTGTGCACCGAGCGCGGGCTCGACTCCGAGCGGAAGTCGTGCTGCGTGGCGAGGGGAGCCACCTGGTCGTACGTGACCGTGACCGTCTTGTCCGCCCCCATGTTGCCGTGGATGTCGGCGACGGTCTCGAACTCGAACACCAGCAAGTCGCCGCGGTCGCTGTCGACCGGAAGCGAAATCTCGTTGAGCAGGATCTCGATCTGACCCGGCACGTCGGTGTCGACGAAGTAGTCGAAGAGATCCGACAACACGAGGCCATCGTAGGTCACCGTGACGGTCACGCCAGCGCCATCGAGCAGCGGATCGTCGAAGACGAACACGGCGGGCAGCAGCTGTGCGCCACCGCCAAAGGCCTCCTCGTAGCTGAGCGTGTCGAGGTCGACGGGTACCGACGAGACGAAGGACGGCGGCGTCATGTCGATGTCGACGGTGACCTGCACCGTCCCCGTGTCCTGGTTGCCGCGCCCGTCGCTCACCACGTAGGTGAAGCTGTCGACGGCGTCGTCGAAGCCGGGGTCGGGCGTGTAGGTCACCACGGTGCCGTCATGGCTCGCGGTGCCGTTGGGCGGGTCGCTGACCGAGACGACGGACAGCACGTCCGGGTCGACGTTGATCTCGTTGTCGAGCACGGAGACGTCGACCGCCAGGTCGGTGCTGGTCGTCGCCGCATCGTCGACCGCGATCACCGGGTCGTTGGTCTCGTTGATGGTGAGCGTGAAGAACACCGCGGAGGTGGAGTCCTGGCCGCCGAAATTCGTGCCGCCGTCGTCTCGCAGCACGACCTGCACCGTGGCGATGCCCCACGCGTCGGGCGCCCCCTCGTAGCTCAAGTCGCCGTTGGTCGCGATCGCGGGAAGCGTCGCGAACAGCGCGTCGTTGTTCGTCGTGACGAGGAACGTCAGCACCTGCCCTGACTCATCCGATGGCCCGGCACTCACCGGGCTCGCCCAGCCCGCGACCAGCTGCGCGCCGTCGTCCTCATCGCTGCTCTCGTTGCCTCCCGACGTGAAGCTTGGCGCGTCGTTCACGCCGTTGATGGTGATCGTGTACTGCCGCGTCATGCCCGTCGCGACGCCACCGTCGAGCACGCCCCCGTCATCCGCCGGTGTGACATCCAGCGTGACGACGCCGACCGCGTCGGCGGCGGCCTCGAAGCTGAGCGTGCCATCGATCGCCACAGCGGGCTGCGTCGCGAAGTGCCCCGGCATGTCCGCGCTGACCGTGTACGCGATCACCTGCCCCGCCTCGTCGACCGGCCCGGGTGTGCTGTTGATGACCCAGCCCGCCAGCGCCTGCGCGCCGCTGTCCTCGAACACGTTGACCGCCTGGCCCGTGAAGCCGGGAGCATCGTTGACCGGTGTGACGGTGATCTTGAAGCCCACGTTGGCTCCGGCGTTCTGGCCGCCGCCCGCGGTGCCGCCATCGTCTTCGATGCGCACGACGAGGTTGGCCTCGCCGTTGGCGTCCGCGGCCGACTCGAAGCTCAGGTCGCCACCCGGCGTGATCGATGGCGGCGGGCCGGTGAACAGCAGTGGGTTGTCGTTGCTCACGAGTACGAACGAGACCGCCTGCCCGGACTCGCTCGGCGCGCCCGCGTCGATGCCGGTGGCGAAGCCGACGACGGTCTGGGCGCCGGAGTCCTCGAGCACCACCGGGTCGCTGCCCGCCACGAACGACGGTGCATCGTTGATGCCGGTCGCCGTGATGACGAAGCTGCGCGGCGCCGTCCGGTCCACGCCCCCGTTGGCGACGCCGCCATCATCCATCGCGACGACCTCGATGGTCGTCATGCCCTCGGTGTCGTCCTCGATCGTGAAGCTCAGCGTCCCTGCGCTGTTGACCGCCGGGGCGACCGAGAAGAAGCCCGGGACGAGCGGCGTGACCGCGAACGACAGCGTCTGCCCCGACTCGTCCGACGGTCCGGTCGAGCGGTTGCTGGCCCAGTTGGCAATCACCTGCGCGCCCGCGTCCTCCACGACCGCGACGTCGGCGCCGTCGTAGCTCGGTGCGTCGTTGACGGGCGTCACCGTGATCTTCACCGTCACGTCGGGCCCCGCGTTGACGCCCGCGTTGGCGATGCCGCCATCGTCCTCGATGCGCACCACGACGTCGGCCTCGCCGTTGCGTTCGGGGAGCGTCTCGAAGGTCAGGTCGCCGGCGGGCGAGATGGCCGGCAGCGCTGCGAAGATGCCCTGGTTGTTGTTGCTCACGACGACGAAGCTCAACGCCTGGCCCGACTCGCTCGGCGCCCCCGGGTCGAGCGCAGTGGCGAAGCCGGCAATTGTCTGCGGGCCCGCATCCTCGAGCACGACGGGATCGACCCCCGCAACGAACGACGGTGCATCGTTGACGCCGCCGACCGTGATCGTGAAGTCGGCGGGGGCGCTGCTGTCCACGCCGCCGCCCCCGGTGCCCCCATCATCCATCGCGACCACACTGAGCGTGGTGGCGCCCTCGACGTCGTCGGCGACGGTGAACGTCAGCGTGCCACTCGAGTCGACGGCGGGCTGGGCCGAGAAGAAGTTCACGTCGGCGGGCGTGACAGCGAACGTCACGGTCTGGGCCGCCTCGTCGACGGGCCCCGCGCTGATGTTGGTGGCCCAGCCGTTGACGGTCTGCGGCCCCGCATCCTCGAGCAGCACCACGCTGCTGCCGTCGAAGCTCGGCGCGTCGTTGACCGGCGTCACCGTGATCGTGAAGTCGACGTCGGCGCTCGAGTCGACCCCGCCGTCCGCCGTACCGCCGTCATCGCCCAGCGTGACCGTCACAGTGGCGCTGCCGACCTGATCGAGCGCGGTCTCGAAGGTCAGCTCCCCTGCGGGCGAGATCGCCGGCTGCTGTGCGAACAGTCCCGGCGTGTCGGCCACAACGGTGAAGCTCAACACCTGCCCGGCCTCGTCGGAGGGCCCGGCGAGGACGGCCGTCGCCCAGCCGGCCACGACCTGCGGGCCGGCGTCCTCGAACACCACCTGGTTCTGGCCCCGGGTGAAGCTCGGCGCATCGTTGACGGGCGCAACGTCGATGCGGAAGACGTGCTGTGCGCTCTGGTCGACGCCACCGCGGTCGGTGCCACCGTCATCCACCAACGTGACGGTCACCATCGCGCCACCGACCGCGTCGGCCGCGGACTCGTAGCTGAGCGTGCCATCGACGCCCACCGCCGGCAGCGTGGCGAACAGCGCATCGTTGTCCGTCGTCACGCTGAACGACAGCGCCTGCCCCTCCTCCCCCGGCGCGCCAGCGTCCATGGCGCTGGCCCAGCCCGCCACGCTCTGCGGCCCCGCGTCCTCGAGCACACCCTGATCGGCGCCTCCCGTGAACGTGGGCGCGTCATTGACCGGCTCCACGGTGATCGTAACGGTCACCACCGCCGTGTCCTCGCCCCCCGCGCTCGCGAAGTAGGTGAAGGTCATGTCACCGAAGAAGTCCTGCGCCGGCGTGTATTCGAGACTGCCATCGGTGGCCAGCACGAGCGTTCCCCCAACCGCATCGTCCACCAGGGTCGCGACGAGCACGTCGCCGTCGACATCCGCATCGTTGGCGAGCACGCCGGTGTCGGCGGCCACCACGAGCGTGCCGTCCTCGTCGAGCGTGTAGGCATCGTCGAGCGCGGTCGGCGCGTCCGCCACCGCCGCGACCGTCACCGTCACCGTGGCGGTCGCCTCGAGCCCGTCGGCATCCGCGACCGTATAGTCGAACGTGTCGCTGCCGTTGAAGTCGTCGTTCGGCGTGTAGGTGATCGTGTCGCCGTCGATCGTCACCGTGCCGCTGGCGGGATCGGTGGCGGACAGCAAACTCAGCGCGTCGCCGTCGGGGTCGCTGTCGTTGTCGAGCACGGCGATGACGACCGCCGCGTCCTCGTCGGTGCCGGCCGTGTCATCGGTAGCCTCGGGCGCCATGTTCTCGACGACGGGATCGTCGCCGTCCCCATCGCCATCCCCGTCGCCGTCGCCATCCCCGTCGCCATCGCCGTCACCGTCACCGTCGCCATCCCCGTCGCCGCCCGCATCGTGCACGTCGCCGAGCCCGGTGGCCGTGTCGTCGCCACCTCCACAGCCCGCGGCTACGATCAGAGCGATGGCGATCAGAAGAGCATTTGGTGCGCGCATGGGACCCCCCGACTGTGGCGGCGCCCCCCTGCCCCGGGCGCCGAACAAGAGCAGCCCAGTATTGTACTACTGCAAAAAAGTGCTGCCAACGGCTTCCAGAGTTCCAGACCACCTCGTCGACAGTCTTGAAATGCAACTTATGAGTTGTGAAACGCAACTAACTGTGTGAACGCTGCCTTCGTGCGCTGGAACGAGATCGCCGCCCAGCAATGTTCCGTGGCGCGGGCCCTGTCGGAGGTCGGCGACCGCTGGACGCTGCTGATCGTCCGCGATGCGATGCTGCGAGCGACCCGCTTCGACGAGTTCGTCGCCCGCAGCGGCGCGGCGCGCAACGTCGTCGCCGACCGCCTCGACAAGCTGGTCGCCGCCGGCGTCCTCGAGCGCAAGGCGTACCAGAGCCGTCCGGTGCGCCACGACTACCGCCTGACCGACAAGGGGCGCGCACTGCACCCGGTCGTCATGGCGCTGGTGGCGTGGGGCAACGAGTACCACGACGACGGCGGCGGGCCGCCGGTCCGCCACGTGCACACGCGCTGCGGGCACGACATGCACGCGGTCAGCAGCTGCTCGGCCTGCGGAGAGGCGCTCGACCCGCGCGAGCTGCGCGTCCGCATGCGCGAGGGCAACCCGCTCGACGGTGCAAACGATGCAAACGGCGCAAACGAATCAGGCCGCGCGAGGCGGCGAGGGAAAGCGAATCCATGACGAGCACGACCACGACGATCGAGTACTTCTACGACTACGGAAGCCCCTTCACCTACCTGCTCGACACGCAGATCACCGCCGTCGCAGACGCCCTCGGCGCAACCCTGCGCCACCGCCCGATGCTGCTGGGCGGCGTGTTCAAGGCGACTGGCAACAGCTCCCCGATGCTGGAGCAGTGCAAGCCGAAGGCGACCTACGGCGGCGCGCACCTGCGGCGCGTGGTCGAACGCTACGGCTGCGAGTTCGCCTTCAACCCGCACTTCCCGATCAACACCCTGACGCTGATGCGGGTGGCGCAGGCCGCCCTCGACAGCGACGGCTTCGCCGACGTGCACCGCGCGCTCTTCAGGGCCGTGTGGGTCGAGGGCCGTAACCTGGGCGAGCCACAGGAGATCGCCGCCGTGCTGACAGAGGCCGGCGCGGACGCGGAGGCGTTGATCGCGCGCGCGGCCGACCCCGAGGTCAAGGGCGCGCTGCGCGCGACGACGGAGGAGGCGGTGGAGCGCGGTGTTTTCGGCGCACCCACGCTCCTCCTCGGCGACGAGATGTTCTTCGGCAACGACCACGTGCAGTACCTCGTCGACGCCCTCGACGCGGCGCAGGCGGGCGCGTGATGGGCCTTCCCGTCGCGGTCGTCATGGGCGCGGGCGATGGCCTCGGCGGCGCGATCACGCGCCGCTTCGCAGCCGAGGGCCACCACGTGGTCGCCGTGCGACGCAGCGCCGACAAGCTCGAGCCGCTCGCCAAGCAGGTACGAGACGCGGGCGGGGAGCTGACCACGCTGGGTGTGGACGGTCGCGACGAGGATCAGGTCGTCGAGCTGTTCGAGCGCGTCGAACGCGACCTCGGAGAGGTGGACGTCGCCGTGCACAACATCGGCGCCAACGTCTCGTTCTCCATCCTCGAGTTCGAGACGCGCAAGTACCGCAAGATCTGGGAGATGGCGTGCCTGAGCGGCTTCCTGCTCGGGCGCGAAGCGGCGCGGCGGATGACCCCGCGCGGGCGCGGCACGATCCTCTTCACCGGCGCGACCGCCAGCCTGCGCGGCAAGCAGGGCATGGCCGGGTTCGCCGGCGCAAAGCATGCGCTGCGCGCGCTAGCGCAGAGCATGGCGCGCGAGCTGGGCCCGCAGGGGGTGCACGTCGGCCACGTGATCATCGACGGGCCGATCGACATGCCGTGGATCCACGAGAACTTCCCGCAGCTGGCGGAGAGCCGACCCGCGGACGGCCTGCTGAAGCCGGACGACATCGCCGACGGATACCTCATGCTGCACCGCCAGGCGCGCAGCGCGTGGACCCACGAGCTCGACCTGCGCCCGTGGGTCGAGCCCTGGTAGCCCTGGTAGCCCTGGTAGCCGGGGGTAGCCGGGGCAACCGGGGCAACCGGCTGGCACGCACTGGCACAGATCGGTGGCACGACAATTGCGACTCCATGGGTATGGAACACCGCTCCGTGCACCCTCGTCCGGCCAACAGTTGGCGCCCCAACGCACCGATCGGCTACGGTTGTCGCGTGAACCGGTCGATCTGCATCACGACGCTGTCGCTGATCGCGCTGTGCGCCGGCTGCCTGAGCTCGGGCGACTCGAGCACGACCGCGGGCGGCGGGCCCGGCCCCGGCTCCGAGGCCGATGTCGACGAGACGCGCGACCGGTTGCGCGAGTGCGATGTCTACGGCGAGGGCGACATCCGGCAGGTGCGCGACATTCCGGTCACCGCGCTGAGCGCCTGCATCCTGAGCTGCCTCGCGGGCGCCGACTGCGGCGAGCTGTCCGAGTTCGTCTGCAACTACGAGAGCAGCGGCGACCTGGACGCATGCCAGACCGCCTGCGCGCTCGAGGGCTCGCTGACGTGCCCGAGCGGAGCGGTCGTGGCGAGCTCGGCGATTTGTGATGGAGTCGACAATTGCGTCGGCGGCGAGGACGAGCAGGACTGCGCAGAGCCGGTGTCCGACTGCAGGATCGACTTCTACTCGGTCTGCGACGGCTACGACGACTGCGAGGACGGCTCCGACGAGGTCGACTGCGACTATGTCCGCTGCGACGGCGACGTCGTCTCGCCCGCCTACTTCTGCGATGGCTGGGACTTCTGCCAGGACGGCAGCGACGAGCAGGGCTGCGCCGAGCGCACCTGCGATGACTTCTGAGTGATTTCGACGGCGCGCCACACGTCCTACGGATCGGGCGCGCGGCGACTTGCGGCGCCCTCTCAGCATTGATACTTTTTCTTTGCTTTCGGACTACACGGACAGGGGTGGATATGACTTGGCTTCGACTGGCAATCCTGACGGCGGCGACACTCACGCTCGGCGGCTGCGTCGGTGGTGACGACAGCGACGGCAGCGGCAGCGGCAGCGGCAGCGGTAGCGGCGGCGGCGACGGCGACGGCGACACGTCGCGCACCTGCCGGGACTGGGAGGTGACCTGCGACGGGAGCTGCGCCACCACCCCGAGCGACGCCAACAACTGCGGCGCCTGCGGCACGCAGTGCGAGGCCGACGAGGTCTGCGCGCTCTCCGAGTGCATCGCCGACTGCCCCTCGGGCTACACGGAGTGCGGCGCTGGCTGCCATGACCTCGACTACGACTCGAGCAACTGCGGTGGCTGCGGCAACCTGTGCGACGAGGGCGAGCAGTGCGGTGGCGGCGAGTGCGTGACCGCCTGCGAAAACGGCGAGGCCCCCTGCGGCAGCGGCGGCGCGTGCGTGGACACCGACCTCGACACCGACCACTGCGGCGCCTGCGGGATCAGCTGCGAGGCCGAGGAGCGCTGTGATCGCGGCAGCTGCGTGCTGGACTGCTCGATCCGCGAGGAGGACTGCGACGGCGTCTGCGTCGACACCGTGATCGATGTGGAAAACTGCGGCGCCTGCGGGATCAGCTGCGGCGACGGCTTGGACTGCGTGGGTGCCAGATGCCAGTGCCCCCCCGGCGAGCAGGACTGCAACTTCGGCTGCATCGACATCATGCAGGACGAGTCCAACTGCGGCGGCTGCGGCTTCGCCTGCAACATCAACCAGATATGCGTGGGCGGCGGCTGCGAGCTCGACTGCGGCGGCGGCCTGGTCGACTGCCTCGACGGCAACGGCTGCACGGACCTGTTCGGGGACGACGCGAACAACTGCGGCGGCTGCGGGCTGGTCTGCCCAGTCGGCCAGCCGGGTACGATCGCGCAGTGCAACGCGGGCACCTGCGAGCTCGGCTGCGGGCCGGGGCGCGCTGCCTGCGATGGCGCGGCCAACGACATCGACGGCTGCGAGGTGAACCTGCGCAGCGACGACGCCAACTGCGGCTCCTGCGGCAACGTCTGCCCGCTCTCGGACTGCGGTAGCGGCGTCTGCGGCGGACCGCCGCTGCAGACCTTCATCGGCCCGCAGACGAACCTCGACATCAGCGACCTCGATGGCTGGACGACCTGCTACTCGGACACCTACGGCGACAGCAGCGGATCGCTGTCCAACATCCAATCGGTCTGCGACGGGACGCACATCATGCTGGCATGTCGGCAGAGCGGCTCCGACACCATCACGCTCGCCGCGCACACGGTCCGAGAGGACGCCTTCCTGAACAGCCGCGGCATCCAGTCCAACGGCTCGGTCTGGTACTACGACGAGGTCGACTCGTGGGGCTTCGCGCTCGGCGGCGACCTCGTGTCGCTCAACTCGTGCGACACCGGGAGCACCAACCCCGACATGCGCCTGTGCTTCCACACGGGCGGCGGCCTGATTACCACCGGCTACCGCTGCGGCAGCACCACCGGGGTCACCAGCTCGCTGTGGGAGCGCATGGTGCTAACCGCATCGCCGTGAGGTTGCGCGGCTCTCGGCCGGGCTGACGTCGCCACCGCACGCGCCGCGGCGATCGGCTCAGCCGGGGGTGACTTGCAGCCCATGCTTGTCGGCGCAGTCGACGATCAGCCGGGCGTCGGGCTCGCTCAGCACCGCGAAGCGCACCTCCGCGATGGTGTCGCCGCCGCTCTTCGCGATGGCCTCCATCATGCAGTCGGCGGATGCGACCTCGCCCTGCAGGCCATGGCTGGCCCCGAGCAGCGGCACGCCGACCACCATCTGCCCGGTGAGCCCGTGCTCCTCGGCGAGGCGCGTTGCCTCCGCGAGTAGAGCAGCGGTGCAGCTACGGATGCGCGTGGGCCCGCTCGGGCGGCCCGTCTCGGGGTCGGGCGTCCGGTAGTCCACCGACGGCACGTGCAGCACCCAGCGAAAGGCGTCGCTGGCACCGGGTCCGGTCACGAGGCACTCATCGGCGGTGAGCGGCTCGCCGAACTCCTCGTCGAAGCGTGCGCTGACCTCGTCCTGGTAGGGCGGCCCGCCGCACGCCGCGCGGATGGCGCCGCTGACACCGCTGCCGAGCACGACGTCCGGGTTGCTCGCGTTGACGATCGCATGGGCGCCGAGCCCCGCGTCGGTAATGCTGCCCACAAAAGTACCCACCCTGGCCATGCCCCGCAGTACCGCGGTCCGCACGCGATGTGAAGTCCACCGGCCCCCACAACCGGTGGCGCCCGGACCGGAGCTCGGCCGACGGCGACGTCTTCTAGCTCGACGAGATCAGCGCGGCCCACGCTCGAGCGACGGCGGCGGGTCGTCCTCGCCGCTGCCGAGCTGCCACTGCCGCGGGACGATCAGGCGTGCGCCGCGCCCGAACGTCACGTACGACCAGGCCCACTGCACGAGCACCAGCAGCCGGTTACGGAAGCCGCTGAGGTAGTAGATGTGGATCAGCAGCCACGCGATCCACGCGACGAAGCCCGTGAGCCGCACGCGCCCGGCCTGCAGCACCGCGCGGCCGCGCCCGATGGTCGCCATCTGTCCCTTGTCGACGTAGCGGAAGGCGTCGACGGAACGCCCGGCGATCGACGCGAGGATCGCGCGGCCCACATGCCGCCCCGCCTGCAGTGCCACCGGCGCGACCCCCGGCAGCGTGGCGCCGTCGTCACCCGCCCGCACGTGGGCGAGATCCCCGGCGACGAAGACCTCGGGGTGACCCGCGAGGCTCAGGTCCGGCTCGACGTGCACGCGCCCCTGGCGGTCGCGCTCGGCGGGCAGCTCGCCACCGAGCGCCGACGCCTCGACGCCGGCGGCCCACAGCACGGTTCGAGTCGCGAGCACCTCCTCACCGACACGCACCTGGTCGGCATCCACGTCGGTGACGGGGCTCTGCGTCCACACCTGCACGCCGAGGCCCTCGAGATCGCGCATCGCTTGGGCGGCGAGCGGTTCGGGGAAGGCCGCGAGGATGCGCGCGCCAGCCTCGACGAGCACGACGCGGGCGTGCGCGGGATCGATGTTGCGGAAGTCGCGCGACAGGGTGCTGCGGCTCATCTCGCCGATCGCGCCCGCCAGCTCGACGCCCGTCGGTCCGCCGCCGACCACCACGAACGTGAGCAGCGCCCGGCGCACCGACGCGTCCTGCTCCATCTCCGCCAGCTCGAACGCGCGCAGCACGCGGCGTCGGATCTCCGTGGCCTGTGCGAGCGTCTTGAGCCCCGGCGCGTGCGGCTCCCAGTGCTCGTTGCCGAAGTAGGCATGGGTGGCGCCGGTGGCGAGCAACAGGTAGTCGTAGCCGCGCTCGCCGAAGTCGCCGTGCACGCAGCGGGCCTCGACGTCGATGCGCGCGACCTCGCCCTGCAGCACCGAGACGTTCGCATGCTCCGACAGCAGCCCGCGGATCGGCGCCGCGATGTCCGCCGGGCTCAGGCCGGCCATCGCCACCTGGTAGAGCAGCGGCTGGAACAGGTGGTGGTTGCGGCGGTCGATCAGGACCACCTCGACGCCGGGCTTGCTGCCCAGCACACGGGCCGCGGCCAGGCCGGCGAATCCTCCGCCGACGATGACCACGCGGGTCGGTGTTGGGGCTCCATCGCGCATGGGGGGCCTCCTCGACCTGTACTACGCCACTACCGCGCCCGACGTTACCGCTTCACGGGTTGCTCAGCACGCAGTCGTCGTAGTTCTGCACCTCGGAGGCGCACTCCCCGGTCGGGACGGCCACGTCGCCGTCGCAGCGCATGTAGAGCTCACGGTTGCCCAGCGCGCAGTCGATGATCCGTCCCCACTCGTAGCTGCACGAGACGTCCTCGTCGTTGTCCGTGCACGACGCCTGGCAGCCCGTTCCGCAGCCGAGCTGCTCGGCAGCCCAGCAGAAGCCGTCACAGGTCTCGCCGTAGCGATCGAGGCAGTCGCCGATCTCCGCCACCTGAGGACCGCAGCCCGCGAGCGAGGGCTTGCCGCCCTGGCAGTCGAGCGTCTCCTGCTGCCCCCAGCATGTGAGCAGCTGGTTGTAGTAGTTGGCGCACAGGAAGTCCTCGAACTGCGCGAAATCCTCGTCGCACTTCTGCACGCAGCTGTCGCGGTCGGCCGAGCAGCCGTACTCGCCCTGGTCGCACAGGGTCCAGCACGGCACCTGCTGGTTGCACACCTGCAGCGCCTGGCTCTCGACCACGCACGTGGAGTTGGGCTGGGCGTAGTCGTTGACGCCGCACGAGTAGCCGCCCCCGGCGAGGCAGTTGTACTGGGCGCGCTGCTCGTCGTGGCAGTAGCCGCCGTTGATCTCGTCGATGATCAGGCACTGCCCGTTGCACTGGTCGAGTGACGGGAATCCCGCCGGGCAGTCGGCGTCCCACTTCGCCTGGCAGTCGCTCATGCACGCGGCCTCGAGCGCCGGATCGTCGAGCGGAGCCTGGCGGTCGCCGTCGCCCGAGCTATCGCCGTCGCCGTCGCCCGCGGGCCGGTCGCCGTCCCCGTCGCCAGGGCGGTCGCCGTCGCCGTCGCCGGGGCTGTCACCGTCCCCGCCGCCGCTACCCGGGTTCACGCACACGCTGTCCTCGCAGATGCGATCACCCTTGCAGTCCGCGTCGGAGCCGCAGCCCTCGAACGTGCCGCCGCCGTCACTCGAGCCGCCGCCGCCCTCGCCACCCGTGCATCCCGACACCGCGACGCAAAGCAGCACGCATAGACCTGTCCATCGCCAAGCTCGCATAAGTCAGACTCCCCACCGGCCCGGTCGCGGACCGCTGCGGCTAGCTTATGCGGCTGTCGTGTAGGGAAACGAGCGGTGGGTGTCGGTGCAGGTCGCAGGCGGCGCTACAGCTGGTCGAGACCGCGCTCGCGCCACTCGTCGATCGACATGTCGTCGCCGTCCTGGCCCGCGACGGCCAGGTCAGCGTCGCCGATGAACTCGCCGAACACGTTGCACATCTCACCGGTCAGCGCCTGGTCGGAGAACGTGAGCGTGACCTCCGAGTCGTTGACCACCTCGCACTCCCAGTACATCTCGTCGCTCTCGTCGAGATCGAGGATGCCGCTCGAGGCGCCCGGCAGGAGCAGGTCGCGGTCCGGCGTCGGGTTGTCGGTGATCGAGTTGTAGTTGAAGTTGGCCGGGTCGAACCAGTCGTAGTCCTCGTACACCAGCGTGTGCTCGTCCCCGCTCTTCTTCCAGACACTGAAGCGCGTGGTGTGTGCGTGGTAGTGGCCGAAGATCGACACGACACGCGCCACGCCGGCGACCGGCTGCGTGTTGTAGGTGACCCGGTGCGTACCCGGTGGCGTCTCGACCCGCGTCCCGCCTATGACGTTGAGGTCGGCCACCCACTCCGTCACCGACTCGGCCGGCTTGTAGTAGACATTCATCCACATCTCGCGCAGCAGGTCCTGGTCGGTGGTGTTGATGTAGTGCATCTCCAGCCGGACCACCGCGTGGGGTGCCAGGGCGCGGCCGACGCCGGCGAACTCCGGCGGGTAGATGCCGTTGGCCGGGTACTGCATCTGCACGATCTCCGAGCCGCCCAGCGATCCGAAGCGGTTGCGAGTGCTACCGCACGGCCCCCAACCACCTTCGTAGCCCTCGGGCATGCTGTCGCCCATGATCGAGCTGATCATGTGGTGGGAGACCGGCCGCATGTGCACGGTCCGATCGTAGTACGTCTGCACCGAGTCGTTCGGCGTCTCCAACCAGACGCAGCGCGTGCCCTCCTCGCCGGGCGGCAGCACGAACGGCTCCATCGCCTCGGCCGTGTACGCGTCGGGGCCGATGTGCATCTGGAAGCCCTCGTCCTCGGACGGCGGCTTGAGGCACATGATGTCGCCGTCGTAGCCGGTGTCGAGGCCGCACTCGTCGGTGACCTCGTGCTTGATGCAGTGGCCGCCGACGATCAGCGCGCACTCCGGCGTCTCGTCGACCGCTTCCATCTCGACGTCGGAGCCGGTGTCGCCCGTCCCGGACATCATGTCCTCGGCGTCGTCCGTACTTCCGCATCCCCATGCGACAAAGACCGCGCCCACGGCGACGGTCCGAACCCAACTCACACTCGACATGCTGCAACCACCTTTTGACGACCGCCCACGCACCTGGGCAGCTGTGAAGACGACACTAGCAGGTGTCAGGATCTGATTCATGCGCCGATCCTTCTCATTTTCCACGGGAACGCCCGTCCACCTGTCCGAATTGGTCATCGGACGGGCTCCCCGGTTGTCCGCGCCCCGGAGGGGGTATAGCCACATACCTGTGTGGGGCGCTGGGGGCCCATGTGACCAAGGATGGGGTTGAGGCATGAAGCTGTGGAGTTTCACGATGGGCTTGGGGATTGGGCTGGGGATGCTCACCGCCTGCGGCGACAGCGACGCGGCCGATGACGGCGGCATGCTGGATGCGGCGGCCGACGACGGTGCGATGAAGGCTGCCCTGGAGGGCGAGTGTCCCGACGGGTTCACACCCACCGAGGGCGAGAACACGGGTTTCGAGACGGACGACGGGGAGCGTGTGTTCCACGTTCAGCTGCCCGACGACACGAGCACGCCGCGTCCGGTCTTCGTCGCGCTGACGGGTACGGTCCAGGACGAGCTCGACTTCATCACACAGTCGCAGCTCGGTGAGCTCACCGACGACGGCTGGATCGTGCTGGTGCCGGTGCGCAGCTGCACGCAGGAGGAGCGCACCTGCAATGGCGACGGCAGCATCGGCAGCATGGACGGGCGGGTCTGGGAGCCGTGGTTCGACGGCTCCTTCGCGCGCGACGCGGGCCCCGACATCCCCTACATGGAGGCGATGGTCCGATGCGCCGCGGCCGAGTGGCCGGTCGATGCTTCGCAGGTCCACATCGGCGGCATCTCCGCCGGCGGCACGATGACGAACCACACGATGACCTTCAACTCCGAGTTCTTTGCCGGCGGCGTGAACGCATCGGGCAACTGGTACGATGGCCTGGTGACGCCCAGGGATGCGCGCGCGATGGATCGCTCCATCGTGATCACGATCTGGGGCGGCGAGACCGACGTGTGGCCCCTGAACAACCCGATCGCAGTCTACGACCGCGAGACCCTGGCCGCCGCGCAGTACTACGCACGACAGGACGAGGTGGTGCACGTCGCCTGCAGCGGCACCCATGGACACATCTGGCCGACCTACATCACGACATGGATCGCCGAGACGCTGCGCTCGCATCCCAAGGGCACCGACCCCGCGGACTTCGAGCTGACCGAGCCGCCGAGCGGCGTCAGCTGCGTCATCGGCGAGTACACCGACCACTGAGCTGAAGGCGTCCTGCCCTCCGAGGATTGACACCACCGGCACCGGCGCTACGCATTTCGGATGGGGCGCGTGGTCGATGGCCGCTGGATCGCGGATGACGAGGTGGCGACGGATGGCGAGGGCCGCTGGACGCGCACGCCCACCGTCGTTCGCAACGCCATCCGTGCCGACGGCTCCACGGACCATCCGCCCGAGGCGGGTCGCTACCACCTGTGGCTCGCCTGGAACTGCACCTGGTCGCAGCGCACGCTGATCGCGCGCAACCTGCTGGGCCTGCAGGACGCGCTGTCCTTCAGCATGGCGCACTTCCACCGCAACGACGGCGGCTGGTGGTTCCGCGATGGCATCGACACGCTGCAGCCCGACGAGCCGCAGCCGCTCGAGGCGTTCAGCCGCGAACGCGGGTTCGAGCAGGCGCCGGCCGAGCAGGGCCTGTCGCTATGGAAGGTCTACGTCGCGGGCGATGCGGCGTACACGGGCCGCGCCACGGTGCCACTGCTGTGGGACCGCAGGCTGGGCAGGCCGGTCAGCAACGAGTCGTCGGACATCCTGCGCATGGTCGAGCGCGAGCTGTGCGCGCTGCAAACCGAGGACGTCGATCTGTTGCCCGCCGACCTGCTCGCCGACATCGACGAGACCGAGGCATGGGTCTACAGCGACATCAACGACGGCGTGTACCGCGCGGGCTTCGCCAGCACGCAGGGCGCGTACGGAGAGGCCGTGCAGACCGTCTTCGCCGCCCTCGATCGCGCCGAGGCGCGGCTCGCAAAGCATCGCTACCTCTGCGGCGACCGCCTGACCGAGGCCGACCTGCGGCTGTTCCCGACGCTCGTGCGCTTCGACCCGGTGTACTTCAGCCACTTTAAATGCAGCGTGCGCCGCATCGCCGACTACCCGAACCTCGGCCACTACGTGCGCGACCTCTACCAGACGCCCGGCTTCGCGGAGACCGTGCGCGTCGACCTCTACCAGCTCGGCTACATGGGCCGCAGCGAGCGCCTCAACCCCAGCCGCATCATCCCGGCCGGCACCGGCGGGGACCTGTCGGCGCCCCACGACCGCGAGCGGCTGGGCCCGCGGCGCTTCGCGAAGCGCGGTTGACCGCGGGGCGCAGCGCCCTACCCGGCCGCCATCTCGACGACGAAGATCTGCGCGTCCTCGACGGCCTCGACCCGCAGCGTGCCTCCGCCGTCGATGAGCGCGCGGTCGCCACCTGCGAGGCGCCGCCCGTCGACGAGCGCAGCGCCACCGAGCACGCAGATGTAGCCGACGCCGTGCTGGAAGACATGCTCGAACGAGCGTCCCGCATCCAGCTGCGCCGAGAGGACGCGCGACTCGCTGCGCAGCGGGAGCGCTTGCCCCGAGGCGAAGCGCCCGCCGCTCGCAAACACCTGCAGTCGGTTGTGGCGCGTAAGGTCGTCGAGCCGCGCGGTCAGGTGCTGCGACGCACCGCCGCGCTGCACGGGCTCGAGCAGGACGACCAGCACCTCGAGGTCGTCGCTCCCCTGGACGTGCTCGGCGTGGGCCATGGCGCGGCCGGCCGCCAGCAGCGAAACGTCGCCGGCGTGCAGGTCGATCGAGTGCCCATCGCTGTCGTCGTGGTGACACGTGCCGCTGAGCACGATGAGCAGGTTGTCGACATCGCTGTGGGTATGCATCGCAACGCCTTCGCCGGGGTGCATGCGTCCCTCGGCAAAGAGCCGCAGCCGTCCGCAGTCGAGGTGTCCCGGGGCGACGCGTGGGTAGTCGGCAAATCCCACGTGCGCATGGCCACGCCGCGGAGCCTCCGTCTCGTGCAGCAGCCGGGACCGAGGCACGACCTGGACCGCCGGTCCACAGCGCGGTGCCGATGCGGCGGCAGCCGGCGGGATCACTTTGCCCCCGCGACCATGCCGCGCTCCACAAACGGCCGCGCCTCGACGAACCGCCAGGCTCCGCCGACATTGCGCGCGACGGCCACGAGCCTCGCCCGCTTGCCGTCCATCTCGGGCAGCGCCGAGCTCAGCGTCTGGGTCGCGTCGATGAACGCAAGCTCCGGCGTCAGGAAGCGCACGCCGTCGAGCACACAGCTCGAGCTGGTCTGCTTCGTCGGTCCCGGCGACGCGAACATCGCCCGCAGCGCTGCGTGGCCCTGCACCCGCTTGCCCGCGGGGGTGATCAGGGAGCCGTCCTCCACGAACAGCGCGGTGAGCGCCGCCGGGTCGTGGGCGTTCCACGCCCGGTCGTGCTCGACCAGCAGTCCCTCGAGCTCGCTGCGGGACGGCGGCGCGGTCTGAGTGGTGGTGGCCGCCGGGGTCGCTCCACATGCGGTGAGGGTCAGCAGCGCGGCCAGGGCCGGGGCCAGGGATGGGTCAGCGAGTCGATTGAGCATCTTGTCTTCCTCCGGTGAACCCCGGGTGTTCGGGGTAGGAAGACCATCTACCGTTGTCGCCTTCGCAACTAGATGGGTGATGCTGGAAGGACTGTTGCAATTTCTCGACAATCATCCAGCATGACGGGGTGCACCTGAACGAGACGCTGGCCTTCGTGGCGGTCGTCGACGCCGGCAGCTTCACCGCCGCGGGTCGCAAGCTCGGGATGCCCAAGTCGACGCTCAGCCGCCAGGTCTCGCGGCTCGAGGAGCGGCTGGGCGCCCGGCTGCTGCAGCGCACCACGCGGCGGCTCTCGCTCACCGACACCGGGCAGGCCTACTTCGCGCGCTGCCGCAACGCCATCGACGAGCTCGAGGAGGCACAGCGCGTCGCCCAGGACGTCTCGGGGCGCGCCCGCGGAGTCGTCAAGGTGAGCAGCTCCTTCGACTTCGCTCGCGATCACCTGGCGCAGCTGATGCCGGCGTTCACCGCCGAGCACCCCGAGGTGAGCATCAACATCGTGATGAGCCAGCAGCGGGTCGACCTGATCGCCGAGGGCTTCGACGTGGCGATACGCGGCGGCGTCCTCGATGACTCCGGCTTCGTCTCGCGCAAGCTCGGCGACAGCGCCGTGTGGCTGTGCGCTTCACCCGGCTACCTCGACGCCCACGGCCGCCCCACCACGGTCGCGGAGCTGGCCGAGCACCGCGCGCTCGTCATGACCCGCAGCGGCGAGGACGTCCCGTGGCGCATGACCGGGCCCGACGGGGTCGAGTCGCTCCCGCTAAAGCCACACCTGCGCGCCAACGAGTTTGGCTTTCTGCGCATCGCCATGCTCGACGGCCTCGGCATCGGGCTGCAGGTCGCCCACGAGGCGATCCCGCTCATCGAGCAGGGACGCCTCGAGCGCGTGCTACCCAACCACGCGCTGGGCGGCGGCGGGCTGTACGCCGTCTACCCGAGCCGTCACCACCTCTCGCCGAAGGTGCGCGTCTTCGTCGACTTCCTCGCCGAGCACATCCGCCTCCGCAGGTGACCCCGGTCAGCGACCCACCAGGTCCATCACGCGACCGAGCGTCTCGAGCTGCTCCTTGGCGCCCTTACCGGCGGGGTGCACGCGCAGGGTCGTGATGCCGGCCTTCCGGTAGGCCTCGATGCGCGCACGCACCATCGCCTCGGTGCCCAGCAGGTTGCTCTGCAGCACCATCGAGTCGGGGATGACCTCGGCGGCCTCGGCGCGCTTGCCCTCGAGCCACAGGCGCTGCGACTCGATGCCGACCTCCTCGTAGCCCTGGCGACGGAAGGCGTCGTTGTAGAAGTTCTGCTCGGCCGACCCCATCGCGCCGAGTGTGAAGGCGAGCATGCCCTTGCGCGGCTTCACGAGCGCGTCGATGTCATCGCCGAACGCCACCGAGCCACCGGCCTGCAAGTCGACGGCCGACATCGGCCGGCCGGCCCCCTCGGCGCCCGCGCGGATCGACGACACCACGCCCTCGCCCTGTTCGGGTGTGAACGAGGTGCCGACCCAGCCATCCGCGGCGGCGCCCGTGAACTCGAGGCTCTTGGGGCCGAGCGTCGCGAGGTAGATCGGGATGTCCGGGTTGGCCGGCTGCGACAGGCGCAGCGCCTTGCCCTTGCCGCCGGGCCGCGGGAACTTCAGCACCTCGCCGTCGTAGCGAATCTTCTCGCCGGCGAACGCGAGCTTCAGGATGTCGATGGTCTCGCGCAGACGCGTGAGCGGCTTCGCGTATGGCACGCCGTGCAGGCCCTCCACGACCTGCGGGCCGCTGACACCGAGGCCGAGCATGAAGCGGCCGCCCGTGATGCTCGCCATCGTGAGCGCCGTCATCGCGGTCATCGCAGGTGCGCGCGCGCTGATCTGCATGATGCCGGTGCCGAGCCTGATCTTCGACGTCCGCGCCGCGACGAAGGCGAGCGGCGCGACCGCGTCCTGCCCCCACGCCTCCGCGGACCACACCTGGTCCACGCCCAGCTTCTCCGCCTCCGCGACGAAGTCCGCGACCTCACCGAAGTTGCCGTCCCGACCCGACGCCGGGCCCCCGATTCCGATGGCTACCTTCACTGCCGCCTCCCGTCCCGCGTCCGTGCGGGCCGCCCATCATGGACGAGGCCGCGAGCGGCGCGCAATCCTCACCATCCTGGCGCCCGGGCCGCAGCCGATGGGTCTTGAAAGCCCGGTCCCGGCGGGGTATCGAGGTCCGCTCAGGAATCGGGGGCGGGGCCGCCGAGCACAGCAGAAAAGGGGCATCGAGATGCACTTTTACGAGTTCGAATGCAGGGCCGTACTGGACAAGTACGGCATCGCATACGCCCAGGGCGGCGTGGCGAAGACCGGCGCCGAGGCGGAGGGGCTCGCCAACGAGCTGGGCTGCCCGGTCGTGATCAAGGCCCAGACCCTTGCGAGCGGCGCACGCGATGCGGGCGGCGAGAAGCTGGCCAGCACGCCGGCCGAGGCCAAGGCCGCCGCCGAGGCGCTGCTGTCGCTGAAGATCAAGGGGCTCGACTCGCCCAGCGTGCTCGTCCAGAAGCCGGTCGAGGCCAAGAAGGAGTACGCGCTGCAGGTCACCTACGACGCGGTGGCGAAGCTGCCCGTGATGATCCTCAGCGACGTCACCCGCAAGAACCTCGACGACGTCACCGACGACACGCCCGACCGCATCACACGCCGGCACTTCTCGACGCTCGTGCCGATCCGCGCCCAGGTCTACACGGCCAAGGAGCTCGTCCGGCAGCTCGGCATCGGCGCACCGGAGCTCAACCGTCTGACGCAGACGGTCAGCAAGCTCTGCGACGCCTTCCTCGAGTACGACCTGACCGTCGCCGAGATCAACCCGCTGGTCCTGACCGACGAGGGCAAGTTCGTTGCCGTCGACGTGAACATGGACATGGAGGAGGAGGGACGCTTCCGGCAGGGCGCCATCCTCAAGGAGTTCGGCATCCCCATGACCGAGACCCGCGGCGTGCGTGGTGAGCCCACCGAGATGGAGCGCGGCGCGCAGAAAATCGACGCCGACGACCCGCGCGGCCTCATCAGCCCCTTCGTCGAGTTCGACGGCAACATGGGCCTGGTCATCGGCGCCGGCGGCGGCTCGCTGACCATCTTCGACGCGGTCACGCGGGCAGGCGGCAAGCCCGCCAACTACTGCGCCATCGGCGGCAACCCCTCGGTGGGCAAGGCGCGGGCGCTGACGAAGCTGGTGCTCGGCAAGAAGGGCGTCGAGAAGATCGCCGTCATGTCGAACGTCGTGTCGAACACGCGCGCCGACCTGCTCGCACGCGGCGTCATCAAGGGTGTGCTCGACCTGGGCCTGGTGCCCTCCGAGGTCATCACCATCTTCCGCTGTCCGGGCGCATGGGAGGCCGACGCCTTCAAGATCCTCGACAAGTACAACATCGACTACTGCGACCGAACCGTGTCCCTGAGCGAGGCCGCGCAGCGCGCCGTCTCCAAGGTGCAGGCCTGAGGGCCGGGAGGAACTACGATGGGCATCCTGGTCAACGAGAACTTCCAGTTCATCATTCAAGGCATCACCGGCCGCGAGGCGGTGAACTTCACGCGTGAGTGCCTCAACTACGGCTCCAAGATCGTCGGCGGCGTGACGCCCGGTCGGGGCGGCCGCGAGGTCTACGGCGTGCCTGTCTACGACAGCGTCAAGGAGATCACCGCGAAGGAGCGCGTGGACGGCTCGGTCATCACCGTGCCGTACCAGTTCACGCCCGACGCGGCCTTCGAGGCGATCGAGGCGGGCATCAAGGAGATCGTGATCATCACCGAGGGTATCCAGCGCAAGAGCGCGGTGGAGATCATCGAGTTCGCGAACAAGCACGGCGCGCGCGTCATCGGTCCCAACTGCCTGGGCGTCATCACGCCGGGCGTCTGCCGCTTCGGCAGCCTGGGCGGACCGGCGGACGACTGCAAGAAGGCCTTCGGGCCGGGCTCGGTCGGCGTGATGTCGCGCTCGGGCGGCATGACCACCGAGATCTGCAACGCGCTGACGGTCGCGGGACTCGGCGTGAGCACAGCCATCTCGATCGGCGGCGACCCCGTCGTCGGCTCGAGCTACGCGGAGCTGATGCCGCTGTTCGAGGCGGACCCGGAGACCAAGGCGGTCGTCATCTACTCGGAGCCCGGTGGCCCGATGGAGGCGCAGCTGGCGCAGTGGTCGAAGGAAAACGACAGCCGGCTGCCGATCGTGGCGTTCGTGTCGGGACGCTTCATGGACGACATGCCGGGCGTGAGCTTCGGCCACGCAGGCACGGTGGTGCACCGCAAGGTGGACTCGCCGGCTGAAAAGATCCGCGCGATGCGCGCGGGGGGTATCTCAGTGGCCGATCTGATCGGTGACATTCCGCGCCTGGTGCGCGAGCGGACGGGAGGCTGACATGGCGATGTTCATCCGCATCGATGTAAACGACAGCGAAGTGGCCAAGGCCGGCGTGGCGCAGAAGTTGATCGACGTGTGTCCGGTCAAGATCTTCTCCGCCGGCGACGGCGACAGCGTCTCGCTCATCGACGACAACGTCGACGAGTGCGTGCTGTGCGATCTGTGCGAGCAGGCCTGCCCAGCGGGCATCAAGGTCGTGAAGCTCTACGAGGACTGAGAGGGAATCGCCGAGGTTCGTCCAGGAGCGGCTTACCTCCTCGCGTAAATCCTCGACGTAGCGAGCTACGCCTCCGGTTTTCGCTGCGGGGGCGCTCGCTCCTGAACGAACCTCGACAATTCGGTCGATCTGCGAGGGATGCGGCTGCTCGAAGGTCGCAGGATTGCAGCTCGGGGCTGGTCTGACGCGGACTTGCAAAGCCATCCCTTTGCGATAAGAACCGCGTGGCCCGACGGCATGGATTGCCCCGGCGCCACGCATTTCTTATGGCAAACAGCAGCCTCAGACCCCGTCGCAGCATTCTCTACATGCCGGGCAGCAACGCCCGCGCACTCGAGAAGGCCAAGAACATCCCCGCCGACGCGCTCATCCTCGACCTCGAGGATGCGGTCGCCCCCGACAAGAAGGACGTCGCCCGCCAGCAGGTGTGCGACGCCGCCGCATCGGGCGAGTACGGCTACCGCGAGATCGCGATCCGCATCAACGGACTCGACACGCCCTGGGGTCGCGAGGACCTCGAGGCCGCGTGCAAGGCGAAGCCCGATGCCGTGCTCGTACCGAAGATCGACGGCGCGTCGATGGTGCGCCAGATCGAGACGGTGATGGACCAGCTCGGCGCCGACGACAGGACGCGCATCTGGGGCATGCTCGAGACGCCGCGGGGTCTGTTGCACGCCGAGGGCATCGCCGGCTCCAGCAAGCGCCTCGAGCTACTCGTGATGGGCACCAACGACATCGCCAAGGAGCTCAAGAGCGCCCACCACTCGGAGCGCGGCCCGCTGCTCACGAGCCTCGGCCTGTGCCTGCTCGCAGCCCGCGCCTTCGACAAGGTGATCGTCGACGGCGTCTACAACGACATCAAGAACGCCGAGGGCTTCGAGCTAGAAGCCCAGCAGGGCCGCGAGATGGGCTTCGACGGCAAGACGCTCATCCACCCCAGCCAGGTCGACGCCTGCAACCGCATCTTCTCGCCCTCCGACGAAGAGGTCGAGACCGCCAAGCGCATCATCACGGCGTTCGAGGAAGCGGTTGCCGAGGGCAAGTACGTCGTCACGGTCGACGGACGCATGATCGAGAACCTGCACGTCGAAAACGCACGGCGCGCGGTTGCTCAGGCCGAGGCGATCGCAGCGCGGGGGTAGCGGTCAGGGCGCCCAGTGCGGGTGCGCGTTGTTGCTACCGTCGTTCGAGATGTTGCGCTTGCTCGACCCGTCAGCGCTCATGACCCAGATCTGGTCGGGACTGCGAACCGGGTACCACGTGATCTCGGTGCCATCGGGCGACCAGCTGGGGTGGGCGTCGCTGGTGTTGTTGTTGGTGAGGTTCACCCAGTTGGAACCCGTCCAGTTCCCGTCCACGTCGATGACGATGATCTCCTTCGCGGCATTCGAGGTGCCCTCCATGTACGCGAGCTTCGTACCATCGGGCGACCAATCGAGGAGTCCCGCATTCTCCGCTGGATCGTAGACCAGCTGCGTGCTGTCGTTCTCGAGGTCATGGACGTAGATGTCGCGGTTGCCATTTCGGTCACTTGCGAACGCGATGTGAGTTCCGTCAGGATGCCACGCAGCCGACAAGTCGGTGGCTGCGTGGTTGGAGACGTTCCTGATATTCGCCCCGTCGGCGTCGATCATGTAGATCTCTGAGTTGCCGTCTCGCTGTGAGTGAAACGCGATCCTCGTACCATCCGGTGACCACTCTGGCGAAGAGTCGCTAGCAGGATCAGTCGTGAGCCGAAACGGGCTGCTTCCATCTGCGTCGACGACGTAGATGTCGGTGTTTCCATTCTCGGATCGACTGAAAGCGAGCTTTCGGCGATCAGGTGACCAAGCCGGGACCTGATCGGACGGAGACCCCGTCGTCACCTGCGTCCGACCAGCACCGTTGGGACGCATCGTCCAGATGTCGCCACCGGAGGTGAACGCGATGCGCCCTGGCTGGCATGTTCGCCCCTTCGTGCGCAAGACGAAGTTGTCGAACTCGGCTACCTGACCGTAGTCACCCTTGTGGCCGCCGATTCCCATCTCACCGGTGGTGTTCCATGGCATCCCCGACACCTGGAGTGACTCGTCGACGTAGAAGTCCATCGCACCGTTGGCATCGACCTCGACTGCAAACCGATACCACTGGTTGCTCGATATGTTGAATGGAGCGTCAAGAACTTCGCTGTCACCACTCCCATCGTCATACCGGCCGTGGCTGTAGATCCGGGCGGTGTCGTCCCACGTGCTCACCAGGGCAGAGGTGTACTCAAACTGGATATTTGGAGGCGATTGCTCGACGTAGCCGACGGCAATCCCTTCCTCCATGAAACCACCGGAGATCCACTTCACGTCGACCTCCACCCGCACGTGCTCTCCATTCCAAAGGAAGGGTGGCACAAACCAATTCGTCCAACCCGAGACCCCCTCGTGGCGGAGCGTTTCGCCCTGCGTGATCGTGAAGTCCCCACGGACGGCGCGCCAGTCCTGCGGAAGCGCGGCGAAGTCCTCCTCCACCTCGGTCGTCCACCCGTCGTGGCAGGCCAGCGGTGCCACGCAGTCTGCGTCGATGACGCAGGCCTCGCCGTCACCGGCCTTCGGAGGCGCGTGCTCGACGTAGACCGCTGCCACCTCGTCCGGTGACAGCGCACGATCCCAGATCTTCACGTCGTCGAGCTTGCCGTCGAGCGTGCCATCGTTGGAGTCCGTGTGCCGCCCACCGAGATACATGGGGCTCGACCCGGAGTGAGCGACCGAAGGCGTGACTGTGACGCTGGCGTCCAGATCGCCGTCAACGTAGAGTGCAGCGGTTGTCCCATCCCAGGTGCCCACCACGTGGTACCAGCGCCCGGGAACCAGCGGCGTGGTCCCGTTCATCTGTGCCCGGGGCTGGCAGTTGGATGCGCCTCCGAGACACACCTGCCACAGGGCAGTCTTCATCGGACCATTTACGCGCAACCCGAAGTGGCCTTCCATCTGCACGAGGAAGTCATCGCTCAGGTCCGTGTCGCGGTTGACCCACAGCGAGACCGTCATCACGTCCAGCGCCTCGAACGCCACACTGTCGTTGACCGCAATCGGCCCTGCCGTGGCGCCATCCACGTGGGCCGCCGTGCCGTCGATGCCGGCGGCCCCCAAAGTCACACCACCCACGATTGCAGCATCGTGGCCACCGACCGCATCCGCCGCGATCACACCACTGTCTTCGTCTAGCTTCCAGTGCGCGATTGGCCCATCGCCGTCGCCATCGCCATCGCCATCGCCATCACCGTCACCGTCACCGTCACCGTCACCGTCACCGTCGCCATCGCCGTCACCATCGCCGTCACCATCGCCATCGCCGTCACCGTCACCGTCACCGTCGCCGTCGCCCATGGTTGCGTCCATGCTCAGCGCGGGGGTGCGTGTGCTCTCGTCGGCGATCTCGATCAGGTCCGGTGCGCCCGCGCGGTCCGGGCTCAGCAGGGTCGGGTCCGCGTAGGCGCTGACGCACTCGCCGCCGTCGCAGGTGTCCTCTTCGCCGCACACCACGCCAACGCACGCGGAGGTCAGCATCAGCCGCACGTAGCGGCGCTGGCCGTCGACGAATCCGCTCAGCAGCCGAGCACTCGTCAACACCACACCCTCGGCGTCGAGTGCATCCACCGTCAGCAGGTAGAAGCGGCTGGCGTCGTCGTCCTTCGGCACGATCGCGACCTCGACCGGCCAGGTCGGCTCGAAGGGGTCGCTATCGATCGCGACCTCACCCTCGCCGTTGAGCTCACCGCGGCCCTCGACGCGCACCTTCAGCTGCACGACGCTGTCTTTGAGGCCATCGTCCGCGTCCACCAGGACCATCACCTGCGTCGGGGTCTCGCTCTCCTCGCAGGCGACCAGCGCGAACGCGGCGCAGAGCGCCCAGGCGATCCGGCGGCGACGGAGGCTCACTTGAACTCCAGCGCCGCAACGGCGGGTCCGAAGTTGGCCTCTTCGAGGGGCTCCGGGTCGGGGTCCGTGCCTACCAGCAGCACCGTTGCCACGCTCGCGACTGCCACCACACCGATGCCGGTCCAGAACCACCACTGCCCGACCACCCCGTCGTCGTCCTCGCCGCCGCCCGCGGTCGCGCCCGCGGGGCCCGGCTGCGACTGCGCTGCCGGCTCGTCGGGAACGTAGCCGACCGGGCCGGCTGCCGCCGTCTCCTCTGGCGCCGGGGCCGCCTGCTGGGGCGCGGGTGCCACCGCGGTCGCCTCGATCGAACACGGCCCCATCTCGAGTGTGGCGTCCTCGCCTCCGCGCACACCGAGCTTGCGCGTCGCTGAGTCACAACCCTGGGCGCTCGCGACGAGCGTGTGCTTGCCGAGCGGTAGGTAGAGCATGCCGCCGGGCTCGAGCTCGCGCTGTGAGCCGTCGAGTTCGAAGCTCGCCCCTTCGCTCAGCACGACGCGGTAACGGCCCACGTAGGCCTGGGCGCGACGCATGAGCTTACCCGCGCGCATACGCTGATCGTCGTTCAGCGTATGCGCGCATCGAGCATCGCCCGCTCGAGGTACCGCACCGCGTCGACGTACTCGCGCAGCTCGTAGGCGACCATCCCGAGACCGCGGAAGGTTCGGGCGTTCGGTTGCAGCCGGTGTGCATGACGGAACGACGCACGCGCATCGACCCACGCCCCCGCATCGAATTCCTGCAGCGCCTCGCCGACGATCTCCATGTACTCGGCGTCAGCGTCGTCCTGCGCGAGCACGGGCAGCGAGGGCCCGCACAGCGACAGCACCACGATCCAAAGCAGCGCCTTTCCCCGAGTCATACGCAGCCCCTCCAGTGGTAGCAGGGTAACTATCCGTTGCGGATGATATCCGAGCGCGGCGAGACCACACCAGGTGGACATGTGTCATGTTGGCACACACGACGCCTGGTCACGGGACGCCGGCATGTCGCAGGCCCCCAGGCAACCCGAGGTAGTCAGCATGAAGCTCCACGAATTCGCAGGCGCACCCAATCCGCGCCGGGTCAGCATCTTCCTCGCCGAGAAGGGCGTCGAGGTGCCGCGCAACCCGGTGGCGATGTTCCACGGCGAGCACCGCACCGACGAGTTCCGGCAGAAGAACGCCATGCGGCAGCTGCCCGTGCTCGAGCTCGACGACGGCCAGTGCATCGCCGAGTCCGTCGCCATCTGCCGCTACTTCGAGGAGCTGCACCCCGAGCCGCCGCTGTTCGGCGTGGACGCTGCGGACAAGGCGCGCGTCGAGATGTGGAGCCGGCGCGTCGAGCTCGGTCTGATGATGTCGGTGGGCAACGTCTGGGTGCACGGCGCAAAGGCGACCGCAAAGCTGCTCAAGCAGGTGCCCGAGGTGGCCGCGCTCCATCGCAAGGCGTTCGTGCGCCATTGCGCGTTCCTCGACCAGGCCCTGACCGACCGACCGTTCCTCGCGGGCGAGCGCTACACCATCGCCGACATCGGCGCCCAGGTGTGGCTCGACTTCGGGACCACCCCGCTGGTGGGGCTCGCGATGGACGATGCCCACGGACACCTCGCGGACTGGAGAGCGCGGGTCGCCGGGCGGCCCAGCGCGAGCGCGTGACTCCATCGAGACCGCAAAACGCGATACCGTGACGCGCATGCAATCCCGCTACCGAATCGCGCTGCTGTGGATCGTGGCCATCACGGGCGCAGCGTGCGACGACGACAAGGACGACGACGCGGGCAGCGACCCGAACATCGGCGTCATCTGCGCGGACTGCGAGGCCTACGACGGGGACACCACGATCCCCGACGCGGCTGAAGGCCACGTGGACGCCGCCGCGGGCGCGCTACCTGTGGTCGTCGCGACCGTCGGGTGGCTGCAGGACCGCCTGCGCGACCCCGACGTGCAGGTCATCGACGCGCGCGCGTCCGGCTTCGAGGTCGCGCGTATTCCTGGCGCCCTGCCGCTAGCCGGCGCCGCGCTCGTCGACGCCGGCAACGCCATCCCCGGTCAGGTCGCAACGCTCGAGCAGGCGCGCACCACACTGCGCGCCATCGGGCTGCGGGCCGACACGGTCGCAATCGTGTACGGCGAGCCACCGGAGTATCAGGCGTCGCGCGTCGTGTGGGCACTGCGCCACTTCGGCCACGACGCGCGCTACCTCGACGGAGGGTTCACCGGTTGGAGCGATGCAGGCGGTGCGGTCGACGACGACGCGCCACCTGTGCTCGAGCCCAGCGACTACGAGCCGACGGACGGCACGCAGCTGCGCGTCACCGGCGCGTGGGTGCTCGAGCAACTCGGCGAGCCGCCCCACGACAGCGGCGCAATCCAGCTGGTTGACGCGCGCTCGGCAGCCGAGTTCAGCGACGGACACATCCCCACCGCGCTGCAGCGCAACTGGGTCGACAACTTCGCCGACGGCCTGCTGCTACCTTCCGAGCAGCTGGGACCGATGTACGAGACGCTCGACTACGACCGCACCACCGTCGCCTACTGCCGCACCGGACAGCGCGGCTCGGCGGCGTGGCTCGTGCTGTCGGAGCTGGGCTTCTCCGACGTGCGACTCTACGACGGCTCCTGGGTCGAGTGGGGCGCGGGTGACTTCCCGGCCGAGCCCCCCATCCCCTGAGCGCCCTGCGCTACTTGCGCTTGTTCGACTTGGACCTGGGCTTGGGCTTGGGCGGCACGTAGCGCTGCAAGGTGCTGTGGTCGCCGGTCGCTAGCTCGTCGCGGATCTTCGCCAGCCGCGCGACGTTCTTCGCATCGTTGCGCGTTCGCCAGAACATCGGCATCGCGGAGATCGGGAAGATGTCCTGCCCGAACCGCGGCCTGGCCGGCTCGAAGCGGCTGAAGCCGACCAGGAAGTAGATGACGAGCGCGCCGGGCACACACCAGCGAACGAACCGCGAGCGCACGGCATCGGCGGCGTCCATCCCCACGGGCCCGGCCTTGTCGCCGCGTAGCCTGCGAATCACGAAGCCGATGACAGGCAGTCCCTCCAACATCGCGCGCAGCTGAAACCTGTCGGGGGCGAGCGGTGAGACCACGAGCAGCAGGACGAGCGGCATCACTCCGTTGCCGAAGCTGATGTTCATCGTGAGCATGATCGACAGGTGCATGCCGAGCAGCGCCACGCCCCACAGGCGCATCACGTGCGGGCTGAACACCGCCGCCAGGGCACACAGCTCGAGGTACAGCGTCAGCTGGTTGAGAACGAAGGACAGACCCGGGCGTGTGATGAGCACCGGCCCCAGCAGCGTCGCCTCTGCGCGCTTCCACCCCGCCGCGATGTGCAAGGGAAGCGCATCGGGATGAAACCAGGTCATCCCCTCGGAGAAGTCGTAGTACGCCCCCAACAGCTTGCAGATGCCCGCGCAGGTGTAGGTCAGCCCGATGAACGCCTGGGCGCCGACGAACATCCCCACGTAGGCGCGAAGGCGGGAGGGCTCAGCAGTGCTGGCCGACGGCAGCGATGGCAGCGCGGCAAAGGCGATGGCGGTCCAGAACACGAGGTGCTGGCCGTGATCGATCTTGCCCTTCATGTCGAACTGGATCGCCCAGTACACGGGCAGCGCCACTGCGACCGCGATGCGCGGCAGGCGCAGCGACGGCCACAGCATGCACAGCACGCTCGCGACGGCCACCGTCAGGGTTGCGACGAGGGAGACGAGCTGCCACTGCGCAACGGGAAATAGATCCGACAGCCACAGCGAGAGCTTGTCGGGCCAGCTGTCGTTCTTCCAGAAGCGCGTGACCGAATACGCCGAGAGGCGAAACGCCAGCATGAAGACGTAGCCATAGAAGATGCGCACGCACAGCTGGCAGCGATCGACGAGCGTACGCTCGTCGCGCCCACTCGCATCCACCATGCGCGCAACGCCCGCCCAGTACCACCGCACGGGAAGCTGCAGCGTGGACAGCGTGGTGTTCATCGCGGTGGGCATGGTCCCTCTCGCAGGCGCCTCGACTAGAAAGCACAAGCAAATCCCAGACACAAGGAACGCGCGCGCCGGGCGCCGCGGCGGTCCGGTTGACACCCACCTGACCGAGGTGCACTGTCCGCCGTGCTGAGGCAGGGAAGCCGGTGAGAGGCCGGCGCGAACCCGTCACGGTATGCGACTGAACACCCCTCCGGGATGCCACTGGCCACGTGCTGGGAAGGCGGAGGGGATAGGGTCGTAAGCCCGGAAACCTCCTGAGCACGATTCGTTCCTTTGCACCTCGGGGATGGTGGCATGGACTTTCCGAAGTACGCGCGAGACATCGATCGGTCGACGTCCCCGCCCCACAGATGGAGCGGGCGATGGCGAGTTTGATCGCGCGCATCGGCCCTGCGCTCGCACTGGTGCTCCTCGCCGGGGCCAGCGACGCGCGCGCGCAGTACGGCGCGGAGGCGACGGTCGAGCAGCCGATCGCGGCGACACACGCGGGGGACCCGACAGCGGCCGCAACGGAGATCCCTGTCCGCGACCGGCCCGCCGCGGCGGAGCGCGCCAGCGACCTGGTGATGGACGTGCCCGGCGCGCGGCCGCTGCGCACCGGCGTACTCGGCAGCTTCACCAGCGCCTCGCTGCGCGGCGCCCAGGCCGACCACACCGCCGTCCTGCTCGGTGACCTTCCGATTGGCGGTGCGGACGCGGGCGCGTTCAACCTCGACACGATCCCCACGGCCGTGCTGGAGTCGATCGTCGCCTACCGCGGGGGCGCGCCCCTGTGGGTGAGCCAGGGTGCGATCGGCGGCGTCCTGCAGCTGAATCCCCGGCGCGCGCGCGGCACCGAGCTCGCGATCGAGGCGACCGCGGGCTCGTTTGGCATGCTGGGCCTCGCGGGATCGTCGGCGGTCGTTCCCGATGACCGACGCGCGCCGCGCGTGCTCGGCGCGGTCGGCGCGGTCAGCTCCGATGGCGACTTCCCCTTCCGCTTCGACAACAAGACCGCGCTCGACACCGCCGACGACTACACGGCCGAGCGTCGCAACGCGGACACGCTCGACGGACATGCCTTGCTGCACGTGACGCAGCCGCTGGGGCCCGGTGCACTCGAGCTGGTCGCACTGGGCTTCGAGCGCATCGCCGGCGAGCCCGGCTCGCCCGCCGACCCGCTGCTGCGCGTACGCCGCAACGTGGTGCGCGGGATCGCGGCCACCGGCTACACGATCGATCGACGACTGGACGACGAGCTGCCGCACCGCGCGCAGCTGCTCGCGGGCGGCACCTACGAGCGCACGCGCATCGCCGACCCCCTCGGCGAGCTCGACGTGGGCGGGGGCGGCCGCACCGACGCACGCAAGCACGCGGGCTTTGGGCGCCTCGCCGGCAGCCTGGCGCTGCTGCCGTGGCTGGAGGCGACCGCCATCGCCAGCGCGCGTCGCGACGGCTACGAGCTCGCCAACCGCACACGTCTGGTCGCCCTGCCCCCCTCCCATCGCGACACGCTCGCCGGCGCCGGCGAGCTGCGCGCGCACGGACGCCTCGCTGGTCTGCGCGCGGAGCTGAGACCCTCACTTCGACTCGCACACCACCGGGCAGAGCTCAGCAGCGAGCGCTTTGCGTCCGCGGTCCGCACCGACGCCGACACGACCGTCACGACGCTCCGCCTGGCAGCCGTCATCGAGCCCGTGCGCGACGTCGCGCTCAGCGCCTCCGCCGCGACAGGCGCGCGCGTGCCGACGATGCTGGAGCTCTTCGGTGACGGGGCGGCCCTCGACGGCAACACGACACTGCGCAACGAGCGCGCGCGCAGCTACGACGTCGGGCTCGTGTGGCGTGGGGAGCTGGGGCCGGTCTCGGGGTCGAGCGAGCTGCGCGGCTTCCGGCTCGATATCCGCGACCAGATCATCTTCATCCGCAAGAGCGAAAACGAGCTCGTCGGGCAGAACCAGGCGAGCAGCCACATCCTGGGCCTCGAGTGGGGCGAGCGGCTGCGCATCACCCGGCACCTGCACTGGAGCTCCGCGCTGACACTGCTCGACACCGAGGGCAAGCTGGGCAAGCGGCTGGTGAACCGACCGCGCGTGGTCGCGCACGTGCGGCCCGAGCTGCGCTTCTTCGGCCTGCCGCTGGTCTCGACCACGTCGGTGTTCGGCGAGCTGAACGTGATCAGCGCGAGCTTCGACGACCCGGACAACGTGGGGCTGCCGAAGCCGAGTCAGGCGTTCGTCGATGCCGGGCTGTCTTTACAGCTGCTGGGCGGGCGCACGGAGCTGCGCCTGACCGCGCGCAACCTCGGCGACGTGCGCGGCTCCGACATCCGCGGCTTCCAGCTGCCCGGCCGATCGCTGTGGGCCTCGCTCACGTACCGGGAGACGAGCTGATGGACGCGTCGACGACACCGCTGCAGGTCGTCGCGGCGCTCGCGGCCCTCGCGATGCTCGCCTGCGACGACCGCGCGGCCGAAGGCCTGACGGGTGCGAGCGGCGCCGACGACGGAGGCGCCGGCGATGCAGGGGTCGACGGTGCACGCCACGGCGCGCACTTCGCGGTCATCTCTACGAACTACACGGGGGCGACGGCGATCTCCCTGCTGGACCTCGACGGCGACGTGCTCGACGACGTCTGGGTCAGCTCCGCCACCGAGAACCCGGCGCTGCGAACGCCGCTGGCAGAGGATGTGGTCGCGCAGACGGTGTCCGGCTCGCGCAGGTACCTCACGGTGCTCGAGCGCGGCCTCGGTGTGGTGACGCGCTTCGATCTCGATGCGGGCGCGGTGCTGGGGCAAGTGCGCGCGGACAGCGCCGGTGGCGAGGCCGGCGGCGCGTTCGCCTCGAACCCGCAGGACGTGGCCTTCATCGACGGGGGCAGCGCGTGGATCAGTCGCTGGATGAACAACCCCGACCCCGACGCGCCCACGCAGGAGCTCGGCAACGACCTGGTCGAGTTCGATCCCGCGACCATGGCGCGACTCGCGGGCCGCATCGACCTGAGCTCAATCGATGTCTCCACGCAGGTGCCGCAATACGACGCAGAGATGAACGTCGTCGGGATGTCCGAAGACACCGCCTTCGCGCGGCCCACCGGTCTGGTCGCGGTCGGGAACCACCTGGTGGTCGGTCTCGGGGTCATCACCGAGGAGTTCAGCTACGGCCCCGGAGCGATGGCGGTGGTCGACCCGCGCAGCGGCGACATCACCGCCCACGTGCCGCTGTCGCCGCTACGCAACTGCGGACAGGTCACACCCATCCCGGGAGCGCCGGAGCGCGTGCTAGTCGCGTGCATCGGCAACTGGGCAGGGCTCGGTCCCGAGTCGGGGCTGGCGATCGTGGAAGTCGACGCCGACGGGAGCGCGCGCGTGGTCATGCGCTACGACCTTTCGGATCACGGGGGTGCGGTCGTCGCCACGCAGAACGTCATCTCGCTGGGCGGCACGCTCGCCCTCGGCACGTCGGGGGGCGCCATCGACGCACAGAGCGGCGAGGTGAGCGCGCCGGATGCGGCCTACCTGATCGACCTCGCCGACGGCACGCAGCGCAGCGTGCTGCAGAGCACCGGAGCGTTCAGCCTCGGCGTGGCCGCATACGACGCCGCCGCCGGCATCGTCCTGCTCCCGGACGCCGGCTCACTGGACGCGCCGCGCCTCGGCATCCATCGGTTGCACCTGCACGATGCGGAGCTCACGCCCGACGACTTCATCACGGTCGCCGACGACACCGGCCTGGCCGCACGACAGGTGCACCGGCTGTAGGTATGCTCGCGGCCGCCGCCGCGCGACAAGACGATGTCGACATCCCCGACCCAATCACCGGCCCAGTCACCGGCCCAGTCACCGAGTCGGGCAGCGCGCACGGGCGCACCGACCTGGCTCTACCCGGGGCTGCTGGTCGCACTGGGCACGCTGTCGTGGATCGCGATGAACGTCGGCCCGGGCGACCTCTCCGACGCCGAGCTGCGGCCGACGCTGCTGTCGCTGCGCGGCTACCGCCTCATCGCCGCCTTCCTCGTTGGCTCGGCACTCGCGGTGGGCGGCGTGGCTGTGCAGGGGCTGTTCCGCAATCCGCTTGCGAGCCCGTCGATCCTCGGGACGACCGCGGGCGCGAACCTCGGCGGCCAGCTGTCGATCCTCGCCTACCAGAGCATGCTCGGCGCCGGCGCGGCCGTGACCCTGGTGCCGCAGGTGTTGCTGCCGATCGGCTGCCTGCTCGGCGCGCTGCTCGCCCTCGGCATCCTGCTGCTGGTGACGCGGCGCAACGACGACCTCGTGGTCGTGCTGCTCACCGGCTTCATCCTCTCGGCGCTCTTCCTCGCCATGGGGAACTTCGCGATGAGCATGGCGCAGGACACCTGGGAGCTCGGGCGCGCGATGGTCTCCTTCGTACTCGGCGGTCTCGGCGGCACCGGTGTCGATGCCATCGTCATGGCGCTGCCGCTGATCGTCGCGGGCCTCGGCGCGGTCTGGCTGTGGGGCCGGCCGCTGGACGTGATGCTCAGCGGCGAGGACGAAGCGTCGGCGCTGGGCGTCGACGTGCCCGCCGTGCGGCTGTGGACGATCCTGTGGACCGCCGTCCTGACCGGAGCCGCGGTCTCGCTCGGCGGCAACATAGGCTTCGTCGGACTGATCGTCCCCCACGGCATGCGCACGCTCGTCGGCGCCGCCCACCGCGGTCTCGTGCCGGCAGCGGCGCTGGGCGGAGGCGTCTTCGTGGTGATGTGCGACGTCATCGCGCGCGTGATCCCGTCCCAGAGCGAGGTGCCGCTCGGCGTCGTCACCGGCCTGCTCGGCGCGCCGCTCTTCCTCTACCTGCTGCTGCGCAGCTGGCGCGAGGTGCAGCGTGGGTGACGCGGTGTTCGAGGCCGAGGGCGTTCGCGTCGAGCGATCGGGGCGGCCCGTGCTCCAGGATGTGCAGCTACGCGCCGAGCGCGGTCGCATCCTGTCGATCCTCGGACCCAACGGCGCGGGCAAGAGCACGCTCGTGCGCGCGCTCGCGGGCCTGCTGCCCTACGAGGGCCGCATCCGCCACGCCGGCGTCGAGCTTCGCGAGGTCGAGCCGCGGCAGCGCGCGCAGCGCATCGCCTTCGTGCCGCAGCGCTCGCAGCTCGCCGTCGACCTGCCGGTGCGCGCGGTCGTGGGTCACGGTCGCTACGCGCACCGCGGCAGCCTCGCGCGGCTGTCCGACGCGGACCGTGCACGCATCGAGTCCGCGCTCGAGACGACGCGCGTGACCGAGCTCGCCGACCGGCCGTTCACCCGGCTGTCCTACGGCGAGCAGCGACGCGTGCTGTTGGCGCGCGCGCTTGCGACCGGGGCCGAGACGCTGCTGCTCGACGAGCCCACCGCATCGCTCGACATCGCCCACGCGCTGGGGCTGCACGCGACGCTGCGGAAGCTGGCCGGCGAGGGGCGCTGCGTGATCGTCGTGCTCCATCAGCTCGACGATGCCCTGCGCTTCACCGACGACGCCCTGCTGCTGCACGAGGGGCGCGGGATCGCCAGCGGCCCCGTCGCGGAGGTGGTGTGCGCCGAGCACATCGAGCCGACCTACGGCGTCAAGCTCACGCGCGCGGACGGCATCGCATTCGAGCTCGAGGGCGAGGAGCCGAGGTGAAGCCCACCACCCTCTACAACCTGGTCGCGCTCGCCGTGGCCCTCGGCCTGCCGCTCGGGTGGACGGTGCTCGGCGAGACGCGGTCGATGGGCGGGTCCTCGGGCGGCGCGTCCGCGACGGCGGAGATCGCATCGCACGTGACGGACGCCCGCGGCGTGAAGGTCGAGGCCCGTCACTACGCGCGCATCGTCAGCGCCAGCATCGTCGCCGACCCCGTGCTGTGGCGGCTCTGCGATCCCACCCGCATCGCCGCCTACACCAGCCGAGCCACCGAGCACGCGCTGCACGCCCATCGCTACGGGGGTAAGCCGGGCGTGGAGGGGCTGCGACGCATCGAGGAGATCGTCGCGCTGCGACCGGACCTCGTCATCATCAGCCACTTCGCGGACCCGCGCCACATCGCGCGGCTCGAGGAGGCCGGCATCGCGGTCTTCGACCTCGGCGAGATGCAGGGACTGGAGACGCTGCAGAGGAACATCGAGCAGATCGGCGCGCTGGTCGGCAATCCCGAGGGTGCGCGCCGTCTCTCCACGCACCTGCGTCGCGGGCTCGACGCGGTGGCCGCCGGGCTCGGCGATGGACCGCGACCGCGCGCGCTCTACCTGAGCATCTACGGCCCCAAGCTCTTCGGCGGCACGCGCGGCACGAGCTACCACGACGTGCTCACCGCCGCGGGACTGGTCGACGCCGCGGCGAAGACGCACAGCGGCTGGCCGGAGCTGAGCGCGGAGGAGGTGCTGTCGATCGATCCGGATCTGATCGTGACCAAGCGCGGCATGGGCCCCGCGATCTGTCGCTTTCCCGGCCTCGCGACGCTGCGCGCGTGCAAGCGCGCCGGCGCGATCGTCGGAGTGACACCGATCCTGATCGACGACCCCGGGCCGGCCGTGCTCGAGTCCGCACAGGAGCTCTTCGAGCTCGTCCACGGGCGCGACGGCGCCGCCGCACGCCTCCGCTGACGGCTCGGGCGAGGCTACGACCGCGCAGCGCCTACTGGCCGCCCGGCTGCAGCGGTGTGAAGCCGGCCGTCAGCAGCCCGATGCCGGTCATGTCGCCGAACGAGTAGGCCTCGTCGAGGCCCCCGAAGATCGTGACGTCGCCACTGACGGGATCGAGCCGGTAGGCCTCGCTCCCGATGCCAGCGCCCGAGAACTCGGAGGCGGCATCCACACCCCAGACGAAGCCGTTGGCGTCGACGCTGACGCCCTTCACCGACCCGACCGGCTCCGATTGCATGTGCTGCAGGGTGCTGGCGTCGAACGCGTGCAGCCCCCCGAGCCCATCATCGGCGCCGCCGCCCACCCAGAGCGTCCCGGCGCCGTCGGTCGCGCAGCCGTTGAAGCCCAGGTCCACCGGCACGCCGTCGCTCTGATTCCAGCGCTCGCTGGAGGGGTCGAACCTGAAGATGAAGCGACCACCGCAGACGATCGGGTAGCCCCCGCTGTCGATCGTGATCGCGTAGCCGTCGTCGCTGGGGATCGGCCAGGAGCGCCACTGCAGCGTGTTGCCGTCGACATAGACGAGGTCTGTCGTGTTGGCGTTGACCAGCCACAGGTTGCCGGCGGCGTCGGTTGCACCGGCATGCGGTCCGTAGTCGCCGATCTGCGGACCGTACGCGTGGGCGGCCGCCGTCAGCATGTCCGTGCCGGACAGGCCGGAGACGTTGATGGTGTCGCGGGCCGTGCCGGTCGCACCGTCCAGGCGCTGTACCTCGAACTGACAGCTCGCATCGGTGCACTCACCCTGGGCCGCCACGCCCGCAGTCCACAGCAGCTCCTCGCCGCCGCCCTGCGACCGCGCCCACGCCACGACGCGCTGACTGATCCAGGGACTGGGCGCGTGCCATGCGATGCACTCGTCCTCGCCCCAGGGCTTCACGTCCGAGCGGCCGGTCGATGTGTCGATCGTGCCGTTGCCGTTCAGGTCCTGGCAGTCGACCTCGTTCGGGAGGTACACGGTCACGCCCGCGTCGCCGCTCGGGCGACCGACGGCGCTTGCGCGGTTGGCCACCGCAGCCCGGCCAGACTCGGAGACGGAGATGCGAGACGGCAGACCGTCGCCGGCCGGCGAGGTCATGTAGCGTCCGACCTCGACCATCGACATCGTGTCGATCTTGCTGACGGTGCCCTGGGCGGTGTTGGCGACCCAGAGGTAGGTGCCGACCGCTCCGCCCGGCTGAGACGCGCTGCCGCCGGCACCCCCGTTGCCGCCGCCTGCGGTTCCAAGGCCGCCCGCCGTGCCCGCCGTGCCCGCCGGGTCACCCGCCGATCCGCCCTCCCCGTCGCCGCCGACGCCGGCACTGCCGCCGCCGCCGCCACTCGGCAACCGCGTCGAGCCCTCGCCATCGACCAGCGTCGCCGACACCTCGTCGTCGGTGCTTGCGCCGCAGTTGTCCCGACTGCCGGCATCGCGGCAGTCGACGGCGATCTCGCGCGTCGAGCGCGCTCCGATGGCGCCGCTCTCGAGTACGGATGCCTCCGTCACGGTCGTGGCGTAGATCTTGTCGCACAGCGTCGCGCATACGTTCGCGTCGACCGTGTACCCGTTCTCGATGACCACCTCCGTCGCCGACGGCTCGCTCGGCTCGGTGACCGACGGGTCGCGCGTGCTCGCATCGAGCGCCCTACGCGTGGTCGCCTCGACATCCACGTACGAGCGGCTGTTGGCGAACTGGATCAGCGTCGAGGCGACCGGGTCGCTACCCTCGTCGGGGTTGTCGACGATCAGTGCCATGATGCGCGTCGGCGCACCCGGCGACACGATCACCACATCCTCGAGGGGCGTGATGCCAATGTCGTTGCGCGTGCTCGCGGGCAGCGGACCGTCGATCACGGTGCCGTCCTCGAAGCTGACCGCGGCCGTCAGCGCCTCGGCCAGCAGCTCCTCGTCCCGCTCGGGAAGGTCCCCCGGTGAGAGCTGACAGCCAAAGAGTGCCACGCACGATAGCGCTGCCACGCACCGCAGCCGCTGCGTTGAGCTACTCCTGTACGTCATCCTGCCGGGCCGCCCTTCCCGCGCATGCGCCCTCGCACGCACACGCCGCGGCCATGATAGCCAGCGTGGGTTGCCCCGCAAACACGCACTGTGGGCGATCATGCGACACCACGGACGAGCTTTCGCGTGACGCGCGCCCCGGCCTTCGGTAACAACAGACGACAAGCCCCGGCCGGGGTGGCGGAATTGGCATACGCAGGCGACTTAAAATCGCTCGCTGGCAACAGCATGCGGGTTCAAGTCCCGCCCCCGGCACCCTTCGTTTGACAGCGCCCGCGTCCGCTCGCGTCAGTTGGCGCGCGGGGGCATCTGCGGGCCAGGGATCTCCTGGCGGATCGAGACGACCTCGTTGTTGCGGTCGACGAGGATCACCTTGGGCTCGAAGACGCTCGCCTCCTCGGTGTCCATCTCGCCGAAGGTCGCGAGGATCACCAGGTCGCCGGGGCTGTTGCCGTGGGCGGCCGCGCCGTTGATGCAGATCACACCCGAGCCACGGGGTCCAGCCAGCGCGTAGGTGACCAGGCGCGTGCCCTGCGTGATGTTCCACACATGCAGCTCCTGGTTGTCGAGGATGTCGGCCTGGTCCATGAGGTCCGCATCGATCGTGCAGCTCCCCTCGTAGTCCAGGTCGGCGTGCGTGATCACCGCCCGGTGGATCTTGGACAAGAACATTCGTCGGCGCATTGGAACCTACCTTCACCAAGTGGCGTCCCGTGCATCCGGGTACACCCTCGTGTCGCACATCATTCTACATGCCGATGATGGCGATGCAAGCGGCGGGATTGAGCCCCAATTGCCGTCCAACGGGGTTCGTGGTAGCGCCGTGCCAACATGGACGGTCCACGTGAAATCCGGCCCTCGGGGCCGCCTCCTCCCGCCGGCGCAACCGGCCTGATCGTCGCCTTCATGGCGACCGTATTGGTCGCCTGGATAGGCACCAACCTCTACGTCGAGGCAAAGTGGTTCGGCGCCATCGAGCACCCGGAGGTCTTCCGCCTGGTGGTGGGCACGAAGCTCCTCGTCGGTGTGGGCGTGGCGGCCTTCGTCGGCGCCGTGATCTTCCTCAACCTCACGCTGGCAATGCGACTGTCGCGCGGCATGCACCCGCTGCACCTGCACGACCCCGACGGCGTGCCACGGGTGAACCTGGGCGAGATCAGCGAGCGACTCGTGCGGCCGGCCACGGTCGTCGTGGCGCTGTTCGCCGGGCTAGTCCAGCACACGCGCTGGGAGTACTGGCTGCTCGCGACCCACGCGAAGGACTTCGGGACTCCGGACCCCATCTTCGGCAACGACGTCGGCTTCTACGTGCTGCAGCTGCCGCTGCTCAAGGTCCTCGTCTCGCTGGCGCTGTGGACCGCGGGTCTGACCGCTGCGGGCACCTCGGCGCTCTACCTCATGCGCGGTGCCGTACGGGCCGACGCCCTGGGCGCCACGCCGAAGGGTGCGCGCGCGCACCTCACGGTGCTGGCGGCGGTCATCATGGCGATCCTCGGCGCGAGCGCCTACCTGGACGTCTTCTCGATCCTCTACTCGAACGTCGGCCCCATGACCGGCGCGAGCTACGCGGACGTGCACGCCAAGCTGCCGACGCTTCGCATCAAGGTGGCGATGGCCGCGGTCGGCGCGGTGCTGATGCTCGTGAGCATCAGCCGCGACCGCCTCACCCTCCCGGTGGTCGCGATCGCGCTCTACATGCTCTCGCAGTTCGCCGTGCAGGCCTACGCACCGATGGTCCACCGCTTCGTCGTGGTACCCAACGAGTTCGACAAGGAGCAGCGCTTCCTCGGCTACAACATCGAGGCCACGCGCGCCGCCTACGGGCTCGACACCGTCGAGGAGCGCGAGCTGTCAGCGGACACGGTGCTCACGGCCGAGGACATCGCCGCGAATGCGGACACCATCGACAACGTGCGCCTCTGGGACCACGAGCCGCTGCTCAACACGTTCGCGCAGATCCAGGAGATCCGCACGTATTACGACTTCCACGCCGTCGACAACGACCGCTACATGATCGACGGCAAGCTGCGCCAGACCATGCTCTCGCCGCGCGAGCTGTCGACCGCCAGCCTGCCGAGCCGCACCTGGATCAACGAGCGCTTCACGTTCACGCACGGCTACGGCCTGACGCTGGGGCCGGTCAACGAGGCCACCGAGGAGGGCCTGCCGGTACTGCTGGTGCAGGACATCCCGCCGGAGTCGAGCACGCCGAGCATCAAGGTTACGCGCCCCTCGATCTATTATGGCGAGCTGTCGAACGACTACGCCTTCGTCGGCACCCGCACGCCCGAGTTCCACCACCCGACCGGCGATGGTGCGGTGGAGACCGAGTACGACGGCAAGGGCGGGCTTCGCTTCGACTCGCTACTGCTGCGCCTCGCGGTGGCATGGCGGCTGGGCGACCTGAAGATGTTGCTGTCCGACGACATCGACGGCGGCAGCCGCGTGATGCTCCACCGCAACATCGAGGAGCGCGTGCGCAACGTCGTTCCCTTCGCGGACCTCGACGAGGATCCGTACATGATCGTGCGCGAAGACGGCACGCTGCTGTGGATCTACGACGCCTACCTGACCTCGGCCACGTACCCCTACTCGGAGCGCATGTCGCGCTTCCGCAGCCCTATCAACTACATCCGCAACTCGATCAAGATCACCGTCGACGCGTACCACGGTACGGTCACGGTGTACGCGGCGGACGAGGGCGACCCGCTGCTCAAGACCTGGCAGGCCGCGCTGCCCGAGCTGTTCGAACCGCTCGCCAACATGCCCGACGACGTGCGCGCCCACCTGCGGCATCCGCAGGCGATCTTCGACATGCAGACGGAGATCTTCACCATCTACCACATGGACAGCCCGCAGCTGCTCTACAACCGCGAGGACCAGTGGCAGGTCCCGACGGTCAGCGCAGGCGAGACGCGGCAGCGCATGATCCCGTACTACACGGTGATGCGGTTGCCGGGCGAAGAGAACGCCGAGTTCATCCAGATGTTGCCGTTCGTGCCCAAGCGCAAGGACAACATGGCGGCCTGGATGGTCGCGCGGGCGGACGGAGACAACCTCGGGAAGATGGTCGTCTATCGGTTCCCGAAGGACCGCCTGATCTTCGGGCCGCAACAGATCGTCAACCGCATCAACCAGGACGCGGAGATCTCGCGCCAGATCTCGCTGTGGGACCAGCGCGGCTCGGAGGCCATCTTCGGCACACTGCTCGTGATCCCGATCGAGGAGTCGCTGCTCTACGTGCGGCCGCTCTACCTGCGGTCGGAGGGTGGCAAGATCCCCGAGCTCAAGCGCGTGGTGGTCGCCTACGGCAAGCAGATCGCCATGCAGCCGTCGCTGCGCGAAGCGATCGACGACATCTTCACGTCGACCGAGGGCAAGGAAGGTGCGCCGGTCGATGCGGCCGGCGCTGAGATGCCATCCGGCGCGGCTGGCGTTGAAGCCCCTGCGCCGGCAGCGGCGCTCGCGCTGCCGAGCAACCTCGGTGATCAGCCGCAGGCGGAGCAAGCGCTGCGCCACTTCGAGCAGGCCGTCAATGCGCAGCGTGCGGGTCGCTGGGCCGAGTACGGTGCACAGCTCGAGCGCGTCGAGCTGCTGCTGCGGAACATGCAGCCACCAGCGGACGCCGAGCCAGCCGCGGCGCCCGCGCCGAAGACGCCTGCGGACGCCGGTTCGCCGTCGCCATAGCGAGCTGCGCGCCACCCGCAACCCCGCCGGGCTAGCCGATCGAGGTCAGTGCTCCCGTCGTCGACGTGCTCGGGTGGCCGGGCACGCGCTGGACTCCACGACGCTATCGCCACGCGTGCACAGGTCGTGTACCTACGCGCTGGGGATCGGCCGCGTCGACTCGCTCGCGCGTGTGACGTGACGGAGGGGCACCCGCCATGACCACGACCACGGCACGCCAGAGCCCGCGCATCGAGTACCAGGTTCCCGTTCGGCTCGCGCACATCGGCGAGGTGCCCGAGCGCGACGCCATGTCCGCACGCACCATCAACGTGAGCGCCGGCGGCATGGCACTCGGCGTGCCTGCGCCCCTGGCGATCGGCGAGACCGTGGTCTGCCACCTGTGGGTCGCCGGCGAGCGCGCGAGCCTCACCGGCGAGGTGACCTGGTCCAGCCCGGAGCTCGAGCAGCGCAGCAGCGCCGAGCCGCGCGTTCCGGCGCGCCTGGGCGTGCGCTTCGGCCGCCTGGGTGAGCACGACAGCGAGGTGCTCGACCACCTGTTGGCAAGCGCCGTGAGCCCCGAGGGGCAGTCGCGCCCCGTGTCGGTGCGCTTCGAGGGCATGGACCGGCACGTGCTGGCACGCGGCAGCCTGCGGGCCGAGGCGGTACGGCTGACGGCGGCGCTGCCGATCCTCGCGTCAGGCACCCCCGTCGACCTGCGCCTCGAGGATGGCGGCGAGAACCTCGACGGCGAGGTGCTCGACAGTCGCCTGGTGCGGATCGGACGCGTGCCTGTACTCGAGGTCGACATCGGTGTGAGCGAAGACGGCCCGCGCGCGCGTCGGCAGACCTTCTACGGACGCGCGAGCAAGCTGGATACGCTTGAGCAAGCGGTCGCGCACATCGGCAATCCGGAGGCGCAGACACTCCGCGACGGCGAGCGCGACGACACCGGTCCACCCACGCCCGTCGATGCGACCTGGCACCGTGCGCGGCTGCACACGCGGCGCATGTGGCAGCCGACGCCGAACTCCGAGCGCGGCAGCTGGGGTGATGGCGACGACACGGCCCGCGACCTGCGCGTACCGCCGCACGCCGACGATGCGCAACAAGTCGACGCCGCGCCCGGGCCACGGGCGCCATGGTGGACACCGCGGGAGCTGCTCGCCCGGAAGCCGGGCTGGACGACCGTTTTGGCGGCCGCGATCGCGTCGGCCCTGTGCACACTGTGGCTGATCGGCGGCGCGCACTCAGCACCCGCCGCCGACGCGTCAACGCCGGACGAGCGGACCGCAGCCGCGCTCACCGCGACCGGAATGCTGGCATCCGACCCGGCCATCGCAACCAGCCCGCCGACTGCAGCCGTGGAGATTGGGGGCGAGGCGCATGCGACTGCGCCGGCCGACAACCGCGACGCACCCGCTCGAGCGATCATGGTCACCGCGAACCGCCAGCAAACGCGCGTCCGCGTTCCCATCGCCGGCCGGCCCGGCGAGATCACCACCCACCTGTGGAGGAAACCCGTGGCCGTCGTCGCACAGCTCGAGGGCGCCCGCGTCCTGGCCGCCGCCGGCAGCCACCGGGTGCGCCGTCACGGTGTCAGCCACGTGAGTATCGCCAGTCCGGGCAGCCACCCACAGGTTCGCGTGATCACAACCCGCCCGGTGACAAACTACAGCGTCACCGCAACTGCGCGCTGGTTGGAGATCCGCATCACACCCTGAGAGTCTCCGGTCCGGCCAACCGTGGCCGGCTGGGGTTCTGTGCGACCCGAACCGATGGATGGCTCCGCTTTCGCCTATGAAGGCAGTCTTCCCTCTGGTAAACGAGCCTTCGCGCGAGGTGTTGGGCGCGCGATTACGCGGGGGCTGGTGGGGCCTGGGCCGGAGCCCGCGAAGGGAGACTGGGACATGACACGGACTGGATTCTTGGCGCTCTTGGTAGCGTTCATGGGGCTGACGCTAGTCGCCTGCGGCGATGACAGCTCATCGAGTAGCGGAGACGGCGACGGCGACAACAGCGGCGACAGCGGACCCGGCGACGGCGACGGTGGCAACTGGGAAGAGGAGTTCCCGCGCAACCTCGACTGCCCCGCAGGCCCGCCGCCATCTGATGGCGAGGGTTCACAGCACGGCGAGTGCTGCTTCCGTGGCAAGCCCAACAGCGCACGCCTCGAGGAGCAGGGCGACAGTGAGCTCGCCAGCATCGGCTACCGGATGAACTTCCAGACCCCGGCGAACCTACCGGAGACGCTGGGCGCCGCACCCATCCCGACGCTCGCAATCGCGCGCGGAGACCTGCACGAGCAGATCCTGCTCATCCGGACCGAGGGACCGCGCGAAGGCGGCGTGGGTGTCTCGGGCCCCGGGTTCACGACCGTCGGCAGCGGCAGCTACAACTGCGACGGCACGTACAGCTTCTACGGTGACCAGGCGGCCACGCCCAACCCGGCGGCGACCTACCCGGGCGCCAACGACGCCTCCCGCTGGGAAGCGCAGCGCGTCCCGGTGACGATCAACTCGGACAAGACCGGCATCGAGCGGGTCGAGATCGCGTGGGAGGACGACTACAAGGGCTTCTCCTACACCTCGTACGTCGAGGCCAACGAGGCCGGCGATGCGTGGGAGCTGGACTGGGAGATCGTGACCGAGAACTTCGAGATGCTGGAGTTCGACTACGACGAGGACGATGTGAACTGCCTCGGCGTCCGCGACGGTGACGTGTGGGAGCCGGCAGGCCTGTTCGCCGTGTACGCCCAGATCCAGTACAACAACGACAAGGCCAACGACATCTTCGACCTGCAGGGGCAGAACTTCTGCCAGCTCGTCTCCTTCGGCATCCTGAGTGCACAGGAGGACCTCGACGGGCTCAACTGCGAGACGACCGCGCGCTGCGAGCCGGGCACGGATGGCTGCCGCTGGAAGGCGCTGCCGGACAGCCTCTGCCCGCTGGACGACGCGGAGAACGACATCTTCGCCTGCCACGTGGGCGCCGACAACAACGGCGGCGAGCCCAACTGCACCGCGGAGGCGCCCACCGCGCACTCCGAGGATAACGAGGGGCAGTGCTGCAGCCCGCTTGGCGACGACCCGGACCTGCCCGCCTGCAACGGCTGGCGCATCGTCAACGAGATGGTTGCCGCCTCGGCGAACATCACTGAGGAGCCGGCCCAGCACTCGCTGGAGTTCTGCACACCCGAGTAGCCCCCACGGCCCGACGAGGGCCCCCAAGGGGTGAGCGGGAGGCCGCATCGGACAACCGGTGCGGCCTCTTTTGCGTCCGCTCCAGGACCCCCGCGGGCAGAGGCGCCGACGACCCGAGGGCCACCGCCCGGGGCCAGGATGCTGGACACGCGATGCGTCATTGATCTCTGCGTCGCCGTCCAATACTCAGTGGGGTGGTGTTGTCCCGATGCGAACCCGGTTTCGCGGCGGGAACCGTATTTGTTACGGTGGGTTAGGAGACTTTGGGACGATGGTAGCGAGGGGACCGGACAGCGTCGGCGACGCTCTGCAGGCGCGCCTGAGACGCAACCCCCAGGACCGCGAGGCGTACGACGGCCTCACGGCCCACTACCGCGAGCGCGGGGAGCTGGCTTCGCTGGTCAACCTGATGCTCGGCATGGCCTCCTACACGGCCGACCCACAGCACAAGGCGCGCGCGTACCGCGAGGTCGGCGACGTCGTCGCGCGCGAGATGGGCGACAGCCCACGGGCGGTCGAATACTACCGCCAGGCGCTGCACCACTCGCCGCTCGACATCGACGCCTCCGAGTCACTGCAGGCGGTGTGGGAGAGCGCGGGCGACTACGCCGCGCTGACGGAGTTCCTCCAGGAACACGTGGTCGTGCTCAGCGACTACGGCGCGGCCTCGGCGGATATCGCGATTCTCCGCTACCGGCTCGGTGAGCTCTGGGGCAAGCAGTTCGACCGGCCCGACGAGGCGCTGCACCACTATCGTAAGGCCTTCGACCTCGACCCGAGCATGCTGCGTGCGCTGTACGAGGCGCGCCAGATCTGCGAGGCCTCGGGCGACCTGCGGGGGGTGGCCGAGCTCTACCAGCGCGAGGCGGACGCCGAGCCGGACGCCGCGCGATCCGCCGACCTGCTGCACGAGCTGTCCGAGCTCTACAGCGGGCAGCTCACCGACCTCGACGGCGCCATCGCGGCCATGCAGCAGGCCACGCGTGCCGCGCCCGAAGACACCGGGCTGCTGCACGAGCTGGTCACGCTGCTGGCCCAGCGCGCGGAGGGGGCCGACGAACAGACCGCCATCGCGGACTACGAGCGTGCTGCGGATACGCTGTGCGCCATCGCGGTGCTCGTACCGGGCGACGAGGGCATCGCGTTCTTCGAATCCGCCATCGGCTACGCGCCCGCGAGCGTCACCGCGATGGAGGGACTCGAGCAGCGCCTCACCGGGAGCGCGCGCGAGGCGGAGCTGGCCGGCCACTGGGTGACCTTCGTGACGAGCGCCGGCGAGTCCGCCGACGCGTACCGGCGACGCGTCAAGCTCGCGGAGGCCTACGCCAGGGAGGGTCAGGTCGAGGACGCGATGTTCTGCCTCGAGCCCGCGATCACCGCAGGCCTTCCCGACGCGGTGCTGCTGGCACAACGCCTGACCGGCGAGCCCGTGGAAGCGCCCGCCGCCCCGCGCAAGGAGTCCGGCTCGGATGTGACCGACGCGCCGAGCGGCGATGGAGCCTTCGAAGCACTCAAGAGCGCGGAGGCCGAGCGCAGCTCACCGCCGGGGCAGCCAACCGGTGACGACCTCGTCGAAGAGGACGACGAGGACGACGAGGATCCCTACGAGCTGCACACGACGCGTACGGCCGACGACGAGATGGAGGCGCTGCGTGAGGCCGCGGTGCCACCCAGGCCGAGCGGGACGGGCCAGTTCAGCGCACAGGCGCAGCCGGACGCGGAGCGTCACAAGGACGACGTGACGGTCATCGCGGAAAACCCGCTCGAGGCGTTCGCGCAGGACATGGCAGCCGCGGCGCCTGCCGAGCAGCCCGCCGACCAGCCCGCGGACGTGCCCCAGCCGCTCGACTCCGAGTCCAATGCCTTCGAGGTGCCCGACACCGACGAGGAGGGCGAGCTCGACGAGGGGGACGTGGAGGTCGCGGTCGACGGCGACGACCTCACGCAGGATGACGACGGCCCGGCCTCCGAAGAGGCTTCGGTACAAGAGCCCGCCGCTCAACCGCAGGACGGCGACCGACCGCCACTGCTGACGGACGAGCTACCGGAGCGCCACAAGCCAGCGCGCCCCACGCGTGAGCTCCGGATGCGCAAGTCGCAGCCGCCACCGCCAGCCGCCGAGGCACAACCGGACGCCGAGCCCGATGCCGAGGCCGCGGCGGAGCGCAGCACCGACGAGCCGTTGGGCGAGTTCGATGAACGCATCGCCGAGCTGCGCCGCCGCGGTGCGACGCTGGTGCGCGAGCGCAAGCACGACGAGGCCGCCGCGGTCCACCACGAGATCCTGACGCTCGACCTGGCCGATCGCGAGGCATTCAACTTCCTCGACTCGTTCTATCGGCGCAGCCGCGACCACCGGCGGCGATGCGACCTGCTGCTGATGACGGCCGACGACCCCGAGCTCGCAGAGAAGACACGCATCCTGCGTCTGCGCGAGGCCGCGAGCCTCTCCGAGACGCGGCTGAGGGACGTCAACGCCGCGGTCAAGATCTGGAAACGGATCATGAAGATCGAGCCGCACAGCGACGAGCCCAAGCGCAACCTCAAGCGCCTGCTCGAGCGCGCCAAGCGCTGGGACGACCTGATCGAGTCGCTCGTCGCCGAGGCCGATGAGGAGACGGGGCAGGCGCGCATCAAGCTGCTCAAGCGCGTGGTCGGCATCCACAAGGACCAGCGTGGCGACGCCGACGCGGCCGCCGACGTGATGGGCCAGATCGTCGACGCCGACCCCGACGACAGCTCGACGCGCGACCAGCTCTGCGACGTTCTGCTGTCGCTCGAGCGCTACGATGACGCCCTGCCGCTGCTCGAGGCGCGCATCGGCGATACGACGGCCAAGTCGCACAAGCTGCCGCTGCTCAAGAAGCTGGCGAGCCTCCTCGACGAGAAGCTCGGCGATGCCAACGGTGCCTTCGAGGCGTACAGCATGGTCCTGGAGCTGTCGCCGCGCGACACCGACGTGCTCGAGCGAATGACCGCGCTCGACGAGGCGGCGGGTAACTACGAGCGCATGGTCCAGACGATGCAGACGCGCGCCGAGCACGCGACGACGCCCGAGGCGGTCGCGCTCTACCTGCGCATGGCCTCCGTTGCGGAGAGCGAGCTGATGGACGTCGAGCAGGCGGTCATGTTCCTGACGCAGGCGCTCGACCTCGCCCCCTCGGAGCAGCGCGTACTCGAGCCGCTGTGCGAGCTGTTCGAGCGCGCGGAGCGCTACGACGACCTGATCAAGCTGCTCGAGGGGAGGGCCACACAGGCGGAGTCACCGGCCGAGGCAGGTGTGATTCACCGGCGCGTCGCGCTGCTGCTCACCGAGCAGCTGCAGGACAGCGACCGCGCCGCCGCAGCATGGCGCAAGGTACTCGAGCACGGGGACGACCCGGCGGCGCTGGAGTTCCTCGAGGCACACGCCCGGCGCGAGGGCGCGACCGCGGAGCTCGCCGACATCCTGGGACGCCGCGCCGGCCTGACGCGCGACAAGGAGGAGGGGCGCGACCTGCTCTACGAGCGCGCGGGCCTGTTGATCGGTTCACTCGAGCGGCCCGCGGACGCCATCGCTGACCTGTCCCGGATCCTGGAGCACCTCGACCCGACGTTCGACCCGGCGCTCGACGACCTGCAAGCGGCGAGCGAGGCGTGCGGCGACTACAAGGCGCTGTCGCGGATGCTCGAGCGTCGCAGCGCCTCCACGGAGGACCCCGACGAGCAGCGCGAGCTCTCACAGCGACTCTCCGACCTGTATGCGGACAAGCTCGAGGATCCCAAGCGTCAGACCGTCGCGTTGCTCTCGTGGGTGAAGGTCGACCCCGACGATGCCGAGCCCCACCGGCGGCTGGTGCCGCTGCTGACCGCGGCCAAGCGCTACGACCAGCTGCTGGGCTCCCTCGACGCGCTGTCGACCCTCGAGGAGACGGAGGCTTCGCGCACCCGCGTCACCATCGCCGCGGCCTCGCTGCTCGCCGACCGACTCAAGGACAACGACGGCGCCTGGGAGCGCCTCACGCCGCTGCTGACCGTCGACAGCCCGGAGGCGGACGCGGCCCTGTGGGCGCTCGCCAACCGCAGCGGGCGGCTGCCGGAGCTCTTCGATCAGTACGAGGCGGCGGGCCGCTACGACGAGCTGCTGACGATGCTGCAGGGGCGCCTCGAGGAGAAGAGCGACGACGCGACGCGCGTGCAGATGCTGCGGCGCATCGCCACGCTGCAGATCGAGCACCTCGACGACGAGAGTGGAGCCGAGGCGGCCTACGACAACATCCTCGAGCTCGTAGAGGACATCGATGCGCTGCGCTTCATCCAGGCAGCCGCGATGCGCCGCGACGATCCGGAGCGCCTGGCGATGAGCCTCAAGCGGCTCGCTGCGCTCGAGAAGGACCGCGAGGAGCGGCGCGACCTGCTGTTCGAGTACGCGCGCATCCTGCACGCGCGGCTCGGGCGTCCCAAGGATGCGATCGAGGTGCTGCAGGAGATCCTGCAGCGCATCGACCCCAACTTCGAGGCCGCCGGCGATGAGCTGCTCGCCGCCTGCGAGACCGCTGGCGACTTCAAGACGATGGCGCGGCTGCTCGAGCGGCAGCTCAAGGCCGCGGAGGATGTCGACAGCCGACTGGAGCTCGCACGACGGCTCGCCGACATCTACGACAACGAGCTCGACGAGCGCGAGCGCGCGATCGCCGCGCTGCGCCACTGGACCGAGGCTGACCCAGAGGACCCGGACCCGCTGCGCCGCCTGCGCGCACGCATGGAGCAGGGCAAGCCGGGCCCCGAGCTGCTGCCCGTGCTCGATGCGCTCGCGGACAAGGAGTACGAGCGGGAGGCGCAGCTGGAGGCGCACGTCGCGGCCGCCGAGCTGTGCATCGGCGCACTGCGCGACCCGGGCCAGGCGTGGGAGCGCCTCTCCGCGCTGGTGCCGCAGGAGTACGCTCCGGCAGACCGCGCGCTGTGGGCGCTCGCCCAGAAGACGAAGCGCAGCGCGGACTACTACGCACTGCTCGAGGGCGCCGAGCGCTTCGATCACCTCGTCGAGCACCTGGAGCAGGAGGCCCAGTCCGCAAAGCCGGGCAAGGCGCAGCTGGCGAGCTTCCGCAAGCTGGGACGGCTGCTGAGCACCAAGCTCGACGACCACACGCGGGCCGCGACGTACTGGACCGCGATCCTGGAGCAGAGCGAAGACCCGGAGGCCCTGCGCTTCCTCCACGCGCGCGCGCTGCACGATGACGATGCGGATGCGCTCGCCGACGCGCTGCGACGCCTGGCCGCGATCGAGAAGGACGCCACCGAGCAGCGCGACCTCTACTTCGAGTACGCACACGTGCTGCACGCGCGACTCGACCGGGCGGCCGACGCAATCGAGGTCCTGCTCAAAGTCGTGTTCGAGATCGACGCGACGTTCGACGCCGCCATCGACGAGCTCATCAGCGTGTGCGAGACCGCAGGCGACGACGCGAACCTCGCCCGTGGCCTGTCGGCGCTGCTCAAGCGGACGACCGATCCCCAGGAGGTCTCGACGGTCGCGCGCCGACGCTACGAGCTGTGCATGGGGCCGCTGTCGAACACCGCGGACGCGATCGACGCCCTGACGGTCTGGGGCAAGGCCACGCCGGGCGACGCCGAGCCGTTCCGGCTGCTGCGTCCGCTGCTGACCGCGGACGACGACGCCGAGCGACTGATTGCGACCCTCGACGCGCTCGCCGAGTGCGAGCCCGACCCGATGGCCCGCGCCGATGCTCGAGTCGAGGCCGCACAGCTAGTCGGGCGGAAGCTTGGGCGCCCCAAGGACGCTTGGGACCGACTCGTGGGTCTGGTCGAGCAGGCCCACGCCCCGGCCGAGGTGCTGCTGCGCGAGCTCGCGCTCGAGCTCGATCGTGTGCCCGCGCTGTGCGACCTCTTCGAGCAGGCGCAGCGCTACGACGAGCTCGTGCAGCTGCTGCAGGAGCAGGCCGAGTCGACCGACGACGGCGAGACGCGCGCCACGCTGCTATCGCACTGCGCGCGCGTACTCGGCGGCAAGCTCGGCGACGAGATGGCGGCGGCCGAGGCATGGCAGGAGGTGCTCGAGCACCGCGAGGAAGTGGACGGGCTGGTCTTCCTGCGCAGCTTCTACCAGCACATGGACGAGGTCGAACAGCTTGCCGACGTGCTCGGACGACTGTCGAACCAGCTGACCAAGCCGCTCGAGCAGCGCGACCTGCTGTTCGAGCGCGCGCTGCTGCTCGGCGACCGACTCGAGCGGCCGGCCGAGGCGATCAGCGTGCTGCGCTACCTGACCTCCGAGCTGGACACGTCCTTCGGGCCGGCGATCGAAGAGCTGGTCGTGGTGTGCGAGGCCGAGCAGGACTTCGAGGGGCTCGCCGAGGGGCTCACCAAGCAGCTCGACCTGAAGGAGAGCAACACGGACCCGAGCGAGACGGCCCGCCGCCTCGTGGACCTCTACGACAACGAGCTGCAGGACGCGGAGAAGCTCGAGTTCGCGCTCGGCAAGTGGGTGGCGGTCGCCGCCAACGACCCGGAGCCACACCGCAGGCGCCGGCCGCTGCTGGACGCACGCAAGCAGGCGGAGACGCTGCAGCGCACGCTGGACGCGCTCGCGACGATCGAGACCGACGCCGAGGCCCGCAACGAGGCGGCTCGCAGCAGCGCAGAGCTGACGTTCCGCAGCATGCGCGACCCGGAGGGCGCGTGGAAGCGCCTCGCGCCGCTCGTGCATCAGGGCGACGAGCACGCGGAGGAGCTCGCTCACACGATCGCGAAGAAGGCTGGCTTCGGTTCGCAGCTGGCGAGCATCTACGTGATGCGGGCACAGCAGGCACAGGGCCCCGACGCCACCGGCGACAACTGGCGGCGCGCGGCCAAGGTCTACGACGAGCTGCTGAGCGAGCCCGCGGAGGCGCTCGAGGCGGCGCTGCGCATGTTCGCCACCGACATGGCGCAGGAGGGATACCTCCAGGATGTCGAGCGCCTCGCGACGAAGGCCAAGGCGTGGAAGCGCCTGGGACAGGTCTACGCGCGACTGATCAAGCAGACCGGAAGCGCCAAGCGCAAGATGGACCTGCTGCTTCGCCACGCGAAGGTGCTCGAGGACAAGGCGGACGACGCGCGCGGTGCGCTCAAGTACGTGCTGGAGGCGTGCAAGCTCGACCCCGAAGGGGACGACGTCTACGAGTGGGCCGAGCGGCTGGCCGGATTGACCGGAGGGCACACCGAGCTGCAGTGGATCTACGAGCGTCGCGCGCAGTCGGCGCCCGGCGACGAGGAGCGGGGCAAGCACCTCATCCGGGCGGCGCGCACCGCGGACCTGCACCTGCACGACCGTGAGCAGGCGATGCAGCACATGGTCGCGGCACTGCCACTGACCGAGAACGCACCGATGCTCGGCGGCAAGCTCGAGGACCTCGCCCGCGAGCTCGACAAGGCACGGCCGGAGCTGGGCAAGGACGACGCACGGCGCACACTGATCCGCGCACACCTCGAGCTCGCCAAGAGCTGTGGATACCCGTTCGGCCCGTTGCTGGTGCTGCGCGGATCGCAGCTGTTGCGCGACGAGCTGCGCGACGACGCGGGCTGCTTCGACGCGCTGCGAGCGGGGTCGGCGGCCTTCCACGGCGATGGCGACATCCTCGACGCGCTGCACGAGGCGGCAGTGCGGATCCGGCGCTTCGACGGACTCGACGCGCAGCTGGCGCGGCTCGCGAGCGACGAGGAGGACGAGCCGACGAAGCTCGACCTGTTGCTGCGGCGAGCCGACCTGCTCGCCACCGAGCTGAAGCGCTACGACAGCGCCGCGCGCGTCTACAACGAGGTCATCGACCTCGACCCGAACTACGAGGGCGTGACGGAGGCACTGGCGCAGTGCCTGCGCAAGGCCGGGCGCTACCAGGAGCTGTTGCGGACGCTCGACCGGCGACTCGAGTCGCTCGATGCGGTCGAGGAACGACTGACCGTGATGCGCGAGATGGCCTCGGTGTGGGAGGTCGACCTCAAGAACCGCTCGGGTGCCGTCGACGTGTGGAACGATGTGCTCGCGGTATCGCCTGACGACAACGAGGCGACCACCGCGCTGAAGCGTCTCAACGCGGACCGCTGAGTCAGCAGACCCCGCGCGTACATCGCGCGCCTCGACGATCCGCCGATGTAAGCCAGCGCCGCACCTGGCCCTGCAGAGCGGGCGCGTGCACACCCGCGCCGCGCGGCGCTTTCGCGCATCGTCGAGCACGCCCGCGATCGTCGCGTTGCGATTCGGCGCTCACATGACCACAAACAGCCACCTCCGCCGTAGTCACGCTAGGGATTCTGTGCAGTATGGAGATGGGAACGGGGACGGGGCCTAGATTGGGCAAGGGCGGCTTTATCCTGACCACAGACGACACCGCACGCATCCGCCGCGACGAGCTACTCGAGCGAGCCGTCGTGCAGGGACCCCGCGACCGGGGCGTGATCACCGTCCTCGTCGGTGCGACGCCCGGGATGCTGTACACGCTCGACCACGACGTCACGGTCATCGGGCGTGGCGGCGAAGCCGAGGTGCTGGTCTCCGAGACCGGCGTCTCGCGTCGGCATGCTGCGATCGAGCGCATCGGCGACGGCTTCGTCCTGCGCGATCTCGGGAGCACCAACGGCACCTCGCTCGACGGCGTTCCCGTCACCGCACCGATGACGCTGCACGACGGCGCGCGCATCGGCCTGGGCAGCGGGACGATCCTGGGGTTCAGCCTTCGGGATGCGGTCGAGCAGGCGGCGGCGCGACAGACCCACGACCTGGCGATGCGCGACCCGCTGACCGGACTCTACAACCGAAGGCACCTGGCCGAGCGGCTCAGCAGCGAGCTCGCCTACGCGCGACGGCACAACGCGGCCATCAGCGCGCTGCTGATCGACATCGATCGCTTCAAGGCGGTCAATGACCAGCACGGGCACTCGGTCGGAGACCACGTCCTGCGCCTGGTCGCGGCGCAGCTCACCGGCGTGGTTCGCTGTGAGGACGTGCTGGCGCGCTTCGGCGGCGAGGAGTTCCTCGTGATCGCGCGCGGCATCGACGAGGCCGGCGCAACCGCACTCGGCGAGCGCATTCGCTCCTCGATGGCACAGGTCAACGTGCCTGGCGCAGCGAGCCTGCACATCACGGTAAGCGTTGGCATAGCCCACGCTCCGGAGGGCTCGGCGTCCCCCGCGCAGCAGCTGCTTCGACTCGCGGACGAGACCCTGTACCGCGCGAAGGACGGCGGGCGCGATCGGGTGGAGCTCAGCCGCGTCGCGTCGCCCACCGAGACCATGCGCCAGCTACCCGTGCCCTACGACCGCGACGAGTAGGCGTCAGCCCTCGCTATTCGGGCGGCGGCGGCGGGGTGGTGACCTCGATCATCCACGCCTCGGTCGACATGAACTCGACCCCGTCGGAGTCCTCCATCTCGAGCAGGTCCGGGTGGTCCGTCACGACGCGCGTGACGCTCGCCTTCTTGGCGACGGCGACCAGGGCCTCCTCCCAGGCCTCTGGGCCAAACTCACCCTCTGCGTCCACGACCTCCACGAGGCCGCTGATCAGGTCCATCTGCGCGATGACCGCATCGTCCTTGAACTCCGGCATGGCCGAGAACATTTGCCGCACGCGGCCGAGGATCCACTCGGAGCTCACCGCTCTGACGTCGTCCTTGCCCAGCACGCGCTGAACGACCGCCTCCGGAGGGCTGCCGAGCGCCACCGAGGCGTTCACGAAAACATCGGGGGCCAAGATGATCTCCATACTTCCTCCAAGTGCAGTGCGTGCAGGGCGTGCAGGCCGGCACACGGCGGGCGCCACACGTGCATAGGATAGCGGACGGCCCGGCCGGTTGACTGCAAAAAAAGACAGTCGTGCGGGCGTCGCGTCCCGCGGTAGGGCGGTGCCCTACCCCTCGCCCTTCCGGGTCTCGAGCTGCTCCCAGCGCGTCATCAGCCGCTGCGCCTCGAGCTGGGCGTCCGAGAGCTCAGCATTCAGCGCGCCGACGTCCACCTCGCCGGCGCGGTAGATCTCCGGGTCCGCGAGGCGCGCCTCCAGATCCGAGACGGTCGTCTCGGCAGCCTCCACCTTCGCCACCAGCCCCTCGAGCTCGATGCGCTCCGCGTACGTCAGCGCCTTGCGCTGGGGACGTCCGCTGGGCGCCGGCGATCTCGCCACCGGCGAAGCGTCCTCGCCGCCGGTGCGAGCGGCGGCCGCCCCGTGCTGCGCACGGAAGTCGCTGTAATTCCCCTCGTAGCGCAGCCAGCTGCGGTCGGGCTGCGCGGCCAGCACGGCCGTCGACACGCGATCGAGAAACCACCTGTCATGGCTGACGACGAGCGCCGCGCCCGCGAAGTCGACCAACATCCCCTCGAGCGCACTGAGCGTAGCGACGTCGAGATCGTTGGTCGGCTCGTCGAGGATCACGAGGTTCGTCTCCTCGCACAGCAGCTTCGCGAGCGCCACGCGTGTGCGCTCGCCGCCGGACAGCGAGCGAACGGGGGTGCGCTGGGCCGTCGGGGAGAAGAGGAAGCGCTGCAGGTAGGTGCGCATGTCCATGTCGACGCCGCCGAGCTCGATACGGGCACGTCCGTGCGCCACGTTGTCGAAGATCGTCGCGTCCTCGTCGAGCCCGCCCCGCGTCTGGCTGAGGTAGACCGGCCGCGCGGTCGCGCCCACCGCTACGCGCCCGGCGCTCGGCTCGTGCTCACCGAGGATCGTACGCAGCAGCGTCGTCTTGCCACAGCCGTTGGGGCCGACGATGGCGAGGCGGTCGCCCTTGCGCAGCCACAGGTCGAGGCCCTGCACCAACACCTGCTCGCCCATCCGCACCTCGAGCTCCCGGAGCTCGAGCAGCGTGCGACCACTTCGGGTGTCCTGCAGCTTCAGCTCGGCGGCCTTGCTCGCCGTGGGCGCCTTGACCGACAGCGCCTCCTCGGCCCGCGAGACACGCGCCTTCTGCTTGGTGGTGCGCGCCTTGGGGCTGCGCCGTAGCCACTCGAGCTCCCGCCGCAGGAAGTTCTGCCGGTTGCCCTCGGCGCGCTGCGCGTGGGCCTGGCGCTCGGCGCGCGCCTCCAGGTAGGCCGAGTAGCCGCCGCGGTAGGCGTAGAGCTTGCCCTCGGCGACCTCGAGCGTCCTGTCGACGAGGGCGTCGAGGAAGCGCCGATCGTGGGTGATGAGCAGCAGCGCCCCTCGAAAGCTCCCCTTGAGGTAGCGCTCGAGCCACTCGATCGTCTCGATGTCGAGGTGATTGGTCGGCTCGTCGAGGATCGCCAGGTCGGGTGCCGATACGAGGATCTGCGCCAGCGCCACGCGGCGCTGCTCCCCTCCGCTGAGCTCGCCCACCACGCGATCGGCATCGTCGATCCCGAGCTGCGCCAGGATGGACTCTGCGCGATGCGCGACGTCCCAGCCGCCGAGTCGCTCGAGCTCGGCGCCGGCCTGCGCCTGGTCCTCGAGCGCCTTCGCATCGCCCGGGTCCTGCTCCAGCCGCTCACTCTGGGCGTCGTGGCGCGTGCGCGCCGCGTACCAAGCGTCGAGGCCCGACAGCACCGCATCGCCCGCCGTCATCGTCTCGGCCAGGGTAGGCGTCTGCGAGAGGTAGGCGATTCGGGCACCCTTGCGGACACTGATCTCGCCGCCGTCGGGCGTCTCGGTGCCCGCGAGCAGGCGCGCCAGGGTGCTCTTGCCGCAGCCATTGTCGCCGATCAGCCCGACGCGCTCGCCCTCGTCCACGGTCAGGCTGACGTCCGCGAAAATGACGCGAGCGCCGAGGCTCCGCTGCAGCTGACGGGCGTCCAGGACGGGCATCGGGCGCGGACCATAGCCCGCCGCCCGCTCCCTTGCACCGGAACGCGGCCCGCGGTATTGAATCCGGCCGCTCGGCCGGAATACTTTGGCCGACGCCGCACCCCTGTCTGCGATATGGAGGACGGTGAGATGGCAGACCCCCAGTCCAACACCGCAACATCGCGCCTCCGGCGACTCCTCCTGTCAAAGGACACGACCGTCCTGATGGAGGCCCACAACGGCCTGTCGGCCAAGCTCGCCCAGGAGGCCGGCTTCGAAGCGCTCTGGGCCAGCGGCCTGTCGATCTCGGCGGCCCTGGGCGTGCGTGACAACAACGAGGCGAGCTGGACGCAGGTGCTCGAGGTGCTCGAGTTCATGGCGGACGCCTCGGACCTTCCGATCCTGCTCGACGGCGACACGGGCTACGGCAACTTCAACAACGTCCGCCGTCTGGTCGGCAAGCTCGAGCAGCGCAACGTCGCGGGCGTCTGCCTCGAGGACAAGCTGTTCCCGAAGACCAACAGCTTCATCGGCGGCGAGAAGCAGGCGCTGGCGGGCGTCGACGAGTTCTGCGGCAAGCTGCGGGCGGCCAAGGACACCCAGCGCGACAGCGACTTCGTCGTGGTGGCACGCACCGAAGCGTTCATCGCCGGCTGGGGCCTCGACGAGGCACTGCTGCGCGCGACGGCCTATGCCGACAGCGGCGCCGACGTCATCCTCGTGCACAGCAAGCGCAAGGACAGCCGCGACATCATGTCGTTCATGGCGCAGTGGGATGGTCGCGCGCCGGTCGTGATCGTGCCGACCAAGTACCCGACCGAGAAGCTGCAGAGCTTCACCGATGTGGGCGTGCACAACTTCATCTTCGCCAACCACAGCCTGCGCACCGTCATCACCTCGCTGCAGACCAACCTCAAGAAGCTGCACGACAGCCTCGACCTGATGTCCATCGAGGACGAGATCGCGCCCGTGAGCGAGGTCTTCCGCCTGCAGGACGTGCAGGAGCTGCAGCGCTCGGAGGAGCTCTACCTTCCGACCGGTGAGGCCCGCGACGTCAGCGCGCTGGTGCTCGCCGCATCGAAGGGCGACTTCGGACAGCTCGTGGAGGACCGCCCGAAGGCGATGCTGAGGCTGCGCGGCAAGCCGATCCTCGGGTGGCACGTCGATGCCTTCCGGCGTGAGGGCATCCGGCGTATCGGCGTGGTGCGCGGCTACTGCAAGGAGGCCGTGGACCTGCACGACCTCGCGTACTTCGACAACGACGACTACGCCACGACGGGCGAGCTCGCCTCGCTCTACGCGGCGCGCGAGTTCCTGAAGGGCGACGTGCTGATCGCCTACGGCGACATAGTCTTCGACGACTTCATCCTCGGCAACCTGCTCGCACAGGACGCGCCCATCAGTCTCGCCGTGGACGGCGCCTTCCAGCTGCGCGGACGGGCCGACAGCGACCGCGACCTGGTCAAGACCTCCGGGCCGCCGGACCCGCTCGGGCGCACGCCGTGCCACCTGCTCGACATCGGAAGCGACGTGTCCGAGGGCGATGCCAGCGGCGAGTGGATGGGCCTCATGCTGCTGCGCGAGGAAGCGACTGCCCAGGTGATGTCGGCGCTCGAGAGGATGTCAGCGGAGGACCCCAAGGGTCTGCAGGGCGGCGATCTGCCGGGGCTGATCAACCAGCTCGTGGCCGCCGGCGCCGAGGTCCAGGTGGTGCACAGCTATGGCCACTGGTACGACCTCGACGACCAGAAGGACCTGCTGCAGGCATCCGACGAGGTCTCGAGCTAGGTGAGCGCCCCCTACGAGGCGGTCCTGCTCGCGGCCGGGCGCGGCTCGCGACTGCACGAGCACACGGGGGCGATGCCCAAGGCGCTGCTCCCGATCGGCCCACGCTCGCTGCAGGACGCAACCGAGACGTCCTTCCTGCGCCGCCAGGTCGAGCTGCTCAACTCGCTGGGTGTCGACCGCATCGTGGTCGTGGTGGGAATGCTGCGCGAGATGATCCTGCGCGACGCCGCGACGTGGTCCGTCGCCGTGGAGTTCGTGACCAACCCGACCCCCGACATCGGCACCTCCGGCAGCCTGCACAGCTTCCAGTTCGCGGCGCGGTCGCCCCACGGCATCCTCGACGGGACGCGGCAGACGCTCCTGATGGATGCGGACATCGTGTATGAGCGACGCGCCCTGCAGCGGCTGCTCGAGTCGGACGAGCGCAGCGCCCTGCTCTACTGCAGCGACTACAAGGCGGACGACGAGGAGGTGCTGGTCTATGGCACCGCCGAGCGGCCGCGCTTCCTCGGCAAGGCGCTGCGCCCCGCGCTGGTCGCGCAGGCCCCCTGCCTCGGCGAAGCAACCGGCATCGTCAAGTTCAGCCCCGAGGACCACGCGCTGGTGCGACAGACCATGGACTGGATGCTCGGCGACCCGGGCGCGGCGCAGGGCAGCGCGGCCGCGCGCGGCTTCGGCCCCGGGAGGATGGCCACGGAGCACGAGGAGCTCACGCAGCGGTTCATGCACTACGACTGCATGGGCACCGTCGCGCTCCCCGCCGACGTGCTGTTCATGGAGTGCGACGACGCCGCCGAGTACGCCACTGTGCGCGAGCGCTTCTACCCGCGAATCCTCGAGCTCGAGGCCAAGGCGACGCGAGCCCAGGGCTGAGGGGCCGACGGAATGCACCTTTTTCGCGCCATTTTCAGGCCACTTCGGTGCTTCCTGCGTGGCGCGGCCGGAGCTATACTGCCTTGCTCCGCCCGGGGCCCGAGCGCTTGTCATGCAACCGGATGCCAACTCATTGCAGCCTGAGCTGAGCGCGGACGCGCCAAGCGTCGCGACGCCCGAGCAGGCCCCGACGGGCTTCGTTGCCGAGAGTGGCGGGCGCGTGGAGCGCATGATCATCTCGACGCTCTGTCAGCCGATCGTTGGGCACATCCCCGCGTCGGTGCACCCGAACGTCATCTCGGTCATCACCCACCTGATCGGCTGGCTGACCGCAGGGCTCGCGGTCTTCTCGCCACACCTCTCGCAGCCGATGCGCTCACTCGCGCTGGCGGCGGCCGGCGTGGCCATGCTCGCCTCGATGATCGGCGACTGCCTCGACGGCATGCACGCTCGCAACACCGGCCAGTGCAGCAAGCTCGGCGAGATGATGGACCACTGGCTCGACGCGATCGTGGTCCCGCTCGTCCCGATCGGCATCTGCGTGGCGCTGCAGATGCAGCCGTGGGGCATCGCAGGCGTCGTGGTCGCGGCATCGATGGTCTACCACGCGCAGCTGGTCCTCTATCACCACAGCGGCAAGTTCATCCATCCCGACAGCACGACCGGCGTCGAGGCGCAGTTCGGAATGAGCGTCGGCTACGTCGGACTGGCGGTCTTCTTCTACCTCGTCGATCCGGCCGGCCCGTGGGTGCGACAGGGCGTCTCGGCCATCGCGGTCATCGGTACGCTCGTACAGCTGCGCATCAACGGCTTCTATCTCTCGCGGCTGGGCCAGTGGATGCGTCCGGTGGTGATCTACGCCGCACTGTGTGTGGGCTTCAGCGCCCTGCTGCTGCTCGGCGCGGTCGACGTCTATGCATTCTGTCTACTGATCCTGTGCACCTCGTTCCGCCTGTGCGGCAGCTACGTGCTCTTCACCATCGTCGGCAAGCCCTTCGATGGTAACGACTGGGGCCTGTGGGCCGGCCTGGCGGCCATGGCCGCTGCACACGCCAGCGCCGTCGGCGGCGATGGCGGCGCGACGGCACTGCAGACCGCGCTGCCGTTGGTCGTCTGCGCCTACGCGGTGCTGCGCAACGCCATCGACTTCCAGAGAAACTACGCGATGCTGACCCCCGTGGAGACGACTTGACCGAACAACTCGAACACTTCCGGCTGTGCAGCAGCTGCAAGACCCCCCTGGCCTTCGAGTCGACGTATTACGTGTGCAGTGTGTCGACCTGCAATCGCAAGCGCACCGGGCTGACCTTCTGCTCGGTGGCCTGCTACGACGCGCACCTGCCCGGCATGCGACACCGCAGCTCCTGGGCCGAGGAGGAGCGCGCGCCGAGCCGCGACGCATTCTTGCGCGAGCAGCAGGCAGAGCAGGCGAAGCAGGAGCGAGCGCAGCCCGACCGCTCCGGAGCACAGCCGCTGGCGACCTCGGACGACGAGCTGCCGCGCGAGGTGCTCATCGTCGTGTCGAAGCTCAAGAAGTACATCAAGGCTCGCTCGGGGATGAACACCTCCGAGGACACGATGGAGGCGTTGTCCGACATCGTGCGCGCCGCCTGCGATCAGGCCGTGCGTGAAGCGGGGCGCGACGATCGACGCACCGTGAAGGCGCGCGACTTCGCGGGCCTCGACAAGTTTCCGCGCGATTTCGGTTGACCCTCCCCAGGTCGTGCCGTAGACCAAAGCCGTGATGAATAGTCAGCACCACAGCTACGCGCACGCAATGTGCACCGACCACGCCGCCATTGGCGGGTGCCTCGGCGTGTACAACGGTGCCTGCACGTTCGCGAACCCGTGGATCCTGTGCCCCGTCTTCTCCGCCGTGCGCAAGGACTCCGCAACCTAGGGCGACTCACGATTTTGTTTTCCGTGAAGCCGCCCTGGGAACTCCCAGGGCGGCTTCATTGCTTTCAGGCCCGCTTCAAAATCACTTCAAGACCGCTGCTTTCGGAAAAACCACCGTGCCCAGACGTCAAATAGAGGAGGACTCCATGCGCTACCTCCAACCCTCCAAGCTCCCGGCCACGCCGTCCGGTCGTCGCATCTACAGCGACGACACGGTCGAGGTACTGGTCGAGCTGCAGGGAGCGATCGCGGGACGCCTGATGGTCGTATGCCGACAGCCGACCGTCGAAGCGCTCGACGCGGCCCTCGAGGGCAGGCTGCGCAAGGTGGCGGAGCGTGCGGCGGCATCGCTGCGCGCGGCGGGCCTCAAGCTGGGGCCGCAGACGGCACAGCTGCACATGCTCGAGGACGGCAGGCGGGTGCTCGTCACGGGACCGGACCGAACGCCCTCCGGCGTCCACAGCATCGACATCGACATCGACGTAGACACCGACGCGTCCGTTTCCGCGGTGCGCACGGCGAGCTAGGTCCCGCGGGGCGCGGCGGCCCCGGTCGCCTCGGCCGCCAGCCTACGTCGTGTAGTCGGCGTTGATTCTCACGTAACCCTCGGTGAGATCGCAGCCCCACGCGGTGGCCCGTGCCTCGCCGAGGCCGAGGTCGACGCGGATCGACACCTCCGCGGCATCCATCTCCTTCGAGAGGGCAGCGTAGTCCACGTCGCTCGGCACGCCGCTGCGAAACGCGCAGCTGCTACCGATGAAGACGCTCGTGCGATCGACGTCGACCTTCGCACCGCTGCGCCCGAGCGCCATCATCACGCGGCCGAGGTTCGGGTCGCATCCTGTCACCATGGTCTTGACCAGCGGCGAGGACGAGATCGTCCGCGCGGCCCGCCGCGCGTCCTCGAGGTCGGCGGCGCCGATCACCTCGACCTCGATGAGCGTCCGCGCGCCCTCCCCGTCGCGGGCGAGCTCCCGCGCCAGCGCGATCGCAACGGCCTCCACCGCTGCGTGGAGCGCCTCGGCCGCTGGCGAGCCCACGGCGATCGGCGTGCCCCCGGCAGCGCCGTTGGCCATCAGCAGCATGGTGTCGCTCGTGGACGTGTCCATGTCGACGTCCACCATGTTGATCGAGACGTCGGCGACCTCGCGCAGCAGCGCGCGCAGCAGCTCGAGCTCGACCGGTGCATCGGTCGTCATGAAGCAGAATACGGTCGCCATGTCGGGGTGGACCATGCCGGAGCCCTTCGCGACGCCGCCGACGGTGTAGCTGCGCCCGTCGACCTCGAAGCGCGCGGCGCGCTGCTTGTGCACGGTGTCGGTCGTCATGATCGAGCGCGCAAACGCGGCACCCCCCTCGCGGTCCGGCGCCACGTCCGCGATGCCCTGCTCGATATTCTCCATCGGCAGCGGCCGGCCGATCACCCCCGTCGACCCCACCAGGACGTCCCGCGGGTCCACGCCGCACTTCGTGGCGGCGAGCGATGCCATCGTGCGCGCGTCGCGCAACCCCCGCGCTCCCATGGCGACGTTGGAGCAGCCCGAGTTGACGACGAGCGCCTGGGCGCGCCCGTCGGTGAGGTGTTCGCGGCTCAGCAGCACGGGCGCACCCGGCACGGTGCTCTGCGTGAAGACGCCCGCCGCGGTGCAGGGCCGGTCGGACGTCAGCAGGCCAAGGTCCAGGCGCGGCTGCTCGCCATAGGTCTTGACGCCGGTGTACACGCCGCCGGCGGAGAACCCCGCCGGGGATGCGATGCCACCATCCTCGATCCACTCGAGCATTCTGCTCACCTCATGTGACGAAATGTCGCCGCCCCGGAGGGTGGCGCTGCAAACCTGTGCCGAAATCGCCCCCGGGGCAAGGCTCCCGGCTCGCAGGATGCGCTATAAGGAGTCATGGACTGGCTCTCCACCTCCGTCGCAGTCTTCATCGCCGCCGAGGCGCTACCCGGCTTCGAGGTCAAGGGCGTCACCGGCGCCCTGATCGTGGCGGCCATCCTCGGCCTGCTGCAGTGGCTGTTCGGGTGGCTGCTGTTCGGCATCATCGGCATCGGCACCCTCGGCATCGGGTTCATCCTGGCGCCGCTGACGAGCTGGGTGGTCACGACGGTGTTGCTGGTCGCGACCGACAAGCTCTCGGGGCAGCTGACGATCAAGGACTTCCCCACCGCGCTGGTGGGGGCCGTCGTGATCACGGTGCTGGCGACCGGCATGCGCTTCGTCGGCGGCCTGCTGATGTAGGGCCGCGGCTGGCCTCCGGTCTCGACTTGGGCGGTTTTCCACCAACCCTCGCTACTCTCGGCGTGCGGCAGGTGGGGGTGGGGTGCGGCGGCTCAGACAGTCCTCGGGTTGACGTGTGATGACATGACCGACGAAGGCTCGCGCAACGATGTCTGGACGCGCGCGGTTTTCTATTAACACCCCTGCGGGGAACTCGCCGGCGCACCCCACCCCCACCTGCCTTGGACGGGCTGAGCGCGGATTGTCAGCCAAGGGCGCGGCGATCAGGCCGAGTAGGCAACAGCGTCGATAGGATGCTCGACGTGAGGCCCGTTGTGCATCACCTCAGAAGCGATGCCCGCTCGCGACAGGTGCCCTCGAAGACCGCTCGGGTCGGGGCTAGCGGCCCTGGAAGCGTGGGCTGCGCTTCTCGAGGAAGGCCGTGACGCCCTC